>PJUB01000024.1_pt1 | contig 229488 bp, 225 predicted proteins | sample 1512141 | NCBI WGS metagenome assembly PJUB01 (sample SAMN08177677, study PRJNA422409) | Soil metagenome, whole genome shotgun sequencing project. | isolation source: Soil enriched on filter paper: alkali lignin treatment | place: USA: Madison | collected 2015-01-15
AGGTTCGCGGCTATGTCTGCGAGAACTACGGCGCGCCCTTCCGCCTGCCGGACCTCGGCCCCATCGGCTCCAACGGCCTGGCCAATCCGCGCGATTTCGAGACCCCGGTCGCCGCCTTCGAGGACGTGGACCGCGCGACCGAGTGCGTTCAGAAATACGGCGGCCAGCTGTGGAGCACGACCTTCGACCACAGCCCTCTGGACGTTGTGGCCTGGCACGGCAACTACGCGCCCTACCGCTATGACACGGCGCGGTTCAACACCATCGGCACCGTCAGCTTCGACCACCCGGACCCGTCGATCTTCACCGTCCTGACCAGCCCGTCGGACACGCCGGGGACGGCCAACTGCGACTTCGTCATCTTCCCGCCGCGCTGGATGGTGGCCGAGGACACCTTCCGTCCGCCGTGGTTCCATCGCAACGTCATGAGCGAGTTCATGGGGCTGATCTTCGGCGAGTACGACGCCAAGGCGGGCGGCTTCGCGCCGGGCGGCGCCTCCTTGCACAACCGGATGAGCGGGCACGGTCCGGATCAGGCCAGTTGGGACGGGGCGACCAGGGCGGATCTCAAGCCGCACAAGATCGAGAACACCCTGGCCTTCATGTTCGAGACGCGCATGCCCATCCGCACCACGGCCTGGGCCGAGCAGACGCCGCTGATGCAGCTCGACTACGACGACTGCTGGACCGGCTTTCAGAAAGGCCGCACGGCGTGAGGGGGAAATCGATCATCGTGGCGGCGGGGCTTTCGGCTCTGCTGGCGCTGGCCGGATGCGCGCCGTCCGCCGAGAAGGCGACCGATCAGTCCGCCGAGGCCGCGACCTGCGCCGCTCGGGGCGGAGAGATGCGTCCCGTGGGACGGCTGCAGAGCGTCCAGTGCGTCATTCGCTACGCCGATGCGGGGAAGCCCTGCACCGACGGCGCCCAGTGTCAGGGGGACTGCCTGGCGTCCGCCGACGCCCGCCCTGCGGTCGGCGCGGCCGCGAGCGGCTTCTGCGCCGCAGACAGCAATCGTTTCGGCTGTCGCACCGTGATCGAGCACGGTCAGGCCAAGCCGACGCTCTGCATCGACTGACGTCATGAAAAGGGCCCCGTCGCGATCACGACGGGGCCCTTGTTCTGTGCGAGGTCTGTTTAGGACTTCGGCGGGGTGTTCGAGGTGGTCATGCCGCCATCGAGGTTGCCGGCCTCGGCCTTGATGGCGTCAGCCTTCTCGTCGGCCTTCTTCTGCACGGCGTCGGCCTGGGCGTTGAGGGCGTCGGCCTGTGCGTCGGTCGGGGCGACGTCGGCCTGGTTCTCAAGCTGCGTGGCGGTGACGTCGGCTTCCGCTTCCACGGCGTCGGCGCGAGCGTCCGCTTCCTTCTCGGCCGGGTTCTGGCAGGCGGCCAGGCCGGTCATGGCGGCGACGGAAACAGCGGCGAGAACGAGTTTGCGCATGGTTGTGCTCCAGATGGTTGAGCCTTGGAAACTCGCGGGCTCACAATCGGTTCACGCCTCTGTGATCACGTTTTTCAGCCTGCTTCGGCGAAGGCCACGCGCGCCGCGCCCAAAAGGGCGGCGTGTTCATGCAGGATCACCTTGGTGGGGATGGCGGCCATATAGTCCTGAAAACGTCCCTTGCGCTCGAACCGTCGGCGGAAGGGGCTGGCCTGGATGAAGGGCAGGATGCGCGGGACGATGCCGCCGGCGATATAGACCCCGCCGCGCGCGCCGGTGGTCAGGGCGATATCTCCAGCCACGGCGCCCAGCATGGCGCAGAAGCGGGCCAGGGTGGCGCCGCAGGGACTGTTCGGATCGTCCAGCGCCTGGGACGTGATCTGGGCGGGGTCGTCGATATGGCTCTCGCGGCCGTCGATCTCGGCCAGGGCGCGATGCAGGTTCAGCAGGCCCGGTCCGCAGATCAATCGTTCGATGGACACGCGGTCGTAGCGGCGGCGCAGGATGCGGAGGACCTCGTCCTCGACCTCGTCGCCGGGAGCGAAACAGGCGTGGCCGCCTTCGCTGGGCAGGGCCATTTCGCGCCCGTGGGCGTCGCGCGCCAGGGCGGACATGCCGAAGCCCGTGCCGGGACCCAGCACGGCGATGGCGGCGTGCGGATCGCCTTCGGTCGGCCCGCCCAGGGGCGCCAGCTGGTCAGCCGGCACGATCGGCGCGCCCCAGGCCAAGGCCTCGAAGTCGTTGATCAGCCGGGCCGGATTGAGGCCCAGAGACTGGAGCTCCTTCTCCGACAGACGCCAGGGCGAGTTGGTCAGGTCGATGGCGCCGTCCGTGACCGGCCCGGCCACGGCGATGACCCCGCCTGCGGGCTTGGTCGCGCAGTCGTCGAGGTAGGCCTGCACCCCCTGGAGAAAGGTCGGATAGGTCTCGGCCGGGAAGCTGTCGAAATGCTCGAGCCGAGGATGGCCGTCGACCATGCGGGCCAGGGCGAAGCGGGCGTTGGTTCCGCCGACGTCGCCTACCAATAGGGTCGCGTCCCTCATGCTTTCTCCTTCGCGGGTTCTCCTGGCGGGTTCAGGCGTCCACGGCGCGATCGACCAGGTTCGGATCGGGCGGGCCGTCGTCATGGCCGTTGGCGCCGATGGGCGAGGCGAAGCAGACGCTGGCGCCTTCCTCCGCCGTCGACACCGTCTGACGGAAGGCGCCGAACAGTTCACGACCATAACCCCAGGACGAGCCTTCGGCATGGGCGCGCGAGCGCTTCGCCGCCGGGCGTGCGTCCAGATCCTCGATCCCCACCGTGGTCAGCACTCCCGCCTCGGGGTCCAGCCGGATCACGTCGCCGTCGCGGACGTAGGCCAGGGGGCCGCCGGCCAGGGCTTCGGGGCTGACATGGATGGCGGCGGGCGTCTTGCCGCTGGCGCCCGACATGCGGCCGTCGGTGACGAAGGCGACCTTGAAGCCCTTGTCCTGCAGCACAGACAGGGCCGGCGACAGGCTGTGCAGTTCCGGCATGCCGTTGGCCTTGGGGCCCTGGAAGCGCAGCACCAGCACCACGTCGCGGTTCAGCCTGCCGTCCTTGAAGGCCTGCAAGGCGTCTTCCTGGGTCTCGAACACGGCGGCGGGGGCCTCGACGATGCGGTTCTCGGGCTTGACCGCCGAGACCTTGATCACCGCCCGTCCCAGATCGCCCTGCACCAGCCGTAGGCCCCCCTCGCGGTCGAACGGGTCCGAGGCGGGCCGCAGGATGGTCAGGTCCAGACTCTCCTTCACCGTATCGCGCCAGACCAGTTCGCCGTCCTCCAGCCGAGGCTCCTTGAAGTACGGCTCGAGCCCCTGACCCATGATGGTGGTCACGTCGGGATGCAGGTTCCCGGCCTGGACCAGTTCGCGGGTGACGAAGGCCACGCCGCCCGCCGCCTGGAAGGCGTTCACGTCGGCCGAACCGTTGGGATAGACCCGCGCCAGCAACGGCGTGACCGACGACAGCTGGTCCATGTCGGTCCAGTCGATCAGCACCCCCGCGGCCCGCGCCATGGCGACCAGATGAATGGCGTGGTTGGTCGAGCCGCCGGTGGCCAGCAGGGCGACGATCATGTTGACGATGGTCTTCTCCGACACGACGTCGGCCATGCGCCCGCGCCCCTCGCGCGCCAGTTCGACGGCCCGCCTGGCCGCCGCCGCCGTCAGGGCGTCGCGCAGCCCGGTGTCCGGGTGGACGAAGGCGGTCGAGGGCATGTGCAGCCCGGCGACCTCCATCATCATCTGGTTGGAGTTGGCCGTGCCGTAGAAGGTGCAGGTGCCGGGCGAATGATAGGAGGCGATCTCGCTCTTCAGCAGTTCGGCGCGGTCGATCAGGCCTTGGGCGTATTCGGCGCGGACGCGGGCCTTCTCGGCGTTGGGAAGGCCCGAGGGCATCGGCCCGGCCGGGGCGAAAACCACCGGCAGATGGCCGAAGGCCAGGGCGCCCATGAACAGCCCCGGCACGATCTTGTCGCACACGCCCAGCATCAGGGCGGCGTCGAACGCATCGTGGGTCAGGGCCACCCCCGTCGACATGGCGATGACGTCGCGGCTGAACAGGCTCAGCTCCATGCCGGGCCGCCCTTGCGTGACGCCGTCGCACATGGCCGGGGTTCCGCCCGCCACCTGGGCCGTGGCGCCGACCTCGCGCGCGGCCTGACGGATAACCTCCGGAAAGCGCTCGAACGGCTGATGCGCCGACAGCATGTCGTTATAGGCGGTGACGACGCCGAGGTTGGGCTGGGCGCCGGTCATGGCCGTCAGCTTGTCGGCCACGGTCTGACCCGCAAAGGCGTGGGCCCAGTTGGCGCAGGACAGCTTGCCCCGCCCCGGTCCCGATCCCGTCGTCGCGTCCATGCGGCGCAGATAGTCGGCGCGGGTCTTGCGGCTGCGTTCGACGATGCGGGCGGTGACCTCGGCCACCACAGGATTGAGCGCCATCACTCGGCCTCCGTCCAGAACACTTCAAGGGGGGCGTTCGCCGCGATCAGGGCGGCGATGGGGTTTACGGCGGGATCGCCCGCCGCCTCGCGCTCGAATACGGCGCGCTTGCCGGCTCCGGTCAGGGCCAGCACGAGGCGCCGGGCTGAGACCAGCCAGGGCAGGTTGAGCGTCAGCCGCTCCTGCGGCGGCGCCGCCCCGTCACGCCCGGCGGGCACGCCGTAGACGGCCGGCTTCAGACCCGGCGTCAGCAGGGTCGTCAGCGTCGGACTGCCGGGGAACATGGAGCAGATGTGTCCGTCCTCCCCCATGCCCAGCAGAACCGCGTCCAGGGGGCGGCCCTCGGCGGACAGCGCCTGAGAGGCGATTGCGGCGGCGCGATCCACCGTCACGGCGGGGCTGTAGAGGGGTGCGAAGCGCGCGGCGGCGGCCCGGCCGGTCAACAGGGTGCGTTTCAGCAAGGCCGCATTCGAGTCAGGCGAGGTTTCGGCCACATAGCGCTCGTCAACCAGGGTCGCCGTAACCCCGGCCCAGTCGAGGTCGGCCTCAGACAACCGCGCGTAGATAGGCGAGGGCGTCGATCCGCCCGATCCGGCGAACAGGGCGCGTCCGCCTGCGGCCAGGGCGTCCGCCAACGCCTCGGCCAGCGCGTTCGCTGCAGCTTCGGCCCAGGCGTCGCGGGTGGTAAAGGTCTGGCTCGCGATCATCGCGTGTTCCACTTCCGACCCGTGCGCGACAGCAGCAGGTCGGCCGCCTCCGGCCCCCAGGTCCCGGCGTCATAGTCCAGCGGCCGGCACTCGCGGCAGGCCCAGGCGTCGGCCACCTCATCGATCCATTTCCAGGCCTGTTCCGCCTCGTCTCGGCGCACGAACAGGGTGGAGTCGCCGTGCAGGGCGTCCAACAGCAGCCGTTCATAGGCGATGCGGCGGCGCGGCGGCGCGGCGTCCTTGCCGTCCTGCCCCCACGACAGACTCATCTGGATCGGTTGAAGCTGCATCCTCTGCTCCAGCCCCGGCTTCTTGTTCATGACCGACAGGGAGATGTCCTCATCGGGCTGAAGCTCGATGACCAGGCGGTTGTCGTAGATCGCCCCGCGCTCGCCGTGGCCGAAGATGGAGTGGGGCACCGGCTTGAACTGGATGACGATCTCGGTGCGCTTCTCTGGAAGCCGCTTGCCGGTGCGCATGAAGAAGGGCACCCCCGCCCAGCGCCAGTTGTCGATATCGGCCCGGATGGCGACGAAGGTCTCCGTGTCCGACGGCTGGCCGCGCTCGGTCTCATAGCTGTCGACGGTGCGGCCCTCGACCGCGCCTTCCACATACTGGCCGCGCACGGTGACGCGTTCGGCGTCCTCGGCGGTGACGGGGCGCAGAGAGCGCAGCACCTTCACCTTTTCGTTGCGCACCGAATCCGGGTCCAGGTCGCTGGGCGGCTCCATCGCCACGAGGCACAGCAACTGCAGCATATGGTTCTGCACCATGTCCCGCAGCGCGCCGTATTCGTCGTAATAAGGCCAGCGGTCGCCGACGCCGACCGTCTCACCGACCGTGATCTGCACATGGTCGATGGTCAGATTGTTCCACAGCGGTTCGAAGATGGCGTTGCCGAAGCGCAGGGCGATCAGGTTCTGCACCGTCTCCTTGCCTAGGTAGTGGTCAATGCGGAACACCTGTCGCTCGTCAAAGGCGTGGGCCACGGCGTCGTCGATTTCGAGGAAGCTCTCCAGGTCGCGGCCGACCGGCTTCTCCAGCACGATGCGATCGTTCTTCTCGGCCAGGCCGGCCGCCTTCATGGCTGTGACGATGCGGCCGTAGAGCGAGGGCGACACCGCCAGAAAGGAGACGGTGTCCCCTTCGCCGGACCGGGCCTTCAACGCGCGCAGGCTCTCGGCGTCGGTGGCGTCCACCGCCAGGTAGTCGAGCCGGGCGGCCAGGCGCGCCCAGCTGGCCTCGTCCCAGGAGTCGTCGGCCTCGGCGCGGGGCTGCACCGCCTGGCGCACCTTGGCGATGTAGTCCTCGGCCGTCTCCTGAGATCGGGCGGCGCCGATGATCTTGAGCCCCTGGGGCAGAAGGCCGTCATGATCCAGGAAGTAGAGCGACGGCAAAAGCATCCGCATGGCGAGGTCGCCGCCGCCGCCGAACAGGATCAAAGCCGCCATCTAGGGCCTCCCTCGCAGAAGATCGGCCCGCCAAGCGAGACCGTAGTCAGCCAGAGTGATTGGCCGGTTCCGCCCGCCGGGCCAAGACATCCAGCACGTCCTGAAACACCATGTGACGGGCGTGCAGAAGCACCAGCAGGTGATAGATCAAATCCGCCGCCTCGCTGGCGAGTTCCGCATTATCTCCCGCCGCCCCGGCCAGAGCCGTTTCGACCCCCTCTTCGCCGACCTTCTGCGCGGCGCGTTTGGGGCCCTGGGCGATCAGGCGCGCGGTCCAGCTGTCGTTGGGATCGGCCTGGGCGCGGACATGGATGGTGCGCTCCAGCCAGCCGACGCGGCCGAGCCCCGGCGCGTCCTCCTCGCCGAAGCAGCTGATGCGGTTCAGGTGGCAGGCGTTGCCGACCGGGCGCACCTTCACCACCACGGCGTCGCCGTCGCAGTCGGGCGTCACCGAGACGACGTTGAGGAAATCCCCCGACGTCTCGCCCTTGCGCCACCGCCCCCCGCGCGAGCGCGAGAAGAAGGTCGCCTGTCCGCTGTCCAGCGTCTCACGCAGCGCCGCCTCGTCCATATAGGCGAGGGTCAGCACCTGCAGGGTGTCGGCGTCCTGCACGACGGCGGGGATCAGGCCGTTTCCTTTGGCGAAGTCGATGGATTGAAGGTCGAGCATCATTCTAATCCGCTCATCCCGGCGGACGCCGGGATCCAGTAAGAGCCACGCGACGCGGCGTTGGAGATCATGTGCCTGAAAGCCTGCAAGTCTGCGTTTGCGGCCAAAGCACTGGATCCCGGTGTCCGCCGGGATGAGCGGGAGGGGAGGGCCAGTTCATATCCTCACCTCCACGCCCTGCTGATCCAGATAACGTTTCAACTCCGGCACTGTGATCGCGCCTGAGTGAAACACGCTGGCCGCCAACGCGCCCGACACATCCGCCTCCACGAACACGTCGCGGAAATGCTCGACCGCGCCTGCCCCGCCCGAGGCGACCAGCGGAATGGTCAGCCGCCGCCGCGCTTCGGCCAACTGGTCCAGGTCATAGCCGCGCCGCACCCCGTCCTGATCGATGCAGTTCAGCACGATTTCGCCGGCGCCCAGCCCCTGCGCCTCGACGATCCACTCCATCGTCAGCCGCCCCGCGCCGCGCCGGGCGTCCGGATCGCCGGTGTATTTGTGCACCCGCCATTCGCCGTGCTGAAAGGCGCTGTCGACGCCGACGACGACGCACTGACGCCCCAGCCGCGCGGCCATCTCGCCGATCAGTTCGGGGCGCTCGAGGGCGGGCGAATTGATCGACACCTTGTCCGCCCCGTGATCGAGGCAGCGCGCCGCCTGCTCCACCGTGCGGATGCCGCCCGCGACGCAGAAGGGAATGTCCAGCAGCCGGGCGATGTCCTGCACCCAGCCGTAATCCAGCGTCCGCCCCTCGGGGCTGGCCGTGATGTCATAGAAGACCAGTTCGTCGGCGCCCTGATCGCGATAGCGCGCGGCCAGTTCAGCGGCGTCGCCCATATCGACGTGCCCCTCGAACCGCACGCCCTTGACCACGCGGCCGTCCTTGACGTCGAGGCAGGGGATGATGCGTCTCGCCGTCATGGGGCGACGGCTTTCAGCGCCTCGGCTACAGTGAAACGGCCGGTATAGAGGGCGCGGCCGGTAATGGCGCCGGCGCAGCCAATGGCCTTGGCGGCGATCAGATCGTCCAGATCGGCCACCCCGCCCGAGGCCTGGATCTCCAGCTCAGGCCGACGGCGAACGGCCTCGGAGAGCAGCTCTTGATTCAGGCCGGTCAGAGCGCCGTCGCGACCGACGTCCGTGATCAGGATATGGCGCAGCATCCCGACCGGATAGCGCTCCAGCACGCTCCACAGATCCACGCCCGACGACTGGGTCCAGCCCTTCAGGGCGGGCACGGGCAGGCCGTCCTCGTAGCGAACGTCCAGGGCCAGGGCGATGGCTTCGGGGCCGAACTGCTCCAGCCATTTCAGCACCTGATCCGTATCGGTGACGGCCAGCGAGCCGATGACGACGCGGCTGATCCCGGCCCCCAGCAGGTGCTCGATATCCTTTTCCGAGCGGACGCCGCCGCCCGACTGGACCTTGATGTCCACGGCCTGGGCCATGTCGCCGATCAGCGCATACTGACGCGCCTCGCCCGCCTGAGCCCCGTCCAGGTCGATGACGTGGATCCACTCGGCCCCCTCGGCGGTGAAGGCCGCCAGCCGGTTGGCGGGATGGGAGTCATAGCGGGTCACGTGATTGAAATCGCCGTGCAGCAGGCGAACCGCATGGCCGTCGATCAGGTCAATGGCGGGATAGATGATCACGCGGGCAGCTCCAGGAAGTTCTTCAGAATACGCGCGCCGAGCGCGGCCGAGCGTTCCGGGTGGAACTGGCAGCCCCAGCGATTGGCGCTGTTGACCATGGCGGGCACGGCGACGCCGTAGTCGGCGGCGGCGAGGGTCGCCGGACCGTCGGGGCAGACATAGCCGTGGACGAAATAGGCCCAGTCGCCGTCTTTCACGCCATCCAGCAGCGGGTCGTCGCGACGGGTCGTCAGACGGCTCCACCCCATGTGCGGAGAGGGGCGCGACGGGGCGGGAAGGATGGCTTCGACCCGGCCGGGGATCAGGCCCAGCAGGGCGGCGCCTCCATTCTCAGCATCCTCGTCCTCTGCGCTCGCGTCGAAGAGCAACTGCTGGCCCAGACAGACGCCGAGCAGCGGGCGCGGAAACCGCCGCAGCGGCTCGATCAGGTCCAGCGCCTTCAGCCGCTGCATGGCGTAACCGGCCGCGCCGACGCCGGGCAGGATGATGCGCTCGGCCTCGTCCACATCGGCCGGATCGTCGGTGATCCGCACGCGCGCGCCCAGCCGCTCCAGCGCGAACCGCACCGAAGCGACATTGCCCGAGCCGTAACCGATCAGAGTGACGTTCACAGCACCCCCTTGGTGCTGGGCACCACATCGCCCTCGACGAGGATGGCCTGACGCAGGGCGCGGCCCAGCGCCTTGAACACGGCCTCGGTCTTGTGGTGGTCGTCGTCGCCGGTGACGCGGACGTGGATGGCTGCACCCAGGTTCTCGGCCAGCGACCGCACCACGTGCGCCGTTAGATCGGTGCGGTAATCGCCCAGCATCGGCGTGGCGAACGTCCCCTCGAACACCGGATAGGGCCGCCCCGACAGGTCGATGGAGACAGCCGACTCGGCCTCGTCCATCGGCAGCACGAAGCCATAGCGGCCGATGCCGCGCCGCTCGCCCAGCGCCTGTTTCAACGCCTGACCCAAAGCAATGGCGCAGTCCTCGATGGTGTGGTGCGGGTCGATGTGCAGGTCGCCTTCGCACGCCAGACGGATGGAGAACCCGCCGTGCGTCGCCACCTGTTCGATCATGTGGTCGAAGAAGCCGACGCCGGTTTCGATCTTCACCGGCCCCGCGCTGTCCAGGTCGACGGCGCAGACGATGCGGGTCTCTTTGGTGTCGCGGATGGCCTGACCCGTGCGATTGCGCCGCGCGGCGGGGCTGGCGGCGCCGAGCGCGGTCAAGAGGCGGTCGTTGACCTCGGGCTTCAGCGAGACGGGCAGGCGCACCCGTTCGCCCGCCGGATCGGCGCTCAAGCCATAGCGGCGCAGGGTCTCGAGCGCGCCCGCCGGGTCGGAGGGTCTGGCGATGATCACCGGCCCCACCCCGGCCTCCAGCGCCATGATGCGCGACAGGGCTTCGGCGACACGGGCGCGCTCGCGGCGCACGGCGCTGATGCGTTCGGCCGTCTCCATCATCCGCGACGGGTCCAGCGCCTGCATCGCCAGCCGCACCGAGACCTCGGGCAGGGCGTAGGGCTCCAACACTGCGGCCAGCCGCGCCAGCGTCTGCCCCTGCGCCACCGCAGCCCCGACCCGCGCTCCGGCCAGCCCATAGGCCAGCGACAGGCTGCGCAAGACGATCAGATTGGCGTGATCCTTCACCACGGCAGCGGCCGAGGGGGCGTCGGCGAACTCGACCAGCCCCTCGTCCACGACCAGCAGGGCGGGGGCGACGCGCGCGGCCATCTCGGCCACGGCCTCGGGCGAGCCGAGGGCGCGGATGATCACGGCGGCGGTGTCGGCGCCGTCGGCCGGGCGGGCGTAAAGGGCGGCCAGTTGCGTATAGGGCTCGGCGTCGGGCGCCTGCACCTTCTGCCGGTCGCGCGCGGCCAGGCGCCAGACCAGTTCCAGCCCGTGCGTCAGTCCACGCGTCGGCAGCACCTGATCGGCGCCGACGCCGTAGAGGGCGGCCATGCGGGCCGCCAGAGCGGCAGGCTCGGCCGGATAGCGCTCCAGGCCGTCGCCACCCGACACCAGCGGCGGATAGGGGGCGGGCAGGCTCATCCCGCGCTCCTCAGATCGGCGGCTCTGGCGTGGGCCTCCAACCCCTCCAGCCGGGCCAGGGCGGCGGCGACGGGAGCCAGGGCGGCGGCGCCCTGTTCGCTGACGGTCTGCACCGACATGGTGGTCATGAAGCTGGCGGTGGTCACGCCGCCCAGCGTCCGCGCGGCTCCGTCGGTCGGCAGGACGTGGCTCGGCCCCGCCGCATAGTCGCCCAGCGTCTCAGCCGCCCAGCGTCCTACGAAGACAGCGCCCGCCGCGCTGATGCGCTCGACCAGCTTCTCGGCCTCTTGCGTCTGGATTGACAGGTGTTCGGGACCGTAGAGGTTCGCCACGCCGCACGCCTCGGTCATGTCGCGCACGCGGATGGCGCGGGCCTCGGCCAGCGACGCGCGGGCGATGGCGGCGCGCGGCAGGCTTTCGACCTGACGCTCGACCTCGGCGATGATCTCGCTCAGGGCCGTGCCGCTGTCGGACACAAGGATCACCTGCGCATCGGCGTCATGCTCGGCCTGACTGAGCAGGTCCGCCGCGACGATCTCGAAATCGGCGTCGCGGTCGGCGATCACCAGCAATTCCGACGGCCCCGCAGGCAGGTCGCAGGCCGGGCCGCCGGGCAGGGATGAGGCGTAACGCTTGGCCTCGGCCACATAGGCGTTGCCGGGGCCGAACAGCTTGTCGACGGGGGCGATGACGCCGTCTTCCAGTTCGACGCCGAAGGTCAGGGCGGCGATGGCCTGCGCCCCGCCCAGCAGCCACAGCTCCTCCAGCCCCGCCTCTGCGGCGGCGGCGATCATGGCCGGGTGGACCGAGCCGTCTTTGGATGGCGGCGTGACGGCGACGCGCCGCCCGACCCCGGCCACGCCCGCCGGTATGGCCAGCATCAGCAGCGATGAAAACAGCGGCGCCGTTCCGCCCGGCGCATACAGGCCCGCCGAGCCGATGGGCCGCCAGACCAGTTTCGACTTCACGCCCGGCGTCGTTTCGATGAAGGGCGTGTCCTCGGGTTTCGTCGCCTGATGGAAGACCCGCACATTGTCGGCGGCGACGCGCAAGGCGCGCGCGGCGGCGGGCGGCAGGTCGCGGCGGGCCTTGGCGGCGGCCGCCTCGGTGATCTCGATACGGCGCGGCGCGGCGCCGTCCAGTCGGGTCGCCCAGTCGGTCACGGCCTCGCCGCCGCGCGCCTGAACGTCGTCGAAAATCTCGCGCACCACGCTGGAGACGAAGCCTTCAGTGCGGCGCTGCGGGCGGGCCAGGGCGGCTTTGCGTCCGGCGGCGTCGAGTTGGTTCCAGTCGATACGCTTCATCACATCATCTTCTCGATGGGCAGGACCAGTATGGCCGACGCCCCTTCGGCCTTCAGTTTCTCCAGCGTCTCCCAGAAGACGGCCTCCTGACACACGGCGTGGACGGCCACGGCGTCGTCGCGGCCCGACAGGGGCATGACGGTCGGCGATCCGGCGCCGGGCAGCAGGGCGGTGATCCGGTCCAGCGCCGCGCGCGGCGCGTTCAGCATCACGTATTTGGCCCCCTGCGAGGACACCACGCCCGCCATCCGCTCGACGATGGAGTCCAGCAGGTGTTGAAGCCCGGCCTCGGGCGGCGTCGGCGCCTTGATCAGCACGGCCTGACTGTCCAGCACCGTCTCGCGCGCGCTCAGGCCGTTGGCCTCCAGCGTCGCCCCGGTTGACACCAGATCGCAGATGGCGGCGGCCAGCTTCAGGCGGGGGGCCACCTCGACCGCGCCGCGCATGGTGACGATGTCCGCTTCGACGCTCGCCTCATCCAGAAAGCGACGCAGGATCCTGGGGTAGGAGGTGGCGATCCTTAAGCCCTGCAACGACGCCGGCCCGGCGTAATCCAGCCCCGGCGGCGTCGCGATCTTCAGCGTGCAGCGCCCGAAGCCCAGCGGCATGACGACCTCTGCATTCGGCCCGCCGTTTTTCACCTCTTCCAGCACATTCTCGCCGACGATGCCCAGATCACAGACTCCGTCCGCGACGAAGGTCGGGATGTCGTCGTCGCGCACCCGCAGCAGGTCGATCGGATAGTTTTCGATCCGATACAGCAGGTCGTTGTTGCCCTTGACCACGCGCAGGCCCGCATCGCGGACCAGATCGAGGCTGCGTTCGGCCAGACGGCCGGATTTCTGGACGGCGATGCGCAGCCGCCCCTGAACCGTGCTCATGATGTCAACTCAGGCTTTCAGTCTGTCCAGCACCAGACGATAGCCCTGGTGCGGCATGTCCTTCAGGGAGCGCGCGACGCGCACCACGGTGGTCGGGCTGGCCGGGGCCTCGGCGGCGATCTCGCGATAGGTCCTGTCCCCGGCGTCCAGCATCCGCGCCACCTGCCACCGCTCGGCCATGGCGCGCAGCTCGGCCGGGGTGCATAGGTCGGCCAGGAAGGCGTCGGCCTCCTCCCGCGTTTTCAGCGAGAGCAGGGCGTCCAGCAGGGCGGTTCTGGCGGCGTCGGTGCTCATGGCGTGTTCCATTATGCTGTAACAATGGAACGGTCAAGGGCCGAGTTGACGCTGCTTCTTTATCCTCCCCACCTGTGGGGAGGGGGACCACGAAGTGGTGGAGGGGCCATGCCGCCGACCGTCGAAATCTATCGTCGCGCGTCCAAGATGCGTCGCGCCCTGACGCCGCCGGAAGCGCGTCTATGGACGCAGATCAAAGGCGGCGGCCTCGAAGGGCTGAAGTTTCGTCGCCAGCATCCGGTCGGCCCCTACATCCTCGACTTTTACTGCCCTGCCGCACGCCTCGCGGTGGAGGTCGACGGCGCAACGCACGACGATCCAGACCAAATCGCTCACGACGCGCGACGAACCGCATGGCTGAAAACGCAGGGGATTGAGGTTCTGCGTGTCCGAGCCACGGATGTTCGGGATCATCTCGATGGGGTTCTGGCGGTGATCTTGTTCCACGCGACGGGGCGGTAGAGGCCCCTCCACCACTTCGTGGTCCCCCTCCCCATTGTCATGGGGAGGAAAAAGCTGACCGCCTCTCGCTAGTCGAGCTTCGCCACTCTATCTGTCCGCCATGAGCAAGGTTGTGATCATCGGCGCGGGACACGCGGGGGGCTCGGCGGCGGCGCTGCTGAGGCAGTATGGGTTCGAGGGCGAGATCGTCCTGGCGGGGCAAGAGGATGCGCCGCCCTATCAGCGGCCGCCCCTGTCCAAGGCCTGGCTGAAGGGGGAGGCGGGCCTGGAAGACCTGCTGCTGCGCCCCGAGAGTTTCTACGCCGAGCAGAACATCGCGCTTCGCACCGGCGTCACGGCGATCGCCATCGACGCGGGCGCCAGGACCGTGACCTTCGCCGACGGCGCGGTCGAGACCTATGACGTGCTGATCCTGGCCACCGGCTCGACGGCGCGCAAGCTGGCCATCCCCGGTGCGGATCGGCCCGACCTGCTGGAGCTTCGCACCCTGGAGGACGCCGAGCGGCTGAAGGCGGTTCTCGCCCCCGGCAAGCGGCTGGCGGTGGTCGGCGGCGGCTATGTGGGTCTGGAGGCGGCGGCCTCGGCCCGTGCGCTGGGCGCCGAGGCGGTGGTGATCGAGCGCATGGACCGGGTGCTGGCCCGCGTGGCGTCGCAGCCCCTGTCGGCCTTCTTCACCGAACTGCACAAAAAGCACGGCGTCGAGATTCTGACCGGCGTCGAGGTCGCGGGGTTCGAGGATGCGGGCGTGCGTCTGGCGGACGGCGAACTGATTGCGGCGGACGCGGTTCTGGTCGGTGTCGGCGCCTTCGCCTGCGAGGCTCTGGCGCGAACGGCGGGGTTGGCCTGCGACAATGGCGTGGTCGTCGATGCGGCGGCCCGCACCAATGACCCGAACATCTACGCGATCGGCGATGTGACGCGGCGGCCCATCCCGGTCCACGGCGGCGTCATGCATCGGCTGGAGAGCGTGCCCAACGCCCTGGAGCAGGCCAAGCAGGCGGCCTCGGCCATCGTCGGCCGCGCAGCCCCGGCGCCGGAAGTGCCGTGGTTCTGGTCCGACCAGTACGACGTCAAGCTGCAGATCGCGGGCGTGCCCTTCGACGCCGACCGCCAGCTGGTGCGCGGCGATCCGGCCGGCGGCGCCTTCTCCATCTTCCACCTCAGCGGCGAACGCATCGTCTGTGTCGAGGCGGTGAACGCCCCGGCCGACTTCATGGGCGGGCGACTGCTGATCGGGAAGGGGACGCCGGTCGACGACGCCCTGCTGGGCGACCCCTCGACGTCGATCAAGGCGGTGGCCAAGGGGTAGGTGTGACTTCTGTGTGACACCTGACCCGCAAGTGCGATTTAGTCGCAGGAGTCAGATTGTCGCACCTTGAAATGGTGCTAATGCGAGCCGGTCTCAATCACTGACCGGTTCCTCCCCATGTCCGACACTCGCTCCGCCGCCCTCAAGGCGCTCCTGTTTGCGTCCAGCGCCGCCGGGATGCTGTGCGCGGCGCCGGCGATGGCTGCGGTCGCCGATGAGGCCGCGCCCGCCGACGGCGTGGTCAGTCAGGACGCCACCAATCTGGGCACGGTGGATGTGAACGGCCATCGCGTGAAGCGCGAGCCGAAGGACCCGCAGTTCGTTACGCCTCTGGTCGATACGCCGCGCACCGTGACGGTGATCCCGCAACAGATCATCGAACAGACCGCCGCCACCTCCTTGCAGGATATTCTGCGCACCTCGCCGGGCATCACCTTCGGCGCGGGCGAGGGCGGTCAGCCCTTGGCGGACCGGCCCTTCATCCGGGGACAGGCTTCGGGCAACAACATCTTCGTCGACGGCATCCGCGACACGGGCGGCCAGCAGCGCGAGGTTTTCAACCTGGAGCAGGTCGAGGTCATCAAGGGCGCCGATTCCGTCTATTCGGGCCGGGGTTCGGGCGGCGGCAGCATCAATCTGGGCTCCAAGTCGCCGCGTTTGACCAACTTCGTCCATGGCTCGGCCGGCGTCGGCACGGACGATTATCTGCGCGGCACGGTGGACGCCAACTGGCAGGTCGGTCCGACCGCCGCCATGCGTCTGAACGTCATGGCCTCGCAGGGCGACGTGCCGGGCCGCAACGGGGCCGATTTCGACAAGTGGGGCGTCGGCGCCTCGATCGCCGCGGGCCTGGGCACGCCGACGACAGTCACCGCCAGCTACTACCACCTCGACAGCAATCAGACGCCTGACTACGGCATCCCGCTCTACACCAAGCTGGGCGGTGCGGCGGCGCCGCGCCCGGACGCCTCGGGCGTGCTGGACGTGCCCTACGACAGCTTCTACGGCCTGAAGGCGCGCGACTATCTGAACAATACGGTCGACAGCCTGACGCTGGAGATCGAGCATCGCTTCAGCGACACCCTGGCTCTGCGCAACGTCACCCGCTACTCGCAGACGCTGAACGACTATGTCGTCACCAACCCCGGCGACGGCGGCGCGGCCGAGCAGATCAACGGCGTCTGGTGGATGAAGCGGGGTCTGAAGTCGCGCTGGAACCCGGCCGAGACCCTGGCCAACGTCACCGACCTGCACGGCTCCTTCCTGACCGGCGCGATCAAGCATGACTTCGACGTCGGCCTGGAGCTGTCGCGCGAGAAGAACCGTAACGCCTCCTATAATGTCACCACCCTGACCGGCACGGCCTGCCCAGCGCCGTTGACGGGCCTGGACTGCACCCAGGTCTATGCGCCGAACCCGAACGACCCGTGGACGGGTACGATCACGCGCGGGCCGGAGACCTATTCGGACACGGATGCCCTGGGGCTTTACGCCTTTGATTCCGTCAGCCTGGGCGAGCGGTGGAAGCTGAACCTGGGCCTGCGCTACGACCGCTATGACGTCGAGGGCACGGAACTGCCGCGCGGCGCCACGGCGCCCATCATGCGCGAGGCGGACTGGGACTTCGTCAACTATCAGCTGGGTCTGGTCTACAAGCCGACGGCGAACAGCAGCGTCTACGCCTCCTTCTCGACCGCTTCGACGCCGCCCACGATCTCGGCGGGCGATCAGAACGGCGTCGGCGGCGTGGGCAGCGGCAACCTGGCCAGCACGGTGCTGGATCCGGAGCAGACCGAGAGCTTCGAAATCGGCGCCAAGGCCAATCTGTTCGACGACCGGCTGGCGCTCAGCGGCGCCCTGTTCCACCTCACGCGCAAGGACGCCGCCATCGAAGTGGCGCCGGGCCTGTTCGAACAGGCGGGCGAGACCAGGGTCCAGGGCGTGGAGCTGGGCGTGTCGGGCAACATCACCGACAAGTGGCAGGTCTTCGGCGGCTACACCTGGATGGACTCCGAACTGGTGCGCGGCGCCTACAGCAGCGTCAATCTGGGCGACCCGCTGGCCAATACGCCCGAGCACAGCGCCAGCCTGTTCACCACCTATCGCGTTCTGCCGAAGCTGAGCCTGGGCGGCGGCGTCTATTACGTCTCCAAGTCCTGGGGCGGCAACCAGGGCGGGGCCGGCGGCGGCGGCAACCGCGTCTATGCGCCGGAATACACCCGCGTCGACCTGTTCGCCTCCTACGACATCAACGACCGCGCCTCGCTGCAGCTGAACGTCCAGAACGCCGGGGATGAGGAGTACATCATCCGCACCAACGGCGTGCATCACGCCGATGTCGCCCCGGCGCGCCAGGCGATCCTGACGCTGAACGTCCGCTACTAAGAGGCCGCGTTTCGCGCCATCATGTCGGCCCCGTCGTTCGTTCGAGCGGCGGGGCCGATGCGTTTCCAGACGGTGAGAGAGCCATGCTGCTGCACATCCCCGAAGTCTTCACCAAGGCCGAGGTGAAGGCCCTGCGCCAGACCCTGGACGCTGGCCCCTGGGCCGACGGCAACATGACCTCGGGCCATCAGTCGGCGAGCGCCAAGCGCAATCAGCAACTGCCCGAGGACAGCGCCCAGGCGCGCGAGGTGTCGGCCCTGGTGGTGCAGGCGCTGAACGCCAATCCGATGTTCGTCTCGGCCGCCTTGCCGCACACGATCTTTCCGCCCCTGTTCAACCGCTATGAGGGCGGCGGCGAATTCGGCACCCACGTCGACAACGCCATCCGCCAGCGGGACGGCCATCGCATCCGCAGCGACCTGTCGGCCACCCTCTTCCTGTCCGAACCCGAGGACTATGACGGCGGCGAGCTGATCATCGAGGAGATGTACGGCGCCCAGTCGCTCAAGCTGCCGGCGGGCGATCTGGTCCTCTATCCGTCCAAGAGCCTGCACCGGGTGACGCCGGTCACCCGCGGCGCGCGCGTCTCCAGCTTCATGTGGCTGCAGAGCCTGATCCGCGACGACGCCGACCGCGAGAACCTGTTCCGCCTCGACGTGGCGATCCAGCGGGTCAATCTGGACAAGGGGCCGAAGGATGCGGCCGTGATCGAGCTGACAGGGGTCTATCACAACCTGCTGCGGCGCTGGTCCGAGGTGTGAAGGGCCTGGGCGATCAGGCCGCCTGGGCCGCCTCGCCGCGCGACAGGACCAGGCGGATGGCGTTCAGCAGGGCCTCGGGCTGGATGGGCTTCTGCGCCACCCCGTCCATCCCCGCCGCCAGATAGGCGGTTTCGTCGCGCGGATCGGCGTTGGCCGTCAGCGCCAGGATCGGCAGGGCGGCCGCCGGGCCGGGCAGGGTGCGGATCGCGCGCGTCGCCGCCACGCCATCCATCACCGGCATCTTCACGTCCATCAGGATCAGGTCGAACGCCGTCGCCGCCGCGCGCTCGACCGCCTGGCGGCCGTTCTCGGCGGTCTCGTGGGTGCAGCCGAACAACTCCAGCACCTTGCCCGCCACGAAGCGGTTGGCGGCGTTGTCGTCCACCACCAGCACGTGCAGCGTGGCATGGGCGGTGGGGTCGGCGAGGGCTTCGGGATTGCGGAGGCCGTCTGCCTCGGCCAGGGGGAGGCGCAGGTCGAAACGGAAGCGCGCCCCGCCCTGCGGCGAACGCTCGACGGCCAGCTTGCCATCCATGCGCTCGACGATCTGGCGACAGATCGCCAGACCCAGACCGGCGCCGGCGCCCTGGCGACCTGCCTCGCCGGTGTTGAATGGTTCGAAGATGGCGCGCGCCGCCTCGTCGCTGACGCCGGGGCCGCTGTCGTCCACCGTGGCCGACAGGCGCACCTGGCCGGTCTCCAGCGTCGTGGTCAGCCGCACCACGACCGAACCCGCTTCGGTGAACTTCAGGGCGTTGCCGATCAGATTGTTCAGCAACTGCTTCAGCCGCATCTCGTCGCCGACGATCCAGCGGGCGGCGCCGAGGTCGTTCTCGACCCGCAGGTCCAGCGCCTTCTCCTCGGCGCGCGGGCTCCACAGGGCGGACAGGTCCGCCGACACCGCCTGCAGGTCCAGCGGGGCGGGCTCCAGCGTCAGCATCCCGGCCTCGGCGCGCGACATGTCCAGCGCGTCGGTCAGCAGGCGTAGCAGGCTGTTTCCCGAATCCAGAATGGTGCGGACGTGGGGGCGCAGAGCCTCCTGCGTCAGTTGCCGCTCCATCAGGGCGGCCACGCCCAGCACCCCGTTCAGGGGCGTGCGGATCTCATGGCTCATCACGGCCAGGAACTCGGACTTGGCCCGGCTGGAGGCGCGGGCCTCGGCCTCGGCGCGGACCAGGTTCTGGGCCAGTTCGGCCATGGCCTCGGCGCGCCGCTTGTGGATCGCCACTCCGGCCTGCAACACGTGCAGCCCCGCCCCCACGCCGACGTAGCGGCCGCGCGAGACGACGATGAACCCCTTCAGCAGGGCGCCCAGTCCCGCCGCGTCCATCGACTGGAACAGGACGTCGGCCGAGGCGTCGGCCTCCACGATCATGGGAGCAGGGTCCATCAGCGCCGAGACCGGCCGTCGGGCGTAGAGGGCCCGGCCGAACTCGGCCGCCAGCTTCAGGGTGAAGGCGTTGCGCTCGATCAGGCCGACGGGCCGGCCGTCGGCGTCGGCCACGGCGATGACCAGGGTCGCGGGCTCGGCCTCGAAACGGGCCAGGGCGTCCGCCCCCGGCGCGTCCGGCGCCATGGGCGCCGAGGCGTCCACGAAGTCTCCGATCCTGGCCATTCCCAGCCGTCCCCTGCGTTCTGCGAGCGCAGGGTTAGGTCAGGCCGCTTAACAGCCACTTTTCCATAAATGAATGTTTTGCAAGGTTAATCTGACAAATCATCCGGTACCGGATGATCAGAGGCGCGCCAGCAGTTCGGCCGCAAAGGTCGACAGGCTGTCGTCGCGCGCGCCCATGACCACCACGCGGTCGCCGGGCTGCGCCGTCTCGACGATGCGGTCGCCGCAGTCGGCGCGGGTCGCCAGGGCCTGCGCCTGACGACCGGCCGCGCGCACGCCCGCGGCGATGTCCTCGCTGCCGACGCTGCGGTCCGTGGTGCCGCCGTAATAGACGGGCTCGGGCATCAGCAGCAGGTCGTCCTGCCGCATCAGCCCGGCGAAGCCCTCGATGAATTCCTGCTTCATCAGCTTCAGCGGGCCGAAGCCATGCGGCTGGAACAGGATCAGCAGCCGCCCGTCAAAGGCGTGCAGAGTCTTCAAGGTGGCGGCGATCTTGTCAGGGTTGTGTGCGAAGTCGTCGATGACGGTGACGCCGTTCCGTGTCCCCACGACCTCCAGCCGGCGCCGGATGCCGCTGAACGTCTCCAGGGCCGCGACCGCCTGATCCACCGGCACGCCCAGCGCCTGGACCGCGCCCAGCGCCGCCAGGGCGTTGGCGACATTGTGCGCGCCCGGCACGTTCAGCGTCACCGCCCGCGCCGCCTCGCCGCGCACGCGCAACTCGAACCTCATGCCGGTCGGCAGGGGCTCAAGGTCATGCGCCGACAGATCGGCTTCTTCCTCTCCCAGAGCAAAGGTGATCGCCTTGCCGGGCGCCAGCGTTTGCGCCAGCGCCGCCGTCTCGGGGTTGTCGAGATTCAGCACCGCCGTCGTCGCCCGGCCGACGAAGCCGCCGAACAGGTCGCGCAGCTCCTCCATCGACTTGTGGTCCAGCGAGACGTTGGAGACCACGGCGACCGTCGGAGCATAGCGGGCGATGGAGCCGTCGCTTTCGTCCACTTCAGCAACGAACAGGTCTGGTCCGCCGATCAGGGCGCTGGCGAACGGCTGGTCGGGCGAGGCGAAGTTCTTCATCACGGCGCCGTTGACCACGGTCGGGGCGCGGCCGGCCTGATCCAGAATCCAGGCGACCATGCCGGTGATGGTGGATTTGCCGCTGGTGCCCGCCACGCCGATCGAGGTCGGAGCCGCGTTGAACAGTTCGCTCAGCAACTGAGGTCGGGTCTTGATGACGGCGCCGACGCGCTTTGCAGCTCCAATGTCAGGCACCGTGTCCTCGACGGCCCCGGTCGCGACGACCACCTGATCTGCGCTGACCACGCCCGATCCGTCCTGCGGGTGCAGGGTGACGCCGTGGGCGCGCAGCCAGTCGAACTTCTCTGGCGTGCGGCCTTGATCCAGCGCCCGGTCTGACCCGGCGATACGGGCGCCCGAGGCCTGAACGATCATGGCCAGCGGCATCATGCCGGAACCGCCGACGCCGCAGAAGAAGTAGTCTTTGTTCATCGGCTTGATTTCAATGCGGGAAACCGGGGAATGTCCGGTCTGACTAGCACGCAAGACGCTCAAGGCCACCCCGTCCATGCAGACCAGACCGTTCCGAATCGGCGTCGTCAACGCCAGCTCCCGTCTCGATCCGGCGCGAGGCGAGGCGATCCGGGCCTGGGCGGCGGCGACCTGGCCGGACGGCTCGGTCGAACTGGTCATGCACCCGGCCCTGCATGAGGTCCACGGTCATTTCGGCGGCGACGACGCCACCCGCGCCCGCGCCTTCGTCGAGACGGCCAACGACCCCGCCATCGACGCCGTCTGGTTCGCACGCGGCGGTTACGGCGCCTGCCGTATCGCCGAGGCGGTGATCCCCGAGCTGACCGCCCATGCCTACGCCAAGCGTTACCTCGGCTATTCCGACGCGGGCAGTTTGCTGGCGGCGCTTTATCGCGCGGGCTTTCCCCATGTCGCGCACGGGCCGATGGCGTCGGACGGATCGCGCCATGACGCTACCGGGCGCCGGGCGGTGAACTGGCTGAGGTCGGGCGATCCGACCTCGCTGGAGCCGTCCCTGCTGACCGACGCCCGACCCGCCGTCGGCTTCAATCTGACCATTCTCAACGAACTGGTCGGGACGGCGATCGAGCCGGACCTGACCGGCCACGTCCTGATGCTGGAAGAGGTGTCCGAGGCTCTCTATCGCGTCGATCGGATGATGTTCCACCTGACCAGCCAGGCTTCGATCCGTCGTGTGGCGGGCATCCGGCTGGGCCGTGTCTCTGACGTCACCGTCAACGATCCCGACTTCGGCCTGACGGCGGAAGAGATCGTGCGTTACTGGTGCGTGCGGTCGGGGATTCCCTATCTGGGCGACGCCGACATCGGCCATGACCGGGATAATAAGGTGGTGCCCTTCGGCGCGCGGGGCTGAGCCGCCCTCAACCCCTCAGGATCAAGCCGTCGGGCCGGGCTTCGAAAGCCGACAGCCGGCCCAGGAAACTCATGCCCAGCAGGGCTGCGGGCATGTCGCGGTCGATCACCAGGGCTTCGACCGAGGTCATCTCCACCCCCGCCACGGATACGGAGGTCAGCAGCACCCGCGCGGCGGGCGTCTGGCCCGAGGCGGTGTTCAGCGTCTGGTTGAAGTCATGCGGCTTCAGCCGCACGCCCAGCCGTTCGGCGTCGGCGCGGCTCAGCGTCACCACGCTGGCGCCGGTGTCGACCAGCATCCGCATAGGGCGACCCTCGACAGTGGCCTCGGCCCAGTAGTGGCCGTCGGCCGCGCGCGTCACCGACGGCGCCTCCTTCAGGGCCACGGCGGCGTAGGCCTGGGCCGGGCCTTCCCACCACATCAGGGCGCCGACGCAGGCCGAGGCCGACGCCAGGGCGGCGGCGAAGACGACAGCGGAGCGTAGGTCAAAGCGGATCATGTCGCGGACTATGCGGGCTGGCCTCTTCCCATGCGGTGAAGCGACGTGGCGAACGAAAGGTTGACGACGCCCGCCCTTCACTCGCCCAGCAGCCGAGGGTCGATCCGCTTTTTGCGACCCGGCAGGTCGTCCATGACGGCGGCGCGGGCCTCGTCCGTCATCCGGCTCCAGGTCGCGATCTCCTGAAGGGTGCGCAAACAGCCCAGGCACAGACCGGACGCGCCGTCGACGGTGCAGACCATGATGCAGGGGCTGACGATCGGACGCGGGGGGAGGGAGGCGGGAGCAGGGGGCATGGTTCGTGACGATATCGCAACAATGAGTCCGAGAACGGACTATAATTTCTTGACTTTTCGCGCCGGGCGGCTATGTTCATCCTCGACGCGAAACGACTGACAGGGTGAGAGTCCCAAAAAGCACGACGTGTCTTCTTTCATCGTTCAACGAAAGGAGACGCCAAAAATGAACGAAAACAAAGAGCGCAATCTCCAGCACGCCATGCTGTCCTTCGCCCTTTTCGGCGGGATGCTGGTGAACACGAAGCAGATGAACGGCGCCGGCGACCGCGTGGTCAGCCACCCGTCCAACTTCGTGCCCATAACGATCAAACGGCCGCGCGCGTAGTCGCGAGACTGGATGATCCAGCCAGAAGCCCCGGTCAGAACGACCGGGGTTTTTCAATTGCGCCCTTGCCACCGCGCCGCCCTGTGGCCGAAACCGGCGGCTTCACTGGTAAAAGGGAATGCGGCATGGGTCTGATCGTCGAGGAGCGCACGGGCGCGGTCATGGTCTGGACCCTGGATCGGCCCGATCGACTGAACGCCCTGCCGGACCTGGAGGACGGCGAGGCCTTCGCCGCTGCTTGCGACGCCGTCAACGCCGACCCCTCCATCCGCTGCGTGGTGCTGACCGGCGCCGGGCGGGCCTTTTCGGCGGGCGGCGACCTGAAGGCGATGAAGGATCGCCGCGACCTGTTCGAAGGCTCGGGCGCCGCCATCCGCGAACGCTATCGCCGCGTCGTTCACCGCATCGTGCGCGCCCTCTATGGCCTGGAGGTTCCGCTGGTGACGGCGGTCAACGGACCGGCCATGGGGCTGGGTTGCGACATCGCCGGGCTGGGCGACATCCGAATCGCCTCGGACCGCGCCAGCTTCGGCGTGCCCTTCATGAAGCTGGGCATCATTCCCGGCGACGGCGGTTCGTGGCTGCTGCCGCGAAACATCGGCTACGCCCGCGCCGCCGAACTGCTGTTCACCGCCCGCTCGATTGACGCGGCGACGGCCGAGCAATGGGGTCTGGTCAACCGCGTCGTCGCCCATGAGACGCTGATGGACGAGGCGATGCAGACGGCGGAACAGATCGCCGCCCAGCCGCCCCAGGCTCTGCGCATGGCCAAGAGTCTGCTGCGTCAGGGCCGCGACATGAATTTCGATCAGATGCTGGAACTGTCCGCCGCCATGCAGGCCCTGGCCCACCTGACCGATGATCATATCGAGGGCGTGAGCGCGGTGCTGGAAAAGCGGCCGGGGGAATTTACTGGGCGCTGATTTTTCCTCTTCCGCTCACCCCGGCGGACGCCGGGGCCCAGTGAGAGCGCTGGGCGCTGAGTCTGCCAGTTCTGACGCCGCACTTGAGGCCAAAACACTGGATCCCGGCGTCCGCCGGGATGAGCGGGTGAAGAGGGCGAACCGCTAACAAAAAGGGCCTCGTGCGAGGCCCTTTTCCATTCTCATTCCGCCAGCCTATTGGCGCGCAGGCGCCTTCATGGCGCGCGCAGCGGGCACGCCGGTGGAGGCGTTGTCGCGCTTGGCGCCCGCCGTTTCGCCCGGTTTCATGAACTTGACCAGCACGCGCTGGCCGATCAGCAGCGGGGCGTCGTCCACGGCGACCACCACCTCGACCACGCGTTCGTCGGTGCGCTGCGAGGGATCGTCCGAGGCCAGCTTGCGGGCGCCGAAGACGGCGGCGCGGCGCAGCACCTTGCCGACATAGACCTTGGACGGGTCGCCTTCGGGGGTGATCTCGACGGCCTGGTCGACGGCGACGTTCGGGATGTCGGCCTCGACGATCTCGGCGCGGGCGATGCGCGGGGCGGCCGGCTCCAGATCGAACATGTTCGACACGTTCAGGGTCGAGGCGCCGGCGCCGGGGTTGGCGTAGCGACGCACGATGCGGCCGTCGGCGGGCGAGCGGATGACGGTCAGTTCGACGTCGTAGGCGGCCTGATCGCGACGGGCGCGGGCGCTCTGCACCGCCGACTGCTGCGAGCCGAGGCGGGCCTGGGCCTGGGCGATGGCGTCGCGGGCCTGGTCCATGCGCTGGGCGGCGACGAAGTTGGTGGCGACCAGCTTCTGCAGGCGGTCGTATTCGCGCTGGGCCGCAGCGATGTCGACGTTGATCAGGCGCAACTGGCTCTCGGCTTCGGCCAGGGTGGCCGAGGCGGTCTGCAGCGCCAGGCGCGGCTCGTCGTCCTCCTGGCGGGCCAGGATCTGACCGGCCTTGACCAGATCGCCTTCCTGCACCAGCACATCGCGGACCACGCCGCCGCGTCGCGCGGCGATCTGGATGATGCCGCCCTCGATGTCGATCTTGCCGTTGGCGATGGCGGAGTAGGGGCTTTCGACCTTCTTCTCGGCCGCCTCGGCCAGTTCGGCTTTCTTGGCGGCCCCGGCCTTCTGCATCATGCCGAAGCCGACGATCAGCACGACCAGCAGCGCCGGGCCGATCCAGAGCCATTTGTTTTTCAGAAATGCGGGCATGGGGGTCCTCAAGGGGATCGGTGTCAGTGCGACGCCAGGATGGCTTCGGGATTGGGGGTGCGGCGCTGGTCGTCGATGATGACGCCGTCTTCGATGTGGATGACCCGGTCGGCCCAGGCCTCCAGGCGCGGGTCGTGGGTCACGCAGATGACGGCGGCGCCGTGTTCGGTGGCCGCGCGGCGCAGCAGTCTGATGACCACCTGGCCGTTCTCGCCGTCCAGCGCCGAGGTCGGTTCGTCGGCGAACAGGATCTGCGGGTCCTTGGCCAGGGCGCGGGCGATGGCGACGCGCTGCTTCTCGCCGCCGGACAGGGCGGCCGGGCGCTGGTGCAGGCGATGGCCCAGGCCGACCTCCTCCAGCGCCAGGGCGGCGCGCTTCTTGGCGCGATCGGGCGACAGGCCCTGGAACTTCAGCACCGTCGTCACCTGTTGCAGGGCGGTCAGCGACGGGAACAGGTTGAAGCCCTGGAAGATGAAGCCGCAGTGGTCCAGGCGGAACTTGTCGATCCTGCCGCCCGACAGCTTCCACAGGTCGTCCACGTCCAGGGCGTCGACGCGCCCCTCCTCGGGCCGCAGCAGGCCGGACAGGGCGGCGATCAGCGTCGACTTGCCCGAGCCGGACGGCCCCATGACCATGGTCAGGTCGCCGTGGCGCGCGTCGAAATCCACGCCCTTCAGCACCTCGACATAGGACCGGCCGGACTTGAACCGCTTGACCAGACCCTTGGCCTCCAGGGCGAACTCGCCATGCTTGCCGTGAATTTTCGTGTGCCCAAAAGCCATGGTGTTCATCGCAGCAGGTCCGCAGGTTGGCTCTTCTTCAGGATGCCCATCGACAGGAAGCCCGACAGCATGGAGATGCCGATCAGGCCTCCGCCGACCACGAGCAGCAGGCTGAGGGGCATTGAGATGATGACGGCGTTGGACAGGGCGAACAGCGACAGCAGCCAGGTCAGCAGGATGGCTGCGCCGACCCCGACCATGCCGACCCAGAAACTCAGCTCCATGACGATGCGGCGCAGCGAGCCCATGCCGACGCCCAGAGCGCGCAGGGAGGCGAACTCCTTGATGTTGGCCATGATGGCGCCGCGCAGGGTCTGCCAGGTGATGGCCACGCCGATGATGATCCCCAGCACCACGCAACCGCCGATGATGATGACCAGTATGCCTTCCTCGAACATGGCCCCGGCGTTGGCGTCGGCCAGCTGCTGACGGGTCCAGGCCTTCCACTGGCCGTTGCCCATGGCGTTCAGCTGGGCGACCACATGTTCGGCGCGGGCCGGGTCCTTGATCTTGATCATGAGCGGGCCGACGCGCGGCCCCTCGAAGGCCTGGCCCAGCATCCGCAGGCTGTCGCGCGACATGACGATGGTCGGCTGCATCATGTTGGGATAGCCGCGCAGCACCCCGACCACGGTCACGGTCTGGCCGTTGAACAGGGCCTTGTCGCCCAGCTTGACGCCCAGCGGCGTCAGCGCCGTCTCGTCCACCGCCACGGTGAAGGGTTGGCGCAGGGCCTCGACCAATTCCTCGGAATAGTCGCGCGGGATGGTGACCGAGCCGGGCGCCGTGTCGATGATGTTGACCAGGACGCTCTTCTGGCGCGGCGCGCCTTGCTTGGCGCGGTCGGCGGCCGTGGCGGTCGGATCGACGTTCTTGATGTTCTGGAAATTGCCGCCTGACATGTCGAGCGTCTTCACCTCGACCACCTCGGGGTGGTTATAGGCCAGCGGCACGAAGCGGCGCGGCATGCCCATCGGCCCGCTGAACAGGGCCTTGGCGCCGGGCTGCATGATGAAGATGTCGGCGCTCGAGCGCTCGATGGCGGCGGTGAAGCCCTTGCCGATGCCGATGAAGACCCCGGTCATGGCCAGCACGAGCAGGCCCGAAAGGGCCAGCGCCATGACGGCGGCCATATAGCGGCGCCACTCGAAGAGCAGCGTGGATAGCGCGAGCGACATGACGCGTATTCATTCCCCTGACTTGCGCTGTTATCTGACCGCCGCCCCGCCGGAGGCCAAGTTAAATCGGGGTAAGGCTGGCCCGGCCGGATCTATTGCGGGGCTTGAGGGGGCGGGCCTTGCGGGTCTAGTGACGGCGCCACAGCAAGACGGGGCGTGATGTCACGCTCTAGGGAGACGCCCATGTCACTTCGCCGCACCCTTTCCTTCGCCGCCTCTCTGGCCGCCCTCGGCATGGCCGCCGTCGTGGTCAACGCCCCTGCTTCCGCCGCGCGCGCGGACGAGGGCATGTGGACCTTCGACAACTTTCCGATCCAGACGGTGAACGACAAGTACGGCACGCGCATCGATCAGGCCTGGCTGGATCGCGTGCGCAATGCGGCGGTGCGCCTGCAGGGCTGTTCGGCCTCGTTCGTGTCGGGCGAAGGCCTGATCCTGACCAACCACCACTGCGTCATCTCCTGCGTCCAGGATCTGTCGAGCGCCCAGAACGACTACGTCAAGAACGGTTGGATGCCGGCCACGCGCGAGGAAGAGAAGACCTGCCCCGGCCAGACCGCCGAGGTCCTGACCGACATCACCGACGTGACCGATCGCGTCCTGGGCGCCGGCGCGGGTCTGGAAGGCGCGGCCTTCGTCGCCGCCCGCTCGGCCGAGATCGACGCCATCCAGAAGGAAGCCTGCGGCGACGACCGCAAGCTGACCTGCCAGGTCATCAGCTTCTATCGCGGCGGCAAATACGCCCTCTACAAGTTCCGCAAGTACGAAGACGTGCGTCTGGTCTTCGCGCCCGAGTTCCAGGCGGCCTTCTTCGGCGGCGATCCGGACAACTTCAACTTCCCGCGCTACGCCCTCGATGCCGCCTTCCTGCGCGCCTATGAGGACGGCAAGCCGGTCGCCACGCCCAACCACCTGAAGTGGAATCCCAACGCGCCGGTCGACGGTGAAGTGACCTTCGTGGCGGGCAACCCCGGCTCGACTTCGCGCCTGCTGACCATGAGCCAGCTGGAGCGCCTGCGCGACCAGCAGATTCCGATCACCCTGATCCAGGGCGCAGAGCTGCGCGGCCGCCTGATCGAATATTCGACGATCGGCGAGGAAGAGAAGCGCGTCGCGCTCGATCCCATCTTCGGCCTGGAGAACAGCTTCAAGGTCTACTACGGCCAGCAGGGCGCGCTGACCGACCCGGCCTTCATGGCCAAGAAGCGCCAGGAAGAGGCGGAACTGCGCCAGCGCGTCGCCGCCGATCCGGCTGTGGCCGAACGCATCGGCGACCCGTGGGCCGATCTGGAAAAGGTGCAGGCGACCGCCCGCGACCTCTATCTGCCCTATCGCCAGCTTGAAGCGAACGCCGGCGGCGGTTCGACCCTCTATTCCTACGCCCGCGCCATCGTCCGCGCGTCCAAGGAACGCGCCAAGCCCGTCGCCGAACGCCGCGCAGGCTACGCCGACAGCGACATCGCCGCCCTGGGCCGCCGCCTGGCCTCGGACGCGCCGATCCCGGTCGGGGTCGAGGAGATCCAGCTGTCGCACTGGATGCTGAAGACCCGCGAATACCTGACGGTCGACAGCGCCGACGTGAAGACCATGCTGGGCGCCGAAAGCCCCGAAGTCATCGCCGCCCGCCTGTCGCAAAGCCGCCTGATCGACCCGGCCTTCCGCGCCGAGGCCCTGGCCATGACGCCGGAACAGCTGGCCGCCTCGGGCGACCCGATGATCGCCTTCGTCCTGGCCAATGACGATGCGGCGCAAGCCGTTCGCACTCAGTGGGACGCGGGCGTCAACGCTCCGACCGCCCGCGCCGCCGAAAAGGTCGCCCAGGCCCGCTTCGCCGTCTATGGCGAGAACCAGTATCCGGACGCCACCTTCTCGCTTCGCCTGTCATACGGCCAGGTGAAGGGCTGGACCTATCGCGGCGTGACCGTTCCGTCCTTCACCCACATGGGCGGCCTGTACGAACGCGCCACCGGCGCCGAGCCGTTCAACGCCGCCGAGCGCTTCCTGGCGGCGCAGGACCGGATCAACAAGGACGTCGTCTATGACTTCGTCTCGACCAACGACATCATCGGCGGCAACTCCGGCTCGCCGGTGATCAACGCCAAGGGTGAAGTGATCGGCGCCGCCTTCGACGGCAACATCCACTCCCTGGGCGGCTCGTTCGGCTACGACGGCGAGCTGAACCGCACGGTCAGCGTCTCGACCGCCGCCGTCACCGAGGCCCTGCGCAACGTCTACGACCAGCCGCGCCTGCTGCGCGAACTGGGCGTGCGCCGCTGAGCCTGGCGGATTGATGTCCGGGATCTGGGGGCGCCTTCGGGCGCCCCTTTTTCTTTGCCCGCAGGCCTATCTCGACTTGCCCTGCTTCTCGATGAGCACAGCCTGTTGCCAGCGGCCGGGAGCCTTGTCCGAGCGATGGATGCAGCCGACCCAGCAGCACGGCCGCCGCTTGCCTTCGTGCAATTCCTCAACCGCACGCTCGATCCGTTTCTGACGGGTGGCGGCCTGTTTGGCGTCTTCGACCCAGCAGATGAACTCATTGCGCCCCAGCGGGGTGAGGCCGCGCCACAGGTCGAGGGTTTCAGGCTCGGATGAGAGTCGCGCCCGCATGTCGTCCGGAACCTGATGCGCCACGCCTTGGGGGAAGTCGTCCGACATCGCGTCAATCCCGTCCCGTTTCGTCATTCGCCGAATCTAGACCCGCGAAGGCGCGATGTGAATGCTTTCGCCGGGGGTTGCGGTTTGCCTCCAGGTTCTGTTCAGACTGACCGCAAAGACGGCCTCGGGTTTAAGGGGCTGAAACCGGGCCTCGGCGATGACCAAGGCCGCGACGCCGAGGATGTCTCATGCGCACCACCTACGCCCCCCTTCTGTTCGCCTCGGCCGCCGTCCTGGCCTTCGCCGCCGCCTCTTCGGCCAAGGCGGAGGAGGGCATGTGGACCTATGACAACTTCCCCATCGCCCGCGCCAACCAGACCCTGGGCACGAACATCGACCAGGCGTGGCTGGACAGGGTTCGCCTGTCGTCGGTGAAGTTCGGCGGCTGTTCGGCGGGCGTCATCTCGGCCGAGGGGCTGGTGATGACCAACAATCACTGCGTCTCCTCGTGTGTCGCCAACCTGTCGACGCCGCAGCTTCAGTACAATGAGACCGGATTCACGCCCAGGAGCCGCGAGGAAGAGCTGCAGTGCCCCGGCGCCTCGGCCGAGATTCTGACCGACATCACGGACGTGACCCAGCGGGTGCAGAAGGCGGGCGAGGGTCTGGACGGTCAGGCCTTCACCCAGGCGCGCGAGGCCGAGGCCGGCCGTATCGAAGCGGAAGCCTGCGGTTCCGATTCCAAAATCCGCTGTCAGGTCGTTAGCCTGTATCGCGGCGGTCAGTTCAAGCTCTACAAGTTCCGCAAATACTCGGACGTGCGTCTGGCCTGGGCGCCGGAAGACCGCGCCGCGACCTTCGGCGGCGACCTGGACAACTTCTCCTTCCCGCGCTTCGCCATCGATGCGGCCTTCATCCGCCTGTATGAGGACGGCAAGCCCGCCGCGACGCCGACCCACTTCACCTGGAACCCGAACAAGCCGACCGAGGGCGAGCCCGTCTTCGTCACCGGCAACCCCGGCTCGACCCAGCGCCTGCTGACGCAGGCCCAGCTGATGACCATTCGCGACGTGGTCCTGCCGCTGGACCAACTGATCGCTTCCGAACTGCGCGGTCGTCTGATCCGCTATTCGGAAGAGGGCGCCGATCAGGCCTTCATCGCCATGGACCCGCTGTCGGGGGTGGAGAACACCTACAAGCGCGGCCGCGGCCGCATGGCGGCCCTGATCGACCCGGCCTTCATGGACCAGCTGGCCGGGCAGGAGACCGTCTTCCGTCGCGGCGTGGCCGAGAACGAGGCCCTGTCCGCCGAAGTCGGCGACCCCTGGGCTGTTCTGGCTGATGTCCAGCCGCTGGCGCGCGAGCTTTATCCGGCCATGGCTCTGCTGGAAGGCGGCGCCGGCATGGGCACCACCTCGGTCGCGGGCGGCTCTCCCCTGTTCCAATGGGCGCGGGCCATCGTGCGCGGCGCCCAGGAGCGCGCCAAGCCGTCTGACCAGCGTCTGTCCGAGTTTTCAGACAGCCGCCTGGCGGGGGTCCAGTCCAGCCTCTTCGCCGCGCGCCCGACCTATCCGGCGCTGGAGCAGATCCGCCTCGAGTGGTGGTTGTCCAAGACCCGAGAATGGCTGACGGTCGACAGTCCCTATGTCCGCACCCTGCTGGGCAAGGAAAGCCCCGAGGGCCTGTCCGCGCGTCTGATCGAGGGCACGAAGCTGGCCGACCCCGCCGTGCGCCGCGCCCTGTGGGAAGGCGGCCTGCCCGCAGTCCAGGCCTCGACCGACCCGCTGATCCAGTACGTCCTGGCTATCGACGCGCAAGCCCGAGCCGTCCGCACGGATTGGGAGAACCGGGTGCAGGCGCCGACCGACCGCGCGTCCGAACAACTGGCCGCCGCCCGCTTCGCCGTCTTCGGAGACGCCGTCTATCCGGACGCCACGGGCACCCTGCGTCTGACCTACGGCCGGGTAGAGGGGACCGACGTGCCGGGGCAGCGCATCCCCGCCTTCACCACCTTCGCCGGACTGTGGGACCGCGCTACCGGCGCCGAGCCGTTCAACGTCGCACCCAAGCTGCTGGCCGCCAAGGACCGCATCGACCCCGCGACGGTGATGGATATGGCGGTGTCGTCGGACACCATCGGCGGTTCGTCAGGCTCGCCTGCGGTCAACGCCAGGGGCGAGATCATCGGCGCCAACTTCGACTCCACCGTCCTGACCCAGCGCAACGCCTATGGCTATGACCGCAACGTCAACCGCAGCGTTATCGTCACCACCCAAGCCGTCACCACGGCCCTGCGCGACGTCTACGGCATGGATCACCTGGTCGAGGAACTCGGCGTTCAATGAGCGAGCTGAGCTTGCGCCCTGCAGCGCCGGACGATGTTCCGGCGCTGCATCGTCTGATCGAAAGCGCCTATCGCGGGAACAGCGCCAAGGCGGGCTGGACCCATGAGGCCGACCTGCTGGGCGGCCAACGCACGGATGAAGTTGAACTGCGCGACATCCTGGCCGACGCCTCGCGGATCATTCTGCTGGCTGAGGTCGAGGGCGGCCTGACCGGCTGCGTCCAGGTGGCGGATCAGGGCGAGGGGCTGGCCTATCTCGGCCTGCTGACCGTCGATCCGGCGCGTCAGGCGGGCGGTCTGGGGCGGGTGCTGATTGCGGCCGCAGAGGCCGAAGCCGCTGCCCGCTTCGGCGCCGCCCGCATGGAGATGACGGTCATCCGGCAACGCGCCGAACTGATCGCCTGGTACGAACGGCGCGGTTATCGCCTGACCGGCGAGACGCGGCCCTTCCCGCTGGACGACGAACGCTTCGGCCTGCCCCAGACGCGCGAGCTGGAGTTTGTGGTGCTCGAGAAGACGCTCTGACGTCCTTCTCCCACAAGGGGAGAAGGATTTAGAGATCCCGCATCTGCTTCTGGGCGGCGCTGAAATACTGCCAGCCGGTCCACAGAGTCACCAGGGCGGCCAGCCAGATCAGGGCGTCCGAGAACAGCTGGAAGGCAGGCAGATAGTCGAACGGCAGGCCCCAGCCGTCCCAGTTGCGGGCGAACAGCTGGCAGCCCAGGGCGACCATCTGCAGGGTGGTCTTCCACTTGGCGGCGAGGGTCACCGGCAGGGTGATGCGGCCCGCCATCGTCTCGCGCAGGGCCGAGACGGCGAACTCGCGGAACAGGATCAGGCCGCAGGGAATGATGATCTGCTGCACCGACCCGCTCGTCAGCACGCCCAGCACGGCGCCGGTGACCAGGATCTTGTCGGCGATCGGGTCCAGGATGGCGCCCCAGCGCGTCTCGGCCTTCCAGCGGCGGGCCAGGTAGCCGTCGATCCAGTCCGTCGAGGCGGCGATGACGAAGATCCAGAAGCCGGTCCGATACATGGCGAACTGGTCGTCAGGGCTCAGCCAAGCCGAGACGAAGGGGAAGCCGCTGGTCGCGCCCGCCAGCAGCAGGAACATGACGATCCCGGCCGCCAGCCGCAGGCTGGTCAGGATGTTGGGGATGGCTTTGTAGGCAGGGGCCATGACGTCTTCCGTTGCAACACGCCGGGTGTGCCACGGTTCGCGGCCAGAGGCGAGGGCAGAGGCGAGGGCGCCGTCCTCAGTCCAGCCGCTCGAACCGTCCTGGCCCAGTCAATTTGGACAGGATGCCCAGGGCGATGCCGAAGTGCAGACCGCTGAGCTTCAGTTCGCCCGCCGCCTCCTTCTCCGCGATCCAGGGGAAGGTGCGCAGATTGTCCAGCGACAGGCGCACCACGGCCTCCTCGGCCGCGCATTCGACCTGATCGGCGGGCAGCGTCTCGACCACGCGGCGCACGGTCGGGGCGGCCTGCTCGACCCAGGGGGCGACGAAGTCCTGACAGTTGGCGGGCGAGCCCTTGAGCATGGCGGTGACGCCGCCGCAGGAGGCGTGGCCCATGACGACGACATGCCGGACCTGCAGGACGTTGACGCCGAACTCCAGCGCCGCCGAGACGCCGTGCAGTTTGCCGTCCGGCTGATAGGGGGGAACCAGGTTGGCGACGTTGCGCACCACGAACAGCTCGCCCGGCGCCGTGTCGAAGATCAGGGCCGGGTCGGCGCGGCTGTCGGAACAGGCCACCACCAGGGTGTGCGGCTTCTGGCCGTTGGCGGCTAGGGCTTCGTATTCGGCGTGTTCGGACGGCCACCGATTCTGGCGGAAGCGGTGATAGCCCTTGGTCAGTTCGTCGGTCATGACCTAGCCCTTAGACCCGCGACGGTTCGTCGCTCAACCCGAAAACGCCGCTGGCCGAAATGCGTCCGGTTCAGGACTTGTGAAAGAAGCCGTGGATGCGCTCGGCCAGGGCCTGGCTGACGCCGTCCACCTTGACCAGATCGGCGACCGAGGCCCGGCTGACCCCCTTGGCCGAGCCGAAGGCGTGCAGCAGGGCCTTCTTGCGCCCCGGCCCGACGCCCTCGATTTCGTCCAGCGGATTCTTCTTGATGTCCATGGAGCGGCGCTTGGCGTGGGCGCCGTTGGCGAAGCGGTGCGCCTCGTCCCGCAGGCGTTGCAGGTAGTAGAGGGCAGGGCTTTTCAGCGGCAGCATGAAGGGCGCCTTGCCCGGCATGAAGAACTTCTCCAGCCCCGCGTCGCGGTCCGGCCCCTTGGCCACCCCGACCACGGCGATGTCGTCGACGCCCAGATCGGCCATGACGGCCAGCACCTCGGCCAGCTGACCCGCCCCGCCGTCGATCAGCAGCAGGTCGGGGCGTTCGACCGCCTCGCCGGCCTCCTCGTCCTTGACCAGTCGGCCGAAGCGGCGGCGCATGACCTCGCGCATCATGCCGTAGTCGTCGCCGGGCGTCAGGTCTTCGCCCTTGATGTTGAACTTGCGGTACTGGTTCTTGCGGAAGCCCTCGGGCCCCGCGACGATCATGCCGCCGACGGCGTTGGTCCCCTGGATGTGGGCGTTGTCATAGACCTCGATCCGCTCGGGTCGGGCGTCCAGACCGAAGGCCTCGCACACCTCGTCGAGGATTTTGCCCTGCGCCGAGTTCTCGGCCAGCTTGCGGCCCAGCGCCTCGCGGGCGTTGGTCAGGGCGTGGTCGACCAGGCTGGCCTTGCCGCCGCGCTGGGGGCGGGCGATCTCGACCCGGTGTCCGGCCTTCATGCTGAAGGCTTCCTCCAGCAACTCCAGTTCGTGCGGGCGGACGTTGGACAGGATCAGGCGCGGGACCGGCTTGTCCTCATAGAACTGGCCCAGGAAGGCGGCGAGGATTTCGGGGTCGCTGTCGCTCTTGTCCACGCGCGGAAAATAGGCGCGTCCGCCCCAGTTCTGGCCCGCCCGATAGAAGAAGACCTGGACGCAGGCCTGGCCGCCTTCGGAATGCAGGGCGAAGACGTCGGCCTCGGCCACCCCGTCGGCGTTGACGCTGCTCTCCATGGCGATGGCCGACAGGGCGCGGATGCGGTCGCGCACGCGGGCGGCGGTCTCGAAGTCCAAGTCGTCCGACGCCGCCTGCATCTCCTGCGACAGGCGGCCGATGACGGCGCGCGACTTGCCGCGCAGGAACTGCTCCGCCTCCGTGACCAGTTCGCTGTAATCTTCGAGCGAGATCAGGCCGGTGCAGGGCGCCGAGCAGCGCTTGATTTGGTGCAGCATGCAGGGGCGGGTGCGCGTCTCGTAGACGCTGTCCGAACAGGACCGCAGCAGGAAGGCCTTCTGCAGGGTGTTCAGGGTGTGATTGACCGCCCAGGTCGAGGCGAAGGGGCCGAAATAGTCGCCGGGAATGGTGTGGGCGCCGCGATGCTTCCTGACCTGGGGCGCGCGGTGGTCGCGGCGGATCATCAGTTCGGCGAAGGACTTGTCATCGCGCAGCACGACGTTGAAGCGCGGCTTCAGCTTCTTGATGAAGTTGGATTCGAGCAGCAGGGCCTCGGTCTCGGACGCCGTGACCACCAGCTCCATCGAGCGGGTCAGCGACACCATCAGGCCGATGCGCTGGGTGTGGAAACGCCCTTGCGCGTACTGGACAACCCGCTTCTTCAGCGACTTGGCCTTGCCGACATAGAGGCAGGCGCCGTCCTCGCCGTACATCCGATAGACGCCGGGCTTGTCGGGCGCGCGCCGGGCCTCGTCCGCGATCAGTTCTGCAGCCTGAAGCGGAAGGGCGGTCATCTCCGGGATGTCGGGCGTCGGATCGGTCATCAGGCGGGATATAGGCTCAGCCGCGCCGGACCAGAAGCACCCCGCCGATCACCAGCAGCACGCCGGCGATGCGCGTCAGGCTGATCGGCTGCTGCGGCACGCCCATGACGCCGAAATGATCGAGAATCAGGCTCAGCGCCAGCTGGCCCGCGACCATCAGGGTGATGGTCAGCGCCACGCCGATCTTGGGCACGCCCCAGGCGGCGGCCACCACGAAGACGCAGCCGTAGAGCCCGCCCAGCCAGGCCCAGGCAGGCAGGGCCTTCATCGCCTGCACGTCCGGCCGCGCCTGCAGCGTCACGGCGACGAGGGCCAGGGCGACGGTTCCCACAGCGAAGGAGACGAGCGCCGCATTGACCGGCGAGCCGACGGCGCTGGCCAGTCGCGCATTGGTCGGTCCCTGCAGGGCGGTGGCGGCGCCGCCCAGGATCATGGCCAGCAGGGCGAGGACGGGAAGCTGCATCGATGGTCTCACCAGTTCGGATCGGGGGCGACGCCGCCGAAGATCTCGGCCAGGCGAGCGCGGGTGGCGCGGGTCGTGTCTTCGGGCAGGGCGTCCGGACGGAACCAGCCGATCTCGGCGATCTCGCCGTGACTGGTCCGCTCGGTCAGGTCGAAGGCGTCGATGCGGAAGACCAGGACGTGATCCCCCGGAAAGAAGCGTTCGTTGGAGTGGACCGACAGCAGGCGCGGCTCACCCCTCACGATCAGCCCCGCCTCCTCGCGCAGTTCGCGGACGACGGCGGCCTGGGTGGTCTCGCCCTTGTCCACTCCGCCGCCGGGCAGCCACCAGCCCTCCAGATAGGTGTGTTTGACCAGAAGCACCCGGCCTTCGTGATCGACCGCCACGCCGCGCACGCCCAGCGTCATGCCTCGGCTCATCCGCGACCAGGCGAAGAACAGCGGACGGGTGAAGGGTTCGATGCGGGTGCGCCAGTTCGCCATGCGCGAACGATAGGCTGTCGTCGGGCGGCTTGAACAGGGGCGCGCTTGCCCCTATTCGGGGACAAAATCAGGAGACCCATCATGCTGGCCATCGCCATCATCTTCGCCTTCATCGCCGTCATCGCCGCCTTCAACTACTTCGAGTTCGGCCGGGTTGACTGACTTCAGGTCGGCTGACGCCTCGTTTCGAGGCGTGGCGCTGGTCACGGCCGCCTCGCGCCGGATCGGGGCGGTGCTGGCGAAGGCGGCGGCCCAGGCGGGCTATGACGTCGTCGTCCACTATCGTTCCGACGCGGACGGCGCACAGGGCGTCGTCCAGGCCATCGAGGCCATGGGGCGGCGCGCCGTCGCCGTCCAGGCCGAGCTGACGGACGCCGCGGCGCGGACCGCCCTGATCGACCGGGCCGCCGCCTTCGGGCCGTTGCGGGCGCTGGTCAACAACGCCTCCCTGTTCGTCTATGACCAGCTGGAGACCTTCCAGGAGGCGGATCTGCGCCTTCATCACGAGGTCAACGTCCTGGCGCCTCTGGCCCTGATCCGCGACTTCGCCGCGCGCCTCCCGGACGGGGAGGAGAACGGGGAGGGGGGCGTGGTGGTCAATATGCTGGACTATAAGGTCACGGCTCCGAACCCCGACTTCTTCTCCTATACGGTCAGCCGCGTGGGCATCGCCCATATGACCGGCGCCCTGGCGCTGGCCCTGGCGCCGCGCATCCGCGTCTGCGGCATCGCGCCGGGCCTGACCCTGCCCTCGGCCGGCTGGCCCGAGGCCGATTATGAGGCCGGGGCCGAGGCCACGCCGCTGAAGCGGCCGGTGGCGGTCGAGGACCTGGCGGCGGCCCTGACCTTCATCCTGACGACGCGCAGCCTGACCGGCCAGAACCTGGTGGTGGACGCCGGGGCCGGCCTGACGCCCCGCGACCGAGACCTGGAGTTCGCCTGAAGGCGTTCGCCGCCACATGACCTTTATTTGCCGATAGGTTGGCGCCTTAGCTGCCGCCGTTCATTCTGAGACCTCCATGCCCGCTGTCCGTTTCACCCGCCGCTTCTCGATGGCGCACCGGCTGATCGCCGATGCGGGGTCGAAGTGCGCCGTGCCGCATGGGCACAATGAGTTCGTGACGGTGACGCTGGAGCCGACGGCGGAGATCGATTTCGGCGGGGCCAATTACGCGGCCTCGTTCGAGCGGCTGAAGGCGCGCTGGCACGGCTTTGTCGACCGCAGCCTGGACCACGCCTTCCAACTGAACCGCGCCGACCCTCTGCTGGCCTGGTTCCAGCAGCATGAGCCGCATCGCCTGAACCAGGTGCTGACCGTGGACGGCGATCCGACGACCGAGGCCCTGGTCATCGCCCTGTGGCGCAAGCTGGAGGCCATCCTGTCGGCCGAGGGCCTGCCCTTCCGCCTGGCCGAGCTGGCTATCGAGGAGACGCCGACCAACACCGTTCTGACGCGCGGCCTGACCGAGGCGGAGCGGACCTGGGATCTGGGCGCCTGGTGCGACCGGGCCGATTTCAGCATCAATGATCTTCTGCCGCCGGAGACCTGGTCTTGAGCGCCGTCGTCACCCCCCTGCCGTCCGTCGAACCGCGCCGCCTGGGCCTGAAGGTCATGGTGCGCGCCCTGAAGGTCGAGGCCTCCATCGGCTTCTATGATCATGAGCATGGGCGGCTGCAGCCCCTGGTGGTGGACGTCGAGCTGGACCTGGGCGCCGCGCCGGTCGAGCGGTTGGCCGATACGCTGGACTATGACGGCGTGGCCCGCATCGTGCGCGAGCTGGCGGCGGGGCCGCACATCGCCCTGATCGAGACCTTCGCCGAGCGCACGGCCGTCGCCTGCCTGGCCGATCCCCGCGTGCTGAGCGTCGTCGTGCGGGTCGAGAAGCCCGGCGCCATTCCCGATGCAGCGGCGGCCGCCTGCGAAGTCGCCTATTCCCGCTGAGGCCGGTTGCGCGGGACCGTTCGTCCCGCCATCATCCCGGCCTGACAAGAGGTTCCGATGGTCCAGTCCGGCGATTACAGCAGCAACAGCGGCGGCGAGGTCTCGGCCGACCTGACGGGCCTCTATGCGGGTTACGCCCTGATCCTGCTGGCGGCGCCGACCTTCGGGGCGGCGGCGGCGATCGGCCTGCTGCGCGTGTGGCGCCGACCCGCGCCCGCCGATCCCATGCTGCGCAGCCATTTCGTCTTCCAGCAGCGGACCCTGTTGGCGGCGGTGTGCGCCATCATCGCCGGCGCGGTGCTGATCCTGGTCAACGTCGGGGTCTTCGTCCTGTTCGTCATGGCGGTCTGGACCATCGTGCGCGGCGCCCTGGGGCTCAAGGATCTGCTGACCGGGCGGCCCATCGCCGAGCCGCGTCGTCTCTTCTACTGAAAGGTCCGCCGTCATGAGCGATCAGAATACCGCCGCGCCGGTCGCGGGCCGAGACGGCGCCGTGGTGGCGTGGATTCTCTACATCCTGTCGATCCCCAGCGCGAACGTGCTGGTGCTGGTCGGACTGGTGCTGGCCTATGTGAACCGGGGCTCGGCCACGGGGCTGGCGGCCCAGCACGTCGAGGCGCAGATCAGGCTGTTCTGGTCGGTGTTCTGGATCAGCGCCGTCCTGTGGGTGCTGGTGGCGGTGAGCGCCGTGGCCTCGGCCTTCCTGATCGGGATTCCGTTCCTTCTGCTGTTCGGGCTTCTTTTGCTGCTGGTGTCGATCTGGTTCACGGTGAAAAGCGTTCTGGGTCTGCTGGCCCTGCTGAGCGACCGGCCGGCCTGAACTGATCCATTCGGGAGGAGCCGCCGTGCCCGCCTTCAAAGACCACGCCGCCGACCGCCGCTTCCAGCAGATGTTCGCCGACGCGGACGGGACCGAGCATCCCGTCTGGGCCGAATATGCGGTGCGCGGCCGCGCCCGCGTCATCCTGCACGTCGAGGCCCACCCGGCCCTGCGCGGCTCGGGCGCGGCGGGCCGCTTCATGCAGGCCCTGGCCGAGCACGCCCGCGCCGAGGGGCTGACCCTGATCCCGCATTGCAGTTATGCGGTCGCCTGGCTGAAGCGCCACCCCGAGTACGAGGACGTAGTGGGGGCGTAGCGGCGCGCCTGCTGGATCCTCGGGTCAAGCCCGAGGATGACGGCGTTGAAGGGAGAGGCGAGGCGAAGCGCCCCAGGCCGCGTCGGGTCGAGAAGGCGGAGCCTTCTGACCGCGGCCCGCAAACATCACTCGCGTCGGGTCGAGAAGGCGGAGCCTTCTGACCGCGGCCGATCAGGAATGACTCTTCGCCACGATGGCCTTCATGGTCTCGGCCTTGGACGGCAGGTCGGCGACCAGGCGGGCGGCCAGTTCGCGGGCGCCGACGGGATAGGCGTCGCCGCCGTCGGCGATCTCCTTGGCCATGTCGGCGGCCTTGCACAGGGCGACCTCGAGGGCCTCGACCTGTTCGAGCGCCAGGGCGCGGGCTTCGGCCTGCAGGCGCTTGACCCGTTCGGCGGTGGTTTCGGGCGCGCGCATCAGGTCATAGACCTCGGCTTCCGGCGAGGAGACCACGCGCAGGGCGGCGCGGGCGTCGGATTCATTGCTGGACTTGGTCATCGGCGTCTCTCCTTAACGCACCATGCCGCATTTTCGCCGCAAGGTCGCATCCCATTTTGCGGCCAAGCTCGAGGGCGCGCCGCCATGTTGCCCGTAAGCCTCATGAACCGGGCCTCATGAATCGGGGATGAAGGGCGGCGCGGCCCAGCGCGCGCGACGCCGCTCGGCGATGGCCCACAGATGGTCGATGCGGCTGGCCAGCTCGCGCCGCAGCCGCCGTTCCTCGGCCGGATGCAGGGGCCGATCGTCGTCATCGGGGACAGGCGGGGACGCAGGCGCGCGCGGCGGTCGGGGACGGGTCATGGAGTCCTCTTTCTCCCTCCCCTTCATGGGGAGGGTGGTCGCGCAGCGACCGGGTGGGGAGGGCAGGGGCTGGGCGCGGCGTGTGGCTTGCGGCGTCGCCCCCACCCGGCTTCGGCTGGGCCTCAGCCACCCTCCCCATGAAGGGGAGGGAGATTGGGCGCACGGGTTTGGCCGCCGCGCCTTTCGGCGGGCGGTGGAGGGCTGGGCGGAGCGCCGGGCCGACGCCCGGAGTGTGATGTGTATTACCGTTTCGACGCCGACAGACGCTCCGCGCGGACGGGCTTCCACGAGCTCGGGGCAGGCGCCGGTCTTATCGGCTACCCCCGGCGCCCGCGGCGGGCGGGGGCCTGCTTGCGACAGGCCTCCCGGAACGGTCCGCGTAACCCCCGCGACCCTGGCCAAAGCCTCTCTGACGGACGGGTCGAACGCCCCGTCGCTAGGCTCCGTCGGCTTCTTGTCTAGAGGCGGCCTACCGCCCTTCGGGCTACTTGAGGCCGCGAAAGCAGCCAGCGCCCGTTGGGTGGCGAGCCGGGCGTCGGCGCCGGCGTTCGCCCGCATCGCCGCCCTTCGCATCCTGGACCGCCCGGCGCGCTCCGCCCGACGCGCCGCTGGGCTCCCGCCCTCGACCGGCCGCCGCGACGGACGCCGCGCGGTCCGACAAGAACCCCGCTCCATCCGCTCCCGCCGCCCGCAAGGTCGCAGGCCTCACGAGCCCTCCATGCGACGGAACGAGGGCAGGGTGGCATGGCGGGGAGGCAGGGCGGGTTGAAAGGGGATGGCGGAGGGGGAAGGGTAGGGATTTGCTGGGATTGGGGCGGCGAGGTGTATGTGTTTCTTCTCCACTCGCTAGCGAAATGAGGGGAACTGGAGTGGTCTCCGATAGGATTCTTGCCTTACATAAGGTGACGCTATGCAAATCTCTGTGGGCGAAGGTTGTCTATGGCTTATGTAAGTCCAGGAAATTACACCAAGGGGGCTCTCGACCGGGCTGGAGTGGCCTTCAGAGATGGTCGTGCGGGCTTGGCCGAACTCCACATGCTGGAGAATTGGAGAGCCTCTCACCTCTACGTAATCAACACGTTTCAATCGACGTTGCGTTCACGCAGGCGGCGGGTAGCCTATGGAAGCTCTGTCATCATTGCGCAGCGTCTGAAACGCCGCCCTACGATTATCGATAAACTCTCACGAGAGCCGGGCATGTCTTTGTCGCGAATGCATGACATTGCCGGCTGCAGACTGATCTTTGCTCAAGCAGACCACTTGGCCGCATTTAGATCGGGGGTTCTTTCATCAAGAGCGGCGCATGAGATTATTGGAGAGCAAAATAGATATGATTATATAGCAAATCCAAAAGATTCAGGTTATCGAGGTATTCATGATGTTTACAAGTATAATGTAAGCAGCCAAAGTGGAACTCCTTGGAATGGGTTGAGAATTGAATTGCAGTATAGAACTGTAATACAACATTCCTGGGCTACTGCTGTTGAAATTAGCGATATTGTAAATTCTACTCGATTAAAGTTTAGCGACGCGAATAGAGACATATCAAGGTTATTTTTGCTATCGAGCGAAATTCTATCGCGAGCACTTGAAGGTGTTCCTGGCTATTGTGCGGCATTGAGTGTGAGGGAGTTGGTGGAGGAGTTCCATCATCTCGAGAATAGCGTTCACGCTATCGCACGTCTAAGAAATCTTACTTCTAGTCAATTTAGAACATTTGCCAGAAGTGCTAGGCTTTTTATTCTAATAAATTACATTGGGGGGCCAAAATCAGGACAATTTGAGGCTGAGAGATTTTTTGACAATAGAACTGCTGCTAATCGATATTCAGAATTGGAAGCGGAACTTCAAGAGCAAGCGGATGTAGTTCTTGTTGGTGCGAGTGAGCAAGATGCAGTTAAGCTTGCGTACACAAACTACTTTGGTGATGCGTCGCTGTTCATTAAAAATCTGGACGCTGCATTGGTTCGATTGGCTGTTTAGGTAGGTATCAGATTTTTCTATCGCCCCTTCCTGAACGCCTCCGCCTTCTCCGCTGCCGCCTCTTTCCGCCAGCGTTTGGGGGCTGACCTGTCGACCTCCTCGCCCGCGCCGGTGAGGGCCTCGTTGGCGAATTCGAGGTCGAGGAGCTTCATCTTCTTGATCTCGTCGCGCAGGCGGGCGGCTTCCTCGAACTCGAGGTTGGCGGCGGCGTCGCGCATGCGGCCTTCCAGATCCTTGAGGGCGGCCTGGAAGTTGGAGCCGACGAAGGGCCTGGCCTCCTCGGCGACGCCGGGGCGGGTCAGGCGGTCCAGGTCGCGGGACTCATAGGGGCTCTCGAGGATTTCCTTGATGTCGCGCTTGACCGTCTCGGGCGTGATGCCGTGTTCGAGGTTGTAGGCCTGCTGCTTCTCGCGGCGGCGGTCGGTCTCGGCGATGGCGCGCTCCATCGAGCCGGTCATGCGGTCGGCGTAGAGGATGACGCGGCCGTCGACGTTGCGCGCGGCGCGGCCGATGGTCTGGATCAGGGAGGTCTCGGAGCGCAGGAAGCCCTCCTTGTCCGCGTCGAGGATGGCGACCAGGCCGCACTCGGGGATGTCCAGGCCCTCACGCAGCAGGTTGATGCCGATCAGGCAGTCGAACGACCCGAGGCGCAGGTCGCGCAGGATCTCGATCCGCTCCAGGGTGTCGACGTCGGAGTGCATGTAGCGGACGCGCACCCCCTGTTCGTGCATGTATTCGGTCAGATCCTCGGCCATCTTCTTGGTCAGGGTGGTGACCAGGGAGCGGTAGCCGGCGCGGCTGGTGGCCTTCACCTCGTCGATGACGTCGTCGACCTGGTTGCGGGTGGCGCCGGAGACGGGGCGGATCTCGACCGGGGGATCTATCAGGCCGGTGGGGCGGATGACCTGTTCGGTGAAGACGCCGCCGGTCTTGTCCAGCTCCCAGGCGCCGGGGGTGGCCGAGACGAAGACGGTCTGGGGCCGCATGGCGTCCCATTCCTCGAACTTCAGCGGGCGGTTGTCGATGGCGGAGGGGAGGCGGAAGCCGTACTCGGCCAGGGTCGACTTGCGGCGGTAGTCGCCGCGGAACATGGCGCCGATCTGGCCGACGGTGACGTGGCTTTCGTCGACGAACAGCAGGGCGTTGTCAGGGATGTATTCGAAGAAGGTCGGCGGCGGCTCGCCCGGCGCGCGGCCGGTCAGCCAGCGGCTGTAGTTCTCGATGCCGGCGCAGGAGCCGGTGGCCTCCATCATCTCCAGGTCGAAGCGGGTGCGCTGCTCCAGCCGCTGGGCCTCCAGCAGCTTGCCGTTCTCGACCATCCAGTCGAGCGTCTCCTTCAACTCGGCCTTGATGCCGGTGACGGCCTGATTCAGCGTCGGGCGCGGGGTGACGTAGTGGCTGGCGGCGTAGACGGTGACCTCGTCCAGCGCATTGGTCTTCTTGCCGGTCAGGGGATCGAACTCGTCGATGGCCTCGATCTCGTCGCCGAACAGGCTGATGCGCCAGGCGCGGTCCTCAAGGTGGACCGGGAAGATTTCGAGGGTGTCGCCGCGCTTGCGGAACATGCCGCGCTCGAAATGGACGTCGTTGCGCTTGTACTGCAGGGCGATCAGGTCGGCGCGCAGCTTGGCCTCGTCGATCTGGTCGCCGACCTTCAGGTTGAAGGTCATGGCGGTGTAGGTCTCGACCGAGCCGATGCCGTAGATGCAGCTGACCGAGGCGACGACGATGACATCGTCCCGCTCGAGGATCGCGCGGGTGGCGGCGTGGCGCATCCGGTCGATCTGCTCGTTAATCGACGAGTCCTTCTCGATGTAGGTGTCGGTGCGCGGGACGTAGGCCTCGGGCTGGTAGTAGTCGTAGTAGCTGACGAAATACTCGACCGCATTGTCGGGGAAGAAGGCCTTGAACTCGGAATAGAGCTGGGCCGCCAGCGTCTTGTTGTGGGCCAGGATCAGGGCCGGGCGCTGGGTCTGTTCGATCACCTTGGCCATGGTGAAGGTCTTGCCCGAGCCGGTGACGCCCAGCAGCACCTGTTCGCGATCGCCCTCGTCCGCCTGGGCCACAAGCTCGGCGATGGCCGAGGGCTGGTCGCCGGCGGGCTGGTATTTCGTCTCCAGCCGGAAGGGGATGCGCTTCTTGTTGGTCGGCCGGTCGGGGCGGTGGGGGACCCAGTCGGCGGGGGCGGCGGGCGCCTCCTCGGGCGTCAGGCGCGGTCCGTTCACGGGTGCGAAGGCGGGCGCACGACCGTGGTCGAAGGCGACGGGCGCTTCGCTGAGACCGGGATTGGGCGTGTGGACGGGCTTGGTCGGTTTCGCAGGAGAACGGGCCATGAACATCAAGGTAATGCGTGCGTTCCCAAGACGCTAGTGCAGGAAGCGCCCCCGCGTAGCCTTCCCGCTACCACAGGTTGAACGACGAGCTGACGTGTTTCGGCTCAATCGTCGCCGTAAATGAGGCAAATCCGACGTATTAAGAACATAATTGGGCAAAATGTGGTTGAAAAGGGCGGAATATAGGTCCGAACCCGGCGTTTGCGCGTCAAAAATGCCTCACAATTTCCCCTAACAATGATTTTTTGAAAGAAATTGGTTGATGGTATGACGGGGCGGCCATAGCCATTGATGCAGCCAAGAAACGTAAAGACGAACATTGGTTTTCAACGTCGTTCGTGGAACGATGTGATGTTCAGTAACAATTAACAGGTACACAGAGGCATATGAGCACTCGTAAAGACTACCTGCTGGGCACGACGATGGCGGCTGGCGCTGCTGCTCTGTCGATGGCCATGCTTATTCCGGGGACGGCGTTTGCTCAAAGCGCCTCGAATACTGACCAGGAAGCGACCCAGGTCGACGAGATCGTGGTCGTCGGTTCGCGCATTCGTCGCGACAACTTCAACGCCCCGTCGCCGACTCAGGTCGTGACGCGCGAAGAAGCGACCCTGCAAGGCTTCGCCTCGACCACGGAAGCGCTGCAGAGCACGGCCATCACCGGCGGCACCTCGCAGATCAACAACTCCTACGGCGGCTACGTCACCAACGGCGGCCCCGGCGCCAACACCATCGGCCTGCGCGGCATGGGTCCGAGCCGCACCCTGGTGCTGCTGAACGGCCGTCGCGTCTCGCCCGCCGGTTCGCGCGGCTCGGTCGGCTCGGCCGACCTGAACGTTCTGCCGACCTCCATGATCGAGCGCGTTGAAGTCCTGCGCGACGGCGCTTCGTCGGTGTACGGCTCGGACGCCGTGGCCGGGGTGGTCAACATCCAGACCCGCAAGAACTTCGAAGGCCTGGTCTTCGAAGCCCAGCGCAACGAGCCGCTGGAAGCCAACGGCAACGGCGGTTCGACCCGCCTGTCGCTGACGGCCGGCGCCCGTGGCGACCGCTGGCGGGCGTCGGGCTCGATCGAACGCTATGAGCGCGACGAGCTGACCCTGCGCGATCGTGAATTCACGCGTTGTCAGACGGACGGCTTCCGCTTTGACAACGACTTCATCGATCCGCTGACCGGCAAGTCGAAGTGCTATCCGATCACCACGACCGGTTCGAACGGCGTGTCGATCAACACCATCGGCACCGGCGACCTGGCCGGTGTTGGTGCGGCCGGCGTGCCGGAAGGCGTGAACGGTCTGCTGTACAACCGTTGGCGTCCGAACTCGGGCGTGACCGGCGGACTCGCCGGCTTTGAAGGCGTGGGCGGTTCCTACCTGAACCCCGCCGACCCGACCAAGCGCGTGGCGCTGGACAGCAACATCCGCGACACCTTCGAAGACCGGATGCTGAACGAGTCGCTGATCTCGCCGGTCGAGATCACCACCATCTACGGTGAAGGCGGTTATCAGCTTAACGCTTTGGGCAACGCCGAAGTTTACGGCGAATTCCTGTACAACAAGCGCGAGTCCTCGCAGACGGGCTACCGTCAGCTGGCTCTGGACTACGCCAAGGGTTCGCCGCTGATCCCGACCAGCCTGGGATGGAGCACCGCCTTCGGCGACCAAGGCCTGAACAAGGGCCAAGACGTGGGCGTGCGCGCCTTCATCGGCTTCGGCAACGACCACTCGCGCCAGGAGCAGTCCTTCAACCGCTACGTCGGCGGCATCAAGGGCGACTTCTTCATCCCCGAGTGGCGCTATGACCTGTCGGCCAGCTACTCGCGCTCGCGTTCGGAGTACACGAGCGAGCAGTTCCTGACGGATCGCCTGATTGAAACCCTCGATGTCGTCTCGAACGGCGCCGGCGGCTTCCAGTGCCGCGAACTGGCCTCGAACCCCGGCTGCATCGCCGCTCCGGCCCTGACCACCCAAACCATCGGCGGCGTGCTGCCGAAGGACTGGGTCGACTATGTGTTCCGTCCGGTGACGGGCGTGACTGTCTTCGAAGAGAAGATCGTCAGCCTCGGCATCGACGGCCCGCTGTTCAGCCTGCCGGCCGGTCAGGTCATGGGCTTCTTCGGCGCCGAATGGCGTGAATCCGAGATCGACGATACGCCGGGTCTCGATTCCCAGAACGGCAACACCTACAACTTCTCGACCTCCGCGATCACGCGCGGCACCGACTCGGTGTGGGAGGTCTTCGGTGAAGTTGAAGTTCCGCTGCTGCGCGATGCGCCGTTCGCCAAGGAACTGACGCTGAACGGGTCGTTCCGTTACACGGACTACGATTCCTACGGCGACGACACGACCTACAAGATCGGCCTGGTCTACCAGCCTGTCGACGGCGTGACCTTCCGCGGCACCTACGGCACCTCCTACCGCGCCCCGGCGCTGTTCGAGCAGTTCGTCGGCGCCACGACCGGCTATCAGTCGAACACGCTCGACCGCTGCAACAACTACGGCGCGCCGAACGTCAACCCGAACCGCGTCGCCAACTGCACGCGTGAAGGCCTGCCGACCAACTGGCAGTCGACCACCAGCGTTGAAGTCATCACCGCCGGCGGCGCCGAGGCCGGCCTGGCGGCCGAAACCTCGACCAACATGACGATCGGCGTGGTCCTGCAACCGCGCCTGCCGGAAGGTTGGGGCGATCTGGCTTTCGCCGTCGACTACTATGAGATCGAGGTGGAGAACGGCGTCTCGCGGACGGGCGCCAGCCAGATCCTGACCCGCTGCTACGACTCGAACCCCGGCGATTTCGCCGCGGACAACGGCTTCTGCCGTCTGGTCGAGCGTGACCCCGCCAACGGCCAGCTGACGGTCCACGACAGCTACGTCAACCTGGCGACGGACACGGTGAAGGGCCTGGACTACACCCTGCGTTACCGCAAGGATGTCGGTCCCGGCACGGCGCTGTTCAACCTGGGCGTCACCCAGTACACGGAAATCTCGAACAAGCTGTTCGAAGATGATCCGCTGGAAGACTACCTCGGCATGATCGACAATCCGGAGTTCACCGGCACCGCCGATCTGTCCTATGCATGGGACAAGTGGCGCGTGCGCTACGGCGTCGAGTGGGTCAAGGGCATGGAATCCTACACCTACTACGAGGAAGGTCCGGCCACGAGCATCTACGACCTGGAAGTCGGCGACTACTGGCAGCACAACGCCTCGGTGCAGTACACGGCTGACGGCTGGACCGTCACGGCCGGCGTCCGCAACCTGCTGAACGAAGATCCGCCCACGATCTCGGCCGGTGTGAACAACCGGGTCGGCAACGCCCCGCTGTACTCGGGTTACGACTACCTGGGCCGGACGGCCTTCGTGAACCTCACGAAGTCCTTCTAAGGTCTGACCTGATTTCAGGTTGATGAGAGGGCGGCGGGCTTCGGTCCGCCGCCCTTTCTGCGTTCAGCGCCGACGTTTCCGGCTTGTGCGGCGCCGGGCGCGTCGCCAAGGTCCCCGCCATGAGTATGCTTCGCGACGTCTTCATCACCGGGACCGGCGCCGTCCTGCCCGGCGAGCGGATCGGCAACGATCGGATGGAGGACTTCATCGGCCGCATCGGCGGGCGGGCGTCCGCCGTCGGACGGCGCGCCCTGCGCTGGAACGGGATCGAGGGGCGGCACTACGCCCTGAACGTTGACGGCGAACCGCTGCATTCCAACGCCTCCATGTGCGCGGACGCCGTGCGGGCGGCGCTGGATGGGGCGGGGCTGAGCCTCGGGGATCTGCAGCATCTCGGCGCGGCGGCGACGCAGGGCGACTATCTGGTGCCCGGCCACGCCAGCGCGGTTCAGGCGGAACTGGGCGCGGGCCCGCTGGAGGCGTTCAGCTATCAGTCCGTCTGCGCCAGCGCCCTGATGGCGGCCAAGGGGGCGTGGCTGAGCGTGCGCGCGGGCGAGGCGAACGTGGCCGCCGCCTGTGCGGGGGAGTTTTCATCCCGCTGGTTCCGGCCCGCCTTTTATGAGGGCACGGCGCTGGTGGACGACAAGGGCCGGGCGCGGATCGAGGCGGACTTCCTGCGCTTCACCCTGTCGGACGGGGCGGGCGCCGTGGTGATGGAGCCGAGGCCGAAGCGCGACGGCCTGAGCCTGAAGGTCGAGTGGATCGACATGACCTCGCTGGCCGGGCGTTTCGATCCCTGCATGTGGGCCGGATCGACGCCGCAGGCCCGCGCCGACATGACCAGCGCCTGGAGCCACGCCGGACCGTCGGCGGCCCATGCGGCGGGGGCGGTGGCCCTGTTGCAGGACTTCGAACTGCTGAAGATCGTCATCCGCGCCTGGATCGGCGTCTGGCTGGAGAAGGTCGATGACGGGCGGATCGTCCCGGATGAGGTCGACCATCTGCTGTGTCACTACTCCGCGCGGTCGCTGCGTCAGGAGATCGTCGGCCTGCTGGAGAGCACCGCCGCGATGATCCCCGAGGAGAAGTGGTTCACGACCCTGAGCGACAGCGGCAATGTCGGCTCGGCCTCGATCTGGGTCATGCTGGACGCCTTCCTGAAGTCGGGACGCGGAAAGCGCGGAGACAGGGTGCTGTGCATCGTGCCCGAGAGCGGACGGGCGATGATCGGCTTCATGATGCTGGAGATTGTGTGATGGCGGAGCAACAGGCCGAGGCGGCGGTGGCCGATACTCTGAGGAAGCTGGCGGTCGTCTTCGCCGATTTCGAGCAGCGGCTGGAGGCGACGCCGCTGATCCGCAAGCTGACGCGGGGGCGGTTCGAGGTCGCCGACTACCACGCCTTCCTGATCAACCTGCGCCAGCAGGTGAAGGACGGGGCGCTGTGGATGAGCCGGGCGGCGTCGAACATCGGCGAGGACCATCTGGAGCTGCGCTCGACCCTGATGCGCCATGCGGTGACGGAGCATCGGGATTTCCGTCTGCTGGAGGCGGACTTCGTGGCGGCTGGCGGGGCGCTGGACGACATCCTGTCGGCGCCGAAGAATGTGGGGTCCGAGGCCCTGTCGGCCTGGATGTTCCATGAGGCGTCGAAGCCCGACCCGTTCGGCCTGCTGGGCGCCATGTTCATCATCGAGGGGCTGGGCTCGATCAAGGCGCGGCCGTGGGGGCTGAAGGTGCAGGAGCGGCTGGAACTGCCCGACGAGGCGGTGCGCTTCCTGCTGTATCACGGCGACAACGACGCCGAGCACATGAAGGAGTTCGAGGAGATGTTGGGCATGGTCCTGCCCGATCCCTTCATCGCCGAACGCATCGTCACGACCGCCAAAGTCACAGCCCGCCTCTACGCCCTGCAGATCGAGGAGATCGCGGCGTGAGGTACTACAAGCCGGGGGAGGATCCGTTCGACCCGGCGCGGTTCGATCCCAAGGATCCCGATCCGTGGATGGCCCTTTATTTGGACCACAGCCTGCCGATCGACGACGGGGCCAAGCGCGACCTGCTGCTGGGGGCGCGGTCGCGATCGCGCCGCTGGCTGTTTCCGATGGCGCGGCCGCTGGTGTTCCTGTTCTTCTGTCTGGTGAAGGTGCTGCGGGTCATCTCGCCGAAATACCCGAACCTGAACGGCCTGCTGCACAAGACCATCCACTGGGGTCTGCGGACCTTTGTGACGCCCGAGGGCAATCGGGTGATCCTGCGCCACTTCCACGTCGGGTCCGAGCTGACCGCCTTCGTGCGCGAGAACGCGGGCGTGGGCGACAAGGTGACGAAGTGGCCGCTGACGCCGACGCGGCTGAAGGACATCGAGCCGGACCTGTTCCTCCAGCACGACCTGAACATCTTCAACTTCGTCATCGAGATGAACGCTGTCCTGCGCGCCGAGGGGCGCGAGTTGACGCCGCCCGAGCGGATCGACTTCTCCATGATCTCGGACGAATTCCCGCCGTTCGAGGAGTTTCCGCGCAAGTGGCACAACTTCGTCGACGTGCAGACGGCGGTGGAGTTCTACACCCCGATCTATGCGCTGATGCTGCCGAGAGACGACTTCGTGCGGGCGTCCAGTTCGCTGCAACTGGATGAGGTGATGGCCATCTACATCGCCCGCATTCTGGGCACGAGCTACCACATGGCCTTCGTCAAGAACGGCCATCCGCTGGTGGCGCTGTCGACGCTGCAGGCGGGCTATCGGCTGATGATGCACGGGCTGGATTCAGAGGCCATGCACGGCTGGCTGCGGGTGATGAAGGCGCGCCAGGCGGCGGGCCTGCCGCTGGACCCGGCCAACTCGGGCGCGCCGAAGTAGGGCGTGGCGGTCCAACACCGTCACCCTCGGGCTTGTCCCGAGGGCCCAGCGTTCCTCTTGGCTGGGCGCGGGATGTTGGAGGCGCAGGTATGAAAACGACGCGCCCTTCAGCTTGCAGCCGCCATAGGCCCTCGGGACAAGCCCGAGGGTGACGGGGGAAGAGGGTTGATTTCCGCTGGCGCGCGGCGCGGCGGCTGCTAGCGTGGCCGGTATGAAATCGGCGCGCTCCTTTCTGACCTCTCTCAGCACCCTGGTGCTTCTGTCCCTGGTGCTGGGCCTGCTGGCCGGGGCGGGGGCGCAGCGCTGGGGCCTGCCGGGCGGCCATGTCACGGCGGACTTCATTCAGGCGCTGGGCCAACTGTGGCTCAATGCGCTGCGGATGACGATCATCCCGCTGGTGTTCAGCCTGCTGGTGACGGGCATCGCCTCCATCGCCGATGCGGCGCGGACCGGGCGGCTGGCGCTGAAGGCGGTGGCCTGGTTCGGGGGGCTGATCGTCTTTGCGACCGTCTACGCCGTCGCGGCGGCCTATGGGCTGCACGCCGTCTGGCCGATCGATCCCGAAGGCGCGCGCCTGCTGCTGGCGATCAAGCCGGAGGGCGCCGAGGGTCTGGGCGCGGGCGCGCCGTTCAGCGAATTCGTCAAGACCATCGCCCCGTCCAACCCGATCCGCGCGGCGGCCGAGGACGCCATCCTGGGCATGGTGGTGTTCGCCGTCTTCTTCGGCTTTGCGGCCTCGGGACTGCCCGAGCGGCTGCGGGTTCCCCTGATCACCTTCTTCGAGGCGGTGGGCGAGACGATGATCGTCATCGTCCGCTGGGTGCTGAGCGTCGCGCCGCTGGGCGTCTTCGCCCTGTCGGTCGGGGTGGGGCTGACGGCGGGGGCCAGCGCGGCGGGGGTGCTGCTGCACTATGTGGCGCTGATCTCGCTCGCCTGCATCGGCATCGGCCTGATCTTCTATCCGCTGGCCGTCATCTTCGGGCGGGTGAGCCTGGGCCGGTTCGCGCGGGCGGCGGCGCCGGCGCAGGTGGTGGCCTTCTCGACCCAGTCGTCGCTGGCCAGCCTGCCGGTCATGGTCGAGCGGGCGGTCGACGAACTGGGCGTCAGGCGGGCCACGGCGGGCCTAGTCCTGCCGCTGGCGGTGGCGGTGTTCCGCATCACCAGCCCGGTCGCCAATCTGGGCGTGGCCATTTATTGCGCCCATCTGTTCGGGCTGGAGCCATCGGCGGGGCAACTGCTGGCGGCCATGCTGACGGCGGTGCTGATCTCGATCGGCACGGTGGGGTTGCCGGGTCAGGCCAGCTTCTTCGCCTCCATCGCCCCGATCTGCATCGCCATGGGCGTGCCGCTGGAGCTGCTGCCGCTGCTGCTGGCGGTCGAGGTCGTGCCCGACATCTTCCGCACCCTGGGCAATGTCACCGCCGATCTGGCCGTGGTGCGCATCGTCGAGGGCGCAGAGGCGACGGACAACCGCCCTTAGTCCTCCATCGCTTCGAACATGGCCTCGGCCTCGTCGAAGTCGTCGTAGTCGAGCCGCTCGGGCGGGCGCAGGATGACGAAGCGGCTGAGGACGGGCGCGTCCGGCTCGGAGCGACGATCCCATTGCCAGAAGCTGCGGTCGATCCGGCTTTGCAGCAGGGTCCAGTCGCCGTCGTCGGCGGGCGGGCGTGGCGTGTGGAAGGTCATGCGCATCAGCTCCCCTGCTGGCGGAAGCAGGAAAGCCTGCGCAGGCGCGGGTTGTCAAAGCCGGTGCGTTTTTCCTTCTCCCCTTGTGGGAGAAGGTGGACGGCGAAGCCGGACGGATGAGGGGTCTGTTTGACGTTTGACGTTTGACGAGAGGCCGAGGCTGAGGTCTTGCAACCCCTCATCCGACCTCACTCCGTTCGGCCACCTTCTCCCGCAAGGGGAGAAGGGCGGTTAATCGCCCTTCGTCCCCGAGGTATGCGCCGGTCCCCGGAACACCGCGTTCAGGAACAGCGGCTTCAGCCCTTCCAGGAAGGCGCGCATGGTCACGTCCTGGGTGAAGGCGACGACCTGGCCGCGGCCGACCTCTGAGGCCATGGCGACGGGCTTGTAGGCCAGCTGGCGGCGGTTCTCGGCCCACAGCTGGCCGGACGCCAGCACCTGGTCCGGCCCGGCCAGACGCACGACGTTGGTTCCCTGGTCGCGGGCCAGCGGCGCATAGATGTCCGAGCCGCGCACCATGACGCTGAGGGTCGGGGCGACGCCTGCGCCCAGCCAGTGTTCGTTGTCGACCACGGCGCTGGCGAGGACGCCGGCGACCGGATCGGGGGCGCCGCCGTGATGGCCGGTCAGGGCCAGGTATTCGGCGTCGGTGGCGATCTCGCTGCCGCCGTCCTTCTTGTCCTTGTCGCCGTCGCCGGAGACGGCGCTCTCGCGGCGGCTCTCCAGCAGCTTGGAGTCGGGATCGGTCAGCAGGCGGCTGGCCGAGCCGACGCCGATCAGGACGCCGCCCGCCTGGACCCAGGCGCGCAGGTTGGCGACGCCGCTCTCGCCCAGGATCTGCTCATAGTTTCCGCCCGACGGCAGGATCAGCACCTGATAGCGGGACAGGTCGGCGTTCGCCAGGCGACGGGTGCGCACGGCCGTGACCGGCCAGCCGTACTCGCGCTCCAGCACATGGCGGATGGAGCCGGCGGATTCCGGCTCGGTCGGATCGTCCCAGGCCATGGCGACGCGCGGCGCGGCGATGATCGTCGCCTTGTTCGAACCGATGCTGGGGCCGCTGGAGACCCAGGAGGTAGCGAGCGGCGTCACCTGGGCGCCGCTGCCGGCGGCCAGACGGCGGATGTGTTCGTCCAGGTCGTCGGGCGAACCGGCGCGCGTCACGATGAAGGTTCCGCCCGGATAGGCGCGGCCGTCCAGGGTGAAGGGCTCCTCGACCGAGCGGACCGGCAACTTGTCGGTCAGGGCGGCGGTCAGGAAGCGCATCCCCGCCGTGCCCGGATGGATGGCGTAGCCATAGGCCGCGTCACCGGACGCCACGGCGGCGGGGCGGATCAGTTCGGGGCCGACGGCGGCCGTCTGCACCGACGGAGCGCCGGTGCAGCGCTGGCTCGGCACGTTGAACAGAAGCGGCAGGGACCAGCCGGTCAGGTCGTAGATCTCATCGCCCAGACCCCGCGCGCGGCGGGCTTCCTGCTCGGCCAGGAATTTGGGGTCCAGCGGCACGTCCCTGGCCAGCAGGGTCTCGGCCATGCGGCGCTGGGGTTGAGCCAGGTTCACCACATAGTCGCCCGCCTGATAGGTCTGGCCGCAGGCGGAGAAGGATGCGGCGGCGCGCCCGACCTCCAGCCCCGAACGCACCAGCAGGCCCGCCAGCTTGTCGGCGGCGGCCGGGTCGGCGGCGGCGGAGCGCGACAGGACATAGGCGCCGCGACCGCCCGAAATTCCGTCGCGGTGGAAGGCGTAGAAGTCGCTGAGCAGCTTCTCGCGGTCGCGGGCGGCGGTCTCGATGGTCGACAGGGTGGCGGTCAGGTGGCCCTTGACCGTGTCGGCGTAGGTCAGCATTTCGCCGGACGACCGGCGCGCCAGCAGGCCGCGCGACGAGCCCTGCTCATAGGTCATGGAGACGGCGCCGAAATAGGCGGGCCAGCCGTCGCCGTAGCCGGGATAGAAGGCGTCGAAGGTCTCGCGCGTGAAATAGTCCAGCCCGGCCTGGTCGAAGCGCCCGGCGGTGTTGCGGCCGAAGCGCTCGCGCGCGTCCAGGATCGGCGGATAGATCCACGGGTTCAGCGGTTGGGCCTCGGGCGGGAAGAAGAAGCTGGAGTCGGTGCCCATCTCGTGGGAATCGACCACCACTTGCGGGCGCCATTCGCGGATGAGGGCCGAGTGGCCCTGCGTCTCCGGCTGGGACTGGATGAACCAGTCGCGGTTCAGGTCGAACAGATTGTGGTTGTAGCGGCCGGACGGCCACGGCTCGGCCCGCTCCGCCGACAGGGGATCGCCGTTGGGCTGGGCGCCCAGACCGGCTTCGAAGCTGTTGATGAAGCGCTCGCGCCCGTCGGGGTTCTGGGTCGGGACGAAGACGACCACGACGTTCTCCAGCCAGCCCTGCGCCTCGGCGTCGAGGCCGTCGGTCAGGCGGCGCGCGGCGATCAGGGCGGCGTCGGCGGGGCTGATCTCATTGCCGTGGACGGAATAGGCCATCCAGACGATGGCGGGGGTGTCGTTGATCAGGGCGCGGGCCTGCTCGGGGCTGGTCTTGCGCGGGTCGGCCAGGGCGTTGGTCGCGGCCTTGATGGCGTCCAGCCGGGCGATGTTGCGCGGCGAGCCGACGGCGGCCCAGAACAGGGGGCGGCCCTCCCACGTCTGGGCGTAGTCGCCCATGACCATGCGGTCGGGATTGGCGGTCCGCAGCGCCTCGAAATAGCGGCGCACGTCGGCCGAGCGGGTGATGCGCTCGCCGCTGTCGTGGCCGACGACGGCCTGAAGCTCCGGCGGGTTCTGCTGAGCCAGGGCGGGCGCGGCGCCCAGGGCCAGGCTGAGCGCCAGCAGAGAACAGGCGGCGCGGCGACGAGACGACATAGGAAAACTCCCCCTACAGATCGATGACCTTAACCGTGGAGCCGAGGCGAAGGAAGCGGCGCCGCGCCGTCATTTCTTTGGGTTTCGAGCCGGAACGCGATGGAGATCAGGTTGGGGGGCTTGGGTCAGGAAGAGATGGATGGAAAGCGCACGCGCGGCGCAATCGCCGCGAGGCCTTTTCGCCGCCGATAGCAGGTGCGCCCCTTATGACGAATGGGTCGATTTCCTGTGGAGGTCACCAGGCGTCGGGTTCGCGGACCATGTGCACGATGTTGGCGGGGTTCATGATCCAGCCGCCGCGAAAAGCCTCGCCCAGCGGTTCGATCAGGTCGCAGCGTACGGCGCCGCCGTCCTCCAGCCGTCGCAGGGCGGCGCTGTGGTCCGGGGAGAACAGTTCGAGCCAGACCTCGGCCTGCGTCAGGGTCTGCGACTCGTCGATCCAGAGCTGGTTCGGGCCGAGCTTGAAGCCGATTGCGGGCTCTTTCTCGTCGATGCTCTCTAGTCCGACCACGTCGCGATAGAAGGCGACCACGGCCTGATGCTGGTGGCTCGGCACCTTCATGGCGATGTTGACGCCGCCTTCTATCTTGATGGTCATGGGGAGGCTCACTTCCGGTTGTCGCTGGTGGGAAGGGCGCCGCGCAACTCGGAGGGATAGAAGCCCTCGCGCAGGTTGATGCCGTATTCGAGCCAGGCCTTCATCGCCGACAGCATGGCCGCCCAGCCTTCGCAGTTGGCGAAGGAGGCCTTCTTCCCCGCCGCGTCGTCGGCCCATCCGGACTCGGCGATGGTGACGAAGGTCGAGCCGTCGTCCAGCGGCTCGAAATTCATGACGATGCGGGTCTTGAAGGCGGGCTGTCCGTCAGCCGTTTCCGCATCCCAGCGCAGCACGATGCGCTGATCGGGCGTGACCTCCTCGACGTCCACGGGAACGGAGCCCCACCATGTGACGACAGCCCCTGGCGTCAATGGCGCGCTGGCGCCGCCCAGGGTGGTGAAATAGCGGCTCAGCTTGTTCGGGTTGACCACTGCGTCGAACACCTCGTGAGGCGGCTTGGCGATGCGCCCCGAAACCGTGAAACCCAAGGACATGTCCGAACCCTTCGTGCTTGCAGGAGGTCAGTTTATGTTATAAAAAAATAACATGTCAAACGAGATGGAAGATGATCGTGTTTTCAAGGCGTTGGCCCATGCTCGTCGTCGGCAGATGCTGGATTGCCTGAAGGAAGGTCCGGTCACCACCGGCGGATTGTGCGAGCGTTTCGACGACATGGACCGCTGCACCGTGATGCAGCATCTGAAGGTGCTGGAAGGCGCAGGTCTGGTGGTGGCGCGAAGGGAGGGGCGCGAGCGGTGGAACCATCTCGACGCCCTGCCCATCAAACGCATTCATGACCGCTGGATCAGCGAATACGCTGGTCACGCCCTGTCTTTGATCGACCGGCTGAAGCACGATTTGGAAGGACGGGCCTGAGGCGATCTGCCTTAACCGGCAACCTGCGCTCGCGCTGCGCCCAACGCCGCCGCCATCAGGCAAGGTCGCCGCGCCGAGGCGTTGCCGCATCAATGCTCGATGCGGCGGCAGATACTTCGTGAATGTCGCTTAGTGGTTTCGAGCCGGCGCTAAGTGATCCTGTCACAAATCAGATAGCGAAGGTCGTTGACAGCCTCATACAGTATGTCGCATACACTGTGTGTCACACACTATGTGGCGGCAGGTGAGGCGGCGCCGTGGATCGGGAACTGTTCGAGACGATGCGGCTGGAGCTGCGGCGCGGGACGCTGGTCCTGGCGGTGCTCGCCTGCCTGCGGACCGAACGCTACGGCTACACCCTGCGGCAGGCGCTGGCGGCGGATGGGCTGGAGATGGAGGAATCCACCCTCTACCCCCTGTTGCGGCGGCTGGAGGGGCAGGGGCTGCTGACCAGCGAATGGCGCGAGGAGGAGAAGCGCAAGAAGCGTTTCTACGTCCTGTCGCCGGGGGGCGAGGCCATGCTGGCCGCCCTGACCGAGGAATGGCGCGGCATCAACGCCTCGCTGGAACGATTGCTTTGAAGGGACGGGAGAGGGCGCGATGGACATCATCGAACGCTATCTGGAGGCCGTGGCGGCGCAGCTGCCGGCCGAGGACCGCGAGGACATCGTCGCCGAGCTGCGCGACCTGATCCTGAGCCGCGTCGAGGCGCGCGAGGAGGAGCTGGGCCGGGCGCTGAGCGACGAGGAGAAGGAGGCGATCCTGCACGAGATCGGCCATCCGCTGATCGTCGCCGCCCGCTATCGCAAGGGGCCGGACAGCCTGATCGGGCCGGAGCTGTTCCCCTATTGGCTGTTCGGGGCCAAGGCCGGGCTGATCGTCATCGCGGCGGTGCAGGCGCTGGGGCTGCTGATCAGCGTGCTGGGCGCGCCGGCCGATTTCGGGCGGGCGATCAGCCAAGCCTTCCACGGCTTCTTCTCCGGAGGGCTGACCCTGCTTGGGGCGCTGACCCTGGCCGGGGCGATCATGGAGCATTACGACATCAAGCCTAAGTGGCTGACCAAATGGCGGGTGCGCGACCTGTCGGCCTTCGGCCTGGCCGATCCGGCGAAGTGGGGCGCGTCCCTGGCCGGAACCGAGAAGGCCAAGTCCGAGTGGTTGCCGAAGGGCGCGCGCGTCTGGGGCGTTCGCGCCGAAACGCGGGGCGCGGCCGACGCCCTGTGGTCCCTCATTTTCAGCGGGATCTTTCTGTTGTGGTGGATGGGCGTGATCCGTTTCGACGCGCTGAGCCAGTTCACGCTGCGCAGCGGCGAGGTGGCGGTGGCGGCTGCGCCGATCTGGTCGACGCTTTACGGCGTCATCCTGGCCTTGGTGGCGGCGGGGATGGTCGTGGACGTCGTGACCATAGCGCGAGGTGGCGCGGACCGCGTGACCTGGGCGCTGAGGATTCCTCTGGCGGCGGCGGCGATCTGGCTGGCCTGGCGTCTGTTCGATGCGGGCTGGTGGTTCACGCTGACGCAGGGCGAACAGGTCGCCAAGGTGATGGGCGGGCCCGCCAACCGGATCGGCACAGAGCTGCTACGTGCGTTGCATCTGGAAGGACGCGGGCTGGAGGAAACCGCCGTGACGCTGGGCGCGGTGCTCAGCTGGGTGCTGGTGATCGCCATGGTCGGCTATGGCGTCAGCATTGTGCAGAACCTGTGGCGGATCGCGACGACGCGCGCTCGCTGAACCGACGCGGCGCCGTCATGTCCGAAAACCGCGAGACACGGCGGCGCGGCGGGCGCATGTTGCGGGCATGGAACACGCCCGCGACATGCTGGATCAGGAGGCCTGCTACCGGGCGGTCCTGACGCGCGACCCGCGCTTCGACGGGCGCTTCTTCACCTGTGTGAAGACGACGGGGATCTATTGTCGCCCGGTCTGCCCGGCGCGGACGCCCAAGCGCGAGAACATGACCTTCGTCATCAGCGCGGTGGCGGCCGAGGAGGCGGGCTTTCGGGCTTGCCTGCGCTGTCGCCCCGAGACGGCGCCCGACATGGGCGCGTGGCGCGGCACCTCCAACACCGTCAGCCGGGCGCTGAACCTGATCGAGGCGGGGGCGCTCGATGAGGGCGACGTCGACGCCCTGGCCGCCCGTCTGGGCGTGGGCGAGCGGCACCTGCGCCGCCTGTTTCGCCAGCATCTGGGCGCCGCGCCGGTCAGCGTGGCCCAGACGCGCCGTGTCCTTCTGGCCAAGGCCCTGATCCACCAGACCGACCTGCCGATGGCTGAAGTGGCGATGGCGTCAGGCTTCGGCAGCGTGCGACGGTTCAATGAGACGTTTCAGGCCCTGTATGGGCGGCCGCCGTCGGCGCTGCGGGCGCGGGCCGAGCGCCCTTGGGATGGAGGCGTGCGGCTGAGCCTGCCCTATCGTCCGCCCTATGAGGTCGAGGTCATGCTGGCGGCGTTGAAGGCGAGCGGCGAGACGGTCGAGGGCGGTGTCTGGCGCCGCGTCCTGACCCCGGCGACGGACGGGGCGACGGGCGCGGTTTCGGCTCGGTTCGAGGCGGGCGACCGGCTGGCGGTGACGGCGGCGCTGGATGATCTGAAGGCCCTGCCGGGGGTTCTGGCGCGGGTGCGGCGGCTGTTCGACCTGTCGGCCGATCCCGAGGCGATCCGGCGCGACTTGGCGGCTGACCCTGTGCTGGCCCCGCTGGTCGAGGCGCGGTCGGGCCTGCGCCTGCCGGGCGTCTGGAGCGATGAGGCGGCCGACATGGCCAGCGACCGGCTTGAGGACGAACGGCTGGCGGAGCGGGCCGAGCGATGGCGGCCCTGGCGGGCCTATGGCGTGCTGCACCTGCGCGAGGCGGGGATCGACGGCATGACGATCATGGAGAACCACGATGAAAAAGACGCAGCCTGAAGCCTTCACCCTGGACCGCATCGCCACGCCGGTGGGCGAGGTGCTGTTGGTTACGGACGCCGACGGCGCCGTGCGCGCCTTCGACTTCACCGACTATGAGGCGCGGATGATGAAGCTGCTGGCCCGCCACTACGGCGAGGCGCGGCTGACGCCGGGGCGGGCGCCGCAGGCGGTGCGGAACGCCGTCGCTGCCTATTTCGACGGCGATCTGACGGCGCTGGACGGGCTCGCGGTGAAGACCGGCGGCACGGACTTCCAGCGCGCGGTCTGGGCGGCGCTGCGGACCATTCCGGCGGGACGGACCTGGAGCTACGGCCAACTGGCCCAGGCCATCGGCAAGCCCGCCGCCGTGCGGGCCGTAGGGTTGGCCAACGGCGCCAATCCGATCGGCGTCATCGTGCCCTGCCACCGCGTCGTCGGGGCCAATGGAACCCTGACCGGCTATGCGGGCGGGCTGGAGCGCAAGCGCTGGCTGCTGGCGCACGAAGCGTCGCAGGACAGCCCTGATGATGGAACGGGACAGGGGGCGTTTGCGCTGGACTGACAGCGCCCTCCCTTTCGGCGCTCATTTCTGGAGTCTGATGATGAACCTGCCCAACGGGGCCCTGGTCGCCGTCGCCGACGGCGAGAAGCTGAGCCTGTTCCGCAACACCGGCCACAACCTCGACATCCAGCTCAAGCCGATGGCGACGCCCGAGATCCCCGAACGCCTGTCCGGCGCGCCGGGCCGCCGCTCTAGCGACGCCAACCCCGACAACGACACCCAGGCCGAGGACGGCTTCGCCATGGGCGTGGCCGAGGCGCTGAACCACATGGCCCTGACCAACAAGATCGAGGCCCTGGCCGTCGTCGCCGCGCCCAAGACCCTGGGCCAGCTGCGCAAGCATTGGCACAAGACGCTGGAGGAGCGTCTGGTCGGCGAGATTCCCAAGGCCCTGGCCGGCCGACCGGCCGAAGAGATCGCCGAGGCGATCAGCCGGGCGTAGCCGTTCAGGCCGCCCCGTCCAGAAACAGGCGGCAGGCCGGGTTGTCGGTCTCGTCGGCGTAGGGGTAGCCCAGTTCGTCCAGCGCCTTCGTCAGGGCCGCCGCCTGGTCCGGCGGGACGCTGACCCCCGCCAGCACCCGGCCCGCGTCGTCGCCGTGGTTGCGGTAGTGGAACAGGGTCAGGGCCCAGGCGGGCTGCAGGCTGTTGAGGAAGCGCAGGAAGGCGCCCGGCCGCTCGGGGAATTCGAAGCGCAGCAGACGCTCGTGCGGCAGGCCGATGGTGCGTCCGCCGACCATGTGGCGCACATGCAGCTTGGCGGTCTCATTGTCGCTCATGTCCACGACGGAATAGCCGCCGGCGGTCAGGCGTCTGAGCAGGCTTTCGCGCTTGGCGGCGCCGTCGCGCAGGGCTACGCCGACGAAGATCTGGGCCGTGCCGTCGCCGGACCAGCGGTAGTTGAATTCCGTGATCGAACGGCCGTCCAGGCTCTGCAGGAAGCGGTGGTAGTCCTCGCGCCGGTCGGGCATGGAGACGGCGAACAGGGCCTCGGCGCCCTCGCCGATCTCGGCCCGCTCGGCGACGTGGCGCAGGCGGTCGAAATTGACGTTGGCGCCCGAGTTGATCGCCACCAGCGTCCCCGATCCGGGGTTGCGCGCGGCCCAGGCCTTGAGCCCGGCCAGGGCGACGGCGCCCGACGGCTCGGCCACGGCGCGCACGTCGTCGAAGATGTCCTTCACGGCGGCGCAGATGGCGTCGGTGTCGACCAGCACGATCTCGTCCAGCAGATCGCGGCACAGGCGGAAGGTCTCGTCGCCTGCGCGGCGCACGGCCACCCCGTCGGCGAACAGGCCGACCTGATCCAGATCGACGACGCGCCCGGCCTCGATGGCGCTCTTCATCGTCGGCGCCTCGGCCGGCTCGACGCCGATGAGGCGCGTTTCGGGCCGCAGGAAGCGGACGATGGCCGCCACGCCCGCCGCCAGCCCCCCGCCGCCGATGGGGATGAAGACGGCGTCGATCGGATCGGGGTGCTGGCGCAGGATCTCCAGCCCGACCGTGCCCTGGCCGGCGATGACGTCGGGGTCGTCGAACGGGTGGACGAAGGCGGCGCCGGTCTGCGTCTCCAGCGCGCGGGCGTGGGCGTAGGCGTCGTCGAAGCTTTCACCGTGCAGCACCACCTGGCCGCCCAGACCCTGGACCGCCGCCACCTTGATGCCGGGCGTGGTGGTCGGCATGACGATGGTCGCCGCCGCGCCCCGTTTGGCCGCCGCCAGCGCCACCCCCTGCGCGTGATTGCCCGCCGAGGCGCAGATGACGCCGCGCGCCAGTTCGGCCTCGCTCAGGGCCGCGATCCGGTTGTAGGCGCCGCGGATCTTGAACGAGAAGACCGGCTGCAGATCCTCGCGCTTCAGCAGGGCCGGGCGGCCGATGCGGGCCGACAGCCGCTTCAGCGGATCGAGCGGAGTCTCCTCGGCCACGTCATAGACGCGGGCGGTCAGGATGCGGCGGACGGTGTCTTGCACGATGATCTCGGTCAGGCGGCGCAGGGGAGGATGAAGCGTGTCCCGGTCTAGGCGATGCTGCGGCGCATGAGAATGAAAATTGCGCGCCTGTCCTTCTCCCCTTGCAAGAGAAGGTGGCGACCGAAGGTCGTCGGATGAGGGTTTTCGGCGCGAGGCTGGATCATTTTCGCTCCGACACGATGCAGAATCGGACGCCGGGGCGCGCACACCCCTCATTCGTCTCGCTGCGCGAGCCACCTTCTCCCGCAAGGGGAGAAGGAAGGTTTAGGCTTGCGCCGGGTGCGGAAGAGCCTACATTGTTTCTGCTTATGCTAAGTTTGAGCATAAGTCGGGGCCGCGCAGACGGCCGATAGGGAGTAGGGACGATGGCGGACGGCGCTTTCGGTCTGTCGAAGGAACTGGCGGAAGAGACCGCCCCGGTGTGGGAGAAGGTCAAGGACCACGTCACCCCGCTGGAATGGCCCGAACAGGCCCGGCTGATCAGCGAGATCAACCGGCTGAAACGCGAGCGCGACGCCGTCATCCTGGCCCACAACTATATGACGCCCGAGATCTTTCACGGGGTGGGCGACTATGTCGGCGACAGCCTGGGGCTGGCCAAGGAGGCCGCCAAGTCCAAGGCCAAGGTGATCGTTCAGGCGGGCGTTCATTTCATGGCCGAGACGTCCAAGATCCTGTCGCCGGACAAGACGGTGCTGATCCCCGACCTGCGCGCGGGATGTTCGCTGGCGTCCTCGATCACGGGGGCGGACGTGCGGCTGATCAAGGAGCGGCATCCGGGCTTGCCGGTCGTCACCTATGTGAACACCACAGCCGATGTGAAGGCCGAGACGGACATCTGCTGCACCAGCGCCAACGCCGTTCAGGTCGTCGAATGGGCGGCGAAGGAATGGGGCGTCGACAAGGTCATCCTGATCCCCGATGAATATCTGGCGCGCAACGTGGCGGCCCAGACGACGGTGGGCATCATCGCCTGGGCGGGACACTGCGAGGTGCACAAGCGCTTCACCACGCAGGACATCGCCGACATGCGCGACGCCTGGCCGGACGCCGAGGTGCTGGCTCACCCGGAATGCCCTGAAGAGATTCTGCGCGCCGCCGACTTCGCCGGTTCGACGGCCGCCATGACCGAATATGTCGAGCAGCGCCGGCCCAAGCGGGTGGTGCTGATCACCGAATGCTCGATGGCCTCCAACATCAAGGGGGACGTGCCCGAGGTGGAGTTCGTCGGCCCGTGCAACCTGTGCCCGCACATGAAGCGCATCACGCTGGAGAACATCCGCGACTGCCTGCTGCACATGCAGTTCGAGGTGACGGTGCCGGAAGAGATGCTGGAGAAGGCGGCTCTGGCGGTGCAGCGGATGATCGACCTGCCGCCGCCGTCGAAGCCGGCGCGCTATGACCTGGTCAAGGCGCGGCATCATGTCGATGTGGAGCTGATCTGACGGCCCTGCGGCGACGCGGCCCGTTGCGGGACCGTCGCCGCGCGCCCAGTTCGAATCCATGAGCGACACAGACAACACCCTTCCCCCCGGCGGCCGCAGGCCCGGACCCTGGGACCCGCGTCCGGAAGAGGCGGCGCCTGCGCCCGCGCGCGAGACGCCGCGCTACAGCGCGCGCCATGAAACGCCGCAGGAGGACAAGGGCCAGCACCCGGTCTGGGCGGTGGTCTCGACCCTGCTGATGGCGGGTTTCCTGTGGTTCCTGACCGGCAGCTGGGTGGTGGCGGGGGCCGTTCTGTTCGGCCTGTTCGTGCACGAGTACGGCCATGTGCTGGCGATGAACCGGGTCGGCATGGGCCCGGCGCGCATCTACATCATCCCCTTCCTGGGCGGGCTGGCGAAGGGCCAGCGCGAGCCGAAGAGCGAGTGGCACGGGGTGCTGGTGTCGCTGGCGGGACCGGCGTTCGGCCTGCTGGCCATGATCCCCTTCGTGGCCGTGGGCCTGGCGCTGAAGGCGCCGGAGTGGCTGATGGGCGCCTTCTTCATCGCCATGATCAATCTGCTGAACCTGCTGCCCGCGCCGCCGCTGGACGGCTCCAAGGCGCTGGGGCCGGTGCTGACGCGGGTGCATCCGCGGCTGGAGCAGGTCGCCCTGCTGGTCGTCGGCGGTCTGGCCGTGTGGTGGGGACTGTCGACGGGGCGGCTGATCCTCGCCGTCTTTCTGGGCCTGGCGGTGTTCGGCCATCTGAAACGCGGCGTCTGGCGCGCGGCCTGGGGGCGGTTGAGCTGGCCCGAGGCGGGGCGCAGCCTGGCCCTCTACCTGCTGACGGCCGTGGTCTGCGCGGCGGCGGCGATCGCCGCCCTGCTGCCGCTGACGGGCGGAGCGGTCGAGCCGGCGTTCGAGATGGGCCTGCGCTTCTTCGGCGTGGGGGTCCGATAGGGCGATGGCGCGCATCCGACATGACGGGCCTCTGATCATCGGCGGCGGGCTGGCGGGCCTGTCGGCGGCGCTGGAGGCGGCCGAGGCGCTGGGGTCGGGCGGCCGGGTGCTGGTGGTGACGCCCGAGCCCTTGCTGAACGCCTGCTCTTCGGCGTGGGCGCAGGGCGGGATGGCGGCGGCCCTGTCGCCGCAGGACAGCGCGGCCCTGCACGCCAAGGATACCGAAGGCGCGGGCGCCGGTCTGGTCGAGGCCGAGGCGGCGCGCGCCTTGACGACGCGGGGGCGTGAGACGGTCGAGTGGCTGGCCGGGCTGGGCGCGCCCTTCGACCGGGATGACGACGGCGGTTTCTCGGTCAGCCTGGAGGCGGCGCACAGCCTGCCGCGCGTGGCGCGGGTGGGCGGCGACGGCGCGGGGCGGGCGATCCTGTCGGCCGTGGTCGCCGCCGCGCGGGCGACGAAGGCGATCGAGATCTGGGAAGATGGACGGCTGCGCGGCCTGATCCGCGACGTCGACGGCCGGGTGCGCGGCGCGGTGATCGAGCGGCGCGGGGGCCGGTTGGACGAGGTGTTTGCGTCTGCCGTGGTTCTGGCGACCGGGGGGATCGGCGGCCTGTTCGAGGCGACGACCAACCCGTCGGCCCTGCGCGGCGAGGGGCTGGCGCTGGGCTGGCAGGCCGGGGCCGAGATTCTGGACCCCGAGTTCGTGCAGTTCCACCCGACGGCCATCGACGTGGGGCTGGACCCGGCGCCGCTGGCGACCGAGGCCCTGCGCGGCGAGGGGGCGCGGCTAGTCGATGGAGACGGCGCCTTCCTGCTGGGCGACCATCCGGACGCCGATCTGGCGCCGAGGGATATCGTGGCGCGCGCGGTTCACGCGGCGCGGGTCGAGGGGCGCGGCGCCTTCCTCGATGCGACGAAGGCGGTGGGCGAGGCCTTTCCGCATGAGTTTCCGGCTGTCTTCGCCGCCTGCATGAGGGCCGGGCTGGACCCGCGCGTCAGTCCCATTCCGGTGGCGGCGGCGGCCCACTATCACATGGGCGGCATCGTCGCCGACGACGAGGGGCGTACGACCGTCCCCGGCCTGTTCGCCATCGGCGAGTGCGCGGCGACGGGGGTGCATGGGGCCAACCGGCTGGCGTCCAACTCCCTGCTGGAGGCGGGCGCCTTCGGGCGGCGCGCGGGCCGGGCGGCGGCGGGCGAGGTCCAACCTGAGCGGCGGCCGCTGGCGGCTGTGCAGGCGATGACGGACCTGCCGCCCGAGGCGCTGGCGACCTTGCGCGCGGCCATGACGCGCCATGCGGGCGTGGTGCGGGACGAGGCGGGGCTGGCAGCGCTGCTGGCCCTGATCGACGACCTGGCGAAGTCGCATTCGACGGCGGCGTGCCTGACGGCGGCGCGGCTGGTCGCCGAGGGGGCGCTGAACCGGCGCGAGAGCCGGGGCGGCCACTATCGCCGCGACTTCCCCGACAGCCTGCCGAGGGCGGAGCACACCCGGATGCGCGCAGCGATGGCGCCTGCACCTGCACGCGACGAAGAGGCCGAGGCGGCGACGCTCGCCGCCCTGGCGGCCGTGATCTGAATGATGAAGGACGTTTCCGTGACCCGAACCCTGCCGGACCTGCTGATCGAGCCCGTGGTGCGCATGGCGCTGGCCGAGGATCTGGGGCGCTCGGGCGATGTGACGGCGCAGGCCTGCATTCCAGAGGACGCCCGCTTCAGCGCCGTGTTTTCAGCGCGACAGGCCGGGGTGATGGCGGGCGGGGCGGTGGTGCGGATCGCGGTCCACGCGCTGGACCCCCAGGCGACGGTGACGGTGAAGGTCGCCGACGGCGAGGCGTTCGAGGCCGGAGCCGTGCTGATCGCGGTCGAGGCCAACGCCCGCGCCCTGCTGTCGGCCGAGCGGACGGCGCTGAACCTGCTGGGCCGGATGTGCGGGATCGCGACCCTGACGCGGACCTATGTGCAGGCGGTGTCGGCGACCCATGCGCGCATCGCTGACACCCGCAAGACCACGCCGGGGCTACGGGCGCTGGAGAAGCACGCGGTCGCCTGCGGCGGCGGGCTGAACCATCGCTTCGGGCTGGATGACGCCATCCTGATCAAGGACAACCACGTCGCCGTCTGCGGCGGGGCGGGCGAGGCGGTGCGCCGTGCCAGGGCCTTCGCGCCCCACCTGATGAAGGTCGAGGTCGAAGTCGACGGCCTGGATCAGCTGGACGAGGTGCTGCCCGAGCGGCCGGACGTCGTCATGCTGGACAACTTCAGCCTGGACGACATGGCCGAGGCGGTGCGGCGGGTGCGGGACAGCGCCTTCGGATCGGTGGTGCTGGAGGCGTCGGGCGGAGTGAACCTGACCACGGTCGCAGGCATCGCCGCGACGGGGGTGGACGTCATCTCCGTGGGCGCCCTGACCCACTCGGTCATGCAGCTGGACATCGGCCTGGACGCCGGCTGAGCGGACGCGGACCGGGGTTTTTCGGGGAACGGGCCCGGCAGGGGGCCGTTTTCATGGGGCGGGAGGGCGCGACCTCGAAGGAGAGACGCCATGACCAGGGCCCCACAGCCGCCCAGGGAGCAACGCAGCTTCGCCGACCGCGGCGCCCAGCTGATGGATGAGGCGGCCGCCGTGGATCGGCGCGACCGGGCGGACGGCGTGCAGTCCGGCCAGCCGGGCGATGCGGACGTCAACCTGAGCCAGCAGGGGCGTTACGGCAATCTGCAGCAGAATCTGACGACCCACCGCAAGACGCATCCCTAGACCAGGATCGATCAGGCTTCGGCGTTGATCGTGACGGTCGCGACGGCGGGCTTGGGCGAGGCCGGGGGCGTCGCTACCGGGGCGGGTGCAGCGGCGGCGCGCGGCGCGGCGGCCGGACGCTCTTCCGTCTTGCCCGACGCCAGGGCTTCGCGCGCCAGGACGGCGGTGTAGGCCACGGCGCCCGAGGCGTTGCGGGCGGCCTCGACCGGATCGAGGCTGGCCTGGACCAGACGCGGGGCGTTCTCGGCCGGACCCGACGGGCGCGGGTTGTAGGCGAAGGCCTGGCTGGCGCCCGAGCGGCCGCCGAAGCGGTAGAACAGGTGATCGCCGACCTGGTTCACCCGCACCAGATTGTTGCGCCACGACGGCGAAACGGCGGTGGTGTGGAAGTGGGTGGCGTTGCCGACGGCGGCGAACACCTGGCCGGACAGGGCCTTGGCCGCCACGTCGCGGGCGCGGTTCCAGGCGGCGCGGTTGACGGCGCCGCGCATAGCGCCGTTGCAGGTGAAGCTGAACTGGCAGCCCGAACCGCGGTTGGCGCCCTGATAGACGACGCTGCAGACGGTCTTGGGGAAGGCGGGGTGGCGGGCGCGGTTCAGCACCACCTGGGCCACGGCCTTCATGCCGTCGCGGCCTTCGCCGCGGGCTTCATAATAAACGGCCTGGGTCAGGCAATCGAGGTCGCGCGACTGGTCCAGGGCGCCGTCGAGGCGGAAGGGACGAGCGGCGGAAACCCTGGTCGCGCCGGGGCCTTGCAGGCTGGCGCGGCGCAGGCCGTCCTGGCCCTGAAGCTGCTCCAGGCGGGCGGTCAGCAGTTCGGCCTGGCGGTCGCGCTGGGCCGAGCCGGCGACGGAATAGGGGTCATGGCGATGGGCGATGGTCAGGGCGCTGGCGTCCAGGCCGCCGGCCGCTTCGGCCAGGGCTTCCTGGGTGTAGCCGCCGGCGCCGGCGCCCTGCAGGCGCTCGGCCTGGGCGCGCACGGTCGAGGCCTGGGCGGCCAGGCCGCCCAGATAGGCCCCTCCGACAGCGAGGCCGACGACGCCGCCGAACGCCGCCGCTGCCGTCGTGGGGCGCAGGCGGAATGAGCGGGCGGCGTGCATCAGCGCACGCGTCTGCGAGGAGAGAGACAAAGGCGTAGTCCTGTACAACAGGGCGAGGATGCCGCCCCCGTAGATCCCGAACCCCGGCGACAAGGACGCGTCGCGCTTAAGCAGGTCGGGCGAACGCCGACTGAACGCCGACCCTCGAAGCCGGGCCTTTATCCATCCGATCATGGCCTCAATGTGACTGATTCGCTAGAATTGTAATTTCTTCAGCATAAGGAAAACGCCTATCAGTCATTATTCCGCGTCGTTTTAATCGTGACGAAATTGCGCCTTAGACATTCTTTCGAAGACTGTATTTGTATGTTGATAGAAGATTGAGCGTGGAGCGGTCGGGGGATGAATAAGCTATTGGCCGGGGGTCGACATCTTGGTTGTCAGAGTCACGCCATAGATGGGAACCTGAGGTCGATTCTCGCGTTCCAAGCTGAGCTATTTCAAGGAGTTGCCCCATGACCCGCACCGCTTCCCGCCTGGCCGTACTCGCGCTGGCCGGCGCCGGAGCCCTGGCCCTGTCGGCCTGCGGCCACAGCATTGAACAGAAGGCGGCCACCGGCGCCGTCGCCGGGGCCGTGGTGGCCGGTCCGGTCGGGGCGGCCGTCGGGGGCGCCGCCGGCGCGGCGGTCGGCCACGCCCAAAAGCCTCACTGATTCCAGCCGCATTGATCAGCCGCAATGAAGGCTGACGCGGCCGCCTCGCGCGGCTGCATTGTGCGTCCGGGCGGCCTCTCCGCCCCCTAAATCCAATGAAATTGGGCCGTGGAGCTTGATTTCGGCGCGAAATTCGGCTTTGGCCTCCCGCCGGGCCGAGCGCGTCGAGATGCGCCTCCCGGCCCGATCCAAGGCCGTCGCCTCGGCGATCGGCCCCTTTCGCCGTCTCCATTCCCTATCAAGGACACCCGCCTCTCAGCATGCGCGACCTCAAGAACACCGGCTTCAACGACCGCCTGTCCGCCCAGAAAGACGCCAAACAAGCCCTCCTGGCCCGGTTCAAGCCGAAGCCGACGGTTCAGGATCCCGAGTTCGAGAAACTGGCCGAAAAGCGCGCCGCCGAGAAGGAGGCCGTCCGCCAGCAGCACGAACTGGCCAAGGCCGAAGTGCGCCGCGAGAAGGCCGAGAAGGAAGCCGCCCGCCTGGCCGCCGAAATGGCCGCCCAGGAAGAGGTGGACGCCGCCAAGCGCGCCGCCCGCAAGGAGCGCAAGCAACTGACCAAGGAAGAGCAGAAGGCCGCGCGCGACGCCCGCTACGCCGCCCGCAAGGCGCGCCAGCGCTAAGCCGGCGCGATGACGCCCCTTCCCGGCCGGGGAGGGGCAACGCTCATGCGGCTTCGACGTTACAGGGGCGAAGATTCCTGCGGCGGGTCGCCGCCGACCCCTTGGATCGCGGGCCGGACGACCTAACTGCAAGGCTGATCTTCACACCGCACTGCAAACGGGAGCCGTCATGAACGCCATCGACACCGGTCTTAAGCCCAAGGAGCGCGCCGACGTCGCGCGCGAACTGTCCAAGGCCCTGGCCGACAGCTACGCCCTCTATCTGAAGACGCACGGCTACCACTGGAACGTGCGCGGGCCGGAGTTCTTCAGCCTGCACAACCTTCTGGAAGAGCAGTATCGCGAGATCTGGGCCGCCCTGGATGAAATCGCCGAGCGCATCCGCGCCCTGGGCGAACTGGCGCCGCAGAGCGCCTCGGCCTTCGCCAACCTGACCTCGATCAAGGACGGCGATCCCGAGAAGGATTCCTCCGAGATGCTCAAGGAGCTGATCAAGGACCACGGCGTGGTCATCGCCACCGCCCGCGCGGCCCTGGACGCCGCCGACGAGGTCGGGGACGAGGCGTCGGTCGACCTGATGACCGTGCGTCTGGCGGCGCACGAAAAGGCCGCCTGGATGCTGCGTTCCAGCCTGGGCGAGCGTTAAGCGGGAAGAGGAGCGCCGTTTCGCCTCACGGAACGGTAATCTTCGCGTCTGAAAAGCGCCGGATTGGGCGGTCATGCAGATCGTCGATTTCCGGCGCCGTCAGGCGTCGCTATACGGACGTCGCATGAACCTCGGCCGCCTCACGCCGCTGAAGACGACCGGACGCCGGGCTGTGGCGGCGGCGCCTGCCGCCATGGCCGTGACCCTGGCGGCGATGGGCGTGGCCATGTCGGCCAGTTCGACCCCGCGCCCCGACATCGACCGCACCGCCGAAGCCGTGGCCCGCGCCACCGGCGGCGACCTGGGCCCGAACGGTCTGGCGGCGGTGACGGCGCGGATGGATGCGGGGCAGCTGGCCGTCGCACGGCGGCATGATCCGGCCCTGGGCCTGCCCGAACTGTATGGGCTGACGCCGGGCTGGGAGAGCCTGACCCTGGGCGGCAAGCCCAGCCTGGATCAGGGCGTGGCGGGCGTCGCCGCCCAGCAGTTGAACGCCGCCATGCCCAACGCCTTCGGCGCGCTTCAGCCCGCGCGGCCCTTCGTCTTCCGTCCAGCGGACGAGGCGTCGCGTCGGCGCGCCCTGCGCTGCCTGACCCAGGCCGTCTATTACGAGGCGGCGCTGGAGCCGACCGAGGGGCAGGAGGGCGTGGCCCAGGTCGTGCTGAACCGGGTGCGCGATCCCAACTATCCCTCCAGCGTCTGCGGCGTCGTCTATCAGGGCGCCGAGCGGACCACGGGCTGTCAGTTCAGCTTCACCTGCGACGGCTCCCTGGCGCGCGGGCCGGTGCGCTGGGCCTGGGATCGGGCCGAGCGGGTCGCGGCGCGCGCCTTGAACGGCCATGTGTCCGAGCGCGTGGGCACGGCCACCCACTACCACGCCGACTACGTCCACCCCTGGTGGTCGCCGACCCTGGCCAAGATCACCCAGGTCGGGGCGCACATCTTCTATCGCTGGAAGGGCGCGGCCGGAGAGACGGCGGCCTTCGTCAACGCATACGCGGGCCGCGAGCCGTCGATCGACGAGGCCCGCTTCGCCCAGTCTCGCGTCCTGCTGGCCACGGCTGCCGACAGCGTGGAAGAGGCGCTCGACGGGGCCAGGTCGGGCGAACTGCGCACGGTCGAGATCGACGGCCAGACCCGCGTCGTCGGCATCGCCAGCCTGGGCGGTCGCCGCCAGGCCGGCAAGGAGGAGATCGCCGCCATCAACGAGCGCCTCAAGGCCTTCGAGGCCGGCGCCGTCCCCAGCGTGACCGTGACCGCCCCGCCGCCCGCCGGCGTCACGCCCATGGCCGTCGAAGAGGTCGGCAAGCCGCAGGGGTGAGGGTGCGGGCGATCGCCCTATTCAGCCCGCTTCCGGCCATACTATCGTCGCTTCGAGCTTCACCATATGTGGGGAGCCCGCGCTGGAGGGCTTGCGGGGGCTGTTGTTCGGAAGGGGAAGTCATGGCGTTGCGTTTCGGGGGCGGGCGGCTCGGCCTGGCCATGGGGCTGGTCCTGTTTTCGGCGGAGGCCGCCCTGGCGCAGACGCGACTGGACGCCGCCTCGGCCACGACGGTCTTCGGACAGGCTCAGGCCTTGTGCGACGCGGACGGCGGTCGGGCGTGGGGCGTGTCGCTGTGCGGGCCGATCCTGATCGCCGATCCGGCGACGCGCGACTTCATCGCCAATGCGGACGGCGTCGATGCGCCCCTGGAGCGGGAAGGCGCGCTCTTCACAGGGCGACTGCCGGACGCCGTGCCCATCGCCAATACGGCGGTGCGCTGGAACGGTCGGGTCTGGACCATGCTGATGGCGCCGCTGCCGGAGGATGAGACGGCGCGGTCCATCCTGCTGATGCACGAGGCCTGGCATCGCATCCAGGACCAGATCGGTCTGAAGGCGATCCACGCGGACCAGCCTCAACTGGAGACCGAGGCGGGTCGGCTGTCCCTGCGTCTGGAGTTGCGGGCCCTGTCGGCGGCGCTCGCGGCGGTCGAGCCGGCGCAGCGCCGTCGGGCGGTCGAGGACGCTCTGGCCTTTCGGGCCTGGCGTCACGCACGGTTCCCGGAGGCGCAGGCCGCCGAGGACGCCATGGAGCGGAACGAGGGTGTCGCCGAATACACCGGCCGCCTGTTGTCGCGCGATGAGGAGATGACGTCCCGCCTCGCCGCCCATCTGGCCAGGGGCGACCGGGTGCGCGCATACGCCAGATCCTTCGCCTACTACACCGGCCCCGCCTATGGCGTCCTTCTGGATGAGGCGGCGCCGGTCTGGAAGGCGGACTGGGATCGCCGCGAGGGACTGGGGCGGATGCTGGCGCGCGCGCTGGAGCTGCAGGTCGCCGCCGATGACGAGGCCTTCGCGGAACGGGGAGCGCGATACGGGGCGGCGCAGATCGAGGCCGAGGAATCGGCAAGGGCGCGCGAACAGGCGGCGCGCGTCGCCGCCCTGAGGGCCGGACTGGTGGACGGTCCCGTCCTGGTCGCGCCCGTATCCGGCGCCGGCTTCAGCTTTGACCCCAATCAGGTGACCCCTCTGCCGCCGGAAGGATCGGTCTATGGCGTCATTCGCGCCGCGACGGACTGGGGCGTGCTCGAGGTCGAGAAGGGCGGCGCCCTTCTGTCGAGCGATTGGTCGCGCCTGTCCGTGGCCCTTGCCGAAGCGAGCGCCACGCAGGACGGCATGACGGGGGACGGCTGGACCCTGACGCTGAAGCCGGAGTGGATGGCGACGCCGGGACCGCGCGAGGGAGATTGGACGATCAGGCGGCGGCCTTGATCGCGAACCGCCGCCCTTCGAGGCGGGAAGGATCGGCCGCCGGGGCGGCCGAGGTTCACCAGGCGCCGATCTTCTCGGCTTCCTTGTGGCTGATGGGGTGTTGGGCGGCCTTGTGGTCTTCCTCGGCCAGGAAGCGGGCGGCTTCCAGGGCGGCCATGCAGCCCATGCCCGCCGCGGTCACGGCCTGGCGATAGACGTCGTCGGTGACGTCGCCGGCGGCCCAGACGCCCTCGATGGCGGTCGCCGCCGTGCCCGGCCGGACCCGCAGATAGCCGCCGGAGTTGGTCTCCAGCTGGCCCTTGAACAGCTCGGACGAGGGGGCGTGGCCGATGGCGATGAAGACGCCGTCGGCGGGAATCTCGCTGATCTCGCCGGTCTTGACGTTCTTCAGGCGCACGCCGGTGACGTTGCGGGCCACGCCGTCGACCACGCCGACCACTTCCTCGACGGCCACGTCCCAGACGACCTTGATCTTGGGATGGGCGAACAGGCGATCCTGCAGGATCTTCTCGGCGCGGAACTCGTCGCGGCGGTGAACGACGGTGACGGTTTCGGCGAAGTTGGTCAGGAACAGGGCTTCCTCGACAGCGGTGTTGCCGCCGCCGACGACCACAACCTGCTTGCCGCGATAGAAGAAGCCGTCGCAGGTGGCGCAGGCCGAGACGCCGAAGCCCTGATATTCGGACTCGGAGTCCAGCCCCAGCCACTTGGCCTGGGCGCCGGTGGAGATGATGACGGTTTCGGCCAGGATTTCAGAGCCCGAGTCCAGCGTCAGGCGGAAGGGGCGCTGGGACAGGTCGGCCTTGACCACGATGTCGTGGATGACCTCGGTCCCGACATGCTCGGCCTGGGCCTGCATCTGCTGCATCAGCCAGGGGCCCTGAATGGTCTCGGCGAAGCCGGGATAGTTCTCGACGTCCGTGGTGATGGTCAGCTGGCCGCCGGGCTGAAGCCCGGCGATGATCACCGGGTTCAGCGAGGCGCGGGCGGCGTAGATGGCGGCGGTCCAGCCGGCGGGGCCGGAACCGATGATGGCGACACGGACAGTACGAGCTTGGGTCATGGCGCCTATTTAGGCGCTGATTCCCTCAAGCGCGATGCCGATGCGACATTCACAGGCCGGATTCAGGCGTGAGCCGGCTGTTTGGCGTCGGCGGCGCGGGCCGCCCGCAGCTGCTCCAGGGTGTCCGCGACGTCGGACAGGAAGACCTGGCGACGCTCCGCCGCCTCGGCGGGGTCCGCGCCATGACGCATCACGCGGCCGTTGAACAGGGCGGCCTCTTCGCGGATGCGAGCCACCAGGGCGGTCAGATGGCCCTTGCCCTTGCGCTGGTCCATGACCTGGGCGTGATTGTCGGCGTCGCGAACGCGCCGGGCCAGGGCTTCATCGACATCCTGTCCCATCTCGGCGCGTCCAGCCATCTGGCTGAAGTCATGGGCGTAGAGGCGGATGAAATTTTCCACGATCAATTAGAACGTCCTTTCCGTGACTGAGCTTCGGCCAAGGCGCAGCCGACCGCCGGCGTTGCCGCCGTCGGTTCATGGGCTGGGTTTTGCCTTGATCCCGACATATGGGGACGGCGAGGGCCTTTCGCCACCTTGGCCGCTGGGAGGGGCGCTGGGGAGCGGCCTGGGGCCTCAGCGCTTCGGCATGGCCGCCAGCACGGCGCGGGCGGCGCGCTCGGTTTCGTTCAGCGGTTCATAGGCCCAGGGCGTCAGCGTCCCGTCGAAGGGGCGGGCGGCGCCGCGGGCCTGAAGATCGGCGTGCAGGCGGGCGAACTTGCCCGGCGCCTTCCTGGCGATCATGGGCAGGATATGGACGGGCTTGCCGGTCGAGGCGGCCTCGGCGGCCATGTTGGCGCTGTCCTCGGTGACGAGGATGTGGTCGGCGCCGTCCAGCATGGCGAACAGGGGGTTGTCGCCCTCGCCGTCCCAGATCCAGCCGGGCAGGGCCGACAGGCGTTCGCTCATCGCCGCCTTGGCCGCCTGCGGCGTGCGACGCGAATAGGTCAGCAGCAGGGCGCCGTTCGCGGCGGTCACGGCCTCGGCGATCCGCTCGGCCAGAGCGGCGGCGTGGGCGGGCGGCAGGTCGAAGGCGGCGGACGCTCCGCCGACCATCACCGCCACGCGCGGATGAGGCAGGGAGGCGATGCGCGCGGCGAAGGCGGGCGCCGCCTCGGCCAGACGCTCGCGCGTGATGCGGTGAGGGCTGCCGGTGATCGACAGGACGTTGGGGCCGCTGAGGCCGTCATGGGCGGGGGCGACGATCAGGTCGTAGCGGTCGTTGCGCCAGCGCGGGTCCTGGGTCTGGACGACGAAGGTCCTGCCGCCGCTCCAGTCGCGCACGCGCGCCGACAGGGGCAGGCTGGCGCGGCCCGTGGCGATCCACAGGTCAGGCCATTCGGCGACGCCGCGCGGATCGAACGACCCCGGCGCCAGCATGGCGGGGGTCTTCAGGCCCGAGGGCCAGCGGTCGAAGGCGGGGCGCCAGCGGACGGTCTGGACCGTGATCTCGGCCGGGGTCAGGCGGGCGACGGCCTCGGCCAGGCCCAGGGCCTGGTTCTGGATGCCGGTGCGGCCGTCGGACACGACCCAGATGGAAAGAGGGCGCGCGGCCATGCCGCGCGCCCTGCCTTCAGCCTCGATGTCGGCAGAGGTTACTTCCACTCGACCTTGAGGATCTCATAGGCCTTCACGCCGCCGGGCGTGTTGACCTCGACCACGTCGCCGACCTCCTTGGAGATCAGGGCGCGGGCGATCGGCGAGGCGATGGAGATCTTGCCCAGCTTCACGTCGGCCTCGTGTTCGCCGACGATCTGATAGACGCCTTCCTCCTCGGTGTCCTCGTCCACGAAGGTGACGGTGGCGCCGAACTTGACCTGGTCGCCGGACAGTTTGGACACGTCGATCACCTGGGCGCGGGACAGCTTGTCCTCGATCTCGGCGATCGAGCCTTCGATCCAGCCCTGGCGCTCCTTGGCGGCGTGATATTCGGCGTTTTCAGACAGATCGCCATGCTCGCGGGCTTCCGCGATGGCGGCGATCACGCTGGGTCGTTCCACCGACTTCAATTGCTTGAGTTGATCGTCGAGGGCGCGATACCCCTCGGCCGTCATCGGCACTTTTTCCATTGTGTCGTGAGTTTCTTGCTACGCCCGAAGACAGGTGAGAGACGTTCCGGTACCGCTGCGGCCACGGGGGCGTTGCGTGACCGGCCCAAGAAGGTAGGGCGCCCGACGCCCAAACTCAAGATGGCCGACCGGCGCCATTCGGCATGGCGGAAGCGCGCAGCCCCGATTCAGCCCCTGTTCACGGCCTTGTGGTCGGAGCGGGCGGGACGGAGGGCCGGCGATCCCGGCTGAAGGCGCGGCGCAGCGCCGTCCAGGCGATGAACCCCAGGGCCGCCACGGCCAGGAGCATGAAGACGCCTGACACGACCGCGACGCCCGCGGCGATGAAGGCGATGACGAGACAGACGGCCGCGAACAGGGCCGCGATGACCTGGAGAACAGACAGACGCATGAAAGTGTTAACGCCGCCGGGCAGGCCGGGTTTCCTCGGTCGGCTTCCGGACCTCAGCGCCGCCGCCCGCTCCAGCGACGGCGCCGATGGGGCGGCGGGGACGTCGTGCGGGCGCCGCGCGGGACGTCATGGACCGGGGCGCGGCGGTTCTTCCACAACCGCCAGGCCAGGGTCGCCAGGGCGATCTTGCCGGCATGGCGCGCGGCCAGGTTGCGGCCCCGACGCGACAGCAGCAGGCCGCCCAGCAGGGCGGAAAGGCGAGGCAGAGGCATGGACGGCGTCTCCTACGGATGCGGCTCCTGTGGGAGCAACGGCCGGGACGCCGCCGGGTTCAGCGCCCCGGCCTCGCCTTATCGTCTCATTCCGCGCGTTTGGGCATCAGGGCCTCGGCGGCCAGAACCGAGCCTTCCACGCCCAGGGTGACGGCGGGCTCGGGCGTGATGCGGAACAGGCCCGAGTGGTGGCCGGGGGCGTCGTCCACCTGATCGGGCGGCGTGCCGCCGACGCGGAAATAGACGCCCTTCACGCCCAGTTCGGGGGTGACGAACTCGGCGAAGTCCTCGGCGCCCATGCCGGTGCGCGGATTGTCGATCAGCACCCCTTCGCCCAGGGCGGCGGTCAGGGCCTCGCGGACGCGCGCGGCGGTCTCGGCGTCGTTGATGGTGGGCGGGGTGTTCTCCAGCGGCGAGCGCACGACGGTCGGCAGCCTATCCTCGGGCACGCCCAGGGCGCGGGCGGTGTTGGCCGAGATGCGGTCGATGCCGTCCAGCAGCTTGGCGCGGACCTCGGGGCTGTCGGCGCGGACGGTCAGCTGCATGTCCACGCGGTCGGAGATGATGTTGTGCTTGATGCCGCCCTTGATGGCGCCGACCGTGACCACGGCGCCCTCCAGCGGGCTGGTCTCGCGGCTGCGCAGGGACTGCAGGCCCACCACGATGTGCGAGGCGACCAGGATAGGATCGACCCCCAGATGCGGCGAGGCGCCGTGGGTGGCGACGCCGTGGACAGCGATGTCCACACTGTCCGAGCTGGACGAGGTGATGCCCAGCGGCACGCCGATCCGTCCCGTCGGGGTGTCGGCCGAGACGTGGAAGGCCAGGGCGTAGTCCGGCTTGGGGAAGCGGGAATAAAGGCCGTCCTGCACCATGGCGCGGGCGCCGAAGATACGCTCCTCGGCCGGTTGGGCGACCAGGACCAGGGTGCCCGACCAGTTGGCCTTGCGCGCCTGCATCTGACGCGCCGTGCCGACCAGGGCGGTGATGTGCACGTCGTGGCCGCAGGCGTGCATGACGGGTTTTTCGACGCCGTCGCTGTCGACCTGACGCGCGGTGGAGGCGTTGGCGAGGCCCGACTGCTCTTCGACCGGCAGGTCGTCCATGTCGGCGCGGATCATCACCGTGGGGCCGGGGCCGTTGCGCAGGACGGCGACCACGCCGGTGCCGCCGACGCCGGTGGTGACGTCATAGCCCAGGGCGCGCAGTTCCTGCGCCATGCGCGCCGAGGTCTCGACTTCGAGGCCGGAAAGTTCCGGGTTGCGGTGGAAGTGGTCGAACAGGCTGGCCAGGTTGGCGTCATAGTCCGCCTTGACGGCGGCCTTGAGCGTTGCGTCTTGTGCGATGGCGGGCGCGGCTCCGGCCGCCAGCACGGCGGCCAGGATGGCGGTGAGCGTGGTCTTTTTCATGATGTGTCCCCTCCAGCGTCGGGAGCGACCTTAGCCGCTGGAGGAGAGGGGGCAACCGGGGAAGGGCGTTGATTTATCCGCCGTCATTCTCGGGCTTGACCCGAGAATCCAGCCGTCCGTCTGCACTACGCCGGCAAGGAAGAGCGCGCCCCAACGCTGGATCCTCGGGTCAAGCCCGAGGGTGACGGCGACTATATGGGGATGACGGCGACTATAGGGTGATGGCGGCGCCTGGGCGGGGCACGAAAAAGCCCCCGACGATCGCTCGGCGGGGGCTTTCTGGTTCAGGACAGGGCCTGATCTCAGTTGTAGCTCTGGATCGGGCGGACATCCATCTCGCCATGGCGGACAGCGGCGATGCCTTGCGCGGCGGCCAGGGAGCCGGACGCCGTGGTGTAGTAGGGAATCTTCATCATCAGCGCCGTGCGGCGGATCGAGAAGCTGTCGGCCAGGGCCTGCTTGCCGTCCGTGGTGTTGAAGACCAGCTGGACCTCGCCGTTCTTCATGGCGTCGACGATGTTCGGGCGGCCTTCCAGCACCTTCTTGACCAGACCGACGTCCAGGCCCTGTTCCGTCAGGTAGCTATGGGTGCCGCCGGTGGCGATGACCGAGAAGCCCTGCGCCAGCAGGGTCTTCACCGCCTCGACGATGAAGGGCTTGTCGGCGTCGCGCACCGAGACGAAGGCCGTGCCCTCGGTCGGCAGGATGGTGCCGCCGCCGGTCTGGGACTTGGCGAAGGCGCGGGCGAAGGCGGGGGCCAGATCGGCCTCGCCCTCACGCTTCCAGTCCAGACCCATGACCTCGCCGGTCGAGCGCATTTCCGGGCCCAGGATGGTGTCGACCCCGGCGAAGCGGGCGAAGGGGAAGACGGCTTCCTTGACCGCGATGTGGTCCAGTTCCTTGTCGACCAGGCCGAAAGAGGACAGCGGAACCCCGGCCATGACCTTGGCGGCGATGGCGGCGACCGGCTGGCCGATGGTCTTGGCGACGAAGGGCGCCGTGCGGCTGGCGCGCGGGTTCACTTCGAGGACGAAGATGCGCGGGTTCTCGCTATGCGGCTCCTCGATGGCGAACTGCACGTTCATCAGGCCGCGCACCTTCAGGGCCTTGGCCATGGCGGTGGTCTGGCGCTTCAGCTCGGCCACGGTTTCGGGGCGCAGGGAGAAGGGCGGCATGGAGCAGGCGCTGTCGCCCGAGTGGACGCCGGCTTCCTCGATATGCTCCAGCACGCCGGCGACGAAGACGGTCTCGTCGTCGCACAGGGCGTCGACGTCCACCTCGGTGGCGCGGTTCAGATAGTGGTCGATCAGGACGGGGTCGTCGCCCGAGACGCGCATGGCCTCGCCGACGTAGCGGTCCAGACCTTCACGATCGTGGACGATCATCATGCCGCGGCCGCCCAGCACATAGGACGGACGCAGGACGATCGGATAGCCGACCTCCTCGGCCTTGATCGCGGCTTCCTCGGCCGAGCGGGCCAGGGCGTTGGGCGGCTGTTGCAGGCCGATGGCCTGAAGCATCTGCTGGAAGCGCTCGCGGTCCTCGGCCAGGTCGATGCTGTCGACGCTGGTGCCCAGGATCGGCACGCCGTCTTCCTGCAGCGCATGGGCCAGCTTCAGCGGGGTCTGGCCGCCGAACTGGACGACCACGCCGATCAGTTCGCCCTTGGAGCGTTCGACGTCGATCAGCTCCAGCACGTCCTCGGCCGTCAGCGGCTCGAAATACAGGCGGTCGGAGGTGTCGTAGTCGGTCGAGACGGTCTCGGGGTTGCAGTTGACCATGATGCTCTCGACGTCGATGTCGTCGAAGGCGAAGGCCGCGTGGCAGCAGCAGTAGTCGAACTCGATGCCCTGGCCGATGCGGTTGGGACCGCCGCCCAGGATGACGGCCTTTTTCCGATCCGACACCTCGGCCTCGCAGGCCGGGACCTGGCCCAGGGCGCCGGTCTCATAGGTCGAATACATATAGGCGGTGGCGCTGGCGAACTCGGCGGCGCAGGTATCGATGCGCTTGAACACCGGGCGCACGTCCAGGGCGCGGCGGGCCTTGCGGACCTCGCCCTCGGTCTTGCCGGTCAGGGCGCCCAGGCGGGCGTCGGAGAAGCCCTTGGCCTTCAGCTTGCGGAAGTCGGTGGCGTCCGTGGGCAGGCCCTGAACGCGGACGTGGCCTTCGGTGCGGATCAGGTCGGCGATCTGGCGCAGGAACCACGGCTCATAGGCGCAGGCGGCCTGAACCTCTTCCACGGTCAGGCCGTGGCGGAAGGCCTGGGCGATGACGCGGATGCGGTCCGGCGTCGGCAGGCCCAGGGCGCGGATGACGGCGGCCTTGATCGCGGCGTCGTCCTCAGCCCCGGCCACGCCGTCGATCTCGATGTCGTCGAAGCCGTTCAGGCCCGTTTCCAGACCGCGCAGGGCCTTCTGCATCGATTCCTGGAAGGTGCGGCCGATGGCCATGACCTCGCCGACCGACTTCATCGCCGTGGTCAGCGACGGCTCGGAGCCCGGATATTTCTCGAAGGCGAAGCGCGGGATCTTGGTGACGACGTAGTCGATGGCCGGCTCGAAGCTGGCCGGGGTCACCATGGTGATGTCGTTCTTCAGCTCATCCAGGGTGTAGCCGACGGCCAGTTTGGCGGCGATCTTGGCGATCGGGAAGCCGGTGGCCTTGGACGCCAGCGCCGAGGAGCGCGACACGCGCGGGTTCATCTCGATGACGACCAGACGGCCGTCCTTGGGGTTGACCGCGAACTGGACGTTCGAGCCGCCCGTCTCGACCCCGATCTCGCGCAGCACGGCGATCGAGGCCGCGCGCATCATCTGATATTCCTTGTCCGTCAGGGTCATGGCCGGGGCGACGGTGATGCTGTCGCCGGTGTGGACGCCCATCGGGTCGATGTTCTCGATCGAGCAGATGATGATGCAGTTGTCCGCATGATCGCGGACGACCTCCATCTCATATTCCTTCCAGCCCAGCACCGACTCCTCGATCAGCACTTCGGTGGTCGGCGACAGGTCCAGGCCGCGCTCGACGATCTCGTGGAATTCCTCGACGTTGTAGGCGATGCCGCCGCCGGTGCCGGCGAGGGTGAACGACGGGCGGATGATGGCGGGCAGGCCGACGAAGGCCAGAGCCTCGTCGGCTTCCTCGATGTGGTGGATGGCGCGCGAGCGGGGCGATTCCAGGCCCAGCTTGTCCATCGCGTCGCGGAACTTCTGACGGTCCTCGGCCTTGTCGATGACCTCGGCCTTGGCGCCGATCATCTCGACGCCGTGACGGGCCAGGGCGCCCGAGGCGTTCAGGGCCAGGGCGGTGTTCAGCGCCGTCTGGCCGCCCATGGTGGGCAGCAGGGCGTCCGGCTTCTCCTTGGCGATGATCTTCTCGACCATCTCGGGCGTGATCGGCTCGATATAGGTGGCGTCGGCCACCTCCGGGTCGGTCATGATGGTGGCGGGGTTCGAGTTGACCAGGATGACCCGGTAGCCCTCGGCCTTCAGCGCCTTGCAGGCCTGAACGCCGGAATAGTCGAACTCACACGCCTGGCCGATGACGATCGGACCGGCGCCGATGATCAGGATGGACTTGATGTCTGTGCGCTTGGGCATCGGCGTTCGTCTCAGTTCGTCACGACCGCGCACTCCCAGCCGTCGTAGTCGAGCTGGAAGGCCGCGGCCCAGGTTTGCATCATGGCCGACACAGGCGAAAACGACGCCTCGTCGACCGGCATGGTGGTCTCCAGGACGGTCATGTCGCCCTGGCCCCGCGTCAGGAAGCCCGCACGGCGGGCCACCTCGCACAGGTCGCCGTGCGCCTCTTCCTCGCCGTAGAAGTAGAACAGCGTATGGCGCGGGGTGATCCCGCTGTCGCCCTGCTCAATGAGCGCGGCGCGCACCATGGCGTCCTTTTCTTCATGACTGGTCAGGGCGGTGGTCTCCACGCGCGCAGACGGACGGGCGCGAGCGCGCTCGCGGCCGATCCGTTCGGGTTGTCGGTTAAGCGGCCCGTTTAGAGAGGGAGGGGCCGGGGGGCAAGGGCCAGAATGGGGCGGGCGCGATTTCTTGGGGGCGGGGTCTTATGCGTCCCGGTTCTCGTCGATCGCAGCGATCCAGTCGGGCAGTTCGGCGATGCGGCTGAGGCTGACGTAGCGGGGGTTGCCCTCTGGCGCGTCGGCCAGTTCGTGGGCCCAGGTGATGTGGTAGGGGATGTGCGCCGCCCAGGCGCCGGCTTCGATGGCGGGCAGGACGTCGGACTTCATGGAGTTGCCGGCCATCACCGCCTCGGCCGCGCCCGAGCCGTGGCGGGCGAAGACGCGGTCATAGGTCGAGCGGTCCTTCTCCGACACGATCTCGACGGCGGCGAACAGTTCGCCCAGGCCCGAGGCCGCCAGCTTGCGCTCCTGGTCCATCAGGTCGCCCTTGGTCACGAGGACCAGACGGTAGTTCTCGGCCAGTTCGGCCAGGGTCTCGTCGACGCCGGGCAGGGTCTCGACCGGGTGGACCAGCATCTCGCGGCCGGCGGCCAGGATTTCGCGCACGATGTGGGGCGGGGCCGAGCCGTCGCATAGCTCCATCGCTGTCTCCAGCATCGACAGGGTGAAGCCCTTCACGCCGTAGCCGTAGAGCCGCAGGTTGCGCCGCTCGACCTGGGCCAGGCGGTCCATCATCACCGGCTCTTCGGCGTGGTCGGCCAGCAGTTCGGCGAACCGCTTCTGGCTCAGGCGGAAGATGGTCTCATTGTGCCAGAGGGTGTCGTCGGCATCGAGGCCGACCGTGGTGACGGGCATGGCGAACTCCAGAATTTCGGCGGGGGATTAGCATGGTTCCTATCCCCGCTCATCCCGGCGGACGCCGGGATCCAGTAAGAGCCTCTTTCGCTGCGGCCGATCGAAAGCAGGGTGACGCCCTCAGGGTACGCCTGAAGCCAAAGGACTGGATCCCGGCGTTCGCCGGGATGAGCGGAGGGAAGGAGGCGATGTGGAAAGAATCTTCATGGCGACGGCTGCGACATTTCGGTCTATGCGGCGGGCATGAGCCAAGTCGACATCCTGCCTGAACCCTCGCACCGCATCGGCTGGGGTCTGGCCGCCCTGGTGGTGGCGGGGAACATGATCGGATCGGGCGTCTATCTGCTGCCCGCCACCCTGGCGCCGACCGGCAGCTCGAGCGTCATCGGCTGGATCGTCTGCGGGATCGGGGCGGTGACCCTGGCGCTGGTGTTCGGCGGTCTGGGGCGGATGCAGCCGGAGGCCGACGGCCTGTCGGACTTCGCCCGGCGCGGGCTGGGGCGGTTTCTGGGCTATCAGACGGGGCTGGCCTATTGGGCCGCCTGCCTGACCGGCAATGTCGCCGTGGCGGTGGCGGGGACCGGCTATCTGGCCTTCTTCTTTCCGGCGCTGAAGGAGCCGATGTGGGGGGCGCTCAGCAATCTGGCGCTGATCTGGCTGACGACGGCGGCCTATGCGGCGGGGTCGAAGACGGCGGCGCGGTTCGGGGCGATCACCCTGGTGCTGGGGCTGATCCCGATCGGTCTGGCCATCATCGCCGGCGTCATCGCCTTCAGCGGCGAGACCTTCGCCGCCTCATGGAGCCCGGCGGGCGAGCCGCTGATGAAGACGGTTCCGGCGTCATTGGCCGTCATCTTCTGGGCTTTCCTGGGGGTCGAGAGCGCCGCCGCCCTGTCCAGCCAGGTGAAGAACCCGGCGACTGACGTGGGCCGCGCCTCGCTGGGCGGGGTGCTGCTGGCCTTCGTCGTCTATGTGGCGGCCAGCGTGGCGGTGTTCGGCGTCATTCCGGCCGACGTCCTGGCCCATTCGACCAGTCCCTACGCCGACCTGGTGGCGCGGGTGATGGGGGCCTCGGTGGCCGGTCTGGTGGCGGCCTGCGCCGTCATCAAGGCGACCGGCACCATCGCGGGCTGGACCATGATGGGCGGCGAGACGGCGCGCGCCTCGGCCGAGGCGGGCTGGCTGCCGCGCTGGTTCGGCGGGGCGCAGAAGGGCAGGACGCCCCTGTCCAATCCCCTGATCAACGGCGTCATCATGAGCGCCATGGTGATCGCCAGCGCCCAGCCGACCCTGGGCCAGCAGTTCGGCGTGCTGATCGGCGTGACCTCCGTGTTGACCCTGTGCCTGTACGCCCTGTGCTCGGTGACGCTGTGGAAGCTGACGACCAGGCCGGGCTGGCGCCTGCTGGCCGTCGGCGGGGCGGTGTTCTCGGCCTTTGCGGTCGCGGCGGCGGCGGGCGGCTACATCTGGCCCAGCGTCGGCTTCTTCGCCGTGACCAGCCTGGCCTGGCTGTGGGTTCGCAAGCGACAGGGACGCGCGCAGGGGGCATAGTCGAAGGCCTGTGTTGACACGCCCCCTTCATCTCTTTAGCGACGCCGCCGTTTGTCCGCCCGTATTCACTGCTAGGAGCCCTGCGCCATGACGACTCACATCCTGTCCGGCGCCACCGGCGTCCTCGTGCTCGCAGATGGAACGGTCCTGTCGGGAATCGGCGTCGGGGCGACCGGCTCGGCCGTCGGCGAGGTGGTCTTCAACACCGCCATGACGGGCTATCAGGAAATCCTGACCGACCCTTCGTACATGAGCCAGATCCTGGCCTTCACCTTCCCGCACATCGGCAACGTCGGCGTGAACCTGGAGGACGTCGAGCAGATCGGCGAGGCGCCCGAGCGCGCAGCGCGCGGCGTCATCCTGCGCGACGTGCCGACCGATCCGGCCAACTGGCGCGCCACGGGCGGGCTGGACGGCTGGATGACGTCGCGAGGCGTCATCGGCCTGGCCGGCGTCGACACCCGCGCCCTGACCCAGCTGATCCGCGAAAAGGGCGCTCCGCACGCCGTCATCGCCCATGACCCCGAAGGCAAGTTCGACCTGGAGGCCCTGACGGCCCAGGCGCGCGACTGGAAGGGCCTGGTCGGCCTGGACCTGGCCAAGGACGCCTCGACCACCCAGGCTTTCGAATGGACCGAGGGCGCCTGGGAATGGCCGACCGGCTACGCCCAACCCGAGGCCGGCGACAAGTCGGTGGTGGTCGTCGACTACGGCGTGAAGCGCAACATCCTGCGCGCCCTGGCTTCGACCGGGGTGAAGATCACCGTGGTGCCCGCCTCGACCACGGCGGAGGACATCCTGGCCCGCAATCCCGACGGCGTGGTGCTGTCGAACGGACCGGGCGATCCGGCCGCGACCGGCGAATACGCCGTGCCCGAGATCAGGAAACTGCTGGACAGCGGCAAGCCGCTGATGGGCATCTGCCTGGGCCACCAGATGCTGGCCATCGCCCTGGGCGCCAAGACGCTGAAGATGGAGCAGGGCCACCACGGCGCCAACCATCCGGTCAAGGACCTGACAACGGGCAAGGTCGAGATCGTGTCGATGAACCACGAGTTCTCGGTCGACGGCGCCAGCCTGCCCGAGGCGGTGGTTGAAACGCATGTGTCGCTTTTCGATGGTACGAATTGCGGCATTGCGCTGAAGGACCGTCCGGTGTTCAGCGTACAGCATCACCCGGAGGCCTCGTCGGGCCCGACCGACAGCCTCTATCTGTTCAAGCGTTTCGTGGATTCCATGAGGGCGTAAATGGCTTCACCGGCGGCGAAGTCGGCCTACCTGGGCTGGGTCGCCGCCGCGATCGCGGGCGAGAGGGGGGCCTCTCCGACCTTTGCGGCGGGCGAGCATGATCTGATCCTGGGCTACGCCACCGGCTATGAAGCCGCCGATGTGGCGGTCTTCGTGCGCTCCCTGCGCGCCGTCTACGCCGGGCCCGTCGTGCTGGTGACGGATCAGGAGCCGGAATTGCTGGCCTTCCTGGCGGCGCATGGGGTGGAATCGGCGCCGCCGCGGTCTCTGTGCAACGGGGTCTGGCGGCCGCATCCGGTGATGCAGCGGTTCGCCGCCTTCGACGCCCTGATGAGCGAGCGGCCCTGGGCGCGCAGCGTCCTGCTGACGGACGTGCGCGACGTGGTCTTCCAGGCGCCGCCGTTCGACCCGCCGCCCCAGAAGCCCGAGTTCTTCGTCGAGTATGACGGCGGGCTGAAGGGCCACGCCTTCAACATGAAGTATCTGCGCGGCGTCGGCGGCGAGGACGTGGCGCGCGCCCTAGCCGACAAGCCGTGCGTCTGCGTCGGCACCGTGATGGGGCCGCGCGCGTGCATGATCCGCTTCTGCCGCACCCTGCTGATGCTGGCGGCCATTCCACGCTCAGAGATCGGCGGGGCCTTCGGGGCGGACCAGGCGGCCTGCAACATCGCCCTGCATCTGGGCCTGGTCGAGGGCGAGGCGGCGGCCAACTACGGCCGGATCGCCACCGTCGGCCTGACGCCGGGCGAGGCCCTGTCGTTGGCGGACGGGCGGATCGTGAACCCGGACGGGGGGATCAGTCCGATCGTGCACCAGTACGACCGCCACCCGGCCCTGATGGCCGCCATGCACGAACGCTGGGGCCAGGGTTTCGAGGCGCGCGAACGACGGCGCGGCAAGAGCCTGTCCGAGCGCGGGCGCAAGCTGAAGGAATCCCTGGCGCGGCGCCTGCCCGAATTGCGCTGAGCCTTCACGGCGCTGACCTGCTCAGGGCAGGGGCGCGGCCTGGGCGCGACGGAGTTGGGCCGCCTTGCCGACGGCGACGGCGGCCGCGTGCAGCCAGTAGTCAGCGTCGTCGCGGCGGTTCTCCTGACGCCGCCGCCAGCCGCGTCGCCGCCTCAGAGCGGCGTTGGCCAGCAGGCGGGCGTGAAGCGCGCGCGGCTTGAGCAGGGGGACAGCAGGAGAGCCGGGGACGGCGACGGCGTCGGGGCCTTGGGGCTCCACCGCCGGGCGGGCGATGGCGATGAACATGAGAAAACCCATCTGCGGACGGCGTCGGTCACGGTCTGCGGCGACGCTGTCGGGAACGGCCTCTGTTTCTCAGAGACGCGAGAAGAATCCACAGGCGCTGTGGACAGTTCCGCTGTTATACGAAAAATATTGTTCGTAATCAGATGGTTGTGGCCGCAATGCGGTCAATATGGTTAATGAATTCCTAATCGACCGGCGAGGCGATGACCACCGTGGGCGGCGTCTGCGCTCCGTGTCGGCGGCGGCTCTGGCGCGGCTCGGACGGATCAACGCGCCGCTCGAAGGCGCGGCCGGCCAGGGCTTCGGCCTCGCCGGTCTGGAAGAGGGCGGTCATATGGGCCTGGGTGAAGTCCAGGGTGTTGGCCTCGGCGTGGTCGGGGATGGCGGCCACTGACAGCGTCAGATCATAGCGCCGGGCGAACTGGGTGATGGCGGTCAGGTCCGAGCGTTGCAGGGCCTTCATCATGGTGTCGAAGCTGCGGGCGGCGATGCTGATGGCCGAGATGCGCGAGACCTCGAAGCGCGGATCCCACTTGCCGTTGACCACGATCCAGATGCGGGCGTCGCCCAGGGGGCGGGCGTTCGGGGCCTCCAGCAGCAGGGCCTGGGGCACGACCAGGAAGCTGGACACCGTGCCGCCGTCGACATGCAGTTCCTGGATGCGGCGGCCTTCGTATTCGACGTCCAGAAGGACGGGCGGGAAGGCGCCGGGGATGCTGGCCGAGGCGATCAGCACATTGACGAACAGCAGGCGCGAGGCCGCGTCGTCGCGCTGGGCGATGGCGCCCATGTCCCAGACGACCTGGGTCTGGGTGTCCAGACTGGTGGTCGAGACGTAGAGGCGGCGGCCCTTGCGGTGCTCCTCGGCGATGGCCGCCAGCAGCTCGGGCGAGATGTTGTTCAGCACCAGATTGGTCAGGGGCTCGGGCTTGAACACGCCCGGCAGCGTCAGGGCCAGCAGGCCGCGCGACTTCAGCAGGTCGTCAGTCTGGCCGCTGGTGTAGGCATGCTCCAGCGCCGGGTCGAACCGCGGGCCGGCGAAGACGAAGGGGGCGATCAGGGCGCCGGTGGAGACGCCGGTCACCACCTCGAACTGGGGTCGGTCGCCGGCTTGGCTCCAGCCGACCATGACGCCCGCGCCATAGGCGCCGTTGGCCCCGCCGCCGGACAGGGCCAGGATGTCGAACGTGCCGTCCGCCGTGGCGTTCTGAGCGTTGACCGTCTCGCGCACGAAGCGGTCGCGGGCCTCGGGGGTCAGGAAGTCATAACGCCAGGGCGGGCTGGCGGCGGTCAGGTCGGCGGCGTCGAAGACGGGGCGCGGAATCGTCTGACAGGCGCCGAGCGCCAGCAGGGCGACGGGCAGCAGCATCAGGACGAGAAGACGAAGACGGCGCATGGTCGCTGGGCTCCGGCGAGGCTGAGGGTGTTAAAGCCCACTCGGACGACGGAAGGAAGTCGGCGTTGTCCCCGGACTTATCCCCAGCGGCGTATTTGGACGGGCGCCGTCCCGGCGGGGGGAGGGGCGGGGCTGGCTTTCGCCCGCCATCGGACGGCATAGGTCGGATGTGCGATTTGACGAACGGTTCATCGAGGAGCTGAAGGCCCGCCTTCGGCCGTCCGACATCATCGGGCGGACGGTGAAGCTCAAGCGTCAGGGCCGCGAGTTCGTCGGCCTGAGCCCCTTCTCGAAGGAGAAGTCGCCCAGCTTCTTCGTCAATGACGACAAGGGCTTCTTTCACGACTTCAGCTCGGGCAAGCACGGCGACGTCATCACCTTCCTGCAGGAGACGGAGCGGCTCAGCTTCGTCGAGGCGGTCAGCCGACTGGCCGGCGAGGCGGGGATGCAGCTTCCCGCCGAGGACCCTCAGGCCGCCGAACGCGAGCAGAAGCGTCAGGGGCTGGCCGACTGGATGGACCTGGCCCAGAAGTGGTTCGCCGCCAATCTGCGCCGCAATGTCGGCAAGGCGGCGCGCGACTATCTGGAGAAGCGCGGTCTGCCCGAGGACCAGTGGGAGCGCTTCGGCCTCGGCTATGCGCCCAACGACCGCGAAGGGCTGAAGCAGGCGCTGGTCCAGCGCGGGGCGCGGCCGGGCGATCTGGTCGAGGCCGGGCTGCTGATCGCGCCCGAGAGCGGGGGGCAGCCCTACGACCGCTTCCGCGACCGGCTGATGTTCCCGATCCTGGACGCGCGCGGGCGCATCGTCAGTTTCGGCGGGCGGGCGATGAATCCGGACGACCGGGCCAAGTATCTGAACGGGCCGGAGACCTCGCTGTTTCACAAGGGTGCCACCCTCTACGGCCTGCCCGAGGCGCGCCGCATCCTGGGGGCCGAGAGCCGGGGCGAGCAGGGGATCATCGTCGTCGAAGGCTATATGGACGTCATCGCCTGCCACCGGGCCGGGCTGCCTGCGGTCGCGCCGATGGGCACGGCCCTGACCGAGGAGCAGATGGCTGTGCTGTGGCGCGTTTCGTCCGAGCCGGTGCTGAGTTTCGACGGGGACGCGGCGGGCCTGCGCGCCGCCTATCGCTCGATCGAGCGGGCGCTGCCGCTGCTGAAGCCGGGCAAGTCGTTCCGCTTCGCCCTGCTGGAGGGGGGGCAGGACCCCGACGACATCCTGCGGGACAAGGGGGCGCCCGCCCTGCGTCAGGTCATGGCGGCGACGCGGCCCTTCGCCGAGGTGCTGTTCCGCCGCGAGGTCGAGGCCGAACCGCTGGACACGCCCGAGCGCAAGGCGGGGCTGAAGGGGCGGCTGCGCCAGGCGGCCAATGCGGTGCAGGACAAGGATCTGGCCGAACAGTACCGCCGCGACCTGTTCGACCGGTTCGACATCCTGTTCCCGCGCCAGCCGCAGAGGCCGCAACAGCCGGGCGGTCGGCCGGGGCCGGGCGGGCGCTGGCGCGGGCCGCCGCCGCTGCAGGGGCAGACGGTCGAGGGCGCCCAGGCCATGCAGGCCCTGTTCCGATCAGTCGAGCCGATCGCCGCCGCCCTGGCGCACGGGGCGCTGGACGATCCGGAGCGGCTGGACGACCATATGGAGGCGGTGGCGCGCTACGGTTTCGGCGATCCGGCCCTGGACGGGCTGGCGCAGGAGATGGTGCGGCTGCGTTTCTCGGGCCGAACCCTTGACTCCGCCGCCCTGCGCCGCCATCTGGCCCAATCGGGTCATGACGCCATGTTGCGCGAGGTCGAGAAGGCGGCGGCGAAGTCCGGCGCGCCATTCCTGGCTACAGACAAGCCCCTCGGCGAGGCGAGGACCCGGTGGTCGCAGGCGTTCGACGCTCTGACCCGCGCAGCGGCGTTGGACGAGGCGCTCGCGTCGGCGAAGTCGGAGGCTCACAAGGCTTTCGATAACTCGGCTTTCGCTCTGGTGAAGGCCGAGCGCGATGCTTTGCGGCGGGCCATCAAGACCGGAACGATTTGGGAAGACTCGACTTCTTCGTAACCAACGAAGTCGTCGGGCGTTGTATTTTCGCCGCAGGGGCCTGATCACCCCCCGCCGGCCGTGGAGACAGACTGAATGAGCGCGCAGACCGAGACGCAGGACGCCGAAACCAACACCGACGGGCCCCTGCTCGATCTCACCGACGCCGGGGTGAAGAAATTCATCCGCCAGGCCAAGACGCGCGGCTATGTGACGATGGAGGAGCTGAACAAGGTCCTGCCGTCCGAGGAAGTCACGCCCGACCAGATCGAAGACATCCTGGCCATGCTGTCGGAGATGGGCGTCAACGTTGTCGAAGCCGAAGAGGACGCCGCCGAGGCGACCGGCACCGACGTGGCCGCCGCCGCCGAGACCTCGGTCGCCGAGACGCCCGCCAAGTCCGCCTATGACCGCACCGACGACCCCGTGCGGATGTATCTGCGCGAAATGGGCACGGTCGAGCTGCTGAGCCGCGAGGGCGAGATCGCCATCGCCAAGCGCATCGAGGCGGGCCGTGACGCCATGATCTCGGGCCTGTGCGAAAGCGCCCTGACGTTCGAGGCCATCATGGTGTGGCGCGACGAACTGGCCAACAATCGCATCCTGCTGCGCGAAGTGATCGATCTGGACGCCACCTACGGCATCCTGAACCCCTCGTCCCTGCCGCATAACCAGCCCGCCCCGGCCCAGCCGACCGGCGAGCCGGACGGCGACGGCGAAGAGGACGACGACGAGGACTTCGACGACGGCGGCGCCATGTCGATCTCGGCGCTGGAAGCCGAGCTGCGCGACGGCGTCATGGAGGTGCTGGACGCGATCGCCTCGGACTTCGGCGAGTTCCGCAAGCTGCAGGACAAGCTCGTCGAGGCGCGCCTGAAGGGCGAGGTCCTGACCGCCAAGGACCAGAAGACCTATGAGGCCCTGTCGACGGCGATCTCGGACCGCCTGAAGACGATGAAGCTGAACAACGCCCGGATCGAGGCGCTGGTCGACCAGCTCTACGCCATCAACAAGCGTCTGATCGGTCAGGAAGGCCGGCTGCTGCGCCTGGCCGACGGCTACGGCATCTCGCGGCCCGAATTCCTCAAGGCCTATTTCGGCTCGGAGATGGACCCGACCTGGGCCGAACGCGTCAAGGAGATGGGCGTCCGCTGGACCAAGTTCAGCGAGAACGAGGCGACCCAGATCGCCGACATCCGCGCCCACATCGCCGCCGTCGCCACCGAGGCGGGCGTGCCGATCGACGACTATCGCCGCATCGTCCAGATGGTGCAGAAGGGCGAGCGCGAGGCCCGTCAGGCCAAGAAGGAAATGGTCGAGGCCAACTTGCGCCTGGTCATCTCCATCGCCAAGAAATACACCAACCGCGGCCTGCAGTTCCTGGACCTGATCCAGGAAGGCAACATCGGCCTGATGAAGGCGGTCGACAAGTTCGAGTACCGTCGCGGCTACAAGTTCTCGACCTACGCCACCTGGTGGATCCGTCAGGCGATCACCCGCTCGATCGCCGACCAGGCCCGCACCATCCGCATCCCGGTGCACATGATCGAGACGATCAACAAGATCGTCCGCACCCAGCGCCAGATGCTGCACGAGATCGGCCGCGAGGCGACCCCGGAAGAGCTGGCCGAACGCCTGGCCATGCCGCTGGAAAAGGTCCGCAAGGTGCTGAAGATCGCCAAGGAGCCGATCAGCCTCGAGACCCCCATCGGCGACGAGGAAGACAGCCACCTGGGCGACTTCATCGAGGACAAGAACGCCGTCCTGCCGATCGACGCCGCCATCCAGAGCAATCTTCGTGAAACAACGACGCGAGTGCTCGCGTCGTTGACCCCGCGCGAGGAACGCGTGCTGCGGATGCGTTTCGGCATCGGCATGAACACCGACCACACCCTGGAAGAGGTCGGCCAGCAGTTCTCGGTCACGCGCGAACGCATCCGTCAGATCGAGGCCAAGGCCCTGCGCAAGCTGAAGCACCCCTCGCGGTCGCGGAAGCTGCGGAGCTTCCTGGACAGCTGATCGATCTGATCGTCCGAAGATTTGCGCCGGCGGGGTTTCGATCGCGCCGGCGTTTTTCGTTCTGGGGCGCTGCGACGGGACTTCAGGGGATGATCAGCGAGGCGTCCGTCTTCACTCGGTCCAGGGCGATCAGGGAGCGGAAGCGGTTGATGCTGTCGTTCTCTTCGAACAGCCGCTTCGTCAGCGCCTCATAGGCCGCCATGTCGGTGGTGACGACGATTAGGATGAAGCTGGTGCCGCCGGTGACGTAGTAGCACTGCTGCACCTCAGGTTCGGCCAGGAAGCGGGCCTTGGCGTTCTGGACCGTCTCGGCCCGCTCGTCCTGCAGATAGACCTCGACGATGGAGGTGATGGTCAGGGGGATCGACTTCGGGTCCACCAGGGCGACGTTGCGGCGGATGACGCCGCTGGCCTCCATGGCCGCGATCCGTCGCTGAACGGCGGCGGCGGACAGATTGACGGCTTCGGCGATGGCGCGTTGCGGCGTCCGCGCGTCGCGCTGGACGATGCGCAGGATCGCGCGATCAAAGCTGTCCAGCGAGCGTTGTGGAGAAGCGGGTCGTGCGGCCATCAGCGGTCTTTTTTGCGCGAGTTTTTGTTGCGTTTGGGCCTGTGATCGAGAGGAAACGCCCCGTCCGCCCCTTGGTATAGCTCGCCGCCAAGCCAAGCGGGAACTGGAAATGACGGCGCAAATCACCGGGCAGGGTCGAAACAACCGGACGGCGCTCGGCGTCGCTTGCGGCATCGGCGCAGGCGCGCTGTGGGGGCTGGTCTTCCTGGCGCCCGAGCTGGCGCGGGACTTCAATCCCCTGCAACTGACGGTGGGACGCTACCTCGCCTATGGCCTGATCGCCTGGGCGTTGCTGGCGCCGCGGTGGAAGGCGGTGACGGCGCGGATCGGACGGCGCGACTGGCTGAACCTGTTCTGGCTCGCCCTTACCGGCAACACCCTCTACTACATCCTGCTGTCAGGCGCCGTGCAGACGGGCGGCATCGCCATGACCTCCCTGGTCATCGGCTTCCTGCCGGTGGCGGTGACCATCATCGGCAGCCGCGACCACGGCGCGGCGCCGCTGAAGCAGCTGCATCTGCCCTTGCTGCTCTGTATCGCCGGGGCGGTCTGCATCGGCTGGCAGGCCCTGGCGGCGCCGGCCGAGACCTCGTCCATGACGCGATTTATCGGCTTCGCCTGCGCGGTCGGCGCCCTGGCCTCATGGACCTTTTTCGCGGTTCAGAACGCACGGCGGCTTCGCCAACTGGAGGCGGTGTCCGCCCACGACTGGAATCTGCTGACCGGCGTCGTCACCGGGGCGCAAAGCCTGCTGCTTCTGCCGGTCGCCCTGTTGACCGCTTCGGGCGCGCAGCATGAGGCGGCGGACTGGATGAGGCTGGCGGGGGTTTCGGTCGGCGTGGCCGTGCTGGCCTCGATCGTCGGCAACAACCTGTGGAACCGGATGAGCCGGCTGCTGCCGCTGACCCTGGTCGGCCAGATGATCCTGTTCGAGACCCTGTTCGCCCTGATCTACGGCTTTGGTTGGGAGCGACGCCTGCCGACGGCGATGGAGGCGCTGGCCTTCGTTCTGGTGGCGCTCAGCGTCGCTGCCTGCCTGCGCGCCCACAAGGCGAAACCGGGCGTCGCGCATGGCGGCGCATAGGCGCAGACGCCGGGGCCGGTGCGCGACCGACCCCGGCGCGGTTTGTCAGCTGCGCTCGTCGAAGATGGTCTCGAAGCCGCCCCACATCATGCGCTTGCCGTCGAAGGGCATGTCCATGTTCGCCATGGCGGGGTCGTCCTGCATCTTGGCCCAGGCGTCGTCGGCGGTCTTCTTGTCGGGCCAGATCAGCCAGGAGAAGACGACGACCTCGCCGTCCTCCAGCTTCACCGCCATGGGAAAGCTGGTGACCTTGCCGTCGGGCACGTCGACGCCCCAGGTCTCGACATGGGCCAGGGCGCCGTAACCCTTGAACAGCGGCCAGGCGACGCGGGCGGACTCGACGTAGCGGTCCTTGTTCTCGGCCTTCACGGGAGTCAGGAAGCCTGTGACGTAGCTCATCGTGGTTCTCCTTTGATGGACCCCTTTCGTTCGCCGCGGGGCGGCTCGCTGTTTGAGGGGCAGGGGCGGATGGTCGGGGCGGGCGGGGGCGGCGTCTTGGTCGAAAGCGACAGATCGGACGGCTTAGCCTTGCGGCCTACCCGATCCTGTCAGCAGCGGCCTCGATGGCGGCGATGTCGATCTTGTGCATCGTCATCATGGCCTCGAAGGCGGCCTTGGCGCGGGCGGGGTTGGGATCGTCGTAGAAGGCCATCAGGCGGCGCGGGGTGATCTGCCAGTTCACGCCCCAGCGGTCCTTGCACCAGCCGCAGGCGCTTTCGGCCCCGCCGGCGCCGACGATGGCGTCCCACAGACGGTCGGTCTCGGCCTGGTCGTCGGTCATGATCATGAACGACACGGCCTCGGTCTGGGGGAAGATCGGGCCGCCGTTCAGCCCGACGTAGCGCTGTCCGGCGAGGGTGAACTCAACCACCAGTTCGGACCCGGCCGGGCTGGACGGATTGTCGGCGGGGCTGGCGACGACGCGGTCGATGCGGCTGTCGGGCAGGCCGAGCGAGACGTAGAACTCGGCCGCCTTCTTCGCCTGGCCGAGGTCGTACCAGATACAGGGAATGATCTTGTCGCTCATGACGCGCTCTCCTGCGGGGTGAGGTTCTCGGCGACCTGGGCCAGCTGGTCGGCGGCGGCGCCCCAGCCGAGCTCGAAGCCCATGTCGCGGTGGGCCAGCATGGCCTTCTCGTCCCAGTGGCGGGCGCGGGCGGTGTAGCGCGTGCCGTCGCCCTCGGGCTCGAAGGTGTCGATGCGGACGAAGTTCATGTCGCCCGCCTGCGGGACCCAGCCCTCGACGAGGGCGCTGGTGGTGACCAGGCGGCGCTCCGGCTCCACCTCCAGCACCGCGCCGCGATACTCATGCCGCTCGCCCTCGGGCGACTGCATGACTATGTCGGCGCGGCCGCCGGGGCGCAGGTCGTAGTCGACCGAGACCGTCGTCCACGGCCGGGGGGTGAACCATTCGGTCCCGTGTCGGGTCCAGGCCCGCCACACCGTCTCTGGCGGGGCCTTGATGAAGCGGCTGACGCTGAGTTCGTAGAGGTCGCTCATGACTCAGCCCCCGCCGACCTGAGAGGCGAAGGCTTCCGGCCCCTGGGCGGCGGCTTCCGGGTCCATCCACATGATCTCCCAGATGTGGCCGTCGGGGTCGGCGTAGCTGCGGCCGTACATGAAGCCGTAGTCCTGTTTGGCGCTGGGGTCGGCCTGGCCGCCGCCCTTGGCCGCGCGATCGACGACGGCGTCGACGCCTTCCTTGCTGTCCTCCGACACGCAGATCAGCACCTGGGCCGTCTTGTGGGCGTCGGGGATGGCGCGGTCGGTGAAGGTGGCCCACTTCTCATGCGTCAGCAGCATGGCGTGGATGGTGTCGGAAAAGACCATGCAGGCCGCCGTCTCGTCCGAGAACATCGGGTTCTTCTTCGCCCCCACCGCCTCATAGAAGGCGACGGAGCGCGCCAGGTCGGCGACCGGCAGGTTGATGAAGATCAGCTTGGGCATCGGCGGTGGTCCTCCCTTGCGCGGCCCTCCCTCCCTGGACGGCCTGCTCTATGATGTTGGTCGTTCTGCGCCTTGATGTTATGTTAGTCAACCATGAAGTTAGAAAAAGTAACCACTAAGTCCGAATCCCGATCCCGGCGCTATCACGACGCCTGCGGCGCGGCGCACGGGCTGGACCTGGTGGGCGAGCGTTGGGCCTTGCTGGTCATCAGAGAACTCATGATGGGGCCGCGCCGTTTCAGCGACCTGCGAAAAGACCTGTGCGGCCTGTCGGCCAATGTGCTGACTCAACGCCTGGAGGGGCTGGAGGCTTCGGGCGTCGTCCGCCGCCGCAAGCTGCCGCCGCCCGCCTCGGTCCAGGTCTATGAACTGACCGACTGGGGCTATGAGATCGAGCCGGTGTTCATGGTGCTGGGCCGCTGGGCCGCGCGCTCGCCCCAGCACGACCCGACGCTGCCGATCAGCGCCGTCTCCATCATGCTGTCGTTCAAGACCATGTTCGATCCCGCGCGGACCGGGGGCGCCGCCATGCGGCTGGGCTTTGCCGTGGGCGAGGACCGGATGGTCGTCAGCGTGGCCGACGGCGTCATCGACGCCATGCGCGGCGAGGTCGAGGCCTGCGACGTCGTGGTGCGCGCTCCGGCCCAGGCGGTCGCGGCCGCCGTTTACGGCAAGGTCCCGCTGGAGGCGCTGGAAGGCGAGGGGGCCATGACGATCGAGGGCGATCGGGCGGTGTTCGAGCGGTTCGTCGACTTCTTCCACCTGCCGGACAAGGCGGGATAGAGGCCTAGACCAGAATATCCAGCAGGGATCCCGTCATCTCATCCGCCGTGCGGGCGACGGCGGCGTTGGCCGAGAACTCGCTCTTGGCGCGGATTTGCTCGACCGCCTCGACGGCGTAGTCGTCCATCCGGCCCGTGGCGACGCGGCGGGCGCTGTCCTCGAGCCGGGCCGAGGCGGCCTGCATCCCGGCGACGGCGGTGCTGAGCGGCGAGATCATGGATGATCCTTCGACAGACGGAGGTCTGAACCCGGCCAGCATCGCGCCTGCGTGGTCAACGCCCGATCAACGGACGTGGTGAACGGCGGTCGATTTGTGCGATTCAGCCCCACCGCGGCCCTTATTCGTGTATAGGGAGCGCCTTCCCCGACGCCCGGCAGGCTGCGACGCCTCGCCGGGCGCGGCCGTTTAACGGTCGCCTCATCTGAATTTCCAGGCCCTTCATGCCCTTTCCCGCGATCCATCCCGCGCTTGACCGCGCCTTGCTGAACAAGGGCTATCTTGAGCCCACGCCGGTCCAGGCGGCCGTGCTGGAAGGCCATGGCGAGGCGGATCTGCTGGTCTCGGCCCAGACCGGATCGGGCAAGACGGTGGCCTTCGGCCTGGCGGCGGCGCCGACCCTGCTGGGCGAGGCCGAGCAGTTCGGCCAGCCGGACACGCCGCTGATGCTGGCCATCGCCCCGACGCGCGAGCTGGCGCTGCAGGTCGCGGCCGAGCTGCAATGGCTCTACGCCGAGGCGGGGGCCAAGATCGTCACCTGCGTCGGCGGCATGGACGCCCGCAAGGAGGCGCGCGCCCTGAACTTCGGCGCCCACGTCGTGGTCGGCACGCCGGGCCGTCTGAAGGACCATATTGATCGTGGAGCGCTGGACCTGTCGGCCGCCCGCGTCGTCGTGCTGGATGAAGCCGACGAAATGCTGGACATGGGCTTCCGCGAGGACCTGGAGGACATTCTGGAGCAGGCGCCGCAAGAGCGCCGGACCCTGCTGTTCTCGGCCACCATCGCCCGCGACATCGCCATCATGGCCAAGCGGTTCCAGAAGGAGGCGGTGCGCATCGACACCGTCGACCGCAGCCAGCCGCACAACGACATTGAATACCGCGCCCTGCGCATCGCGCCGAACGAGATCGAGCGCGCCGTGGTCAACGTGCTGCGCTATTTCGAGGCGCCGGGGGTGCTGGTCTTCTGCTCGACGCGGGATTCCGTGCGTCACCTTCAGGCCTCGCTGGTCGAGCGGGGCTTCGCCTCGGTGGCTCTGTCGGGCGAGATGGGTCAGCGCGAGCGCAATGAGGCGCTGCAGGCCCTGCGCGATCGCCGCGCCCGCGTCTGCGTCGCCACCGACGTGGCCGCGCGCGGTCTGGACCTGCCCGATCTGGGTCTGGTGATCCACGCCGAACTGCCGATCAACAAGGCGACCATGCTGCACCGCTCGGGCCGCACCGGGCGGGCGGGCAAGAAGGGGATTTCGGTCCTGCTGGTCCCGCACAGCCGTCGCCGCAAGGCCGAGATGCTGCTGGGCTCGGCCGGGGTCGAGGCCGTCTGGTCCGGCGCTCCGACCGCCGATGAAATCCGCGCCCAGGACGAACAGCGCCTGCTGGCCGCGCCCGTCTTCGCCGAGGAAGGCGCGGACGAGGATGCGGGTCTGATCGCGACGCTGGTCAAGGAGCGCACGCCGGACGATCTGGCCCGCGCCCTGCTGGTGCTGCTGCGCAAGGACCTGCCGGCGCCGGAAGATCTGACCGATCCGGGCGAAGGCCCGCAGCGCCGTCAGCGCAAGGATCGCGACGCGGCGGGCGGCGACGACTACGCCCCCGCGCCGTGGCCGGGCGACCGCCTGCAGCCGGACGAAGTCAGCTGGTTCCGTCTGGACATCGGCCGCAACCGCAACGCCGATCCCAAGTGGCTGATCCCGCTGATCTGCCGCATCGGCGGCATCACCAAGCAGCAGATCGGCTCGATCCGCACCTTCCCCGAAGAGACGCGCTTCGAGGTCGCCCTGACCCACGCCGACGCCTTCCGCGCGGCGGCGGCCCAGAGCAAGGAAGAGGCGAGGATCACCCCGTCCGAGGCGCCGACGCCCGGTTCGATGAAGGGCGCCCGCAACCGCAAGTTCGAGAAGGACGGCGAGGCTCGCCCCTACGCCAAGAAGCCTTTCCGTCGCGACGAGGACGGTCAGGCCCGCCCGCCGTTCAAGAAGAAGCCGTGGAGCCCTGAGGGCGACGCAGGCCGCAGCGCGGATGGCGAGCGTCCCTTCAAGAAGAAGCCCTATTCGCCCCGTACCGATGCGGCGCCGGGCGAGGGCGGCTTCAACAAGAAGCCGGGCTTCAAGGACAAGGGCGACAAGAAGCCCTTCACGCCCAAGGCGGGATTCAAGGGCAAGCCGAACTTCAAGGCGGGCGGCAAGCCGTTCGCCAAGGGGCCGAAGGGCAAGCGGGCTTAAACATCCGCTCATCCCCGCGGAGGCGGGGACCCAGCAAGAGCCACGCGTTCATCATTCAGAGCGGCTATCCGCGCGCTTTCGGCCAAAGCACTGGGTCCCCGCCTCCGCGGGGATGAGCGGTGCGGCCGGGGCGAGCGACTTGCTCCCGGCGCGATCCGGGGGCAGGCTAGGGGCATGAGCATCGAGCAACCCCAAGGGCGGTACGCCTCGTTCGAGGCCTTCTACCCCTATTACATCCATGAGCATTCCAACCGGACGTGCCGCCGCATTCATGTGGTCGGGACGGGACTGGTGATCGCGGCCTTTCTGGCGTTTTGCTTCACCCTGAACCCCTGGTGGCTGCTGGCCATGCCTGTGGTCGGCTACGGCTTCGCCTGGGTGGGGCATTTCTTCTTCGAGAAGAACCGGCCCGCGACGTTCAAATATCCGCTGTGGAGTCTGATGGGCGACTTCCGCCTGTTTTTCGAGACGGTCAGCGGCAAGCGGAAGTTCTGAAGGTGGGCTGGGCCCCAAAGAAAAAAGGGCGGCCGGTTCGATCCGGCCGCCCTTTTTGTCGTCAGGCTGAAAGCCTCAGTTCGAGGCGGTCTCCCACGCCGGGGGGCAGCCGTCGAAATCGCCCGCGTCGGCGATGGTCAGGGTCTTCATGTTCAGGCTCATGGCGGGGCGCATCGAGGCGCGGCCATGGCCGGTGTAGAGGTCGATCTTGGCGCCCTTGATCGCGCCGCCGGTGTCCGAGGCGTACCAGTAGCCGTCGTGGACCGTGCCGTCGGCCATGCGCAGGCCGACCGTCTCGCGGATGAACAGCTTGGTGCGGCGCGGGATGACGCGCGGGTCGACCGCGACCGTGCGCATCGGAATCGGGCGGCAGCCCAGGGAATCGTTGCCGGTCGCCCCGCCGCCGCCGGCGTGATAGAGGCGGGCCGAGGCGCGCCAGTCGGGGTCGCCGGCCATCAGCTCAAGCTGTTCGGCCGACAGGTCCGCCGTTTCGGCGGAATCGATGGAACCGGGGGCCGTCGCGGCGGCTTCTACGATGGCGGCGTCGCGGGCGACGGCCGTTTCGTAAGGGACAGGCTCTCCGGACCCGGAGAAGGCCATGGTCCACAGCATGGCAAGCGCGGCGGCCGTGCTCAACATCGATCAAACTCGTGGAAGCACCGGTCCCAACACGCGCCGGCGGCGAGTTTCTGACGGCGAATTACGGCGCAATTGCGGCGAATAAGATCAGTCGCTGTATCGGTAATGGATGAGGCGCGAATGGGGCCAGTCTATCGCCGGTCTGTGTCGGGTTGGTTAGACTATATATATGAAATATTCGACCTATTTCATTTCTATACTTCTGCGCTGGCCTTGATCGTTAATGACTTGATCGTCGGCGCTAACACTTTATTGGCAAGAAAAGCTGGCGCACTAGCCAAGATAACGGATGCGTGATCGGCGTTCCTCCGGGCGAAGGCGGCGGGTGGAGGCGCGCGCGGGAATGCGATAAGCGGTCGTTTCTCCTTCTGAAATTTCCGACGGCGCCGTCTCATGAACCGACAAGTCAAACGACTGATGATTTCCGCCGCCGCCCTGATGCTGGTCGCGGCGCCCGCCGTCCAGGTCGAGGCCTGGGGCAGTTCGGGCCACCGGGTGATCGGCGTGGCGGCCATGCGCCACCTGCCGGGCGATCTGCCCGCCTTCCTGCGCACGGCCGGGGCCGCCGCCGACGTCGGCGAGTATTCGCGCGAACCGGATCGCTGGAAGGGCGCGGGCCAGCCGCATGACCGCGAGCGCGACACCGCCCACTTCGTCGACATGGACGATGAGGGCCGGGTGATGGACGCGCGCGGCATGACCATGGCCGACCTGCCGCGCCTGAAGTCGGAATACGACGCCGCCCTGATCCGCGCCGGTCTGGACGTGGATAAGGCAGGTTATCTGCCCTACGCCATCATGGACGCCTGGCAGAATCTGGAGCGCGACTTCGCCTATTGGCGCGTGCTGACCGCCGCCGAGGCGCGCGAGCCGGACCTGGCCAAGCAGGCCTGGTATCGCGCCGACCGCGAACGCCGCGAGCAACTGATCCTGCGCGACATCGGCGTGCTGAGCCACTTTGTCGGCGATGCGTCCCAGCCGCACCACACGACCATCCACTTCAACGGCTGGGCGGGCGAGACCAATCTCGAGGGCTTCACCAAGTCGCGCCGCACCCACGGCGATTTCGAAGGCGCCTTCACCAGCCGGACCCTGCGTCTGGACGCGGTCGAGGCGGCCATGGCGCCGCCGAACGTCGAGGGCTTCGACCTGCGCGCCCGCACGGCCTCGCACCTGAACGCCACCCTGAAGACGGTGATCCCCTTCTATCGCATGGAGAAGGCGGGAGCGTTCAAGGACGCGGACCCGCGCGGCGCCGTCTTCGTCAACGAGCGGCTGGCGGCCGGGGCGTCAGAGCTGCGCGACTTCGTGTCGGCTGCGTGGCGCGTGTCGGCGAACAGCAGCATCGGCTGGCCGGCGGTCAAGGTCGCCGAGGTCGAGGCGGGCCGCGTCGACCCCTGGACCTCCATGGTCGGCGAGGACTGAAAATTCCGCTCATCCCCGCGGAGGCGGGGACCCAGTGAGAGCCCCGCGCTCCCTCTCAGCCCGTCGTATTTGCGGCCAAAGAACTGGGTCCCCGCCTCCGCGGGGATGAGCGGCGAGTGGGTCCTTCTCCCGCAAGGGGAGAAGGATTAAAGACCGCCCATGACTGAACTCACCCCTCCCGTCGTCGTCCTCGACAAGTCGCAGATGGCCGACAACATCGGCGCGGTCGCCCGCGTCATGGCCAATTTCGGCCTGTCGGAACTGCGGCTGGTCAGCCCGCGCGACGGCTGGCCTCAGGACCGCGCCTGGGCCACGGCGTCCGGCGCCGACTGGGTGCTGGGCGGGGTGAAGGTGTTCGACAGCGTGGCCGAGGCCATCGCCGACCTGAACACCGTCTTCGCTACGACCGCCCGCCCGCGCGAGACGCGCCAGCCGGTCCGCACCCCGCGTGAGAGCGCGCGCATCCTGTATGACGACACGGCCTCGGGGCTGAAGACCGGCCTGCTGTTCGGCGGCGAGCGCGCGGGGCTGGAGACGGGCGACATCGCCCTGTGCGCCGGGATCACCACCATCCCGATCGACCCCAGGCACCATTCGCTGAATCTGGCGCAGGCGGTGGCGATCAACGCCTATGAGTGGCGCACCCTGATCCTGGACGCCCCGCCGCCGCGCTTCCGCGAGGGCGAGCCGCCCGCGTCGAACGACCTGGTGTTGGGCATGTACGAGCATCTGGAGGCGGAGCTGGACAACGGCGGCTTCTTCTATCCGCCCGAGAAGAAGCGCTCGATGAGCCAGAACCTGCGCGTCATGCTGGGCCGCGCCGCCTTCACCGAGCAGGAGGTCGCCACCATGCGCGGCGCCATCCACGCCCTGGCCAAGGGGCGAGGCCGGGTGCTGGCCAAGCTGGCGGCCGAGCGGGCTGAGGCGGCGAAGAAGGGGGAGTAGGCTTACTTCTCAATCCCGCTCATCCCGGCGGACGCCGGGATCCAGTGCTTTGGCTTCAAAGCGCAGCGGCTAAGGGTAATGCTTGAGACTGGCGCTCTCACTGGGTCCCGGCGTCCGCCGGGATGAGCGGGGATAGAGCGCGCAGCCCGTTTCTGAAGGAGCCGCATGAAACTCGCCCTCGTCTATCCCCTCGCGGCGCTGGCCGAGATCGGCGGCTGCTTCGCCTTCTGGGCCTGGCTGAAGCTGGATCGCTCGCCGTGGTGGCTGGCGCCGGGCGTGCTCAGTCTGATCGCCTTCGCGTGGCTGCTGGCGCTGGTTCCGGCCGAGACGGCGGGGCGGGCGTTCGCGGCCTATGGCGGGGTCTATATCGTGGCGTCGCTGGCGTGGATGGCGCTGGTCGAGAAGACGACGCCGGACCGCTGGGACGTCATCGGCGGGGCGGTCTGCCTGGTCGGCGCGGCGATCATCCTGTTCGGGCCGAGGGCCTAGAGCGGGCCGAAGAAGGCGGGCACGGTCTCGCTGGCGGGGCCGTAGACGCCCTCGTCGAACAGGGACGCGCCCTGCGTCGGCTCCAGATTGATCTCCACCGTTCGAGCCCCGGCCATGCGCGCCAGCTGGACGAAGCCCGCGGCTGGATAGACGGCGCCCGAGGTGCCGATGGAGACGAACAGGTCGCAGCGCGCCAGCGCCCGCTCGATCCGCTCCATCTCCAGCGGGATTTCGCCGAACCAGACGATGTGCGGGCGCAAACGTCCGTGCGGGTGATGGGGCGAGGCGTGGGCGGGCTCAAGGTCGCCGTCCCAGTCGCAGACGACGCCCGAGGCGGTGCAGCGCGCCTTCTTCAGCTCGCCGTGCATGTGGATCAGCTCGAAGCCTGCGGCGGGCGGCGTGTCCATGTGCGCCCGGTCGTGCAGGTCGTCGACGTTCTGCGTCACCAGCAGGACATCGCCCGCCCACCGCGCCGCCAGATCGGCCAGCGCCCGGTGCGCGGCGTTGGGGTGGACGCTCGCCAGCTGGCGGCGTCGCTGGTTGTAGAAGTCCTGCACCAGGGCCGGGTCGGCGGCGAAGCCCTCGGGCGTGGCGACGGCCTCGACACGATGCCCCTCCCACAGGCCGTCCGAGGCGCGGAAGGTGGGCACGCCGCTCTCGGCCGAGACGCCGGCGCCGGTCAGGATGACGAGGTTCATCTGTTGGTTCTCCGTTTGCGTCGCTGGTGCGCCAATAGGCTTTCCGAGGTGGCGTATTCGGGAGGCAACCGGAATCTGGCGCGCCGGTCATAGTCGCGCGCGGACTTGATGCTGTTGGCCCGGATCAACCGCCAGGCCCGCCACCCTAGAAAGATCCCTGACGTCGCAGCCCACGGGAGGGCCAGCAGCCAAGCTGTCCATGGCAGAGGGATGACGAGAAGATGAAAAAGAATGAGTGGGGCGAACGCCGCGAAAGGAATGGCGGTTATCAGATCGTTGCGTCGAATATACAAAGGGCCGACCTCAATACGCCGTGCGGGGTTTGACAGCACGGCGTCCACTCGACGGCGGAGTTTCAGGTAGGCAGGACTCAGGCTCTTCATCACCATCAGTCTAGCCCCAATTTCGAACGCCCGGCGCGGACAGACGATCGTGCAGCCAGTCGATCATGGCGCGGACCTTGGGCGGGACGTGGCGGGGGTGTGGGTGGACGGCCCAGACGCCTTCGTCGGGCGGGCGGGCTTCGTCCAGCAGGGAGACGAGGGCGCCCGACGCCAGCGCCTCGGCCACGTAGAAGTCGGGCAGTTGGCACAGGCCCAGCCCCTGCAGCGCCGCGTCCAGCACCGCCGCGCCGGAGTTGCAGCGCCAGCGGCCGGAGGGGCGAAGCGTCACTTCGCGCCCGGCCTCGGTGAAGCGCCAGTGCTCGGACGAGCCGATCAGGCCGTCGTGGCTGGCGATCTCGGACAGGTCGCGCGGGGCGCCGCGGCGGGCGAGATAGTCGGGGCTGGCGCACAGGATCAGCCGCCGAGAGGCCAGCCGCCGCGCCATCAGCCGGGAGTCGGTCAGGTGACCGAACCGCACCGCCAGATCATAGCCGTCGCCGACTAGATCGCGCAGGCGATTGTCGAGATCGAGCTCGATCCGCAGCTCGGGATTCTGAGCCGCGAAGGCGTTGACGGCGGGGGCGATGAACCGCTCGCCATAGGAGACCGAACAGGTCATGCGCAGCAGGCCGCGTGGGGCCTGATCATCGGGCTGGACGGCGGCCAGGGCCTCGTCGCGTTCGTCGATCAGGCGACGGCAGCGGGCCAGGAAGTCGCGGCCCGCGTCGGTCAGCTCGACCCGGCGGGTGGTGCGGTGGAGCAGGCGCGTTTGAAGGCGGTCCTCCAGCCGGGCGATCTCGCGGCTGACGGCCGAGGTCGACAGGCCCAGACGCCGGGCGGCGGCAGAGAAGCTGGCCTGTTCGGCGACAGCGGTGAATTCGTCGATCCCGGCCCAGCGGCTCATAGGGACGTTGGATCAGCATTATTGCTCAACAGCAATAATGTTTTGCGGTTGTCGCCGTTTCGACCCGGCCGCAACGGGCGTAGTAAGGTCGCCAAATCACCCGCCCACCTCATGCCCCTGAAGCAGCGAGCGACCGCGTCGCGAGCGATAGGGACGTCCGAAGGACCAGCATCATGAAAACCCGCGCCGCCGTCGCGTTCGAAGCCAAACGCCCGCTCGAGATCGTCGAGGTCGATCTGGAAGGGCCGCGCGCGGGCGAGGTGCTGATCGAGATCAAGGCGACGGGCGTGTGTCACACCGACGCCTATACGCTGGACGGTCTGGACAGCGAGGGGCTCTTCCCCTCGATCCTGGGCCACGAGGGCGCGGGCGTGGTGGTCGAGGTGGGGCCGGGCGTGACCAGCCTTGCCGTCGGCGACCACGTCATCCCGCTGTACACGCCGGAATGTCGCCAGTGTAAGTCGTGCCTGTCGCGCAAGACCAACCTGTGCACCTCGATCCGGGGCACGCAGGGCAAGGGCCTGATGCCGGACGGCACGTCGCGCTTTTCCTACAAGGGCCAGACCCTTCACCACTACATGGGCTGCTCGACCTTCTCGAACTACACGGTCCTGCCCGAGATCGCGGTGGCCAAGATCCGCAAGGACGCGCCTTTCGACAAGGCCTGCTACGTCGGCTGCGGCGTGACGACGGGCGTGGGCGCGGTGGTCAACACGGCCAAGGTCGAGCCGGGCGCCAACGCTGTGGTCTTCGGTCTGGGCGGCATCGGCCTGAACGTCATCCAGGGACTGAAGATGGTCGGGGCCGACATGATCATCGGCGTCGACATCAACGGCGACAAGGAGGAGTGGGGCCGTCGCTTCGGCATGACCCACTTCGTCAACCCCAAGGACGTCTCGGACGTGGTGGCCCATCTGGTCGAGCTGACCGGGGGCGGCGCCGACTACACCTTCGACTGCACCGGCAACACCGTGGTCATGCGTCAGGCGCTGGAAGCCTGCCACCGCGGCTGGGGCGAGAGCGTCATCATCGGCGTGGCCGAGGCGGGCAAGGAGATCGCCACCCGTCCGTTCCAGCTGGTCACGGGCCGCGTCTGGAAGGGCTCGGCCTTCGGCGGCGCGCGCGGCCGCACCGACACGCCGAAGATCGTCGACTGGTACATGGACGGCAAGATCGAGATCGATCCGATGATCACCCACACCCTGCCGCTGGAGCGGATTAACGAGGCCTTCGATTTGATGCATGAAGGCAAGAGCATTCGTTCGGTCATCGTCTTCTAACGAGAGGGATACAGCCATGGGTGACTGGAAACTGCCGTGGACGGGGACCTGCCTCTGCGGGCGGGTGAAAGTTCAGGTCGCCCAGGCCCCGGTTTTCGCGGCGGCCTGTCACTGCCGCGCCTGTCAGAAGCTGACGGGCGGCGCCTATTCGCTGAGCCTGATGCTGCCCAGCGAGGGGCTGACGGTCGAGGGTGAGACGGAGATCGGCGGCCTGCACAATCCCGTCCCGGAGCATCACTTCTGTCCGTCGTGCAAGACCTGGCTGTTCACGCGCGGCATCGCCGGGGGGCAGTTCGTCAACCTGAGGCCCAGCCTGCTGGACGACGGGGCGTGGTTCGTTCCCCATGCCGACACCTGGACGACGGAGCGCCTGCCGGGCGTGCAGTCGGGGGCCAAGGTCGGCTATCGCGAATTCCCGCCGCCCGAGGACTATGGCGAACTGATGGGCGCCTATGCCCGAGAGGGCGCGCGCCCGAAATGAGGGCGGACTGAGCAGGTGCAGCAAAGTTCGTTGCCAAATGAAACCTGCTCGGCTTAGCTGGCCGCGCCCGGCGAAAGGATCGGGCGGATCTGGGAGGATCACCATGTTCACGCACGTCACCGTCGGCGCCAACGACGTCGAGGCCTCGCACAAATTCTATGACGCCGTTCTCGGCGCCCTGGGCCATCAGCCGGGCGCGTTCAGCGACGTGCCGCTGCCGGGCGTCTGGTACATGACGCCGCGCGGGATGCTGGGCGTGGTCAAGCCGCGCGACGGCCAGGCGGCCTGTCACGCCAACGGCGGGACCATCGGCTTTGCGGCGTCCAGCCCCGAGGCGGTCGTCGCCTTCGCCGAGGCCGGGGTCGCGGCGGGCGGCGTGGCGATCGAGGACCCGGCCGGGCCGCGCACCACCCCCTTCGGCGTTCTGCACCTGGCCTATCTGCGCGATCCGTCAGGCAATAAAATCTGCGCCGTTCACCGGCCGGGCTGAGGACTGAGACGATGAAGACGAAGGCGGCGACTGCGTCGATCATGGCCGTTCTGGCCGTCACGGCGCTCGCCGCCTGCAGTCGGGGCGGGGCGGACACGTCTGCGCCCGCTGCGGCGCCGGCCGAGGCCTGGGTCCAGAAGAAGGTGGTGCTCTACCTTCCGGACGCGGTCATGAAGCAGAGGGTCGAGGTCGCCGACCTGTCTCCCTATCTGAAGGCCGTCGATGAGGCTGTGGCCGACGCAGCAAAGGTGCAGCCCTCGCAACCCGGCGCCTCGGGCATGCTGTTGCTGATGGTCAAGCCGGACGAACGCTCCAGGGCCTGGCTCGTCACCGGAGAACCGCCGATGAATCCGGAGACGGTCGAGGCGATCACCGCCGCCGCCGGAGCGATTCCGGCGCCGTCAGTGCGCGAGGGACCGATCCTGGTCGGCCTGCAGTTCGACGCCTGGGGCGGCGGCGCGCAGCCCCAGGGGGCGGTCGCCCCGATCCCGCGCGACTGGTACGCGCATTTTTCCAAGGATGGCGGCGTCCTCGATGACGCCTTCATGGCCAGGGTCTGGCCGGACTGATCTTCAGGAGTTCGAGTTGATGGAAACGGTCAAGAGCCACGTCGTTCACGGCGGGACGCTGCGCTATCTGAAGCACGACAGCGCGACGACGGGCACGCCCATGACGCTGTCGGTCTTTGTTCCAGCGGGAGAGGGGCCGTTCCCGGTCCTGATCTGGCTGTCGGGCCTGACCTGCACCGAGGACAACTTCACCACCAAGGCCGGGGCCTACAAGGCCGCCGCCGAACAGGGCGTCATCATCGTCGCGCCGGACACCTCGCCGCGCGGCGGAGGCGTGGCGGACGACGCCGCCTATGATCTGGGGCAGGGCGCGGGCTTCTATGTCGATGCGACTGAAGCGCCGTGGGCGCCGCATTTCCGCATGGAGAGCTATGTCACGGGCGAGCTGATCGAGCTGATCGACGCCGAGTTCCCGACGACGAAGACGCGCTCCGTCTTCGGCCATTCGATGGGCGGGCATGGGGCGCTGACGTTGGCGCTGCGTCATCCCGAACTGTTCAAGTCGGTGTCGGCCTTTGCGCCGATCTCGTCGCCGACGCGCTGTCCGTGGGGCGAGAAGGCTTTCTCCGCCTATCTGGGCGAGGACCGGGCGGAATGGGCGAAACACGACGCAGCCCTGCTGATCGAAGGCGGGGCGGCGAAAGGCGTTTTCGACGACATCCTGGTGGATCAGGGCGACGCGGATTCCTTCCTGACCGATCAGCTGAAGCCGGAACTGCTGAAGGCGGCGGCGGAAAAGGCCGGGCAGGGGCTGACCCTGCGGATGCAGCCGGGCTATGACCACTCCTACTTCTTCATGGCCAGCTTCGTGGACGACCATGTGGCCTTCCACGCCAAGCGGCTGAAAGCCTGAGTGTGATGACCGACGCCGCCCCCGATTTCGACTCCATGTTCGCCGACCTGTGCACCCAGGTCGGCTTCTGCCTGCATGAGAAGGGACAGAAGAAAGTCATCGCCGCCCTGCCCAAGGGGCTGGATGCGGCCGTCCGCGCCGTCTTCGCCGCCGAGGGCGTGGACGAGCCGAACGCGCCGGGCGACCTGAAGCGCGCCGTGCGCGACTGCATCAAGGCCCATGTGGGCGCGCCCCGACCGGGCGCATGACTCAGACTTAATCCGCAAGGCGACGATCAAGCCTTGCGGGCGGCCCTTGCATCGTTAGCATCCCCGACCATCGCTTTTGGGAGGAAGCTCATGATGGATCGCCGCCGCCTGTTGATGTCGGTCGCCGCCGGGGGCGCGCTGGCCGCCGTCGGCCCGGTTCGCGCCCTGGCCTCGACAGCCTTGACGCAAGCCGCGCCGAACGCGGCCACGACCGCGTTCCACGCCCTGTTGGACCGCATCGCCGACGAGATGCTGCTGTCGGACCCGGAACTGCTGACCATGCTGGGCATGGACCGGGGACCGAAAGCCGACGCCCGCTTCAAGCTGAGCGATCGCTCTCAGGCCAAGATCGACGCCGACAAGGCCAAGTTCGTCGACGCCATGAAGGCGGTGAAGGCCATCGATCAGGGACAGCTGAACGCGGCGGATCAGGTCTATTACGACACGTTGGAGTTCTTCGGCGACACGGTGATGACCGGCTACGACTTCCCCTACGGCGGCGGCTTCTCGCCCTCGCCCTACACCGTCAGCCAGTTGGGCGGCGCCTACCAGCAGATCCCGGACTTCCTGGACAGCCAGCACCGGATCGAGACGGCCGACGACGCCGAGGCCTATCTGTCGCGCCTGTCCGCATTCGCGGCGGGCATGGACGCCGAGCGGGCGCGGATGCAGGCCGAGTTCGCCGCCGGGGCCGTGCCGCCGGACTTCGTCATCGACCGGACCCTGACCCAGATGGACGCCATCACCGGCACCGCTGTCGCCGACTCGGTCATGACCAAGTCCCTGGCGCGCCGCACGGCCGAGAAGGATATTTCCGGCGACTGGGCCGCGCGGGCCGAGGCCATCCTGACCAATGAGGTCTATCCCGCCATCCAGCGTCAGGCCGAGGCTTTCAAGACCGTGCGCCCGAACGCGACCCACGATGGCGGCGTCTGGCGCCTGCCGGACGGCGAGGCCTATTACCGTTTCGGGCTGAAATACTACACCACCTCCTCCATGACGCCGGACGAGGTGCACCAGATGGGGCTGGAGCAGGTGGCTGAAATCTCGGCCCGCGCCGACGCCCTGCTGAAAGCGCAAGGCCTGACGCAGGGCTCGGTGGGCGCCCGCGTCGCCGCGCTCGGCGAGGATGCTCGCTTCGTCTATCCGAACACGGACGAAGCCAAGGATGAGCTGATCCAGGAGCTGAATGCGCAGATGGTCGCCATCCAGGCGCGCATGCCGGAATACTTCGGTCGTCTGCCCAAGTCGCCGTGCGACATCAAGCGCGTGCCGGTCGCCATCGAGGCCGGGGCGCCGGGCGGCTACTACATGCCGCCGGCCCTGGATGGGTCGCGTCCGGGCGCCTACTACATCAATCTGCGCGACACGGCCGAATGGCCCAAATGGACCCTGCCGACCCTGACCTATCACGAGGCGGTGCCGGGCCACCACTTCCAGATCGCCCTGCAGCAGGAGAAGCCGGACACGCCGCTGCTGATGAAGGTCATGGGCTTCTCGGCCTATTCTGAGGGCTGGGGCCTTTACGCCGAACAGCTGGCGGACGAGATCGGCGCCTATGAGAACGATCCCTTCGGCCAGATCGGCTATCTGCAGTCGCTGATGTTCCGGGCCGCGCGCCTGGTCGTGGATTCCGGCCTTCACCACAAGCGCTGGAGCCGCGAGCAGGGCATCCGCTACATGGTCGACACCCTGGGCGACCAGGAATCGAGCATCGCCACCGAGGTCGAACGCTACTGCGTCTGGCCCGGTCAGGCGTCCAGCTACAAGGTCGGCCACACCACCTGGGTGCGTCTGCGCGAAGACGCCAAGAAGCGTCTGGGCGGCCGCTTCGACATCAAGGGCTTCCATGACACGGGTCTGAACCTCGGCGGCGTGCCGCTGACGGTGCTGGAGCGGACCATGAACGCCTGGACCCCGGTCTGACGGCCTGATCTTTCCCGGACGCGCCGGTCCGTCATTGAGTGTGATGAGAGCAACGCCCGGCGCGGCGCGGCTCTGTTGGGGGAGTATCCGAATGATCAATCGCCGCAATCTTCTGCTGAGCGCCGCCGCGACTGCGGCCGCAGCGCCCATGCTGGCCCAATGCGCCGCCGCCGCAAACGACGCCGATGCGCGCCTGAACGCCTTGCTGGACGGCTGGTTCGAGGCCGACATCGACGAGAGGCCTGAACGCGCCACCAACCTGGGTCTGGACAAGGACGCCCGCGCCGGCCTGTCGTCCAAGCTCAGCGAAGCGGGGCCCGACGCCATCCGCAAGGATCGCGAAAAGGCGGTCCGGCGCTGGGACGAGCTGAAGGCGTTCGATCAGAAGGGGCTGTCCGAGGCCGGGGCGTTGAACTACGCCATCGCCGCCTTCGGGCGCGAGACGTCGGCCGAGACGGCGCGCTTCGACTATGGTTCGGGGCCAGGGCGTCCCTCGCCCTATATCGTGACCCAGCTGTCGGGCGCCTATTTCTCCACGCCCGACTTCATGGACAACCAGCACCGCATCGAGGATGCGGCCGGCGCCGACGCCTTCCTGTCGCGCTTGGAGGCCTTTGCGGGCGTGCTGGACGGCGAGACAGCCAAGGTTCAGGAAGACGCCGGTCTGGGCGTGATCCCGCCGGACTTCATCATCGACCGGATGCTGCCGCAGATCCGCACCCTGCGCGACACCCCGGCCGCCGACATGGCCATGATCAAGTCGCTGGTCCGCAAGGCCGGGGCGCTGAATCTGTCGGGTTATGACGCGCGCGCCGCCGCCCTGGTGGACGAGAAGGTCAAGCCGGCCCTGGCCCGTCAGATCGAGGCGCTGGAAGCGATCCGTCCAAAGGCGGTGCACGACGCGGGCGTGTGGCGCCTGCCGGACGGCGAAGCCTTCTACGCCGCCGGGTTGAAGTCGAATACCACGACCACGCTCTCGGCCAAGGAAATCCACGCCATGGGCGTCGAGCAGGTGGCCGAGATCTCGGCTGAGATCGACGCCATCCTGAAGTCGCAGGGCTATACTCAGGGCACGGTCGGCGAGCGGGTTCAGGCCCTGAACAAGGACCCCGCCCAACTGTTCCCCAACACCGACGCGGGCAAGGAAGAGCTGCTGAAGTGGCTGAACGAACAGGTCGCCGCGCTTGAGCCGAAGCTGCCGACGGTGTTCGGCCGTCTGCCCAAGACCCACGTCGAAATCCGCCGCGTGCCGGTGTCGATCCAGTCGGGCGCGCCGGGCGGCTACTATCAGGGACCGCCGCTGGATGGCTCGCGTCCGGGCGCCTACTACATCAACCTGCGCGACAGCGGGAACTGGCCGAAGTTCGCCCTGCCGACCCTGACCTATCACGAGGCCTCGCCGGGCCACCACCTGCAGGTCGCCCTGCAGCGCGAGTCGGGCGAACTGCCGCAATGGCGCCGCGCGGGCGGCTTCTCGGCCTTCAACGAGGGCTGGGCCCTGTACGCGGAGGCCGTGGCGGCCAACGATCTGGACGCCTATGCGGCCGATCCGCTGGGCCGGGTCGGCTTCCTGATGTCCTATCTGTTCCGGGCGGTGCGTCTGGTGGTCGACACCGGCATCCACTCCGAACGCTGGAGCCGTGAGCGGGCGGTCGAATATATGGCGGCGTCGGGCGCCAAGCCGCTGGACGCCTCGAACAGCGAGATCAATCGCTATTCGGTCTGGCCGGGGCAGGCCTGCGCCTACAAGGTCGGCCATACGGTCATCGCCCGCCTGCGCGAAGAGGCGCAGGCCAAGGACGGCTTCGACCTGCGCGCCTTCCACGACAAGGTGCTGGGCAGCGGCTCCCTGCCGCTGGCGGTGCTGGAAGGGCGTATGCGCGCCTGACGCGCGGCTGAAGCTGAAACGAAAGACGGCCCGGACGTTTGCGCGTCCGGGCCGATTTCCTGTCGGGCGTCGTCGATCTGTCAGGTCGCCGCGCGCCAGGTGGTCGGCCACAGGTCCTGCGGCACGGCCGTGCAGATCGGCATCGCCTTCTCGTTCAGCAGGGCGAAGCGTTCGCCGGTCCAGGCCCAGCTTCCCATGCGGCCGCAGTCGCCGATGCCGCGTCCGCGCCCGAAGGCGGACAGGGTGCGGCTCTTGGGGTCATAGCGGCTGTTGACCAGTTCGTCGTTGCTGCCCGTGGCCGTAGGGAAGTCGACCGGCTGAGGCGAAGTCCCGTCCGCCGGGGTGATGAAGTAGACTTGGGTGAAGTTGTAGGCGCCCTCGCCGCAGGGCACGCTCCACAACAGCTTGTCGGAGGCTAGGCGGGACACCACGACATCCGGCTCGAACCGCTCGCCCTTGCGGGACGTGGCCAGGCATTCCTGGACCTTGGGATGGGCCAGAAGGGCGGGCGACAGGTCGTCCTGCACCAGGCCGTCCTGAGGCGCGGCGGAGGCCATGGTCACGCGCGGCGCGGCGGGAGCGGCGGGCACGTCGGAGGCGGGGCGTTCGCCGCGCCGGATCAGGGCGGTGGTGGTGTCCAGCCGCCCCTGGCGTTCGTCGATCCACAGGAAGGCGGCGGCGGCCCCGCCCAGGCTGACCTTCATCTGCCGGTCGCCGCGCCTCAGCGCCATGGCCGCGCCGCCGCCCAGATCGTGCAGAAGCTGGGGCGAGGGAGTGTTGAAGGCGACGACGTCGCCCTCCTCGTCCATCTTCGCGTTCCGACCCGCATAGCGACGCCCGTCGATCTCGGCGTAGACGGAGCCCTCGCCGTCCTCCAGGCCCCAGCCGCCCATGTGGACGACCGGGCGGGCGTCCGGTCCCGGCGCCAGGGCGACCAGGACGAAGCCCATCTGGTTCGCGCCCGGTCCGAAGGCGACGCAGTGGTTGGTGTTGTCGCAGGTCGCGGTCCAGTCGCGGAACTCGCGCGTCATGCTGGGCGGATTGGCGGCGATCTGAACGGCGGGGGCAGGCGCGACGGCGGCTTCAGCAGGAGGAGGCGCGGGCGGGGAGTCCTGCTTCGCGGCGGCCTCGCCGCCCTTGCAGGCGCCAAGGACGAGAGGAAGAAGGGCGACGGAGGCGGCGAACCGCAGGCGGCGAAGCGACATCAGGCGTTCCATGCGTTTATCGATCGGCGACGCCAAGCGTAGCCGTGAAGAAGCCAAGCGGCCAAGCTGCGGTTTCGTTCCGGCGGTTCGGTTCGAGCCGTGCGGCTTTCGTCCCCTTTGCGCCCGCGCGCAGGGGTCGCTATACCGCCTGCACCGAATTCCTTCCCTGAGAGACAGAGGCGTAAGCATGGCCAAGATCAAGGTCGCCAATCCCATCGTGGACATCGACGGCGACGAAATGACCCGGATCATCTGGCAGATGATCAAGGACAAGCTGGTCTTCCCCTATCTGGACCTCGAACTCGACTACTACGACCTCGGCATGGAAAGCCGTGACGCCACCGACGATCAGATCACGATCGACGCGGCCCACGCCATCCAGAAGCACGGCGTCGGCGTGAAGTGCGCCACCATCACCCCGGACGAGGCGCGCGTCGCCGAATTCGGCCTGAAGAAGATGTGGAAGTCGCCGAACGGCACCATCCGCAACATCCTGGGCGGCGTGGTCTTCCGCGAGCCGATCATCTGCTCGAACGTGCCGCGCCTGGTGCCGGGCTGGACCCAGCCGATCGTTGTCGGCCGCCACGCCTTCGGCGACCAGTACAAGGCCACCGACTTCCTGATGCCGGGCGCCGGCACCCTGTCGATCAAGTTCGTCGGCGACGACGGCGAAGTGATCGAGCACGAGGTCTACAAGTCGCCGGGCGCGGGCGTCGCCATGGGCATGTACAACCTCGACTCCTCGATCCGCGACTTCGCGCACGCCTCCTTCGCCTATGGCCTGCAGCGCAACTATCCGGTCTATCTGTCGACCAAGAACACCATCCTCAAAGCCTACGACGGCCGCTTCAAGGACATCTTCCAGGAAGTCTTCGACGCCGACTACGCCGAGGAATTCAAGAAGCGCGGCCTGACCTATGAGCACCGCCTGATCGACGACATGGTCGCGGCCGCGATCAAGTGGTCGGGCGGCTTCGTCTGGGCGTGCAAGAACTACGACGGCGACGTGCAGTCGGACATCGTGGCCCAGGGCTTCGGCTCGCTGGGCCTGATGACCTCGGTGCTGATGACGCCGGACGGCAAGGTCATGGAAACGGAAGCCGCCCACGGCACCGTGACCCGTCACTATCGCCAGCATCAGAAGGGCGAGGCCACCTCGACCAACTCGATCGCCTCGATCTTCGCCTGGACGCGCGGCTTCAAGCACCGCGCCAAGCTGGACGACAACGCCCAGCTGGCCGAGTTCGCCGATACGCTGGAGCGCGTGGTGGTCGAGACCGTCGAGTCGGGCTTCATGACCAAGGACCTGGCCCTGCTGGTCGGCGATCAGCAGTCCTGGCTGACGACCGAAGGCTTCCTGGACAAGGTGTCCGAGAACCTGAAGAAGGCTCTGCCGGGCATCGGCTGAGCTTAGCTCAGAATGACATCAAGGCCCGCCGGAGCGATCCGGCGGGCCTTTTTTGTTGGTGGCGTCATTCAACCTTCTGCCGTCATCCTCGGGCTTGACCCGAGGATCCAGCCATCCGCGTGCTGAACGTGGGCGAGGTCGAGCGCGCCGCCGCACTGGATCCTCGGGTCAAGCCCGAGGATGACGGCGCGGGGGTGTCGGGTGCGGCATGTGCAGAGGGGACGGCGAAGGCGGCAAGACCGCGGGACGGAGCCGGTGAAAACACGCATTGAACCGGCCTGCGATCCATGTCCCTAATCCGTTTAGGGATTTTGGCGCCGTTTCGTCGTCGTCCCGTCGCGTTCGTAAGGCAGGGGAGGGCCGATGAACCGCAAGCTGATCATTCGTCTGGGGCTGACGGCGGGGGCCGTCTTCGTGCTCGCCTACGCCGCCTCGCCCCTGCTGGCGGCGCGGTCGTTGATCCAGGCGGCCCGGACGGGGGACGAGAAGGCGCTGGAGCGCCAAGTCGACTTTCCCGCCTTCCGCGCCAGCCTCAAGGACGAGCTGAACGCCCGCATGATGGTCGAGATGCGCAAGGACCGGCGCCTGGCCGACAGCGGCCTGTCTGGGCTGGGGATGCTGTTGGCGCCGGCCCTTGTCGGCGGGGCGGTCGACGCCTTCGTCACGCCGCAGGCCATCTCGATGATGGTGCAGGAGGGTCGCGCGCCCAAGCCGGAGATCACGCGCCAGGAGCCTCAGGAGCCGAAGTCCGAGAACAAGCGCGTGCGCCAGTCCTGGGGCTATCGCGACCTGGACACCTTCGCCGTCACCCTGACCCGCGACGACCGGCCGGATGAGCAGGTCTCCCTGCTGATGAAGCGCCGCAACCTGTTCGGCTGGAAGCTGGCCGGGATTGATCTGGGGACGCCGGAGTAGTGATGTCCCTCTCCCGGCGGGAGAGGGTTTGAGCGCGCGAGAGCCGAAGGCGATCGCTCTTGCGCGAAAGGGTGAGGGGTTTGTCCCGTCCGTCGGTGCCAGCCGTCGCGTTGCTGATCAGCTACGGCCTTCGGCCGACTTCACCCGCGAACCCTCACCCTTTCGCCTTCACCAATCGCTGCGCTCTTGGAGGCTCAAGCCCTCTCCCATTGGGAGAGGGTAGAGGTAAGGTCAGCCCTTCAGCGCGGCGCGGATGGCGTTCAGGCCGTCTTCGGCCTTGGAGCCGTCGGGCGCGCCGCCCTGGGCGAAGTCGGGCTTGCCGCCGGCGCCCTTGCCGCCCATGGCGATGACGGCGTCGCGGGCCAGGTCGGCCGCATTGACCTTATCCGCCATATCCGGCGTCGCGGCGACGGTGATGGCCGCCTTGCCGTCGGTGACGCCGACCAGGGCGACGACGCCCGAGCCGAGCTGCTTCTTGAAGTCCTCGGCCACGCCGCGCAGGCCCTTGCCGTCGACGCCGTCCAGAACACGCGCGATCAGCTTGATGCCGCCGATCTCTTCCGGGGCCGCATTGGCGCCCGCGCCGCCGCCCAGGGCCAGCTGTTTCTTCAGGTCCGCGACCTGCTTCTCCAGCGTCTTGACCGAGGCCTGCAGGCCCTCGACGCGGGCCGGAACCTCGGCGGGCTGGATCTTGAAGCCTTGCGCCAGATGGCGGGCGACGTTGGCCTGATCCAGCAGGTAGCGGCGGGCCGCCTCGCCGGTCAGGGCCTCGACGCGGCGCACGCCGGCGGCCACGCCGCCTTCGGAGACGATCTTGAACAGGGCGATGTCGCCGGTGCGGAAGACGTGGGTGCCGCCGCACAGTTCGACCGAATAGGCGCCGGGACCGTTCAGCGCGCGGCCGATGGTCAGGACGCGGACCTCGTCGCCGTACTTCTCGCCGAACAGGGCCACGGCGCCCGCCGCGATAGCGGCGTCGGGCGTCATCAGTTCGGTGGTGACCGGGACGTTCTGGCGGATGACGGCGTTCACCTCATCCTCGACGCGGGCGATCTCCTCGTCCGTCATCGGGGCGTTGTGGCTGAAGTCGAAGCGCATGCGCTCGGCGTCGACCATCTGGCCTTTCTGGGCGACGTGGGCGCCCAGCACGTTCTTGACGGCGGCGTGGAACAGATGGGCGGCCGAGTGGTTGGCGCGGGTGGTCGGGCGCGAGCCTTCCTCGACTGTGGCGGTCACGACGGCGCCGGTGGCCAGCGAGCCCTTGGTCACTTCGAGGGTGTGAACGTGCAGGTCGCCGCCGTGCTTCTTGGTGTCCAGGACGCGGCCCTCGCCGCCGCTCCAGACGAAGGCGCCCTTGTCGCCCGCCTGACCGCCGCCTTCACCGTAGAAGGGGGTCTTGTCCAGCAACACCTCGACGGTTTCGCCGGTCGCGGCGGACGCAGCCTCGGCGCCGTCCTTGACGATGGCGATGACCTTGCCTTCACCGGTCTCGGACTCATAGCCGGTGAATTCGGTGCCGCCGTGCTGGTCGCGCAGGGCCAGCCAGGCGCCCGCCGAGGCCGTCTGGCCCGAGCCCTTCCAGTGTTCGCGCGAGCGGTCGCGCTGCTCGGCCATGGCGGATTCGAAGCCGTCGACGTTGACGCTGAAGCCGCGACGGCGGGCCTCGTCCTGCGTCAGGTCCAGCGGGAAGCCGTAGGTGTCGTAAAGCGTGAAGGCCGTCTGGCCGTCCAGCATGTCGCCGGCCTTGAAGTCGGCCGTCGCCTGATCGAACAGGTTCATGCCGCGACCGAGCGTGGTGCGGAAGCGGATCTCTTCCTGCTTCAGCGTGTCCTCGATGAAGGCCTGGGCGCGGCCGAGTTCGGGATAGGCCTCGCCCATTTCCTCGACCAGGGTCGGCACCAGACGGTGCATCAGCGGGTCCTGCGCGCCCAGCAGGTGGGCGTGGCGCATGGCGCGGCGCATGATGCGGCGCAGGACGTAGCCGCGGCCCTCGTTCGAGGGCGTCACGCCGTCGGCGATCAGGAAGGCGGTCGAGCGCAGGTGGTCGGCGATGACCCGGTGCGACGGGGCGCGCTCGCCCTCGGCCTTGGTGCTGGTCAGCTCTTCCGAGGCCGCGATCAGGTTGCGGAACAGGTCGACTTCATAGTTGGAGTGGACGCCCTGAAGCACGGCGGCGATGCGCTCCAGACCCATGCCGGTGTCGACCGACTTCTTGGGCAGTTCGCGAACGATCTCGTCGTTCTCCTTCTCGAACTGCATGAAGACGTTGTTCCAGATCTCGACGAAGCGGTCGCCGTCCTCGTCCGGCGAACCGGGAGGGCCGCCGAAGATGTGGTCGCCGTGGTCGTAGAAGATTTCGGTGCAAGGGCCGCTCGGGCCGCTGTCGCCCATGGCCCAGAAGTTGTCGTTGGTGGGGATGCGGATGATCTTCTCGTCCGCGAACCCCGTGACCTTCTTCCAGATGTCGAAGGCTTCGTCGTCGGTATGATAGACGGTGACCAGCAGGCGGGCGGGATCGAGGCCGAACTCCTTGGTCAGCAGGGTCCAGGCGCGCTCGATGGCGTGGTCCTTGAAGTAATCGCCGAACGAGAAATTGCCCAGCATTTCAAAGAAGGTGTGGTGACGCGCGGTGTAGCCGACGTTGTCCAGATCGTTGTGCTTGCCGCCGGCGCGGACGCATTTCTGCGAGCTGGTGGCGCGGTTGTAGGGCGCGGTCGCCGCGCCGGTGAAATAGTCCTTGAACGGCACCATGCCCGCGTTGACGAACAGCAGGGTCGGGTCGTTCTGCGGCACGAGCGGAGCCGACTGCACCTTCTCGTGGCCGTCGGCGGCGAAGTAGTCGAGGAAGGTGGAACGGATCTGCTTCAGGCTGGTCATGGGCGTATCGCTCTGGAACTCGGGCGCGCGGGAGGAAATATCGGAACCGGCGTCATATAGGGATTTTGCGCCGAACGCATCACTGAGGCGTGATCATGCGGTCGGGGCTGCGTTTTTACGGTCGCGAGCGCTCTAATCGTGCAGGCGGCGCGACGAGACGATCAGGCCGTCCTCGTCGGCGTAGAGCCAGTCGCCGGGCGTGAAGATGACGCCGCCGAAGGCGGTAGGGATGTCGATCTCGCCGATGGCGTCGCGGTCGGCGCGCAAGGGAATGGTCCCGACGGCTTTGACGCCGATGTCCATGGTGTTGATGACGGCGGTGTCGCGCACGGCCCCGTGGACGACTATCCCGGCCCAGCCGTTGTCGATGGCCAGCTTCGCCAGATTGTCGCCGACCAGAGCGCGCTTCAGCGAGCCGCCACCGTTGACCACCAGAACCGCGCCCTGGCCGGGGCGCTCCAGCGCCTGACGGACCAGGGCGTTGTCATCCAGCACGCTGAGGGTGCGGATCGGGCCGTGGAAGGTCGTGACCTGGCCGAAGCTGCGGAAGGGAGTCTGGCAGACCTTCACCACGTCAGGATGGGCGTCGCAGAGGTCGGCGGTGGCGATGACGGTCATGGGGAGGCTCCGTGGGGTCGGGGCCAAGTTTGCCTGTTCGTGGCGAGCGTCTCAACATCCGCTCATCCCGGCGGACGCCGGGATCCAGTGCTTTGGCTTCGGGGCGCGAGGGGCAACGGGTGGCGATGCGTGTGGCGCCCTCACTGGATCCCGGCGTCCGCCGGGATGAGCGGGAGAGGGGGCGGCGCAAAAAAAGAGGCCCGCCCGAAGCAGGTCGGGCGGGCCGGTCTCCGTCCGACCGGCCCCGCGGGGTCGGTAGGCGGGTCGCGAGGCGGCGAACGGAGAAGCTTTGGCCGATCAGGGCGCTGCCCTGCCTGCCGTTAAGGCAGAGGGCGTTTCCTGGCTGGATCCTCGGGTCAAACCCGAGGATGACGGCGTTTAGGTGTGATGGGAGGGATCAGCCTTCCAGATCTTGACCTTCGTCAGGCTCGGGCGCGCCCAGCATGTCGTCGGCGATCTTGGCCGTGGACTGGCGCACCGCCTTCTCGATGGCGAGGGCCATGTCGGGATTGTTCTTGAGGAACTCCTTGGCGTTCTCGCGGCCCTGACCGATGCGGGTGGAGTCGTAGGAGAACCAGGAGCCGGACTTCTCGATGATGTTGGCCTTGACCCCCAGGTCGATAATCTCGCCGATCTTGGAGATGCCTTCGCCGTACATGATGTCGAAGATGACCTCGCGGAACGGCGGGGCGACCTTGTTCTTGACCACCTTGACGCGAGTGGTGTTGCCGACGACCTCGTCGCGGTTCTTGATCGCGCCGGTGCGGCGGATGTCCAGGCGGACCGAGGCGTAGAACTTCAGCGCATTGCCGCCCGTCGTCGTTTCCGGCGAACCGTACATGACGCCGATCTTGTGACGGATCTGGTTGATGAACAGGACGATGCACTTGGACTTGGAGATCGAGGCCGTCAGCTTGCGCAGGGCCTGAGACATCAGGCGGGCCTGCAGGCCGGGCAGGCTGTCGCCCATTTCGCCCTCGATTTCGGCGCGCGGCGTCAGGGCGGCGACGGAGTCGACCACCACGATGTCCACGGCGCCCGAGCGCACCAGGGTGTCGACGATCTCCAGCGCCTGCTCGCCCGCGTCGGGCTGCGACACCAGCAGGTCGTCCAGGTTGACGCCCAGCTTCTGGGCGTAGACCGGGTCCAGCGCATGTTCAGCGTCGACGAAGGCGGCCACGCCGCCTTTCTTTTGAACTTCGGCCACGGTGTGCAGGGCCAGGGTCGTCTTGCCCGAGGATTCGGGGCCGAACACCTCGATCACCCGGCCGACCGGCAGGCCGCCGATGCCGAGCGCCATGTCGAGGCCCAGCGAGCCGGTCGAGACGCTCTCGATCTCGGCCACCTGTCCGGCCTTGCCCAGTTTCATGACCGAGCCCTTGCCGAAGGCGCGATCGATCTGTGCGATCGCCGCCTCTAGAGCGCGTTGTTTGTCGCCGTCTTCTTTACCCACGAGCTTCAGTGCCGCCTGTGACATTGGTTTTCTCTCCCTTGCCATGATTCCCATCTGACTTCGGGAGAGACCCGCCACGGACCCGCTCCCTTGGTGAGCCGGACTATGGACATGGTTTGTTCTTGTTCGCAAGATGTTCTCGTGAACTGAACGAGAACATTTATCGCCATGCGACCGATTTTGTCGTGGCCTCTCAGCCGCGCCAGTAGGGGCGGGCGCGGGACAGGCGGGCGAAGGCGCGGCCTGAGGCGGCGTGCAGGACGGCGGCGCTCCGTTCGCGGCGGCCGATCAGGCGTCCAGCGGCGAAGGCGATCTCGGGCGAGGTCAGTCGGGCCTCTGCAGGGATGCGGTCGCGCGCCACGGCCAGGTCGTTGAGGGCGCCGAAGCGGTCCTGCACCTGCTCCAGGCTTTTGAGGAAACGCCGCTCGCGGCGGGGATGGTCGAACAGGCCGGCGAAGAACTCGGCGGCATAGCGCAGGCGTTTGACGCGGATGCGCAGACGGTGGCGGCCCGTGGCGTCCAGTCGGTCGAGACGGCGGCCGCCGCGTCGTACGCGTCGGTTCAGCCTTTGCAGGGCCTCGGCGGCGAAGTCGGCGACGGGCCGCTGTCGACGCCAGGTCCGCACCGGATCGAGGTCGCTGCGCCAGGCGCCGGTCTCGATCCAGGCCAGAGCCTCGAACATCAGGGCGGCGTAGCGCGGCGAATCGATCGCCGCCATCGCCCGGCGGTAGGCGCCGCTGCGGGCCGCCAGCAGTCGCAGGCCCAGGGGGGCGAGGTCGGGGTCGGGCGTCTCCAGCGCGGCCGGGTGGAAGACGTCGCGGATGAAGACGTCGAGGTCGCGGGCGGCGTCGGTCTCATGCGCCAGCCATTTCAGCTCGGCGACGACGGGGGCGGCGTCCTGACCCAGCAGGGGTTTGAATACGGACAAGGCGGCGCGCAGGCGGCGCAGGCCGACCCGCAGCTGGTGCAAGGCCTCGGGACGGCGCACCCGTCGCAGCAGTTCGGCGTTGGCAGAGACCTGGCCCAGGGCGGCCAGGGCCGTGCGGCGCAGGGCCGCTTCGGCGCTCAGGGCGCGGGGCAGGGGATCGGCGAGGGCGGTGCGGGGCGCGCGCTCAAGCCCTTCGGCCAGGCGCCAGCCGCGCTCGGCCTTGCTCTCGAACAGGGGGACCAGGGCGATGTCGGCCGACAGGCGACGGGCCAGGGCGAACAGGGCCTGGGGCGGGCCGTCCTTCAGCTCCAGTTCGAGTTCGCGCAGGGGTTCGACGCGGTCGCCCGCCGACAGTTCGCCCTCGTCATAGGCGGCCTCGATCACCGCGCCGTCGAAGGCGACCAGACGGGTGCGGCGGCGCACCGTGCTGGCGAAACGGGGAGCCAGGTCGCGGCGGCGGCCTTTCAGCAGGGCGGCGGCGGGCGTCGCCTTCAGCGCTTTCCAGTCGAGGGCTTCGCCGGCGACCGGCGTCTCCCATTCGGCGCGGTTGAGGACGTCGCCGCCGGTCTGGCCCTTCAGGGTCTGGACGAAGCCGCGTCCCGTGGCGCGTACGCGCAGGCCCCAGCCGGCGCGCCGCAACACCTGGTCGGGCGTGTCGAAATAGACGGAGCGCAGGGACTGCACGCTGTCCTCGCCCGCCAGGGCCGGGTGGGCGGCCAGGCGGTCGGCGGCGCCCGGCCCCAGCCGAAATTTCAGTTCGATTTCCTGCGTCATGCCGGACATGACGCCATTGTGCGCCTATCCTCATGCCGGTCCAAGACGATGAAATGATCCAACGGCCAAGCTCGAGCGTTAGGGAGTGCATGACTGATCTTCAGACCGCCCAAACCACCCAGACCGCCGAACCGGCCAAGCCCGCCGTCCTGACCATCCGCAACGCCCGCATGGGCGACGTCGCCGGGATCAACGCCCTGGTGGCGCGGGTCTACAAGGACATGCCGCCCTATACGGCGGGGATGCTGCGCGGCCAGATCGCCACCTATCCCGACGGCCAGTTCGTGGTCGAGTTCGAGGGCGAGATCGTCGGCTACGCCGCCAGCTTCCGCATCGACGAGGCTTCGGCCATGGGGCCGCACACCTGGGACCAGATCACCGGAGGCGGCTACGGCGCGCGGCACGATCCCGAGGGCGAGTGGCTGTACGGCATGGAGGTCTGCGTCGACCCCGCCCGGCGCCGCCTGCGCATCGGCCAGCGCCTGTATGACGCGCGCCGCGACCTGTGCGAGGCGCAGAACCTGAAGGGCGTGGTCTTCGGCGGGCGGATGCCGGGGCTGGCGCGCCGCCGCGCCGCCTATCCCGACCCGAACGCCTATGTCGAGGCGGTGCGCGACCGCAAGGTGAAGGACCCGATCATGGCCTTTCATCAGCGCTCGGGGTTCGAGCCGGCGGGGGTGCTGCTGAACTATCTGCCGTCGGACAAGGCGTCGCTGGGCCATGCGGCGCGCTGGGTCTGGCGCAACCCCTACTATGTCGAGGCGACGGGCAAGGGGGCGGCCTTTGCGGTCAAGGAGACGGTGCGCGTCGCCACCGTCCAACTGCAGATGCGCAAGGTCGAGAGCTTCGGCGAGTTCATGGACAACGTCGAATATTTCGTCGACGTGGGGTCGGACTATCGCGCCGACTTCGTGGTCTTCCCCGAGCTGTTCACGCTTCAGCTGCTGTCGCTGGAGACGAAGAAGCTGACGCCTGCGGAATCGATCGAGGCCCTGACCCGCTATACGCCGCGCTTCGTCGAGGCGATGCGTGAACTGGCGGTCGGCTACAACGTCAACATCATCGGCGGCTCGCACCCGACGCGGACCGAGGACGGCGAGATCCAGAATGTCGCCTATGTCTTCCTGCGCGACGGCTCGGTGCATGAGCAGGAGAAGATCCACCCGACCCCGAACGAGCGCCACTGGTGGAACATCAAGGGCGGCGACCGGGTCCACGCCATCCCGACCGACTGCGGGCCGATCGGGGTGATGATCTGCTATGATTCCGAGTTCCCGGAACTGGCGCGGCGTCTGGCGGACGAGGGGGCGCGCATCCTGTTCACCCCCTTCTGCACCGACAACCGGCAGGGATATCTGCGGGTGCGTTACTGTTCGCAGGCGCGGGCCATTGAGAACCAGTGCTACGTCGTGCTGTCGGGCAATGTCGGCAACCTGCCGAACGTCGAGAACATGGACATCCAGTATGCGCAGTCGTGCATCCTGACGCCGTGCGACTTCCCCTTCGCGCGCGACGGGGTGGCGGCCGAGGCCAGCGAGAACGTCGAGACGGTGACGGTGGCCGACCTGGACCTGTCCGATCTGGCCTGGGCCAAGGTGCAGGGGACGGTGCGGAACCTGCGCGACCGGCGGTTCGACCTCTACAAGACGGTGTGGACGGACGGGGGGTGACCTTACCCGCGCTCATCCCGGCGGACCTATGAGGGCCGCTTCGCCGGGCTGTCCCGGAACCGGGGCGCGGGCGCGGGCTGCATCACGCCCTGCGCGGTGACGAAGGCCTCGCGGGCGCGGTTGTGCGGGTGGTCGGGGGCCTCGGTCATGGACAGGACGGGGGCGACGCAGGCGGCTTGGGCGTCGGGATCGCTGCACCAGTCGTCGCGGGTGCGGGTGCGGAAGACGGCGGCCAGCTTGTCCTTCAGCCTCGGCCATTGGTCCGGGTCGAAGGGCATGGCGAAGTCGGGATCGCTGGCCAATCCCGTCAGCCGCATCAAGGCGATGTAGAAGGCCGGTTCGATGGCGCCGACGGCCACGTATTTGCCGTCCGCCGTTTCATAGACCTCATAGAACGGCGCGCCGGTGTCGAGCAGGTTGACGCCGCGCTCGTCGCGCCAGGCGAGGCTGGGCGGCAGGGGCGCGGGCAGGTTCTGGCGGAAGCCCCAGATCATGCTCATCAGCAGGGCGGAGCCGTCGGTCATGGCGCAGTCGATGACGTCGCCGCGCCCGGTGCGCTGGGCCTTGAGCAGGCCGGCGACCATGCTGAAGGCCAGCAGCATCCCGCCGCCGCCGAAATCGCCCACCATGTTGATCGGCGGGGTCGGCTTCTCGCCCGCCCGGCCGAAGGCGTGCAGGGCGCCCGAGACGGCGATGTAGTCGATGTCGTGGCCGGGCGCCGGGGCCAGCGGCCCGTCCTGACCCCAGCCGGTCATGCGGCCGTAAACGAGGCGCGGATTGTCAGCCAGCAGCGCGTCGGGGCCGAGGCCGAGACGCTCCATGACGCCGGGACGAAAGCCTTCGATCAGGCCGTCGGCGGTGCGGGCCAGGTCGCGGATCAGGGCGGCCCCCTCGGGCGTCTTCAGGTCGGCCTCGACCAGGCGGGCGCGGCTGCGGTTCAGGGGATCGCGCGGGTCGGGCGTCGCGCCGGGGCGATGGACCAGCACCACCTCGGCGCCGTGATCGGCCAGCATCATGCCGCAGAAGGGGGCGGGGCCGATGCCGGCGATTTCGATGATGGTCAGGCCGTCGAGGGTTCCGCTCATGTCCGGCACTGAAGCCGAGGCGGGCGGCCCCGTCCAGCTTGCGCCGTCCGGGACCGCCTCTTCGGGGGGAGCTGAATGATGTACCGCTCACCCCGGCGGACGCCGGGGCCCAGTGCTTTGGCCAAGGGGCGCGACCGTGCTGGCTGGCGCGGCGCGCGTTGCTCTTACTGGGTCCCGGCGTCCGCCGGGATGAGCGGGTTTAGGGAGTCTAGGCCGCGCGGTTCTTCACCAGATCGTCCACCACCGACGGATCGGCCAGGGTCGAGGTGTCGCCCAGGGCGCCCAGTTCGTTCTCGGCGATCTTCCTCAAAATCCGCCGCATGATCTTGCCCGAGCGCGTCTTGGGCAGGCCCGGCGCCCACTGGATCACGTCCGGCGCGGCGATGGGGCCGATCTCCTCGCGGACCTGGGCGACCAGGGCCTTACGCAGGTCTTCGGTGGCCTCGACCCCCTTGTTCAGGGTGACATAGGCGTAGATGCCCTGACCCTTGATGTCGTGGGGGAAGCCGACGACGGCGGCCTCGGCCACGTCGTCGTGCAGGACCAGGGCGCTCTCGACCTCGGCCGTGCCCATGCGGTGGCCCGAAACGTTGATGACGTCATCGACCCGGCCGGTGATCCAGTAATAGCCGTCTTCGTCGCGGCGGCAGCCGTCGCCGGTGAAATACTTGCCCGGATAGGTCGAGAAATAGGTCTCGAAGAAACGCTGGTCGTCGCCATAGACCGTCCGCATCTGGCCCGGCCAGGAGTCGGTGATGCACAGATTGCCCTCGGTCGCGCCCTCCAGAACCGCGCCGTCGGCGTCGACGATCTGCAGCTCGACGCCGGGCAGGGGCTTGGCCGCCGAGCCGGGCTTCAAATCGGTCGCGCCGGGCAGGGGCGAGATCAGGGCGCCGCCAGTCTCGGTCTGCCACCAGGTGTCGACGATGGGCAGGCGGCCTTCGCCGACCACCTCATGATACCAGCGCCAGGCCTCGGGGTTGATCGGCTCGCCGACGGTGCCCAGCAGGCGCAGGGACTTGCGGCTGGACGCCTTCACCGGGGCGTCGCCCTCGCGCATCAGGGCGCGCAGGGCCGTGGGGGCGGTGTAGAAGATGTTGACCTGATGCTTGTCCACCACCTCCCAGAAGCGGCTGACGGTGGGATAGTTGGGCACGCCCTCGAACATCAGGCTGGTCGCCGCATTGGCCAGGGCGCCGTAGACCACATAGGTGTGGCCCGTGACCCAGCCCACATCGGCGGTGCACCAGAAGACCTCGCCGGGGCGATAGTCGAACACCAGCTCATGCGTATAGCTGGCCCAGAACAGATAGCCGCCGGTGGTGTGCAGCACGCCTTTGGGCTTACCCGTCGAGCCGGAGGTGTAGAGGATGAACAGCGGATCTTCGGCGTTCATCGGCTCGGGCGCGCAGTCGGGCGAGGCCTTCTCGACCTCAGCGCCCCAGTTCAGATCGCGGCCCTCGACGAAGGGAACTTCGGCGCCGGTGTGGCGCAGGACCACGACCGTCTTCACGCCCGCGACCTTTTCCAGCGCCTTGTCGACATTGGCCTTCAGCGGCACGCGCTTGCCGGCGCGGCAGCCCTCGTCGGCGGTGATGACGAAGGTGGATTCGCAGTCCTCGATCCGCCCGGCGATGCTGTCGGGCGAGAAGCCGCCGAAGATGACCGAATGCACGGCGCCGATGCGGGCGCAGGCCAGCATGGCGTAGGCCGCTTCGGGGATCATCGGCAGATAGATGGTGACGCGGTCGCCCTTCTTGACGCCGTTGGCCTTCAACACATTGGCCAGGCGGCAGACGCGGTCGTGAAGCTGGCCGAAGGTGACGGCTTCGCTGTCGGTCGGCTCGTCGCCTTCCCAGACGATGGCGACCTCGTCCCGGCGGGCGGGCAGGTGGCGGTCGATGCAGTTGACCGAGGCGTTCAGCACCCCGTCCTCGAACCAGCGGATGCGGAAGTCTTCCTTGTTGAAGGAGACGTCCTTGATCCTGGTCGGGAAGGTCATCCAGTCCAGCCGCTCGGCCTGGGTGGCCCAGAAGGCGTCAGGGGTCTCACGCGCCTGTATCCGGGCCGCTTCATAGCCGTCGCGGTCCATGTGGGCGCGGGCGGCCAGTTCGGCGGGGACGGGATAGATTTCCGGATCAGACACGCGATTTTCCTCCAGGGTCTTTTTCTTCTTCGGCCTTAGAAGCCGTATTTGGCGAACAGGATCAGACGGGTCATGTCGCCGTCCAGCCCTGACTCGAGTTTGCGATCAGCGAACATCACCTCGACGCCGACATCAAACGCCGCAACCGGCGACCAGATCAGATTGGCGTGAAGGCTCTGGGCCGAGCGGTTGACGGCCGCGCCGGTCAGGGCGACGTCGTTGTCCACCTTCTGCGTCGACCAGATCAGGCTGGAGCGCCAGCCCGGCGCCCAGACGTGGCGATAGGCGGCGAAGCCTGCGACCACGCCGATGGCTTCAAGCTCGCCCGAGGCGTCCAGCACGGCGTCGTTGGAGAAGTTCAGCCCGACATAGCGGCCGATGCCTTCGCCGCCGGTCAGCATCAGGCGGACGTCGTCCTGCGCCCCGACCTTGAATAGCGCCGAGGCCGACAGGCCCCAGCCTGTGGCGGTCGAATCGATGTCGGTCGCCGGGTTCTGATACTTCAGCTGACGCACCAGGCCGGACAACTGGACCGCGCCCCACGGACGGCTCAGCACGTAGCGGGCGGTCAGGTCGGGCAGGCTGTTGTCGTCGGCGATGATCCGCGCGCCGCCGCCGAAGGGGGTGACGGTGGTCTCGGGGTTCTCCAGCGCGATGGAGAAGGGACCGCGCGTGTAGCGGACCTGGGCCTGACGGGCGAAGACCGTGCCCTCGGCCGCGCCGACGAAGTCCGCCGATTCCGGCAGGACGGCGGTGTTCTGGAAGTTGGTCCACTCCTGGCCGATCAGCCAGTTGTCGATGGTGACGAAGGCGCGGCGCAGGGCGGGGTTCGAGCCGCTGGTCGTGCGCTGGTCGCCCGAGCCGGGCAGGGTCTGGAAGTCCATCTCCAGCCGCGTGCCGATCTTGTGGCCGCCGACCATGCCGTCGGTGGTCAGCCAGAAACGGGTCTGGCGGGCGTTGAAGTCGGTCGCGACGTCCTCGCTGTCGCCGCCGACGGGGATGGCGCCGGGCAGGTGGTAGTCGCGCAAGGGATCGCCGTTGGCGGGATCGCCGCCGGAATATTTCGACGCCATGAAGTCGGTCTTGATGAAGCCGCCGAACTTCACCGTGTGGTCGCCGATGCGGAAGCCGTCCGAAGGCGTCGCCGGCGCGGAGACAGGCGCCGGCGCCGGACGCGTCTCCAGACGGATGATGTCCTGAGCCTGCGACGCCTGCTGGGTGCGAGAGGCGGCGACTTCGGACTTCAGGCTGTTCAGCTCGGCTTCGAGCTGGGCGATGCGGGCTTCCAGGGCGACGCTGGCCTCTTGAGCCAGTGCGGCGCCGGGGACAAGCAGCAACGCGGCCGCAGCCGCGCCGCCGAACAGACGGCAGCTTCCCATGCGAGGTCCTCCCAGACCGTTGTTCCGGGCCCGTCTGTCGCAGGCCTCAGGACGGCAGCATTCCGCTCGGTCAGGGTTTGCGGCCATTAGCCATTCGTCTAGTTTCGACCAAAGTCGAGGCGCGGCATGGTGTCGTCGCGACGCGGCCGATGAACAAGAACCGCGCGCGGGAAGGACGTCCATGGACCGCATCGTCGTCGCCGACGACCATCCCCTGTTTCGTGCGGCCCTGACCTCGGCCGTCGAAAAGGCGTCCGAAGGCGCGCAGATCGTCGAATGCGCCAGCCTGGCCGAGGCGCAGGCCGCGCTGGGCGCGGCGCCGACGGACCTGCTGCTGCTGGACCTGAAGCTGTCGGACGTGGACGGCATGACGGGCCTGACCCTGATCCGCGCCGATCATCCGGCCGTGCCGGTCGCCGTGGTCTCGGCCAGCGAGGAGGCGCCGACCATCCGCCGCGCCCTGGCGCTGGGGGCGGCGGGCTTCATCCCCAAATCGGCCGCCCTGCCCGAAATGGTCGAGGCGATCCGGGCCATTCTCGAAGGCGAGACCTGGGCGCCCGAGGTCGAGGCGGCGAGCGAGGAAGAGGCCGACCTGCAAGCCCGCATCGCCAGTCTGACGCCGTCGCAGCTGCGGATTCTGGAGGGGCTGAAGGTCGGGCGGCTGAACAAGCAGATCGCCTTCGACCTGGGCGTCACCGAGGCCACCATCAAGGCGCACCTCACGAGCGTTTTTCGCAAGCTGGGCGTGCAGAACCGGACCCAGGCGGTGATCCTGGCGCAGTCGCTGGATCTCTGAATCCTTCTCCCCTTGTGGGCGAAGGGTCAGCTCCTCAGAAACGCCTTCAGCGCCGCCGGTTTGACCGGTTTCGGCAGCAGCACGGCGCCGGCCGCCGCCGCCTTCTCCTTCAACCCGTCGCGGGTGTCGGCGGTGACCAGGGCGATGCGCCTGACCCCCTGCGCGCGCAGCTCATCCACGGCGGTCAATCCGTCCGGCTCGTCGTCGCCCAGGTGAAGGTCGACCAGGGCTGCGTCGAACGGGCCGACGGCCGTGCGCGCTTCGGCGACTGAACGGGCGGTCACGGCCTGCGCGCCCCAGCGGTCGAGCAGGGCCGTCAAGGCGTCGAGGATGGCGGGTTCGTTGTCCACGCACAGCACCCGCAGGCCCGCCAGCGGCAGGCGACGATCATCAACCACGATCTCGGGCTCAGGCCGGGCGGCGGCGCGGGGAACGGCGACGCGGAAGGTCGTGCCGCGCCCGACGTGCGAGGCCAGCGACAGCGGGTGGCCCAGCAGGTCCGACAGCTTCTGGACGATGGCCAGACCCAGGCCCGCGCCCGGCTCGTCCACCGGGGCGCCGGGCAGGCGGACGAACTCGCCGAAGACGGCCTGCCGGTCGGCCTCTGCGATGCCGCGCCCCGTGTCGCTGACCAGAATCTGCACCCGCTCGCCGTCGCGCCGGGCGCCGATCAGCACACGGCCTCGGTCGGTGTAGCGGATGGCGTTGGCGATCAGGTTCTGCAGCATGGAGCGCAGCAGGTCGCGGTCCGAGGCGATCCACAGGCTGGAGGGCGCCGCCGTCAGGGTCAGGCCCTTGGCGCGGGCCAGGGGCGTGAACTCGCGCGCCAGTTCGTCGAACAGGCCGCCCAGGGCCAGCGGCGCCACGGCGGGCTGGACCCCGCCCGCCTCCAGCTTGGACAGGTTCAGCAGGGCGGTCAGCAAACGGTGGGCGCTGTCGATGGCGCGGTCGGCGTTGGTCGCCAGGCCGCGCGCGGGCGATCCGGCCAGATCCGCGTCCTCCCTCAGGGCGGCGATGAACAGGCGGGCGGCGTGCAGCGGCTGCAGCAGGTCGTGGCTGGCGGCGGCGAGGAAGCGGGTCTTGGAGGCGGTGGCGTCCTCGGCCGTGCGGCGGGCCTCCTCCAGCCGTTCGGTGCGGTCGGCGACGCGGGCCTCCAGCCGTTCGTTGGCCTCTTCCAGCTCGCGCGCGGCGCGGCGCAGGGCGGTGATGTCGGTGTAGCTGGTGGCGTAGCCGCCGCCGGGAATGGGCGCCCCGGACGAGCGCAGGATGCGGCCGTCGGGCTGTTCGCGCTCGTGGTCGTGGGGGATGCGGCGGGCGAGGGCCTCCAGCCGCCGCTCGACCCAGGCGTCGATCTCATGATCGGGCACGCCCGCCTCGCCGCGTTCGGCGTTCAGGCGATAGACGGCGGCGATGGGCAGGCCGACGTGGACGAAGCCGGCGGGCAGGTCGAACATCTCGACATAGCGACGGTTCCAGGCGGTCAGGCGCAGATCTTCGTCCACCACGCTGACGCCCTGATCGATGTTGTCCAGCGTGGTCTGCAGCAGGTCGCGGTTGAACTGGACGGCCTGCGACGCCTCGTCGAGCATCCGCACCACGTCCTCGGGCGCGCGTCCCCCGGCGGCCAGGGCGGCGGCCAGGACACGGCGGGCGGCGGCGGCGCCGACGGCCCCCGCCAGCATCCGTTCGGCCGCGCGGGCCAGCGTCGCGTCGGCGGGGTCGGCGTCCTTCAGCCTGATATCCGTCTCTCGCGCCCAGGCGGCGAAGGCGCGCTCGGCCCGCTCGTCGCCGATGAAGCGGGCGACCAGGGCGCGCAGGTCGCCGACCGAGGCCCCGGCCGAGCCGCCGCGCCCCTCCATCCAGTCCGGGCCGAGCCGGTCGACGAAGGCGCGGGCCTGGACCCGGTCGATCAGGCGCGGCGGCCGCGCCCGCGACACCAGGACGAAGACGCTCAGGTTCAGCGCCAGGCTGAGGAAGACGCCCGCCGCGAACGGGTCTTCCAGTCCCAGCATGGCGGGGACGTTCAGGCCGAAGTCGGGCGCCAGCTGCGGCGCGGCCAGCATGACGGCCCAGACCGCCATCCCCGCCGCCAGCCCGGCCAGGGCGCCGCTGGCCCGCCCGCCGCGCCACAGCACCGCTCCGAACAGCGACGGCGCCAACTGGGCCAGGGCGGCGAAGGACACCAGGCCGATGGCCGCCAGTCCGCTGGTCCGGTCCATCGCCAGATAGTAGAGCCAGGCCAGCAGCAGCAGGCCGACGATGGCCAGACGACGGATGTTCAGCAGGGTTCTGGCCATGTCCGGCGGGGCCGCGCCGCGCCGCCGTCCGGCGCCCATCAACGGCAGGACCAGGTTGTTGGAGACCATGGCCGACAGGGCCACGGCCTCGACGATGACCATGGCGGTGGCGGCCGAGAAGCCGCCGACGAAGACCACGGCGGTCAGCAGGCTCTGCCGCTCGCCCAGCGGCAGGGCCAGCACCAGCAGATCAGGATTGGTCTGGGGCGTGAACAGCCCGCCCGCCGCCACCAGCGGCAGGACGGCCAGGGTGGTCAGGATCAGATAAAGCGGGAAGATCCAGCGCGCGCGGCGCACCTGGGCCGGATCTCCGCCCTCGACGAAGGCGACGTGGAACTGACGCGGCAGGCAGAAGATGGCCAGGGTCGCCACCAGGGTGATGGCCATGAAGCGGGCGTCGATGTGCGGCCATGTCCCCAACTGGCCCAGGCTGTCGGCCACGGCCTGCCGCGACGGCGAGGCGGCCAGCAGGATCACGGCGAAAACGGCCACGGCCAGCAGGGCGGCCAGTTTGACGATGGACTCGATGCCGATGGCCTGGATCAGGCCGCGGTTGTGCTCGGTCAGGTCGGGCCTTCGTGCGCCGAACAGGATGGCGAACCCGGCCAGGACCGCCGCCATGACCAGGACGGTCAGGCTCTCGGACCCGGCGACGGGGGTGCCGACCGTGATCATCTCGCCCGCCATCGACAGCGACTTGAGCTGCAGCGCGATGTAGGGGACCGAGCCCAGGATGGCGACGCCGGCCACCGCCGCGCCCAGCGCCGGGCTCTTGCCGTAGCGGGATGAGATGAAGTCGGCCATCGAGCCGACGTTCTCGCGCCGGGCGGCCGAGGCGATGCGCCGCCACAGCGGCAGCAGCAGGGTCAGCCCCAGGATCGGCCCGGCGTAGATGGGCAGATACTCCCACCCGTCGCGCGCCGCCGTGCCCACCGCGCCGTAATAGGTCCACGAGGTGCAGTAGATGGCCAGAGACAGCGCATAGAGCGACGGCCCCAGCATCCCGCGCCGCGCCTTGATCTGCGGCCGCTCGTACCACCAGGCGACGCCGAACAGGGCGGCCATGTAGAAGGCTGTCAGGGCCAGGGTGGCGAGGCTGAACATGGCGTCATCTGGGCCGGGCGCGATCGCGCGGGCAAGTGAAAAAGAGGGCGGCCAGGCCGAAGCCGGACCGCCCGCAGGTTGGCGAAATGCTAGCGCCCCCGTGACCCTTCTCCCCTTGTGGGAGAAGGTGGGCGCCGGAGGCGCTCGGATGAGGGGTGGCGACGCGGCCTCTGAAACGCATCGAAGACAGAACTGCGCCGAACCGGACGCCGAAGCGCAGACACCCCTCATCCGTCTCGCTCCGCGAGCCACCTTCTCCCACAAGGGGAGAAGGAAGCCGGCGCGCCTAGTCGTGGATGTTCACGTCCTTGCCTTCCTTCACGAAGAGGACGCCGACGATCAGGGTCAGCACGGCGATGGCGATGGGGTACCAGAGGCCGTAGTAGATATTGCCCGTGGCGGCGACCATGGCGAAGGCCGTGGTCGGCAGGAAGCCGCCGAACCAGCCGTTGCCGATGTGATAGGGCAGCGACATGGAGGTGTAGCGCACCTTGGTCGGGAACATCTCCACCAGGGCGGCGGCGATCGGGCCGTAGACCATGGTCACATACAGCACCAGCAGGAACAGGATGCCGATCACCAGCGGCTTGTTGACCAGTTCGCTGTCGGCCTTGGCCGGGTAGCCGGCCTCGGTTAGGGCGGCGGTCAGACCCGCGTCCCAGGTCTTCTTCTGCGCGTCGAACTCGGCCTTGGGCATGGTCTTGCCGTTGAAGCTGTCGACCACTTGGTTGCCGATGCGCACCTGGGCCACGGCTCCGGCGGGCGCGGCCTCATTGACGTAGGTGACGCCCGCCTTGGCCAGATGGGTCTTGGCGACGTCGCACGAGCTGTTGAAGACGGTCTTGCCGACGGGGTCGAACTGGAAGTGGCAGTCGGCCGGGTCGGCGATGACGGTCACCGGCGACGACTCCGCCGCAGCGGCCAGGCGCGGGTTGGCCGCCTCCGTCAGGGCGCCGAACAGCGGGAAGTAGGTCACGGCGGCCAGCAGACAGCCCGCCATGATGATGGGCTTGCGGCCGATCTTGTCCGACAGCCAGCCGAAGATGATGAAGAAGGGCGTCGCCAGCGCCAGGGCGGCGGCGATCATGATGTTGGCCAGGGTCGGATCGACCCTCAGCGTCTTCTCCAGGAAGAACAGGGCGTAGAACTGACCCGTATACCAGACCACGGCCTGACCGGCCGCCAGGCCGAACAGGGCGATCAGCACCAGCTTCAGGTTCGGCCACTTCATGAAGCTGTCCTTCAGCGGGGTGGTCGAACCCTTGCCCTCGGCCTTCATGCGCTTGAAGGCCGGGCTTTCCGACAGCTTCAGGCGGATCCACAGGGACACGCCCAGCAGCAGGATCGAGACCAGGAAGGGGATGCGCCAGCCCCATGCGACGAAGGCCTCTTCGCCGATGCTGAAGCGGACGCCCAGGATCACCGCCAGGCTGAGCAGCAGGCCCACGGTGGCGGTGATCTGGATGAAGGAGGTGTAGAAGCCGCGCTTGCCGTCGGGGGCGTGCTCGGCGACGTAGGTGGCGGCGCCGCCGTATTCCCCGCCCAGCGCCAGGCCCTGGATCAGGCGCATCAGCACCAGGATGATCGGGGCGGCGATGCCGATGGCGGCGTAGGGCGGCAGCAGGCCGACCACGAAGGTCGAGATGCCCATCAGCAGCATGGTCACCAGGAAGGTGTTCTTGCGCCCCCACAGGTCGCCCATGCGGCCGAAGACGATGGCTCCGAACGGGCGCACCGCGAAACCGGCGGCGAAGGCCATCAGGGCGAAGATGAAGCCGGTGGTCTCGTTCACGCCCGAGAAGAACTGGGCGGAGATGATCGCGGCCAGAGAGCCGTAAAGATAGAAGTCGTACCATTCGATGACGGTGCCGACGGAGGAGGCGAGAATCACCAGCCGGTCGTTCTTGTCGACCGTGTGCTCGCCGCCGTCCGCCGCACCCATGGTGCGGTCGGTCATGGGCAGTCCCTTCCTGTGCGGCCGCGATGCGCGGCGCGTTTCCCTCGCGCCCGGCGTGCTTTGCGCCGAGCGTCGGAAGGGAGAGTGACAGCAGGAACGAGGATTTGCGGAGAGCGACCTTGGTCGAATGGGAAGGCTGAGCAGCAGCCCCATCCGCTCATCCCCGCGGAGGCGGGGACCTAGTAAGGGCTGCAGGCGCCAGCCCGGAAACCTTTGTCAGCTGAAAGGCTTCCGCCGCGTGTGCCGCCAAAGCACTGGGTCCCCGCCTCCGCGGGGATGAGCGGGAACTTGAAGGATCAGAGGCCCATGCAGAGGTATTTGATCTCCAGGTAGTCCTCGATGCCGTGGCTGGAGCCTTCGCGGCCGAGGCCGGACTGCTTGATGCCGCCGAAGGGGGCGACTTCGGTGGAGATCAGGCCGGTGTTGATGCCGATCATGCCGGTCTCCAGCGCCTCGGCCACGCGCCAGACGCGGCTCAGGTCGCGGGCGTAGAAATAGCCGGCCAGGCCGAAGATGGTGTCGTTGGCCAGGGCGGTCCCTTCCTCCTCCGTCTCGAAGCGGACGACGCCGGAGACGGGGCCGAAGGTCTCCTCGCGGCACATCTGCATGTCCTGGGTCACGCCCGACAGGACGGTCGGCTGGAAGAAGGTCCGGCCCAGTTCGTGGCGAGCGCCGCCGGTCAGCAGGGTCGCGCCCTTGGCGAGGGCGTCAGCAACGTGCTCCTCGACCTTCTTCACCGCCTTGTCGTCGATCAGGGGGCCGATCTGGACGCCGTCGTCCAGGCCGTTTCCGACCTTCAGCGCTTCGGTGGCCTTGGTCAGCTTGGCGACGAACTCGTCATGGACCGCCGCCTGCACATAGAAGCGGTTGGTGCAGACGCAGGTCTGGCCCGCGTTGCGGTATTTGGAGGCGACGGCGCCCGCCACGGCGGCGTCCACATCGGCGTCGTCGAAGACGAGGAAGGGGGCGTTGCCGCCTAGTTCAAGGCTCATCTTCTTGATGGTCTGCGACGACTGCTTCATCAGCAGGCGGCCGATCTCGGTCGAGCCGGTGAAGCTGATCTTGCGCACCGTCTCATTGGACGTCAGTTCGCCGCCGATGGCCGAGGCCGAGCCGGTGACGACGTTGAACAGGCCGGGCGGCAGGCCCGCCTCTTCCGCCAGAACGGCCAACGCCAGCGCCGAGAGGGGCGTCTGGCTGGCGGGCTTCAGCACGACGGCGCAGCCGGCGGCCAGGGCCGGGCCGACCTTGCGGGTGATCATGGCGGCGGGGAAGTTCCACGGCGTGATCGCCCCCACAACCCCGACCGGCTGGCGCAGCGTCGCCAGCCGCTTGGAGGCGTCATGGCTGGGGATGACCTCGCCATAGGTGCGTTTGCCCTCCTCGGCGAACCATTCGATGAAGGAGGCGGCATAGGCGATTTCGCCCTTGGCCTCGGTCAGGCTCTTGCCCTGCTCGCGGGTCAGCAGGCGGCCCAGGGCGTCCTGCTCGCTCATCATCAGATCGAACCAGCGACGCAGGATGCGGGCGCGCTCGCCCGCCGTCTTCGCGGCCCAGGGCTTCATCGCGGCCTCGGCGGCGGCGACGGCGCGGCGGGTTTCAACAGCGCCCATGTCGGGGACCGTGGCCAGCACCTCGCCCGTGGCCGGATTGGTCACCTCGATGGTTCCGCCGCCGTCGGCGTCGATCCAGCGGCCGTCGACATAGGCCTGGCGGCGCAGCAGGCGGGCGGGATCGGACATGGGGCGGCTCCTTGGACGCAAGACCGGAACAGGGGGAGCCGACATAACGCGCCGGAGCGGGCGCGGCTGCAAGGCGGTGGAAACCTTTAGGTCAGCATCAGGCCCATGCGCACCAGGGCCGACAGGCTGTCGGCCTCCATCTTGGTCATGACCTTGGCGCGGAAGACCTCGACCGTGCGCGGGCTGATCTTCAGGTTCAGGGCCATCTCCTTGTTGGAGGCGCCGGCCACCAGGGCGTCGAACACCTGGCGCTCGCGCGGGGTCAGGCGGGCCAGGCGTTGGCGGGTCTGCTGGCGGGCCTGCTGACGGGCGTCCAGATCGCCGAGCTGGGCCAGGCAGCCCTTCACCACCTCGACCAGTCGGGCGGGGTCGAACGGCTTTTCGATGAAGTCGACGATGCCGGCCTTCATCATCTCAACCGCCATGGAGACGTCGGCGTGGCCGGTGATGACGATCACGGGCCAGGTCTCGCGCAGGTCGGCCAGGCGGCGCACGATCTCCGCGCCGCCCATGCCCGGCATCCGCACGTCGGTGATGACGCAGGCCGAAGCGTCTTCAGGCAGGGCGGCGAAGAATTCGGTCCCGCTGGCGAAGCCGCGCGCGCGCACCCCGCGTCCGCGCAACACCCGCAGGAGGGCGTCCCGAACGGCCGGATCGTCGTCGATGATGAAGACGGAGTGATCGCTCATGCGGCCTCGGCCTCCTGATCCAAGGGCAGGGTGAAGAAGAAGGCGGCCCCGCCCAGGGCCGAGCTGCGGTGTAGATCCAGGGCGCCGCCGTGCCGTTCGACGATGGTGCGGGTGACGGACAGGCCCAGTCCCATGCCGCCGGGCTTGGTGCTGGTCATGGGCTGGAACAGGCGCTCGCGCTGATCGTCGGCGACGCCGGGGCCGTTGTCCTCGATGCTGATGCGGTAGCCGTCGACCTCGGCGCGGCCCAGGATACGCACCTCGGCGCCGTCGCGGCCCGCCGCCGCCTCGACGCCGTTGCGGACCAGGTTGACCACGGCCTGCTGGAACTGGATGCGGTCGGCTTGCACCCGATCGGAGAACCCGGCCATGTCGATGTGGACGGAGACGCCCCTGTCCTGACCGATGCGGGTCAGGATCTGCTTCATGTTCTCGACCATGACCGAGGCGCGTTCCTGCGCCAGGGCGCCGGTCTCCTGGGTCAGGAAGGCGCGGATGCGGCGGATGATCTGACCCGCGCGCAACAACTGGGCCTGGGCCAGGTCCAGGGTGCGGCAGGCGCTGTCGCCCAGGGAGCCGGCCTTCTCCATGTCCGCCCGGCTGGCGTGCAGATAGCCGCCGGCTGCGCTCAGCGGCTGGTTCAGCTCATGGGCCAGGGTGGCGGCCATCTCGCCGAGAGAGTTCAGCCGCCAGACGGTGTTCAACTGGGCGTGCAGTTCGCGGGCCTGGGCTTCGGCGGCGTGGCGCAGCGTCAGGTCGGCCAGACTCAGGGCGACATAGTCCTGGTCCGAACCGCCGGGCGTCAGGCCGAACTGGACGCCGACCGGAAAGGTCGATCCGTCCGATCGTCGACCGGTCCAAGAGCCGGAGTCGTTCTCCAGCAGGCCGTTCGATGATCCGGAAGCGGCCAGAAGGGCCATGTCGAACCCCGGCGCCAGATCGGCGAAGGGGCGCCCGAGGGCGTCATCCTTTCTGACTCTGAACATGGCGCAGGCGGCCTCGTTGAGGCGCGAGATTCTGCCGTCACGCGTCAGCATCAGGGCCGCCGTCGACAGGAAGGCCACGTTCAGCAGGGCGTCGCGCGCCGCCAGGGCGCCGCTGAGGCTGGAGGCCTGACGCCAGACCAGGACCAGGGCCGCCGAAGCCGCCAGCGACAGGAGCAGGGCGAGGGGGACGAGGCCGCGCGCCGACGACGGCGCGGCCAGCGCCCCTGTCAGGGCTGCGGCGGCGGCCAGGACGCACGACAAGGCGATCGCCGTCGCCAAAGGGCGCCGGGCGGGCATGGCGTCAGGCAGGCGGCGGTCCAATACTGAGTAAATCGAGCTAGTCCTCGTCTCCAATAATTCAGGAGCCGGGCCCTTCTGTGTCGTCATCGTCATGAGGCGGGCGAGGATGACTTATTAGATAGGTCTCGCTCGACGCGCAATTGCCGACTGTAGTTGTTCGAGGGCGTCAGAAATGAAGATTTCTGCAATAACGTCGATATATACGCAATCTGAGTTCGTGGTTACTTAATCGTTAATAGTTATGCTGAAGGTTGTGTGCGGCAAAAGCTGTGCATGAGAAAGGCGCGCAATTGCGGGTTTCTACGTACGGTCGAGTTTACGATTGCTACCGTTGTCCCGCTCAGAAAGGCCTCAGTCTCAAAGAGGTCTGAATGCCCTTCGAATTCCTCGCCCGGCGCCAGAATGGCGGCCGCGCGTTTCATCCCCCGCTGTCCGGCGGGCTTCTCATCGCCCTGTCGGCGGCGCTGCCGATCGTCCTGTCGGCGCCTGCACAGGCTCAATCCCTCGACGCCCAAGTCGGCGTCGCCAGCGAATATGTCGGCAAGGGACTGGGCAAGAGCGCCGGCGACCCGAGCCTGAACGCCAACCTGGAGGCGTCCTACGGCGCCTTCTACGGCAGCGTCTTCGCCTCGACGGCCAAGCTGTCCCAGGGATCGGACGCCGAGATCATCACGGCCCTGGGCTGGCGGCCCAGGGCGGCGGGGGTCGCCTTTGATCTTTCGGTGATGAACCGCGACCTGCCCGGCACGCGATCGGGCGTCGACGCCAACTATTGGGAATATCAGGCTGACGCGTCGCGCAAGTTCGGGCGCGTCTCGGGACGCCTGCGGGTCAACTATACGCCGGACGGTTTCGCCGCGACCAGGGAAGCCTGGTGGATCGAGGCCCAGGCCGCGACGGCGCTGGGGGCGCGGGCCAGGGCCTCGGCGGCCTTCGGGGTGCGCTCGGCGGACGGCGGGGCCGACTACAACGCCTGGAATCTGGGCGTGAAATACAACCTGACCGAGCGGTGGGCCGCGGACGTCCGCTGGTACGACACGGACAGCCACGATCTCGGCGACAACTACGACGGGCGCCTGGTCGGCGCGCTGAGCTTCAACTTCTGATCGAAAGCCGGTTCGGCTCTCAAGAGAATCTTCACGGGGGAAGAGTTAGATGGACGCCATGTTGAGCGACCTGAAGATCGAAAAGAAACTGATGGCGGCCTTTGCGGTCGTCATTCTGGCCATCGTCGCCATGGGCGCGATGGTCTTCCTCCAGATCAATGCTCTGGAAGGCGCTCGCCTGGACCGGGTTCGCGCCTCCGCCGTGCAGCGCGAGGCCGAGACCGCGCAATTCTATCTGGCGCGCCAGGAGGCGAGCTATCGCGGCTTCCTCGTGTCGCGTGACGCCTATTATCTCCAGCGACTGGAAGAGCATCGCCAGAGCTTCAACAAGAGCCTGGATCGCGTGACCCAGCTCGACAGGACCAGCGCGCCCCAGGTGCGGACCGCGCGAGCCGCCGCCGACGAATGGCACAAGCAGGTGGTTCAGCGCGGCCAGGCCCTGGTCACGGATCAGGCCGGCTGGATGCAGGCCATCGCCATGGTCGGCCGCAACGGCGAAGCGGACAAATTCATCGACCCGGTCGAGACCACCCTGAACGCCTTGGTGGACAAGAAGGCGCAGGAAAGCCGCGTTTACGGCGAAGTCCAGGTTTCGACGGCCAAGACGGCGCGGATGATCCTGATCGGCGGCCTGGTCCTGGCCCTGGCCCTGGCCGGCGGCATGGCCGTGATGCTGACCAATGTCCTGGCCAGGCCGTTGACGGCGATGACGTCGGCCATGCGTCGTCTGGCGTCGGGCGACACCTCGGTGGCCGTGCCGGCCGCCGGCCGCAAGGACGAGGTGGGCCAGATGGCCGCCGCCGTCCAGACCTTCAAGGACGCCGCCATCGCCAAGGATCGTCTGGAGGCCGAGGCCGCCGCCCAGCGCCAGGCGGCCGAGGACGAGCGCATCCGGGTCGAGGCCGAGAAGGCTCAGGCGGCCGAGGAAGACCGCGTCGCCATCACGGCCCTGGCCCAGGGGCTGGGCGCCATGGCGAACGGCGACCTGACCCACCGTATGACGGCGGCCGTCGCGCCCAAGGCCGAGCAGCTGAAGGCCGACTTCAACGCCGCCATCTCGCAGCTGGAGCAGGCGGTGGCGGCCGTGATTTCCAATGTCGCCGCGATCCGGTCGGGTTCTGGCGAGATCAGCCAGGCCTCCGACGATCTGTCCCGCCGCACCGAGCAACAGGCCGCCAGCCTCGAAGAAACCGCCGCCGCCCTGGATGAGATCACCGCCACGGTGAACAAGACGGCCGACGGCGCGCGTCAGGCGTCGCACGTCGTGCAGACCGCTCGCAACGAGGCCGAGGCCTCGGGCGCCGTGGTCAGCGACGCCGTCGCCGCCATGACCGCCATCGAGCAGTCGTCCAACCAGATCGGCGCCATCATCGGCGTGATCGACGAGATCGCCTTCCAGACCAATCTGCTGGCTCTGAATGCGGGCGTCGAGGCAGCGCGGGCGGGCGACGCCGGTCGCGGCTTCGCCGTGGTCGCCTCGGAGGTGCGGGCCCTGGCCCAGCGCTCGGCCGAGGCCGCCAAGGAGATCAAGACCCTGATCACCGCCTCGGGGCGTCAGGTGGAGCAGGGCGTCAGCCTGGTCGGCCAGACGGGCGAGGCCCTGGGCCGCATCGTCGCGGGGGTGGCCGAGATCGATGGGCTGATGTCGGAAATCTCGGCCTCGGCCCAGGAGCAGGCGACCGGCCTGCAACAGGTCAACACGGCCGTGAACCAGATGGACCAGGTCACCCAGCAGAACGCTGCGATGGTCGAGGAATCGACCGCCGCCAGCCATTCGCTGGCCCAGGAAGCCGACGTCCTGGCCGCCTCGGTGGCCCGCTTCAAGGTGGCCCAGGATGCGAGTGCGGTCGCGACTCCGGCGCGTGTTTCAGCGCCCGCGTCTCAAGCCCAGCCGGCGTTCAAGGTCCAGCCGGCGCCGGTCGCTGCGGACGCTGCGCCGGCCCGCACGCCGCAGCCGGTGGCCGAAACGGTCGCCGCCCTGAAGACGATGGGACGCGGCGGCGCCGCCCTGAAATCTGAAGTCATGGAAGACGGCTGGGAGGAGTTCTGATGACGGCTGTGGTCGTTCTGGCCCCGGTTCTGGACCTGCGCGCGGCCGAGCCGCTGAAGGGCGAGCTGATGGCGGCGCGCGGTCAGGCCCTGACGCTGGACGGTTCGGCCGTCGAGCGTCTGGGCGGGCTGTGCCTGCAACTGCTGTTGTCGGCGATCCGCACCTGGCGCGCCGACGGCCAGGCCTTGACCTTCATCAATGCGTCCGAGGCGCTGACGACCCAATGGAGCGCCTTCGGCGCCTCGCCTTCCGATCTTTCCGCACAGGACGAAATTCAATGACCAAGACCGTTCTGACCGTCGACGACTCGCGCACCATGCGCGACATGCTGATGCTGGCGCTCAAGGACGCGGGCTATCGCGTGGTCCAGGCCGAGGACGGCGTCCACGGGCTGGAGGTGCTTCAGGCCGAAAGCCCGGACATCGTCATCACCGACATCAACATGCCGCGCATGGACGGCTTCGGCTTCATCGAGGGGATGAGGGCGGACCCGGCGTTCAGCGCCGTTCCCGTGCTGGTCCTGACGACCGAGAGCGACGCCGCCAAGAAGCAGCGCGCGCGTGAGGCCGGGGCCACCGGCTGGATCGTCAAGCCGTTCGACCCCGTGCGTCTGGTCGACGCCGTGCGCCGCGTGGCGGCCTAGGCGAGAGAGAGAGACGGGGCGATGAGCGACGATCCGTTCGAGGCGATCAAGGCGACCTTCTTCCAGGAGTGCGAGGAGCTCCTCGCCGATCTGGAAGGCAATCTGCTGACGCTGGAGTCCGGCTCGACGGACATCGAGGTCATCAACGCCGTGTTCCGCGCCGTCCATTCGGTGAAGGGCGGGGCGGGGGCTTTCGGGCTGGAGGACCTGGTGCGCTTCGCCCACGTCTTCGAGACGCTGATGGACGAGCTGCGCTCGGGCCGGAAGCCGTGCGACGAGCTGACGGTGAAGACGCTGCTGCGCGCCTCGGACGTGCTGGCCGATCACGTCGCCGCCGCGCGCGGCGCGGGCGCCGCCGTCGATCCGGCGCGTTCGGCCGGTCTGGTCGCCGAGCTGGAGACCCTGACCTATGGCGGGGCCGCGCCGATCGCGACGGCCGAGCCGGCAGAGGACGACTTCGGCTTCACGCCCGTCGCCATGGACCTGGGGGCGTTCGACGCCCCGGCGGGTCTGCCCGACCTGCCGCCGTTGCCGGATCTGGCGGCTTTGGCGCCCTTGCCTGACCTGTCGGCCCTTGCCGCTGCAGGCGGCTGGAAGATCGTCTTCCGTCCCCATCCGCGCCTCTACGCCAGCGCCAATGAGACCGGGCTTCTGCTGCGCGAACTGGGCCGACTGGGCCCGATGCGGGTGCAGATGGACGACAGCGGCGTGCCGTTGCTGGACGCGCTGGAGCCGACCGACAGCCACCTGATCTGGACCATCGAACTGGAGGGCGACGCCAGTGAGGACGAGGTGCGCGAGGTCTTCGACTTCGTGGAGATGGACTGCGACCTGAGCATCACGCCGCTGGGCGATGCGGCTTCGGTCGAGGCTGCGCCCGTCGCGGCCGAGGAGGTCGCCCCTGACCTCGGCGACGACGCCTCGGCCCTGGCCCGCGCGGCATCGTCGGACCTGGACATCGCCGCCCTGCTGGCCTCGGTCGGCGCCGCGCCGACGGAGGCGCCCGCGCCTGTCGCCGTGACGCCTGCGGTCGAACCTGTCGCGCCGCCGCCGGTCAAGCCTGCGCCCGCGCCGGCCGCGCCGACTCCCGCGCAGGCGACGGCCCCCGCCGCTGCGGCGCCGGTGACCATCCGCGTCGATCTGGAGCGCGTGGACCGCCTGATCAATGCGGTCGGCGAACTGGTCATCCAGCAGGCCATGCTGGCCCAGCGCGTGACCGAAAGCGGCCTGGCTCGTTCGTCCGACATCGGCCTGGGTCTGGAAGACCTCGAACTGCTGACGCGCGAGATCCAGGACAGCGTCATGGCCATCCGCGCCCAGCCGGTGAAGTCGGTGTTCCAGCGGATGCCGCGCCTGGTGCGCGAGGCCGCCGAGGCCACGGGCAAGAAGGTCAAGCTGGTCACCTCTGGCGAGGACACCGAGGTCGACAAGACCGTGGTCGAACGCCTGGCCGAGCCGATCACCCACATGCTGCGCAACGCCATCGACCACGGGCTGGAAAGCCCCGAGGACCGTCTGGCGGCGGGCAAGCCGGCCGAGGGGACGGTGCGCCTGGCGGCCCTGCACCGCTCGGGCCGGATCGTCATCGAGATCGCCGACGACGGCAAGGGCATCAACCGACCGCGCGTGAAGGGCATCGCCGTCGAGCGCGGCCTGATCGCCGAGGACGCGGTGCTGTCGGACGACGAGATCGACAACCTGATCTTCCTGCCGGGCTTCTCGACCGCGGCCGAGGTGTCCGACCTGTCGGGCCGGGGCGTCGGCATGGACGTGGTGCGCCGCTCGATCCAGTCGCTGGGCGGGCGCATCTCCATCAGCTCCGTGCCCGGCAAGGGCTCGACCTTCACCCTCAGCCTGCCGCTGACGCTGGCGGTGCTGGACGGCATGGTGGTCGGGGCCGCCGAACAGACCCTGGTCGCGCCCCTGGCCGCCATCGTCGAGAGCCTGACCCCGAACGCGGCCGACATCCATTACGTCGGCGGCGTCGATCCCGTGCTGCGCTTCCGCGAGGCCTTCGTGCCGCTGGTGGACGTTGGTCTGGTCATGGGCTTCCGCGACGCCCCGACCGAGCTGAAGGGCGGGGTGGTGATGATCGTCGAGACCGAAAGCCGTCAGCGCGCGGCCCTGCTGGTGGACGCCATCCACGGCCAGCGCCAGGTCGTCATCAAGAGCCTGGAAACCCACTATCGCCACGTCGAGGGCGTGGCCGCCGCCACCATCCTGGGCGACGGCCGCGTGGCCCTGATCCTCGACATCGACGCCCTAGTGACCGCCAAGCGTTCCCGAACCCCGTCGCGTTCCGACCTGCAAATGGCGAGCTGAGACCATGACCCCGACTAAACACCAGACCCTGACCCCCAATGTCGCCGGGACCGACCGCGAACTGATCGCCTTCCGCATCGGCGAACAGGAATTCTGCGTCGACATCATGAGCGTGCGCGAGATCCGCGGCTGGACCCCGGCCACGCCGCTGCCGCGCTCGCCCGCCTATATGAAGGGCGTCATCAACCTGCGCGGCGTGGTGCTGCCGATCATCGACCTGGGCGCGCGTTTCGGCTTGGCCACGACCGAGCCGACCGAGCGTCACGTCATCATGGTGGCCCATGTCGGCTCGCGCCTGGTCGGCCTGCTGGTCGATGCGGTGTCGGACATCGTGCAACTGTCGGACGCGGCCATCCAGCCGACGCCCGACGTGGCCAGCGACCAGGTGAAGTCCTTCGTGAAGGGCATCTTCGCCGTCGAGGGCGGCCGCATGATCAGCCTGATCGACCTGGACCACGTCCTGCCGGAAAGCGAGGCCGAAGCGGCATGACGACCGTCGCCGGGCGGGAAGCCCTGGTCGAAGGCGAGTTCGTCTTCACGGCCGAGGATTTCCGCCACATCGCCCAGACCCTGCACGCTCACGCGGGGATCGCCCTCAGCGAGGGCAAGGCGGCGCTGGTCTATTCGCGTCTGGCCAAGCGGCTGCGCGTGCTGGGGCTGCGCAGCTTCCGCGACTACTGCGCCCTGATCGATGGGGCGGAGGGCGTGGACGAGCGCCAGGCGATGATGGCGGCCCTGACCACCAACGTCACCCGCTTCTACCGCGAGCCGCACCACTTCGATCACCTGCGCGACAAGGTGATGCCGGAACTGGCGGCGAAGGCGCGCGCGGGCGGGCGGGTGCGCCTGTGGTCCGCCGCCTGTTCGAACGGGCAGGAGCCCTATTCGATGGCGATGACCGTGCTGGACGTCCTGCCGGAAGCGGCCGAACTGGACGTGCGCATCCTGGCCACCGACATCGACCCCAACATGGTCGCCGAAGGTGCGGCGGGCGTCTATTCCGACGACCTGCTGGCTCCGGTCCCGGCGGCGTCGCGCAGGCGTTTCGAGCCGGTCGCGGGCGCGCCGGGCCGGTTCAGCGCCGATGCGACGCTGCGGCGGCTGGTGACCTTCAAGGAGCTGAACCTGATCGGCGACTGGCCGATGCGCGGCCGCTTCGACGTCATCTTCTGCCGCAACGTGGTCATCTATTTCGACGACGCGACCCAGGAGCGGGTCTGGGGCCGGTTCATGCCGATCCTGAACCCCGGCGGCGTCCTCTACATCGGCCATTCCGAGCGGGTGACGGGCCCGGCGGCCCATGTGCTGCAGCCCGCCGGCCTGACCACCTACGTCAAGGGAGCGGGGGCATGAGCGCGGTCACGGTCCTGGTGGTGGACGACAGCGCCACCATGCGCAGCCTGATCAGCGCCGTCCTGCGCCGCGATCCGGAGATCAACGTGGTCGGCACGGCCGCTGATCCGCTGGAGGCGCGCACGAAGATCAAGGCGCTGAACCCCGACGTCATCACCCTGGACGTCGAGATGCCCAATATGAACGGGCTGGAGTTCCTGGAGAAGATCATGCGGCTGCGGCCCATGCCGGTGGTCATGGTTTCGACCCTGACCCAGGCGGGGACCGACGTAACCCTGGCCGCGCTGGAGGTCGGGGCCGTCGACGCCGTGGCCAAGCCCGCGCCGGGCGTGCCTGCGGCCGAAGCCTTCGCCGACCTGGCCGAAAAGGTGAAGGTCGCCGCGCGGTCTCGCGTTCGTCCGCTGGAGGATCGCGCGGTCAAGGGCCACGAGGGCGCCTATCACGCGGACCCCGACCATGTGCTGGCGATCGGCTCTTCCACCGGCGGGGTCGAGGCCTTGCTGACCATCCTGTCGGCCTTTCCGGCGGACTGTCCGGCGACGGTCGTCACCCAGCACATGCCCGCCAGCTTCACCAGGAGCTTCGCCGCGCGCCTGAACAAGGTCTCGGCCGCCACGGTCAGCGAGGCCGAGGACGGCGCGCCGCTGAAGCCGGGCCACGTCTACATCGCGCCGGGCGGCGAGGCTCATCTGGCCGTGTCGGGCGGGCGTTGCCGCCTGGTCGCCGCCGATCCGGTCAACGGCCATCGCCCCTCGGTCGACGTGCTGTTCGGCTCGGTCGCCCAACTGGGCCGCCCGATGACGGGCGTCATCCTGACCGGCATGGGCAAGGACGGGGCCAGGGGCCTGCTGGCCATGCGCCAGGCCGGCGCCCGCACCCTGGGCCAGGACGAGGCGTCCTGCGTCGTCTATGGGATGCCGCGCGCGGCCTTCGAACTGGGCGCCGTCGAGCGCCAGTTGCCCCTGTCCCGCATGGCCCCGGCCATTCTCGAATCCTGCGCCGCCCGTTCGGCCGCGCCCCAGACTGTCGCGTAAGGACGTTCATGCCCGCCGCTTCCGCCATTCGCACCCTTGTCGTCGACGACCAGCTGACGATGCGCTCTCTTGTTCGCGCCAGTCTGCAGCAGATCGGGATGCGCGACATCGAGGAGGCGCCCGACGGCGAGGCGGCCCTGCGGTCCCTGCTGGCGCAACCGGTCCATCTGGTGATCTCGGACTTCAACATGCCGAATCTGGACGGCCTCAGCCTGCTGCGCGCCATCCGGGCGCACCCGCCCCTGTCCAAGACGGCCTTCATCATGCTGACCGGTCGGGCCGACCGCGAGCTGGTTCAGCGCGCCGTGCAGTTCGGCGTGAACAACTACCTGGTCAAACCCTTCACCACCGCCCAGCTGAAAGAGAAGCTGGAAGCGGTGTTCGGCCCGCTGACGTGATCGGCGCGGCCGCTCAGGAGCCGGTCGAGCGGCGCGTGCACGTAGGGCAGGGCGATCACTTCGTGTCGTCCGATCCCGACGTGGTGCTGACCACCGTCCTGGGCAGCTGCGTGGCCCTGTGCCTGCGTGATCCGGCGGCGGGGGTCGGGGGCATGAACCACTTCCTTCTGCCCGAAGGCTCGGGCTCCGGAACGGACGCCGGCCGTCGCTACGGCGCCTATCTGATGGAAGTGCTGATCAACGACGTGCTGAAGGCGGGCGGACGCCGCGAGCGGCTGGAGGCCAAGCTGTTCGGCGGCGGGCGCATGTTCGACAGTCTCAGCGACGTGGGCGCCGCCAACGCCGACTTCGCCGAGAAATTCCTGGCCGACGAAGGGATTCCCGTCGTCAGCCGCAGTCTGAGAGGCGCGGGCGGGCGCCGCATACACTATTGGCCGGTCAGCGGTCGGGCGCGTCAGCGCGTGGTGACGGACGGCGCGATCCTGCCGCCCGCGATCCCGTCGCCGCCCGTCGCAACCGGAGATCTGGAGCTGTTCTGATGGCCGAGACAGACAATCGCGACCTGTTGGCCGCCATGGCGGCGGAGCTGGCGGACATCCGCGTCGAGATCGAGGCGGCGGGCGGTCTGGTGTCCGAGGTCCTGCGCCAGCTGCCGGCCGAGGCCCGGCTGGGGTATCTGACGCGCAGCCAGACCTTCGACGTGCTCTCTCAGCGGATCGAGGCCCTGGCCGGCCTGGCCCAGGCCGTGGCCGAAGACCAGCCGATGGACACCGCCCTGGCGGCGCTGCCCCTGGCCGAGATGGCCGAGCGGATGCAGGAGACCACCCACCGCGCCCGGCCGGGAGCGACCCCCGCCGAGGAGAGCGCCGAAGACGAACGCGTCCCGGCCTCGGGCGTGCTGCAACTCTTCTGAGCCCATGAGCGAGGACCGCATTAATCTGGAGCAGTCGACGGTCCTGCTGGTGGACGACACGCCGCAGGCGCTCGACATGCTGAGCTCGATCTTCCAGGGCTTCGGCGTCAAGGAGCAGATCAAATGCCCCTCGGCCGTCGAGGCGGTGAAGGTCGTGCAGCAGCGTTCGGTCGATCTGATCGTCATCGACTGCGGCGACCCGGAGATGGACGGCTACGCCTTCACCCGCTGGCTGCGACGCGAGACGCCCGCGCCCCTGCGCTACACCCCCGTCATCCTGGTGACCGGCCACGCCGCCCAGTCCAAGGTGCAGGAAGGCCGCGACTGCGGGGTCAGCTTCGTCATCGCCAAGCCCCTGACGCCCGCCGTGCTGCTGAAGCGCATCCTGTGGCTGGGGGCCGACGAGCGCGAGTTCGTGGAATGCGAAACCTACGTCGGGCCGGATCGTCGTGTCCGCAACTTCGGCCCGCCCGTGGGCATGGCGGGGCGCCGCAAGGGCGATCTGTCGGCCCATGTCGGCCACGCCGTCGAGGCCAATATGGACCAGGCCGATATCGACATGCTGCTGAAGCCGCAAAGGGTGTCCCTGTGACCGAGGCCGTGACCACCAGGATCCAGACCTCCCTGGCGCAACAGATGGCCCAGCCGGGCGGCCGGACCCTGGCCGACGTCGAGCGCCGCGCCAACGAGCGCCTGGGCCGGCACAAGGCCGAGGTCATGGTCGAGGTCGAGGCCGCCGTCGCGGGGCTGGAAGGGCTGTGCGCCGCGCAGCCAGAGGCGCCGGCGGCGGAGGTCTATCGCTTGGCGACGCGGGTGCTGGACCTGGCGGGTTTCTTCGAGACCGGGCCCTTGTTCGACGCGGGCTACAGCCTGGCCGACATGGCGGACCGCATGGCGACGGCCGACGCCTGGGAGTGGCCGCCGGTTCAGGTGCACGTCCAGGCGCTGCGGCTGATCCTCAACGCGGGCTGCGAGCGCAATGCGGCGACGGATCATCTGCTGGCGGGCCTCAAGGCCGTCGCGGGGAAGACGGGCGCCTAGGCCCTTCTCCCCTTGTGGGAGAAGGAAGCCGTTAGCCGTATCTGGCGATGCCCAGGTCGGCGGTTTCGATGTCCGGCGTCCGGCCGCTGATCAAATCGGCGATGACGCGGGCCGAGCCGCAGGCCATGGTCCAGCCCAGCGTGCCGTGGCCGGTGTTCAGGAACAGGTTGTCCAGCCCGGTCTTGCCGATGACCGGGGTGCCGTCGGGCGTCATCGGGCGCAGGCCGGACCAGTAGCTGGCCGCCTTCAGGTCGCCGGCGCCGGGGAAGAGCGAGCCCACCGAATGCTCCAGCGTGTTGCGGCGCTGTTCCGGCAGGATGTTGTTGTAGCCCGAGATTTCGGCCATGCCGCCGACGCGGATGCGGTCGCCCAGACGGGTGATCGCCACCTTGTAGCTCTCATCCATGATGGTCGAGACGGGGGCGGCGGGTTCGTCGATGATCGGGGCGGTGATCGAATAGCCCTTCACCGGATAGACCGGCAGGGTCATGCCCAGCGGCTTGACCATCTGCGGCGAGTAGGAGCCCAGCGCCAGCACATAGGCGTCGGCCGCGACCACGCCCTTGTCGGTCTTGACCCCGGTGATGCGGCCGCCCTCGGCGATCAGAGCCTGAATCGTCGTGCCGTACTGGAAGGTCACGCCCTGCGTCGTCGTCGCGTGGTCGGCCAGGGCGTTGGTGAATTTGAAGCAGTCGCCGGTCTCGTCGCGCGGCAGGCGCAGGCCGCCGACGAACAGGTCGCGGGTGGCCTTCAGGCCCGGCTCGGCGCGGATGCAGCCGTCCTGGTCCAGAACCTCGAACGGGACGCCGCCTTCGCGCAGGACCTCGGTGTCCTTGTAGATGCCGTCGAGCTGTTTCTGGGTGCGGAACAGCTGCAGCGTGCCCTGGGTGCGGTGGTCGTACTGAAGGCCCAGCTCCTCGTTCAGCGCCGTCTGCACCACCTGGCTGTATTCGGCCAGACGCACCATCCGCGCCTTGTTCAGCGCATAGCGGGTCGAGGTGCAGTTGCGCAGCAGGGCCAGCAGCCAGCGCACGGTCGCCACGTTCAGATGCGGATGCAGGATCAGCGGGGCGTGGCGCATGAACAGCCACTTGACCGCCTTGGCCGGGATGCCGGGCGCGGCCCAGGGCGAGGAGTAGCCGGGCGAGATCTCGCCCGCATTGGCGAAGCTGGTCTCCAGCGCCGGGCCGCTCTGGCGGTCGATGACGGTGACCTCGTGCCCCTGACGGGCCAGGTAGTGGGCGGTGGTCACGCCGATGACGCCGGCGCCGAGGATTGCGATCTTCATAGGACTTGACCTTACGCGAACCAGACGCGTGGCCTCCTAGACCAGATTTTGCGCCGGTCGCGCAAGTCGGAGTTTGTGTGCGCCGCAATATCGACGACGTTGATAAGGACTGCCTGTGTTCGGCCTATCACGGTTGATTATTTGCTCGCTATATCGGTCAGGCGCGACAAGCTTGGTCTAGGAGGATCGGGTCGGGTCGGTCAGAGGCTCGCCGTAGTGGCGATCGCCATGCAGATTGGCGGCCAGGGGCGCTGTGGTGCGTTCGATCATGCGATGGACGACCGGCTTGTCCGGCCCCTGGTGCAGGGCGCGGATGCCCTCGTTGATCGAGGCGTCGGCGTGGGTGATGCGCTGGTTGTGGCGGATGTAGTCCAGCCAGGTCGGCGTCTGATATTTCTCGACCCAGATCTCGGGTTCGGCCAGGTCGCGCATCAGGCGCCACTGACGCGCGCCGTCGCGGCGGCGGATGCGACGCCGCTCGTCCATCAGGGCCAGGAAGGCGTCGATGTCCTCCTCGCGGATGCGATAGGCGATGGAGACGATCACCGGCCCGCTGCGCGGCTCGATGGCCAGGGCGGTCTGCGGCTCGGTCCACCGACGCAGCAGGTCCATGTTCAGATTGGCGGTCGAGGGCAGGGGGACCCTGAGGCCGATCAGCACGCACAGCGTCAGCACGCCCGCCGATACGGCCAGCGCCGTCTCGACGCCGTAGGTCTGGGCCAGACTGCCCCACAGCCAGCTGCCGCCCGCCATGCCGCCGAAGGCCGCCATCTGATAGAGCGCCAGGGCCCGCGCCACGACCCAGCGGGGCACCGACATCTGCACCGTGACGTTGAAGCTGGACAGCACCAGCACCCAGCCCGCTCCGGCGATCATCAGGGCCGGAAGCGTCACGACCAGCCAGGGCGCATAGGCCAGGCCCAGGGCCGCCGCCGCAAAGGCCAGGGCGGCGACGCGGACGATGGTCTCCGTCTCATATTTCGCGCGAAGCCGGCCGACGAACAGGGCGCCGCCCACGGCGCCGACGCCGAATGATCCGAGCAGCAGGCCGAAGACCAGAGGGCCGCCGCCGCTCTCGCGCGCGACCACGGGCATCAGGGCCTGGATCGCGCTGGCGCCGACGCCGAACACCAGGGCGCGCAGCAGCACCGCCGTCACACGCGGCGACAGGAAGGCGTAGCGCACCCCGCCGGCCATGGCCGCCAGCAGCCGCTCGCGCGGCAGGGTCTGCTTGGGCCGCTCGGGCTTCCAGCGGAACAGGACGATCAGCAGGCCCAGATAGCTGAAGGCGTTGACGGCGAAGGCTGCCGCAGCGCCCGCCGCCGCCACGATCAGGCCGCCCAGGGCCGGGCCGACGCTGCGGGCCATGTTGAAGCCCATGGAGTTCAGGGTCACGGCTCCGGCCAGATCCTCACGCGGGACCATGTCGCCGACCGACGCCTGCCACGCCGGGCCGTTGAAGGCCGTGCCGCAGCCGATCAGGAAGGTGAAGGTCAGCAGCACCCACGGCGTGATCCAGCCCATCCAGGTCATGGCCGCCAGCCCCGCCGAGACCAGCAGCATGAAGGTCTGGGCCGCCAGCATGATCCTGCGTCGGTCCACCGTGTCGGCCAGGGCCCCGGCCGCCAGCGACAGCAACATGATCGGCAGGGTGATCGACGCCTGCACCAAGGCGACCATCTGCGCCGAGGCGATGGAGGTCATCATCCACGCCGCGCCCACCGACTGGATCAGGCCGCCGAAATTGGTGACCAGGCTGGTGATCCACACCGCCCGGAAGATCGGATGCCGCAGCGGCGCCAGGGCCGAGGGACGCTCCGGCGGAACGGACGGCGGCCCAGAAGCAGCGGCGTCGGCGGTCGAACTCATGCGGGGCGGCTCCTCGCATGGACGATACGGGGGTGGACGATACGCAGCAGACGGGAACCGACGACGATCATGCGGGCAATCCACACGGCTTCGGCGGGGGAAGCAAGGCAGGAAGCGGTCACTCTGGGTTCCGGATTATTGGCGTCGCGAGGGCGGCGGCGGGACGCTATAGGAAGGCCGTGACCGTCCCAGCCGTTCCCTCCCAGTCGCCTTCGGCCGCCTTCACCGTGGCCGCCCTGTATCGTTTCGCGCCCGTGGCCGATCCGGCGGCGTTGCGGATGCATCTGCTGGACCTGTGCGGCACGCAGGTGCGCGGCACGCTTCTGGTGGCGCATGAGGGAATCAACGGCACTATCGCCGGCCCCGAAGCCGACGTCGCCCGCGTCGTCGACGGGGTGCGCGCCTTGCCGGGCTTCGAGCGGCTGGAGCTGAAATATTCGACGGCGCAGGCCATGCCCTTCCACCGCATGAAGGTGCGGGTGAAAGCCGAGATCGTCACCATGGGCCAGCCCGACATCGACCCGGTCGAGGGCGTCGGGACCTACGTCTCGCCCCAGGACTGGAACGCCCTGATCGCCGATCCCGACACCGTCGTCATCGACACCCGCAACGACTATGAGGGCGAGATCGGCGCCTTTGCGGGCGCCGTCCAGCCCAATACCCGCACCTTCCGCGAGTTCGCCGACTGGTTCCGCACCGAGGGGCGCGCCCTGCTGGACCGTCCGACCCCGCCGAAGGTGGCGATGTACTGCACCGGCGGCATCCGCTGCGAAAAGGCCACCGCCTTCCTGAAGGCCGAGGGGGTGCGCGACGTGCATCACCTCGAAGGCGGCATCCTGAAATATCTGGAGACCGTGCCGGAGCCGGAAAGCCTGTGGCGCGGCGAGTGCTTCGTCTTCGACGAGCGGGTGGCCGTGGGGCATGGGCTGGTCGAGGGCGAGCACGCCTTGTGCCGGGGCTGCCGGATGCCGGTCAGCCCCGAGGGGCGCCGCTCTGCGCGCTATGTCGAGGGCGTGTCCTGCGACCGCTGCTGGGACGACCGCGACGCGACCCAGCGCGAGGGTTACGCCGAACGCCAGAAGCAGATGGAGATCGCCCGCGCCCGAGGCGTGGCGCATGTGGGGGCGGCGCAGAAGGGTTAAGAGGCGCTTCTTCCTCTCACTACTCTGCCGTCATCCTCGGGCTTGACCCGAGGATCCAGCCTTGCCGCGAGCTGTCGTCGTATCGTGGCGCGCATTGATTGATCCCACACCGGCCAACCGGCGCGGGTCTGGATCCTCGGGTTTTGCCCGGAGAGGGTCGCGGTCGGCGCCCTGCCATGCCATCCTCCTCGCATAGTCAGGAGGCCCGCCCATGTCCGCCTTTCGTCCCGTCGAGCGCCTCGACACTCATGAGGTGTCCAATCAGGTTCCGCCGCTGGAGGACGTCGACCTGTTCGCGGGCGACAGGGCGCTGCACGACGCCGTGCGCCACTGGGGCGGGGCGGGGCATGTCGAGCGGCTGACCGATCTGGGCCGCCGCTGCGGCTCGGCCGAGGTGATCGACTGGGGCGTGCAGGCCAATCGGTTTACGCCCGTGCTGGACACCCACGACCGCTATGGCCGCCGGATCGACGAGGTGACCTTTCATCCGGCCTATCATCAGCTGATGGATCTGGGACTGGGCGCAGGGATCGCCGCCAGCGCCTGGGACGGGACGCCGAACGGGCATCTGCTGCACGCGGCCATCCTGTTCCTGACCGGGCAGGCGGATTCGGGCACCAGTTGCCCCATGACCATGACCTACGCCTCGGTGGCGGCCTTGCAGGCCGATCCGGCGGCGGGCCAGCCGTGGATCGACCGTGTTCTGACCGGCCGTTACGACCCGGCCGTGCGCCCGGCGGGGGACAAGGCGGGCGTGACCCTTGGCATGGCCATGACCGAGAAGCAGGGCGGCTCGGACGTGCGCGCCAACACCACCCGCGCCGAGCGGGTCGGCGAGGACGGCTGGTATAGTCTGACCGGGCACAAGTGGTTCTGTTCGGCGCCGATGTGCGACGCCTTCCTGACGCTGGCCTATGCGCCGGGCGGGCTGACCTGCTTCATCCTGCCGCGCTGGCTGCCGGACGGGACGCGCAATGCGGGCTTCCGCGTCATGCGGCTGAAGGACAAGATGGGCGACCGCTCCAACGCCTCGTCCGAGGTCGAGTATCACGGCGCGCTGGCCCAGCGGTTGGGGGACGAGGGGCGCGGCGTCGCCACCATCATCCGCATGGTCCAGCATACGCGGCTGGACTGCGTGGTCGGATCGGCGCTGCAGATGCGCGGGGCGCTGGCGCAGGCGGTGTGGCACGCCGCCCACCGCACCGCCTTCCAGAAGCGGCTGATCGACCAGCCGATGATGGCCGCCGTCCTGACCGATCTGGCGGTGGAGAGCGAGGCGGCCACGGCCCTGTCGATACGGCTGGCGGCCACCTTCGATACGGACGACGCCGTGGGGCGCCTGCTGACGCCGGTCGCCAAATACTGGGTCTGCAAGCGCGCGCCGAACCTGATCTATGAGGCGATGGAGGCGCTGGGCGGCGCCGGCTACGTCGAGACGGGACCGATGCCGCGCCTGTTCCGTCAGTCGCCGCTGAACGCCATCTGGGAAGGCTCGGGCAACGTCATCGCCCTGGACGTGCTGCGCGCGGCGGGGCGCGAGCCGGAGGCCGTCGAGGCTCTGCGCGACTGGCTGGGGTCGCAGGCCGGGAAGTCCGCCGACTACGACCGTTTCATCGCCGGGCTGGGCGTGACGGCGAACGAGGCGGGGGCGCGGCTGGCGGTCGAGCGGCTGGCGCTGGCGGCCCAGGCGGCGGCCCTGCTGGAGATGGACAGCCCCTCGGCCGAAGCCTTCATCGCCCTTCGTCTGCGCCCGCGCGGCATGGCCTATGGCGCCTATGAGGTCGAGGTGGATCAGCGGGCGGTGCTGGAACGGGCCATGCCCGCCTGAAACTCGGGAAAAGGGCGCTCAGATAGGACGAAGGCCTCGCGGGGGCTCCGCGAGGCCTTCGGTGGTGGAGCTAAGCGGAGTCGAACCGCTGACCTCTTGAATGCCATTCAAGCGCTCTACCAACTGAGCTATAGCCCCAGGCCGTATCGGCTTGGTCATGTCGTCGACCGTGTCAGGCTGAAGCGCCCGGAAAGGACGAAGGCCCCGCGGGCGTTCCGCGAGGCCTTCGATGGTGGAGCTAAGCGGAGTCGAACCGCTGACCTCTTGAATGCCATTCAAGCGCTCTACCAACTGAGCTATAGCCCCGAACCTTTCGGTCGGTCCCGCCGGGGAAGCTGTCGCCCCCCGGCGAGGCGCGGAAACTAGGTCAGGCCGTTTTGAAGATCAAGCGGGTCTGACACATTTTTTTCCGCTTATTTTTCCGACTCTTGGGCCTTAGTCGTCGTCACGCGAAGGCTTGGCCAGCTCTTCGTCGAGGTCGTCGTCGTCCTCGTCCTCGATGAAGGGCACGGAATCGTCGTCGTCATCGTCCAGGACGTCGTCGTCATCGTCGCCGTCGGTCGAGCCCATGCCGGCGTCGTCGCCGCCCGGCTCGCCGTCGTCGTCGTCCGGCGTCAGGATCGGCTCATGGCCTTCCTGGTCGATTTCGGGGGTGGAGCCTTCGGCGTCCTCTTCATCCTCGTCGCTCTCGACCGACTTGTCGGCGACCTGATCTTCGGCCTCCCCGTCGTCAGCGGCGAAGCCGGCGCCGCGCCGCGCACGGCGGCTGCGTACGGCTTCTTCCATCGGATCGAACTCGGTGTCGCACTTGGGGCAGTGGGCCGGGCGACGGTTCAGATCGTAGAATTTGGCCTGGCAGTTCGGGCAGACCTGCTTTTGGCCCAGTTCGGGATTGGCCACGTGATTAGACCTTCGGCGGGTTTAAGGGAGAAATCGGAAATAGGGCGGCTCCCTTGCCACCGGCGGGGGCCGCTGTCAAAAGCCTTCTTTTCCGCGCCTGCGCGGCCTTCCTGACATTCGGAGCCTGCATCAGGGTGAGCACTCCCCAGACCTTCACCGCGTCCCGCGTTTCCAGCCTCGATTCCGGCCTTCGGGGCGTGGTTCGCGCACCGGGCGACAAGTCGATGTCGCACCGCGCCCTGATCTTCGGCGGCATGGCCGAGGGCGTGACCGAAATCGAGGGTCTGCTGGAGGGCGACGACATCCTGGCCACAGGCCGGGCCATGCAGGCGTTCGGGGCTGGGGTGGAGCGGATCGGCGAGGGGCGCTGGCGGGTCGAGGGGCGCGGCGCCCTGCGTTCGCCCGAGGCGGTCATCGACTGCGGCAACGCCGGAACGGGGGTGCGCCTGCTGATGGGGGCGGCGGCGGGCTATGCGCTGACGGCGACGTTCGACGGCGACGCCTCCCTGCGCAAGCGGCCGATGAAGCGGGTCACCGGGCCGCTGGCCGACATGGGCGCGCGGTTCGACTGGAACGCGGCCGAGGATCGGGTGCCGCTGACGCTACATGGGGGCGGGCTGAAGGGCGTGACCTTCGTCCAGAGCGTCGCCTCGGCCCAGATCAAGTCGGCCATCCTGCTGGCCGGGCTGAACGCGGACGGCGAGACCGTCGTGGTCGAGCCGGAAAAGAGCCGCGACCACACCGAGCGGATGCTGCGCGCCTTCGGCGCCGAGGTCGAGGTGACCGAAGAGGGCGACGGCTGGCGCATCCGCCTGTCGGGCGGACAGACGCTCAAGGGAACCCACGTCGCCGTACCGGGCGATCCGTCCTCGGCGGCCTTCCCTCTGGCGGCGGCGCTGGTGGTTCCGGGCTCAGAGGTGACGGTCGAGGGGGTGATGCTCAATCCCCTGCGCACCGGCCTGTTCCAGACCTGGCTCGACATGGGCGCGGACCTGACCATCGCCAACCGCCGCATGGCCGGGGGCGAAGAGGTCGGCGACGTCACCGCGCGTCATTCGGCGCTGAAGGGCGTCGTGGTTCCCGAAGACCGCGCCGCCTCGATGATCGACGAATATCCGATCCTGGCCGCCACGGCCGCCTTCGCAGAGGGCCACACCGTCATGCGCGGCATCGGCGAGATGCGCGTCAAGGAAAGCGACCGCATCGCCCTGATGGTCGCGGGGCTGTCGGCCTGCGGCGTTCAGGTGCAGGAGGAGCCGGAGGGCTTCATCGTCACTGGCGCCGTCGGGGTCGGCCCGGTGAAGGGCGGCGCGACCGTCGACACCGCCCATGACCACCGCATCGCCATGAGCCATCTGGTGCTGGGCCTGGCCGCCGAACAGCCCGTCTCGGTCCGCGACCCCGAGATGATCGCCACCAGCTTCCCCGGCTTCGTGGAGATGATGAACGGGCTGGGCGGCGCGATCAGATGAAGTCAGGCGCTGCTCCTGCCTGGTCGTCACGCCGAACGCTTCGTGCGATGACCTTGGCGGCTGGCTGCGCCATGATGTTCTGGGCTGTGGGATCTTTCGTCGATCTTGGCGATGGAAAAACCTGGAGTCACACGAAGCGACGTTATTCAGAATTGCTCGTGGGACGCGGTTTTGAGGTGAACAGCTTCGGCTTTTATAAAGTCCGTCAAGAAACGCATCCGAAAAAGTTCAAGCGTGTCGTCATTCTCCGGGGGGTGATGCCTACCGTATTCTTCACGGTATTGTTCGGCGCTTGTGCGATGGGGTGGGCTGCGCAACCTCGAGCGCCTGGTGATACCCGAGGGCGGTCGTCGGCCTAGCTTAATAGGGCGCTTGTGCTTCTTAAGGGGGAAGCGGTAGGGGCGTCCGTCCTGATCACTGGGATTCTTGGCGCCTTTCGCCTGATCTCTTTTTTGTTCGAAGCCTCAGGAAGGTAAGGTTCTGACCCAAGCGCTTGTCATCGCTGTCGACGGCCCCGCCGCTTCAGGCAAGGGCACCATCGCCGCGCGTCTGGCCGCCCATTACGGCCTGCCGTATCTGGACACCGGCCTGCTGTATCGCGCCGTGGGGCTGGCCGTGCTGGATGCGGGCGGCGACTTGGGCGACGCGCAGGCGGCGGCGCAGGCCGCGCGGGCGCTGGATCTGGCGAGCCTGAGCGACAATCCGCGCCTGACCGACCGCGGCGCGGGCGAGGCGGCCAGCCGCGTGGCCAGCCATCCGGGCGTGCGCGCCGCACTGCTGAAGCAGCAGCAGGACTTCGCCGCCCAGGCGGGCGGGGCGGTGCTGGACGGGCGCGACATCGGCACGGTGATCGCGCCGGACGCTCCGGCCAAGCTTTATATCGCCGCCAGTCCCGAGGTGCGGGCCGAGCGTCGCTGGAAACAGTTGACCGCGCGCGGCGAGGTCATCGCCTTCGAGGACATGCTGGAGGATATCCGTCGCCGCGACGCCCGCGACGCCGGCCGCGACGACGCCCCGATGGTCCAGGCGGACGACGCCGTCTTGCTGGATACGACCGATCTGGGTATAGAGGCCGCCTTCGATGCGGCCCGCCGTATCGTCGAGGCGGCGCGAGCCAGGGCCGGGATCTGATCCCGCCGGGCGAATCCAACGCTCCGATCTCCTCGACGGCCGCGGGCGTTCTGGCTTTTGTTTCGCGCTTTTCGAGCGTGCGTCGCCTCGCCTCGTGACGACCTGACTTTCCCTTTTACACCCCATTCGCGCAGGTCCGCCCAGTCGTGCGCGTTTCGCCTTTCATCAACCTCAAGAGTTTCCATGACTGAAACCCTCAACCCCACCCGCGACGATTTCGCCGCGCTCCTCGACGAACAGCTGCAAGGCCGCGATCTCGGCGAAGGCCAGGTCGTTCACGGCCGCGTCGTCGGCATTGAAAAAGACATCGTCATCATCGACGTCGGTCTGAAGACCGAAGGCCGCATCGCCATGCGCGAGTTCGGCCAGGGCGAAGGCGCCGTCCTGCCCAAGGTCGGCGACAACGTCGAGGTCTACCTGGAGCGCGTCGAGAACGCGATGGGCGAGGCCGTCATCAGCCGCGACAAGGCTCGCCGCGAAGAAGCCTGGACCCGTCTGGAAGCCGTGTTCGCCGAAGGCCACCCGGTCAATGGCGCCATCGTCGGCCGCGTCAAGGGCGGCTTCACCGTCGATCTGGGCGGCGCCTCGGCCTTCCTGCCGGGCTCGCAGGTCGACATCCGTCCGGTCCGCGACGTCGGCCCGCTGATGGGCAAGGAACAGCCCTTCGCCATCCTGAAGATGGACCGTCCGCGCGGCAACATCGTCGTCTCGCGTCGCGCCATCCTGGAAGAAGCCCGCGCTGAACAGCGCACGGAGCTGGTCGGCCAGCTGCAAGAGGGCGAAGTCCGCGAAGGCGTCGTCAAGAACATCACCGACTACGGCGCGTTCGTCGACCTGGGCGGCATCGACGGCCTGCTGCACGTCACCGACATGTCGTGGAAGCGCGTGTCGCACCCGTCGCAGGTCCTGGCCGTCGGCGACACCGTCAAGGTCCAGATCGTCAAGATCAACCCGGACACCCAGCGCATCTCGCTCGGCATGAAGCAGCTGCAGTCGGATCCGTGGGACGGCGTCGAGGCCAAGTACCCGGTCAACGCCAAGTACACCGGCCGCGTCACCAACATCACCGACTACGGCGCCTTCGTGGAGCTGGAGCCGGGCGTTGAGGGCCTGGTCCACGTGTCGGAAATGTCCTGGACCAAGAAGAACGTCCACCCGGGCAAGATCGTCTCCACCTCGCAGGAAGTGGACGTCATCGTCCTGGACGTCGACAGCGCCAAGCGTCGTATCTCGCTGGGCCTGAAGCAGGCTCAGAACAACCCGTGGGAGGCCTTCCTGGAGGCTCACCCGGTCGGTTCGACCGTCGAGGGCGAAGTCAAGAACGCCACCGAGTTCGGCCTGTTCGTCGGCCTGGACAACGACATCGACGGCATGGTCCACCTGTCGGACCTGGACTGGAACGTGTCGGGCGAAGAAGCCATCCAGCGCTACCGCAAGGGCGAGGTCATCAAGGCCAAGGTGCTGGACGTCGACATCGAGAAGGAGCGCGTCTCCCTGGGCGTCAAGCAGCTCGGCGGCGACCCGATGGAAGGCGACACCTACAAGCGCGGCCAGCAGATCACCGTCACCGTGACGGCGATCGAGACCGGCGGCATCGAGGTGAAGTTCGGTGAAGACGACGCGCCGGTCACGGCCTTCGTCCGCAAGTCGGACCTGTCGCGCGACCGCAACGAGCAGCGCACCGAGCGCTTCGCCGTGGGCGACCGCGTCGACGCCATGATCACCGCCGTCGACAAGGCCACGCGCCGCGTCTCGGTCTCGATCAAGGCCCTCGAGATGAAGGACGAACAGGAAGCCATCGAACAGTTCGGGTCGTCGGACTCGGGCGCCTCGCTGGGCGACATCCTGGGCGCCGCGCTCAAGAACGCGGGCAAGGAATAAGCTTCCTTCCCGACGAGAAAACGGGGCGGCCGGAGCGATCCGGCCGCCCTTTTTCTTGGGGCGTGGGCGCCGGCGGGCGGCGGCCGGGCTGGGCCGTTCTGGGAATCGCTCTCAGCGCAGATCGGCTTTTTCTCCCTTTCGGAGCCGCTGGCGGGACGAAAGCTGTCGGCCTCGAAAGCAAGAAACCTTCGCGACGATACGTTTTGTCTCTTTCTTCCTGTGGCGACAGACGGTTAGGGTGTCGTCCCGGACGGTGAAGCCAAGGCGGGGGCCTGAATGATCAAGTCTGAACTGATCGAGAAACTGGCGGCTGAGAACCTGCATCTCACCCATGCGGAGGTTGAGCGGGTCGTGAACGTGATCCTGGGCCGCATGACCGAGACCCTCTCGGACGGCGGCCGGGTCGAGCTTCGCGGCTTCGGCGCCTTCTCGGTGCGCAGCCGCCCGGCGCGGACGGGACGCAATCCCCGCACCGGCGAGACGGTCGAGGTGCCGGCCAAGGCCGTGCCCTTTTTCAAGAGCGGCAAGGAACTGCGCGAGCGCCTGAACGCTTCCGGCGACGCCTGATCCCTAATCGAAAGACTGAAGATCCCATGAGCCTGCTGACCGAGTTTCGGGAATTCGCCGCGCGCGGCAACGTCGTCGACCTGGCGGTCGGCGTCATCATCGGCGCTTCGTTCGGCAAGATCGTCACCAGCCTGGTGGATCAGGTGGTGATGCCGCCGATCGGCCTGCTGTTGGGCAAGGTCGACTTCTCCAAGCTGGAATGGGTCCTGGTGCCCGAGAACCCGGCGACTGAGGCGGTCGAGAAGGTGGCCATCCAGTACGGCGCCTTCATCAACACCCTGATCCAGTTCCTGATCGTGGCCTTCGTGGTCTTCCTGGCGGTCAAGGCGATCAACAAGATGCGCCGCGAACAGCCGGCCGAGCCGGAAGCGGCTGGCCCGACGCCGACCGAAGCCCTGCTGGCTGAAATCCGCGACGAACTGAAGGCGCGCCCCTAAGGGAGCGCCGCTGCGAGGGCCGTGTCAGGCCCTCGCTTCCACCGCTGAGCGGCGCCCGGGCACCGGCGCCAGCCGCAGGGCGGCGCTGGCCCGCGCGGGCAGCGGCCGCAGACAGAAGGAATAGTCGCCGTCATAGGGGGTGGGCCGCCAGCCGGCGTCCTGCATCCCCGCGTCAAAGGCGACGTGACAGTGGCCCCAGCCGCCTTCGCGGTGGGCCTTGTCGACGAGGGGGCCGAGCGCCTGCAGCAATTCGGGCGATGTCGTCTGCAATCGCACCTTGGCCGCGCCCAAGGCCGGGGCGAGGGTGCGCAGCCCTTCCAAAAGGGACTGGAGAGCGTCAGCCTCGGTCTCGAGGGCGATCAGATCGATGATCTCCAGGATCGGCGGCTCCAGCGGCGTCTGCTTGTTCAGCATGGCGACGGCGAACCCCGTGATGCGCCCGTTCGCGCGATACGCCAGGGTCAGCGGCGGCACCGTCAGGTCGGGGTCGGACAGGCGCCAACGCATGATGGCGGGGCTGCGGTCGGCGATCAGCCGACCTTCTCCCCGCAGAGCGTCCCAGAAGCGGCTGTAGTCCGAATCGTCCGTCAGATCGTCCAACAGACTCACGGCTGAGGGCAGGCGATCCTGTGCGCGCTGCATCCGACCTCCAAGCAGCCGGGGCAGGGGCGACAATTGCTCGCCCAGCAGGCGCGCCACCTGCGGCGCTTGATCGACGATGCGGCGCAGGCCGCGGCCATAAAGACAGGCCAGCGGGTCCACCAGCCAGGATAGTTTGACGTCGTGGGTGAGCGGCGGCCACGGAATCATGCCGTGACGCCTATAAAGGGGGCTGGAGCGTGCATTCGCGTTCAGCGTGTATCGCGCGAAGCAGCCGGGTTGCTCCACGAAGGCGCGGACCAGATCCCGGCTGCGGCCTCTGTGTTCGCGGGGCACCACGATGGAGTAGCCGGTCGCGCCATACAGCGCCTGATCGCCTCTCCAGAAGCGCTGGATGAAGTTTCCGGCGCAGGCGCAAGGGCCGTCGCCAGCGTCAATGACCCAGCCATGGGGCGTGTTTCGTCCCGCCGCTGCAGGGTTCGACCATAGCCACGCCCATCCTTCGGACGAGCGTTGCGGCCACCATACGCTGCGGTACAGGGCGTTCACGGCCTCGAGATCCGATTGGCGAACCGGGCGGATCGACATCCAGCGCGTCTCCATGGGCGAACATATTGAGGCTACTTGGCCGTAAAAGAGTGTCCATTCGGCTAATGACACGCATAGGGCGAAGAAACGCCGCCGCTGCGACGTCATGTAGGCCGGATTTCGCCGTTAACGCTTGTTTGCAATCCGTGACCGTGCTGTTTCTGCACGCTTCCGCGCCCGTCGGGGGCGCAAGAGATGGAGCTTGCCGTTGAGCACGACGGACGCAGGGGGCGCGCTCGAAGCGCCACGCAAGACCTTTCTGGGTCACCCGCGGGGGCTGGTGATCCTGTTCTTCACGGAGATGTGGGAACGCTTCTCCTATTACGGCATGCGGGCGCTGCTGGTCATGTATCTGACCCAGCACTTCCTGTTCGGACCGGCCGAGGCGCAGGGCATCTACGCCGCCTACGCCGCGCTGGTTTACCTGATGCCGGTTCTGGGCGGCATGATCGCCGACAGATATCTGGGCGCGCGCAAGGCCGTGGTCATCGGCGCCGTGCTGCTGGTGGCGGGCCACTTCACCATGGCGTTCGAAGGCTCGGGCGGTAAGGAAAGCCTGACCATCGGCGAGCGCGCCTATCAGATCGAGGTCGTCGGCCGCGATCAGAACCGCACCATGTTCGCCGTCAGCGGCGACGAGCGCGTCCAGATCTCCATCACCCCGGAAGGCGTGTCCAAGGTCGGCGCCGAGCCGGCGGCGGCCCAGGCCGCCGACGCTGCGGCGGTCGCGGCGGTCAGCGAGGGCTTCCCCGCCTTCACGCCCGCAGGCGGCTACAAGGTCGAGACCAAGCGCGACACCGCCTTCGGCGAGCCGGTCCTGTTCCTGGCCCTGTCGCTGATCATCATGGGGGTGGGCTTCCTGAAGGCCAACATCTCGACCGTGGTGGGCGCCCTCTATGAAGAGAACGATCCGCGTCGCGACGGCGGCTTCACCATCTTCTACGTCGGCATCAACCTGGGGTCCCTGCTGGCCACGGCGGCCTGCTCCTACCTGGGCTTCACCTATGGCTGGGCCTACGGCTTCGGTCTGGCGGGCTTCGGCATGCTGTTGGGGCTGCTGACCTTCCTGATCGGCGCGCCCTGGCTGGAAGGCCGCGGCGGACCGCCGGTCCCGCTGAAGGGGCGCTCCATCTTCGGGGTGCCGGTCGAGGCCTTCTTCTGGATCGCGGGCATCGTCGCCGTCTTCCCGGTCTGGATGCTGATGCAGCGTCACGAGATCGTGCAGACGATCCTGATCCCGATCGCCCTGGTCACCTTCGTGTCGGTGGTCGGCTACACCGTCTTCCGCCTGAAGGGCGCCGAGCGGTCGCGGATGCTGGTCGCCCAGGTGCTGATCTTCTTCTCGGTGCTGTTCTGGGCCCTGTTCGAACAGGCGGGTTCGTCCCTGACCCTGTTCGCCGACCAGTCGACCCAGATGCCGAGCTGGTTCAACGCCGGCTACACCCAGATGTTCAACCCCGGCATCATCGTCATCGGCGGCCCGATCATGGCGGCCCTGTGGGTCTGGCTGGGCAAGCGCAACCGCGAGCCGTCGACCCCGGTCAAGTTCTCGGTCGCCCTGGTCCTGGTCGGCGCGGGCTTCCTGCTGCTGTCGTGGGCGGCGGCGAACAACTTCAATGAGTCGTTCCGCGTCCCGTTGATGATCCTGTTCCTGACCTACGCCTTCCACACCATCGGCGAGCTGTGCCTGTCGCCGGTCGGCCTGTCGATGATCACCAAGCTGTCGGTGGCTCGCGTGGTCGGCCTGATGATGGGCGTGTGGTTCCTGTCGTCGTCGGTGGCTCACATCGTCGCCGGCTGGATCGCCGCCGCCACCGCCACGGACACCGTGGCCGGCGTCGTCACCAACCCGCAGCTGGCGTTGCAGACCTATGGCTCCATCTTCGGGACCATCGGCTGGACCGGCGTGGGCGTCGGCGTCGTGCTGCTGGCCCTGTCGCCTCTTCTCAAGAAGGGCATGGCGGGCGTTCACTGATCGCCTGATCGGTTTGCGACAAGGAAGGGGCGGCGTCTCGCAGGAGGCGCCGCCCTTTTCAGTTGGTGCGGGTCGCCCGCCTGGGCCGCTTCGCGTTGGGGAGACGAAGCGACGCCGGCGGGTCCTCTTCTTGTGGCTCAGAACGTCTTGCGCAGGCGGATCTGATAGAAGGTCCGCGGATCGATGAAGCGGTTCTCGACGAAGGCGATCGGCCGGGTCTCGCGGTCGCCGAAGACGGTCCGCTCGACGTTGAAGTCGTCCCAGAGGTTGACCTGGCCGCGGATCGACAGGGTCGGGGTCGGCTTGTACTCGGCCCACAGCTCGTAATAGTCGTGGCCGCGCCAGCCGTTGATTTCGTCGGGACGGAAGGTCTTCTGACCCAGCAGCGGGATCCAGGCGCCGCCCCATTGCAGCTTCCAGCTGGTGATGTCCTGCTGGAAGGTGATGGTCGCCTGGCTGGGGCGGATGCCCGAGATGGGGCGGATCTCGCCCGTGGTCGGGTCGGTGACCTCGGTGTGGTTCCAGGTGTTTCTGAAGCCGAACTTGCCGCCCGAGAGGCCGAGCTTGTCGGTCGGGACGGTGACGTTCAGCACCAACTGATCCAGCGTGCCGTCGCCGATGTTGCCCACGGCGGCGTAACCGCCCTCAAGGGGGATGACGTCGATGGCGTTCGAGATTTCGTCGTGGCGCAGACCGACGCTGACGATCCCTTCGCCCCAGAAGCGCTTCTCGAAGGTCAGCTCGCCGACCCAGCGGGATTCGGGCTCCAGATTGACGTTGCCGCCGAAGACGTTCTCGTCCTCCAGATCGGCCGAGGCGGCGAAGTCGCCGAAGTCGAGCTGGCCGACCGTGCGCTCGATGCGCAGGCGCACCTGGGTGGAGGCCGTCGGCGTCCAGGTCGTCAGCAGGCGAGGCTTGGCGTAGAAGAAGCTCTTCTCCTGCTCGGCGTCGCCCGACTGGCTGATGGTCGAGGATTCCAGCCGCAGGCCGCCCTCGAGCGTCCATTTGGGATTGATGCGCCAGGTGGCCTTGCCGAACAGTTCGCCGCGCGTCTCCTCGACCTTGACCGAGGCCGAGGGCAGGGGCTTGTTCACCCCGCCGACCGAATAGGTCTGATCGATCTCCAGCATGTTGTAGGCGATCTCGCCGCCGCCTTCGAACTCCAGGGCGGCGGACCGCTCGAAGCGCAGCAGGCCGCGCAGGATGGTCTCGGAGGAGTCGCCGTTGGCGGCGAACCGTTCGATCGGCTCTTCGACCCCGGCTTCGCGGTTCAGGGCGGTGGCGACGTTGTCGAACTCCTCGAACTCGTGGATGAAGCGCGTCTCCAGCTTCAGCCGCTCCGACAGGGGGCGGGTGTAGACGACGCCGACCTCGCCGCTCTTGGAGTCTTCGTCGGACAGGCTTTCGCGCAGCACGTCCGGCGCGGTCTGGCGATAGACGCCATGCCAGTCGTTGATGCCGTAACGCGCCGTCAGGTCGATCCTGCCGCCCATCAGCGGGCCGGCGTAGGTGCCCCGGATCGAGTTCCCGCCGCCGTAGCCGTCGTTGTAGTAATCCTCGGCGCGCAGCAGTTCGCCGTTCGGGCCGACGCGGCGCAGAGGACCGGCGCCGTTGGAGTCGCTGTTGGAGATGCCGTCGCTCAAGGTCACCCCCCAGGTGCGGTCGCCCTTGCGCTCGGTGAACTGATAGGAGCCGCCGAACAGGTCCTGGCCGCCCTCGAACAGGAAGGCGTTGCCGGTCAGGATGTGCTCGCGGCTGACGGTGTTCTTCAGGATGACGTTGGCGACGACGGAATAGCCCTGCATCTCGATGCCCGGCGCGCCGCCGCGGATCAGTTCGATGCGTTCGACCTGGGCGGCGACGGTGCGGCCCAGGACGTTGGAGCCGGTGTCGTTCTTCGAGGCGGGGCGCGAGCCGTTGATCAGGACGTTGCCGACCGCGCCTTCGAAGCCGCGCGCGCCGTCGCCATCGTTGACGGAGAAGCCGGGCACCCGGTTGACCATGTCCAGCGCGGTGTTGGGACGGGCGTCGGCGAAGAAGTCGGGGGTGAAGATCAGGACGGCCTGGTCGCTGGGCACGGCCGTCTGGCGGGCGGGCGCGTCCGTCTTCTCGGCGGCCAGGGCCGCGGCGGGAGCTGCAGCCAGCAGCAGGGCGGTGGTCGCCAGCAGGGCGCTCTTGGTGTTCATCTTTCCTCTCCCTCGGTGTCGGCAGAGGTGTGACGGCGGCGACGCCCGATCTCCAGTTACAAGCGGGACAGGTGGATTAAATCGCTGACAGCATTACGGAATAGTCACGTGCGGCGGATTGGCCAGACCTTAGTATAGGGGCATGAAAGCTCGCCTCGCGCCGATCGCCCTTCCCGCTCTGCTGGCCGCTCTTCTGGCCGTGTCCGCGGTTCCGATCGCGGCCCGCGCCGGCCAGGCCCAGACCGAGGCGGCGACGCGGGTGGACGAGGTGGTCGTCAGCGCGCGACGGGCGGGCGCGCCCATGTGGACGGTGCGGCGCGACGGCGAGGGGGTGATGATCCTGGTCGGCGCCATCGAGGAGGCGCCGCGCGGCTTCGAATGGCGGGCGCAGGCGCTGGAGGAGGCCGCCGCGCGTTCCGACCGCATCCTGTTCCCGCAGCGCGGCCGCGCCTCGCCCGCCGACGTCCTGCGCCTGATGTGGCGCATCCGCACGATCGGCTGGCTGCCGGAAGGCGCGACGACCGCCGACTATCTCTCGCCTGAGGACCAAGCGCGGCTGGAAGCCGTGATGGCGACCGAGAAGAACGATCAGTGGAGGCGCGAAAGCCTGCTGCTGCTCGCCATCGGCCTGATTCAGGACAAGGCGGGCGAAAAGGGATCGCGGCCGGTCGGCGCCGACGACGCCGTGCGTCGCGCCGCCCGCAAGGCGCGCGTGCCGGTCCGCTCCATCGGGGTGGTGCGCGGCGCCGACCTAGTGGAAAGCCTGATCACGGCCCCGCCCGAGACGCACCGGGAATGCCTGCGCGCGGCTCTGTCCGCGGCTGAGCTGGGACCGGACGCGGTGCGTCTGCGGGCCGAGGCGTGGCGCGGGCTGCGGGTGGCCGAGGTGCTGGCCTCGCCGGTGGATCAGGCGGTGGACCGCTGCTGGCCGTGGGGCGATCCGCAGATCGGGCGGCAGTTGCGCACGGAATGGACCGAGGCGGTCGCCGAGGCGCTGACCCAGCCCGGCCTGACCATGGCGGTCGCGCCGCTGCGCCGCCTGGCCGAGCCGGACGGCGTGCTGGATGCGCTGGAGGCCCAGGGCTTCGAGGTGGACGGCCCGGAATGGCGCGCGGCCGCCTCCGCCACGCACGAAGGCGGTTGACGTCCGGCGTGCGAAGGCCGACGCCGGGGGCATGAGCGAGACCGAACCCAAACTCACGTCCCTGGCCCATGGCGGCGGCTGCGGCTGCAAGATCGCGCCTGACGTGCTGCAGTCCATCCTGGCCTCGACGCCGCGCACGGCGGCCTTCGCCGATCTGATGGTGGGAACCGAGACCTCGGACGATGCGGCGGTCTGGCGGTTGAACGACCAGCAGGCCCTGGTGGCGACGACCGACTTCTTCATGCCGATGGTGGACGACCCGTTCGACTTCGGTCGGATCGCGGCGGCCAACGCCCTGTCGGACGTCTACGCCATGGGGGCGACGCCGATCTTCGCCCTGGCCATCGTCGGCATGCCGGTCGGCAAGCTGTCGCCCCAGACCATCGGCCGGGTGCTGGAAGGCGGCGCGTCGGTCTGCGCCGAGGCGGGCGTGCCCGTGGCGGGCGGTCACTCCATCGACAGCCTGGAGCCGATCTACGGTCTGGTCGCCCTGGGCCTGACGCACCCCGACCGGGTGCTGACCAATCGCGGGGCGCGGGCGGGCGACGTGCTGATCCTGACCAAGGCGCTGGGCGTCGGCGTGCTGAGCGCCGCCTATAAGCAGGGGCGGCTGGAGGCGGGCGGCTATGAGGCCCTGATCGGCTCGACCACCCGGCTGAACACGCCGGGGCCGAAGCTGGCGGCGATGGAGGGCGTCCACGCCGTGACCGACGTGACCGGTTTCGGCCTGCTGGGCCATGCGCTGGAGATGGCGCGCGGCGCGGGGATGACGGTAGAGATCGACGCCGACGCGCCTGTGCTTCTGGAGGGCGCGCCTGCGCTGGCCGAGGCCGGGGTGCGGACCGGCGCCTCGGTGCGCAACTGGGCGGCCTATGGCGGGGCGGTGACGATGGACGCCGACCTGCCCGAATGGCGGCGCGACCTGCTGACCGATCCCCAGACCTCAGGCGGCCTGCTGATTGCGGCGGCCCCCGAGGCGGCGGACGACGTGATGGCGCTGGTTCAGGACCTGGGCTTCGCCTCGGCGCGCCGCGTCGGCCGGGTGCGCGAGGGCGAACCGGCGGTGATCGTGACGGCGGCCGGCTGATGGCGCGGCTGACGGCGGACGTGTCGCTGGCGGCGCTCGCCCGCTACGACGCCGTCATCGACGTGCGCAGTCCCGGCGAGTTCGCCGAGGATCACCTGCCGGGCGCGATCAACCTGCCGGTGCTGGACGACGCCCAGCGGGCCGAGGTGGGAACCCTCTACGTCCAGACCTCGAAATTCCTGGCCCGCCGCCTGGGCGCGGCCCTGGTGGCGAGGAATATCGCGGCGCATCTGGAAGGGGCGCTGAGCGACCGCGACGGAAGCTTTCAGCCTCTGGTCTATTGCTGGCGCGGGGGGCAGCGCTCGACGGCCATGACCACGGTGATGGAGCAGGTCGGCTGGCCCGTCACGCGGCTGGAGGGCGGCTATCAGACCTGGCGTCGGACGGTGGTCTCCGCCCTGCATGATCCACAGGCGGCCCCGGCGCTGAAGCTGGTCCTGCTGGACGGCCTGACCGGCAGCGGCAAGACTGAGGTGCTGTCCCGCCTCGCCGATCACGGCGTCCAGAGCCTGGATCTGGAAGGGCTGGCGGCGCATCGCGGCTCCCTGTTCGGACGCACCGAGGCGGAGCAGCCGTCGCAGAAGCTGTTCGAGAGCCGTCTCTACGCCGCCCTGTCCGCCCTGGACCTCAGCCGCCCCGTGGTGGTCGAGGCCGAGGCCAGCCGCATCGGCCGCCTGACGGTGCCGCCCGCGCTGTGGGCGGCGATGAAGGCGGCGCCCGCCTTGCGCCTGTCGGCCCCGTTCGAGGCCCGGGTCGAGCGGGTGCTGCGCGACTATCAGGCGACGACTGAGGATGCGGCCGTGCGCGACGCTCTGCTGGCGCGGATGCCCAGCCACCACAGCCGCGAGCGGATCGCGCAGTGGCGCGCCCTGTCCCAGGCGGGCGACCTGCGCGCCCTGGCGACGGCCCTGATGCGCGACCACTACGACCCGGCCTATCGCCGAGCCTCGGCAGGGTCGCGCGATCTGGGTGAGATCGTCATGGATGGCGACGTCGATCGCGCCGCTGAGGCCATTTCCGCCTCCCTCTCCCGCCGGGAGAGGGTTGCTTAGACCGCCGTGCCGCCGACGGTCAGGCCGCCGATCTTGAGGCTGGGCTGGCCGATGCCGACCGGAACGCCTTGCCCGGCCTTGCCGCAGGTGCCGACGCCGGGGTCGAAGGCGAAGTCGTCGCCGATCATCTGGATCTGGGTCAGGGCCGTGGCCCCGTCGCCGATCAGGGTGGCGCCGCGGACCGGGGCGGTGATCTTGCCGTCCTCGATCAGATAGGCCTCGGTGCACTGGAAGACGAACTTGCCGTTGGTGATGTCCACCTGACCGCCGCCGAAATTGGCGGCGTAGAGCCCGCGCCTGGTCGAGGCGATCATGTCGGCTTGCGAATCCTTGCCGCCTTCCATGAAGGTGTTGGTCATGCGCGGCATGGGCGTGTGGGCGAAGGACTGGCGCCGACCGTTGCCGGTGGCCGTGGCCCCCAACTGACGCGCCGACAGCCGGTCGTGCATCAGGCCGACCATGATGCCGTCCTCGATCAGCACGGTGCGCGAGGTCGGGGTGCCCTCGTCGTCGAACGACAGGGAGCCGCGACGCCCGGCGATGGAGCCGTCGTCCACGACCGTCACGCCCGGCGCGGCCACCCGCTTGCCCATCATGCCGGTGAAGACCGAGGAGCCCTTGCGGTGGAAGTCGCCCTCGAAGCCGTGACCGACGGCCTCGTGCAGCAGGACGCCGGGCCAGCCCGCGCCCAGCACCACGTCCATCTCGCCCGCCGGGCAGTCGACGGCCTCCAGATTGACCAGGGCCTGACGCAGGGCTTCGTCCACCTGGGCCTGCCAGCGTTCGGGGGCGACCCATTGTTCAAAGCCCGCGCGGCCGCCCGCGCCGGACGAGGCGCTTTCACGCTTGCCGTCCTTCTCGACGGTGACGGAGACGTTCAGCCGGACCAGCGGACGCAGGTCGCTGAGCAGCCGCCCGTCGCCGCGCAGGATGTCGATGGCGCGGCGCTCGCCGACCAGGGAGGCCGAAACCTGCACCACGCGCGGATCGCGGGCGCGGGCCCAGGCGTCGATCTCGGCCAGCAGGGCGATCTTGTCCGAGAAGGCCGGGGCCAGCAGCGGATCGACCGGATCATAGAGGCGCTGGTTGGTGGCGCGCGGCGCCTCGGCGGCGATTCCGTCATAGCCGCGCTTGGCCAGGGCGGCGCTGTCGGCGGCGCGTCGGATGGCGTCGGCCGAGATTTCATTGGCGTGAGCGTAACCGGCCGTCTCGCCCGCCACGACGCGCAGGCCAAAACCTTCAACAGCATCGTAGGAGGCGCCCTTCAGCCGCCCGTCGTCGAAGACCAGGGATTCGCTCTCGGTCTTTTCGAGGAACAGCTCCCCGTCGTCGGCGCCCGACAGCGCGGTCTGCAGGATCGACAGGGCCTCGTCCGGGGCTACGCCCGCGGCGTCGAGGATGGGGGAGGGGGAGGCGACGGTGCTCATGGACGCTAGATAGGGGTTGTGGGGGCCGCCGTCACGGGGGAAGCAAAACCCTCTCCTGATGGGAGAGGGCTTGAGCCTCCAAGAGCCGAAGGCGATTGGCTAAGGCGAAAGGGTGAGGGTTCGCGGTTGATAAGGTCGCGCGGCGGCTTGCGCCGACGGACGGGACAAGCCCCTCACCCTTTCGCGCCAGAACGACGGCTGCGCCGCCGTGCGCTCAAGCCCTCTCCCGCCGGGAGAGGGAGAGCGGTTCCTAGTCCTGCGACACCTCGCCCGAGCCGCTGACCGACTGGCGCAGTTCGGCGGGGCGGCGGGTCAGGCGGACCTCGCCGCTGCCCGAGACGTCGACCTCGGCCTTGCCGCTGGGGCCGACGCGGACGTCGCCCGAGCCGCTGACGCGCACCTTGGCGTCATCGACGATCAGTTCGTCCATGCGGGCGTCTCCGGCGCCGGAGACGTCGACCGTCACGGTCTCGGCGCGGCCCTGGACCCGCACGTCAGACGAGCCGGTCAGCGTCAGGTCCAGCGACGGCTGGTCGTAGCCGCGGATCTTCAGCTCGGTCGGACCCGACAGATCGAAGGCCTTCACCGAGGGGGCCTTGATGATGATCTTCAGGGCGTCCGTCTCGCTCCAGCCGCGAATGCCGGTGCGGGTCCAGCGGACATAGCTGCGGTCGCCGCGCGAGGCTTCCTCCAGCGTCAGGCGGCCGTTGGAGAAGCGCACCCGATCGACCACGCTCTGGGCGCCCGAGACGGTGATGCCCGGCGTCTCGGCCTGCTGGTCGTAGACGACGTCGGCGGGGATGTTGATGGCCAGGCGTTCGTCGCCCGTCCATTCGATGGTGCGCGTGGCGTCGGGCGAAACCTGACCGCGCTCGACGGTGAAGCCGCTGTCGCCGGCCTCGTCGTCGGTGATGACCCAGGTCCAGTCGTGGCGGGCCAGGTCGCGGCCCCCCACGGCGAAGGCGCCGCCGATGCCGACGATGGCCAGGATGAGCCCTGCGCCGGAGATGATGAGCAGATTGCGGATCATGACTGTGTTCTCCTCTCTCTGGCTTTAGGCCTGGGGTTCCAGGGCGGGCTTGATGACGCGGTAATGCAGGCGGGCGTACCAGACGGTGGCGTCGATCAGCCACTTGGTCAGCAGGGCCATGGTCCCGATCATGAAGATGCCCATGCCCATCAGGCCGACGCCCAGCAGCGCGGCGGCCAGCGCCCCGCCCGGCAGGCCCATGAAGGCGCCCGCCACCATGACGAAGCCGCCGGCGATGAAGACGCCGACCCCGCCCAGCAGCAGGGACAGCACCGTGCCGAAGACGGGCAGGGCGATGGGCAGGAGGATCAGGATGTCGATCGCGCCCAGGCCCAGGATGCCGAACACGGCCCCGGCGGCGGATGAGGCTGACGGCTCCTGACGCCAGCGCTGGGCGCCGGCCTCGGCCTTCAGTTCGCGGGCGAGGCGATCGGGATCGCCCAGGGCCTCGGCCACCTCGGCCTCGCTGCGCCCGGCGGCGGCGCCGTCGGCGAAGTGGGCTTCATAGTCGGCCACGATCTCATTGGCGGTGGTTGCGGGCAGGCCCACCAGGCCGCGGCGCAGGCGCGCCAGGAATTCCGCGCGGTTCATTGGTCCTCTCCCCTGTCAGCGTGGGCGGTCGATTCGGTCTTGGCGCTCTGATCGAGCAGGGCGGGCGTTTCGGCCGGGGCCTCGGCGACGATGACGCTTTCGTCGTCATCGCCTGCAATCAGGGCCTCGACGGCGCGGGCGAACGCCCGCCACTCGCCGGTCTGGCCGTCCAGGGCGCGACGGCCCGCAGCGGTCAGGCGATAGTATTTGCGCGACGGGCCGCTGGATGATTCGACCAGATAGGTCTCGACCAGGCCGTCGGTCTGCATCCGCCGCATCAGCGGATAGATGGTGCCTTCCCCCATGCCGATGGCGTCGGACAGGCGGCTGGCGATCTCATAGGCGTAGCTGTCTCGCCGGGCGAGCAGGGCCAGGACGCATAATCCCAGCACGCCTTTCTTCAGTTGGATGTCGATGGTGTCGGGCATGAAATCCCTCTCGGTCGTCCCTCGTTCGGGTATCCAAGGGGTATCGCAAGGTATCTTGCCGTGCAAGGTAGCTATCGAAACATGACAGCGATTTAATCGACCGCATTTTGTCGAGACGGCGCCATAGGTGCGCTTGATCGCTTGGCAAGGGCGATCCGAGCCGATAAGGACCGGCCCATGACACGCCGAGGTCCTCTGGGCCCGGCGACGCTTGCGAATTGCTCGCAAACGTCTGCTGCTGAACGGTTTATGAGGACTTCTCGAATGGGGATGGGCATGCGAGCCATGGCGCGGTTGGGAGGCGGTATCGCCGCGACCGCCCTTGCCGCCATTTTCGCCGCGCCGGCGATGGCGCAGGATGTGTTGGGTCAGCCGACGCCGGCAGGCCTGGGCCTGCAGACGGCCGGCGCGCCGCTGGCGCATGAGGCCCACTTCTTCCACAACATCGTGCTGATGCCGGTCATCACCGCGATCTGCGTCCTGGTGCTGGCGCTGCTGGTGTGGATCGCGATCCGCTACAACAAGCGCGCCAACCCGACCCCGGCCAAGTGGAGCCACAACACGGTCATCGAAGTGATCTGGACCGTGGTGCCGGTGTTGATCCTGGTCGGCATCTCCCTGTTCTCCTTCCGCCTGCTGTTCGCCTACCATGATTATCCGGATGCGGACGTCACGGTGAAGATCACCGGCAACCAGTGGAACTGGGGTTATGAGTATCCGGACCAGGGCGTGGCTGAGTACATCTCGAACATGCTGCCGGAAGACAAGGCTCCGGCGCACCTGTACCGCCTAGCCGCCGACGAGCCGATGGTGGTGCCGGTCGGCGAGAACGTCCGTCTGCTGATCACCGCTTCGGACGTGATTCACGCCGTGGCCGTGCCGGCCTTCGCCATCAAGGTGGACGCCGTTCCGGGCCGCGTGAACGAGACCTGGTTCCGCGCCGAGAAGGAAGGCGAATACTACGGTCAGTGCTCCGAACTGTGCGGCGTCGACCACGCCTTCATGCCGATCCACGTCAAGGTGGTGAGCAAGGACGCCTTCGCCGCTTGGGTCGCCTCCAAGGGCGGCTCCATGACCAAGGCCGCCGACGAAGCCGCCGCCGCCGCCGCGCCCGCCGTCGCCGAAGCGCCCGCCGCTCCGGCTGCTGACGCCGCCGCCCCGACCGACGCCGCGCCTGCGGCCCCCGCAACCGCCGCCGCGCCCGCCGCGCCGGCTGCTCAGTAAGAGAGACGCGAGAGCCCAGATCCATGGCCACCGCTGCACTTCACGATTCACACGACCATAAGCCGGGCTTCTTCACCCGCTGGTTCCTGTCGACCAACCACAAGGACATCGGGATTCTGTACCTGGTGTTCGCCATCTTCACCGGCCTCGTCGGCGGCGCCCTGTCGGGCCTGATCCGCTGGGAGCTGGCCGAGCCGGGCATTCAGCTGTTCAAGGAAGGTACGATCATCCAGTACCTGGGTCTCGTTGAGGCCTCCAAGCACGGCTACAACGCCACGGTTACGGCGCACGCCCTGATCATGGTGTTCTTCGTCGTCATGCCGGCGACGATGGGCGGCTTCGGCAACTACTTCATCCCGATCATGATCGGGGCGCCGGACATGGCCTTCCCGCGCCTGAACAACATCTCGTTCTGGCTGATCTTCTTCGCCTTCGTGCTGCTGGTGCTGTCGATGTTCGTCGACGGCGGGCCGGGCCGCGGCTTCGGCGGGGGGTGGACCTCCTATCCGCCGCTGTCGACCATGGGCCATACGGGGCCGTCGTTCGACCTGGCGATCTTCTCGCTGCACGTCGCGGGCGCTTCGTCGATCCTGGGCGCGATCAACTTCATCACCACCATCTTCAACATGCGCGCGCCGGGCATGACCCTGCACCGCATGCCGCTGTTCGCCTGGGGCGTGCTGATCACGGCCTTCCTGCTGCTGCTGTCGCTGCCGGTCCTGGCGGGCGCCATCACCATGCTGCTGACCGACCGTAACTTCGGCACGTCGTTCTTCGACCCGGCCGGCGGCGGCGACCCGGTGATGTACCAGCACCTGTTCTGGTTCTTCGGCCACCCCGAAGTCTACATCATGATCCTGCCGGGCTTCGGCATGATCTCGCACATCGTCTCGACCTTCTCGAAGAAGCCGATCTTCGGCTACCTCGCCATGGCCTACGCCATGGTCGCCATCGGCTTCATCGGCTTCATCGTGTGGGCGCACCACATGTACACGGTCGGCATGAGCGTGAACCTGCGCGCCTACTTCGTGGCCGCGACCATGATCATCGCCGTGCCCACGGGCGTGAAGATCTTCAGCTGGATCGCCACCATGTGGGGCGGCTCCATCACCTTCAAGGCGCCCATGCTGTGGGCGATGGGCTTCATCTTCCTGTTCACCGTCGGCGGCGTGACCGGCGTGGTCCTGTCGAACGCCGGCATCGACTACAGCCTGCACGACACCTACTACGTCGTGGCGCACTTCCACTACGTGCTGTCGCTGGGCGCTATCTTCTCGATCTTCGCGGCCTTCTACTACTGGTACGAGAAGATGTTCGGGGTGAAGTACAACGAGTTCCTGGCCCAGGCGCACTTCTGGATCATGTTCATCGGCGTGAACCTGGTGTTCTTCCCGCAGCACTTCCTGGGCCTGCAGGGCATGCCGCGTCGCTACATCGACTACCCGGAAGCCTTCACCTACTGGAACCACGTCTCGTCGGTCGGCTACCTCATCACCATCATCGGCGTCGCCGTCTTCCTGGTGATGCTGCTGGAGTCGGCCATCCGTCGCCGCAAGGCCGAGGCCAATCCGTGGGGCGAAGGCGCCACCACCCTGGAGTGGACCCTTTCCTCGCCGCCGCCGCACCACCAGTTCAACGAACTGCCGGTGGTCAAGGCGGACAACCACTGATCCGTATCGGATAGACCCGGAGAGGCCGCCCTTTCGAAACCGGAAGGGCGGCCTTCGCGCTTTATATGACCATGACCGAACGCCCCGCCCGCGAGACCCCCCTCGTCACCACGTCCCAGCCGGAAGACTTCTTCCAACTGCTGAAGCCGCGCGTCATGTCGCTGGTGGTGTTCACGGCGGTGACGGGCCTGGTCGTGGCGCCGGGTCAGCTGAGCTGGGTCAACGCCATCGTCGCCGTCCTGTGCATCGCCATCGGGGCGGGGGCGGCCGGCGCTCTCAACATGGCCGTCGAGGGCGAGACCGACGCCCTGATGCGCCGTACGCGCGGTCGACCGGTCGCCGCCGGCCGCGTGCGCAAGAACGACGCCCTGGCCTTCGGCATGGTGCTGTCGGTCTTCTCGGTCATGCTGCTGGGCATGACGACCAACTGGCTGGCGGGCGGGCTTCTGGCCCTGACCATCGTCTATTACGCCTGGCTCTACACCCTGGTGCTCAAGCGCCGCACGCCTCAGAACATCGTCATCGGCGGCGCGGCGGGCGCCCTCCCGCCGGTGATCGGCTGGGCCGCAGTGACGGGCGACGCGCCCTGGCAGGCCTGGCTGCTGTTTCTGATCATCTTCATGTGGACGCCGCCCCACACCTGGGCCCTGACGCTCTATTCGGCCGGCGACTACGCCAAGGCGGGCATTCCGATGATGCCGGTGGCGCGCGGGGCCAAGTCCACGCGTCTGCAGATCCTGCTCTACAGCCTGGTCTTCGTGCCTGTGGCGATCGCGCCGGCCTTCACCGGCCTGGGCGGGCCGATCTATCTGGTGGTGTCGGCGGTCGGGGGGCTGGGCTTCCTGGCCCTGGCCTTCCGCCTGTGGCGTTCGCGCGCGGGCGACCAGCCCGACAAGGCTGAGGCCGTGGGGCGAGAGGCCGCATTGTATGACGTTCGGGTCGAGGCCAAACCGGCTCGCAACCTGTTCGCCTTTTCGATCTTGTACCTGATGGCGTTGTTCTCGGCCCTGTTGGTCGAGCATCTGTCGGGCGTCGGAGTCTGAATCCCATGTCCAAACCAGAGTTCCTGAAGCTGAACGATGAACAGGTCCGTGCGCGCAAGCGTCGCAACGTGGCCATCGCCCTGGGCCTGCTGGCCTTCATCGCCCTGGTCTACACCGTGACGGTGTCGCGCATGCACGCCAACAACCAGGCGCGGCATGAAGCCGAGGCGGCGGCCCTGGCCACGCTGGAGAGGGCCGACCCGGCCCTGCCGGCGCCGGTCCAGCCGGACGCCCCCGCGCCTGTAACCCAGGAGCCTTGAGGGCTGTGAAGAACAAGAATTCGGTCGCGCTTCTGTGCGCGGCTCTGGTGATTCTGATGACGGGCGCGGCCTTCGCCGCCGTGCCGCTGTACCGGCTGTTCTGCCAGGTCACCGGCTTTGACGGCACGGTGAAGAAGGCCGAGGCCGCGCCGACGGCGGTTCTGGACCAGGAAGTCCTGATCCGGTTCGACACCAACGTCCGCGACCTGCCGATGAAGTTCCGAGCGGAGCAGACCAGCCAGAAGGTTCGCATCGGCGAAACGGGCATGGCCTATTTCGAGGTGACCAACACCTCGGACCAGCCGATCCACGCCACGGCCGCCTATAACGTGGTGCCCGAGCGGGCCGGCCCCTATTTCCAGAAGCTGCAATGCTTCTGCTTCGAGGGGCAGGAGATCGCGCCGGGCGCGACGGTTTCCTTCCCGGTGCAGTATTTCGTGGCGCCCGAAATGGCGACCGACGCCGAGGTGAAGGGGGTGCGCCAGATCACCCTCAGCTACACCTTCTTTCCAACCAAAGGCTTTCAGCAGGCCGTTGCGAACGACTCTGCTGTTGGCAAAGCCGGAGAGCGGGGGCTATAGCCCTCTTCAAACGACTCTCGCCTTAATTCAGAGACCTTGGGAATGGCTGACGCTCACGCGAAACCGCAACACGACTACCATCTGGTAGACCCCAGCCCGTGGCCGCTGGTCGGCTCCATGTCGGCCTGCATCATGTTCATCGGGGCTGTGGTGTGGATGAAGGGCCTGTTCGGCCTGGAAGCCGGCACCAAGTGGCTGTTCTTCGCCGGCCTGGCCGGCGTCCTGTTCACCATGTTCTCGTGGTGGTCGGACGTGGTGAAGGAAAGCCGCAAGGGCGACCACACCCCGGTCGTGGGCATCGGCCTGCGTTACGGCATGGTGCTGTTCATCGCGTCGGAGGTGATGTTCTTCGTCTCCTTCTTCTGGATGTTCTTCGACATGGCGATCTTCAATGAAGCGCGCACGATCATCCCGGAAGTCGGCAACTGGGCGGATACCGCCGCCGCCTGGCAGACCTGGCCGCCCAAGGGCGTCGAGCTGCTGGACCCGTGGAGCCTGCCGCTCATGAACACGGTCATCCTGCTGCTGTCGGGCACGACCCTGACCTGGGCGCACCACGCCCTGATCTCGGGCGACCGCAAGGGCGCCAAGCTGGGCCTGCTGATCACCGTCCTGCTGGGCGTGCTGTTCACCGCGGTTCAGGCGTACGAATATTACCACATCCTGCACGGCCACCTGTTCTTCAGCGAGGAAGCGGCCCAGGCGAAGCTGTACGGCTCCATCTTCTTCATGACGACGGGCTTCCACGGCTTCCACGTCCTGATCGGCACCATCTTCCTGGCGGTCTGCCTGCTGCGCCTCTACGCCGGCCAGATGACGCCGCAGAAGCACTTCGGTCTCGAAGCCGCCGCCTGGTACTGGCACTTCGTCGACGTGGTGTGGCTGTTCCTCTTCGTCTTCATGTACGTCGTCTTCGGTTGATCGAACCCGACGGACAAGTCGAGCTTTCGTCGGCGCGGGGCCCCAAGCCCCGCGCCGATTTGCTTGTCTGGCCCGCCGTGCGCGCAGGGCTCATGGGACGCTGTCCGGCCTGCGGGCGGGGGCCGCTGTTCGAGGGCTTCCTGAAACGCCGCTCGACTTGTGAAGTCTGCGGCTATGATCTGGGTGCGGTCGAGACCGGCGATGGGGCGGCGACCTTCATCATGCAGATCGCCGGCTTCCTGGTGGGCTTCTCGGCCCTGGCCGTCGAGATCGCCTGGAGCCCGCCGATCTGGCTGCACCTGATCATCTGGCTGCCTCTGGTCGCGGTTCTGGCCGTGGCCTTGATGCGGCCCGGCAAAGGGCTGATGACCGCCCTTCAGATGCTGCGTCAGCGCGGCGCCGATTCACACCGAGAGACCTGATGACCGTCGCCGCCCGGCCTCGCTTTCCCATCATCCTGACGGCGGTCGCCGTCCTGCTGCTCGGCGTCCTGCTGGCTCTGGGCGTGTGGCAGGCGCAGCGGCTGCAGTGGAAGCTGGACCTGATCGACAAGGCTGAGGCCGCTGCGGAGCAGGCGCCCATCGCCCTGACCGACGCCCTGGCGCTGGAGGATCCCGAGTTCCGCCAGGTGGTCGTGACCTGCCGGGGCCTGAACGCGGCGCCCTTCGTCGAGCTTCAGACCATCGAGGACGGCGACGCCGGGGTGCGGCTGATCTCGGCCTGTCCGGTCGAGGGCCGGGGGACCGTGCTGGTCGATCGCGGCTTCCTGCCGGCGGATGTCGCCGAGCGTCCCGCCGTGCGCGCAGACGCCGCGGCCATGCCGGTCGTGATCGCAGGCGTGGTGCGCCAGGCGCCCGGCCCCAACGCCCTGACGCCGCCCCCGTCGGGCAAGATCTTCTACGGCCGCGACCGGGCGGCCATGGCTGAGGCTCTGGGCGTGACGGAGGCCGTCTCGCCCTACACCGTCTATGCGACCACCTCGGCCAACCCGGAGCTGACGGGGTTGCGGCCGGTGGCGCCGCCCGCCGCCTTCAGCAACAACCACCTGGGCTACGCCCTGACCTGGTTCGGCCTGGCGATCGTGCTGGTCGTCTTCTACGCGGCCCTGCTGCTGCGCCGCTATCGTCCCATGCCTGCCAAGGACCGCTGACCTGACTGCTCGCCTTCACACCCTGTCCAACGGCGTGCGCGTCGTGTGCGACCCCATGCCCGGCCTGCGCACCATCGCCGTGACCGTGGCCGTCAACGGCGGCGCCCGCATGGAGGACGAAGTCCATTCCGGCTGGTCGCACCTGCTGGAGCATCTGGTCTTCAAGGGCGCGGGCGACATGGGCGCGCGCGAGATCGTCGAGCGCATCGAGGCCGAGGGCGGCTCGATCAACGCTGCGACCGGCTATGAGCGCACCAGCTTCGACGTGCGCGCGTTGAAGGGCAGCCTGCCGCTGGCCATGCAGGTGTTGTCCGACCTGGTGTTCCGCCCGACCCTGTCGCCCGAGGAGATCGAGCGCGAGAAGGACGTGGTGGCTCAGGAGATCGCCGAGGCCTTCGACACTCCCGACGACCATGTGTTCGAGATGGCCCAGACCCAGGCCTTCGCCGGCCAGGCCCTGGGGCGGCCGATCCTGGGGTCAGTCCCCAGCCTGGCCCCCGCCGACCGGGCGGCCGTCGCCGACTGGCGCGCCCGTCTCTACTCGCCCGACCGCATGGTGGTGGCGGTTTCCGGCGCGGTCGATGAGGCCGAGTTGCTGACCCTGGCCGAAGCCTGGTTCGGCCAGGCGGCGTCGGCGCCGGGCGAAACGACGGCGCCGGCCGTCTTCACGGGCGGCGAGGCGCGGCTGGCGCGCAAGATCGAACAGGCCAATCTGGTGTTCCAGCTTCCCAGCCTGGGGGTGAGCGATCCGCGCCAGCCCGCTGTGCGCCTGTTCACCGAAATCCTGGGCGGGGGCATGGCCTCGCGCCTGTTCCAGAGCGCGCGCGAGGATCGGGGTCTGGCCTACGCCATCGACGCCTATCACGAGACCTATGACGATCTGGGCCTGTTGGGCGTTTACGCCGGAGCGGCGGCCGAGCGCTCGCTGGAGCTGGCCGAGCTGTGCGCCGCCGAGATCCTCGACCTGGCCGAAAGGGGGCCGACGGACGCCGAGCTGGCGCGGGCCAAGGCCGTGCTGAACGCCAGCCTGTGGATGGCCGACGAAAGCCCGGCCAGCCGCTCGGGCCGTCTGGCGGGGCAGACGCTGGCGTTCGGCGCACCCGTGTCGTCCGAGGACAGCGCCGCCCGTATCGAAGCCCAGACGGCCGACGATCTGCGCGTCGTGGGCCGGCTCATGGCGGCGCCGGGGCTGTCGGCGACGGCGGTGTTGGGGCCCAGGGCGGCGGGCGGGGCGGGGCGCGCCTTCCGTCAGCGGATGGCGGCGGGCTGATCGCGGCCTGCTGACGCCGAGATCGCTTCGCGCTATCGTTTGACCCATGGCCCTGTTCGACTGGATGGCCGAGGCGACCGGACCGGTCCTGAACGGGCAGGGGGTCGTGCTGCGCCCGCCGCGTCCCTCCGACTACTTGGCCTGGGCCTCCCTGCGCGAGGAATCGCGCGACTATCTGCAGCCGTGGGAGCCGGCCTGGGCCGAGGACGACCTGACCCGCGCCGCCTTTCGTCGCCGCCTGGGCGTCTATGCGCGAGAGATGGAGCAGGGGACGGCCTGGCCGTTGTTCGTCTTCGATCCGGCGGACGAGGCCCTGCTGGGCGCCATCACCCTGTCCAACATCCGGCGCGGCGTGGCCGAGACCGGCACCCTGGGTTACTGGATCGGCCGCCCCTATGCGGGGCAGGGCGTCGGCACGGCGGCGGTCCGGGCCATGCTGGCCCACGCCTTTGGAAGCCTGGGACTGCATCGGGTCGAGGCGGCCTGCGTGCCGACCAACCATGCTTCGCACCGTGTGCTGGAAAAGGCGGGCTTTCGTCAGGAAGGCGTCGCCCGGGCTTATTTGAAAATTAACGGCCGTTGGGCAGACCATTTGCTGTTCGGCGTCCTCCAGGAGGAGTTCGACGCCAGAGTCGCCCATTCCGTCAGAGTATCGGACCCGTCTTGAGCACACGATCCAGAGCCCTGACGTGGGACCCCACCACGGCGATCGAGGCCCTTGCGGCGGCGGACGCCGCCCTGTGGATATGGACGCCCGCCGAGGATCAGATCCGCTTCACCGGGGCCACCCGGCCGCTCGGCCTGGGGCCGCTGGCGCCGCAATGCTCGGGCGCGGCCTTCACCGCCCTGGCCCTGCCGCAGGACCGGGCTCTGGCGGATCGTCTGCTCAAGCCCCAGGCCGAGGGGACGGAGATCGCCGTGCGCCTGCGGATGCGCGGCTGCGAGACCTGCCTGTGGCGCGGCGTCTGGCTGGAGGACGGCTTGCGCGCGGCGGGCATCGTCGCTCTGGAGACCAAGTTCGCGGGCGCCGACCGGGACACGCTGACGGGGTTGCTGGATCGACGCACCTTCCTGGTGCGCGTGGCCGAGACGCTGGGAACGGCGGGCGACTATGAAATGGTGGTGGCCGATCTGGATCGGCTGCGTCGTCTCAACGAAGCCCTGGGCCATGAGCGCGCCGATCTGGTGCTGTCGGCCCTGGGGTCGCGCCTGTCGGCGGCCTTTTCCGAGGACTGCATCCCGGCCCGCATCGGCGAGGACGAGTTCGCCGTCCTGGTACGGCGCGGCGGCAGCGGCGCCAGCGGCAGCGAGCGGCTGCGCGAGGCGCTCGAACAGCCCCTGCGGCTGGCGGGTTTCGATATCTATCCCACCCTGTCGATCGGCGCCGTGACGGCCGAGGGCGGACCGGACGCGCCGGACGCCGCCGAACTGCTGCGCCGGGTCGAACTGGCGGTCGAACAGGCCAAGCAGGCCGGACGCGGCGGGGCGGCGGCCTATGGTCGGGCGCTGGAGAGCGACAGCCTGTCTCGTCTGGCGCTGGAGGCGGACCTGCGAAACGCCTTCGTGCGGGGCGAGATCGAGCCCTTCTACCAGCCGATCGTCAACCTGGGCACGGGCGCGGTGGCGGGCTTCGAGGCCCTGGCCCGGTGGCGGCACCCTCGGCGCGGCCTGGTGCCGCCGGACGAGTTCCTGACCCTGGCCGATGAAATGGGCCTGATGAACGAGCTCGGCCTGCTGATGATGACCCAGGCCGCGCGTCAGCTGGCCGAGTGGCTGCAGCGCCATCCCGGCGCCGGGCGGCTGTTCTGCAGCGTCAACCTGTCGGTGGGCGAGATCGAGCGCGCCCATCTGGTCGAGGACGTGGCCCGCATCATCAAGGAAGCCGGCCTGCCGCGCGGCGCCCTGAAGCTGGAAGTCACCGAGGGCGACATCATGCGCGACACCGCGCGCGCCGCCGAGGTGCTGAAGGCCCTGCGCGAGGCGGGGGCCAGCCTGGCGCTGGACGACTTCGGCACGGGCTTCTCGTCCCTGTCCTACCTGGCCAAGCTGCCGTTCGACACGCTGAAGATCGACCGCTATTTCGTGCTGACGATGGACAAGGACGAGGGCTCGGCCAAGATCGTCAAATCGGTCGTCAACCTGGGGCGCGACCTGGCGCTGGAGGTGGTGGCCGAAGGGGTGGAGAACGCGGTCCTGGCCAAGCTGCTGCTCGACGACGGTTGCCACTACGGTCAGGGCTTCGGCTATGCGCCGGCCCTGCCCGCCCAGGAGGCGGAGGTCTATCTGAACGAGTCCCTGGCCGACGGCGCCGCGCCGATCAAGGCGCGCTCGGTCTAGAGGCGGGGCTCAGGCTCGGCCGCTCTGACTGGACAGACGGGCGGCGTCGACGCCGAGGGCGGCCAGGGCGCGGCTCCATTTGGTGTCGTAGTCGGCGTCGAAGATCAGGGCGGGATCGGCGTCCGTCGTCAGCCAGATGTTCTCGTTCAGCTCTTCCTCGAGCTGCCCCTCGCCCCAGCCGGCGTAGCCCAGCAGCAGGATGGAGCGGCTGGGGCCGTCCTCGATGTCGGCCATGGCGGCCAGGGCGTCGCGCGTGCCGGTCAGGGCCAGACCGTCGCCGAAGGTCAGGCTGGTCTCATCGCTGGTCCAGTCGGCGGTGTGCAGGACGAAGCCGCGCTCGCGCTCGACCGGGCCGCCGATCAGCACCGAGCGGTCGCCCGCGGCGTCGTCGATCGGCGTGTCCAGCTTTTCAAGGACCTCGGCCAGGGACACGCCTGGCGCGGGCTGGTCCAGGCGCAGGCCCAGGGCGTGTTCATCGTCGTGGGCGCAGATCAGGATGACGGCGTGGCGGAAGCGATCGTCGTCGATACCCGGCATCGCCACCAGAAGACGCCCGGTCAGGGAGGAGAAGGCGGTCATGCCTCTATCATCGGGGCGGACGATGGCGGGCGCAAGCCATTCTCAGGGCCCGGCGCGCTTGGCGATCTCCTTACGGGTCTCTATCTGACTCCCATCGTCCTGGATCGTCCGGGCCGAACTCCCGGAGACCCCGACATGACCATCCAGATCGGCGACCGCATTCCCGACGCCACCCTGACGACCATGACGCCCGACGGCCCCAAGCCGGTCACGACGGCCGAGCTGTTCGACGGCAAGACGGTCGCCCTGTTCGCCGTGCCGGGCGCCTTCACGCCGACCTGCTCCGCGCGCCACCTGCCGGGCTATGTCGACCATCGCGCCGATCTGGCGGGCAAGGGCGTGGACACCGTCGCCTGCGTCTCGGTCAACGACGCCTTCGTCATGGGCGCCTGGGCCAAGGACAATGAACTGAACGGCGCCGACGACATCGTCATGCTGGCCGACGGCAACGGCGATTTCACCCGCGCCGTGGGCCTGTCGCTGGACGCCAAGGGCTTCGGCATGGGCGAGCGCTCGCAGCGTTACTCCATGCTGGTCAAGGACGGCGTGGTCGACCAGCTCAACATCGAGCAGGGCGGCGAGTTCAAGGTCTCCTCGGCCGAGCACCTGCTGGCCCAGCTGTGATGAGGGGCGTCGCCCAGGCGGCGGCCCGAACGGCGGGTTGAGCCATGGGCGACGTCTTCACCCCGGAAAAGCGCAGCGCCGTCATGCGGCGGGTGAAGGGGCGCGACACCGCGCCCGAACTGAAGGTCCGGCGCCTGCTGCGGGGCGCCGGGATCGGCTATCGGCTGGGCGGCTGCGGCCTGCCCGGCCGACCCGATGTGGTGATGAAGGGACGAGGCGTCGCCCTGTTCGTCCACGGCTGTTTCTGGCACGGCCATGACTGCCCGCGCGGGGCGCGCCAGCCCCGCTCCAACGCCGACTACTGGCTGGCCAAGATCGATCGCAACCGGGCGCGCGACGACCGCGTCGCCGCCGAGCTGGCGGCGGCGGGTTGGCGGGTGCTGACCCTGTGGGAGTGCGGGCAGAAGAGGCCGGATTGGGGCGAGCGGCTGCTGGCTGAGGTGCGAGGCGAAGCCGACGCCGGTTAGGCCACGGCCTGGGCGCCGACTTCAGCGTCGCCGGCGGGGTCCAGGACTTCGCTCAGGGCGGTGAGCAGCACCGCCGGCGTCAGCGGCTTGGCCACGAAATGGTTCATGCCGGCCTCCAGGCAGGCGGCGATGTCCTCCGGAGAGGTGTCGGCGGTTACGGCGATGACCGGGGCGTCGGCGTTCGGTCCGCCGCCCGCGCGCAGGCGGCGCGTCGTCTCGCGACCGTCCAGTTCGGGCATCCGCACATCCATGAAGATGACGTCGAAGACGTCGGCGTCACAGGCCTTGAGGGCGGCCATGCCGTCCTCGGCCATGGTCAGCTCGCAGTCGAGGGCCTGCAGGATCACCTGAACGGCGCGGCGGTTGATGGCGTGGTCGTCCACCACCAGAACCCGCAGCGGGCGTTCGGCGTCGGGGTCCGGCTCGGCTGGGGCGGCGGCGAGGGGCGTTTCCGTCTCTTCGCGCGGCGCAGGCGGGGCGTCCATTGGGAGCGGACGCCGGCCCGGCGTCGCGGCGGGCGGGGCGCCGGCCAGAGGAGGGGCGGCGAGGAAGGCGGCGACTTCACCGTCTTCTTCGCCTTCCGACAGGGTGAGGGCGACGGTGAAGGTCGACCCCTGGCCCGCCTCGCTGCGGACCGTCAGCCGACCGCCCATCAGTTCGATCAGGTCGCGGCTGATCGCCAGGCCCAGGCCTGAGCCGCCGTAGCGGGCGGCCACGCCGTCGGCGGTCTGGTCGAAGGGGGTGAAGAGGCGCTCCAACTGGCTGGTCGTCATGCCCGGCCCCGTATCGGCCACGTCGATCAGCAGGACATGGCGCCCGGCCTCGTCCCGCCAGGCGCACAGTCGGACGGTGACGGCGCCGGAGTCGGTGAACTTCACCGCGTTGGAGATCAGGTTGTTGAGCACCTGGCGCAGGCGCATGGCGTCGCCCTGGACGATGCGAGGCATATAGCGCGAACCGTCGAGACGCAGGCGCAGGCCCTTGGCGCGGACGGGACCCTGCCACAGACGGAAGGTGTGGTTGAGCAGGTCGCGCAGATCGAACCCGCGAGTCTCGACCTTGAGACGGCCGGCGTCGAGGCGGGCGTGATCGAGCAGGTCGTCCAGCAGCTCCTTCATCATCAGACCGGCGTCCTCGATCATGGCCGTCTGCTGGCGGGTCGAGGAGGAGGACGCAGCGACGCGGCTCAACTCATGCGCGCCGGTCAGGATGGCGCCGATCGGGGTGCGCAGATCGTGGGCCACGGCGGCCAGAAGGGCGCTGCGTCCCGCCATGACGCTTTCGGCCTCGCGGCGCTTGTCGTCCGCCTCCTTGAGGGCGCGGGCTTCGGCCGCGCCCGCCGCGTAGAGGCGGCTGCGCGTGGTCAGGCAGAAGAAGACGAAGGCCAGAACCCCGACGGCCACCGGCAGGATGAAGCGTCCCTCGACGTTTGACTGGGCCATGAAGAACGGCGTCAGCGCCAGCACCGCCACCTGGGGCGTGACGGTCCAGATAAAGACCCGCAGATTGCCGGCCGAGGCGATGACCGAATTGATCGCGCCCGCCGCCAGCAGGGTGGTGGCGACCACGCCGCCGGGCAGCCCGCCCATGGTCCACAGGGGGATGGCGATGCTGGCGTAGACGCCGGCGTTGGCCGTCAGGGCCAGGTCGCCCAGGGCGCCGCGCCAGCCCTTGAGCGTCATCGCCTGACCGCGCGTCACCGATGCGAATGCGGCGGCCTCGGCCAGTTGCAGCAGCAGATAGACAGCCAGCCAGACGAGGCAGAGCGACAGGCCGAGGATGGGGCTGAACAACAGGGCGCAGGCCAGACCCACGACGAGTCGTTGGGGCAGCATCTTGTGCCGCTGTCGGATGGCGGAAGCCCACCCGCTCCGGGATGCATCGGTCTGCGTCATGCGGCGATCCGAACGGGCAACGGCGCCCTTCCGTTGCATCATGGCGACGGAGACCTAATGCTCCGTCAACGGCCGGAGCCGACCGCTTCGGCCACGCTGGAAAAGCCCTCGGCCCGCAGACGGGCCGCCAGATCGCGCTTGATCCGGCCGACCATGCCGGGGCCTTCATAGATCATGGCCGAGTAGACCTGGACCGCCGAGGCGCCCGCGCGGATGCGGGCCCAGGCGTCAGCGCCGTCGGCGATTCCCCCCACCGCGATCAGCGGCAGGCGCCCGCCGGCGGCCTCGGCCGCCGCCTCCAGCGCTTTCTGGGCAAAGGGCTTCAGCGGCGCGCCCGACAGGCCGCCCGCCTCGCCCTTATAGGCGGACCGCAGGGAGGTGGGGCGCTCCAGCGTCGTATTGGACACGATCAGGGCGTCGATGCGGTGGGCGATGGAGGCCTCGACGATCATGCCGATCTCCTCGCTGATCAGGTCGGGCGCGATCTTCAGGAAGACCGGCGCGCCGTCGGCGGGGCGGGCCTCATGGATGCGGCCCAGCAGGTCGTCCAGCGCATCGCGTCCCTGAAGCGCGCGCAGGCCCGGCGTGTTGGGCGACGAGATGTTGACGGTGAAATAGTCGGCCAGCCCCGCCAGCCGCTTCAGCCCCGCGACATAGTCGGCGGCCTTGTCCTCGGTATCCTTGTTGGCGCCCAGATTGGCGCCGATGGCGGTGCGGGTCGGACGCCGGGCCAGACGGGCGGCGAAAGGCTCCAGCCCCTCGTTGTTGAAGCCCATGCGGTTGATGATGGCCCGGTCTTCCGCCAGGCGGAACAGGCGCGGCCTGGGGTTGCCGGGTTGGGCGCGCGGGGTGACCGAGCCGCACTCCACCGCGCCGAAGCCCAGGCGCGACAAGCCTTCCAGCGCCTCGCCGTTCTTGTCGAGACCGGCGGCCAGACCGACGGGGTTGGACATCTCCAGCCCTGCGATCGTGGTCTTCAGGATCGGATCGTCGGCGCCGGGCGCGGGCAGGGGCGTCATCTGCAGGGCGCGAATGGCCAGGCGGTGCGCGGCTTCCGGATCGAATTGGCGCAGCGCCCAGGCGCCGAGGTCGGTCAGGCTCATGGTCAGGCGGTCTCGTCGATGATCATGCGGCCGTCGGCCGTCACCGACAGGGCGCGCGCGGCGCGCGTCGCCGCGACGGGCAGGGGGCCGTAGATGTGAGGAAACAGGGCGCCGCCGCGCGACGGCTCCCAGATCAGGGCGTCGTCCAGGGCGGTCAGATCGACCTCGACCAGCATCAGGTCGGCCTGACCGGCGTAGTGTTTGGCCGCCGTGGCTTCCAGCTGATCGGCTGCAGACAGGTGGATGTAGCCGTCGGCCCGGTCCGCCGCCGAGCCGTCATAGCGGCCCTCGGCCAGGGCGGTGCGCCAGTCGGCGCGGCTCAGGATCTTGAACGCGACGTCGGGCCGGTCGGTCACGCTACGGTCTCCGGGGTCAGCCAGCCTTCATAGGACGGGCGCCCGGCGACATCGACGCTGAAGACCGCCGCCGCCCCGGTGGGGAAGCCGCCGCTCATCTTGTCCAGCACCGCAGGCGAGGCGGCGCTCTCGATCAGGTATTCGACCGCCAGCTGATGCACGCCGGGGTTATGGGCGATCAGCAGCAGGCAGCCCGCCTGGTCCTCGGCCGCCTCGACCGCGCGGCGCAGGACGTCGGCGGGGGCGTTGTAGAGGGCCTCGGAGACGTGCAGCTCGACATCGCCGAAATGCTCGCTGACCCCGTCCCAGGTGTCTCGCGTGCGCTGGGCGCCCGAAACCAGAGCCATGTCCGGCCTCATGCCGCGTTCGGCCAGGGCGCGGCCCATGGCGGCGGCGTCGCGGCGGCCGCGTTCGCTCAAGGGCCGGGCTGTGTCGCCGCCCGGCGCCGAGGCTTCGGCCTTGGCGTGACGCATCAGGATCAGTCTCTGCATGGCCAGGGCTTTACGGCTGTTTGCGCGCGGCGCCCATAGGGTGCGCGGGATGGGGGTGCGCGGGACGGGCGCGCGCGTGATGGGCGGGCGCATGATCGCGCGCGGCAGGGGAGGGGGTCAGGGACGGGCGCCCGGCCAGCACGGCCTGGGCCAGGCCGCCGGGCCGCACGCGGGCGTAGGCGCGACGCGAGGCTTCCAGCATGATCAGGCCCGCCGCGCCGGGAAACAGCTTCGGCCCCACCTGCTCCAGACCGTCGGCCAGCGGCAGCATCGGCCGCCACGGCGGGACGTAGAGGGCCTGGGACCAGGCGGTCGGCTCCAGCCCGACCTCGCGCACCAGCCGCTCCAGCTGGCCGCGCGTGAAGGGGCGGCCGTGGCCGAAGGGGGTGGTCTCGGCCCGCGCCCACATGCCGCCGCGCGCGGCCGCCGCCAGGATGATCCGCCCGGCCGGGGCCAGGACGCGCACCGCCTCGGCCAGCAGGCCCTGCGGATCGTCGGCCTCTTCCAGCGCATGGACCAGCAGGATGCGGTCGAACGTCCCGGCCGCGAAGGGCAGGCGCCGGTCGTCGACCAGGACGGTGCGGTTGCGTCCCGCCGCCGCCCATTGCTCGGCGCCCTGTCCGCCCGGCATGGCGGCGATCACCCGGCGCGCGCCGATGAAACCGTCCAGCCAGGGCGTGGCGTAGCCCAGGCCCAGAACGTCGCAATTGTTGGCCTCGCCCCAGGCATCCTCCAGCCGTCGCGCCAGCATACGCCGGGCCAGCGCGCCGGTCGGCTCGCCATAGAAGGTGCGGAGATCGTCGATGCTGCGGCGCATGGGGCCAGTATGGCGGATTTCGCGGCGGATGTCGGCTCTCCTGCCTAAAACCGCTCGTCCCGGCGTCCGTCGGGATGAGCGGAGTTTGTCGTGCGGCCCCGGTAGGATAGGGTTTTGATAGGAGACCTCCCCATGACCCTGACCGTTCGCCAGTTCCCCTGCCTGTCCGACAACTACGGCTTCCTGATCCGCGACGAGGCGACGGGGCTGGTCGCCGCCGTGGACACGCCGGACGCCGAGGCCATCCTGGACGATCTGGAGGCGTCGGGCTGGGGGCGGCTGGATCTGATCCTGAACACCCACTGGCACGCGGACCACACCGGCGGCAACGAACGGCTGAAGGCCGAGACCGGTTGCGAGATCGCCGGACCGGAGGAGGTGCGCCGCGCGGCGCCGCTGGATCACGTCCTGGTCGACGGCGAGGCGGTGCGTCTGGGCGAGACGGCCTTCGACGTGGTGCTGTCGCCCGGCCATACGCTGGGCCATGTGGCCTATCATGCGGCGGACGACGGCCTGGCCTTCGTCGGCGACGTCATCTTCGCCCTGGGCTGCGGACGGCTGTTCGAGGGGACGCCGCAGCAGATGTGGGACAGCCTGAACCGCATCGCCGCCTGGCCCGAGGCGACGACCCTTTACTGCGCCCATGAATACACGGCCTCGAACGCTCGCTTCGCCCTGTCTCTGCCGGACGCCGATGAGGCGTTGAAGGCCCACGCCGAGGCCGTCTTCGCCGCCCGTGAGCGCGGCGAGGCGACCGTGCCGACCACGGTAGGGATCGAGCGCCGCTTCAATCCCTTCCTGCGCGCCCGCGACGCCGCCGACTTCGCCGAGCGCCGCGTCCTCAAGGACGGTTTCAAGGGCTAGGACGCCCCGCCGGATTTCCAGTCACCCATCATCGGAGATGTTCATGCAGTTGAAGGATCGGGTCGCGATCGTGACCGGCGCGGGCGGGGGCCTGGGCCGCTGTCACGCCCTCTATCTGGCCGGCCAGGGCGCCAAGGTCGTGGTCAACGATCTGACCGAGGCGGCGGCCCAGAACGTCGTGGACGAGATCGTCGCGGCGGGCGGCCAGGCGATGGCGGCGGCCGGTTCGGTCACCGACGTCGACGCGGTTCAGGCCATGGTCGAGGCGGCGATGAAGGCCTGGGGCCGCATCGACATCCTGATCAACAACGCCGGCATCCTGCGCGACAAGAGCTTCTCGAAGATGACGCTGGACGACTTCCGCCTGGTGGTGGACGTGCATCTGATGGGGGCGGCCATCTGCTCCAAGGCGGTGTGGGAGATCATGCGGGCGCAGACCTACGGCCGCATCGTCATGACGACCTCGTCCTCGGGCCTCTACGGCAATTTCGGCCAGGCCAACTATGGCGCGGCCAAGCTGGCGCAGGTGGGCCTGATGCAGACCCTGGCCATCGAGGGCGCCAAATATAACATCAAGGTCAACGCCCTGGCGCCGACCGCCGCCACGCAGATGACGGCGGGCATCCTGTCGGAAGAGGTGCTGAAGGCGCTGGACCCGGCCCTGGTCAGTCCCGGCCTACTGGCGCTGGTGGGCGAGGCGGCGCCGACGCGGGCCATCCTGTGCGCGGGCGGCGGGCATTTCGCCACGGCCAACATCACCCTGACGCCGGGCGTGCGCATCGGCGGGGCTGCGGATGCGGGCGAGCAGCTGATCGCGCGCTGGGACGAGGCCTCGAACCGCGAAGGCGAGACCGTGCCGGAGTTCGGCTTCCAGCAGGCGGCGCAGGAGATGGCCTCGGCGGGCGTGACGGCGCCGGTGGCTGCGGGATGAGCCGTCAGGCGCGGCGGCGTTCGTCGCCGCGCCACAGCCACAGGATGCCGAAGATCAGGGCCAGGGCGACCAGCGTCAAAGCCTGGGGCGCGACTTCGGCCAGGCCGGCGCCCATGGCGTTCATTCGCACGAAGGTCTGAACCGCCGCGGTCGAGGGCGACAGATGCGCCAGCCAGACCAGCAGTTTGGGCATCATGAAGTGCGGCCAGGCCGCGCCCGCCAGGAAGAACAGCGGCGCTGACGTGCCGACCAGCACCTGCAACACCCGCTCGTGCCGGTCGAACAGTCCGCCCAGCAGCAGGCCCAGCGCCGCAACCCCGGCCGAGAAGACCGGCGCCAGCAGGATCACCCCGGCCATGTCGCCCGCGCGCGGATAGTCCTGAAACCAGAAGACGAAGCCGAAGTAGAACAGGCAGGACGCCGTGCCGATCGCCGTCAGCGCCAGCCACAGACCTAGCCGGGCGCTGCGCTGCATGGGGGACGCGCCGGTCTCGCGACGCAGGGCGGCGATGACGCCCGCGCCCAGCAGCAGGGTCTGTTGCAGGATGATCAGGCTGACGGCGGGCACGGCGTAGTCGCCATAGCCCTCGGTCGGGTTGAACAGGGATTCCTGTTTCAGGCTCGGCGCCAGGCGGGCCGCGCGGGCGGCCTCGGGCAGGCCCTCCAGCCGCGTCTCGGCGACATGGGCGGCGGCCGCCGCGACCGCCTTGCCGACCGAGGTGACGCGGACCAGATAGCCGCCGTTCAGCCAGACGGCCACGCCGTCGGGCGCGCCGCGCGCCAGGTCGGCCTCGAACCGTTCGGGCAGGATGACGACGCCGTCGACCACGCCGCGCCGCATCAGGTCGGAGGCCTGGGCGGTCGAGGGGAGGACGGCGGCGACCTCGACCGCGTGGGAGGCGTTCAGGTCTTCGACCAGGGCGCGGGTCAGGGCGCTCTGCGTCGGCGTCACCACGGCGACCGGCAGGCCCGTCGCCGCCTGTCCGGCGTAGGCGGCCGGATAGTAGAAGGCGTAGAGAACGACAGCGAGAATCAGCAGGCTGCTGACCGGCCGAGCGCGCGGCAGGTTGCGGAATGTGGCGATGAAGGCGGCGCCGATGCCCTGTTCGGGCAGGGGAAAGGCCAGGGCCTCGGCCTTGGGCGCGCGCCGGGCGCGCAGGCGGATCAACACGGCGGCCAGGATCAGGGCGATCAGGGTGACGGCGCTGAGGATCGCCAGGTCGCGCCAGGCCCCGCCGGGCGCCGCGCCGGTCACCATCTGGCCGGTCTGCAGCCGCAGATAGTGGGTGTAGGGTAGGATGTCGCTCCAGATTCGGGCGAAGCGCGGCCCGTGATCCAGCGGCAGGGTGCCGTTCGAGAAAGCGATAGCCGCGCCCGAATAGATGGCGGTGGCCGAAAACGCCATGTCGACGTCTCCCAGCAGGGCGACCAGCAGGGCCGACAGGGCGACGCTGACCGCCATCAGGGCCGCCATGCCCAGCATCAGCAGGGGCAGAGACCCGGCCACGCCCCAGCCTCTGATCCCGCACAGCCAGCCGATCCAGGCCAGGCCCCACAGGGTGAAGATGACGAAGTGCGGCGTCAGCCGCCCGATCAGGGCCGCCGTGGTTCGTCCGCCGGTCTGCGCTCTGAACATCTGGAAAGAGCCGCCCTGCATCAGCCGCCCGACCGCCAGCACCGCTGAACAGGCGGCCAGCAGGTGCAGCACGCCGGGCGCCAGCAGGCCGCCGAGGAACAGCTCGAAGCTCAACTGCGGATTGCCGATGATCGACACCTGGACGGCGGGCGGCTCCAGCGCCGTGGCGGGCAGGCCCATCTGGCGCGCGCGCTCCTCCAGCCGGGGCGCGGCGGCCGAGGCGATGGCCGACGACTGGCCCAGGGCCGACAGGGCGCCGACGGTCTGGAAGGCGCCGTTGAACGACACCGTCACCTGCTCCGGGCGGCGAAAGGCGCCTTCGCTGAAGCCTGAAGGAAAGTGGGCGATGCTGTAGACCTCGCCGCGCCGCATCAGGCCTACGGCCTCATCCACCGTCGCCGGTGCGTAGGCCACGCGCACGCCGGGGCCGGCCTCCATGTTGCGGATGGCCGCGCGGCTGAAGGCGGAATTGTCCTGATCCACCACGGCGACCGGGGCCTGGCGGATCACGCCGGGGGCCAGCATGGCCGCGATCACCGCCAGCAGGATCAGCGGCAGGCCGAAAGCGACGAAAGCGTCCCACGGGCGGGTCGCCAGCCGCCGCGTCTCGTCCTGAACGGCCGCGAGGAAGACGGCCGCGCCGCTCTTCATCGCGACGACCAGTCGAACAGGACGCTCATGCCCGGCCGCAGGCCGTCGATCGGCCGGGCGGGCTTGGCCTTCACCTGGAAGCTGCGCACGTCATAGCCGCTGGACTGGCGGGTCGAGCGCCAGGTGGCGAACTCGCCCTGGGGGCTGATGGCGGTGACGCGGAAGGCGGCGCCCTTGATCCCCAGCGCGGGCACGTCGCCGCGCACGGTCGCGCCGATCTTCAGGTCGCGGAACTGGTCCTCGCGCACGCTGAAGGCGACCCAGGGATCGGCCGTGTCGACGATGGTGAAGACCGGCACCCCCGTCAGCACCAGTTCGCCGACATTGGCGAAGCGTTCGGACACCTCGCCGCCGTGGGGGGCGGTCAGGCGGGTCTCGCCCTGCAGGCTCTCGACCTCGGCGACGGCGGCGCGGGCGCCGCTGACATTGGCGTCGGCGACCGACTTCTCCTGCGGCCGGGTTCCGGCCAGGGCCTTCAGATACTGCTGGCGGGCGGCCTCGGTCTGGGAGGCGGTGGCGGCGCGGGCGGCGACGGCCTCGTCTCGGCGCTGGGCCGAAATGACGCCCTCGGCGAACAGGTTTTCGGCCCGGCGCGCCGTCTGGTCGGCCAGCCGGGCGGTGGCCTGGGAGGCGCGCCAGATCGACTCGACCGTCCGGACGTCCTCGGCGCGGGCGCCCTCGCGGCTCATGGACTGGATGGCCTCGGTCGACTGCAGCAGGGCACGGGCCTGGGCGTCCTTGGCCTCGACCTCGGGGCTGCTCATCAGGGCCAGCTCCTGCCCCGCCTTCACCTGATCGCCTTCGGCGGCCAGGAAGCGTTCGACGCGGCTGGGCACCTTGGTGGCGACGGTGAAGGTCTCGGCCTCGACCATGCCCTGGACCTGATCCGGCGCCGGACGGGCGGCCAGGAACAGGCCCACGACGATGAAGGCGATCAGCAGGACCACGCCCGCCGCGACGATCAGGGGCAGGGGCGACCGGCGCGGCTTCGGCGGGGGCGCTTCGTCCGGCTGGGGCGGCGTATAGGCCGAGGAAGGCGTCTCGCTCATGGGGCGCTGATCCGGTCGTCGCGTTGCAGATAGTCGTTCAGGGTCTGGTCGCTTCCCGCCGCCGCCAGCAGGGCCGACAGGCTGAGGTCGTATTCATAGGCCGCCGCGGCCCGTTGCAGCCGCGCCGTCCCCAGCAGGTTGCGGGCGTCGATGATCGAGGCGGCGGTCGCCTCGCCCTCGCGGAAGCCGACCTCCTGAACGCGCAGGTTCTCGCGCGCGGCCTCCAGGCTGCTGTCCATGGTCAGGAACTGCCGCCGCGCCAGCTCGACCTGGTTGTAGGCGCGCGTGACCAGCAGGCGGGCGTCGTCGCGGGCCTGGCGCTCGACCTCGCCGGCGGCCGAGGCCTGGGCGCGGGCGGCGCCGAGCATCCTCCGCCGGTCCAGCGACGACATCAGGGTGTAGCGGGCGCCCAGGCCAAAGGCCCAGTCCGGCTCGGTCGGCAGGGAATCGTCCGGGTTCAGATTGTAGGTGCCGAAGGCGAAGACCGAGGGCTTCAGCCGCGAGGCGGCCAGATCTGCCCCCGCCTCGGCCAGATCGCGCCCGGCCTGGGCCTGAATGATGCGCGAATTCGACTGGCCCGCGCTGTCCAGGAAGGCGGCGGCGGGGCCGACCGGATGGCGATTGACGAACAGGGGGGTGGTCGGGGTCACGCCCGCCTCGACGTCGGCCACGCGGGCCAGGGAGGCGACGGCGTTTTCATGCTCCAGCTCGGCGCGGTTGACCTGGCGCTGGGCGGCGTCGCGGGCGACCTCGACCTGAAGGGTCTGGGCGCGGCTGAGCAGCCCTTCCTCCTCCATGCGCCGAGCGTTGTGCAGGTGCAGGTCGAACCCGTCGCGGGTCTCCAGCGCGATCTTCAGCGCCTCGGCCGCCAGCACCTGGCCGAAATAGGCGCGAGCTAGGTTGACGCTCTCCAGGTTCAGGGCCTCCTGCCGCCGGGCCTCGGCCAGGTCGACATTAGCCGCCGCCGCGCGCCGCAGGGCGGGGATGGCCCCGCCGGTGTAGATGGGCTGGAGCGCCGTGACCGTCGGGCGGAAGGTGGTGTCGTCCACCTGCAGGCGGATGTCGTGGGGCAGGGCGGCGAAGATCTCCGGCAGGGCGGCCTCAAGCCGCTGGCCCACTGCGTTCAGCACGTCGCCCGGCACGCCCGGCAGGTCCGAGATCAGGCCGGGTATGGCGGCGCCGAGGTCGGACTGGGCGCGGTCCAGCGCGTCCGACAGCGACAGGTCGAAGGTCTTGCGATAGCGGATCAGTTGGGCGTCCAGCGACACCGTGGGCCGGTTCAGTCCGGCGGCGACCTGGGCCTGGGCCTCGGCGGCCTCGACCCCGTAGCCGGCGGCGCGCCCGAGGCTGGAGGTGGTGCGCAGCCGCGCCTCGGCTTCGGCGTAGGTCAGGGGCGTGCGCGACGTCTCCTGGGCGGCGGTAGGCTGAACCTGCGCCATGACGGGCGTCGCGCCCAGGGTCAGGGCGCCCGCAGCCAGGGCTCCACGCCATCCGATCCAAGCCCTAGCCATCGCTTCAACCCCGCAATCAGCCGTGAACAACGATCCTGAAGCACGGCCGTTGCGTCAAGCAAGCCGCGCCAATTGCAAAAGGCGCGCCCGCCGTGACGAACGCGCCTTTCGATTGAAGACGAAGGTTTCCGGCTGCGCCTAGAGACCCGGCAGCTTGAACCGGCTGTCGCGACGCGGTGCGATGGTGATGCCTTCGCGGCCGCCGGTCAGAGCTTCCAGGCGGGCGTGCTCGCTGGAGGCGTCAATCGTCTTGGCGCCTTCCGAGGTCTGGCTGACCGTCGCGGCCTGGCTGGCCGGATCGTCCTTGCGCCAGAACATGATGCGGTTGGCCCAGCTTTCTTCCTTGTGCGCCAGGCCGCCGAACTCGTCGTCGACGACATAGCGGGCCAGGGGGTCGGCGCGGTCGGCGCCGGCCTCGGCGGCCAGGACCTGTTCGCCGGGGGTGCGGGTCACCGCCTGGCGCTGGCCCAGCAGAATCTGACGGGCGGCGCTTTCAGGCGCCAGCTCCTGCGGACGCGGGGCGCCGGGCGAAGGCGGGGTCAGGCCGTATTCCGGCGGCACCACCAGGGGGGCGCTGGCCACGGTGACGAATTCGTCCGGCACGACCTTGGTCAGGCCGATGCTCTGCTTCATCGATCCGCAGGCGCTCAGGCTGAGGGCCGCGCCGGCGGCCAGGGTCACGATCAGGACGGGACGGTTACGCATGGGTCGTTCGGCTCCGGGAGGCGCGCCGCACGGGCGCAGGCTCGGGTCGATAGTTAAGGGGGTGTGATTACGACTTTTCGTGGGCCGCGCCAACTGTCGAACGGCGCTCGGACAGGAAGCTGTCCAGGATCAGCAGCACGACGCCGACGGTGATGCCGCTGTCGGCGATGTTGAAGATCCAGGGAAACAGGCCCGTGCCGGAAAAGTCGAGAAAGTCGACCACGCCGCCGAAACGGATGCGGTCGATGACGTTGCCGATGGCGCCGCCCATGACCAGGCCGATGGCGGCGATCAGCAGGCGGCGATCGGCCCGCGTCGCCCACCAGGCCAGCAGCCCGGCCACGACGACGGAGAAGACGCTCAGGATCCAACGCCCCGCGCCGCCGCCGAACAGGCCGAAGCTGACCCCGGTATTCAGCACATAGGTCAGGTTGAACACCGGCGGCGCCACCTCGGCGATGCGATAGCCGTCGGGGATATTGGAGATATGGGCGGCGTCGATGGCCCCCAGCACCCAGGCCTTGGTCAGTTGGTCCAGGATGATGACGGCCAGGGCGATGCCGTAGGCGCCGAGCGCGAGACGGGAAATCTTCATGCCGAGCGAGTTAGCAGGAAGACGTTCGGCGGCGAAGAGGGAAAGCGAAGAGGCGCGGATCGTCGGCACGGCCTTTCCCCCCGGTTTTCCCTCGCTATAAGCAGGGCATGACCCTGCCTCATCCGCTGCCCCGCCTGTCCGCCGTCGCCGACGACTACGACATCCTGCTCTGCGACGTCTGGGGCGTGATCCACAACGGGCGCGAAAGCTGGCCGGCGGCCTGCGAGGCCCTGACGAAGTTCAACGAGAAGGGCGGCCATGTCGTCCTGATCTCCAACTCGCCGCGCCCGTCGCCGGACGTGGTGGCGCAGCTGGACGCCCTGGGCGTGCCGCGCAGCGCCTGGAAGGCCTTCGTCACCTCGGGCGACGCCACCCGCATGGAATTGGCGCGCCGCGCGCCCGGACCGGCCTGGATCATCGGGCCGGATCGCGACTTCGTCCTCTATGAAGGCCTGGACCTGACCAGCGCCCACGATGCGGACGACGCGGCCTTCATCTCCGTCACCGGCCCCTATGACGACACGACCGAGACGCCCGAGGACTATCGCGAGCGGCTGACGCCCGCCGTCGCGCGCGGGCTGGAGCTGATCTGCGCCAACCCCGACCGCATCGTCCAGCGCGGCGATTCCATCATCTACTGCGGCGGCGCCATCGCTGATCTCTATGAGTCGATGGGCGGCCGCGTGGTCATGGCGGGCAAGCCGTTCGCGCCCATCTACGCCCTGGCGCTGAAGGAGGCCGAGGGTCTGATGGGCCGCGCGGTCGATCGTTCGCGCGTCCTGTGCATCGGCGACGGCGTGGTCACGGATGTGCTGGGCGCCGCCGAACAGGCGCTGGACTGTCTGTTCATCGCCCAGGGCATTCACGGCGACGCGGCCAAGGGCCCGGACGGGGCCCTCGATCCGGCTCGCGCGGCCGAACTGCTCCGTGCCGAGACGACCTTCGCCCGCTACGCCGCTCTGGAACTGACGTGGTGAGTCTCGCCATTTCGTCGCACCTGCCTTAAAGGGCCGCTCATGGTTGATCTGGTCCAAGCGCACCCGTCGGGCGGTTACATCCTCGACGAACTCCACGTCGGCATGGCCGCCGAGAAGACGGTTCACGTCACGGAGGAGCGGATTCGTCTGTTCGCCGAGGCCTCCGACGACTTCAATCCGGTGCATCTGGATGAAGCCTTCGCCGCCAAGACGGCCTATCGCGGCCGCATCGCCCACGGCCTGCTGTCGGCGGCCTTCGGCTCGGCGGTGGTGGGGACGATCCTGCCGGGGGCGGGCTCGATCTACATCTCCCAGACGCTGGCCTTCCACTTCCCGGTGCGGATCGGCGACACGGTGCGGATCGTCATCACCGTCATCGGCCTGGACCATGACAGCGCGCGCGGCGAGCTGCGCTGCGAAGGCTTTGTCGAGGACAAGCTGATCATGGACGGCGTGGCCGTCGTGCGCGTGCCGCGCCGCCGCAAGCCTTCGGCCCGCTGAAGGCCGCCTGAAGTGGTCGAGGTCATTCGGGACTGGCGCGGCCTGACGGACGCGCAGAAGGGGGCGGCTGTCGCCGTCGGCGCCTTCGACGGCGTGCATCGCGGCCATCAGGCGGTCATCGCCTCGGCGCGTGGGGCGGCCGAGCGCCTGGGCGTTCCCCTGGCCGTCGTCAGCTTCGACCCTCATCCGCGCCGCCTGTTCCAACCCGAGGCCGCGCCCTTTCGTCTGATGACGCCGGACCAGATGGCCCGCGTTCTGGCGCCGCTGGGCGTCGATCGCCTGTACCTGCTGCCGTTCGATCGCGAGATGGCGGGCATGACGGACGAGGAATTCGCCCGCCGCGTCCTGTCCGAAGGCCTCGGGATCGTCCATGCCGCCGTCGGCTTCGACTTCACCTTCGGCAAGGGTCGCTCCGGCTCGCCCGCCTTGCTGCAGGCTTATGGCGAGACGCTGGGCTTCGGCGTCTCGGTCACCGACCGCATCGACGACGCCTCGGGCCTGAAGCTGTCGTCCAGCGCCGTGCGCGAGGCGTTGAAGGCCGGCGACATGGATCGCGCCGCCGCCATCCTGGGCCGCCCCTTCGCCATTCAGGGCGAGGTGATCCACGGCGACAAGCGCGGCCGCACCATCGGCACGCCCACCGCCAACATCGCCATGGGCGAGTATATGCGCCCGGCCTATGGGGTCTATGCGACCCGCACCCGCCTGCCCGACGGCCGGGTGGTCAAGGGCGTCGCCAACCTGGGCGTGCGCCCGATGTTCGAGATCGAAGAGCCGCTGCTGGAAGTCTGGCTGCTGGACTTCGACGAGAACCTCTACGGCCAGGTGCTGGAGACCGAACTGATCGCCTTCCTGCGCGGCGAGATGAAGTTCGACGGCCTGGACGCGCTGAAGGTCCAGATCGACGCGGATGCAGAAGCGGCGAGGGCCGTGCTGGGCTGACGCATCTTCTGCCTTGTGACTTGAAGGCGGCGCGACCCGATCCCAGCTCTACCCGGCAATGTTGGGAAGAGGGCATGACGGAAGGTTCGCGTGTCTGGTTCGCCGTCGTCGGCATCTGCATCCTTTGGAGCGTCGGCGTCGCGTTCACCGGCGCGGGTCTGTCGGCGCCGTTTTTGGTCGGCACGCTCGCCCTGGTTTTCGGCGCCAATGCCGAAGCGCGACGCTGGGCCATGGACAAGATGTCATGGGCCTTCTCCGGCTCATCGCTACGGTTCGCGCTGGTGATGATCGGCGCGATGGTCCTGTGGCAAACGGTCGGTCTGGAACTGGCGTTTTTCGCCGCCGGGGACGTGTTGGCCTATCTGGAAGTTTTCACGGCAGTCAGCCTGATGGCCGCGCAGAACCGGTTTTCGCCGGTGAAGGCATTGGTGGTGCGTTGGGCGGCGGCTCGCCTTCGGCCCTTGCGTCGGCTGGACGTTGGTGGCCGGACCCGCCGGACCCGCCCGAAGACGCCGCCCTCTTCCGATGACGCAGACGGACCGGCGGGGGTCTGGGCTTTCGCCTGACGCCTTAACCCGGCGCCTTTTCGGCGATGGCCATCAGGTCGTCGTGCAGCGACTTGCCCTTGTCGTCGATGATGTCGGCGATGCGCCACATCGGGCCTTCCTTCAGCAGTTTCAGCGTCCGGCGCTGGTCCTCGCCGTGGTTGGTGAAGACGACCTCGGCCGTGGACGCGCGCGGACCGTCCGGCGTCATCGTCACCGATTTCAGCGCGAAGCCGTCGATGTCCTGACAGGCGCAGATCGGATCGTGGTCGAGGTAGGGGGCGCTGTTCGTGCGCTTGGCTTCGCGGTCGTCGACGCCGATCAGGGCGTTCATGGTGCGCGAATAGAGCGGGTCGCGGCCGGGGGTGATGGTCGCTTCGGCCGGGTCGGGCGTATCGCGCGGCTCGCTGACGTGGGCGTAGAGGGCGCGCACGAAGGCCTCGGCGTCCTTTTCGCCCGCGGCGTAGACGGCGGCGCGGCCGGTCAGGGCGGGGGCGGCCTTCTCTGCCGCCGCAGGCGTGCTCGTCGGTTCTGAGCAGGCGGCCGCCGTCAGGGCCAACGCCGCTGCCGTCGCCAGGGCTTGAACACGCATCTGATCGTCTCCCCATCTGTTCGTCTGGACTATGGCGCAGGGGACGCCGGGTCTGCTAGAGCCTTCCCATCATGACCGTTCGCGTGATCCGCCCGATTTCGATTAGCCGCCCGGCGTAGCGCTGCAGGGCTGCAAGCCCCGCGCACGTCGGGATTTCTCGAAACATTTCGCCGAGACGACGCCGCCTTGAGCCATCAGGGCATGGGCCGCCCGGCGCCTTCACGCTAGACTGACGCCCGACGCCGCTTCCAAGCGGCCGCGCGCGACAAGACGAAAAGACATTCCATGGCCGACGCCGACACCCAGACCCCTTCCGGCCGCGACTATCGCGACACCGTCTTCCTGCCCGAGACGCTGTTCCCGATGCGCGGCGGCCTGCCCAAGAAGGAGCCGGAAATCCTGGAGCAGTGGGGCGACCTCTATGGCCGTCTGCGCGCCATCCGTCAGGAGCAGAAGGCGCCGCTCTACGTCCTGCACGACGGCCCGCCCTACGCCAACGGCGACATCCACATCGGCCACGCCCTGAACAAGACGCTGAAGGACTTCGTGGTCCGCTCGCGCTTCCTGCTGGGTTATGACGTCGACTACGTGCCGGGCTGGGACTGCCACGGCCTGCCCATCGAGTGGAAGATCGAGGAGGAATTCCGCAAGAAGGGCCGCCGCAAGGACGAGGTGTCGAAGGAAGATTTCCGCACCGCCTGCCGCGAATACGCCGGCAAATACATCGACCTGCAGCGCGACCAGTTCCTGCGTCTGGGCGTCACCGGCGACTTCGCCAACCGCTACGCCACCATGGACTTCACGTCCGAGGCGGCCATCGTCGCTGAGTTCCACAAGTTCAAGAACTCGGGCCAGCTGTATCGCGGCTCCAAGCCGGTGATGTGGTCGCCCGTCGAGCGCACGGCCCTGGCCGACGCGGAAGTCGAGTATCACGACCACGTCTCCCCCACGATCTGGGTCAAATTCCCGGTGGTCGGCGCGACCGACAGCCACCCGGACGACCTGCTGGCCTTCCGCACGGCGACGCCCGCGATCGTGATCTGGACGACCACGCCGTGGACCATCCCGGCTAACCGGGCGATCAGCTACGGCCCCGAAATCAACTACGGCCTGTATGAGGTCACGGCCCTTGAGGAAGGGCTGGACTATGAGCCCTGGGCCAAGCCGGGCGACCGTTTCATCCTGGCCGACAAGCTGGCCGAGGATGTGTTCAAGGCCGCCAAGATCGCCGCCTGGACGCGCGTCTACGACATCGATCCGTCGGGTCTGGAGTGCGCCCACCCGCTGGCGGCTCTGGACAGCGGCTACGGCTTCTCCGTGCCGCTGCTGGCGGGCGACCACGTCACGGACGACGCAGGGACCGGCTTCGTCCACACGGCGCCGGGCCACGGCGCGGACGACTACAATGTCTGGCTGGCCCACGGTCATCGCGAGGTGCCGGACACGGTCGATCCCGACGGCGCCTACTACGACCATGTCCCCCTGTTCGCCGGCCTCAAGGTGCTTGAGACCGAGGGCAAGAAGACCGGCAAGTTCGGTCCCGCCAACGGCGCGGTGATGGACAGGCTGATCGAGGCGGGCAACCTGCTGGCGCGCGGCCGGATGGAGCACTCCTATCCGCACTCCTGGCGCTCCAAGGCGCCGATCATCTTCCGCAATACGCCGCAGTGGTTCATCCGCATGGACGAGCCGCTGGAGGACGACGGGACCCTGCGCGACCGGGCGCTGAACGCCATCGACGCCACCGCCTTCCACCCGGCGGCGGGCAAGAATCGCATCCGCTCCATGGTCGAGGGCCGCCCCGACTGGCTGATCAGCCGTCAGCGCGCCTGGGGCACGCCCCTGGCCATGTTCGTGGACAAGCAGACCGGCCAGCCCCTGCACGATCCCGAGGTCGACGCCCGCATCGTCAAGGCCGTGGCCCAGGGGGGCGCTGACGTCTGGTTCTCGGCGCCCGACGCCGACTTCCTGGGCGCGCACGATCCCGAACGGTTCGAGAAGGTCACGGACATCCTTGACGTCTGGTTCGACAGCGGCTCGACCCACGCCTTCACCCTGGACCCGCGCACGGCCGAGAGCGGCTATACGGGCGACCGCCCGTCGCACTGGCCCGCCGACCTCTATCTGGAAGGCTCGGACCAGCATCGCGGCTGGTTCCAGTCGTCGCTGCTGGAAGGCTGCGGCACGCGCGGCCGGGCGCCGTTCAACGCCGTCCTGACCCACGGCTTCACCCTGGACGAGAACGGGGAGAAGATGTCGAAGTCGCGGGGCAACACGACCGACCCCCTGACCATCATCAAGGAGTCGGGCGCCGACATCCTGCGTCTGTGGGTGGCCCTGGTCGACTATTCGGACGACCAGCGTATCGGCAAGCAGATCCTGCAAACCACGGTCGACGCCTATCGCAAGCTGAGGAACACCGTCCGCTATCTGCTGGGCGCGCTGAACGGCTTTGATGAGGCCGAGCGCCTGACGGACTATGATCAGTTCCCGCCGCTGGAGAAGTTCATCCTGCACCGCCTGTGGGAGCTGGATGGCCAGGTGCGTCGGGCCTATGCCGAATACCGTTTCCAGGACGTGGTGCGGCCGGTGCTGGAGTTCTGCTCGGGCGATCTGTCGGCGCTGTATTTCGACGTGCGCAAGGACAGCCTCTATTGCGACCGTCCCGACAGCATCAAGCGCCGCGCCGTGCGCACGGTGATGGACGAGGTGTTCGCCCGCCTGACCGCCTGGCTGGCCCCGCTGACGCCCTTCACCATGGACGAGGCGTGGACGACGCGCTTCGCGGATGCGGGCACCAACTGCGCGCGGGTGATCCCCGAAACGCCGGGCCAGTGGCGCAACACGGCCGAGGCCGAGCGCTGGACCAATGTCGAGACGGTGCTGGAGGTCGTCAACGAAGCGCTGGAAGCCGCGCGTCGCGACAAGGTCATCGGCGGGGCGCTGGACGCCTGGCCAGTGGTGACGGCCCCGGCAGAGCTGCTGGCCCCGTTCGAGGGGCTAGACGCCGCCGAGGTGTTCCGCACCTCGGGTGCCGAACTGGTCGCAGGCGGAGATGCTGTGACCGTCGAGGTGAAGACGGCGGACTATCCCAAGTGCGCCCGGTCCTGGCGACGCGTGCCGGATGTGGGGTCGGACGCCGACTATCCCGACCTGTCGGCCCGTGACGCTGATGCGGTGCGCTGGCTGGACGCGCAGGCGTAAAGGATCAGGCCCCTCCGTTCCGACGGAGGGGCCTTTTTTCTTCCTTCTCCCCTTGTGGGAGAAGGTGGCAGGCGAAGCCTGACGGATGAGGGGTGTGTGCGCCGCAGTCCGAACGGCTGTTGCGGCATCCGATCGCTAGAATTTCAAACGCCGCGCCGACACCCCTCATCCGAGCGCCTCCGGCGCCCACCTTCTCCCTCAAGGGGAGAAGGGTTAGGCGGCATCATGAAAGATCAGGCCCAGCGTCATCCGCTTGCCCGCGCGTACCGCGCTGACGCCGTGGCGCATCTGGACCCGGTAGTCGCCGCGTGTTCCGGCGACGGGACGTTCTCTCACGGCGAAGATGACCGCCTGCCCCTGTTTCAGCGGCACGACATGGGCCTGTGACTGCGAGCGGGGCTTCTGCTCGACCAAGACAAATTCGCCGCCTTCGAACTCGGCTGGATCGCTCAGCAGAATGGCGGTTTGCAGCGGGAAGACCAGATCGCCGTACAGATCCTGATGCAGCCGATTGTAGTCGCCGGGACCGTAGCGCAGCATCAGCGACGTCGGCCGCGTCTGGCCCGCCCCGCGGCAGCGGGCGGTCAGCTCTTCCAGTTGCGCCGGAAAGCCCGCTCGTCCCAGCCGCGTCGCCCAGTCGTTGGCGATCGGCGCCAGCCCCTCGTAAAGCCGCGCCCGCAGCCGGGGCAGGGGATCGGGCAGGGGATTGGCGAAATACTGATACTCGCCCTGGCCGAAGCCGTGGCGCTGCATGACGATGCGGCTGCGGAACCGCTCGGGCTGGTCGTAGAGGGTCTGCAGGGCCTCGCAGGTCGCGGGCGTCAGCAGGGGGCCGGTCATGGCCCAGCCCAAGGCGTTCAGGTCGGCGGCGATGCGGGGCCAGTCGAGAGCGGTGTCGGTCATGCCGCCATCAGAGCGGGCGGCGGTCCGGTTGTCTGGCGGCTTTCGGCCGTGGGCCTAGAGGCGCACCCGCTGTTCGGCCGATTTCAGCGTCGAGCGGACGAAGTCGGCGGGCGGGTCGGTCTCGGCCAGGACAGCTTCCTTGATGGCGCGCGGCTCGCCGAACAGGTGGCCCTGGCCCATGGCGATATCCAGTTCGAGGATGTCGACGACCTGTTTCTCGCTCTCGACCTTTTCAGCGATCAGCTCGAGGCCGTGACGGCGGGTCAGGGGGGCGAAGTCGCCGGCGCGGATGTCCGGCTGGCTGGGAAGGGGGGCGGCGCCGTCCAGATCCAGCAGTTGCTCGATCAGCAGATCGGCGGCCACCTTGATGAAGCGCACGTCCGAGCGTTGCAGGTCGGCGAAGTCCAGGTCCAGCGTCTGCACCTTGTCGATGGAGAAGCGGAAGCCCAGGTCGGCCAGCTTGGCCATGTTGCGAGCCTCGACGGCGCCGCGGGCGTCGAACGTCGCCTGGCCCAGTTCGAAGATCAAGGCGTCCTTCAGGTCGCGGTTCTGGCTCAGGAAGTCGAGGAACTGCGGGAAGAAGGTCTCGTCGCCCAGCGAGGCGAGGGAGATGTTGCAGAAGACCCCGACCTTGCGGTCCTGCCCGGCCAGACGGCGCACGATCTGGGCGCAGCGGAACAGCAGCAGATTGTCGATGGCGGGCAGCAGGCCTTCGCCTTCGGCCACCGACAGGTACTCGGCGGGCATCATCACCCGGTTGGACGGGTCGCGCAGGCGGGTGAAGCTCTCATAATAGACCGTCCGCCGCTGGGGCAGGGTCACGACGGGCTGAAGATACAGGTCGACGCGGTTCTCGCTGAGGGCGTCGTGGACGGTCTTCAGCAGGGTGTTCGACTGGACCTGACGACGGCCCTCGAAGGTGTCGGCGGTCAGGGTGGAGGCGGCCAGCCGCTCCTCGATCGAGGCGCTCATCTGCTGGACCAGGCCTTCCAGCATCCGCACCTCGCCGGTCAGGGCGTCGGTGCGCGACAGGGCGCCGGTCTCGATCGCCTGGGCCAGTTCGGTCAGGGCGCCTTGCGTCGACTCCATCGCATCGGCCAGCAGGCGGTGGGCCTCGCGCACCTTGCCGATCTCCAGGCGCAGGGCGCGGCGGTCGGCCAGGCCGGTGACGATGGCGTGGACGCCGGCCATGATCCCCAGCGCGCCCAGCACCCCGGCCGCGCCCGCGCCACCGCCCAGACCGGCGCGCCAGATCGCCGCCCCGATGGTCAGGGCGAGGAACAGGTAGCCGAAGAAGAGGAAGCCGCCGGTGATCTTTCGCATGGGGCCGGTCAGAACCGCCTTTCCCTATAGAATCGATCAAGTATCACGTTAACGAAGGCTAACGGCTAGGGTCCGCGCGGATAAACGGGCGGTAAAAGGAGGTTAACGCATGGAATTGTTCGATCTGAGCGGCAAGGTCGCCATCATCACCGGCTCTTCCAAGGGCATCGGCAAGGCGATCGCCGAGCGTCTGGCCGAGCACGGCGCCCGCGTCGTCATCTCCTCGCGCAAGGCCGGGCCGTGCGAAGAGGTCGCCGTCGCCATCAATGACAAGCACGGCGAGGGCCGCGCCATCGCCATTCCCGCCAACATCGCCTCAAAGGAAGACCTGCAGCGGCTGGTGGACGATACCCGCACCGCCTTCGGCCAGATCGACATTCTGGTCTGCAACGCCGCGACCAATCCCTACGCCGGGCCGATGGCCGGCATCAGCGATGAACAGTTCGAAAAAATCCTTCAGAACAACGTCATCTCCAACCACTGGCTGATCGGCATGGTCGCGCCGGAGATGGTCGAGCGCAAGGACGGGGCGATCCTGCTGATCTCCTCCATCGGCGGGCTGCGCGGAAACGCTTTGATCGGCGCCTACAACATCTCCAAGGCGGCGGACATGCAGCTGGCGCGCAATCTGGCGGTGGAGTTCGGGCCGTCGAACGTGCGAGTGAACTGCATCGCGCCGGGCCTGGTCCAGACCGATTTCGCCCGCTACCTGTGGGAGAACCCCGAGCTGCTGAAGACCGTCACGGACCCTGCGCCGCTGAAACGGATCGGCCAGCCGGATGAAATCGCGGGCACGGCGGTCTATCTGTGCAGCCCTGCGTCGGCCTATGTGACCGGCCAGACCCTGGTGGTGGACGGCGGACTGACGATTGCCTGGTGATCAAACGCGCTCAAGCAGCCCGAAGGGCGGTAGCGCACATAGAGAGGTCCCGTTTCTGCAGGACCTGAACTGGCGGCTGGAGGCGGCGGCCTTCCAGGGGCTGTTCGGCTTCCTGCGCCTGCTGGGCGTCGAGCGGGCCTCGGGCTTCGGCGGCAAGCTGCTGCGGACGCTGGGGCCGCTGACCGGCACGCACAAGACGGTGACGCGCAATCTGAGGATCGCCTTTCCCGACATGGACGCCGCCGAGCGCGACCGTCTGGCGGTGGAGCAATGGGAGCAGACGGGGCGCACCTTCGCCGAGCTGGCGGTGATGGATCGACTGACGCCGGAGAGCGGGCGGATCGACATCGTCGGGCTGGAGCGGCTTCACGCCGTGCGCGACAGCGGCCGTCCGGTCGTGCTGATCTCGGGCCATCTGGCCAATTTCGAGGTGATGGCGGCGGTCATCATGGCGGCGGGGGTGCCGTGCCAGGTGACCTATCGCGCGGCCAACAACCCCTATGTCGACGCCCTGATCCGCCAGAGCCGCGAGCGCTACGGCATCAAGCTGTTCGCGCCCAAGGGCGACGGCACGCGCGAGCTGATGGCGGGGATGAAGCGCGGCGAATCCATCGCCCTGCTGGTCGATCAGAAATACAGCCAGGGGCCGGAGGTCGAGTTCTTCGGCCAGCCGGTCAACGCCTCGCCCGGCGCGGCGCGCATGGCGCTGAAGTTCGGCACGGTGATGCAGCCCCTGTCGGTGGTGCGCCTGCCCGGCGTGCGTTTCCGCGTGACGGCGCACGAGCCGATCGCCGTGCCCGACACGGGCGACAAGGCGGCTGACGTGCTGGCGGGCGTTCAGGCGGCCAACCGCTTCGTCGAGGATCGGGTGCGAGAGCACCCGGTCGATTGGTTCTGGGTCCACAAACGCTGGCCGCCTCAGGTCTATGAGGCGCTGCGGGCGTCGGAAACCTAGTCCGCCACGCTGTCGTCGGCGCGGCGGAAGGGACCGGCGTAGCTTTCGGTTCGGGTGCGGCGACGATCCGGGCCGAAATAGCTGGGCGAGCGCACGAACGGGCGGGGGCGCAGGATCACCGCTTCGAGACGCGTCAGCAGGGTCTGGGCCTTAACCGGCTTGGCCACGAATTCGGTGACGCCCGCATCGCGCGCCTCGGTCACGCGGCTCTTCTCGGAATGGCCCGTCATCATGATGACGGGCAGATAGGGATTGGGACTGTCGGCCTGGTTGCGGACGGCGCGGGTGAAGGCCACCCCGTCCGTCGGCTTCATGCGGAAGTCGACGATGGCGATGTCGACGGCCTCCCGATGCAACAGCTCCAACCCGTCGGCGCCGTCCTCGGCCTCGGTCAGGCGGCCGACGCCGACGGATTTCAGCATGGCGGCGACGATGGCGCGCATATTGGGATTGTCGTCGACCAGCAGGACGTGGATCGAACTCAGGGCGGACATCTCAGACACCGGAAAACAGGAACGCCGGAGGCCGTCCGGCGCGACACGAGGATGGGCTCAGCGCCCGGCGGCCGCCAGATACTCGCCCGGCCCGGCGTAGGCCTCCTGCCGCTCCACTGACCAATAGCGCAGGGCCGTCAGGGGAATGGCGGCGCCGCTGACGGCGCAGCGCACGAAGGCGCCGGCCGACAGGACGGCGAATTCGCCGTCGCCGTAGTGCAGGCTGGCGGTCTGACCCGCCGCCTGGCCCGGGTCCTGGGGAGAGGATTGCGTGCTCATGAAGCCATCATAGCGTGAAGCCTGTGCGGGACGAGAGGCGAATCGCCGTCATCTGACCGCTTCTCGTTCATAAGTTCGGATGTTTCATGTCTCGATTGCCCGCCGACATCCTCGCCGCCGGCGTCTTCGCCGCCGTTCTGGCCGCCGCGCCCGGCGCGGTCGCTCAGGAGGCGCAAGGCCAGCGCCCGACCATCCGCGAACTGGGCCGCGCGCTAGGCGTCCTGTCGCCGGGGCCGCTGAACGCCATCACCGACGTGGCCGGGGTGAAGGTCGGGCAGGTGACGCTGCGCTCGGGCGACAACATCCGCACCGGCGTCACCGCCGTCGTGCCGCACGAGGGCTCTCTGTTCCGCGACAAGGTTCCGGCCGGGCTGTCGGTGGCCAACGGCTTCGGCAAGCTGGCGGGCGCGACCCAGATCAGGGAGCTGGGCGAGATCGAGACGCCCATCGTCCTGACCAACACCCTGTCGGTGGCGCGGGGCATCGACGGCGTTCTGGACTGGATGCTGAAGCAGCCGGGGCATGAGGACATCCGTTCGGTCAACGCCGTGGTGGGCGAGACCAACGACGGCGGGCTGAACGACATCCGAGCCCGCGTCGTCGCCGCCGCCGACGTGGTGCAAGCCATCGAGACGGCGACGTCGGGGCCGGTGGAGCAGGGCGCGGTCGGCGCCGGGACGGGCACTATCGCCTTCGGGTTCAAGGGCGGGATCGGCACCAGTTCGCGCAAGCTGCCCGACAGTCTGGGCGGCTTCACCGTCGGGGTATTGGTCCAGTCGAACTTCGGCGGCGCATTGAGCATCGATGGAGCGCCGGTCGGGGTGCGGCTGGGCCGCTACTACCTGCGCGAAGAGGTGGAGAATGAGCGCGCCGACGGCTCCATCATGATCGTGGTCGCGACCGACGCGCCGCTGTCGGACCGCAATCTGGAGCGACTGGCGAACCGCGCCTTCGCCGGTCTGGCGCGGACGGGGGCGGCGTTCTCGAACGGGTCGGGAGACTATGCGATCGCGTTTTCGACGGCGGAGGGCGTGCGGCGCACGCCTGAGCGCCGGGCGGGGCAGGCGATGGTTGCGGACTGGCCCAACGATCGGATGTCGCCGCTGTTCGTCGCGGTCGCCGAGGCGACGGAGGAGGCCATCCTCAACTCCCTGCTGAAGGCGCAGACGACGACCTCGGTGATTGACGGCAGGGCGGTCACGGTCGAAGCGCTGGACATCGAGGCGGTGAAGGCGGTGTTGAGCGAGACGGCCAGCCGCTAGGGCTCCGCCCCTCTAAGCCCGCTCATCCCGGCGTCCGCCGGGATGAGCGGAATTTTCAGGGGTCAGAACAGGTCGCCCTGACCCGCCGGCGCGGCCTTCGGGCGCGGGGCGGGCTTGGGCGCAGGGACAGGACGCGGCGCCGCCCCCTCGCCGTCGATGGTCGCGCCCTTGGCGCCGTCGCCGAAGACGATCCGCACCGCCTGTCCCGGCGACAGCGCGGCGGCCGAGGCGATCATGGCGCCCTCGGCGTCCTCGATGCGGGCGAAGCCGGGCTTGGGCCGCTTGGGGTCCAGCGTCGACAGCGCCCGCGACAGGGCGGCCAGCCGGGTTTCGTCGCGGTCTAGCCGCCGCTTCATCGCCGGGCCGAAGCGGTCGGCATAGGCGGCCAGCCGGTCGCCGCGCCGCTCAATAGCGCGGTCCAGCAGTCCCCTGGACAGTCGCCCGGCGACGGCCGCCAACTGACGTTCATGCACGGCGACATTGCGATGAAGCCCCGAGCCCAAGCGGCTGGCGGCGAGGTCCAGTCGTTGCTGCGGCAGGGCCAGCAGGTCTTCGGGCCGGGCGGGAAGGCCGCGCGCGGCGGCGCGCAGACGGATGCGGCGATCCTCCAGCATCCGCGCCCCGGCGCGCGACAGGCGGCCTTCCAGATCGCTGAGCGCCCAGCGCAGGTCGGCCAGCACCGGGGTGGCGATTTCGGCCGCCCCGGTCGGGGTCGGGGCCCGGCGGTCCGACACGAAGTCGATCAAGGTGGTGTCGGTTTCGTGCCCGACGGCCGAGATGATGGGGATGCGGGCGGCCGCGACCGTGCGCGCCAGCCCTTCGTCGTTGAAGCACCACAGATCCTCGACAGAGCCGCCGCCGCGCGCGACGATCAGCAGGTCAGGGCGCGGGATCGGGCCGTCCGGCGTCATCTGGTCGAAGCCGCGGATGGCGTTCGACACCTGGCCGCAGGCGGCGTCGCCCTGAACCACCACCGGCCAGACGATGACGCGGCAGGGCCAGCGTTCGGCGATCCGGTGCAGGATGTCGCGGATCACGGCGCCGGTCGGGCTGGTGATGACGCCGATGGTCGCGGGGAAGGTCGGCAGGGCCTTCTTCTTCGCCGGGTCGAACAGGCCCTCGTCGCGCAACTTGACCTTCAACCGCTCCAGCTGGGCCAGCAGGGCGCCTGCGCCCGCCGCTTCCATGCTCTCGATCACGATCTGATAGGAGGAGCGCGCCGGATAGGAGGTGATCTTGCCGGTGACGATGACCTCCAGCCCCGTCTCGGGCTGGACGCCCAGACCGCGCACCACGCCCTTCCAGATCACGCCGTCGATGGCGGATTTGTCGTCTTTCAGCGTCAGATAGACGTGGCCCGAGGCGTGGCGGTTCACCTTGGAGATTTCGCCGCGCAGCCGCACATGGCCGAAGCGTTCCTCCAGCGTGCGCTTCAGCGCGAAGCTCAGCTCCGAGATCGACAGCGGCGGATTGTTGTCGCGCGCGGGCTGCGGGGCCGCGCCCTCGAAGGCGTAGTCGTCGTCGGAGGTCATGGCGCGCACCCTAGCCGCAGCCGACGCCCCCGCAAAGACGTCCGCCGATCCGCCGGGGCGCCGCGACAAGCGTGGCGGAACGGGCGCGTCCCCGCGCGCGTTCGCGAAACATGGTGCAGTCCCCAGACCCGCCCTCGGAGGAGGCCATGGCCGACGACGTACCGCCCGATCAGGCGCGCGAGCGCGATCTGGCGCGGCGCAGTCACAATCCGGCGCTCAGCCCGTGGCTGGTTCTGGGGCTGATTCTTCTGGCCGGCGTCGGCGTCTATGTGGTGTCGGCCGTGATCTAGAGACAGGAGGGTTTGATGATGAGGATTTTGCTCGCCGCCGCCTCGACCGCCGCCTTGCTGGCCGCCTGTTCGCAGGCGCCGTCCAGGCCGGACAGGACGCCCGAGGCCTCGCCCGACGCCGCTTCGGCGCCGAAAACGGCGACGACGCCTGCGGCCGCACCGGCTGGGGCCATGGCCCTGGGCCTGACCGTCGCGCAACTGGAGGAGGCTGATCTCATCACGTCGGCCGGCGTCGATCTGGGCGATGTCCAGCGGGTTGACCTGGACGCATCGGGCGCGGTCACGGGCCTGATCATCGAGCCGGCCGGCGAGGGCGGGCCGCGTTGGGTGCGCATTCCGCTGGATGGTCTGACGCCACGAAAGGAAGGCGACGACTACGACCTGGTGTCGACCATGACGCTGGAGCAGTTGAAGGCCATGCCCGCCTGGATGCCCTGATTTCCATGATCTTGCGTCCGCTAACCGTTTCCGGCGCTTGACCGGGACGGCGCGCGCGGCCATTCCGCCCGGATGAACATTCTGCTCGTCGGATCGGGAGGGCGCGAACACGCCCTGGCCTGGAAGATCGCCCAGTCGCCGCTGGTGGAGCGGCTCGTCGTCGCGCCTGGTAATCCGGGCATGGCCAGGCTGGGCGAGATGCGGCCCGACCTGAAGGCGACCGACGCCGACGGCCTGGCGGCCCTGGCGCGCGAGATGAAGGCGGATCTGGTCGTCGTCGGCCCGGAATCGGCCCTGGCCGAGGGGCTGGCCGACCGGCTGCAGGCGGCGGGCATCCCCTGCTTCGGCCCGACCCAGGCGGCGGCGCAACTGGAAACCTCCAAGGCCTTCTCAAAGGCCTTCCTGCAACGACACGGCATTCCGACGGCGGGCTATGGCGTCTATGAGGACGTCCCCTCGGCCAAGGCGGCGCTGGACCAGTATTCGGCCCCCTATGTCATCAAGGCCGACGGCCTGGCGGCGGGCAAGGGCGTGGCCATCAGCCCCGATCGCACCGACGCCGAGGCCGAGATCGAGCGGATGCTGGGCGGCCGGTTCGGCGCGGCCGGATCGCGCGTGGTGATCGAGGAATTCATGGACGGGGAGGAAGGCTCCCTCTTCGCCCTGTCGGACGGGACGCGGGCCGTGCTGTTCGGCGGCGCCCAGGACCACAAGCGCGCCTTCGATGGCGATCTGGGTCCCAACACCGGCGGCATGGGCGCCTATTCGCCCGCGCCTGTCTTCACGGCCGACTTCACCCAGGCGGCCAACGACCGCGTCGTCGTCCCGACCATCCAGAAGATGGCCGAGGAAGGCGCCCCTTATCGCGGCGTCCTCTATGTCGGCCTGATGGCGACGGCCGAAGGCCCCAAGGTGGTCGAGTTCAACGCCCGATTCGGCGACCCGGAATGCCAAGTGCTGATGATGCGGCTGGACGGCGATGTCGTGCCGTTGCTGCTGGCCTGCGCGCGCGGCGACCTGACCCAGGCGCCCGCCCCGGCCTTCAAGCCGGGTGTGGTGATCTGTGTGGTGCTGGCGGCCAAGGGCTATCCCGACAGTCCGCTGGAAGGATCGGTCATTCGCGGCGCGGATCAGGACTTCGGCCCCTACGTCCAGGTCTTCCATGCCGGGACCAGGCTGCGGGACGACGGCGCCCTGGCGGCGGCGGGCGGTCGGGTGCTGAACGTCTGCGCCTATGGCGACGACGTGGCCCAGGCGCGCGAGCGCGCCTATGAGGCCATCGCCAAGATCGACTGGCCGGGCGGTTTCCACCGCACCGACATCGGCTGGCGGGCGCTGGAGCCGCGCTAAAATTACGTCACCCTTGGGCTCGTCCCGAGGGCCCATGGCGGCCGTTAGGCGCGGCGGTTGGTTCTTATGACGCGCTCTTAAGCCCGATGCGGCGCCTGTAGAACGATAGGCCCTCGGAACAAGTCCGAGGGTGACGATCGTTATGTCAGGTCATGGCGAACAACAGCCGGCCTTCGCCCATGCGTTCGCGCAGGGGGATCAGGTCGGCGTGGGACACGGAGAAGCAGCCGTAGGAGCGGCCCAGCTTGCCCTGACGCGCCAGGAAGGCCGGGTCGGCGTAGTCGGCGCCGTGGATGATGATGGCCCGTTCGCGCGCCAGGTTGTTGGAATACTCCAGCCCGTCCAACAGGACGTTCGGTCCCTGCTGGCTGCCCCAGCTGGCGCCCGCCGTGGCGTAGGCGCCGATGGAGGACATATGGCTGTCCGGGCGGTTGGAGAACTGCTGCGCATAGCCGGAATGCGCCGGGTCCGAGCCGCGCCCGTGGCTGGTGCGGTAGGCCGTGACCCAGCCGCCCTCCAGATCGACTTCGTAGAGCCGGTCCTCGCCCGAGAATTTCTGGAAATCGACCAGATACATCCGGTCGCGCTTCGAAATCTTGTGGCCGTGCACGTCCATGGCGGCGCGCGCGCGTTCGATCAGATCCTTGCGGACGACGCCGTGGGGATCGATCGTCGTCCCGACGTCCGCGATCTGGACAGCCGCCGGCGCTGCGCGATCCGGCAGGGTGGGAAGGTTTGGAGCCACGGCCCCGGCGAGCTGAAGGCTGGAGGTGGAAGCGGCGGAGGAGCACCCCGCCAACAGGGCCGATCCGCCCAGAATCAAGCCACGTCTGGAAAGCCGCATGCGACGCCCCTCGCACGGTTAAACAACTGTATCGGCTTGTTTCATGAACCGTCCTTGCAAAGCAACCTTGGCCTTGGCGGGAAGATTGGAACGGTTATGTTGCGCGCCTCAGTAACGGGAGGGATGAATGAAAAAGCTTGCCCTGATTGTGACCGCGGCCGTTCTGGCCGCGACCGGCGCCGAAGCGCGCCAAACCCCGGCGCCTGCGTCGGTTTCCGCTGAACAGCCGACGAAGTTCGTTCAAGTGGGGCGGCTTTTGGCCGATCCGGCCAGCGGTCGGGTCCTGCGTGATAAAACTCTCGTGATCAGAGGGAACCAAGTCGTCGAGATCCGCGACGGCTTCGTCGGCGAAGGGGACGTCGTCGATCTGCGCTCGGCCTTCGTCCTGCCCGGCCTGATCGACAGCCATGTCCATCTGACGGGCGAATCCAGCCCGACGTCCCGCCTGGACGGGGTGACTCAGTCCGACGCGACCCAGGCCATGGTCGGCGCCCGCTATGCCCGCCGCACCCTGAACGCGGGCTTCACCACCGTGGCTGATCTGGGCGCCAGCAACGAAGCCATCTTCGCCTTGCGCGACGCCATTCGGCTCGGCGACGTGCCGGGCCCCCGCATCATCGCGTCCGGCTCGGCCGTGTCCGTTCATGGCGGGCATGGCGACGTCAACGGCTATCGGGACGATATCCTGCACCTCCTGTCGCCCGAGAGCATCTGCTCGGGACCGGAAGACTGCCGCCGCGCCGTGCGCATGCAGGTCCGCTCCGGCGCCGACATCATCAAGATCACCGCCACCGGCGGCGTCCTGTCCAACACGGCGGCGGGACTGGCGCAGCAGTTCACAGAGGATGAGCTGGCGTCGATCGTCGAGGTGGCCCACCGCATGGGCCGTCAGGTCACGGCGCACGCCCACGGCGTCGACGGCATCAACGCCTTCCTGAAGGCGGGCGGCGACTCCATCGAACACGGCACCTATCTGGACGATGCCTCCATTCAGCTGTTCAAGCAGCATAACGCCTGGCTGGTGCCGACGCTGATGGCGGGGGATTTCGTCGCGCGCATCGCATCCAGCCCCGACAACTTCTTCACTCCGGCCCAGACGGCCAAGGCGCTGGAAGCCGGACCCAAGATGCTGGACATGGCCGCGCGCGCGCACCGCGGCGGGGTCAGGATCGCGTTCGGCACCGACACCGGCGTCTCGGCCCACGGCGACAACGCTCAGGAGTTCGCCCTGCTGGTCCGCGCAGGACTGACGCCGCTTGAGGCGATCCAGGCGGCCACCGTCGGCGCCGCCGAGCACCTGCGCATCCAGAACGAAGCCGGGCGCCTGGCGCCGGGGATGCCGGCCGACCTGGTTGCGGTCAGCGGCGATCCGCTGACGGACGTCACCGAACTGGAGCGCGTGCGCTTCGTGATGAAGGGCGGCCAGGTTTTCCGGGCCGACTGATCCGACTGCCTAGAAAGAGGTCGCCGCTCAGTCCTTGTCGCGGGCGGCGGCCTTGGCGGCGCGCTCGGCCTGGCCGCGCCAGCCGTAGCCTTCGCCATGCTTGCCGACGCTGACGAAGGTGGCTTCCTCGGCCTTGTGGAAATACTGCTCGGCCACCATCCAGCCCTTGAAGGGCCGCAGCACCCACAGGCACATGGCCGCCAGGATCGGGAAGGTCACGACGAAGTGGACCCAGATCGGCGGGTGCACGGTGAACTCGAAGATCATGAAGGCGATCATGCCGACGACGCCGACCGCGCACATGACGAAGAAGGCCGGGCCGTCGGCCGGATCGGCGAAGCTGTAGTCCAGCCCGCATTCAGGGCAGGATTCACGCAGGCTCAGGTAACCCTTGAAGACAGGGCCCTCGCCACAGCGCGGGCAGCGGGCGCGAAGGCCGGTCTTCAGCGGGCTGATCGGAGGATAGGCGGGATCGGACACGAAACGGTTCCTAGAAGAACGATGTCCATGATGTCGGCCGTTCGCCCTGGGGAAGCAAGCGGGTGTTTTGTCCTATCCGCGCGGATAGGCCCTGCAGGTCGGGCGAATTAGGCCCCGTTAACCGCGATTAAAGCCCTTCGCGCGAGCATGCGCGCGATATGTCCGGGGCCCCCGCCAAGAAGCGCGTTCTGCAGACGACCGTGGCGGCCGCCGCGGCGGGCGTGGTCGTCTTCGCGCCCCTGGCCCCGGCGCCGTCTCTGGCCCAGGCGGGCGCGCCGGTCGAGATCCGCATCGGCGCCAATGCGGGCTTCACCAAGATCGAGTTCGCCGGGGTCGTGGGATCGCGCGCGCGGGTGCGCCAGGACGGCCGCACCGTGGTCGTCCGCATCGGCACGACCGCCGCCCCCGACGTCAGCCGCCTGCGCGTCGATCCGCCCAAGGGGCTGGAGAAGATCGAGACCCGCGCCGCTCAGGGAGCGACCGAACTGGTCCTGACCCTGGCCGAGGGGGCGGGCGCGACCAGCGGCGCCGCCGACGGCGCCGTCTGGCTGAACCTCTATGCGCCGGGCGCGCGCGCCGACGGTTCGCGACCCTCGCCCGTGCCGATCGGCGGGGCGGTGCCGGTGGCGGCCGAGGTCAAGGGCCAGCAGACGGTGATGCGTTTCGCCTGGAACGGGCCGGTCGGCGCCGCCGTCTTCCGGCGCGGCGAGGCGGTCTGGGCCGTCTTCGACCACGCCGCACGCATGGAGATGAAGGGCGAGGGGCTGAACGGCGCCCGCTGGGCCGCCGGGCCCGACTTCACCGCCGTGCGCATTCCGGTCGAGCCGGGCCAGGCCGTGGCCGCCCGCGCCGAAGGCTCGACCTGGGTCGTGACCATCGGCGGAACCGCGCCCTCGCCCAGCGGGGTGGACATCGCGCGCGATGATACGGTCAAGGCGTCGCTGACCGCCCGCATGGCCGGGGCGACCCGCACCGTCTGGCTGACCGATCCGATGATCGGCGACCGCTTCGCCGCCGTCACCGCCCTGGCCCCCGGCAAGGGACTGAAGACCGCACGCCGCACGGTGGACGCGGGCTTCCTGCCCACCGCCCACGGCCTGGCGATCGAGACGCCGACCGACGACCTGAGCGTCACGGCCGACGGCGACCTGGTGACCGTCACGCGCCCGCGCGGCCTGACCCTGTCCTCGCCAACGGCAGGGTTGGAGGCGGCGGTCGAGGGCGCCGAGGCGCCGCGCGCTGCATCGCGCCCGGCCCTGATCCTGGCCGACTGGTCCGCCGATGCGGGCGAGGGCGGCTTCACCGCCCGTCACCGCGCCCTTCAGGACGCCGCCGAACGCGAGAGCGGCCGCGCCGCCGAAGATCCGCGCGCGCCGATCGAGGCGCGGCTGGCCTACGCCCGCTTCCTGGTCGGGCATGGTCTGGGGTTCGAGGCGGTCGGGGTGCTGAACGCCCTGATCAAGCAGACGCCCGCCATGCAGGGCGTGGCCGAGGTGCGCGGCCTGCGCGGCGCCGCCCGCGCCTCCATCGGCCGTTTCGCCGAGGCCGAGGCTGATTTTTCGTCCGGGGCCCTGGCGGGCGATCCCTCGACCAAGGTGTGGCAGGGCTATATCGCCGCCCAGCAGGGCGACTGGGCCAACGCCCGGCGGCTGTTTGCGGCCGGCGCGGGCGTGGTCGACGGCTTCGCCCCCGAATGGCGCGCCCGTTTCGGCGCCGCCCACGCCATGGCGGCGGTGGAGACCGGCGACGCCGACGCCGCGCGCGAACTTCTGGCCTATGTCTTCAGCCAGCCGAACGTCTCGGCCCCCGATCAACTGACCGCCCGCCTGGTGCAGGCCCGGCTGTTCGAACTGGATCAGAACCCCGAACGCGCCCTGGCGATCTACAAGGCGGTGGCGCGCGCCCCGCTGGACGGCGTCGCCACGCCCGCGCGGCTGGGCGTCATCAAGCTGGAGATGGCCAAGGGGACGCTGAAGGCCGACGCGGCCGCCGCCCAGCTGGAAGCGCTGAAATGGCGCTGGCGCGGCGACGCGACCGAGCTGGCCGTGATCCGCACCCTGGGCGAGCTTTATCTGTCGCAGGGCCGCTATCGCGAGGCCCTGACCACGCTGAAGACGGCGGGGTCGAAGATCGCTGCCCTGCCGGGCGGCGACCGGCTTCAGGCCGATCTCGACAACGCCTTCCGCGCCTTGTTCCTGGAGGGCGCAGCCGACGGCCTGCAGCCGGTCCAGGCGCTGGCCCTGTTCTTCGATTTCCGCGAGCTGACGCCCGTCGGCGCCGACGGCGACGAGATGGTGCGGCGTCTGGCGCGGCGCCTGATCGACGTCGACCTGCTGGATCAGGCGGCCGAACTGCTGAAGTATCAGGCCGAGAACCGGCTGGACGGGGTGGCCAAGGCCCAGGTGTCGACCAATCTGGCCGCCGTCTATCTGATGAACCGCCAGCCGGAAGAGGCGCTGAAGGCCCTGTGGTCGTCGCGCACGACCCTGCTGCCCACGGCGATGAATCTTGAGCGCCGCGCGCTGGAGGCTCGCGCCCTGATGGAGTTGGGGCGCTACGACCACGCGCTGGAAGTGTTGGGCAAGGACGCCTCGCCCGCCGCGCGCGACGTGCGCGCCGACATCCTGTGGAAGCAGCAACAGTGGGGGGCGGCCGCAGCCCTCTACGAACAGCGTCTGGGCGATCGCTGGAAGGAGACGGCCGTGCCGCTCAGCGAGGTTGAGGAGACGCGCCTGATTCGTGCGGGCGCGGGCTATTCCCTGGCGCAGGACGCCGGCGCCCTGAGCCGCCTGTCGAAGAACTACGCCCGTTTCGCCGAAGGGGCGCGCTCGCCCGGCGCGATCCGGGTGGCGCTGGCGGGACTGGACGGGGCCGACGGCTCGGGCCGCCCGCAGGACTTCGCCGCCCTCAGCGCCGGGGCCGACGCCTACGCCGGCTGGATCGCCCAGACCAAGGCCGAGTTCCGGGCCAGGACCAGCGCGGACCAATAAAAAACCCCCCTCCCGGCGGGAGAGGGGTCTTTTGCGTCTATCCCCGCAAGGAGGATCGAACGCGCCTTAAAGGCTTAGCCGTTGACGGCGTCCTTCAGCGGCTTCGACACGCGGAAGCGCACGGCCTTCGAGGCCGGGATCTTGATCGTCGCGCCCGTGGCCGGGTTGCGGCCTTCGCGCTCGGCGCGCTCAGCCGTGTCGAACACGCCCAGGTTCGAGATGCGGACGTCGCCGCCCGACTTCAGGGACTTGTGGATGTTCTCGACAATGGCGGTCAGCACCTTGCCGGCGTCAGCTTGCGAAACGCCCGCGTCCTTGGCGACGGCGGCGATCAGTTCAGCTTGAGTGGTCATGAGGGTCGTTTCCCAATGGTGGTCGCCCGGAAAGAAGCGCCGGGCGAGGACCGGGGGATCAACGACGGTTTTTGCAGGCTTGGCAAGCCCGCATCGGCGCGAAGGCCTTGCAGGCTGGGGATTTATCCCGCTCCGGAGGCTCTCTGGAAGCTCTCGACAAGGCTCCCGGCGACCAGCCGCCACCCGTCCACCAGCACGAAGAAGATCAGCTTGAAGGGCAGGCTGACGACCACCGGCGGCAGCATCATCATACCCATGGACATGAGCACGCTGGCGACCACCAGATCGATCACAAGGAACGGAACAAAAAGAAGAAATCCGATCGTGAAGGCGGTCTTCAACTCGCTGATCATGAAGGCCGGCGTGACCACGCGCAGGGGCAGGTCCTGCACGTCCGCAGGGGGCTCCACACGCGACAGGCGAGTGAATAACGCCAGGTCGTCCGGCTTCACCTGGGCCAGCATGAAGGTTTTTACCGGTTCGGACGCCGCATCGAAGGCCTGAGGCAGCTCCATCTGCTGATCCATCAGCGGACGGACCCCCGAATCATAGGCGTCCTGCCAGGTCGGAGCCATGACGATGGCGCTCAGGAACAGGGCCAGCGACACCAGGACGGCGTTCGGCGGCGACTGCTGCATCCCCAGCGCCGTGCGCAGCAGCGACAGCACCACGACGATCCGCACGAAGCTGGTGGTCATGATGACGATGGACGGCGCCAGCGACAGGACCGTCATCAGCCCGACCAGTTGCACCACGCGCTGCGTCAGGCCCGCGCCGGTCCCCAGGTCGATATTGATGGCCGAGCCGGTCTGCGCCGCTTCCTGCGCCAGCGCGCCCAGCGGCCAGATCAGACACAGGGCGGTCGTGATCAGCGACAGCAGGGCCGCGCGTTTCAGCTCCGCGCGGGTCGGCGCGCCGAACAGGGCGGGGCGCTTCACTTGACGCCTCCCGGCTGGCGCGGCTCGATCAGTTCGCGGCCTTCGCCCAGCAGGATCAGCCGTTCTTCGTCGTCGACGCGGATCAGCACCAGGCGGCGCGAGGGGTCCAGCACCAGGGTCTCGACCACCTTCATCCGCCGCACCTGTCCCTGCGGCCCCTGGAAGCGGGCCAGGATTTCGGGCGCATAGCGGCGCGCCGCCCAGGCGGCCAGGCCGATGATGCCCAGGGTGATGGCCAGGCCGAAGATCGCCCGGAACAGATCGAGGAAGTTCATGCGTTCGCAGGCCCCAGACGCGACGGAGACGACGCGGACCGCCGCGACGCTTCGCCCGCATGTTTCAACGGACGTGGTTAACGGCGCGTTTAGGGATACGGGATATTAACCATGCAGGCGGCAAATTCTGCCGATCCGTTCGTCCGAGGGATTCGCGTGTCCGTCACCGACCTGCCGCTGCTGAATCAGATCAAGGGCCGCCTGGGCTGGCTGGACAATCGCCAGCGGGTGATCGCCCAGAACGTCGCCAACTCCGACACCCCCGGCTATGTCGCCCGCGACCTGAAGACGCCGACCGATTTCGCCGAGGCGATGCGGACGGGCGGCGGGCTGCGCATGACGGCCACCAACGCCCGTCATATCTCGCCGCCCGGCCAGGCCGCGCGGTTTGAAGCAAGCAACGCGCCGGATTCCGAGACCACGCTGGACGGCAATTCGGTCGTGGTCGAGGAACAGATGCTCAAGATGGCCGAGAGCCGCATGGCCTATGACGCCGCCATCGGCTTCTACCAGAAGTCGATGCAGATGATCCGCCTGGCGGCCAAGAAGCCCGCGGCCTGAGGAGGACTGAACCATGCCTGATCCGATCAATGGTCGCCCCGTCACCCCGCGCAACACCGCCATGGCCGTCGCCTCGACCGCGCTGAAGGCGCAGCAGTCGCGGATGCGCATCATCGCCGAGAACATCGCCAACGCGGAATCCACCGCCAATGTCGCGGGCGGTCAGCCCTATCGCCGCCAGACCCCGGTGTTCCAGGCCCGCAACGTCGACGGCGCGACCGGCGTGGTCCTGGCCGAGGTGCGGCCGGACCAGAGCGACTTCCGCATGGACTACGACCCCTCGCATCCGGCGGCGAACGCGGAAGGCTATGTCCAGCGGCCCAACGTCGACACCCTGGTCGAGGCGATGGACATGCGCGAGGCGCAGCGCGCCTATGAGGCCAACCTGAACGTCATCGAGACGGCGCGGAACATGGAGTCCCGCACCCTCGACATCATCAAGAAATAAGAGGGTCTAGGGCATGAACCCCATCATGGCCGCCCGCGCCTACGCCGCCGTTCAGGGCGGGGGCGGCGTCAGCGTCACCACCTCGGCCAATGCAGCCGCCTCGACGGGGCCTAATGCAGCGGGGGGCTTTGCGGACCTGCTGCAGAACGTCATGACCCAGACGACGCAGGCGACCCGCACGGCCGAAACCCAGATGGCGCAGTCGGTTCAGGGGCAGGGCAATCTGATCGACGTCGTCACGGCCATCTCCTCGGCCGAAGCCTCGCTGGAGACGGTCATGGCCGTCCGCGACCAGGTGATTTCGGCCTATCAGGAAATCATGCGGATGCCGATCTGACGGCGCCTTGATACACCCATCGCCGTCATCCTCGGGCTTGACCCGAGGATCTAGCTCCGCAACCGCAGGCTCGGCATTGACATCGATGCGGCCGCCGTCGTGCGGCTGGATCCTCGGGTCAAGCCCGAGGATGACGGCGTGGGGGAGCGGAACTCGCCTTCAGTTTCGAAACCCGAGTTCGGCCCTCAGCGCTTCGGGCGTCAGCCCGCCCTCTCTCAGTTCAGCCAGAGTGACCGAGCGGTCGCGCTTGGCGTAGCGACGGCCGTCCGGTCCGGCCAGCAGGCGGTGGTGGCGATAGACCGGCGCGGGCCAGTCCATCAGCGCCTGGATCAGCCGCTGGATATGGGTCGCCTCGAACAGATCCTGACCCCTGATGACATGGCTGATCCCCTGCAGGGTGTCGTCGTGGGTGACGGCCAGATGATAGGCGGTCCCGGCGTCCTTGCGCGCCAGCACGACGTCGCCCGCCGTCTCGGGCCGCGCCTTGATCACGCCGGTCTCGCCATCGGGGCCTGAGCCTTCCTCGACGAAGCTCAAGCGTTCCCACGCCGCGCCGCCCAGCGTTTGCTTCGCCCGGTCCAACGACAGCCGCCAGGCGAAGGGGCGTCCTTCGGCCAGCAGTTGCGCCTCTTCCTCGGCCGGATGCGGGCCGGGGCGGGCGGCTTCGGCGGGGCCGTGAGGCGCATCGCCGATGGCGTCCAATATCTCCTTGCGGGTGCGGAAGCAGCGATAGAGCAGGCCGCGCCGGTTCAGCGCCTCGACTACGGCGGCGTAGTCGGCCAGATGATCGGACTGGCGCCGCACCGGCGTCTCCCAGTCCAGCCCCAGCCAGGTCAGGTCTTCATAGATGCCCGCCTCGAATTCCGGTCGGCAGCGCGTCGGGTCGATGTCCTCGATCCGAAGCACGAAGCGCCCGCCGACATCCTTCGCTGCGTGCCAGGCCGTCAGGGCCGAAAAGGCGTGCCCCTTGTGCAGGCGTCCGGTCGGCGAAGGGGCGAAGCGGGTGGCGAACATGGCGACAGACTAGCGGTTTCCGGCCGTGGTCAGAACCGGGCGGCGAACGGCTCTTTTCGAGGGATGGGGCGCAGGCCTAGCATGGGATCATGGCTCTTGCTCCGTCTCCCGCTTCCGTCGCCGCCGCCCGCGAGGCTCTGGCCGCCGCCGATCCGGCGCTGGCCAAGGCGCACGCCTCGACGCCCGTGTTCGAATGGCGGTTGCGGCCGGGCGGCTATGAGGGCCTGTTCCGCATGATCGTCGAGCAGCAGGTGTCGGTGGCGGCGGCGGCCTCGATCTGGAAACGGGTGGTCGACGGGCTGGACGGGCAGGTGACGCCCGAGGCCGTGCTGGCGCGCGATGTCGAGACGCTGCGCACCTTCGGCCTGTCCGGGCAAAAGGCGAAGTACGGCCACGAGATCGCCCGCGCACAGACCGAGGGCCACATCGACTTCGACCATCTGGAGCGGTTGGACGACGTGGAGGCCATCGCCGCCCTGGTCGCCATCAAGGGGGTGGGCAAATGGACGGCCGAGACCTTCCTGATGTTCTGCGAGGGGCGGCTCGACGTCTTTCCCGGCGGGGATGTAGCCCTCCAAGAGGCGATGCGCTGGGCCGACCGCGCCGAGGCCCGTCCGAACGAGAAACAGGCCTATGCCCGCGCCGAGATCTGGCGGCCGCATCGCGGGGTGGCGGCGCATTTGCTCTGGGGGTGGTATGGTGGCGTTCGGCGCGGCGAGATCGCGCTGGACGAGGGCGTCTAGCCCTCGGGATTCATGAAGGCTGGGGGCGACCCCGAAGACGGCGCCGTGCGGCGCCCTGGGGATGATGACGATGTTGGAGCCGATCGCGGGCGCAGACCTAGTTCGTCCGGCTGCGGTGCTGCCGCTGCTGGATTTCGCGGGCGTGGCCGTGTTCGCCGCCACCGGCGCCCTGGCCGCCGCGCGCGAGAAGCATGACGTCTTGACCTTCGCCTTCTTCGCCGCCGTCACCGGCATGGGCGGCGGCACCCTGCGCGATCTGCTGATCGGGGCGCCCGTCTTCTGGGTGCAGGACTGGCGCTATGTCGCCGTCTGCATGGTGGCGGCGGTCGGCTTCTGGATGCTGGGTTCGCGGTCGTGGCGTTTCCGCGCCCTGCTGTGGCTGGATGCGGTGGGGTTGGCGGCCTATGGCGTCATGGGCGCGGCCAAGGCGGCGACCTATGGCGTGACGCCTCTGATCTGCATCGTCATGGGCGTGCTGACGGCCTGTTTCGGCGGCATCGTGCGCGACGTGCTGGCGCACCAGCCCTCCATCCTGCTCCGGCGCGAACTGAACATCACCGCGGCCCTGGTGTCGGCGGCCCTGTTCGTCGGGCTGAAGGCCCTGAGTCTGCCGACATGGCCCGCCGTGGCGGTGGCCGTCGTGGCCGGATTCGGCGTGCGCGCAGGCGCCCTGAAGTGGGGCTGGAGCCTGCCCGCCTTCCCGACCGCCGCGTCGCGCTATTGAGGCTGTCCATGAGCGAGATTCCCGCCGCCTATGCCGCCGCGCCGCGCTGGGCTTTCGGCGACAGCCCCGAACTGGCGGACGAACTGCTGGCCCTGGTGCTGGCCGGCGGCAAACGGGCCACCTGTTCGTCGCTGGCGTCGTGCGAAGCCGACATCATGCCCAGCGTGGGCGGGATCAGCGTCATTCTGGACGGCGCGGGCGTCCCGCGATGCGTGATCCGCACGACCGAAGTCGAGGTCATGCCTTTCGAGCAGGTCAGCGAGGACTTCGCCCGCGCCGAGGGGGAGGGCGACCTGACCTACGCGTGGTGGCGCGACGCGCACGAGGCCTATTACCGCCGCGAAGGCAGTTGGGCGCCGGGCATGAAGGTGGTCTGCGAACGCTTTGAACTGGTCGAGGTCTTCTGATCGCGCCGTCACGAAAACTCCTCACGCCGGTCATGGCGATGCGCGGGAATCAGGCGTAGGATTTTCGTCAGCAGACCAAGGAAGGAGACGTGTCTTCAGTCCTGTCGCGTCGATAACCCCCCGTATGAGCGGGAGGGCCTGATGCAGGTCCTGACCCGCCCGCCGTCCGGCTTTCCGGCCCTAGTGCTGAACGCCGATTTCAGGCCCTTGTCCTACTTCCCCCTGTCGCTCTGGCCCTGGGAAGAGGTGGTCAAGGCCGTGTGGCAGGACCGCGTCGACGTGGTCGCCACCTATGACAAGGTCGTCCGCAGCCCCTCGCTGGAGATGCAGCTGCCCAGCGTGGTCTGCCTGAAGTCCTATGTGGACCAGGACCGCAAGCCGGCCTTCACCCGCTTCAACGTCTTCCTGCGCGACGGTTTCGCCTGCCAGTATTGCGGCGAGCCGGGCACGTCCCAGGATCTGACCTTCGACCACGTCATCCCCCGCTCGCGCGGCGGGCGCACGACGTGGCAGAACATCGTCGCCGCCTGCGGTCCCTGCAACCTGCGCAAGGGCGGCCGCACGCCCGGTCAGGCGCACATGCCCCTGCGCCGCACCGCCCACCAGCCCAGCGCCTGGCAGCTTCAGCAGGCGGGGCGGCGCTTCCCGCCCCACTTCCTGCACCAGAGCTGGCTCGACTACCTCTACTGGGACATCGAGCTGGAGCCCTAGCGCGCCGCTGGTTTCACCCGGCGGAGTAGCTGGTTTTGGTCAGAGTGTAGAAGTCTGCGGCGGCGAAGCCCTGTTCGCGGGGGCCGTAGCTGGACTTCTTCGTGCCGCCGAAGGGGA
>PJUB01000026.1_pt1 | contig 227387 bp, 193 predicted proteins | sample 1512141 | NCBI WGS metagenome assembly PJUB01 (sample SAMN08177677, study PRJNA422409) | Soil metagenome, whole genome shotgun sequencing project. | isolation source: Soil enriched on filter paper: alkali lignin treatment | place: USA: Madison | collected 2015-01-15
ACTCAGCAGTGAAACGATGCATCGCCGATGGTAGTGTGGGGTTTCCCCATGTGAGAGTAGGTCATCGTCAAGATTCATTTCGCAAAACCCCTATCTGCGCATGCAGGTAGGGGTTTTGTCTTTGTGCCCCGAAAAAGCCAAGCTCTCACGCAAGTCTCGGCTTTCCCCAGATCCCTGTAGGAGCGGCTTTAGCCGCGAACACCGGCGGAGCCGGTGCCATCCACCACGTCGCTTGCTTCAAACAACCAAAGCAATCATGAAATGTGCGTCATCTATGCCTGACGAATCGCGGAGCAATGTTACGCTCGCGGAAATACTCAGCACGGATACCCACCATGGAAATGAACTGGCACCAGGCTTTGCAAGAGAGCCTGAGCTGGCTGGCAATCGCCTCGTTCATCACCCTAGTCTGCTTCGCCGCAGCCGCCACACTGGCCGTGCGCTGCACGCGCTGGGGCAGTCAGTTCTGGCAGCTTGCCGGGCCCTATTTCAGTTTCAGGCGCAGTTGGCGGCCGCTGTTGGTGTTTGCGTTGCTGCTGGTGTTGACACTGTTCTCTGTACGGCTGAACGTGCTGTTCTCGTTCTGGTACAACGGCTTCTACAGCGCTTTGCAGGGGCTTGATCAAACAGCGTTCTGGTACTTGCTTGGCGTCTTTGCCGTACTGGCTACCATTCATGTGTTGCGCTCGCTGTTCACGTTCTATGTAACCCAGGCATTCAGCATTCATTGGCGGGTCTGGCTCACCGAGCGTCTGACCCACGACTGGATGAAAGGCGATGCCTACTATCGCGGCCAGTTCCTCGCCGAGCCAGTGGACAACCCCGATCAGCGTATCGAACTGGATATCAACGCTTTCGTCACCAGCTCGGTAAGCCTGGCGTTGGGCGCGGTCAGTGCGCTGGTTTCGCTGGTGGCATTTACCGGCATTCTCTGGGGGCTGTCGGCACCGCTGACGGTGGCCGGGGTGGAGATCCCCCGGGCGATGGTGTTTGCCGTGTACCTGTATGTCATCATCGCCACTTGGGTCGCCTTCCGCCTTGGGCGCCCATTGATCCGCCTGAATTTCCTCAACGAAAAACTCACTGCGAATTTCCGCTATGCGCTGATGCGCTTGCGTGAAAATGCCGAGAACATCGCCTTCTACCAAGGTGCTCAGGTCGAGCGGGGCACTTTGCTAGGCCGCTTTGCAGCCTTGATCGTGAATGCCTGGGCTTTGGTGTACCGAAACCTCAAGTTCAGTGGTTTCAACCTGGGCGTCAGCCAGGTTGCCGTGGTGTTCCCGTTCATTCTGCAGGCACCGCGTTTCTTCAGCGGCGCGATCAAGCTGGGCGACGTCATGCAAACGTCCCAGGCATTTGGCCAAGTGCAGGATTCGTTATCGTTCTTCCGTGAGTCGTATGATGCGTTTGCCCAGTACCGGGCGACCCTCGACCGTCTGACCGGGTTTCTCGATGCCAATGAGCAGGCGAGCGCATTGCCACGCGTCCTGACCGAAGACCAGGCGCATGCGCTGCAGATCACCCGCCTGCAGGTGCTGCGTCCGGACGGGCACGCCCTTATTGCCGACCTGGACCTGAGCCTGCACGCGGGTCAGGCGCTCTTGATCAAAGGGCCATCGGGCAGTGGTAAAACCACGCTGCTGCGCGCCCTGGCGGGCCTTTGGCCGTATGCCGAAGGTGAGGTCAGGCGGCCAATGGGCCATCAGGCACTGTTCCTGTCGCAGCGCCCGTACCTGCCTCTGGGTGACTTGCGTACTGTCATTGCCTACCCGGCAGCCAGCAAGCCAGAGGATGAGGTGCGGATGCAGCAGGCGTTGCGCCAGGTCAACCTGGCTCACCTGGCCGAGCGCCTGGACGTCAGTTGCGACTGGTCACACATTCTTTCGGTGGGTGAGCAGCAGCGTCTGGCATTCGCCCGGGTACTGTTCAACCGGCCGCAGGTGGTGTTCCTTGACGAGTCCACCTCGGCGATGGATGAGGGCCTCGAACATGCCTTGTATGCGTTGTTGCGCTCGGAAATGCCGGGGGCACTGCTGGTCAGTGTCGGCCACCGCAGCACGCTGGCAGCGTTCCATACCCATCGGCTGGAAGTGGATGGGCATGGCGGTTGGTCATTGCTGGAGCAGGAGGCTGCGCTGGCCTAGTTTGCGTCCGGGTGCTGATCACCGTCAGCATGGCGATCAGCCGGGCTCGTCCCAGGCTCAGCGCAGCAGTGCCAACCCCGCCAGGGTGGCGCCAGCGAACCCCGCGCCGACCAGAAAGGTTGCCTGAAATCCTGCACCATCCCACAGCAACCCGGCTACCACGCTGGCGGCCAGCAGTGCCACGCCGGTCAGCAGGTTGAAAAGGCCGAAGGCGGTACCACGCAGGTTGGCCGGGGCACTGTCGGCGATCATGGCCGCGAAGACACCTTGGCTGAAGCCCAGGTGCAGGCCCCAGGCCGCAACCCCCAGGGCCAGCCCGCCCCAGCCCGGTAGCAGGGCCAGCAGCAGATCGGCAGCGATCAGCAAACCCAACCCGGCCATCAGCACGCCTCGGCGCCCCACCCGGTCCGACAGCACCCCGGCAGGGTAGGCCGACAGTGAGTAGGCCAGCGCCATCAAGACCAGCACCGCCGGCGCCCACAGCGGTGCCAGGCCCATGTCCTGGGCACGCAGCAGCAGGAACGCTTCGCTGAAGCGGGCGAGGGTGAACAACGTTGCCAGGCCGATCAGGCGCCAATACGCCGACCCGAGTTGCACCATCTCGTGCAGTGCCAACGGTGTGCGCACCGGCCGTGCGGCAGGTGGCGTTTCAGGTTCGCGAACGAAGGCGATGAGAATGTACACCGCTACAAATGCCGGGATCACCGCTACCCAGAACACGGTTTGAAACTGGCTCGCGGTCAGCCACATCAGCACGATTGCCAACAACGGCCCGAGGAAGGCGCCCACGGTATCGAGCGCCTGGCGCAGGCCGAACGCCGCGCCCCGCAGCTCGGCGGGGGTGACATCGGCCACCAGCGCATCGCGCGGCGCCCCGCGAATGCCTTTACCGACCCGGTCCACGAAACGTGCTGCGGTCAGCCACTCCAGCCCGGAGGCAATGGGGAACACCGGCTTGGTCAGCGCAGCCAGGCCATAGCCGAGCACCGTCAGCAGTTTGCGCTTGCCCAGCCGGTCGCTGAGGGCGCCGGAAAACACCTTGGTGATCGATGCGGTCGCTTCGGCAATGCCTTCGATAACGCCCACCGCGACTACCGACGTGCCGAGCACGGTAACCATGTACAGCGGCAGCAGCGCATGGATCATCTCCGAGGAGATATCCATGAACATCGACACGAAGCCCAGCGCCCAGACGCTACGAGGGATCTTCGGCAGGCTTCTGGTGGTGTGTGCAGAGCGGCTGTCTTCATTGCTGCGCATCTGGGCTCCCGACAGAGTTGCTACGTTCGAAACTGTAGGAGCCTCTGTGCAGGATGCAAACCGATGGGTGGGTAACTGCTCTATCCCGGGTTTCAGCAAAGTTCCGTTACAAACATGTAAACTTCGTAAATAAGATTTACTCGCATTTGCATCTCTCTATATTTACCTCCCCTGTTGGCCACCAAACTGTGTTTGTGGGGCCGGTGGGCGAGGGCCCCCGGTTTCCGACAGGGATGTGCCTTTTCGCTCATGAATCGCAGGAGATGTACCCATGCAGTGCAGAACTTCACCCAATAGCCTGGCCCTGGCGTTCGTCGCGCTGGCGTCGCCGGCCATGATGGTCACCGCGGCTGAAGCCGAGGAGCAGCGTGCGGGTGAGGTGCTGGAAGTGCCGGTCGCCGACAACGCGCTGGTGATCCAGGACACCCTGATCACCGCCGAGCGCGAGGCGCGCCAGGCCTTGGGCTCGTCGATCATCACCGCCGAAGACATCAAGCGCCACCCGCCGAGCAATGACCTGTCCGACATCATCCGCCGCGAGCCCGGTGTCAACCTGACCGGCAACAGCGCCAGCGGCGCGCGGGGTAACAACCGCCAGATCGATCTGCGCGGCATGGGCCCGGAGAACACCTTGATCCTCATCGACGGCAAACCGTCCAGCGCCCGCAACGCCGTGCGTTATGGCTGGAACGGCGACCGCGATACCCGAGGTGAAACCAACTGGGTGCCGGCCGAAGCGGTCGAGCGCATCGAGATCCTGCGCGGCCCGGCTGCCGCACGCTACGGTTCCGGCGCCATGGGCGGGGTGGTCAACATCATCACCAAGCGCCCCACCGATGAACTGAAGGGCAGTGTCAGCCTGTATACCCAACTGCCGGAAGACAGCGCCGAAGGCGCCAGCCGCCGCGCCAACTTCAACCTGGGTGGCGGCCTTACCGACAACCTCGGGTTCCGCCTGTATGGCGGCTTGGCCAAGACCGACGCCGACGACCTCGACATCAACGCCAGCCACGCCAACAGCGCACTGGTTGCCGGACGCGAAGGTGTGCGCAACAAAGACATCAATGGCTTGCTGAGCTGGAAGCTCAACGACGAGCACCGCCTTGAAGCCAGCGCAGGCTACAGCCGTCAGGGCAACATCTACGCGGGCGACACCATGAACAGCAACGGCGGCAGCGATGTCGCGTTGATTTCCAGCCTGTATGGCCACGAAACCAACATCATGCAGCGCAGCACGTACGACCTGACCCACTTGGGCGACTTTACCTGGGGCACCAGCAAGACCACCCTGGCGTACGAGTACGTGCGTAACTGGCGCCTCAACGAGGGCCTGGCCGGTGGCCCGGAAGGGGCGATCAACGATAGCGGCGCGGCGATGTCGCGGCTGCGCAACACCCGTTTGAGCAGTGAGGTCAACCTGCCGTTCGCCATGGGCAGCACTGAACATGTGCTGACCTTGGGCGGTGAGTACCTGTACGAGTCGCTCAACGACCAGGGCTCGTTCCGCCCGCAAAGCTTCGACCCGAGTGGTTCGGGCAGTGATGCGATCAGCGGCTTCGATCGCAGCGATACGAAGATGACGGCCAGAAGCTATGCGTTGTTCGTCGAGGACAATATCGTCCTGGGTGATACGACCGTGACGCCCGGCCTGCGCTTTGACCATCACGAGATGTTTGGCGACAACTTCAGCCCGAGCCTGAACCTGTCGCACAAGCTGACCGAGGCACTGTCGGTCAAGGGCGGCATTGCTCGTGCCTACAAGGTACCGAACCTGTACCAGTCCAACCCCAATTACCTGCTCTACAGCCGTGGCCAGGGCTGCAGTGTGCAGCAGACCAACTCCGGCGGCTGCTACCTGCAAGGTAATGCCGACCTCAAGCCAGAGATCAGCGTCAACAAGGAAATCGGCCTGCTGTACGACCGTGGCACCTGGCGTACCAGCGCGACCTATTTCCGCAACGACTACAAGAACAAGATCATCGGCGGGACCGATGTGCTCTACGCCATTAACAGCGGTCGCCGCGTGACCCAGTGGGAGAACGCGGGCGAAGCGCGGGTGGAAGGTATCGAAGGCAACTTCTTCATTGAATTGACACCGACCCTGGACTGGAACACCAACCTGACCTGGATGCTCGACAACGACAACCGCGAAACCGGCGAGCCGCTGTCGGTGATTCCGGAGTACACCGTCAACACCACCCTCGACTGGCGCGCCACCGAGCAGTTGTCGTTCCAGGTAGCGGGCACCTACTTTGGCAAGCAGAAGTCGCCGACCTACAACTATCGCACCCAGCAAGACTACGACAAGACCGCGCAGCAGGACGTCGAGGCGTATGGCCTGGTGGACGTGAGTGCCGGGTACAAGTTCAACGCCAACTACGACGTGCGGGTAGGCGTGAACAACGTGTTCGACAAGCAGATCCTGCGGGGCGGCAACGCCAGCAGCTCGGGGGCCAACACCTATAACCAGCCGGGCAGGGCGGTGTTTGCTGCGCTGAATATCAACTTCTGATCCACGGGGCCGCTGTGCGGCCCAATCGCCGGCAAGCCAGCTCCCACGGGGACTGCACAGTCAACGAGCCCTGTGCAGTCCCTTTGGGAGCTGGCTTGCCGGCGATTGGGCTGCGCAGCAGCCCTGGCCTCATCACTGGACTCAAGGAGCCTTCCGATGATCAAAGCCCCTGCCTGGCTACAGATTATCTCCCGCACCAGTGCCGCACTGCTCGGCGGCTACGCCCTGAGCTATGCCGCCACTGCCTGCCTGGCCCGCATCCTGCCGCTGCCTGCCACCGACGCGATCATCGTCGCGACCCTGCCCGCGTTCATTTTCTACACCGCCACCATCCTCTGGGCCTTCGCCAGCCGTGATGCCTTGCGCGCCTGGGCGCCGCTGGCACTGGCCGTGCCCCTGGCCCTGGTCGGTTTCTGGCCACAGATACTGGAGCGCCTGGCATGAAAAACACCTTCACCCAGTCGATGGCCTGGCTGCACACCTGGGCCGGCTTGATCTTCGGTTGGCTGCTGTTCGCCATCTTCGTTACCGGCACGCTGGCCGTGTTCGACAAGGAGCTCAATCACTGGATGCAGCCGGAAATCCCGGCCACGCAGGTGTCCGAGGCCGCCGCCGCCCAGCGTGCCATCGCCTACCTGCAGGCCCATGAGCCGAAGGCCGGCAACTGGGGCATCAGCTTACCGAGCGAGCGCTCGCCAGGCCTGCGCGTGTCCACCGGTGAGCGGCGCCACGGCGGCGGCGTACAGCTCGACCCGCGCACCGGCGAAGCCATCGAGGTGCGTGACAGCGTCGGCGGCAACTTTTTCTTCCGCTTCCACTTCACCCTCGACCTGCCGCGCAACTGGGGCATCTTCGTGGTCGGCGCGCTGGCACTGGTGATGCTGGCCGCATTGGTGACCGGCATTGTCATCCACAAGAAAATCTTCAAGGAGTTCTTCACCTTCCGGCCGAACAAGGGCCAGCGCTCGTGGCTGGATTTTCACAACGCCAGCGCGGTGCTGTTGCTGCCGTTCCACCTGATGATCACCTATACCGGCCTGGTGATCTTCATGCTCATTTATATCCCTGCCGGGGTGGATGCACTTTTCGCCGGTGACACCCGCGCCTACTTCCAGGCACAGGGTAATGCCCGCCTGGAGCAGCCCCGTGGCCTGGCCAGGCAGCCGGCCACCCTGGTCGACGTGGCGCCGTTGCTGGCCCAGGCCGAGGCGCGGCTGGGGCCTATTGGCGGCTTGAACATTCGTAACCCCAACACTGCAGCGGCGCGTATCGAAATCCGCCCCGAACTGGGCAACCGCATCGCCCTCGCCAAGGGGCAGGCCATGGTTTTCGACGGCGTCAGCGGGGCGTTACTCAGCGACGTGCCTGAATGGCGTGCGGCACCGCTGACCCAACGGGTCATGGTCGGCCTGCACTTCGCCCAGTTCGGCGGCTACCCGATGCGCTGGCTGTACTTCATGTGCGGGTTGGTCAGTTGCCTGATGATCGCCAGCGGGCTGGTGCTGTTCTGCGTCAAGCGTGGGCGTAAATACGCCAGCGCCACCGCCGAAACATCGGCACGGCGTTGGTACCGGGTGGCCGAAGTGTGCAACGTAGGCTTTATCAGCGGCCTGCTGCTGGCATGCGTGGGGCTGCTGTGGGCCAGCCGTTTGCTACCGGTGGATTTGATGCAGCGGGAAAGCTGGGAAGTGCGCGCGTTCTTCGGCGTATGGCTGCTGGCGCTGTTGCATGCCGGCGTCAGGCCGGCGCGGCGCGCCTGGGTCGAACAACTGCTGCTGGCGGCATTGCTGTGCATCGGTCTGGGTGCATTTGGCGGCCTCGAAGACACGATGCGGATGGGCGTAGCGGGCTGTGCGCTGGTGCTGGGGGTGTTGCTTGGTCTGGTGGCCTGGCGGGTGTGGCAAGCACAGCCAGCGCAACAGAAGACCAGGGTGGGCCGGCAACAGGAGGAGGCCAAGGCATGATGATGTGGATCATAGGTGGCGTGGTGTTCGCCTACGCCGGCATGCTTGGGCTGTGCCAAGGGCTGGAGCGGCATTACAAGCAAGTGTGGAGCCGGGCGTGCCCACCCGCGCTGCGTGTCGGCCTGCGCAGTGCAGGTTGGTTGGCGTTGCTGGCCAGCCTGATGATGTGTACCCAGGCCTGGGGCTGGGCCATGGGGCCGGTGGCCTGGTTCGGTGCGCTGTCGCTGGCGGGGTTGCTGCTGGTGATGCTGCTGCCGTACTGGCCGCGGATGGCGGTCGGGTTGGTGGCCGCGGTGCCGGTGTGGGGCCTGGTGTCACTGATAGCTTGACCGAGCCTCATCGCGGTAAAGGCTGCTACGACATAGTTGCAGCCAAAAGCTTCGCAGCGTGGTAAACCATGGGCCCCAGCCTGCTGCGAGAGAGCCCCGGTGAAAGCCGTCCGCCTGACCCTGATCTGCCATGCCCTGACCCAGGCCCAGAAGGTCGGGCGCCTGCACCGTACAGATGACGGCATCTTGCCGTTAACGCAACAACCCGACGCCATGCTGCCCGGCATGCAGCTGCTGGCTGCGCCAGAGCGACGAGCCTGCGAGACGGCTACGTTTTTGGCGGGGCAGGTGCAGGTCGACCCGGGCTTGGCCGATTGCGACCTGGGTCACTGGCAGGGGCTGTCGTTGAAGCAATTGCAGGCTGAGCAGCCTGAAGCATTGACGCAATGGTTGCAGGACCCGGCCAGTGCGCCGCACGGGGGGGAGTCGTTCGCCGCCCTGTGCCAGCGCCTGGCCGCCTGGCTGGCAGCCTTCGACAGGCCGGGCGATTGGCTGGCGGTGACCCACCCCATGGTCATGCGCGCTGTGTTGGTAGAGGTGTTGGGGTGCCCGATGAAGGCCAGCCAGCGTATCGACGTACTTCCCCTGTCACACCTGGATCTGAGCTTTACCGGGCAGTGGCGACTGCGCCTGGCATGAGGCTCAGAACGCCAGCTTGTAGCCGATCAGCAGCAACATCGCCGCCAGGCACGGGCGCAGCACGCGGTCGGAGATCCGCCCGGTGAGGTGGCTGCCCAGGTAGATGCCCGGCAGCGAGCCCAGCAGCAGGTAGCCCAGCAGCGACCAGTCCATGTTGCCCATGCCCGCGTGGCCCAGGCCTGCTACCAGGGTAAGGGGTACGGCGTGGGCGATTTCGGTACCGACCAGGCGGCGGGTGACCAGGAACGGGTACAGCAGGAACAACGCCACGGTGCCCAGGGCGCCAGCACCGATGGAGGTGAGTGTGACCATTACCCCCAGCACAACGCCGGTGAGTACGGTGAGGATGTTCAGGCTGCGATCGCTGAGGTGGTAGTGGTCACCGGCATGACGGCTGGCAAAGGCCTGCAGGCGCGATTTGAACAGGATGGCCAGCGCGGTCAGGATCAGCACCACCGCCAGGCCTTGCTTGATGATGGCATTGAGCGCCGAGGTGTCGGTGTGCAGGGTGCTGAGGAACCACAGGGTCAGCGCAGCGGCGGGCACGCTGCCCAGGCTGAGCAGGCCGGTGATTTTCCAGTCGATGTTCTTCTGGCGCGCATGCACCCAGACGCCACTGGCCTTGGTGATGGCGGCATAGAGCAGGTCGGTACCGACGGCCGTAGCCGGGTTGATGCCAAACCACAACAGGATCGGGGTCATCAGCGAGCCGCCACCGACGCCGGTCATGCCGACGATGAAACCCACGACCAGGCCAGCAATGGTGAAACCAAAAGAACCTACATCCATACGCTACTCGACTGCCCAACTTTGCCCGTTATCGGATGCAGCCAGCATATAGATTTTTTTATAGCCAAATAGACTTGTTCGTTATTAGGTTATAACCGAGGCGGCTTAACGATCCGTCATCACCACCATCACATGTGCATCGCCGCCGTCCTCGCTCTCGGACAGGTAGATATGCCCCACCTGGCTGTCGAAATACGCCGTTTCCTGTGGCCCGATGCTCACCGCTTCGCCGGTTTCGAACTCAATGCGCACGCGCCCGCTCAGCACCAGGGCGAACTCTTGCCCGGGGTGGCGGATAAAGTCGTCGAACTGGCCGCGTTCACGGGCGATGATGCGGGCATAAGCCGGCGTCATACGCCGCTCGGGGAAGTCGCCGGCGATCGGGTGGTAGTCGTAGGTGCCGGTCGAGTAGCCCGCCGCCGCCGGTAATGAATCGACCACCACGGTCACGGGCACCGGGGCGTTGACCGTGGCACCGGAGCGGAACAACTGGGCAATATCGACATTCAGCGCCCGCGCAGCGGCGGCGAGCTTTTCATAACTGACCGACACCTGTGCCAGCTCCATCTTCGACAAGGTGGACAGCGGTACGCCACTGGCTTCGGACAATTGCTTGAGGGTCATCTGGCGCGCCTTGCGCACCTGGCGCAGGCGCTGGCCGACTACGGCGCGGTCAAGCAGGGGTAGGGCAGCGGGCATTCAGCGTTCTCGGCATACGGCGTTGGTCGGGCATCTTACCTTGGACACTTGCGCATTTCTAAATTCTCATATATTAGAATTCTCATAAATGATAATTTGCTTGGCAGGAGCGTGCATGACCCCGATCTACGACACCCTGATCATCGGCGCCGGCATTGCCGGTGCCTCGCTGGGCTATCGCCTGGCTGGCCAGCAGCGGGTGCTGCTGATCGAGCGCGAAGCACAGCCTGGCTACCATTCCACCGGGCGTTCGGCGGCCATGTTCATGGAGGCCTACGGCACTGCGCAGATCCAGGCGCTGACCCGCGCCAGCCGGGCCTTTTATGAAGCCCCGCCAGAGGGCTTCTGCGAGCACCCGCTGCTGGAGCCGCGCGGCTGCCTGTATGTGGCCAGCGTGGAGCAGCGCGAGCTGCTTGAGCAGACCCACGCGCAGAACCTGGCCAATGGCACCGAGGTCAGCCTGCTTGACCGTGATGCCGCGCTGGCACTGGTACCCAGTCTGCGCGGCGAAACCCTGGCTGGCGCAGTGCTGGAGCCGGGCGCGATGGACCTTGATGTGCATGCCTTGCACCAAGGCTTCCTGCGCGGTTATCGCGCTGCCGGGGGTGAACTGCGCTGCAACGCCGAGCTGATCCAGGCCGTGTACCTGGACAACCTGTGGCAGGTGGAATTGGCTGGTGGCAGCCGTCTGCAGGCACGTCAGCTGGTCAATGCCGCGGGTGCCTGGGCGGACTGTGTGGCCGAGCAATGCGGTGTGGGGCGCATCGGCCTGCAACCGTGCCGGCGCAGTGCATTCACCTTTCCGGGCCCTGCCGACCAGGACTTCGCCCGTTGGCCAGCGGTAATTGGTGTCGACGAAAGCTTCTACTTCAAACCCGACGCCGGGCAATTGCTCGGTTCGCCTGCCAACGCCGACCCGGTCGAGCCGCAAGATGCTGCGCCGGAAGAGCTCGATGTGGCGTTGGGCATTTACAACATCGAAAGCATGACCACCTTGAAGATCCGCCGCCCCAGTCACACCTGGGCCGGGCTGCGTTCGTTCGTTGCAGACGGCGACCTGGTGGTGGGTTTCGATGCATACGCCCCTGCGTTCTTCTGGCTGGCGGCGCAAGGTGGCTATGGCATCCAGTCGGCAGCGGGGGCTTCGCGCCTGGCCGCCGACCTGCTGCTTGGCCAACCCCTGTGCTCTAGCCTTGTCAGTCAGGGTGTGGCGCCCGAGCGTCTGTCCCCGGCCCGTTTCCAGCAACCTTGAAAGGAGCATCCCATGAGCAATGACATCCAGCGTTTTCCCAGCAGCCTGCCGTTCCCGTTTTCCCGTGCAGTGAAGGCCGGGGGTTTTCTGTTTCTCTCTGGCCAGGTGCCGATGAGCGCCAGCGGTGAAGTGGTGCGTGGTGACATCCAGGCCCAGACCCGCGCCGCCTGCGAGCGCATTGCCGAAAGCCTGGCGGCTTGCGGCGCACGTTTCGACCAGGTGGTAAAGGCCACGGTATGGCTGTCGGACATGAGCCACTTCGCCGGTTTCAACGAGGTGTACAAGGAGTTCTTCGGTGCCGCGTTGCCGGTGCGCTCGACAGTGGCCTCGGCGTTGGCGCTGGGAGTGGACGTGGAGATTGAAGTGCAGGCGTTTGTCGGCGATCTGTAACTGAGCAGAGGCCGCTCCCGCAAAAGCGATGCGGTGGCAGCAGGACAACAACAATAAATCCAGAGGTTCACATGCAAGAGCAGCTGAAGATTGCCGGCGCATTTGTCGGCGTGATCGTGGGGGCGGGCTTCGCTTCGGGGCGGGAACTGTTGTTGTTCTTTGTCGATTTTGGTGTGTGGGGGTTGGTGGGGGCACTGGTCAGTGCAGCCCTGTTTACCTTCCTTGGCATGGCCCTGGCCGGGTTGGGCAACCGCCAGCAGGCCACCTCGCACAAGGACGTGATACAGGCCATCTGCGGCCGCCACCTGGGCCTGTTCGTCGACTGGCTGATCACCTTTTTCATGTTCGCCGTCACGGTGGTCATGCTGGCCGGTGGTGGCGCGTTGCTGGAGCAGCAGTTCGGCGTTCCGGCACTGACCGGCAGCGTGCTGGTGACGCTGGTGGTGGTGGCGATTGTGTGCCTGGACGTGCGCAAGGTGATCCTGGCCATCGGTGCCATTACACCGCTGTTGATTCTGGTGGCTTCGGCGATTGCACTGTACGCCGTGTTTACCCGTGAACAGAGCTTCGCCGCGCTCGACCAACTGGCCAGCCAGCAGCAGGCCGGTACCCGGCACTGGTTGTTGGGCGCGTTCCTGTATGTGTCGTACAACATCGTTGCCGGTGCGCCGATTCTGGCCATTCTGGGGGGGGCGGCCAAGGGCGAGAAAACTGCAGTGTGGGGTGGCCTGCTGGGGGGGGCGGCGTTGGGCGGGCTGATGCTGGTGATGAGTGCCGGGCTGTTGTCGCGCCTGGACAGCGTGGCCGACTTGCCCATGCCGATGCTGTCGATTGCCAACGAAGTGTCACCGCTGCTGGGGGTGGTGATGTGCCTGATCATCTTCGGCATGATCGTCAACACGGCAGTGGGTACGTTGTTTTCGTTTCTTTCGCGGCTGCTGCCGGCGGGCACCGCAACGTTCCGCTGGGGTTCGGTGATAACCGGGGTGGTGGCTTTTGGCTGCAGCCTGGTGGGGTTCATCAGCCTGGTGGGGGAGGTGTACCCGTTGTTTGGCTACCTGGGTTTCGTGCTGATGGCGGCGGTGTTGCTGGCCTGGGTGCGGCGGGACAGGGCCACGAAAGCGGCTGTGGCATAAAAAAGGGGCGCACAGCGCCCCTCTTCGGGTCCATCAGATTCTGAAGCTGCCCACCAGCTGCTTCAAGCGCCCGGCCTGCTGGGCCAGCTGGTCGCAATGACGCAGGGTTTCGTTCAGGTTTTCCACGCCCTGCTGGTTCAGGGCGTTGATCTGGGTGATGTCCAGGTTGAGGCTCTCGACCACGGCGGTCTGCTCTTCGGTCGCGGTCGCCACGGACTGGTTCATGCCATCGATTTCGCCAATGCGCTGGGTCACGCTGGCCAGGCGTTCACCGGCCTGGTTGGCTACCTGCACGGTCTGCTCGCTGGACACCTGGCTGGTGTTCATGGTGTGCACCGCTTCGCGCGAGCCTACCTGCAGGCTGGTGATCATGCGGTGGATCTCTTCCGCCGACTCCTGGGTACGGTGTGCCAGGTTGCGCACTTCGTCGGCCACTACGGCAAAGCCACGGCCGGCTTCACCGGCACGGGCCGCCTCGATCGCGGCGTTCAGTGCCAGCAGGTTGGTCTGCTGCGAAATACCCTTGATCACGTCGAGAATCTTGCCGATTTCGTCGGTGCTGGCGTTGAGTGTTTCGATCTGCGCGCACGACTCGCTGATGCGCTGCGACAAGGCGGTCATGGCACTGATCGCCTCTTCTACCACTTCACGTCCGCCGTGTGCCTGCTCGCTGGCGCCGCTGGCATGCTGCGAAGCATCGGCGGCGTTGCGGGCGATTTCCTGGGTGGCGGCGCCCAGTTCGTTGATGGCCGCCGCCACGCTGTTGGTGCGCATGCTCTGTTCTTCCGAGCCGGTGATCGACGCGTTGGAAGCGCTGACCACTTTTTCCGACAGGTCGTGCACCAGGCGGGTGGCTGAGGACACTTCGCTGATCGAGGCATGGATGCGCTCGACGAAGCGGTTGAACGAGGTGGCCAGTTCGCCGAACTCGTCCTTGTTCTGCACGGTCAGGCGGCGGGTAAGGTCGCCTTCACCCTCGGCGATGTCGCGCATGGCGCGGCCCATGGTGGTCAGCGGGCTCATCAGCACCGGGATCAGCAGGCCAAGCAGGCCGGCGATGGCGGCCACGGCAATCAGCATGGCGATGATCGCCGAGGTGCGGAACTGGCTGAGTGCAGCGTAAGCCTTGTCCTTGTCAATCGACAGGCCGATGTACCACTGCGCCGACGGCAGGCCGGCTACCGGGGCGAAGGAAATGATGCGGTCCTGGCCGTTGAGGGTGACATCCTGCATGCCGGCGGCAATCCGCAGGTTGCTGCCGGGGTAGATGTCCTTGAGGTTCTTCATCACCTGGTCTTTGTCGGGGCTGACAATCACCTGGCCATTGGCGTCTGCCAGGAAGGCGTGGCCGATGCCGCCGAAGTCGACCGAGTTGATGATCTCGACCAAGGTGTCGAGGGTCACGTCACCGCCGACCACACCGATCAGCTCGCCGTTGCTTTTGCTCTTCACCGGGGTGGCGATGGTGACCATCAGGCCGCCGACCGCGCCTTGGTAGGGGGCGGTCAGCACGGTCTGCCCGGCGCTGGCGGCGGCGCCATACCAAGGGCGCTGGCGCGGGTCGTAACCGGCAGGCATCTGGGCGTCCGGGCGCTGGGTGAACGCACCGTTGGCCTGGCCCAGGTACGTGAACAGGAAATTACGCGTGTAGGACGGCTGCTCGATCAGCCCGGCCAGGGTCTCGCCGGCACCTTGCTGGCCGATGTCCTGGGCCAGGTTTTCCAGCACCAGGATGCGCCCGCTCATCCAGTTCTGCACGCTGCTGGCGGTCAGTGCACCGGATTGCTGCACCGACGCTTCGATGTTCTGGCGGATGGTGTTGCGTTGCAGGTAGTCGTTGTAGAGCGTGAACAGGGCAAATGCCAGGACCACGACGCCGCAGGCGCTGAGCAGGATCTTGTGGCGAAATTTCAGGTTCATGTTTCGAGACCTTGAGCCAATGAAGGGAGGGCGCAGCGCGCTCATGACGCACTGCGGGGCCTGTCGACCGGGATATCGGCTAAAGGGGTAAAAGATTGAAGTACTTACAGAAAATTCTTACGGCCGTTTCGACAGACGGTAATCAACGGTTACTCAACTGCTGGATCAACAGCCGTGCGGCTTGCTGCAGCGGTTGTTGCTTGCGCCACAAGATGTGTACCGGCAACTGCAACTCGTTGCGTGTATTGCGAAAACCCAGGCGCACCAGGCGTCCGCTGGCGAGCAGCGGCGCAACCCGCGACAACGGCAGGTCGCCCCAGCCCAGGCCTGCTTCCACCATTTGCAACGCCAGGTCGAAGCTGTCGGTTGACCAGTGCGCTGCACCGATCAGCGGGCGCGGGTCGGCCATTGGCAGGTCGCGGCTGCGCACCAGAATCTGACGCACCTGGGTCAGGTCTTCGAGGTAATGGATGCGCCCCTCGCGCAAGGCCGGGTGGGCCGGCGACAGAGTGGCCACCAGCGACTCCATGCCGATGTGCTGGAAGCCTCGGCGGGCGTCGACCTGCAGGCCTGCAAAGGCCACGCAGAGGTCGGCGCGGCCACTGTCCAGCAGGTGCAGGGCTTCTTCCTGCGGGGCGCTGAGCAGGGCGATATCCAGCAGCGGGTGGCGTTCGCCAAGGTGTGCGATAGCCGCCAACAGTGGCCGGTGGTCGATGTCTGGTACCACGGCCAGGGTCAGGCTGCTTTCCAGCCCTTGGGACAGCTCCAGTGCGTGTACCTGCAGCAATCCCAATTGTTCGCCAATCAGTCTGGCGTGTGGTTCCAGGGCCAGGGCTTGGGCAGTTGGGCGAACCTCACGCGAACCCCGTTCGAACAAGCTGTAGCCCAGTTCCGCTTCAAGGTTGCCGATAGCCATGCTCACGGCTGAAGGCACGCGCCTGAGGGCGCGCGCGGCGGCAGAAAACGAACCGCAGTCGAGCACGGCTAGAAAAAGCTGGATGTTGTCGCTGGAAAAGTTCATGGCAGGCTCCTGTCAGTTGATCTGACAGCTGCTGACTTTTGCTGTCAAGCATGGTGAAGCATGATCGCGCCCCATCGCTTTTTGTCATTGGAGGTAACCCCGAGTGCAGGGATTGAAACGCAAACTGGTCTACGTGACTTTTTATGAGCTGATCGGGTTGTGCATGTCGACCCTCGGGCTGGCTTACCTGTCGGACACCCAGGCGTCGCATACCGGGCCGCTGGCGGTGATGATCACCACCATCGCCATGCTCTGGAACCTGGTTTACAACACCTTGTTCGAAGGGTGGGAGAGCCGCCAGGCCACGCGTGGGCGCAGCGTGGCGCGGCGGGTGGCGCATGCCATCGGCTTTCAGCTGACGCTGGTGGTTTACCTGATTCCGCTGATTGCCTGGTGGCTCGACATGACACTGGTGGAGGCGTTGCTGGTGGACATGGCGTTCATCGTGCTGGTCCCTTGCTACACCTTTGCCTACAACTGGGCGTTTGATCGGGTGTTCGGGCTGCCAAGTTCCGCGATGGCCGCTGCCTGACAGGTTTCCTGTACCGGCCTCTGCGCAGGTACAGGCAACCCCTAAGGCGGCAGGCGAATGATCAAAGGCTCTTGCTGCTGCTTTACCTGCTGCTCCGCAGGTTGTTCAACCGGTCGCGGCACACTGGCCAGCAAACTGTCCTCAACCTGCCCCGACAAGTAATACACTCCCGCCATGGCCCCGCTTTGGCGGTTTTCCATCAACTCTTGCCATTCCTGGTTCAGCGCGACGTTGAGGATCACCCGCAACTGTTCGACCATCTGCGGGTGTTCGCGGTCATGGGTCATCATGCCGTAGCCGGCCGCGGCAATCGAAATCATCGCCCCCGCCACCTTGCCCACCGCCGACGCTACGGCACTGGCGATGCCGCGCGGCGCCAGGGTAGCGCCGAGCTTTTCGCTGGCCTGGGTGGCCACCGAGTTCAACCCGACATCGGTTCGCCCGGGGCCTTTGCTGGCCTGCTCATGCAAGTGCTGGCGCATGGCTTGCCAGGCCGGTTGCTGGTCCAGCGACTTGGCCCGAAGCAACTGGTACAGGCTGGCATTACGCGCATCCGGCGGCCCCAGGTGGATGGCGGGGATGCGGTTGAGGCGCTGGCTGACCTGCTCGGGCGGCGCGTTGTAGCGGCTGATGATGGCGGGTAGCTGCTGGCCGAGCAGCTGCAGGTACAGCTCGCAGGCGCGGTCGCGAATGCCCTCGGGATTGATCTGCTCGGCCACCGGCTCGATCACCCGCTCGTGGTATTGCTCCTGCAGGTACAGGGCCAGGCGCTTTTCCGCAGGTTCACGGCCTTCGCCGCTGTCGAGCTTGTACCAGGCCACTTTGAGGGTGAGCCACTGCTGGGTCCAGTAACCGGTGAACCAAGGGATGAAGTCGCTTTCGGTGCGCTGTTGTACCTGTTCCTTCCATACCCGCATGGAGCGCCGGGCATAGTCGTTGGCCGAGCCGGCTGCGCCGACCGAAGCGTCGATCAGCTCCTGGTCGATGCGTTGCCAGGCGGCGGGCGTGAGCACCGCAGGCGTAGGCGGGGCAGGTGGGCGCTTGCCCGCGCAGCCGGCCAGGGCCAACAGCAGGCACAGCAACAGAAGGATTCGAGCACTCACGCAACCGCCTCCCTGATAGAGGCTGGGGTGGTTTTTGCAGTATAGGGTGGCGTGCGAAGTACTGCCGTGCACCTTATCGCTTAGGCGACGCAATCCCTGTAGGACCGCGTCAGCATGAACGATCAATTCAGGTCGAGTTTTGCTTCCAGGCGGTCCAGGTGCTTGTGCATCAAACCCAACGCCGCCTCGGCATCGCCTTGCTCCACGGCATCGATGATGGCCGCGTGTTCTTCCCATGCACAGTGGTCGCAACACGGTGATTCGTAGCGGGCGATGATCAGTGAGGTCATCGGCACCAGCCCATTGAGGAACCGTGCCAGCGGCGCATTGGCCGCCACCTGCGCCAGTTTCAGGTGAAACTCACCGCCCAGGCGGATCGCCGCGCAGCGCTCACCGCTTTCGTGGTGCTGGCGCTCGCGCTCTACCAGTTGCCGCAGCTGGCGCACCTGCGCCGGCCGTGCGCGCTGGGTGGCCAGGGTAATCAGCGTGGTTTCGGCCAGGCGCCGGGCGCTGAGCACTTGACGTGCCTGATCCGGGTCGGGCGCGGCCAGGTGCGCGGTGTGGCTGGGGCGCTGCACCACCACCTGCTGGTCGGACAGGCGCCCAAGCACACGACGAATCACGGTGCGACTGACACCAAAGGCATGCCCCAACGCCTGCTCGGGCAGCAGCGCGCCCGGGGGCAGGCGCTGTTCGAGAATGGCGTCGAACAGCCGGGGGTAGATCTGCTCGGCCGACAGGCGGGTTTCGCCGGCCGCAAGCAGGGCGGGCAGGTGAGGGGCGGCGTTCATGGTCGCTCTCCTGGGGTCATGGATGCGGGTGTTCGTCCGGGATGTTCAGCGAAATGCCCATGCGCTGGCCTTCGGCGAGGATGTGCTGGCGCATCTGGGCACTGGCCTGGGCGCTGTTGCGTTCACGTATGGCACGTACCACTGCTTCGTTCTCCTTTAGCCGCGCCGCCAGGTGCTCGGGCGAGTTGCGCAGCATGTCGGCGCTCTGTTTCAGGGCATTGCCGGTCTGCTGCACCACGCTCTGGAAGATCGGGTTGGTGGTGAGCGCGAACAGCGCTTCATGGAAGGCGATGTAGGCCTTCACGCCGGCTTCGCTGTCATCGGCCTCCAGCGCTTCGCGCATGTCCATCAGGGTCAGGCGTAACTGGCCGATGTCCTGGCTGTTGGCCGATTGCGCCACAAGGCCAACGATGAAGGGCTCAAGGGTGTAGCGCAGTTCCAGTACGTCGGCCAGGCTGGCCGCAGCGCTGGTGTCGATGCCGGGTTCCTGGAGGGTGGCATCGGCGTCCAGTACCAGTACGCCCTTGCCTGGCAACGAGCGGACCAGGCCCAGGGTCTCCAGCACGGTCACCGCTTCGCGCAGGCTAGGGCGGCTGATGCCCAGTTGTTCGGCCAGCTCGCGCTGGCCCGGCAGCATGTCGCCGGTGCGCCATTGGCCCCGGGCCAAGGCCTGGCGCAGTTTTTCCACCACTGAGTTGACGACGGTTGATGAGCTGATCACGGTTCGCTCCTGCAAGGGCCGGCGTGATCGCCGGCCGCTCTGGTTCAGAATTCCTGTTGATGGTGCGTGTTGGGCTGTTTGCGCGGCGTGGGGGCAAAGCCGGGCTTGCCGTCGAGCACGTTCTGCGCGCGCTCCAGGTCAATGTCCTTTTCCCAGCGGGCGATGGCCACGGTGGCCACGCAGTTGCCAATCAGGTTGGTCAATGCCCGCCCGATGCCCATGAACCAGTCCACTGCCAGCACCAGCACCAGGCCAACCACCGGAATCGCGGGTACGGCGGTCAAGGTGGCGGCCAGGATGACCAGTGCCGAGCCTGGGATGCCGTGAGCGCCCTTGGACGTCACCAGCGACACCAGCAGGATGGTCAGCAGGTCGGTCATTTCCAGCGGCGTGCCGGTGGCGTTGGCGATGAACACGATGGCCAGGGTCAGGTAGATGGAGAAGCCGTCGAGGTTGAACGAGTACCCCGTCGGGATCACCAGGCCGACGGTGGAGCTGCCAATGCCCAGGTGCTCCAGCTTGCGCATGATCTGCGGCAGCACGGCGTCGGAAGAGGCGGTGCCCAGCACGATGGTCAGCTCTTCACGCAGGTACTTGAGGAGCGGCAACAGCTTCAGGCCCGACAGGCGCATGACCGTCCCCAGCACGATCAGCACGAAGCCGGCACAGGTCAGGTAGAACAGTGCGACCAGCCCGCCCAGGTGCTGCAGCGATTCCAGGCCGTATTTGCTGGTGGTGAAGGCGATGGCGCCGAATACGCCGATAGGCGCCAGACGTACGATCATGCCCATGATGCGGAAGATCACATGGCTCAGTTCGTTGATCAGCCGCGAAATGCCGGCGGCCGAGTCACCCACCAGGTTCAGCGCACTGCCGAACAGTACCGAGAACAACAGCACCTGAAGAATGTTGTTGTCGGCGAAGGCACCGATCACCGAGGTGGGGATCAGGTCCATGAAGAACGCCGTGGCGCCGTGAATGTGCTGGCCGCGCTCGGCCAGGCCGTTGGCATCGGCGGTGGACAACTGGTCCAGGTGAATGTTTGCACCGCTACCAATGCCACTGCTGAAGGCGAACACCAGGCCGATCACCAGCGCCAGGGTGGTCAGCACTTCGAAGTAGATCACTGACTTCAGGCCGATGCGCCCGACCTTTTTCAGGTCGCCCGCGCCCGAGATACCGCTGACCACCACGCAGAATACGATCAGGCCGATGAGCATCTTGATCAGCTTGATGAAGCCGTCGCCAAGGGGCTTGAGTTGCAGGGAAAGGTCGGGAAAGCTGAGACCGCAGGCGATGCCGAGGGCAAGGCCGAGCACGACTTGCAGGAAGATCGAACGCGAGCACCATTTAAGCATGGGATTGATCTCTGATCGGTGTCCTTGCTTCGGTAGCCGCACGGGGCGAAAGAGCGCAGGACTTAATTATTGTGGTCTTACCGGTTTGTTCAGCGCGGGGCCATAAAAGCGCGAAAAATCCGACTTTGCAAGGGTTTTCGGCCTTACCGGTCTGACCAGTTATGGGGCAATCTGGCCTGCCAGGCTCTACTTCGGTGCATGCCGTGAAGTGGGTATGCGCGAATCAGTTCAGGGCTTGGCCAGTGCCTGCTCCACTGCTGCAATCAGCTTGCCAAGATCCTTGGGCGGTGCGTTGTGGATGACGCCGAACAGGTAGGCGCGCTGCTCCTCTTCGTCGTCCGGCTCGGCGAAGAAGTCCTTGGGTTTGACGCCCAGCACCTGAGCAAACTCCATGAGTGCATCGATGCTGGGTGTATAGGTGCTGGTTTCGAAGCGGCTGATGGTCTTGGGATCGAAGCCGGTCCGTTCGGCCAGTTGTGCCTGGGTCAGGCCCGCCAGCTTGCGGTAGCGGCGCAGGGCGGTACCCAAAGCTGATCTCGTCATCACTTAATTCCCATTTAGAATCAAGAACTTAACGATATCTATCAACATGGCGCAACGCCATGATTGATCACCTTTGTTTTATTTATGTGATGAATTTCGTAGAATTCACGGCTTGACCGGTCAGTCATCGTCAACATCCCTGCGTGGTTCGGCCTCGTGCCCAACGGCGGGAAGCGCATGTGCCATTTGGAGCGGATCGCTACGGATCGGTTCCGATGGTTGTCGATGAGCTGAGTACCGGTACGTCAGTGAATGGAGTCTCATCGTGCGCCTCAACTTGCCGGTTACCCCGGTCGAGCAACGTTTTCCCCCTGATCAGCGGCTGATTTCTGCTACCGATACCGCCAGCCTGATCACCTACTGCAACCCCGAATTCGCCGCTATCAGCGGCTACAGCGAGGCCGAACTGATCGGCAGCCCGCACAACCTGGTGCGCCACCCGGACATGCCGCCGGCGGTGTACGCGTTGATGTGGCGCTACCTGAAAGCTGGCAAGAGCTGGATGGGCATCGTCAAGAACCGCTGCCGTAACGGCGACTACTACTGGGTCAACGCTTACGTCACGCCTATCCTCGAAGGCGGGCGTGTGGTCGGCTACGAGTCGGTGCGGGTGTGCCCCACGCGTGAGCAGGTGGCCCGTGCCGAAGCCCTGTATGCGCGGCTGCGCAACGGCCAGGCGGCAGTGTCGGTGCCGCGTCGGCTGAACGTGCTGGCGCAGGCGCTGGCCTTGCCACTGGCGGGCGGGCTGCTGGCACTGGGCGCCAACCAGCTATGGCCTGGCCTGGTGGGGCAGGGGCTGACCCTGGGGCTGTTCCTGGCCTACGGCCTGTGGGCAAGCGATGCCATTGGCCGGCAGTTGCAGCGGGTTGTGCAAGGCGCCGACGGTGCCTTCGCCGACCCGGTTGCAGCCTTGACCTACAGCGACTTGCCGGGTGCCGCGGGGCAACTGCAACTGATGCTGATCAGCGAAGAGGCACGCCTGAAAACCGCATTGACGCGGTTAAGCGACCTGGCCGGGCAAATGGCCGTGGCCGCCCACGATGCCGGGCAGCTGTCGCGCGGCACCGAGGCCGCGCTGCTGGAGCAACGTGCCGAAACCGACCTGAGCGCCACCGCAATGAACCAGATGGCTGCCTCCATCGGTGAAGTGGCCAACCATGTCCAGTTGACCGCCGCCGAGGCACACACCGCGCACCTGCTGGCCGAGCAGGGTAGCCAGGTGGCAGATGCCAGCGGTGCAGCCATTCGTACCTTGGCCAGCACCGTGACGCAGATCAACCAGGCGGTCAGCCAGCTGGCCGGTCAGACCGGTGCCATCGCGGAGGCTGCCGGGATGATCCGCGGCATTGCCGAGCAAACCAACCTGCTGGCCCTCAACGCTGCCATCGAGGCAGCGCGTGCGGGCGAGCAAGGGCGCGGCTTTGCCGTGGTCGCCGATGAGGTGCGGGCGCTGGCCGACAAGACCCGCCAGTCGACCCTGCACATCCAGGCCATCATCGATGCGCTGCGCAGTGGCGCCGAAGAAGCCGTGGTGATCGCCAGCCAGGGCATCGAAGGTGCCGAACTGGGCGTTGCCCAGGTGCAGGAAGCGCGACAGGCGCTGCATGGCATTCGCGATGCGGTGCAGCGCATCAGCGACATGAGCCAGCAGATGGCGACCGCTTCGCAGCAGCAGTCGGCAGTGGCCGAAGATGTTTCGCGGCAGATCAACGGCGTAGCCGGTATTGCCCAGCACAGCGCCCACAGCGCCAACGCCGCTGCCTCGCGCGGCGCCGAACTGGAACAGGTGTGCGCCGGATTGCGCGCCCTGGTGGAGCGCTTCAACCGCTAAGGCAGGATGCTTTATGGATGATATCTATCGCGCGGCCGTGGACGCGGCCGCGATCTTTTCGGAAACCGACCTGCGTGGGAACATCACCTACGTCAACCAGCAGTTCTGCAGCATCTCGGGCTACAGCCGCGAGGAACTGCTGGGAGCCAACCACCGTATCCTCAACTCCGGCCTGCACGAGCCGGCGTTCTTCGTCGGCATGTGGCGGGCCCTGGCCGCCGGGCGGGTGTGGAAGGGCGAGATCTGCAACCGGTCCAAGGACGGTTCGCTGTACTGGGTCGACAGCACCATGGTGCCCTTGGTCGACCCGCTGACCGGCCTGGTGCGCAAGTACGTGTCGATCCGCTTTGACGTCACCGAGAAACGCCAACTGCTGCACACCTTGCAATGGCGGGTGGGGCACGATGTGCTCACTGGCCTGCCAAATCGTGCCTACCTGTCCGACCTGTTGAACCAGGCCCTGGCCTACTCGCGGCGTGAAGACATCCCGCTGGCGGTGTGCATGCTCGACCTGGATGGCTTCAAGGCGGTCAACGACGGTTACGGGCACGCGGTGGGCGACCTGCTGCTGGTGGAAGTGGCGCAGCGCCTTAAGCGCATCCTGCGCGGGGGTGATGCGGTGGCCCGGTTGTCGGGCGACGAGTTCGTGCTGATCCTGCGCGACTTCGATGATGAGCGAAAGCTGCATGCAGCCCTGCGGCGGGTATTGCGGGCATTGGCGGCCCCCTGTGTGGTTCGGGGGCACACGCTTTCGCTCAGCGCCAGTATCGGCGTGACCCTGTACCCGCAGGATGATGAAGATGCCGATACCCTGGTGCGCCATGCCGACCAGGCCATGTATGTGGCCAAGCAGCGCGGGCGCAACCGGTATCACGTGTTCGACGTGTCGCAGGAGCAGGAGCTCAAGGCCACTCACCAGACAGTGGCGCGGGTGCGACGGGCCCTTAACAACCGAGAGCTTTGCCTTTACTACCAGCCCAAGGTCAACCTGCGCAGCGGCCAGGTGCTGGGCTTCGAGGGCTTGCTGCGCTGGCAGCGGCCAGGCCGTGGCGTGGTGCCGCCCGGCGATTTCCTGCCTTGGGTAGAGCAGACCGACCTGATCGTTGAAATCGGCGAGTGGGTGCTCGACCAGGCCTTGATCCAGTTGCAGGCCTGGCAGCAGCAAGGGCAGCCTTGGTCGCTGAGTGTGAATATCGCCGCGCGGCATTTACAGCGCAGTGACTTTGCCGAGCGCCTGCAGCAGCTGCTGGCAGCGTACCCGGCGGTGGACCCGGCCAGGCTGGACCTGGAAATCGTCGAATCCGTTGCCATCGACAACCTGCAGCACGTCAGCCGTTGCCTGGACGCCTGCCGCGCACTGGGCGTGCGCTTCTCGCTGGACGATTTCGGCACCGGCTATTCGTCGTTGAGTTACCTGAAACGCTTGCCGACCCAGACGATCAAGATCGATCAGTCGTTCGTGCGTGACATCCTCCATGATCAGGACGACCTGGCGCTCACAGCAGCGGTGATTGGCCTGGCCCGGGCCTTTGGCCGGGAGGTGATCGCCGAGGGGCTGGAGAGCGTCGAGCACGGCCGGGTGCTGATGGGGCTGGGCTGCGAGCTGGCGCAGGGGTACTGCATTGCCCGGCCTATGCCGGCCAGTGAAGTGCAAGCCTGGGCACAGGCTTACCGGCAACCGGTCCAGTGGCGTAATCCTTGAGCGGCCGTGCAGGTCAATAGATTCATCGCTCACGCAGCCGCTTGTAGAGGGTGGTCCGGCTGATCCCCAGGCCGCGCGCCACTGCTGACAGGTTGCCATTGGCTTGTTCAACCAGCGTCTGCAGGTCTACCGCTTCGGTCGCCACCAGCACAGGCACCTGCAACTCGGCCAGAAACCCTGCAGGCAGGTGCTCGACGCCGACGGGCCCGCTGCCCGCCAAAGCCAGTGCCACCTGCAGCACACTGACCAGTTCGCGCACATTGCCAGGCCAGGGGTGCTGATCGAGCAACTCCATAATGGCCGGGGGCAGCCGCGCCGGTTGCCCAGGCTCGCGGTAGCGGGCATGCACCTGGTCGATCAACTGCCGCCGGTCCGCACGCTCGCGCAGCGGCGGCAGCACCACCGTCAGCCCGGCAATGCGGTAGTACAAATCCTGACGAAAGCGCCCGGCACGCACCTCTTCGGCCAGGTCGCGGTTGCTCGCCGACACCACGCGGATATCCACCGCTACCGGTTCACCGCTGCCCAGCGGCTGGATGCTGCGCGATTGCAACACGCGCAGCAGGCGGGCCTGGGTAGGCAGCGGCATGTCGCCGATCTCATCGAGAAACAGGATGCCGTGGTCGGCCTTGCGGATCAGCCCCGGGTTGCCTTTGTGGTGGGCGCCGGTGAACGCGCCTTTGTCGTAGCCGAACAGCTCCGACTCCACCAGTTCGGCCGGGATCGCCGCGCAGTTGACGGCGACCAGGGGCTTGTCGGCGCGGCTGCTGGCACGGTGCAGGGTTTCCACGAACACTTCCTTGCCCACACCGGTTTCACCCTGCACCAACACTGGAATGTCCTTTTCCAGCAGCAGGCCGGCCTGCACTCGCGCTTTTTCCAGGCGTGGTTCGCTGTTGCCAGGTTCAGGGCGGCGGGGTGTTTCGCGTGGCGGTTGCCACTGACAATGAAAGCGGTTGCGCCCGGTGGCCTGGAGGGCGAAGGGCTGTTGCCGGGGATGGCTGAGCAACTGCTGCAGGGGCAACTGGAACAGCTGCTCGATGTTCTGCTGCAACGGGTTACCACCGAGCAGGCTGTCGGCCCGGTGGTTGGCGGCCAGCACCTGCCCATGCTCATCGAACACCAGCAGGCCGGCCCAGGGGCTGTCGAGGTTGTCGGAGGCGCTGTTGAAGATCAGTTGTGCATGCTGGTCGGCATGCGCGGCGAAGATCAGGCGGTTTTCCAGGCTCTGGCCCATCATGCGCACCAGGCCCAGTGTCTGGCTGGGCGGCAGATAGCCGTCGCTGGCCACGTCGAACACCCCGACCAGTTGCCGCGCAGCGTCGAACAGGGGGGCGGCGGCGCTGGACATGTAGCGGTTCTGGCGCAGGAAGTGCTCGTCCTGGCCGACGTGAATGGCCTGGGCACAAATCAGCGCGGTGCCCAAGGCATTGGTGCCAACGCCGCGCTCGTGCCAGTGGGCGCCGGCGCTGAAACCATGCTGTTGGCGCGGTTCGATGAAGCGCCGCGAACCCCAGCTGTCGAGCAGGCAGCCGCTGGCATCGGCCAGCATCACCAGGTAGCTGGCGTTGCCCAGCAGGTGTGCATATTGCGGCAGCACTTCCTCGCGGGTCAGGCGCAGCAGGGCCTGGCGTTTCTCCAGCAGTTCGCTGAGTTCGGCGCGGGTCAGGCAGTCGAAGTCCGGTGCGTGCTGCGGTTGCAAACCGTGATCGCGGCAGCGGGCCCAGGATGCCTGGATGAGTTGGGCATGGGTCGAAGCGGATGCGGCCATGGGCCTGTCCTGTGTGGTTGTTGTTATGGGCGGACCGCTGTTCAGTGTTGTTCACGGGTGTTCATTGTCAAACCGGCAGGTGTTCAGTTGTTCAGTGAATGTGTTCATTTGTGAACCCCCGGTTTGCATGGTCTGCGGCCGAGGCCCCAAGCCAGAGCATCGGGGAGCAACTGGCACGGAACTGGCTGTTCCCGGCAGACAACAACGACAAGAAGGCCATGCCATGTCCCTGGTGCTGGAGCAGGTCAGTCGCAGCGTCGACAACCAGCCGTGGATCGTCGATGCCTCGCTGCGTTTCGAGCCTGGTTCGTTCAACGTGCTGCTGGGTCGCACCCTGGCCGGCAAGACCAGCCTGATGCGCCTGATGGCCGGGCTCGATCGCCCGGACCGGGGCCGGGTGCTGATGGATGGCCAGGACGTGACGGGTGTGCCGGTGCGCCAGCGCAACGTGTCGATGGTGTACCAGCAGTTCATCAATTACCCGACCCTGAGCGTGTACGAAAACATCGCCTCGCCGCTGCGCCAGGCGCGTATGACCGAGGCGGACATCCGCAGGCGTGTGCAGGAAACTGCCGAGATGTTGCGCATCGAAACCTACCTGCAGCGCCTGCCGCTGGAGCTGTCCGGCGGCCAGCAGCAACGCACGGCGATGGCCCGGGCGCTGGTCAAGGATGCCTCGTTGATCCTTTTTGACGAGCCGTTGGTCAACCTCGACTACAAGTTGCGCGAAGGCCTGCGCCAGGAGCTTCGCGAGCTGTTCGCGGCGCGCCACTGCATTGCGGTATACGCCACCACCGAGCCCAACGAGGCGCTGGCGCTGGGCGGCACCACCACCCTTGTGCATGAGGGCCGCATCGTGCAAAGCGGCCCCACCGCCGAGGTGTATCAGCGCCCGGGCAGTGTGCTGGCGGCCGAGCTGTTCTCCGAGCCGCCGATCAACCTGGTGCCTGGCCGTATCAGTGGCAACGAGGTGAGCCTGGCCCAGGCCGTGCATTTTGCCCGCAATGCCGACTTGCAGGCGCTTGCCGAAGGCGACTACCGCTTTGGCGTGCGCCCCAGCCATATCACCCTGGTGCCGGCCCACGATGATGACCTGGAACTGGCGGTGCTGGTGGAGCTGGCGGAGATCAGCGGTTCCGAAACCTTCCTGCATGTGCGCAACGAGCATTGGCGCATGATCCTGCACCTGCCCGGGGTTCACGAATACCAGGTGGACACGCCGATCCGCGTGTTCATCCCCACCCACAAGCTGTTCGTCTTCGACAGCGCCGGGGCGTTGGTGCAGGCCCCGGGGTTGCGCCAGGCAAGGAGAGGGTGATGGCCGAAATCCGCCTGCGCCAACTGGCGCACAGTTACAGTCGCCAGCCCGCCAGCGAGGCGGACTATGCCCTGCACGCGCTGGAGCATGTATGGGAGCAGGGCGGCGCCTACGCGTTGCTTGGGCCGTCGGGCTGCGGCAAGTCGACCCTGCTCAATATCATTTCCGGGCTGCTGACGCCGTCCCATGGCGAGGTGCTGTTCGACGGCAAACCGGTCAACCAGCTGTCGCCGCAAGCGCGCAACATTGCCCAGGTGTTTCAGTTCCCGGTGGTGTACGACACCATGACGGTGTTCGACAACCTGGCCTTCCCCTTGCGCAACCAAGGGCTGGATGAAGCCCGGGTGCGTGCCCGGGTGGAAGAAATTGCCGAGGTGCTCGACCTGTCTGCCGTGTTGCGCAAGAAGGCGCGCAACCTCAGCGCCGACGAAAAGCAGAAAGTCTCCATGGGCCGCGGCCTGGTGCGCGATGACGTGTCGGCGATCCTGTTCGACGAGCCGCTGACGGTGATCGACCCGCACCTGAAGTGGAAGCTGCGGCGCAAGCTGAAGCAGATTCACGAGCAGTTCAACATCACCATGATCTACGTCACCCATGACCAGCTGGAGGCATCGACCTTCGCTGACAAGATCGCAGTGATGCACGGTGGCCGCATCGTTCAGTTCGGCACCCCGCGTGAGCTGTTCGAGCGGCCCCGGCATACCTTTGTCGGCTACTTCATCGGCAGCCCGGGCATGAACCTGATCGAGGTGCGTGCCGAAGCCGACGGGGTGGCGTTTGGTGATGTCCACCTGGCGCTGCCCGATGGCCTGCGCGAACGGCTGGCGGCAACGGCAGGCGGGCGCTTGCAAGTGGGCATCCGACCAGAATTCGTGCAGCTGTGGGACAGCCCGTTCGATGGCGCCATCCCCGCACGCGTGCTGGATATCGAAGACCTGGGCACCTACCGCATCGTCACCGTCGAAGTAGGCGGTGTCGCGCTGAAGGCGCGCCTGGGCGAGGACCGCCCGTTGCCTGTGGATCAGGCCTGGGTCAGCTTGCCGGCGCAGTGGTTGATGCTGTACGTCGACGATGTGCTGCTGGAGGCCGGGCCATGAACAAAGTGCCGAACAACAAAGCCTGGTGGCTGGTGCTGCCGGTGTTCCTGCTGGTGGCGTTCAGCGCGGTGGTACCGATGATGACCGTGGTCAACTACTCGGTGCAGGATATTTTCGACCAGTCCAACCGCTACTTCGTCGGTGCCGACTGGTACCGCCAGGTGCTGCGCGACCCGGCGTTGCATGATGCGCTACTGCGCCAGTTCATCTATTCCGCCTGCGTACTGCTGATCGAGATCCCGCTGGGCATCGGCATTGCCCTGACCATGCCGACCAAGGGGCGCATGGCGTCGGTGTGCCTGATCGTCATGGCCATCCCGCTGCTGATCCCGTGGAACGTGGTGGGCACCATCTGGCAGATCTTCGGCCGTGCCGACATCGGCCTGCTTGGCGCTACCCTGGCCAAGCTCGGGGTCAGCTACAACTACGCCGGCGACCCGTTCGACGCCTGGCTTACGGTGCTGGTGATGGACGTATGGCACTGGACGTCACTGGTGGCACTGCTGTGCTATTCGGGCCTGCGCGCCATCCCCGACGTGTACTACCAGGCCGCGCGCATCGACCGTGCTTCGGGCTGGGCGGTGTTCCGCCACATCCAGCTGCCCAAGCTGAAGAATGTGCTACTCATCGCGGTGATGCTGCGCTTCATGGACAGCTTCATGATCTACACCGAGCCGTTCGTGCTGACCGGTGGCGGGCCGGGTAACGCCACCACTTTCCTCAGCCAGACCCTCACGCGCATGGCCGTGGGGCAGTTCGACCTGGGCCCGGCGGCGGCGTTCTCGCTGGTGTACTTCCTGATCATCCTGCTGGTGTCGTGGCTGTTCTACACAGCCATGACCCATGCCGACAAGGACTAGCCCATGAGCACGCGCAAAACGCTGGCCCTGCTGCTGTATTTCTTCTTCCTGCTGGTGCCGATCTACTGGTTGCTGAACATGTCGTTCAAGAGCAACACCGAGATCCTTGGCGGCCTGACCCTGTGGCCGCAGGCATTCACCCTCGACAACTACCGGGTGATCTTCACCGATGCCAGCTGGTACAGCGGTTACATCAACTCGCTGTACTACGTGTGCCTGAACACGCTGATTTCGTTGCTGGTGGCGCTGCCGGCGGCCTATGCCTTCTCGCGCTACCGCTTCCTCGGCGACCGGCACCTGTTCTTCTGGCTGCTGACCAACCGCATGGCGCCCCCGGCGGTGTTCCTGCTCCCGTTCTTCCAGCTGTACTCGTCGATCGGCCTGTTCGACACCCATATAGCCGTGGCCCTGGCCCATTGCCTGTTCAACGTGCCGCTGGCGGTGTGGATCCTGGAGGGCTTCATGTCGGGTGTGCCAAAGGAAATCGACGAAACGGCCTACATCGACGGCTACAGCTTCCCGCGCTTCTTCATGAAGATCTTCATTCCGCTGATTGGCTCTGGTATCGGCGTGACGGCGTTTTTCTGCTTCATGTTTTCCTGGGTCGAGCTGCTGCTGGCGCGCACCCTGACCTCGGTGAATGCCAAGCCGATTGCGGCCGTGATGACCCGCACCGTGTCGGCCTCGGGTATCGACTGGGGGGTGCTGGCGGCGGCGGGGGTACTGACCATTTTGCCGGGCATGCTGGTGATCTGGTTCGTGCGCAACCATGTGGCCAAGGGCTTTGCCCTGGGCCGGGTGTGAGGAGGGCAACGCATGGAGTGGATGGCCTGGACCTTGCCGACGGCGCTGTTCTTTGCTGCCGTTGGTGTGCTGCTGCTGGGCATGACACTGCTTGAGCTGCGCCGCCCTTGCGTGGAGCGGCGCGGCTTCTTGCCGTTGGTCACCAGCCGGGGTGACCGCTTGTTCATCGGCCTGCTGGCCAGCGCCTACCTGCATTTGCTGGTGGTCGGCGTCAGCGAGTGGCCGTTGTGGGTGGCCTCGCTGCTGTCGCTGGCGTGGCTGGTGGTGGTGCTGCGCTGGGGCTGAGCGAGCGGCCCTGTGGATTAACAGAAACGGGAGATCACAATGTTCGATAACAAGCATAAAACGCGACATTTGACCCTGGCCGCGTTGCTGGTGCTGGCCAGCGTGCATGGCACAGCCTGGGCCGACCAATACGAGGACGCAGCGAAGAAATGGCTTGGCAGCGAGTTCAAGCCATCGACGCTAACCCCGGAACAGCAGATGGCCGAGATGAAGTGGTTCATCAAGGCCGCCGAGCCGTTCCGTGGCATGAAGATCAACGTGGTGTCGGAAACCATCACCACCCATGAATACGAATCCAAGGTGCTGGCCAAGGCCTTCAGCGAAATCACCGGCATCCAGCTGACCCACGACCTGCTCCAGGAAGGCGACGTGGTGGAGAAACTGCAGACACAGATGCAGTCGGACAAGAACATCTACGACGGTTGGGTCAACGACTCCGACCTGATCGGTACGCACTTTCGCTACGGCAAGGTGGAATCGATCACCGACCTGATGGCCAACGAAGGCAAGGACTACACCTCGCCGACCCTGGACCTCAAGGACTTCATCGGCATTTCCTTCACCACTGCGCCAGACGGCAAGGTCTACCAGCTGCCCGACCAGCAGTTCGCCAACCTGTACTGGTTCCGCGCCGACTGGTTCGAGCGCCCTGACCTGAAGGCCAGGTTCAAGGAAAAGTACGGCTACGAGCTGGGTGTGCCGGTGAACTGGTCGGCCTATGAAGACATTGCCAAGTTCTTTACCGAAGACGTCAAGGAAATCGACGGCAAGCGCGTCTATGGCCATATGGATTACGGCAAGAAAGACCCGTCGCTGGGCTGGCGCTTCACGGATGCCTGGTTCTCCATGGCCGGCGGTGGCGACAAAGGGCTGCCCAACGGCCTGCCGGTGGATGAATGGGGCATTCGCGTGGAGGACTGCCACCCGGTGGGCTCCAGTGTGACCCGTGGCGGCGACACCAACGGCCCGGCCGCTGTATATGCCACCCAGAAGTACGTGGACTGGATGCGTGCCTATGCGCCCAAGGAAGCGCAGGGCATGACCTTCTCCGAGGCGGGGCCGGTGCCGGCGCAGGGCAACATCGCCCAGCAGATCTTCTGGTACACCGCGTTTACCGCCGACATGACCAAGCCCGGATTGCCGGTGGTGAATGCCGATGGCACGCCGAAGTGGCGCATGGCGCCCTCGCCGAAGGGACCTTATTGGGAGGAGGGAATGAAGCTGGGCTATCAGGACACGGGATCGTGGACGTTCTTCAAGTCCACCCCCGAGAAGCAACGCCTGGCAGCGTGGTTGTATGCCCAGTTCGTCACCTCCAAGACCGTCTCGCTGAAGAAGACCATCGTCGGCCTGACGCCGATTCGCGAGTCGGACATCAACTCCCAGGCCATGACCGACCTGGCACCCAAGCTGGGTGGGCTGGTGGAGTTCTACCGCAGCCCGGCACGGGTGCAGTGGACACCCACCGGTACCAACGTACCGGATTATCCACGGTTGGCGCAGTTGTGGTGGAGCCATATCGCCGAGGTGGCCAGCGGCGAGAAGACCCCGCAGGAAGCGCTGGATGGCCTGGCGCGGGATCAGGACCGCATGATGGAACGCTTGCAACGGTCCAATGCCCAGGCCACCTGTGCGCCCAAGCTGAACCCGGAGAAGGATGCCCAGTACTGGTTCGACCAGCCGGGTGCTCCGAAACCCAAGCTGGCCAACGAAAAACCCAAGGGCGAGACGGTCAGCTACAACGAGCTGCTTAAATCGTGGGAAGCGGCCAGGAAGTGATCGCCTAAGCTCAGTGATTAACCACAGGCAAAAAAAACGGCACCTGCCAGAGGTGCCGTTTTCATTTTGCGCCGTGTTACTTGTGCAGCTCTTCTGCCGCATACAGCGTGTTTTCCAGCAGGCAGGCACGGGTCATCGGCCCGACGCCACCCGGCACCGGCGTGATCCAGCCAGCGCGCGGCAGGGCGGTCTCGTAGACCACGTCGCCGACCAGCTTGCCGTCTTCCTGGCGGTTGATGCCCACGTCGATGACAATAGCGCCTTCCTTGACCCATTCACCCTTGACCAGGCCCGGCTTGCCGGCGGCCACGACCACCAGGTCGGCGCGCCCGACATGGCCAGCCAGGTCTTTGGTGAAGCGGTGGCAGACGGTGACGGTGCAGCCGGCCAGCAGCAGTTCCATGGCCATCGGGCGACCCACGATGTTGGAAGCACCAACGATCACCGCATCCATGCCGTACAGGTCCTGGCCTGTGCTTTCCAGCAGGGCCATGATGCCTTTCGGCGTGCACGGGCGCAGCAGCGGGATGCGCTGGGCCAGGCGGCCGATGTTATACGGGTGGAAACCGTCCACATCCTTGTCCGGGCGAATGCGCTCGAGCAGCAGCGAGGCGTCCAGGTGCGCCGGCAGCGGCAACTGCAGCAGGATGCCGTCGACAGCCGGGTCGTCATTGAGGCGGTCGATCAGCTCGGTCAGGGCCTGCTGCGAGGTCTCGCTGGGCAGGTCGAACGCCTGCGAAATGAAGCCGACCTCTTCGCAGTCCTTGCGCTTGTGCGAGACATAGACTTGGGAGGCGGGGTCGGTGCCGACCAGGATCACTGCCAGGCCCGGCGTACGCAGGCCTTGCTGGCGACGCTCCACGACACGTTGAGCGATCTGCTTGCGCAGGTTGGCGGCGATCGCCTTGCCATCGATTAGGTGTGCAGTCATAGACGCGTGATTAACCATCGAGAAGGAAACAATAAAGAGCGCGCATTCTCGCACGACACGGCCCACGGGCAAAGGCGGGTGGTCGGGCAAATCCCCTAACCCCTTAAATAATTTAAATTTTTTTTAAAAAGGTGTTGACGAGGTACAGGGTCGACTATAAGATTCGCCGCACTTGTCGGGCACAGCCTAGCACTGGTTGGCTAAGTCGGGCAGAATGAGTGGTTTAGCAGTTATCTGTTAAGGTCTCGTTCGGTTAGGCTTCAAGCTTAAGCGCCCGTAGCTCAGCTGGATAGAGCATCCGCCTTCTAAGCGGATGGTCGCAGGTTCGAGTCCTGCCGGGTGCGCCATTAGGCAGCTTTGGCACGCAAGTAGGCGGTAATGCAATATGGTGGGCGTAGCTCAGTTGGTAGAGCGCTGGATTGTGATTCCAGTTGTCGTGGGTTCGATTCCCATCGTCCACCCCATATTTTTCAAGGGCGCCTCGATAGCATCTGGCGCCTTTGTTTTAAGCGTTACGCGGACGTGGTGAAATTGGTAGACACACTGGATTTAGGTTCCAGCGGCGCAAGCTGTAAGAGTTCGAGTCTCTTCGTCCGCACCATGCTTCTGTAAGGTAGTACCGCAACATCGCAAGACTGCAATATGGTGGGCGTAGCTCAGTTGGTAGAGCGCTGGATTGTGATTCCAGTTGTCGTGGGTTCGATTCCCATCGTCCACCCCATATTCTTGAAAAGGCGCCTTGATCGTGAGATCGGGCGCCTTTTTGTTTTGGGGTTGTGTGGCTGCGGTGTGCATGTCTTGAGTGTTCTGGCGCCTGTGAGATCGAGCGCCACAAACCTCACGCCAGAAACTAGCGACCGCGACGCAATTCCCCCTTGCAATCCTCTGGTGACACCCCAATAAAAGCTGTTAGATTTCAGCCGGTTGAAACAACGGCCCAGTTGGCCGGCAGAGGAACAACCCGATGATCGCAAAAGAAGCCCGTCAGGCCCTGGCGCTACAGCGCTTTGCCGAGGCCAATCCGCAGCTGCTCGAAGAGATCCGCGAGCTGGATCCGCGCGAGCAGGCCCAGCAGATCGAATGGGCATTCGAGGATGCGGCCGAGGAGCAGGGTATCCAGCCTTGGGAGCTGGCCCTGCAACTGATCGCCGAAACCCCGGAGCAACTGCAGGCCATGCGCCTGGAGACGCACCGCGAGGTTGCCGAGGCGCTGGGGATGGAATGGGAAGAGTACTGCCAGTTCAACGAAATCGACCCTGAATAAAGGAAGCGAAATCGTTGTTGGCAGTTGTTTGACAAGGTATTTCGGCTGTAGGGCGCCCCAGGTGTCGTGCGGCCCTTATTGAAACAGGTCTGGCGGTGCGCCGTGCGGGCCTTGAAAGTTAATCGACCGGCGTGGTTTCCCGTCGTCCCGAGTGGGGTGACTTCTGCTGCGCGACTCACTAGAATACTTGCCCTTGATTCTGGAGTCGGGCTAACGCCGGCTAACGTCTGTGCAACGAGGAATATCCATGCAAGTTTCTGTTGAAAACACTTCCGCTCTCGAGCGCCGCATGACCATCGCCGTTCCGGCCGAGCGCGTCGAGAACGAAGTCAACAAGCGTCTGCAACAGACTGCCAAGCGCGCCAAGGTTGCCGGCTTCCGCCCAGGCAAGGTGCCAATGAGCGTGATCCGTCAGCGCTTCGAGGCCGATGCCCGCCAAGAGGCTTTCGGTGACCTGGTCCAGGCTTCCTTCTACGAAGCCATCGTCGAGCAGAAGCTGAACCCGGCTGGCGCTCCGGCGGTAGAGCCCAAGTCCTTCGAAAAGGGCAAGGACCTGGAATTCGTCGCCACCTTCGAAGTGTTCCCTGAGTTCACCGTTGCCGGCCTGGAGTCAATCAACGTCGAGCGCCTGAGCGCCGAAGTGGCTGACGCCGACCTGGACAACATGCTGGAAGTGCTGCGCAAGCAGAACACCCGCTTTGAAGCCGTCGAGCGCGCCGCGCAGAACGATGACCAGGTCAACATCGACTTCGTCGGCAAGGTCGACGGTGAAGTGTTCGCCGGTGGTTCGGCCAAGGGCACCCAGCTGGTACTGGGCTCCGGCCGCATGATCCCAGGCTTCGAAGACGGCCTGGTTGGCGCCAAGGCTGGCGAAGAGCGCGTTGTCAACGTGACCTTCCCAGAGGACTACCAGAACCTGGACCTGGCTGGCAAAGCCGCTGAGTTCACCATCACCGTCAACAGCGTTGCCGCCCCTGTGCTGCCAGAGCTGAACGAAGAATTCTTCGCCCAGTTCGGCATCAAGGAATCGACCCTGGAAGGCTTCCGCACCGAAGTTCGCAAGAACATGGAGCGTGAACTGCGTCAGGCGATCAAGACCAAGGTCAAGAACCAGGTCATGGACGGTCTGCTGGCCGCCAACCCGATCGAAGTGCCAAAAGCCCTGCTGGAAAACGAAGTCAACCGTCTGCGCGTGCAGGCTGTTCAGCAGTTCGGTGGCAACATCAAGCCAGAGCAGCTGCCAGCCGAGCTGTTCGAAGAGCAAGCCAAGCGCCGCGTTGTGCTGGGCCTGATCGTTGCTGAAGTGGTCAAGCAGTTCGAACTGAAGCCGGACGACGCCAAGGTTCGCGAAATGATCGAAGAAATGGCTTCGGCTTACCAGGAGCCTGAGCAGGTCATCGCCTGGTACTACAAGAACGACCAGCAACTGAACGAAGTGCGTTCGGTTGTGCTGGAAGAACAAGTTGTAGATACTGTTCTGCAGAAAGCGACTGTGACCGACAAGTCGGTCTCGTACGAAGATGCCGTTAAACCAGCACAGGCTCCTGCCGAAGCTGAGTAATACGGTTCTCTCGTAGGAAACCCCCACAAGCCAGCCTTCGAGCTGGCTTGTGCGTATTCAAGCCATGACTATTTGGGAGTGAGCGCAGGACATGTCCCGCAATTCTTATATTCAGCAGAGCTCTGACATCCAGGCCGCAGGCGGCCTGGTCCCGATGGTTATCGAGCAGTCCGCCCGTGGCGAACGCGCTTACGACATCTACTCGCGCCTGTTGAAGGAGCGTGTAATTTTCCTGGTCGGCCCGGTAGAGGACTACATGGCCAACCTCGTCGTTGCGCAACTGCTGTTCCTTGAAGCGGAAAACCCGGACAAGGATATCCATCTGTACATCAACTCGCCGGGTGGCTCCGTCACCGCCGGCATGTCGATTTACGACACCATGCAGTTCATCAAGCCGGACGTTTCGACCATCTGCATCGGCCAGGCCTGCAGCATGGGCGCCTTCCTGCTGGCTGCCGGTGCCAAGGGTAAGCGTCACTGCCTGCCGAACTCGCGCGTGATGATCCACCAGCCGTTGGGCGGCTTCCAGGGGCAGGCGACCGATATCGAGATCCATGCCCAGGAAATTCTCAATATCAAGGCCCGTCTGAACGAGCTGCTGGCCTACCACACCGGCCAGGACCTCGAGACCATCAAGCGCGACACCGAACGTGACAACTTCATGAGCGCCTCGCGCGCGGCCGAGTACGGCCTGATCGACTCGGTCTACGACAAGCGGCAACTGGCCTCCTGAACCGGGGTGCCAGAGCAGGTAGGTGCGCAAAGCGCCTACCTGCGGACTTGAAAAAGCCCGCAATTGCCTTCATCTTGTGTTGCAAGCCTACCGGATTGGATCGATCGAATGACTGACACCCGTAACGGCGAGGACAGCGGCAAATTGCTTTATTGCTCCTTCTGCGGCAAAAGCCAGCACGAAGTGCGCAAACTGATTGCCGGGCCCTCGGTATTTATCTGCGACGAGTGCGTCGACCTGTGCAATGACATCATCCGTGAGGAGGTGCAGGAAGCCCAGGCCGAGAGCAGCGCGCACAAATTACCTTCGCCGAAAGAAATCAGCGGCATCCTGGACCAGTACGTCATTGGTCAGGAGCGCGCGAAGAAGGTGCTGGCCGTAGCGGTGTACAACCACTACAAGCGCCTGAACCAGCGTGACAAGAAGGGTGACGAAGTCGAACTGGGCAAGAGCAACATCCTGCTCATCGGGCCGACCGGCTCGGGCAAGACCCTGCTCGCCGAAACCCTGGCACGCCTGTTGAACGTACCGTTCACCATTGCCGACGCCACCACCCTGACCGAAGCCGGTTATGTGGGTGAGGACGTCGAGAACATCATCCAGAAGCTGTTGCAGAAGTGCGACTACGACGTGGAAAAGGCCCAGATGGGCATTGTCTACATCGACGAGATCGACAAGATCTCGCGCAAGTCGGACAACCCGTCCATCACCCGTGACGTTTCGGGCGAGGGCGTGCAGCAGGCGTTGTTGAAACTGATCGAAGGCACCGTGGCTTCGGTTCCGCCGCAAGGTGGCCGTAAACACCCGCAACAGGAATTCCTGCAGGTTGATACCCGCAACATCCTGTTCATCTGTGGTGGTGCGTTCTCGGGCCTGGAAAAGGTTATCCAGAACCGCTCCACCAAAGGTGGTATCGGTTTTGGCGCCGAAGTGCGCAGCAAGGAAGAGGGCAAGAAGGTTGGTGAGTCCCTGCGTGAGGTCGAGCCGGACGATCTGGTCAAGTTTGGCCTGATTCCGGAATTCGTTGGCCGTCTGCCGGTGCTGGCGACCCTCGACGAGCTGGACGAGGCTGCGCTGATGCAGATTCTCACCGAGCCGAAGAATGCCCTGACCAAGCAGTATGCCAAGCTGTTCGAGATGGAAAGCGTCGACCTCGAGTTCCGCAGTGATGCACTCAAGGCCGTTGCCCGCAAGGCTCTGGAGCGCAAGACTGGCGCCCGTGGCCTGCGTTCGATCCTCGAAGGCGTGCTGCTCGACACCATGTACGAGATCCCTTCCAAGAAGGATGTCAGCAAGGTGGTGATCGATGAGAGCGTCATCGAGGGTACCTCGCAGCCGCTGATGATCTACGAAAACAGCGAGCCGCAAGCCAAGGCCGCGCCAGACGCCTGATTCAGGCAAAGGCCGGTTCACGGTTGCAAGCAAGGAGGGGGCCTACGGGCCCCTTTCTGCTTTTCCTGCGCTAGCGCTTGTAATTTCCCAAGTGTACCCCCACATTAGGTCCAAGCATCATTTCCACCGGTTTCCGGCCATAAGGCCGCTGTAGAGGCGAAATCATGAAGACCACCCTCGACTTGCCTCTTTTGCCATTGCGCGATGTCGTTGTTTACCCGCACATGGTTATCCCGCTGTTCGTGGGGCGCGAAAAATCCATCGAGGCCCTCGAGGCCGCGATGACGGGCGAAAAGCAGATCCTTCTGCTGGCCCAGAAGAACCCGGCCGACGACGACCCGGGCGAGGACGCCCTGTACCGCGTCGGTACCGTTGCCACCGTGCTGCAACTGCTGAAGCTGCCTGATGGCACCGTCAAGGTGCTGGTCGAAGGCGAGCAGCGTGGCGCTGTCGAGCGTTTCACCGAAGTAGAAGGGCACATCCGTGCCGAAGTCTCCCTGATCGACGAAACCGACGCCGCCGAGCGCGAGTCGGAAGTGTTCGTGCGCACGTTGCTGTCGCAGTTCGAGCAATACGTACAACTGGGCAAGAAGGTCCCTGCCGAAGTGCTGTCTTCGCTGAACAGCATCGAAGAGCCAGGGCGTCTGGTCGATACCATGGCCGCCCACATGGCCCTGAAGATCGAGCAGAAGCAGGAAATTCTCGAAATCGTCGACCTGCCAACCCGTGTCGAGCACGTGCTGGCGCTGCTGGATGCCGAAATCGACCTGCTGCAGGTCGAAAAGCGCATTCGCGGCCGGGTCAAGAAGCAGATGGAACGCAGCCAGCGCGAGTACTACCTGAATGAGCAGATGAAGGCCATTCAGAAAGAACTCGGCGATGGCGATGAAGGCCACAACGAAGTCGAAGAGCTGAAAAAGCGCATCGAAGCCGCTGGCCTGCCCAAGGATGCCCTCACCAAGGCCCAGGCCGAGCTGAACAAGCTCAAGCAGATGTCGCCGATGTCGGCCGAAGCCACCGTGGTGCGCTCGTACCTCGACTGGCTCGTGCAGGTACCGTGGAAGGCCCAGAGCAAAGTGCGCCTGGACCTGGCCAAGGCCGAGGAAATTCTCGATGCCGACCACTATGGCCTGGAAGAGGTCAAGGAACGCATCCTCGAATACCTTGCCGTGCAAAAGCGCGTCAAGAAAATCCGTGGCCCGGTGCTGTGCCTGGTCGGCCCTCCCGGTGTCGGCAAGACCTCGCTGGCCGAGTCGATCGCGGCCGCTACCAACCGCAAGTTCGTGCGCATGGCCTTGGGTGGCGTGCGTGACGAAGCCGAAATTCGTGGTCACCGCCGCACCTACATTGGCTCCATGCCAGGCCGTCTCATCCAGAAGATGACCAAGGTGGGCGTGCGCAACCCGCTGTTCCTGCTCGACGAAATCGACAAAATGGGCAGCGACATGCGTGGCGACCCGGCCTCGGCGCTGCTGGAAGTGCTCGACCCGGAGCAGAACCACAACTTCAACGACCACTACCTGGAGGTTGATTACGACCTCTCGGACGTGATGTTCCTGTGCACCTCGAACTCGATGAACATCCCGCCGGCGCTGCTCGACCGCATGGAAGTCATCCGCCTGCCGGGCTACACCGAGGACGAGAAGATCAACATCGCGGTCAAGTACCTGGTGCCCAAGCAGGTCAAGGCCAACGGCTTGAAGAAAGAAGAGCTGGAAGTCGACGTTTCGGCGATCCGCGACATCATCCGCTATTACACCCGCGAAGCCGGTGTGCGGGGCCTGGAGCGGCAAATTGCCAAGGTATGCCGCAAGGTGGTCAAGGAACATACCGGACAGAAGCAGGTCAAGGTCAAGGTGGCCAGCGAGCAGTTGGAACACCTGCTGGGCGTGCGCAAGTTCCGCTACGGCCTGGCCGAGCAACAGGACCAGATCGGCCAGGTCACCGGCCTGGCATGGACCCAGGTGGGCGGCGAACTGCTTACCATCGAAGCCGTGGTCATCCCCGGCAAGGGCCAGCTGATCAAGACCGGCTCGTTGGGCGATGTGATGGTCGAGTCGATCACTGCCGCACAGACCGTGGTGCGTAGCCGCGCCCGCAGCCTGGGTATTGCCGCCGACTTCCACGAGAAGCATGACGTGCATATCCACATGCCGGAAGGCGCTACGCCGAAGGATGGCCCAAGTGCCGGTATCGGCATGTGCACCGCGCTGGTGTCGGCGCTGACGCAGATTCCGGTGCGCGCCGATGTTGCCATGACCGGCGAAATCACCCTGCGTGGCCAGGTGCTGGCCATTGGCGGGTTGAAGGAAAAACTGCTGGCGGCACACCGTGGCGGGATCAAGACGGTGATCATTCCCGAGGAGAATGTTCGCGATTTGAAGGAGATTCCTGAAAATATCAAACAGGATCTGCAGATCAAACCGGTCAAATGGATTGACGAAGTCCTGCAAATTGCGCTGCAATACGCCCCGGAGCCCTTGCCAGATGTGGCTCCGGAGATTGTCGCCAAAGATGAAAAGCGCGACGGCGATGCTAAGGAACGAATCAGCACGCATTAGTAGTTTTTGGCTGGGGGGCTTTCCTTGACAGTTTTTTCGGGGCCTTGCTATAAAGCGGCACGCTATTGTCATCAGGCCACCCAGCGCACGTTTCATAAGCTTTTCATTACATACTTAGAAACAAACTCAATAGAGAAATAAGGGGACTTAGAGTGAACAAGTCGGAACTGATTGACGCTATCGCCGCATCTGCTGACATCCCGAAAGCTGTAGCCGGCCGTGCGCTGGACGCAGTCATCGAATCCGTCACCGGCGCCCTGAAGCAAGGTGACGATGTGGTACTGGTTGGCTTCGGTACCTTCTCGGTCAAGGAGCGCGCCGAGCGCACTGGCCGTAACCCGCAAACCGGCAAGGCGATCAAGATCGAAGCCGCCAAGGTTCCAGGTTTCAAGGCAGGCAAAGGCCTGAAAGACGCCGTCAACTAAGTCGTCTTTCAGCCGGACCCGGCCTGGCCTGGTCCGAGCACGGTGATGGCGGGGCGCAAACGTTCCCGCCTGACACGTTTGCTAAGCAAAGGCGCATCCTCGGATGCGCCTTTCTTTTATCAGGATTCTACCCACGCTCCGCGGTTGTCGACGCAGTGGTACAGCCGTTTCTGGGGGACGCATGCTGCAAAATATCAGGGACAATTCACAAGGTTGGATTGCCAAGACCATCATCGGCCTTATCGTCGTGTTGATGGCGTTGACCGGCTTTGAAGCCATTTTCCAGGCCGCCACCCATAGCCAGGACGCCGCCAAGGTGAACGGCCAGACCATCAGCCAGAACGAGCTCAGCCAGGCCGCTGACATGCAGCGCCGTCAGCTGATGCAACAGTTGGGCAAGGATTTCGACCCGGCGCTGCTGGATGACAAATTGTTGCGTGAAGAGGCCCTCAAGGGCCTGATCAGCCGCAAGCTGCTGCTGCAAGGCGCCGAAGATGCCAAATTCGCCTTCTCCGAAGCCGCGCTGGATCAGGTGATCCTGCAGACGCCGGAATTCCAGGTGGACGGCAAGTTCAGTGCTGACCGCTTCGACCAGGTCATCCGCCAGATGGGCTACGGCCGCATGCAGTTCCGTGACATGCTTGCCGAGGAAATGCTCATTGGCCAGCTGCGCACCGGCCTGGCCGGCAGCAGCTTCGTCACCGACCAGCAGGTGGATGCTTTCGCCCGCCTGGAGAAGCAGACCCGCGACTTCGCTTCCCTGACCTTCAAGGCCGACCCGGCCTCGGTCAAGGTCAGCGACGAAGAGGTCAAGGCGCACTACGACCAGCACGCCAAGGAGTTCATGTCGCCTGACCAGGTGGTGATCGACTACATCGAGCTGAAGAAGTCGGCGTTCTTCGACCAGGTCAACGTGACCGACGAAGAGCTCAAGGCCCAGTACGAGAAAGAAATCGCCAACCTCGCGGAACAGCGCCATGCCGCGCACATCCTCATCGAGGTCAACGATAAAGTCACCGACGCCCAGGCCAAGGCCCGTGCTGAAGAGATTGAGCAGCGTCTGGCCAAGGGTGAAGACTTTGCCGCATTGGCCAAGGAATTCTCTCAGGACCCAGGCTCGGCCAACAACGGTGGTGACCTCGGCTTCGCCGGCCCGGGCGTGTACGACCCGGCCTTTGAAGACGCGCTGTACAAGCTGCAGGATGGCCAGGTATCGACCCCGGTACGCACCGAGTTCGGCTACCACCTGATCAAGCTGCTGGGCGTGCAAGCGCCAGAAGTGCCGAGCTTCGCCAGCCTGAAGGACAAACTGACCCGCGACCTGAAGATCCCGTTGGTCGAGCAGCGTTACGTCGACGCCAGCAAGCAGCTGCAGGATGCTGCCTACGAGGCCTCCGACCTGGCTCAGCCGGCCCAGGACCTGAACCTCAAGGTGCACACCTCCGCAGCCTTCGGCCGCGAGGGTGGCGAAGGCATCACTGCCAACCGTTCCGTGGTACAGGCTGCGTTCTCCGAAGAAGTGCTGGACGAAGGTGCCAACAGCACCGCCATCGAGCTCGACCCTGAAACCACCGTGGTACTGCGCGTCAAGGAGCACCGCAAGCCGGAGCAACTGCCGCTGGAGGCCGTGGCCAAGAACATCAGCGAGCAGCTGGCCAAAGACAAGGCGACCGCCGAACTCAAGGCCAAGGCAGACAAGCTGATTGCCGGCCTGCGTGACGGCTCCATCGCAGCGGGCAGCGTGCATGAAGGGCAGGGCTGGAAGGCCTATGAGGCTGTTACCCGTGGCGAGGACGGTATTGACCCGGCCGAACTGCAGGCACTGTTCCGCCTCGGCAAGCCGCAGGCCAAGGACAAGCCGGTTTACGGCAGCGTAGTGCTGCGTGACGGTAGCCTGGTGGTGCTGCAGCTCAAGGGTGTTAACGAAGGCGCCACCGCCACCGACGAAGAGAAGCAGCAGATCCGCCGCTACCTCGCGTCGCGCGCTGGCCAGCAGGACTTTGCGGCTTACCGCAAACAGCTGGAAGCCAATGCAGACATCACCCGTTACTAAGGTGATCGCTGCATGAAGAAACAGGCCGCCTCGTGCGGCCTGTTTCATTTCTGCGCTAGCGCTTTACACCCTCATAGTTATCCAGCGTATCCCGCGCAATCTCCCGCCCCAGGGCAATCAGCTCCGGCGCTTTGTAAAACTCGAAAAACCGGCACACCCGCTTGGGCACGTTGATCAGTACATCCGGTGGATAGCCGGCGATCTTGTACTGCGCCAGCGAGGTCTGCATCACTTCGAAGCTCTGGTTGATCAAGTCCAGCAGCGAAGCCGGCCCCACGTTGTCAATGATGAACGAGCCGGTCGCCGACTTGGGCGCCCCCTCGTGCTCGGGTGCCGCTGCCGGTTGCTGGCCTTCCGGGTTGGCGGCATCTGCCAGCCACGGGTTCGGCGGCGCCAGCCCTTCGGCAACGATCTCCTGTTCGATGCGTATCAGCTCTTCCGCCGGCTTGCGCCGGAACGGCAAACGAGAGCCCAATGAGCTCAACAGGGAGTCAAAACGCATCTTGAACGCCGCCGGGCGCTCGATCACCGGCAATTGATACTGCTTCTGGTTGGTGGCGTTGAGGTTGACCGCGATGATCAGGTCGCAGTGGCTGGACACCACCGGCACGATCGGCAGCGGGTTGAGGATGCCGCCGTCGACCAGCATGCGATTGCCCTGCATCACCGGCGTGAACAGGCTGGGGATGGCGGCCGAGGCGCGCATGGCCTGGTGCAGGCAACCCTCCTGAAACCAGATTTCCTGCTGGTTGGTGAGGTCGGCGGCAACCGCCGTGTAGGGGATGCGCAGTTGTTCGATGTTGATCTCGCCGACGATCTTGCGGATCTGCCCGAACACCTTGTCGCCACGAATGGCGCCGAGGCGAAAGCTCACGTCCACCAGGCGCAGTACATCCAGGTAGTCGAGGCTCTCGATCCAGTTGCGGTAGTCTTCCAGCTTGCCGGCGGCGTAGATGCCGCCAATCACCGCCCCCATGGAACAACCGGCGATGCAGGCGATGTCGTAGCCCCGGCGCTCGATTTCCTCAATCACGCCAATGTGCGCATATCCCCGGGCGCCGCCCGATCCCAATACCAGTGCCACGCGTTTACTCATGAACATTCCTCGGGCCGTGCAACCATGGTCCTACAATGCACCTTTGGCGGCCTGTGCTTCAATGTAGATCGCACTGAGCTACTGTGATAATGCTGGCCACGCAAAGTTGGCTGGGCAGGGCACTTTTCAGTTGCCCGGGCGTCGAACAGCCACCGTTTTTTTACCATTGAGGTCTTACCGATGAAAGCCTGGATCTGCCTTCCACTGATTGCCCTGGCCTTGGCAGGCTGCGCGGGCAAGACGGCCTACCGTGACAGCTGCGCCACCCAGCTGGATGCCGCCTGGAAGGAGCTGGACCTGGCCAAGGCCGAAGGCTTTGCCGGTGCCGTGAGCTACTCCAAAGCCTTGTCGCTGCTGACCGGCGCGAAGACCCAGCAGCAGTTCGAAGGCTACGAAAGCTGTACCCGCAAGGCTGAGAAGGCGCGGTTCTACATTCGTGAGTCGCGCGCCGGGCGCTGACCGAGGAGCGTCTTATGTCTGCCATGCTCGATCATGTAGTTGCCCAGATGCTGGCCGTGCAGGTACGCCTGCTGGCGTGCCGCGAGCGCCTGGCTGCCAATACCGACAGCGAGGCGCTGCATGACCTGCGTATCACCTTGCGCCGTCTGCGCAGCCTGCTCAGGCCCCTGCGCGGGTTGCCAGGCGTGGAACAGCTGGAGGATGCCGCCAAGGCCTTGGGTACCCTGACCACGCCGCTGCGCGATCGTGAGGTGCTGGCCGCCGAACTGATCGGGCGCGGCCACGTCGCGGTCGGGCAGCGGCGTCTGGAAGGGCGGGACAGAACCTTCGCCAGCGTCGCTGCCAGCGCCCAGCTGGCGCGTGTGCTGGCGATTGTCGACGCGTTTCCGTTGTTTTTGCGGGCAGCCGGCCGTGAGGGGCTGACCCAGTCACTGGGCAAGCGCATCGACAAGCGCCTGGTCAAGCAGTGGCGTACATTGCACAAAGCCTTGCGGGATCCGGCTCACGACCGTCACCGGCTGCGCTTGCTGATCAAGCGTGCGCGCTATGGCGATGAAGCCTACCCGCAGCTCGACCACGCCGGGAAAAAGCTGCAGCGCTTGCTGAAAAAGGCGCAGAGCGACCTGGGGGGCTGGCATGACCGGCTGCAGTGGCTGCTGCAGGCGCGCGACCATGCAGACCTTGCCCCCTGTCAAGCGAACTGGGAGCAGGAGTTACACGAAGCCGAGCGCCAGTCGGACGTGACGCTGGATGCCTTGTTGCAGGCACTGGCGCGGCGTTAGCCCGAACAATGACCGATATGCGGGCTGATCGCCCAGGGTTTGCTGGCTAGGATGGGCAGACCCTTTCTGCAGGCAGGAGCCGGCCCATGAATTTCAATCAACTGCTCGACGCTGTGCGAGCCAACCCGGAAGCCGTCAGCATCCCGCCCAGCTGGGCCCAAGGCCGCGCTGCCTTTGGCGGGCTGATGGCGGCCATGGTCTATGAGGCCATGCACCTCAAGCTCACCGACAGCCGCCCGGTACGCTCGCTGGCCATCAGCTTCGTAGCGCCTGCGGCCGCGGACGTGCCCATTCGCTTCGAGGTGGAGGTGCTGCGCGAAGGCAAGGCTGTCAGCACCTTGCTGGGCCGCGCGGTCCAGGAGGGCCAGGTGGTGACCTTGGTGCAAGGCAATTTCGGCGCGGGGCGGCCATCTGTCGTCGATGTGCCGGCATTACCGGCCATTGAAATGAAAGCGCTTGAAGACGCCGCACCTGAACTGCCCTATATCAAAGGCGTCACACCTGAGTTCATGCGCCATGTCGCATTGCGCTGGGCGGTGGGCGGGTTGCCGTTCAGTGGCAATCAGTCGCGCAAGATGGGCGGTTGGGTGCGGTTGCGGGACGTGGCAGAAGAACAGGTCAATGAAGCACACCTGCTGGCGCTGGTCGATGCCTGGCCGCCGAGCCTGATGCCGTTTCTCAAACAACCGGCTGCAGGCAGTACGCTGACCTGGACCATCGAGTTCATCCAGCCTATTGCGAAATTGTCGACCTTGGACTGGTGCCGCTATTGCGTGGAAACCGAACATGCGCGGGATGGCTATGGGCATGCTGCGGCCGCCCTTTGGACGGCAGAGGGCGAGTTGCTGGCCCTGAGCCGGCAGACCGTGACCGTATTTGCCTGATCAATCCTGAGAGCGCAAAACAGCGCCTGGCATCAATGCCGGTGCTTGTGCCGCTCCCGCCAGGCCTTCCACCACGCCCCGCTCAGCACAAAGCGTGGAAAGGTAATGAACTGCTCGGTCAGCAATCGCTGCACGGCGTCCTGACGATTGGCGAACGGCTCAGGCTGCTCGGCTTCCAGCCGGTGCCCCTGGCGCTGCAAGCCAAGCCCCGCAATCAGGGCGATCACGCCAACAGCAATCTGCCCCAGATCCAGGGCGAACAGGCCGGACAGAACCAATAGCGCACCCAGAATGAACAGCGGCACGGCAATCAGGTGCAGCACGAGGTTGGTTGGGTGGCGGTGGTTGTGGTGGTAGCCACGCCACTGCCAGGCGGGCAGGTTGGGCAGACGCTTGCTCATGGGCATTTCCTCACGGTCATGCCCAAAGCTTAGTGCGGCCTCCGGACGGGGGCCAATCGAGGCTGGCTATGGTGACTATAGCTTGAGCTGGCCAATGGCCTTGCTGAGTTCGCCGGCAAGGGTCGCCAGTTCGCTGCTGGTGGTGGCCGAGCCCACCGTCTGCTGCACGGTCTGCTCGGTGACATCGCGGATGCTCACCACGGCGCGGTTCATTTCCTCGGCCACCTGGCTTTGTTGCTCGGCGGCCACGGCGATCTGGGTGTTGCTTTCGCGCATCTGCGCCACTGCGCCGGTAATCTCGGCCAGCGCTTCGCCGGCCTCCTGGGCTTGTCGCACGCAGTCGTCGGCTTTGTAAGAGCTTTCCTGCATGAACTCCACCGCATCGCGGGTGCCCGATTGGAGGGCCGAGACCATGGTGGTGATTTCGTCGGTAGAGGTTTGCACGCGCTTGGCCAGGTTGCGCACCTCATCGGCCACCACGGCAAAGCCACGCCCCAGGTCGCCAGCACGGGCTGCTTCGATGGCAGCGTTGAGCGCCAGCAGGTTGGTTTGCTCGGCGATGCTGTGGATCACGCTGACCACGCCGTTGATCTTCTGGCTGTCGTCGGCCAGTTGGCGAATCATTTCGGCAGTTTGCTGCACGCCGCTGGAAAGCCCGGAAATCGAGTCCTGTACCCGGCTGACCACCTCTTTGCCACTGCCGGCCAACGTGTCGGCGGTTTGCGACAGGTCGCGGGTGGCACCGGCATGCTCGGCGATGTGGTGTACCGTCGCTGACATTTCGTTGATGGCGGTGGCGGCCTGATCGGTTTCGCTTTGCTGGCCGAGCATGCCGTGGCGCACGTCGCTCATGCTGGCGGCCAGGCGTGCGGCGCCCGAGTCCAGTTGTGCCGCCGTGTGGGCAACAGTGCTGACGACCCGGTGGTAGGTGGCCTGCATCGCATTGAAGGCCCCGGCCATCTGGCCGACCTCGTCACCGCAGGCCAGCGGCACGCGGGCGGCCAGGTCACCGGTTTTCTCCACATGCAGCATCACGTCTTTCAGGGTGTTGAGCTGGCTGAGCAGGAAGCGGATCAGCAACTGCGAAGCGCCGAGCATGGCCAGCATCAGGATCAGCACGCACACCGCGTAGTTACTGAAGCGGTCGAAGAACACCTGGCGCAGGCTTGGCGACTGTGCCACCACGGCCACTTGCTGGTCACCGTTGCGCAGCACCTGTGCGCCGCGCAGCGGGTTTTCTCCGAGGACCCAGGCGCCTGGCAGTTCGACCCAGCCTTGGGCGTTGCGCAGGGGGTCGAGCGCCTCACCGGCGAACGTCGGCGTTTGCCCCGCAGGCCAACTGATGACATTGGCAAGGCGGGGCAGTGCTTGCCCAGCCGGCCAGGCGGCGATCAGCTGGGCTTGTGCAGCCGCCTGGGCCTGCGCTGCCTCGGCGCGGGCGCGTTGCTCCAGGTGCACGGCGTAGAGCACCAGCAGCAAGGTCGTGACAAAGGCCACCGCGTTGACGGCCCAGAATTTGTACTTCAGGGAAACATTGCTAAGCCAGGCACCCATGGGCAGGTCTTCTCTGAGTTGAGCGGAAACAATATTGGCAAGGTGCCATCATTGTGCCTGTATCTACTCAGCAAGATGTTGATACATATCAACAGCCCGCACGCAGGGCTCACGGAAGCTGGAAAAATGCCCGCGCCGTTGCGGTGGTGTGAGCAGCCGTATGCTCGGCGGATTCGCCCCGGTGCAAGGCGACTTCACGCAGCACCTCTGGCAAAAACGCCGGCTCGTTGCGCCCGTTCTTCGGCTTGGGACGCAGGCTGCGTGGCAGCAGGTAGGGGGCGTCGCTTTCCAGCATCAGCCGGCCTTCGGCAATGTTGCCTACCAGCGGGTGCAGATGAGTGCCACGGCGTTCGTCGCAGATCCAGCCGGTAATACCGATGTGCAGGTCCATGTCCAGGTAAGCGAACAGTGCCTCGCGTTCGCCGGTAAAGCAGTGCACCACCGCGCCGGTCAGGTGGTCGCGGTAATCCTTCAGGATCGCCAGCAAACGCTCGCTGGCGTCGCGCTCATGCAGGAACACCGGCAGGCGCAGTTCCGCAGCCAGGGCCAGCTGGGCTTCCAGGGCTTTTTCCTGCAGCGGGCGAGGGGAGAAGTCGCGGTTGAAATCCAGACCGCATTCGCCCACTGCACGCACGCGTGGCTCATTCAGCAGTTGGCGCAAACGGCGCTCGCTACCGGCATCCCAGCCCTTGGCATCGTGAGGGTGTACGCCTGCCGTGGCGAACAGGTGCGCGCCGCTGTTATCCAGCTGCTGGCACAGCTCCAGTGCCTGCTCGCTGACCGCCAGGCTGGTGCCTGTCAGCACCATTTGCGTTACACCGGCTTCACGTGCGCGCTCGACAATGGCTGCCTGCTGGTCGTGGAAACTGCTGTTGGTCAGGTTGACGCCGATATCGATCAGTTGCATGGTGCTATCTCGTGCCGCGGGGCGGCCAGCATAGCAAAAACCGCGTTTGTCTGAAAAAACCAAGAACTTCATGCTGTTGCCGTGGTCTTTTGCCGTCATTTCTCACTTGGCGGTGCAAGCCATGGATGCCGCCCACCGACCACGGACACGTTTTGCATGCTGCGATGCTGGCTCACCTTCCTGTTCACGCTCGGGCTGACGATTGGGCTGACCCTGTCCGGTGCCGCCCATGCGCGCGCGCCGGGGCCGCAGCAGAATATCCCACCTGCCAAGGTGCGCGACCTGCAACAGATTCGCTCCAGCCAGGTGTTGCGGGTGCTGGTCAATCAAAGCCGTAACAGCTCAGGCGAAGTCAAGGGTGAGCCGGTCGGCATCGAATACTACCGCCTGCGCGCCCTGGAGCATTACCTCAATGCCCGTGCCGCCGATGGCCAGGAGATTCAACTCAAGCTCATCCCACGGGCCAAGGAACAACTGCTAGGCGCACTGGCCCGCGGCGAGGGTGACCTGGCAGCGCCGGGCGAGCTGCTTGACCCCGGCACCGTGCGCGGTGTCAGCAGCAGTGCGCCGATTCTCGACCAGGTGCCGCTGACGCTGGTTGGGCGCAAAGGCGAGCGAAGCTTCAGCAAGGTCGAACAGCTTTCCGGGCGCACCGTGGCCTTGACCAGTGCCAGTGCCGCCGGGCCGCTGATCCAGCAGGTCAACCAGCAACTGGCGTTGCGCAAACGGCCCCCGATCAAGGTGGAGTGGGTCGACTCAACGCTGGCGGTAGAGGATGTGCTGGAGATGGTGCAGGCGGGCATCTATCACCTGACGGTGGTCGAGCAACCCATTGCCCGGCGCTGGGCACGGGTGATGCCACGCCTGCGCCTGGACACCCGGGTGCACCTGGGGGCTCCGCAGGCCATGCGTTGGTATGTAGGGCGCGATGCACCGCAATTGCTGGCCACGGTCGATCGTTTCCTGCAGGGCTACCGTGCACCGGACAACCAGGATGCCGCCTTCGAGCGCATCTACCGCCGCCAGTACCGGGTGCACAACCCGTTGGCCGGCAAGGATCGTCAGCGCCTGGCCTCGGTGCGTGCAGTACTGCAGAAGCATGGCCAGGCGCAGCAGATCGATTGGCTCAACCTGGCCGCGCTGGCCTTCAAGGAGTCCACCCTCAACCCGGCCGCGCGTGGCACTGGCGGTGCCCACGGCCTGATGCAGATAACGCCTTCGGCGGCACAGCGGGTAGGGGTGAGCAACACCGCCACGGTAGATGGCAATGTACAAGCCAGTGCCCGTTACCTGGCGCTGATCCGTCGCAAGTTCTTTGCCAGCCCCAAGATCAACGAGCGTGAACGCATGGCCTTTGTACTGGCGGCCTACAACCTCGGCCCCGAGCGGGTCCAGGCCATGCGTGCGGAGGCTCGGCGGCGCGGCCTCAACGGCAACCAGTGGTTCTTCCAGACCGAGCGCATCGCCATGGAGCAGGTGGGCATGGGGCCGGTCAACTTCGTCAATAGCGTCAACAAGTACTTCCTGGCGTTCAACCGCGAGCGTGCGGTCCTGGAGCGCGTAGCGAGGCGTTGAAAAATCGATTTTATCGATTGTTATGTTGGATTTTTTGCCATTTTCATATCTATTGAATTGATTATGATGGCGCCCAACCCAACACAACTTCTCCGCTTCAAGGACGCTTCGACATGAACAACACGACCCTCAACGCCCTGTTCTCCACCCGCGCCGGCGCTGGCCTCAGCGTGATCCGCATCCTGGTTGGCATCATCTTCATGGCGCATGGCGCGCAAAAACTCTTCGGCCTGTTTGGCGGTTATGGCCTGGAAGGTACCGGCCAGTGGATGGAAAGCATCGGCCTGGCGCCGGGATACCTGATGGCCTTGCTGTCCGGCAGCGCAGAATTCTTCGGCGGCCTGGCCCTGGTGATCGGCCTGCTGGCCCGCCCGGCGGCGCTGGCGCTGACCGTGACCCTGGTGGTGGCGATCTTCTCGGTGCATATCGGCAACGGCCTGTTCATGTCCAATAACGGCTATGAGTTCGCCCTGGCCCTGCTGGCGGGCACTGTCGCCGTCATGATCGAAGGCGCTGGCCGCTTCTCGCTGGACCGCCTGATCGCCCGCTGATACCACCCATGCGGCAAGATCCAAGCCTCAGGCCGATCACTTTCGGTTTGAGGCTTGTATCTTGCCGCTTGTAGCTCTAGCATACCGCCTGCGCCGATTTAAACAGCTACTTGCGGGGCGCAGGAAAGCCCCCATCCGGGTTATCCGAAATACCGCTAAAGCGCTGGTTCGGTGACGCCTCCCACCGCTGCCCAGCGGGATTCGCGAGGCGGAGAGAAGCTCCATGAGTTGCCCACGTACCAGTGTCTGTTTAAGCCCATTGCCTGCCAACCAGGCGTCCCGCACACCGCGCATTCTGCTCGGCGGCCAGCATCAGCCCACCCTTTTGCGTCACCTCGAAGGCCTGTCTCGACGCAAGGGCCAGGCGCGCGCATTTCTGATTCAGTTCGCCGATACCGGCTGCCACCTGGCGCAGTACGGCAATGACCGTTTTGACCTGGCCGTCATCCAGGCTCCGGCGCAGGATGAGGCCGCAGACGTTATTGGCCACCTCACCCGTATCGCGCGCCAAGGCCTGATTACCCGCCGCTAAGGAGTGCGCTGTTGAGCACCAACATCATTACCACGGAAGGCCACGACGCGCTGAAGAAAGAGCTGGACCACCTGTGGCGGGTGTATCGCCCGGAGATCACTCAGAAGGTTGCCTGGGCGGCATCCCTGGGGGATCGCAGCGAAAACGCCGACTACCAGTACAACAAGAAGCTGCTGCGCGAAATCGACCGCAGGGTGCGTTATCTGCGAAAGCGTCTTGAAGATGTGAAGGTGGTGGCTTATTCGCCGCAGCAGGAAGGCAAGGTGTTTTTCGGCGCCTGGGTCGAGATCGAGAATGATGATGGCGAGACCATGAAGTTTCGCATTGTCGGTTATGACGAAATCTACGGGCGTAACGACTACATCTCGATCGATTCGCCCATGGCCCGTGCCTTGCTCAAAAAGGAGGAGGGCGATGAGGTGTTGGTGCATACGCCTACCGGTGAAGCGACCTGGTATGTGAACAGCATCTCGTACGGGCAATAGATTGATGTTGTTTGTGCCGGCCTCTTCGCGGGCGAGCCCGCGAAGAGGCCGGCACATGTAACACTCAAGTTTCCCGCAACACCGCCAAAGGGCTGGCATTCAACGCCCGCCGCGTCCCTAGCACACCTGCACCGCCCACCAGCAGCGCCCCCGCCAGTGGCAACACCAGCAGCCACGGGTGTGGGCTCCACTGCAAATCGAAGGCATAGCGATACAGCACCAGGGTAATCAGTTCACAACCCACTGCCGCCAACAGCCCACTGGCCGCACCCAGCAAACCGAACTCGATACGCCGCGCCTTCACCAGCAATGGCCGCGCCGCCCCTAGCGCACGTAGCAAGGCACCTTGGCGAATGCGTTCGTCCAGCGTTGCCTGCAAGCCGGCGAACAGCACCGCCAGCCCGGCCGCCAGCACGAACAACAGCACATACTCCACCGCCAGGGTCACCTGGGCGAGGATGCTGCGCAGCTGGTCGAGCAAGGCGTCCACCTGCAGGATGGTCACCGCCGGAAATGCCCGCGACAGCGCCACCACATCCAGGTCGTGGCCGGGTGCCAGGTAGAAACTGGTCAGGTAAGTGGTCGGCAACCCCTGCAGCGTGCCGGGCTGGAAGATCATGTAGAAGTTTGGCTGGAAGCTGTCCCAGTGCACGCTGCGCAGGCTGCTGACCCTGGCCTGGCGCTGCTGGCCGCCGATGTCGAAGGTCAGCAGGTCGCCCATGTGCAGTTTCAGGCTGGTGGCCAGCTCCGCTTCCACCGAAACGCCGGGTATTTCGCTGTCGGCCGGCAAGGCTTGCCACCAACTGCCGGCAGTGAGTTGATTGCCTTCGGGCAGTTCGGCGGCCCAGGTCAGGCTAAGGTCTCGCTGCACGGCGCGTTCACCCGCCGAGTCTTTGCTGACAACTTGCTGCACCGGCTGCTCGTTGATTTGCACCAGGCGCCCGGGCGTAACCGGGTAAAGCGGCGCCGAGGCTGCATTGACCTGGTGCAGGCGTTGCGCGAACGGTTCGCGGTCATCCGGTAGGATGTTCAGGGCGAAATGGTTGGGTGCATCCTTGGGCAGTTGGGCTTGCCAGGTGTCGAGCAGTTCGGCGCGCAGCAGGGCGACCAGGGCCATGGCCAGCAGGATCAGGCCGAAGGCCAGGGCCTGGCCGGCGGCGGCCGTGGGGTGGCGTAGCAGCTGGCCCAACCCCAGGCGCCAGGTCAGCGGTGCGCCGGCCAGCAACTGGCGCAGGCTGCGCAAACCGAGCAACAGCAGGCCGCCGAGCAACAATGCGGCGACCAGGCCGCCACCGAGCAAGGCGAAGGTGAGCAGCAGGTCAAGGCTCAGGCGCCACATGATCAGGCCCAAGGCAAACAGCGCGGCGCCATACACCAGCCAACTGCTGGGCGGTATCGGCAGCAGGTCGCGGCGCAGCACCCGCAGCGGGGGCACCTGGCCCAGTGCAGCGATCGGCGGCAGGGCGAAACCGGCCAGTGCCACCAGCCCGGTCCCGATGCCGGCCAGGGCCGGAACGATGCCACCGGCAGGCACCACGCTTGGCAACAGCCCCTGCAGCAGGCGGAACAGGCCCAGCTGGGCCAGCCAGCCGAGCAGGGCACCGGCCAGGGCGGCGACCAGGCCGAGCATGGCCAGTTGCAGGCAATACAGGCCCAGTGCCTGGCGGCGCGACAGGCCCAGGCAGCGCAGCAGGGCGCTGGCGTCCAGGCGGCGTGCGGCATAGCGGCTGGCCGACAGGGCCACGGCCACGCCTGCCAGCAGCACCGCCACCAGGCTGGCCATGTTCAGGTAGCGTTCGGCCTTGCCCAGGGCGCCGCCGATCTGCTGGTTGCCATCGCGGGTGTCGCGCAGGCGCTGGTTGGCGGCCAGGTCTTTTTCCACGGCCTGGCGGTATTGGGCCAGTACCTCGGTATCGCCACGCCACAGGTCGCGGTAGGTAACCCGGCTACCCGGCTGAATGACGCCAGTGGCCTCGAGGTCGGCCAGGTTCATCATCACCCGGGGGGTAAGGCTGTAGAAGTTGTTGGCGCGGTCGGGTTCGTAGGTCAGCACGCGGCTCATGCGCAGGGTTTTCATGCCCACGTCGATGCTGTCGCCAATCGCCAGGCCCAGCGCCGCCAGCAGGCGGGGTTCGACCCAGGCTTCACCCGGTGCCGGGCCACCGCCAGGCATCTCCTCGGCATAAGGGGCCGGCGCACTGCGTACCTGCCCGCGCAACGGATAAGCGCCGTCGGCGGCCTTGACGCTGGACAGCTGGATGCCATTGTCGCCGCTTACCACGCTGGTGAATTCGACCACCTGTGCATGGCGCAAGCCAAGTGCAGTGCCGCTATCGATCTGCTGCGCACGGGCCGGGGCGCTGCCTTGCAGCACCAGGTCGGCGCCCAGGAATTCACTGGCCCGCAGCTGCATGGCGCCGTTGAGGCGGGCGCCGAAATAGCCGATGGCGGTGCTGGCCGCCACGGCCACCAGCAGGGCAAAGAACAACACGCGTACTTCGCTGGCGCGAATGTCGCGCAGCAGCTGGCGCAGGGCCAGGCCGCACAGGCGGGACAACGGCATGTGGGTCATCAGGCCTCCACCGAGGCCACCAGGCGCCCCGCGTCCAGGCGGATCTGGCGGCGGCAGCGCCGGGCCAGGCGTTCGTCATGGGTGACCAGCACCAGGGTGGTACCGCGCTCCTTGTTCAACTCGAACAGTAAATCGCTGATGCGCTCGCCCGTGTGGCTGTCGAGGTTGCCTGTGGGCTCGTCGGCAAACAGCACCGCCGGTTGTGCAGCGAAGGCGCGGGCGATAGCAACCCGCTGCTGCTCACCGCCCGACAGTTGACGGGGCGTGTGGCTCAGGCGCTTGCCGAGGCCGACCCGTTCCAGCAGTGTGCGCGCGTGTTCGCGGGCATCCCGGCGGCCGTCCAGCTCCAATGGCAGCATCACGTTTTCCAGGGCGTTGAGGCTGTCGAGCAGCTGGAACGACTGGAACACGAAGCCCACATGTTCGGCGCGCACCCGGGCGCGCTGGTCCTCATCCAGGGGGGCCAGGTCATGGCCGGCGAGGATGACCTTGCCGGCGCTGGGCTGATCGAGGCCGGCAAGCAAACCGAGCAGGGTCGACTTGCCGGAGCCCGAGGCGCCGACGATGGCCAGGCTGTCGCCTTGGGCCAGGTCGAGGGAGAGTGCGTGAAGGATGGTCAGGTCACCTTCCGCGCTGGGGACCACTTTGCTAAGGTTCTGCGCAACGAGAATGCTGGGGCCCATGGAGAATCCGATGCGAGTGTGGTGGTTGAGTGCCGGTCTGGCCCTGTATTGCCTGGCCCAGAGCGCGGCGGCGGGAACACTGCTGATTGTTGGCGATAGTATCAGCGCCGGTTTTGGCCTGGATAGCCGCCAGGGTTGGGTCTCTTTGTTGCAGACCCGGCTTAAGGACGAAGGTTTCGACGATAAAGTGGTCAACGCCTCGATCAGCGGTGACACCAGTGCAGGTGGCCAGGCGCGGCTGCCGGCGCTGCTTGCAGCCCATAAACCGAGCCTGGTGGTGCTGGAGCTGGGCGGTAACGATGGCTTGCGTGGGCAGCCGCCTGCGCAATTGCAACAAAATCTTGCCTCGATGATTGAAAGCGCACGCCAGGCCGGCGCCAAGGTCGTGCTGTTGGGCATGCGCCTGCCGCCCAATTATGGCGTGCGCTATACCACCGCATTCGCCAAGGTGTATGAACAGCTGGCGGCGGATAAACAGGTGCCATTGGTGCCGTTTTTCCTCGAAGGAATAGGGGGTGTGCCTGAGTTGATGCAGGCCGATGGCATCCACCCGGCCCAGGGTGCCCAGCAGCGCTTGCTGGAAAATGCCTGGCCGGCGATAAAACCCTTGCTCTGACGCTTTAAACGGGGCCGGCTTTCGGCTAATGTTGCGCCCCCCGTTTCGAGTGCCCCCGATGCCGCGCCCTGCCTGGTCCCTGTATGCCTACCAACTGATCGAGCCCGATGAGCAGCTCGACCTGTTCGCCTGCCAGGAAATCCGCGTTCACCTGGTGGCTCGCCAGCTTGAGCTGGGCGTGCCGGTAGACCGCACCCTGTGCGGCGGCCTGCTGCCTGCGCAGCCGCGCTGGTCGGCCGTGCCGCGCGCCATCTACCGTGACAGCCGCCTGTGTGACCTGTGCCGTGCCATCCTCGATGCCCAGCGGCGCGGCATGCGCCCGGTCTGGCCAGAGCTGCAGGCCAGCTGAGCGGCAAGCACCTTTCATCATCTGAAACGCTTGCATGGGCGCCAATGCCTCCCGCTTGCATCAAGGCGGGTGTACAATCGTTCCTCTTGACCTATCTTTCGAAGGATTTACCGGATGTTGCCGCGCTTTCCTGTCGTCACCCGTAGCCTGTCCCTGGCCGCCCTGCTGGTAGCGGGCCCCGCTGCTGCGCTGGAATTGCCACTGCCACCGCCCGGTGAAGACATCGTCGGCCAGGTGCATACGATCAAGGCCAAGTACGAGGACACGTTCGCCGACATCGGCACCGCCAACGACCTCGGCTATCTGGAAATGATCGCCGCCAACCCGGGCGTCGATCCGTGGCTACCGGGCGCCGGCACCGAGATCATCCTGCCGACCCGCTACATCCTGCCGCCGGGCCCGCGTGAAGGTATCGTCATAAACCTGGCCGAGTACCGTATGTATTACTTCCCGAAAGGGCAGAACGTAGTGCATACCTTCCCGCTGGGTATTGGACGTGAGGGGTGGGGGTCGCCGATCGCCAACACCAAGATCACCGCCAAAACGCCGAACCCGACCTGGACGCCACCTGCCTCTATCCGTAAAGAACACGCCGCAGACGGCGACATCCTGCCGGCCGTGGTGCCGGCAGGTCCGGATAACCCGCTGGGGCCGTTCAAGTTCACCTTGGGCGTGCCGGGCTATCTGATCCACGGGTCGAACAAGAAGTTCGGTATCGGCATGCGTACCAGTCACGGTTGCTTCCGCATGCTCAACAACAACGTGCTGGAACTGTCGAAGATGGTGCCGGTCGGTACGCCGGTACGCATCATCAACGAGCCCTACAAGTTCGGTATCAGTGGCGGCAAGGTCTATCTGGAGGCGCACACGCCGCTGGACGACCAGGGTAACCCGTCGGTGGTCGACAAACACACTGCGGTTATCAACGCCTTGCTCAAGCGGGAAGACCTGGCCAACAACCTGCGCATGAACTGGGACATGGTGCGTGACGTGGTGGCTGCAGAAGATGGCATGCCGGTAGAAATTGCCGTGCCGGTGCAAAACCAGGGCAATGCGCCGATGGTGACGAGCATACCGCCCGAACTGCAGTAAGGTATTCGCGACACACCCGGGCCCGCCTCAGTGCGGGCCTTTTCGTATCTGCGGGGCGCGTTTGCGTTGTATACAGGCAATAAAAAAGCCGACCCACAAGTGGGTCGGCTCCATAACAATCCGTGAGGACTATTACTTGCGGCTGGCTTTGTCCAGCATACGCAGAGCGCGCTCGTTGGCTTCGTCAGCGGTCTGCTGAGCCTTCTGAGCGGCTGCCAGTGCGTCGTCAGCCTTACGGTAGGCTTCGTCAGCACGAGCTTGAGCGCGAGCTGCTGCGTCTTCAGTCGCAGTCAGACGAGCTTCGGTTTCTTTGGATACGCTGCTGCAACCGGTAGCCAGAACTGCGGCCAGAGCCAGAGCAGAGAATTTCAGAACGTTGTTCATCGTGTTCCCCTTCAAGGACTTTCTATTAAATAGCCATCTCTCAGGAAAAGAGAAACTGGCCGGCGTACATAGTACCCATTACTTGTAGTAAGTAAACTGACTGAGCGCAAGAACTGCAAAAAAAATGTTGCTTGACGCCGTGCCGACAAGATTTGCGACGCGTGTGTGAAAAAAACGTGCAGGGTTCGCAAGCGGTTGTACTACAGGAACTTTTTTGTTGAACTAAGGGTGACTTTAACTGTCCTTCGACGTCTTAAGCCCTACAACATCCGGTGGCTGTTGAACGTGCAGGGAAGAGTCGCATTCCGGGCATTTTCGCCATTTTTAGCCGCTACCGCCTTGAGCAATCCCGTTTGCGGCGCCTACTATCTTGTGAGTGCCAGAGAATCCGAACGATTGCAATCGTCCAGAGGTCGAAGGGGCAACAGGTGGCATAGAGGATTCTGTGCCGGATAAACCACCATCGGTGAAGGTATGGGTCTGCCGAGAAGACCTGCGAGGAGTAGTGATGAGCGAAGCGCTGACCATCCACCATGACCAGGCCGGTCATCAGTTCGAGACCAACGTGGACGGTCATCGTGCCTACCTGACGTACATGGATCTGGGCAAGCAGACGCTGGACATCTATCGCACCTTCGTGCCGAACGCCTTGCGGGGCCGCGGGATTGCCGCCGCGTTGACCGAGCAGGCCTTGGCGTACGCCGAGCAAATGGGTTACACGGTCATTCCGTCCTGCTCGTATGTGGAACGCTACATGGAGCGCCAGCAGCGGCATTCCAGCAAGGCCTGAGCTGCCGAAAGGCATCAGATACAAAAACGCCGGGCAATGCCCGGCGTTTTGTTTATTGCAATGCTCAGCCGCGCTTACGCTGCGGTAGCACATCCTTGAGCTTGGTACGCATGCTGCGCAGGGTTTTCTCGGTAGCCGACCAGTCGATGCAGGCATCGGTGATCGAGACGCCATACTGCAACTCTTCCAGGTTTTTCGGGATCGACTGGCAGCCCCAGTTCAGGTGGCTCTCGACCATCAGGCCGATGATCGACTGGTTGCCTTCGAGGATCTGGTTGGCAACGTTCTCCATCACCAGCGGTTGCAGGGCCGGGTCCTTGTTGGAGTTGGCGTGGCTGCAATCGACCATGATGTTGGCCTTGATCCTGGCCTTGGCCAGGTCCTGCTCGCACAGGGCGACGCTGACCGAGTCGTAGTTCGGCTTGCCGTTGCCGCCGCGCAGTACCACATGGCCGTAAGGGTTGCCCTTGGTGGTGACGATCGACACGCCGCCTTCCTGGTTGATGCCGAGGAAGCGGTGTGGCTTGGAGACCGACTGCAAGGCGTTGATGGCAACGGTCAGGCCGCCGTCGGTGCCGTTCTTGAAGCCGACCGCCGAAGACAGGCCCGAGGCCATCTCGCGGTGGGTTTGCGATTCGGTGGTGCGGGCGCCGATGGCCGACCAGCTGATCAGGTCTTGCAGGTATTGCGGGGAAATCGGGTCGAGCGCCTCGGTGGCGGTCGGCAGGCCCATCTCGGCCAGGTCCAGCAGCAGCTGACGGCCAATGTGCAGGCCGTCCTGGATCTTGAACGAGTCATCCAGGTACGGGTCGTTGATCAGGCCTTTCCAGCCCACGGTGGTGCGTGGTTTTTCGAAGTACACGCGCATGACCAGGTACAGCGTATCGGACACTTCTTCGGCCAGCACCTTCAGGCGCTCGGCGTACTCGTGGGCGGCCTTGATGTCGTGGATGGAGCAAGGGCCGACCACGACGAACAGGCGATGGTCCTTGCCGTCGAGAATATTGCGCACCACTTCACGGCCGGCAGTCACGGTCTGCAGGGCCTTGGCGCTGAGGGGGATTTCCTTCTTGAGCTGATCGGGGGTGATCAGGGTCTCGTTGGAGGCAACGTTCAAGTCATCGATCGGTAAATCAGCCATCGTGTTACTCGTCAGGTCACGGGTGCCGGCCGCCAGCTATCCCCGTGCGGCCCAGCAGCAAGAATATTCGCAGCGGGGAGCCGAACCTTAGCGCGTTACAGGTGGCGCGACAATGGGCTTGGCCCAGTCATTGTGGGGTTTTTCCGTGTTCGAGTGCGTTGCGCGCGAATGGGCTGCCCAGCGCTGCGTAACCTGTGTAAAAAGAGGGCTGACTTCATACTCGGAGATCGGCATGCATCCACACACCCCTCGCATCGGTATCATCGGCAGTGGCGCCATCGGCGGCTTTTATGGGTTGATGCTGGCCCGGGCCGGTTTCGATGTGCATTTTCTGTTGCGCAGCGAGTACCAGGCCGTCAGGGAGCAAGGGCTGACCCTGGACAGTGACGTGCATGGTGCGTTGCAGATGCAGGTGCAAGCCTATGCCAGTGCCGCCGACATGCCGCCTTGCGACTGGTTGCTGATCGGTGCCAAGGCCACCAGCAATGATCAGCTCGCACCTCTGGTCGTGCAGGCCGCCGCACCCGGCGCCAAGGTCGTACTGCTGCAGAACGGCCTGGGGGTGGAGGAGCAATTGCGCCCGTCCTTGCGTAGCGACATGCATCTGCTGGGCGGCCTGTGCTTCATCTGCGTCAACCGTCATGCGCCAGGTGTGATCCGCCATCAGGCACTCGGGGCTGTCAACCTGGGTTACCACAGTGGGCCGGCAAGTGACGGCGGTACCGGGCTGGTCGATGAAGGGGTGGCGTTGTTCAAACGCGCGGGCATCGATTCGCAGGCCATGCCAAATCTCGACGCGGCGCGCTGGCAGAAGCTGGTGTGGAACGTGCCCTACAATGGGCTGTCGGTGCTGCTGGGGGCTAGCACCATGCCGCTGATGGCAGACAGTCACAGCCGTGATCTCATCCAGGCATTGATGGCCGAGGTGGTGCAGGGCGCTGCAGCCTGTGGCCACGTGTTGCCTAAGGGGTATGCCGAGCACTTGTTCCAGGTTACAGAGCGCATGCCCGACTACTGGCCAAGCATGTATCACGACCATACGTTCAAACGCCCACTGGAATTGCAGGCTATCTATGCCGAGCCGCTGGCACGTGCGCGTGCGGCAGGTTGCTGCTTGCCGCGTATGGAAATGCTCTATCAGGCGCTGAGCTTTCTCGACAGCAACCACCGGCCTCACTGAGGGCGGCACTGACCTCGGCTGGGCGCTTCAGCCCGCACCAGTAGCGCGCCGGACGGCAAAGCGTGCATCCGGCGCGCTGCTAAGCTGAAGCTTGCTCTGCCGCTGCGGCAGTCGAGGAGGTCGAATGATCCGCTCCATGCTGTACGCCACCGACCTCGGTGTCTACGCACCTTTTGTGATGCAACACGCGCTGGCACTGGCGCGTACGTTCAATGCCGAGTTGTATGTGATCCATGCGGTGGAACCCATGGGGCAGTTCGCCGAATCCCTCCTGCAAAGCTACCTTGATGAGCAGACGCTTGACCAGTTGCACAGCCAGGGCGTGAACACGGTGATGGCCAACATCGAGCAGCGCGTGCTGGAAAACTTTCGTGATGAGCTGGGCGAGGAGGCCGACCTCGCGGTGATCAAGGCGGTGCGGGTACGCCAAGGTGACCCCGCGCAGGTAATCCTTGACCAGGCACAGCGGTTGAGTGTCGACCTGCTGATCTTCGGCAGCCACAGCGCCGGTGCCGGCGTGGATGTACCGCTGGGGCGAACGGCGGTTCGGCTGCTGCAGCTGTCGCCGGTGCCGGTGTACATGGTGCCGTTGGCGCAGCACTTGGGGCGTAGAAAAGCATGAAGATGGCTGTAGGCTATTTCCGGGGGCATGTAACAAAATAGTTCTAGATTTATTTCCAGAACCACTAATATAGTTATATATCGTCGCTGCCTGCTGCCGCGGACTCATCGCTGAACCGAGGGGAACCTATGAAGCTTCAACAACTGCGCTACATCTGGGAAGTGGCGCACCATGACCTCAACGTCTCCGCGACGGCGCAGAGCCTGTATACCTCCCAGCCAGGTATCAGCAAGCAGATCCGCCTGCTCGAAGACGAACTGGGTGTTGAAGTCTTTGCGCGTAGCGGCAAGCACCTGACCCGCGTCACGCCGGCCGGCGAGCGCATCATCAATACCGCCGGCGAAATCCTGCGCAAGGTCGAAAGCATCAAGCAGATTGCCCAGGAGTTCTCTAACGAGAAGAAGGGTACGCTGTCCATCGCCACCACCCACACCCAGGCGCGCTATGCCTTGCCGCCGGTGATCAGTAGCTTCATCAAGCAATACCCGGAAGTGTCCCTGCACATGCACCAGGGTTCGCCCATGCAGATCGCCGAGATGGCAGCAGACGGCACGGTAGACTTCGCCATCGCCACCGAGGCACTAGAGCTGTTCGGCGACTTGATCATGATGCCGTGCTACAAGTGGAACCGTTGCGTGGTGGTGCCGCAGGGTCACCCGCTGGCCAAGCTGCCGAAACTCACTCTGGAAGCGGTTGCCGAATACCCGATCGTTACCTATGTGTTCGGTTTTACCGGGCGCTCGAAGCTGGACGAAGCGTTCAACCACCGCGGCCTCACGCCGAAAGTGGTGTTCACCGCGGCCGACGCCGACGTTATCAAGACCTATGTGCGCCTGGGGCTGGGCGTGGGTATCGTGGCGGGCATGGCTGTGGATGCCAAGCTCGACAGCGACCTGGTGGCGCTGGATGCCAGCGAGCTGTTCGAGGCCAGTATCACGAAGATCGGCTTCCGCCGTGGCACCTTCCTGCGTGGCTTCATGTGCGACTTCATCGAGAAGTTCGCCCCGCACCTGACCCGCGAAGTGATGGCCAAGGCCATTCAATGCCATAACAAGCAGGAACTGGAAGAGCTGTTCGAAGGTGTCGAACTGCCGGTGCACTGATCCGCAAATGCAGGGGCTGCAAAGCAGCCCCGGTTATTTCAAGCCTTGCTGATCAGGTTGCCCGCGTGCAACCCGCATTCCTTCTGTGTCGACTCTTCCCACCACCAGCGCCCCTCGCGCTCATGCTGGTTCGGCAGCACCGGCCGGGTGCAAGGCTCGCAGCCAATGCTGATGAAGCCGCGCTCATGCAGGCTGTTGTACGGCAGCTCAAGCATGCGGATATAACCCCACACTTCCTCGCTGCTCATCTGCGCCAGCGGGTTGAACTTGTAAAGCGTGCGCTCGGGTGTGGAGAAGGCGCTGTCGATTTCCAGTGCCGCTACCTGGCTGCGGGTGCCCGGGCTCTGGTCGCGGCGCTGGCCGGTGGCCCAGGCGCTCACGGTAGCCAGCTTGCGGCGCAGCGGCTCGATCTTGCGGATGCCGCAGCACTCGCCGTGGCCGTCCTTGTAGAAGCTGAACAGGCCCTTTTCTTTCACGAACGGGTCAAGCCTGTCGCGGTCCGGGCTGAGGATTTCGATTGGGAGGTTGTACTGCTCGCGCACCTGGTCGATGAACCGGTAGGTCTCCGGGTGCAGTCGGCCGGTGTCGAGGCTGAACACCTTGACCTGCTTGTTCAGCTTCCAGGCCATGTCGACCAGCACCACGTCCTCGGCGCCGCTGAAGGAGATCCACAGGTCATCACCAAAGTGCTCGAAGGCAAGCTTAAGGATGTCCTGCGGGGACTTGTTGGCATAGGTCGCGGCCAGGGCGGCGACGTCGAAGGGTTGGCTCATCAGGCGGTTTCCATCTTGGCTGTGGCGCTGTGCGCTCGTAGTAAGGTGATGGTAACAAAAAAACGCGGGCTAGACGGACTCACAAGCCCTGCAAGGTCTGCATCAACACCCGCACTTTGGCGATCGACTCTTCATATTCGGCCTGCCATTCGGAGTCAGCCACTACCGCGCCGCCACCCCAGCAGCTGACCTGGCCGTTTTTGACCAGCAGGCTGCGAATGGCAATCGAGCTGTCCATCTCGCCGCGCACATCCACATACAGCAGCGAGCCGCAGTACAGCGCCCGCCGCGCAGGTTCCAGCTCGTCGATGATCTGCATGGCGCGAATTTTCGGCGCGCCGGTGATCGATCCGCCGGGGAAACTGTCGCCGATCAGGTCCAGGGCATCCTTGTCGCTGGCAAGCTGGCCGGTGACACTGCTGACCAGGTGATGGACGTTGGGGTAGCTCTCCAGGCTGAACAGCTCCGGTACTTTCACCGAGCCGATTTCGCAGCTGCGCCCCAGGTCGTTGCGCAGCAGGTCGACAATCATCAGATTTTCCGAGCGGTCCTTGGGGCTGCGCAGCAGCTCCTCGGCATTGCGTGCGTCTTCATCTGGGTCGCTGGCGCGCGGGCGGGTGCCTTTGATTGGCCGGGTTTCCACCTGGCCCTGGCTGACACGGATGAAGCGCTCGGGCGAAAAGCTCAGCAAGGCGCTGCCGTCAGCCAATTGCTGATAGCCGGAAAACGGCGTGGGGCATACCTTGCGCAGGGCCTGGTAAGCTCGCCAGGGGTCACCCTGGCAGGGGGCGCGGAAGCGTTGAGTCAGGTTGATTTGATAGCAGTCACCGGCCTGGATGTAGCGCTGTACCTGGTCGAAAGCGGTTTTGTACTGTTCCGGCTGCAGGTCACCAGCCATTGGGGCGAGCAACTGGAAGTCACCGGTTTCGGTGCAGCGACTGCCTTCGAACAGGCCGATCAGGCGTTCTCGCTCGTCGCTTGCCAGGCTCGGGTGGAACACCAACTGGCTGGTACCTTGCAGGTGGTCGCTGACCAGGGCCCAGGTGTACAGGCCCAGTTGCGCGTCAGGCAGGCCGAGGTCGTCCACAGCCAGGCTTGGCAGGTGTTCCAGCCGACGGCCGAAGTCGTAGCTCAGGTAGCCGATCAGGCCACCGGCAAAGGGCAGTTCAACGCCCTTGGGCAAGCCTGCGTGGCCCAGTTGCGCCAGGCCGGCACGCAGGCGCTGGAGGAAGGCGCGGCCGTCTTCATCGGGCTGCGCTTGCAACTGTTGCAGCGGCCAGGCGCTGAGCAGGTCGAAGCGACCGCGTTCGGCGCCGGGGCGGGCGCTGTCGAGCAGGATCGCGCCGGGGGCCTGGCGCAGGCGGGCGAAATAGGCAGCAGGGTCGGGCTGGTAGGGCAGGGGGTGCAGCGTACAGGTCGGCATCAGTGTGGACGGCGATGTAAAAGCGAGGAGGGCGATTGTAGACCTGTGTAGGAAAAGCGCCTAGCACTGGGCGCGACATTCAACATTGTGTTTTATGCAGGGGCTGCAAAGCAGCCCCAATATTTCAGCGGTTGGGCACGTGCCCGAACAACCCCTGTGCTACACGAACGCGCTGTTCGGCATCTTCAGTAATACCATCTTTTGCCAGCGCTTCAATGTGCGCCTCAATGGCATGGGTGCGCTGGGTCAGGCCGCAGTCGTTGGCAATCTGGATGTTCAGGCCCGGGCGGGCGTTGAGTTCCAGAATCAGCGGGCCTTTGTCCTGGTCCAGCACCATGTCTACGCCAATGTAGCCCAGGCCGCACAGCTCATAGCAGCCGGCCGCCAGCTTCATGAAACCATCCCAGTTCGGCAGTTGCACGCCGTCCACCGCATTGGTGGTGTCCGGGTGCTTGCTGATGATGTTGTTCAGCCAGGTGCCGCGTAGGGTCACGCCGGTGGCCAGGTCAACACCCACGCCGATGGCGCCCTGGTGCAGGTTGGCCTTGCCGCCAGACTGGCGGGTCGGCAGGCGCAGCATGGCCATGACCGGGTAGCCCATCAGCACGATGATGCGGATGTCCGGCACGCCTTCGTAGCTGATGCTCTTGAAGATCTGGTCGGGGGTAACCCGGTACTCGATCAGCGCGCGGTCGCGGTGGCCGCCCAGCGAGTACAGGCCGGTGAGGATGCTCGAGATCTGGTGCTCGATTTCCTCATGGCTGATGATCTTGCCCGACACTGTGCGGTAGCGGTCCTCGAAGCGGTCGGCGATGACCAGGATGCCATCACCGCCGGCACCCTGCGCCGGCTTGATGACGAAGTCGCTGCGCCCGCCAATGATCTGGTCGAGCTTTTCGATCTCTTTTTCGGTCTCGATGATGCCGTACATTTCCGGCACATGGATGCCGGCCGCCAGGGCACGCTCCTTGGTGATGATCTTGTCGTCGACAATCGGGTACAGGTGGCGCTTGTTGTACTTCAACACGTAGTCCGCGTTACGCCGGTTGATACCCATGATGCCCCGGGCCTCCAGGGCTTTCCACGTCTTGATCAGGCCAAACATCAGGCGTCAGCCTTCTTCAGGAATGCCTTGAAGCGCACGAGCTCGGTCAGGCGGTAACCGCGGTAGCGGCCCATCGCCAGCATGAAGCCCACCAGGATCAACAGCACGGCAGGGAAGGTGAACACGAAGTACACCAGTTCCGGCACCATCATCAGCAGGTGCGCAAGCGACGCGGCGAACAGGGTGCCGATGGCCACTTTCATGGCATGACCACCGCCACGTTCTTCCCAGGTAATGGACAGGCGTTCGATGGTCATGGTCAGGATCACCATCGGGAACAGTGCCACCGACAGCCCGCGCTCAAGGCCCAGCTTGTGGCTGAACAGGCTGATGGCGGCGATCAGTACCACGACAAAGGTGAGTACCACCGACAGGCGCGGCAGCATCTGCAGCTTGAGGTGTTCCAGGTACGAGCGTAGCGACAGGCCCAAGGCCGTGATGACCGTGAACAGCACGATGCCGAAGCCCAGCTGGGTCTCGCGGAAGGCCAGGGCGATCAGTACCGGGGTGAAGGTGCCCAGGGTCTGCAGGCCGATCAGGTTGCGCAATACCAGGATCACCAGCACGCCGATCGGGATCATCACCATGATCATGAAGGTTTGCTGGGTCTGCAGCGGCAAGCCGTACAGCGAGTATTCGAGGAAGTCGGCGTCGGTGTTCTCGTCGGTCAGCTTGGCCAGGCGGATGGCGTTCATCTCGCTGTTGTTCATGCTGAAGGTGACGTTGGCTTTCTTGCCGCCATCGACGGTGATCAGGTTGTCGTCACCGGTCCACCACAGCAGGCGGTCGCTAGGCAGACCCTGCTCGCCCGTGTCCGGGTTGAAGTACAACCAGTCGTTACCGTTGAAACTGCGCAGCCACAGCTCCGGGGTTTGCGGGGTATCGGCCACCAGGCGGATGGTGTGCACCTTCTCCATCGGCACATGGGCAATCGACAGCAGCAGGTCGATGATCTGGGCCTTTTTCATTGGCGAGGTGTCGCCGGCCAGCAGCAGCTTGACGTTGTCGTCGTTGAGGTTGTTGACCCGCTTGATGGTCTCGCTGACGAAGGTCTCGACGTCGGCGGAGTGCTGGCGAATCGGCGCCATCAGGGCTTCGGCGGCAATCTTCTCGGGGCCTTCGATCGCCAGGCTGTCACGGAAGGTCGGGCCTTTGACGGTGGTCTTCTCGTTGCTGTAGCGCTTGGTCAGCACCAGGCGGTAGTACAGGGTCTGGTTGCCGCTGGCGCGGCGGGCCGACCAGGTAACCTTGCGGTTGCCGTCGGCGCGGTTGACGCTGACCCCGTAGTTGTTGGAGATGAAGCTCTCGTTAAGGCTGACGTAGTCGCGGTTCAGCGGTGGCACGAACATCTGCACCTTGACCGGGTCCTTGGTGCTGGCCACGAACTCGACCTTGGCGTCGATGTTCCACAGGTCGTCGGTTTCATCCTCGGTCACCGGGATGCCGAGGAAGAAGATCTGATAAGCCGTGACCGCCACGCCCAGCAGCACCAGCACGGTGATCAGGACTTTCAGATGGAGGGTAAGAGAGCGCATCGGGATTACTCTGCTTTGGGAGCGTCGGTGGCACAGGCAGGTTTGCCGGCCGCATATTTAAGGCTTGGGTCGACCAGCGCGTCGAAGTGCTTGAGCGCCTCGGAGCCGATCAGCAGCGGGAATTGGAACGCGCTGCGGTCGGTGAGGTTGACTTCGATGGTGCGCATGGCCTGGCCCATGCAGATTTCGAGTTCGATGACCGGGCGGGCGGTATAGGCCTTGCCCGATTCGGCATCATAGTCGCCGGCCCGGCGCTTGATCTTGCTCACGCGTGCCAGCGGGCGTTCGATCGGGTGCGAGTGCGCCGCATCGATGGCCAGGTAGAAGCGCACCCAGCTTTCGCCGTTGCGCTTGAAACGCTTGATGTCGCGGGCGCTGAGCGATGCGGTCTTGGCACCGGTATCGAGCTTGGCGGCCACTTCCAGGTCCAGGTCGCCCAGGCGGGCGTATTCGTTGAGACCATACACGGTCTTGCCCGCCGCCTGGCCAAGGGCCGGTAGCAGGGTGAGGCATAGCAGCAATAAAACGGGTGTAAGTCTCATAATCCTGGCGCGGTGCAGTGCAAGGTTCGGGCTATGTTAAGGGCAAGGCGACTGGCAACGACTGCGCAAGCTTCCTCGTTAATCTGTCAACAAGCGTGAATGGATGACAGACAGGCTATCCATACCCCATCGGAGGCGCGGCATTCTATCACGCCGACGTCTTGACGCCAGCGGTGCGCGATCTGACAGCATCGAGAGGGTGATAGTTCGTTCTTAGACGATTGTCGACAATATTCATTTTGTCTTTGACTTGGAGGGCTCTGCTCGTTAATTTCTGGCGAAGAGTTTTTCAAGGTGTCGACAATATGCAGGACCTTTCCACCCCCAGCCCGGTGCAGGCAGACGAAACGGAAACCCTTTCCGAAAACGTCTTCCGGCGCATCCAGGCGGCCATCGTCAAAGGTGAAATCGCCCCCGGCAGCAAGATCTCCGAGCCGGAGCTGGCGCGCACCTATGGCATCAGCCGCGGGCCGCTGCGCGAGGCCATTCACCGCCTCGAAGGCCAGCGTCTGCTGGTGCGCGTGCCGCATGTGGGGGCGCGGGTTGTGTCACTCAACCACGCCGAGCTGATCGAGCTGTACGAAATCCGTGAATCGCTCGAAGGCATGGCCTGCCGGCTGGCCGCCGAGCGCATGAGCCAGGCGGACATCGACGAGCTGCGCCGGGTGCTCGACACCCACGAGCGCGATGCCGCGTTCCAGGCCGGCCTGGGTTATTACCAGCAGGAAGGCGACTACGACTTCCATTACCGGATTATCCAGGGCAGCGGCAACCAGACCCTGGTCAAGATGCTGTGTGGCGAGCTGTACCAACTGGTGCGCATGTACCGCATCCAGTTCTCGGCCACGCCCAACCGTCCACGCCAGGCGTTTTCCGAGCACCACCGCATTCTCGATGCCATCGCCGACCGTGACGGCGAACTGGCCGAACTCCTGATGCGCCGCCACATCGGCGCGTCCAAGCGCAATATCGAGCGTCACTACCTGGACGCCCACAACAACAGCCCACGAGGTGAGAAATGACTGTGAAGAGCACCCCCGGTCAGCGTTTCCGCGACGCCGTTGCCGCTGAACACCCGCTGCAGGTGGTTGGCACCATCAACGCCAACCATGCCCTGCTGGCCAAGCGCGCCGGCTTCAAGGCCATCTACCTGTCCGGTGGCGGCGTGGCCGCCGGCTCCCTGGGCCTGCCGGACCTTGGTATCAGTGGTCTGGACGACGTGCTCACCGACGTGCGCCGCATCACCGACGTGTGCGACCTGCCGTTGCTGGTGGATGTCGACACCGGCTTCGGGGCCTCGGCTTTCAACGTTGCCCGTACCGTGCGTTCGATGAGCAAGTTTGGTGCTGCCGCCATCCATATCGAGGATCAGGTGGGCGCCAAGCGCTGTGGTCACCGCCCGAACAAGGAAATCGTCAGCCAGCAGGAAATGGTCGACCGCATCAAGGCCGCCGTCGATGCCCGCACTGATGACAGCTTCGTGATCATGGCGCGTACCGATGCCCTGGCCGTCGAAGGCCTGAACGCTGCCCTGGACCGTGCCGAGGCCTGTATCGAGGCTGGCGCCGACATGATCTTCCCGGAAGCCATTACCGAACTGCAGATGTACAAGACGTTCGCTGACCGGGTGAAGGCACCGATCCTGGCCAACATCACCGAGTTCGGCGCCACGCCGCTGTACACCACCGAAGAGCTGGCCTCGGTCGACGTCTCGCTGGTGCTGTACCCGCTGTCGGCGTTCCGTGCCATGAACAAGGCAGCCGAGAACGTGTACACCGCACTGCGCCGCGACGGCACGCAGAAGAACGTGATCGACACCATGCAGACCCGCATGGAACTCTACGATGCCATTGGTTACCACGCCTTCGAGCAGAGCCTCGATGCGCTGTTTGCCCAGAAGAAGGGCTGAGCAACACCCCGAATTAGCCAGAAAGCATCCATAACAAATTCAAGAAAGGAGAATCACCATGGCCGAAGCAAAAGTACTCAGTGGCGCAGGCCTGCGCGGCCAAGTGGCTGGTCAGACCGCACTGTCGACCGTGGGCCAGGCCGGTGCCGGGCTGACCTACCGGGGTTACGACGTGCGTGACCTGGCGGCCGGTGCCGAATTCGAAGAAGTCGCCTACCTGCTGCTGTACGGCGAGCTGCCAACCCAGGCCGAACTGACCGACTACAAGCGCAAGCTCAAGGGCCTGCGTGACCTGCCGCAAGCACTGAAGGAAGTGCTGGAGCGCATCCCGCGTGACGCTCACCCGATGGACGTGATGCGCACGGGTTGTTCCGTGCTGGGCACCCTGGAGCCCGAGCTGACCTTCGAGGCCCAGCGCGACAAGACTGACCGCTTGCTGGCGCTGTTCCCGGCCGTGATGTGCTACTGGTACCGCTTCACCCATGAGGGTGTGCGCATCGATTGCACCAGCGACGAAGACACCCTCGGTGGCCACTTCCTGCACCTGCTGCATGGCAAGAAGCCGAGCGAGCTGCACGTCAAGGTGATGAACGTGTCGCTGATCCTCTACGCCGAGCACGAGTTCAATGCCTCGACCTTCACTGCCCGGGTCTGTGCCTCGACCCTGTCCGACCTGTACTCCTGCGTCACCGCTGCCATCGGCTCGCTGCGCGGCCCACTGCACGGCGGTGCCAACGAGGCGGCGATGGAGCTGATCGAGCGTTTCCAGAGCCCGCAGGACGCCACCGCCGAGCTGCTGCGCATGCTGGAGCGCAAGGACAAGATCATGGGCTTTGGCCACGCGATCTACAAAGAGTCCGACCCGCGCAACGAGGTGATCAAGGGCTGGTCGAAGCAGTTGGCCGACGAAGTGGGTGACAAGGTGCTGTACCCGGTTTCCGAAGCCATCGACAAGACCATGTGGGAGCAGAAACGCCTGTTCCCCAATGCCGACTTCTACCATGCCTCGGCGTACCACTTCATGGGCATCCCGACCAAGCTGTTCACCCCGATCTTCGTCTGCTCGCGCCTGACCGGCTGGGCGGCGCACGTCTTCGAGCAGCGCGCCAACAACCGCATCATCCGCCCGAGTGCCGAGTATGTCGGCGTCGAGCAGCGCCAGTTCGTGCCGATCGAACAACGCTGAGCTGACGTCGCAGGGGCTGCTTTGCAACCCTTTCGCGGCACAAGGCCGCTCCTACAGGACGGCGCAATACCTGTAGGAGCGGCCTTGTGCCGGGAAAAGGGGTGCAAAGCACCCCCGTGGCCAGACCTGCAAACCGAATACCGTGACCGAGCCTGATAACGATATGAACACTGCATTCCGCAAGCACCTGCCAGGTACCGACCTGGACTACTTCGATGCCCGTGCGGCGGTCGAGGCGATCAAGCCCGGCGCCTACGACGGCCTGCCATACACCTCCCGCGTGCTCGCCGAAAACCTGGTGCGCCGCTGCGACCCGGCCACCCTCGATGCGTCGCTGAGCCAGCTGATCGAGCGCAAGCGCGACCTCGACTTCCCGTGGTTCCCGGCCCGCGTGGTGTGCCACGACATTCTCGGCCAGACCGCGCTGGTCGACCTTGCCGGCCTGCGTGACGCCATTGCCGACAAAGGCGGTGACCCGGCCGCGGTCAACCCCGTGGTGCCGGTGCAGCTGATCGTCGACCACTCGCTGGCCGTCGAGTGCGGTGGTTTCGACCCGCAGGCGTTCGAAAAGAACCGTGCCATCGAAGACCGCCGCAACGAAGACCGCTTCCACTTCATCAACTGGACCAAGAAGGCGTTCAAGAACGTCGACGTGATCCAGCCGGGCAACGGCATCATGCACCAGATCAACCTGGAGAAGATGTCGCCCGTGATTCACAACGACCGTGGCGTGGCCTACCCGGACACCTGCGTCGGCACCGACAGCCACACCCCGCATGTCGATGCCCTGGGCGTGATCGCCATCGGCGTGGGCGGCCTGGAAGCGGAGAACGTGATGCTCGGCCGCGCCTCGTGGATACGCCTGCCGGAAATCGTCGGCGTCGAGCTGACTGGCAAGCTGGCACCGAACATCACCGCCACCGACCTGGTGTTGGCCCTGACCGAATTCCTGCGCAAGCAGAAAGTGGTCGGCGCGTATCTGGAGTTCCACGGTGAGGGGGCCCGCGCCCTGACCTTGGGCGACCGCGCCACCATTTCCAACATGGCCCCGGAATACGGTGCCACCGCAGCCATGTTCGCCATCGACCAGCAGACCATCGACTACCTGCGCCTGACCGGCCGCGAAGAGCAGCAGGTCAAGCTGGTCGAGACCTACGCCAAGGCCGCCGGCCTGTGGGCCGACAGCCTGGGCGGCGCCGTCTACGAGCGCACCCTGAGCTTCGACCTGTCGAGCGTGGTGCGCAACATGGCCGGGCCGTCCAACCCACACGCCCGCGTGGCCACCCGTGACCTGGCTGCCAAGGGCATTGCCGGCAGTTGGGAAGACGTGCCAGGGCAAATGCCTGACGGCGCGGTGATCATCGCCGCCATCACCAGCTGCACCAACACCAGCAACCCGCGCAACGTGATTGCCGCAGGCCTGCTGGCGCGCAATGCCAACAAGCTGGGCCTGGCCCGCAAACCTTGGGTCAAGTCGTCGCTGGCACCGGGCTCCAAGGCCGTGCAGCTGTATCTGGAAGAGGCGGGGCTGGAGAAGGAGCTGGAGCAACTGGGCTTTGGTATCGTCGCCTTCGCCTGCACCACCTGCAACGGCATGTCCGGCGCTCTGGACCCGGTAATCCAGCAAGAAATCATCGACCGCGACCTGTACGCCACCGCCGTGCTGTCGGGTAACCGCAACTTCGACGGGCGTATCCACCCGTATGCCAAGCAGGCCTTCCTGGCGTCCCCGCCACTGGTGGTGGCCTATGCCATTGCCGGCACCATCCGCTTCGACATCGAGAAGGATGTGCTGGGTGTGGTCGATGGCAAGGAAATCCGCCTCAAGGACATCTGGCCGAGCGATGAAGAGATCGACGCCGTGGTGCGTGCTGCGGTGAAGCCAGAGCAGTTCCGCAAGGTGTACATCCCGATGTTCGCCATCGAGGAAGACCGTGGGCCGAAGGTGGCGCCGCTGTACGACTGGCGCCCGATGAGCACCTACATCCGCCGCCCCCCCTATTGGGAAGGTGCCCTGGCCGGTGAGCGCACCCTGCGCGGCATGCGCCCGCTGGCGGTGTTGCCGGACAACATCACCACCGACCACCTGTCGCCGTCCAACGCCATCATGCTCGACAGCGCGGCCGGTGAGTACCTGGCGAAAATGGGCCTGCCGGAAGAAGACTTCAACTCCTACGCCACCCACCGTGGCGACCACCTGACCGCCCAGCGTGCCACCTTCGCCAACCCCAAGCTGTTCAACGAAATGGTGCGCAAGGAAGACGGCAGCGTGAAGCAGGGTTCGCTGGCGCGTATCGAACCGGAAGGCAAGGTCACCCGCATGTGGGAGGCCATCGAAACCTACATGCAGCGCAAGCAGCCGCTGATCATCGTGGCCGGCGCCGACTACGGCCAGGGTTCGTCCCGTGACTGGGCGGCCAAGGGTGTGCGGTTGGCGGGTGTCGAGGCGATCGTGGCCGAAGGCTTCGAGCGCATTCACCGCACCAACCTGGTGGGCATGGGCGTGCTGCCGCTGGAGTTCAAGCCGGGCACCGACCGCAAGACCCTGGGCCTGGACGGTAGCGAGACGTATGACGTGCTGGGCGCGCGTACGCCCCGGGCGACCCTGACGTTGGTGGTTACCCGCGCCAATGGCGAGCGCCTGGAAGTGCCGGTGACCTGCCGCCTGGACACCGCCGAGGAAGTGTCGATCTACGAGGCGGGTGGCGTGCTGCAGCGTTTTGCCCAGGACTTCCTCGAAGCAACCGCTTGAACAGGACTTGAACATGGCACATGTACCGCAAGTGAAAATCCCCGCTACCTATATCCGTGGCGGCACCAGCAAGGGTGTGTTCTTCCGCCTGCAAGACTTGCCCGAGCAGGCGCAAATCCCGGGGCCGGCCCGCGATGCGCTGCTGTTGCGGGTAATCGGTAGCCCCGACCCTTACGGCAAGCAGATCGACGGCATGGGCGGTGCCACCTCCAGCACCAGCAAGACCGTGATCCTGTCGCAAAGCATCAAGCCCGGGCATGATGTGGACTACCTGTTCGGCCAGGTCAGTATCGACAAGGCGTTTGTCGACTGGAGCGGCAACTGCGGCAACCTGTCTGCGGCGGTCGGTTCGTTCGCCATCAGCAGTGGCCTGGTGGACGCGGCGCGCATTCCACGCAACGGCATCGCCACGGTGCGCATCTGGCAGGCCAACATCGGCAAGACCATCATCGCCCATGTGCCGATCACCGAAGGTGAAGTGCAGGAAACCGGCGATTTCGAGCTGGATGGGGTGACCTTCCCGGCGGCCGAGGTGCAGCTGGAGTTTCTCGACCCGGCAGCCGACGAAGACGGTGACGGCGGTTCGATGTTCCCGACCGGTAACCTGATCGATGAGCTGGAGGTGCCGGGCGTGGGTACGTTCAAGGCCACCCTGATCAATGCCGGCATTCCGACCATCTTCGTCAATGCGGCCGATATCGGTTATACCGGCGCAGAACTGCAGGACGCCATCAACGGGGACCCTCAGGCGCTGCTGCGTTTCGAGACCATTCGTGCATACGGTGCCGTGCGCATGGGCCTGATTGAAAACGTCGACCAGGCAGCCGGACGTCAGCACACGCCAAAAGTGGCGTTCGTTGCGCCGCCGAGCACCTACACTGCGTCCAGTGGCAAGGCGGTGCAAGCGGGTGATATCGACCTGCTGGTGCGCGCCTTGTCCATGGGTAAACTGCACCATGCGATGATGGGGACGGCTGCGGTGGCGATTGGCACTGCGGCGGCCATTCCGGGCACGCTGGTCAACCTCGCGGCTGGCGGGGGTGAGCGTAGCGCCGTGCGTTTCGGCCACCCCTCGGGCACCTTGCGGGTCGGGGCCGAGGCGCGTCAGGTGAATGGTGAGTGGACAGTGACCAAGGCAATCATGAGCCGCAGTGCTCGCGTGCTGATGGAGGGCTGGGTTCGCGTGCCTGGCGATAGCTTCTAACGCACCACTGGCGCTCGGCTTTAGTTAGTTGGGGCTGCATAGCAGCCCCGGCAATTCTGAAGGGAGCTGGATATGAGCGCCAACGTTGACCTGAACGACCGCCCGGACTACGACCTGGTGCTGCAAACCCTGGCCGACTACGCCCTCGGCTACCGGGTCGATTCCGCCGAAGCCCTCGATACCGCACGCAACTGCCTGATGGACACCCTGGGCTGCGGCCTGCTGGCCCTGCGCTTTCCCGAATGTACCAAACTGCTCGGCCCTCAGGTGGAGGGCACGCTGGTGCCCAATGGTGCCCGCGTCCCCGGTACCGCCTACCGGCTCGACCCGGTCAAGGCGGCCTGGGACATCGGCTGCACCGTGCGCTGGCTGGATTACAACGACACCTGGCTGGCGGCCGAATGGGCTCACCCCTCGGACAACCTGGGCGGTATTCTGGCCGTTGCCGATCACCTGTCGCAGAAGCGCGTGGCCGCTGGTGAAAAACCGCTGCTGATGCGTGATGTGCTCGAAGCCATGGTCATGGCCCATGAGATCCAGGGCGTGCTGGCACTGGAAAACTCGTTCAACCGAGTCGGTCTCGATCACGTCATTTTAGTGAAAGTGGCCTCGACTGCCGTGTGCGCCAGGTTGATGGGCGCCAACCGCGAACAGATGCTCTCGGCGTTGTCCCATGCCTTCGTCGATGGCCAGGCCCTGCGTACCTATCGGCACGCGCCCAATGCTGGCTCACGCAAGTCCTGGGCCGCAGGTGATGCGTCCAGCCGTGGCGTGCGCCTGGCCGATATCGCCCTGCGCGGTGAGATGGGCGTACCGGGTGTGCTCACGGCGCCACAATGGGGCTTCTACGACGTATCGTTCAGCCATACCAACAAGGACCTGGCGCTCAAGCCCGCCGGGCAGTACGAACTGCGTCTGCCTCAGGCCTTGGGCAGCTACGTGATGGAAAACGTGCTGTTCAAGGTCAGCTTCCCTGCCGAATTTCACGCCCAGACTGCCTGCGAAGCGGCAGTTACCCTGCACCCTCGGGTACGTAACCGCCTGCATGAAATCGACCGCATCGTCATCACCACCCAGGAGTCGGCAATCCGCATCATTTCCAAGAGCGGCCCGCTGGCCAATGCCGCTGACCGTGACCACTGTCTGCAGTACATGGTGGCAGTGCCGTTGATCTTCGGGCATCTGGTGGCGGAGCACTATGAAGACACCTTCCATGCCAACCACCCCAGCATCGACCGCCTGCGCGAGAAGATGGAAGTAGTGGAAGACCCGCGCTTCAGCCGCGAGTACCTGGAGCCGGACAAGCGCTCCATCGCCAATGCGCTGCAGGTGTTCTTCAAGGATGGCAGCAGTACAGAGCAGGTGGTGGTGGAATACCCTATCGGGCACCGGCGGCGGCGAGGGGAGGGCATACCCCTGCTGGAGGCCAAGTTCAGGGCCAACCTGGCAACGCGATTTGCGCGCCAGCGGTGTGGGGAGGTACTGGAGGTGTGCAAGGACCAGCAAACGCTGGAAGGGATGGCGGTGCACCGGTTTGTGGATTTGTTCGTGATCTGAGCGGGTGAGAGCAGGCAAATGAAAAGCCCCGGCATCGCTGCCGGGGCTTTCTTTTACAGCGTGTAACTCAGCTTACGCCTGAACCACCGGGATCTTGGCGTTGGCTGCCGCTTCGCGGAACTCGGCGATCTGGTCGAAGCTCAGGTAGCGGTAGACGTCGGCAGCCATGCTGTCGATGTCTTTCGCGTACTGCATGTACTCTTCGACGGTCGGCAGCTTGCCGATGATCGAAGCGACAGCAGCCAGCTCGGCCGATGCCAGGTACACGTTGGTGGCGTCGCCCAGACGGTTCGGGAAGTTACGGGTCGAGGTGGAGACCACGGTCGAGCCGGTCTGCACACGTGCCTGGTTACCCATGCACAGCGAGCAGCCTGGCATTTCCATGCGCGCACCGGCCTTGCCGTAGATGCCGTAGTAGCCTTCTTCGGTCAGCTGGTGGGCATCCATCTTGGTTGGCGGGGCCAGCCACAGACGGGTCGGAATACCGCCCTTGACCTTTTCCAGCAGCTTGCCGGCAGCGCGGAAGTGACCGATGTTGGTCATGCACGAACCGATGAACACTTCGTCGATCTTCTCGCCCTGTACCGAAGACAGCAGGCGGGCATCGTCCGGGTCGTTCGGCGCGCAGAGCACAGGCTCTTTCACGTCGGCCAGGTCGATTTCGATGATTTCGGCGTATTCGGCATCGGCGTCGGCCGACAGCAGCTCAGGCTTGGCCAGCCAGGCTTCCATGGCCTGGGCGCGGCGCTCCAGGGTGCGGGCATCGCCGTAGCCTTCGCCGATCATCCAGCGCAGCAGGGTGATGTTGGACTGCAGGTACTCGGCGATGGCCTTCTCTGGCAGCTTGATGGTGCAACCGGCAGCAGAACGCTCAGCCGAGGCGTCGGACAGCTCGAAGGCTTGCTCGACGGTCAGTTCGTCCAGACCTTCGATTTCCAGGATGCGGCCGGAGAAGGCGTTTTTCTTGCCTTTCTTCTCGACGGTCAGCAGGCCCTTCTGGATGGCGTAGTAAGGGATCGCATGCACCAGGTCACGCAGGGTGATGCCAGGTTGCAGTTTGCCCTTGAAGCGCACCAGGATCGATTCTGGCATGTCCAGCGGCATGACGCCGGTGGCAGCGGCGAAGGCTACCAGGCCGGAACCGGCCGGGAACGAGATGCCGATCGGGAAGCGGGTGTGCGAGTCGCCACCGGTACCCACGGTGTCAGGCATGAGCATGCGGTTCAGCCAGCTGTGGATGATACCGTCGCCCGGGCGCAGCGACACGCCGCCACGGGTGCGGATGAAGTCTGGCAGGGTGTGGTGGGTGGTGACGTCGATCGGCTTCGGATAAGCCGCGGTGTGGCAGAACGACTGCATGACCAGGTCAGCGGAGAAGCCCAGGCAGGCCAGGTCTTTCAGCTCGTCACGGGTCATCGGGCCAGTGGTGTCCTGGGAGCCGACGGTGGTCATCTTAGGCTCGCAGTAGGCACCTGGGCGCACGCCCTGGCCTTCTGGCAGGCCACAGGCACGGCCGACCATCTTCTGCGCCAGGGTGAAGCCCTTGCCGGTGTCGGCTGGCTGCTCTGGCTTCTTGAACAGGTCCGATGGGCCCTGGCCCAGCTCGGCGCGGGCTTTTTCGGTCAGGCCACGGCCGACGATCAGCGGGATACGGCCGCCAGCGCGGACTTCATCCAGCAATACTTCGGTTTTCAGCGCGAATTCGGTAACCAGCTCGTCGCTGCCGTGACGGCGCACTTCGCCTTTGAACGGGTACACGTCGATGACGTCGCCCATGGCCAGGTTGGTGCAGTCGAATTCGATCGGCAGGGCGCCGGCGTCTTCCATGGTGTTGTAGAAGATCGGGGCGATCTTGGTGCCGAAGCAGAAGCCACCGGCGCGCTTGTTCGGCACGTACGGGATGTCGTCACCGAAGAACCACAGCACCGAGTTGGTGGCGGATTTACGCGACGAACCGGTGCCGACCACGTCACCGACGTAGGCAACCGGGAAGCCTTTGGCCTTGACGGCTTCGATCTGGGCCAGCGGGCCGACCGAACCTGGCTGCGACGGCTCGATGCCGTCACGGGCCATTTTCAGCATGGCCAGGGCGTGCAACGGGATGTCAGGGCGCGACCAGGCGTCCGGGGCAGGGGACAGGTCGTCGGTGTTGGTCTCGCCAGGCACCTTGAACACGGTCAGGGTGTACTTGTCGGCGATGGCCGGGCGCGAGGTGAACCACTCGCCGGCAGCCCAGGACTCCAGCACGGCCTTGGCGTGGACGTTGCCCGCCTTGGCTTTTTCGGCCACGTCGTGGAAGGCATCGAACATCAGCAGGGTGTGCTTGAGCTGTTCGGCCGCGACGGCGCCCAGTTCGGCGTCATCCAGCAGTGCGACCAGCGTTTCGATGTTGTAGCCGCCCTGCATGGTGCCCAGCAGTTCGGTGGCGTGCTTGCGGTCGATCAGTGGCGACTTGGCTTCGCCCTTGGCGACGGCGGAGAGGAAAGCAGCCTTGACGTAGGCAGCTTCGTCGACCCCTGGCGGTACGCGGTTGGTGATCAGGTCTACGAGGAAGGCTTCTTCGCCGGCCGGCGGGTTTTTCAGCAGCTCGACCAGGCCTGCAGTTTGTTCGGCGTTCAGCGGCTGGGGCACGATACCCAGGGCGGCACGCTCTTCGATGTGTTTGCGGTAGGCTTCAAGCACAGTTATTTCCCTCATCAGTGGTCCCTAAAGGGGGTCCGGGACGCTCATCCAGCATTCCATGCACCCATGCGCTGCTACGGCTTTGTGGGCCGCCCAGCCAGGGTCGCAAAGAATCCTTACAGAAGCTGCTTTCAAAGTTTTACGCCTGCAGAACGGGGAGCTGATGAGGGCTGGCTCGGCCATGCGAGGGTGCATGGCCCGGGCCAACGCCGTTCTACCGGATTAACTGTGCTCGTGACGCTTTGAAAACAGCTTCCAACGGACATTGTTGCCTTTGAAAAGGCGGGATGATTCTACGGCAAAAAAAGCCCGAAGGTAAGGCGCAGAAGATGACTTTAACGAGTGACCCTGGTTAGACAAAGGGCTAACATGGGGCCGTGTTCCACCGCCAAGCTGTTGTTTTTCATGTCCAACAAGTCCATCAAGACCCCTTGCGTCGGCCTGTGCTCCACGGTGTACGGAGACACGGTGTGCCGTGGCTGCAAGCGCTTCCACCACGAAGTGATCAACTGGAACGGCTACGACGACGCGCAGAAGCGCGCGGTATGGCTGCGCCTTGAGCAGTTGCTGGTGCAGGTGATGATGGCCAAGCTGGAGGTGTTCGACAAAGGCTTGCTGCGCCAGCAGCTGGAACAGCGCTCCATCCGGTTTGTCGAGCAGCAGTCGGCGTATTGCTGGGCGTACCAGCTGATTGCCCGTGGGGCGAGGATGATCCGGGACCTTGAGGCCTACGGCATGGCCTTGCTGCCGGAGTTCCGCGACTGGGAACTGCCGCAACTGCGCGATGCCATCGACCGCGAATTCTTCCTGCTTTCAGAGGCGCATTACCAGCGCTACATCGCCCCCAGCTTCCTGCGCGATGCCATGGGCAGCACGCAGGGGCAGTGAGCCGGGCGAATCAGTCGCCGGTGTATTCACACCCGCTGGTGCAGGTTTCGTGGATGCGCACCTTCGACAGCTCTGGCATCAGCGGCTTGACCTGCTCCCAGATCCACTTGGCGATCACTTCGCTGGTGGGGTTTTCAAGGCCCGGGATGTCGTTCAGGTAGTTGTGGTCCAGCTGGTCATAGATTGGCTTGAAGATCGCCTTGACCTCGGCGAAGTCGCGAATCCAGCCGGTGTGCGGGTCCAGAGGGCCGGTCAGGTGCAGGCCGACCTTGAACGAATGGCCATGCAGGCGGCCGCATTTGTGCCCTTCGGGAACGTGGGGCAGGCGGTGGGCCGACTCAAAAGTGAACTCTTTAAAAATTTCCACGCTGTCATAACTCTGTGTGAATCAATAATGCGCGCAGTCTACCAGCATGCCCGCTACAAGGCTTGCAGGTGTTCATGCAACCGCCCGGTGGTGTGGTCTTGACCTGCGCTATCATGGCGCCAGCTGTTTTCAGGTTGAATTAAGGACCGGTGGTTAATCTTAACCCCGTAGACAACTTGCACAGTTCTCAGGAGAGAAGCACGATGAAAACCTTGACTGCCCTGTTCACCGCCGCCGCCCTTGCCCTGGGCGCCAATGCCGCCTTCGCCAAGGACGTACAGCCTGACGAAGTGGTTAAACTGGTCAACGCCAAGACCATCAAGTCGCTTGACGAGCTGAAAGCCGCCGCCGTGGCCAAGCACCCGGGCGCCACCGTCACCGATTCGGAGCTGGAAGACGAGTACGGCCGCTACATCTACAAGGTCGAACTGCGTGACACGCAGAACGTAGAATGGGACGTGGCGCTGGACGCCAAGACCGGTGAAGTGCTGAAGGACGAGCGGGACAACTGATGATTCACTTACCGCGGCCAGCGCGCTACCTCGCGCTGGCGCTGCTGGCCGTGTGTTCGCTGGCCGCTGCCCGCGACCTTGACCAGGACGAAGCCCTGAAGCTGCGCCAGAAGGGCGTCATCCTGCCGCTCGAACAATTGCTGGAAACCGCCCTGGGGCGTTACCCCGGGGCGCGTTTGCTGGAGGCCGAGCTGGAAGAGGACGACGATCGCTACGAATATGAAGTCGAACTGCTGACGGCGGACGGTGTGGTGCGCGAGATCAAGCTCGATGCCAGCACCGGCGCCTTGCTCAAAGACGAGGAAGACGACTGAATGCGCCTGTTGCTTGTCGAGGACAATGTACCGCTGGCCGACGAGCTGACCACCGGCCTGCAGCGCCAGGGTTATGCCGTGGACTGGCTGGCTGACGGCCGTGATGCGGTGTACCAGGGCCAGAGCGAGCCCTACGACCTGATCATTCTCGACCTTGGCCTGCCGGGCTTGCCGGGCCTGGACGTGCTCGCCCAGTGGCGTGCCGCTGGCCTGGCCACTCCGGTATTGATCCTTACCGCCCGTGGCTCGTGGGCCGAGCGTATCGAGGGGCTGAAAGCCGGGGCTGATGACTACCTGAGCAAACCGTTCCACCCGGAAGAGTTGCAACTGCGCATCCAGTCGCTGCTGCGCCGTGCGCGCGGCCTGGCCAATCAGCCAACCCTGGAAGCTGCCGGCCTGCACCTGGATGAAAGCCGCCAGTGCGTGAGCCGTGATGGCGTGGATGTGCAACTGACCGCCGCCGAGTTCCGCCTGCTGCGCTACTTCATGCTGCACCCGCAGCAGATCCTGTCCAAGAGCCACCTGGCCGAGCACCTCTACGACGGTGAGACCGAGCGGGATTCGAACGTGCTGGAAGTACATGTCAACCACTTGCGCCGCAAGCTGGGTCGCAGCGTGATCGAGACCCGACGCGGGCAAGGCTATATCTACGCGGGGAGCACCGGGTGAAGTCGATCCAGGCGCGTTTGAGCCTTGGCCTGGTCGCGGTGCTGGTGGTGGTCGGGGTGGTCCTGGCGCAACTGACCTTGTGGTTGTTCGAAGCCGGCCTGCAGCGTTACCTGGAAAACGGCCTGCGCAAGGAAAGCGAGAACCTGCTGGTGGCACTGGTGCGCGGGCCATCCGGCCTGCAGCTGGATGAGCGGCGCATCTCGGCGGCGTATCAGCGGCCTTTTTCCGGTTATTACTTCCGAATCGATTTCGACAAAGGCACCTGGCGCTCACGCTCGCTGTGGGACCTGGACATGCCCAAGCCTGCTGCGCCAGGCCTTTCCGACAGCCATGAGCTCGGTCCGGAAGGGCAGCAACTGCTTGCCCTGCGCGCTGACTACCGGCGCCTGGGCCAAGACATCTCGATCAGCGTCGCACAGGATTACTCGCCGGTGCGTGAGGGCTTTCGGCGCATGCAGCAGATCGGCCTTGGCATGGGCCTGGTGGCACTGATTCTGGTGTTGGTGCTGCAGCGCATGACCGTAACGCGCTCGCTGCGGCCGTTGGAGCGGGCGCGCCAGCAGATCGCCCAACTGCAGCAGGGCCAACGGTCACAACTGGATGCCGAGGTGCCCAGCGAGCTGGCCCCGTTGGTGGGGCAGATCAACCACTTGCTTAGCCATACCGAAGACAGCCTGCGCCGTTCGCGCAATGCCTTGGGTAACCTGGGGCATGCACTGAAGACACCGTTGGCGGTGCTGCTGAGCCTGGCGTCGAGTGAGCGCCTGAAGGACTTGCCCGAAGTGCGGGCGCAGATGCGTGAGCAGCTGGAGCAGATTCAGCAGCGGTTGGCGCGCGAACTGAATCGCGCGCGGTTGGCGGGTGATGCCTTGCCCGGTGCGCAATTCGATTGCGATGCCGAACTGCCGGGGTTGCTGAGCACGTTGGGCATGATCCATGGGGAAGGGTTGCTGCTGGCCAGTGATGTGCCCCCCGGGTTGCTGTTGCCATGGGACCGTGAGGACTTCCTGGAGTTGTTGGGCAACCTGCTGGACAACGCCTGCAAGTGGGCAGACAGCGAAGTGCGCCTCGGCATTGGGTCGAATGCCGAGGGCTATCAGGTATGGGTCGATGATGACGGCCCGGGGATTCCCGAGGGCCAGCGGCAGCAGGTGCTGGAGCGTGGTTCGCGGCTGGATGAGCAGGTGCACGGGCACGGTCTGGGGTTGGGCATCGTACGCGATATCGTCGAGGCCTGGGGCGGGCGGCTGGCCTTGCTGGAGAGCCCGCTGGGTGGGCTTCGCGTCAATATCGACCTGCCGCGCAAGGCCCGATAATGCCGGGGCCGCTGTGCGCCCCTCCAGGCCCTGTCAGTACTGCAAAAAAATTGCAGTACAGCCGCATTTTTTTGAATTAGCCCAATCTCCCCCCGCCCGGCAAAATCCCGTTCACGAAACCCTGCGGTTTCCATCTCTCCACGGACGGAGCCCCTTGTGGTATTGCACGCGCAATACGAGGCCCAGGCCACCTCGGCTGGGCTTTCTTTTTAATCAGAAAAACCAAAGATTCCGACTACTCAAATGCCTGCCTCGCGTTCCGAAAGTCGTCTGCAGCGGCTGTTGCCGGCGCCCCTGAATATTCCCCCAAAAGAATGGCTGCGTGCCGCTATCGGTGCGTTGCTCGGCCTGTTCCTCGCCGGCTGGCTGACCAGCATCGCCTATGGCCCCGGTATCGCCCTGCATCTGCTTGGCCCGCTGGCCGCCTCGGCTGTGCTGGTGTTCGCCGTGCATTCCGGCCCACTGGCCCAACCCTGGCCGGTGCTGGGCAGCTATGCCCTGGCGGGCGCGGTCGGCCTGGCCATGCGCGAAGGCTTCGGCCCCGAGCTGTGGGTAGCCGCAGCCGCCCTGGGCATCTCGCTGCTGGTGATGTGCCTGCTGCGCTGCCTGCACCCGCCGGGTGGCGGGGTGGCGGTGAGTGCAGTGCTGGCTGACTCAGGGCTGACGGCCATGGGCGACCACTTGCTGGAGCCGGTGCTGCTCAATGCGTTGATCCTGGTGACAGTGGCGATTGTCTACAACCGCCTGACGGGCGTGCGCTACCCGAAAGGCGCGGTGCCGCGCAAAGACCTGCACCACACCCATGACCCGCTGCCCGGCGAGCGGGTTGGCATCCGCAGCGAAGACCTGGACCAGGCCCTGGAAGAGCTGGGCGAGTTCGTCGACGTCACCCGTGACGAGCTGGAGCGCATCATTCTCGCCACCGAGCAGCATGCCTTGCAGCGCAGTCTCGGCGGTATTACGGCGGCCTCGGTGATGTCCCGCGACGTGCAGTTCGCCACGCCCGATACCACCCTTGAGCAGGCCTGGAAAATGCTCGCCAGCCACCACCTGAAAACCCTGCCGGTATTACAGCACGGTAAACTGGTGGGCATCGTCAGCCTCAGCGACCTGGTTGGCCCGGCCATGCAGCGCGGCCGTTTCAGCTGGCGCGGGCTGTTTGGCCGCAAGGCGGTGCGCATGGAGCAGGTGATGAGCCGGCGAGTGGTGAGTGTCTGCAGCCAGCACCCGTTGGAGCGCCTGCTGCCGCTGTTGTGCGAACAAGGCTTGCACTGCCTGCCGGTGCTCGACGCCGACCAGCTGGTGGGGGTGATTACCCAGACTGACCTGATCGCCGGCCTCAAGCGCCAGTTGCTCAGCAAAGCCGAGGCGTCAGATAACCGGGTCCCAGCGCTGTGACCAGTCGCTGGCGCCTGCAGCCACCAGCCGGCGCAAGATGGCGAAGGCCTGTTGAAGGGCTTCGCTGTCGCGTTCGCGTGGATACACCAGGAAGGTTGGGTAAGTGAACTCCGGGGCCTGCGGTACCCGCTCAAACACACCGCTGTCCAGGTATGCCTGCACCACCCGCGTGCGGAAGTAACCGCTGCCACCCTGGTCGAGAATGAACTGCAAAGCCAACGGGCCGAGGTTGAAGCTTAACGCCGGGCGCGCGCAATCGGGCAGGGCGGCATCGTGCCGATGGCGGAAGGCCTCGCCCCAGTCGATGTAGATATACGGTTCGGGTTGGTCGACGCGGCGCACGCGGATCAGTTTCTCTTCCATCAACTGTTCCACCTGCAAGCCCGGCCCGTAGGTCGGCTGGTACACCAGCGCAGCGTCCAGAAGGCCCATCTCGACCTTGCGCAGCAGCGACTCGCCGTCGCTCACTTCGCTGCGTATGGCGTGGCTGGGCAGTTCACGGTGCAGGGCAGTGACCCAGTCAAGCAACATCGGGTTGCCCAGGCTGACTTCTGCCCCCACATGCAGCACTTGCTGGCAGCCTTCAGGCAGCGGCAGGTCGCGCCGCGCTGCTTCCCAGGTTTGCACCAGCTGGTTGGCATAACTGACAAAGGCCTCGCCGTCGCTCGTCAGGCTGGCACCGTTGCGGCTGCGCACGAACAGCTGGCAGCCCAATTGCTGCTCCAGGCGCTGCACCCGGGCGGTAATGGCCGTCTGTGACACGAACAGGCGTTCGGCGGCGGCGACCAGGCTGCCGCAACGCACGATTTCCAGAAAGGTTCGGGCCTGTTCGATGTCCATGGGCTGCTCGGTGGCTGAAGGGTGGCCTATTCTAGAGGCTTTGCACCGTTATGGGGCGCTTTAGCGTTGTCTGCAAATTTGCAGGTCGGTTGTGACTTTAGTCCCATGGTGGCGCCGTTGTAGCGGTCCATACTCAAGGTTCGCCCTTCAATAACAACAAGTACCGGGTTCCTTTCGCTATGAGCTATCAGCACAGCTACGCCCATTCCATTTCCGACCCTGCCGCATTCTGGGCGGAACAGGCCGCGCACCTGGCCTGGCACCGCAAGCCTGCCCTTATCCTTCAAGACAACGCCGACGGTACCCACCGCTGGTTCGCCGATGGCCGCCTGAACAGTTGCTACCTGGCCCTCGATCACCAGATCGAGCAGGGCCGTGGCGAGCAGCTGGCACTGATTTACGACTCGCCGGTGACGGGCGTGCAGCAGGCCTATACCTACAACCAGTTGCGCGACGAAGTGGCGCGCCTGGCCGGCTTGCTGCGCCAGCTAGGGGTAAACAAGGGCGATGGTGTGATCATCTACATGCCCATGGTGCCGCAGGCGGCCATGGCCATGCTGGCCTGCGCGCGCATTGGAGCGGTGCACTCGGTGGTGTTCGGTGGCTTTGCCGCCAACGAGCTGGCGCTGCGTATCGATGACGCCCGGCCGGCGCTGTTGCTCACGGCATCCTGCGGGCTGGAGTTCGACCGGGTAATTGCCTACAAGCCGCTGGTCGACCGTGCCCTGCAACTGGCCCGGCACCAGCCGCGCAATGTGCTGGTGCTGCAACGGCCGCAGGCACAAGCTGAACTGCAACCAGGCCGCGACCTGGACTGGCAGGCGGCCTTGGCCGGCGCCACGCCGGTCGCCCCGGTCGAACTGGATGCCGGTGACCCGCTGTACATCATGTACACCTCGGGCACCACCGGCAAACCCAAGGGTATCGTCCGGGAAAACGGCGGTAATGCTGTGGCGCTGTGCTATGCCATGCGCCATATCTATGGCATGCAGGCCGGCGATGTATGGTGGGGCATTTCCGACGTGGGCTGGGTGGTCGGCCATTCGCTGATCGTCTACGGGCCGTTGATGAGCGGCTGCACCACGGTGTTCTACGAAGGCAAGCCGATCCGCACCCCGGACGCCTCGGCCTACTGGCGGGTGGTGGAGCAATACAAAGTCAATGCGCTGTTCTGTGCGCCCACCGCCATGCGTGCCATCCGCAAGGAAGACCCGGAGGGCGAGCTGATCCGCAAGCACGATCTCAGCTCGCTGCGCCAGCTGTTCCTGGCGGGTGAGAAGCTCGACTCAAGCACCCATGAATGGCTGGAGCGGGTCAGTGGCAAACCGGTGCACGACCATTGGTGGCAGACCGAAACCGGCTGGCCGGTCACTGCGCCCTGCGTCGGGCTGGAGGGCAGCGCGGCCAAGCCGGGCTCAAGCAACCGGGCGGTACCGGGCTACCATGTGCGTGTCGTGGATGACGAAGGCCACTTGCTGGGGCCTAATCACCAAGGCTCGATTGTCATTGCCCTGCCGTTGCCGCCCGGGTGCAGCCAGACGCTATGGGGCGACCACGAGCGTTATTTGCAGGCCTACCTGCGCACCTATCCGGGTTACTACCACACAGGCGATGGCGGCTACCTGGACGATGATGGCTTTGTCTACATCATGGGGCGCACGGATGACGTGATCAACGTGTCCGGGCACCGCCTGTCCACCGGCGAAATGGAAGACCTGGTGGCCTGTCACCCGGCGGTGGCCGAGTGCGCGGTGATTGGTGTGCACGACGAGATCAAGGGGCAGGTGCCGCTGGCGCTCGTTGTGCTCAAGGACGGCGAGGGCATCAGCGAGGCGCAGTTGCTGGTGGACCTGGTGGGCAGCGTGCGCGAGGCAATCGGCCCGCTGGCCTGTTTCAACCGGGTTCGGCTGGTGAAGCGTTTGCCTAAAACGCGGTCGGGGAAGATCTTGCGGGCGGTGCTGCGCAAGATTGCCGACGGGCAGGACTACGTGCCGCCTTCGACCCTGGATGACCCGGCGGTGCTGGGGGAGATCGAGGGGGTGCTGGCGGATTTGCCCAGGGCGGGTTGATGCGCTGACTCTTCTGGCCTCTTCGCGGGGTTACCCGCGAAAAGGCCGTATCAGGCAATGGAGATCTGAGGGGCTATCTGATGCAGTTGCCCTAACCGGCTGCGGGTTCGCATCAGGTCGGCAAGCGGCCCGCCCAGGCTCTCTTCCAGCGGTCGCTTGCCAATCACCGTCACTTGGCGGTCCTGGTCATACAGCACATCCACCAGGTTGACGAAGCGCTGCTGGGCTGCCAGCGAACACTCCGCCAAGTCATCCAGCCCATCAATGATCCACTCATCATACTGCTGCGCCAGCACCAGGTAGTCGATCACCGCCGTGGCCTTTTCGCACAAGTCGTCAAACCCGAGCACCACCCGCCGGCCGTCGATGGCCAGTGCGCGTAGTGGGCGCTTGTTCACCTCCAGCATCACCGGCTGTTCGCGCGGCACGTTCAGCGCCTGGCGCTGCGCGGCATCGCCTGGCCACACATAATGGCCCTGGGTGAAACGCTGGTGCTCGCGGTTGGCCGGCAGGCTGCGAAAATCCGTATCGCCGCCTACCTCCAGCACTTGCATAGCGCTGTTGATCAGGCGGATCACGGGCAGGAAACGCTCGTGGTACAGCGGGTTGGGCAGCAAGCCCTCAGGGGCGTAATTGGAGGTCACCAGCAGGAACACGCCACGGGCGAACAAGGCGTTGAACAACCGGGTGAGCAGCATGGCATCGCCAATGTCATGCACATGGAACTCATCGAAGCACAGCACCCGGCAATTGCCCACCAGCTCATCGAGTGTGGCGCCCAGTGCATCGTCCAATGCCCGGTGGTGGTGCATGCCCTGGTGCAAGCGGGCAAAGAAGTCATGAAAGTGCAGGCGCAGTTTGGCTTCTACCGGCACCGCCTGGAAAAAGCCATCGAGCAGCCAGCTCTTGCCGCGTCCCACCGAGCCGTACAGGTAAAGGCTGCGTGCTTGCCCTTGTTCGAGCTGTGCCAGTTGTGTGGCCATGCACTGGATCACCCGTCGCTGGCCATCACTCAGCTGGTAACCCCGGCTGCGGGCTTTTTCCTCGAACCAGTCGAGCAGTTCACTGTTGTTGGCTTCGGCGCCACGCAGGCGTTGGCCAAGCTGGCGAAGTGGGGCGGGGATCCAGGCAGACAAATGCACAGCTCCTTGGGTGATGGCGGGGCAGCGTGCAGCTTGCCCGAGGGCGGCCATTTTGACTAATACGGAAAGTGGCCGGCAATGATCGCTTCATGCGATAGGTCTGGCATCAGCGCGGGCGAAAATGACTAACTCGCTGTTTTCTGGCAATTTTTTTCATCAGGGGGCTTCACAGATCAAAACTTTGTTGTTAAAGTGCCGCGCATTCCAAGACAACAACCCAGTTGTCACTCAGTTGGAATTGTCAGAGCAGCAAGCGCTGCATCCGATACAGGGGCGTCGCCAAGCGGTAAGGCAGCAGGTTTTGATCCTGCCATGCGTTGGTTCGAATCCAGCCGCCCCTGCCATTTTTCAGATTCAAACGTATATCACCCGGTGCCTGGAAAGATGAGCGCTGGGTTTTGTCGTTTTTGTCGTTTTAGCGCGATGTCTGTAGAGCGGCCTTGTGCCGCTCTCAACTAACCTGCAATCCCCAGCATTTCATTCAGCACCCTGGCCAGCTCATCCGCCTGCACGGGCTTCTGGATGACCACGCTGCGCGGTAATTCCAGGCCCTGCAACTCCGCATAACCGGTAAGAAACACCACCGGCAGGTGCGGGTAGCGGTCACGGGCCGCCAGCGCCAACTGCGCGCCGTTGAACTCGGGCATGGCGAAATCGGTAAGCAGCAGGTCGATTTCCCCATCCAGCAGGACCAGGGCCTGTTCGCCGCTGTGCGCCTGGCGCACCTGGTAGCCGTACTGGCGCAACACGTCGCCCAGCATGTCGCGCACCAGGTGGTCATCATCCACCAGCAGCACCGTACGGTTGCGGCCACTGTCGCTGACCGGCTGCCTGAGCAGCGGTACGGCCGGTTCGCTCATGGCCTGCTCCTTGACCGCCGGCAGATACACCGCCACTTGCGTGCCACGGCCAGGTACGGTGTCGATGCGCACGCCGCCCCCGGACTGTTTGGCAAAGCCGAACACCTGGGCCAGGCCAAGGCCGGAGCCCTTGCCGATGTCCTTGGTGGTAAAGAACGGCTCGAACACCTTGGCCAGCACGTCTTCGCTCATGCCGCAGCCGGTATCGCGGATGCTCAGCATCACGTATTCCCCAGGCTCCGGGTCTTCGGGGCGCTGTGGGCGGGTATCGATGCAGGTATTGTGAGTGGTCAGGGTCAGCTGGCCGCCATCGGGCATGGCATCGCGGGCATTGATCGCCAGGTTGAGGATGATCATTTCGGTCTGGGTAGGGTCGGTCAGGGCCTGCCACAGGGCCGGATCCAGGTCCAGGCGTACCGAGATGTTACCGCCCAAGGTGCGGCTTAGCAGTTCTTCCAGGCCGGCCAGGGTGCGATTGAGGTTCAGCGGCACGGGATCCAGGCGCTGACGGCGGGAAAACGCCAGCAGCTGTGAAGTCAGCTTGGCGCCACGCTCGCCGGCTTCGCGGATGTGCGTGAGGCGCGTGCGGGCTTTGTCCAGGTTGGCCTTGGCCAGGTCGCGCTCGAGAAAGCTGGCGCCGGTGAGGATTACCGTCAGCAGGTTGTTGAAGTCGTGGGCCACGCCTGCGGTCAACTGGCCGACCGCTTCCAGCCGTTGCATCTGCTGCAGCGCCGCCTCGATGCGTTCGCGCTCGTTGATCTGCTCGCGCAGTCGCGTGTTGGCTTCTGCCAGGCCAAGGGCGGCTTCGCGCTCGCTGGTAATGTCACGCGCCACCACGTACAGCAAGGTGTCCTCGGGCACCACCACCCACGACAGCCAGCGCTGCTGCCCACCGGCGTGCTGGATGCGCCCGACGAAGCGGGCACTGGTGCGGCCGTGGGCGAGGGCGGCCAGCTCGGTAAGCAACAGTTCCTGGTCGTGCTCGGGCAGCAGGTGCAGCAAGGAGGACTGGCTCAGGCGCTCGCGGGAGAAGCCCAGGCTGGCTTCCCAGGCGGGGTTGAGTGCGACTGGGGTCAGGTCCTTGTTGAGCACGGCCAGCAGGTCCTGCGACAGCTCCCAGGCGCGGTCGCGTTCACGGGTGCGGCGTTCCACCCGCTCGCCCAGCATCTCGTTGAGCTGGCGCAGCGCCTGGGTGGCCAGGCGCTGGGTGTGGATGTCCTGCAGTACGCCGGAAAAACGCACGCACTGGTCGTTGACGAACTGGCACTGGCCGCTGCTAAGCAACCAGCGTGGCTCCAGCCCGTTGGGTTGGGCAATACGGAACTCGACCCGGTAGTGGCCCCCGCTTTCCGGGCGCATGGCGTGCTCCACCGCCTCGCGCACCAGTGGCAGGTCGTCGGGGTAGATGCCGGCGTAGAACACGTCAAGGCTCATTTCGGTGCTGGTGGGCAGGCCGAACAGCGTCTTGCAGCGGTCGTCCCACAGCAGCAGGCCTTCTTGCGGGCGCAGGTCCCAGGTGCCCATGCCGGCGGCGTCGATGGCGATGCGGGCACGGGCTTCGACATCTGCCAGTGCCTCTTCGGCGCGGCGCCGGCGCTGGCGTTCCTGCACCTCGGTCAGGGCCCGGCGCACGGCCTTGGGCAGCAGCGGCAAGTTTTTCTTCAGCACATAGTCGGTGGCGCCGAGGCGGATCATTTCCACCGCGTGCTCTTCGCCATAGATGCCGGACAGGAAAATGAACGGTACGGCTGGCGCCAGGCGTTGGGCGATGGCCAGCACCTCGGTGCCGGACGAGCCTGGCAGCACGCAGTCGCACAGGATCAGGTCATAGTGGGCCTCACGCAGGGCATGTTCGACACCCCAATGGTCGAACACCAGCCGGTGCTGCACATTCAGCCCGCTGCGCTCCAGGCGCATCAGGGTCAGCTCGGCGTCCATCGAGCTGTCCTCGACCATCAGTATTTTCAACGGCGTTTGCTGCATCGTTGCGGCGGCCTCAGTTGCTACCGCGACGGTTCAGCCGCAGTGAGCCGGGTGGCGGTTCGTTGAGCACTGCCCAGAATACCCCGAGGTCGGAGATGGCGGCGACGAATTCCTTGAATTCCACCGGTTTGACCACATACGCGTTCACCCCCAACTCGTAGGCGCGCAGCAGGTCGGGCTCCTCCCGCGAGGAGGTCAGCATGACCGTGGGGATGCTGCGCAGTTCAGGTGTGGTACGAACTGCCTTGAGCACTTCAAGGCCATCGACCTTGGGCAGTTTCAGGTCCAGTAGCAGCACGGCAGGGTTGCCGTCGTCGCGATCGGCATAGACATTGCGGCGCAGCAGGTAGTCCAGGGCATCGGCGCCGTCGCGCAGCACGATGACTTCGTTGGCCAACTGGCTACGCTCCAGGGCCAGCAGCGTCAGCTCCAGGTCCCTTGGGTTGTCTTCGACCAGCAGGATGGGTTTGAGCATGGTGATAGTGGTGCCTCAGGTGGATGCGGGGTGGTGTGGCAGGGTGAAGTGGAAGCTGGCACCCTGGTCGATCTGGCCAGTGGCCCAGACCCGGCCGTCATGGCGCTCGATGATACGACGTACGCTGGCCAGGCCAATCCCGGTGCCTTCGAAGTCCTCCATGCGGTGCAGGCGCTGGAACACCCCGAACAGCTTGTTGGCGTAGGCCATGTCGAAGCCTACGCCATTATCGACGATGATGATTTCGGTTTCGTCAGGGTGCTGTACCGCGCGGATGCCAATGTGCGCGGGGTTACGGCCACGCGTGTACTTGATGGCATTGGCGATCAGGTTGTGCAAGGCCATGTTGATGAATGCCGGATCGCCGATCACCTTGGGCAGTTCAGCAATGTCCCAAACGATTGCGCGGCCTTCGTAATCCGGTGCCAGCTCGCTGCGAATCGCATCGACCAGCGTGTTGAGGTCGACGTCGGACAGGCGCAAGGCCGAGCGGCCCATTTGCGAGAAGTTGAGCAGGTTGTCCACCAGGCTGCCGGCGAAGTGCGCTGCTTCTCCGATATGCTGAAGGTAGCGCTTGCCGCGTTCGCTCAGACCCTGGCCTTCGATTTCGCCGAGCAGTTCGGTGTAGCCGGCAATGTGCCGCAAGGGGGCGCGCAGGTCGTGGGACACGCTGTATGAAAATGCTTCAAGCTCTTTGTTCGAACGGCGCAGCTCGCCTGCCAGTTGCGCCAGCTCTTCGGCCTTGCGCAACACAATGCCCAGCACCGCGCTGCGCAACTCCATCACGCCCTCGATCACCAGCGGGTCCCAGGGCTCGCAGTAGTCGCGCAGTTCTTCCTGCCAGCGTTCGAAACTGTGCCGCGGGTCGAGGTTGCCCTGCGGCCCGGCCTGCTTGGTCGGCTGGCCAGCCCAGTTCACCGTGCGCACCTGCTCGGGGCGAAACCACAGCAGGTAGTGCGAGTGGATCTGCGAGATGGCCACCGCCAGCACACCGCCCGCATGGGCGGCCAGCTCGGGCAGGTCGGTGATGTCACGGCGCAGGTTGTCACTGTGGAACACGGTGTCTGCACCGCGCTGGCCAAGCCAGTGTACCAGCGCGGTCACCTGGGCTTCGGGCGGGGTCTTGCCGATCAGGTCGCAGCGTTCGGCCGAGATCACGGCGGCACCCTGCGCATCGGCAAAGGCCAGTAGCACATGGGGCAGGTCGCGCAGGCCGTCGCTGACGCTGTCATGGTCGGCCATGGACGAGATCATGCGCACGATGTGTTGGCGCAGCGCCAGCAGCTTGCGTGTGCTGGCATGCGCCTCGCGGGACTCGATCTGCAGCGACAGCACGCTGGCCAGCAGCTCGCTGGCCGTGCGGGTACGCAGGTCCACTGCGCGCGGCTGCTCATGGTGGCAGGACACCAGCCCCCACAGTTCACCGTCGACCACGATCGACAACGACATCGACGCCAGCGTGCCCATGTTGCGCATGTATTGCAGGTGCACCGGTGACACGCTGCGCAGCGTGGCAAAACTCATGTCCAGTGCCTTGCCGGTACGCGGGTTGGTGGCCGGGTGCAGGGGCGAGGGTTGGTAGTTGGCATCTTCGATCACGCGGATGCGGTTCATCCGGTACAGCTCGCGCGCCTGGCGCGGGATGTCTGCAGCCGGGAAGCATAGGCCCAGGTAACGGGGGTAGCCCGGGTCGGCCACCTCGGCCAGCACCTGGCCGTTGCCATCGGCATCGAAACGGTACGCCTTGACCCGGCCAAAACCGGTGATGCGCTTGAGTTGCAGCACCGTTTGCTGCAGCAGGTCTTCAAGGCTGCTGGCCAGCTGAAGGCTGCCAACGAAGCTGCGCACCAGTGGGTAGTAGTCGCCTTGCCCGACCAGGTCCGGTGGCAGGCGTGGGGGTTCGAGCTCGGCCACCAGCACGTCGTCGTGACAGTGCACCAGCAGGTGCAACGGGGTGCTGAACGGCGCGCCTTGGCGCAAGCGCACGTCGCCTATGTGAAAAGGGAAGATTTCATCGTCGGGTATGCGCGCGAGCTGCGCGCGTAGGTCAAAACCGTCGCCGACCAGGTGGGTGAATTGGCAACCGATCAGTTCCCGGGCCGGCAAACCCAGCCACTGTTCGACATTTTCACTGGCCTGCAGCACGCACAGGTCGGTGGCATCCAGCACCAGCAAGAAACCGTGGGGCTGGATGCTGCTCGGCACGTGGATCGGTTCCCGGGCACAGCGTTCCATGGCTTCTTCCAGCGTGTTGTCTGCAGTCATCAGTGAAAACGCTCCTGTCTTGTCCGTCCCTGTATGGCACAGGATAAGGTGTGACACCCTAACAGAATATCAGCAGTTTTACCGGCCTCTGGCCATTGGAGGCATTGGGTAGCGAGGGGTTCTACGCGGGGCTGGTTTTTTTTGACGGGGCGGTATCGCTTTATCGCTAATACAAAAAAATGGCTTGATGCCACCACGGTCGCGCTGCCTCGCTGCTACGCTCAATTCAGGACGTAACGACAAGGATAACAAGGTGACGGAGCGCTTGGTGGCCGTGCTGTTGGGCCTGTTGTTCAGCGGCAGTACCGTGGCAGCGGATTTTCTCGTGGAAGTGCGGGTGCTGGTGCAGCGTGGCTGCATGCTGGTTACCCAGGCACGCGATGCGGGAGCCCAGGCCCTGGGGCGAATAGACCTAGGGGTAACAGCGCGCCTGGACGGCCCGGACGCACCGCTCAGTGGCGTATTGCTGAGCCAGCGCCCGCCGCGCCTGGAGTGCAACCCCGACACCCCTTACCAGATACGCGTCGATGGCGGCCAGCATGGCGGCGTTGGCGAGTTGCGCTACCTCGCCAGCAGCGACCGTTCGGCCCGGCCCATTCCCTACCGCGTTTACCGCGACGCGGCTTGGCGCGAGCCGCTGGTAGTCGGCGTGGCTCAATCGGCGAGGGTGCCCAGTAGTGGTTCGGCCGAACTGCCGTTGTACGCGCGCATCGACAAGCTGGCCTGGGTACCGAGCGCAGGCGCGTATGCCGACCTGCTCAAAGTCACGGTCACCTGGTAGGGACGCCGCCATGCACAAGGACGCCATGCCATGAACCGTACTTCCATCCTGTTACTCACCCTTGGGCCATTGCTGGTAACTGGCGGTGCGGCGCACGGCAGCACCACCGGTTTCATCCAGGCGCGGCTGGTGATCAGCGCGGCCTGCCAGATCAGCAGCAACGACACTCAACCGGCCGTACTGGGTAACCCGGGTCTGCTGGATTTCGGTGAACGTGGCCCGAACTGGGACCAGCCGCTGCGCAGCCGGGTTGACGAAGCAAGCGGCGAGGGCAGCCTGCAGATCAGTTGCACGCCTGAGGTACGGGCGTTCAACGTGCGGATCAACGGTGGCCTGAATGGCGACGACGGCATTCGCCGACTGAGCAACGGCCGTGAACTGATTCCTTATCAACTGGCGGTCGACCCGGGTGGCAACAGCCGCTACGCCATCGGCCAGGCACGCGCCTTCACCATCAACAGCACCCGGCAGATCCCGATTCCCATCTACGGAGTGGTAGTGGCGCAACGTCGCGCGCTGCCGGCCGGGCTGTACCGCGACACCCTCAGAGTGACCCTGGACTGGTAACTACGCAAGGAGACTCCGATGCGAACGAACCTCTCACGCTGCATGCTTGCAGGCCTTTGCCTCGCGCTGGCCTCCCAGGCCCAGGCGGCGACGGTAACCGGGAATATCACCTCGACGCTGACCTTGATTGCCGCGTGCCAGGTCAACGGTAGTTCGGGTACATCGGGGCTTAACTTCGGTGCCTTGAACTTTGGCACCCAGGATGCCCTGTTCACTACCGCAAATGCCCAGGTACTGGGGGGCGGGGGCGGCGCCATGAGCATTCTGTGCTCGGCCGGTACGGTGCCGGTGGTCAAGGTACGTGCGGGCCTGCACGACGGCCAGTCGAGCGGTGGCACGCGTGCCCTCGCTGACGGCGCTGGCAACTTTGTACCTTACGACCTGTATACCGACTCGGGGCGTACAACGTTGCTGGCAATCGACGGCACCATCACCCTGCCCACCAGTACGGGTGTGGCCCAGACCGTCAACCTGTACGGCAAGGCCGTGGGCAAGGCGGGTTTGCCAGCTGGGGTGTACAGCGACACGATTTCGGTTGAGCTGTCGTTCTGAACCATGCGCCGCTGGTTGACGTGGGGCCTTACGGGCACCGGTTTGCTCCTGGCTACACCGTTGAGCGCGGTGACTACCAGCACCTTCACCGTGACGGCACAGATTGTTGCCGGTTGCCTGGTGGTGGGGGGCGTCACCAGTTATGGAACGCTGGACTATGGTACGCAGTCTGCGTTGTCCACCAGCACCCTGAGCACCTCGCTGGGTGGCACCACGGTCACGTTCCAGTGCACCCCCGGCGTTGCCATGAACATGAGCGTGGATGGTGGGCAGAACAGTGCGAGTGGCACGCGCAACCTCAAGCGCACGAGCGGCACGCAGCTGCTGGCCTACCAGCTTTACCGGGACGCGGCCTACAGCCAGACGTTGGGCATCGGCACGAGTGTGGCCGTGAGCTATTCCGACCCGACAGCGATCAAACTGCCGGTTTACGGGCGGGTTCAGCTGAGCGGCACGCTGCCAGCGGGGACCTACACCGATGTGGTGCAAGTGACGGTGACCTGGTGAGTGCCAGCGCCACCAACGACACGTGTCTAAGGAGAGTTGCATGCGGCAAGGCGCGAAGTGGGCGCATGGATTGATCGGGTTATCGTGGCTGGCGAGCCTGCCAGCCGGAGCGGCGACTTCGGTGCTGATCTGGCCGATCGACCCGGTGTTGGAGGCTGATCAGAAGGCCGGTGCCCTGTGGCTTGAAAACCGCGGCACGGCGCCGGCCAACCTGCAGGTACGGGTATTCGCCTGGCGCCAGGGCGATTATCAGGAACAGTTCCAGGCGCAGCGTGAAATCATCGGCAGCCCGCCGGTGGCCAACATCGCCCCTGGGCAAAAGCAGCTCATCCGCCTTACCCGCACCGGCCCGTCACCGGCCGGTCAGGAGCAGGCCTACCGCATCATCATCGACGAAATCCCGCCCGCCATTGCTGTGGACAAGGCCGAGCCAGGCGCCACTGCGGCAATTCGCCTGCAGATGCGCTATTCGGTGCCTCTGTTCGTCTACGGCGAAGGCCTGTGGGGCAAGGCCGACACCGAGGGCAGGCGCAATGCCGAGGGCGTTGGCAAGCCGCAACTCACCTGGCGCCCGGTGACCGTGCAGGGCAAGCCCTACGTTGAGCTGCGCAACACAGGCCCGGTGCATGCGCGCCTGACCGATGTGGTGGTGCAGCAAGGCAGCCAGAGCAAACCGTTGGCCGAGGGCTTGCTGGGCTATGTGCTGCCGGGTGCCAGCATGCGTTGGCCGGCACCCGTGGCGCCCGGCAGCACCAGCGTGCTCAAGGGCCGGGTCAACGGCCAAGGCTCGGCGGACGCCATCCGCCAAGGCCAATGAGCCAGCAACCGAATGCAGTGCAGGGGCCAGGGAGGACCCGGCAATGGTTGGAAACCGTGTGTGAAATGGCTGACGGCGACGACGCGCCGCTGGTGCCTGGGGCTGGCCATGGCTGGCCCCTGCCTGGCGCTGGCCGACGACCTGCCCCCGCCGCCTACGGAGATGTCCGCCACCGCCGATGCCACGCTGTACCTCGACCTGCTGGTAAACCAGATGCCCAGGGCTGAACTGGTGCCGGTGCAGCAGCGGGCCGGGCAGTTGTACCTGGACAGCGAGGTGTTGCGCGCGGCCGGTATTTCGCTGCCGGGCAACCCCCAGGGCGAAGTGGCACTGGAAGGCATCGCAGGGTTGCACACCGACTACGACAGCCAGAACCAGCGCTTGCTGCTGCAGGTGCCGCCGGCCTGGCTGCCCGATCAACAGGTCGGCGACCACAACCTGTACCCGGCCAGTGATGCCCGCAGCAGCTTCGGCGCCTTGTTCAACTACGACCTGTACCTGAACGACACCGATGATGGCGGTACCTACCTGGCCGCCTGGAACGAGCTGCGCCTGTTCGACAGTTGGGGCACGTTTTCAAGCACCGGGCAGTGGCGCCAGTCGTTCAATGGCGCACAGGCGGATGCAACACGCCAGGGGTTCATGCGTTACGACACCACTTGGCGCCTTACCGACGAGCAGCGCCTGCTCACGTATGAAATGGGTGATTTTGTTACCGGTGCCTTGCCCTGGAGCAGTTCGGTACGGGTAGGGGGGCTTCAGTTGTCGCGTGATTTCGGTGCACGCCCCGACCTGGTGACGTACCCGTTACCGGCATTCGCGGGTGAAGCGGCGGTTCCGACGTCGCTGGACCTGTTCATCAATGGCTACAAGTCCAGCACCACCGAGTTGCAACCGGGTCCATACACCTTGACCAATGTCCCCTTCATCAATGGCGCGGGGGAAGCGGTGGTGGTCACTACTGATTCTTTGGGACGGCAGGTGTCGACCACTTTGCCGTTTTACGTCACCAGTAGCCTGCTGCAAAAAGGGCTGTCGGACTATTCGATGGCGGCAGGTAGCTTGCGACGTGATTACGCCGTGCGCGATTTTGCTTATGGCCCAGGCGTGGCTTCGGGCAGCCTGCGCTACGGGCTCAGCGACACCTTCACTTTGGAAACCCATGCCGAAACCTCCGAATCGCTGATGCTGGGCGGCCTGGGCGGCAACATGCGGCTGGGCAACTACGGGGTGCTCAACGCTGCCTTGGCGCAAAGCCGCTTCGACGGCGAGAAAGGCCACCAGGTCGCCTTGGGTTACCAGTACAACAGCCAGCGCATCGGCTTCAGCTACCAGCGCCTGCAACGCCATGGCGATTATGCCGACCTGACGCGGGTCGATTCCCCGGACATGCAACTGAGCAAAAGCAGCGAGCAGGTCACCCTGAGCCTCAACCTGAACGAGTACGGCAGCATAGGTGCCGGCTATTTCGATGTGCGCGCCGGTGACGGCACGCGAACCCGTCTGATCAACCTGAGTTACAGCAAACCGTTGTGGGGCAGCAGCAGCGTGTACCTGTCGGCTAACCGCGAAGTGGGTGATAGCCAGTGGGCGGTGCAGGCGCAGCTGGTGATCCCGTTCGACCTGCACGGCACCCTGGCGTTGAGTATGGAGCGGAGCAAGGAAGGCGAGCGCCTGCAACGGGTCAACTACAGCCATGCGGTACCGGCCGGCGTCGGCGTTGGCTATAACCTCGGTTACGCCGCAGGCAGTGACCGCGATGCCTACCGCCAGGCTGACGTTACCTGGCGGCTGCAATCGGTGCAGTTGCAGGCCGGGGTGTATGGCAGCAGCGGCGAGATGACCCGCTGGGCCGACGCCAGTGGCTCGCTGGTGTGGATGGATGCGGGCGTTTTCGCCGCCAACCGCATTGACGATGCGTTTGTGGTAGTGAGTACTACAGGTTATGCCGATGTACCGGTACGCTACGAGAACCAGGAAATCGGCCGTACCGATTCCAAAGGTCATTTGCTTGTGCCATACAGCAGCGGGTACTACCGCGGCAAGTACGAAATCGACCCCATGGACCTGCCACCGGACGTGCTTGCTGCTGAGGTTGAACAGCGCGTGGCGGTGCGCCGGGGCAGCGGTTATTTGCTGGAGTTCCCGCTCAAGCGTGTGATGGCGGCCAGCGTCGAGCTGGTGGACGGCAACCAGCAGGTGCTCAAGCTGGGCAGCCGGGTCACCCACGAGCAAAGTGGCAGCCAGGCCGTGGTGGGTTGGGACGGATTGGTATACCTGGAGAACCTGTCGGAGCACAACCGCCTGCAGGTGCAGATCGAAGGGGGCGGGCAGTGCCAGGTGGCCTTCGACCTGCCCGAAGCACAAGGCTCGATACCCTTGATTGGCCCGTTGGTGTGCCGATGAGTGGCTGGCTGCGTGTCCTGTGGGCGAGCGTGCTGCTGTTGCCAGCGGGTACCTCCTGGGCCCTTTGCTCGTCGGTAGCAACGTTGCCAGCAGCGTTTGGCAGTCTGAATTCAACGCAGGTTCGCACCACGGTGCAGACTGCGTCGACCCTGAACTCCGGTTTGCAGTGCACAGGTTCATTACTGACCTTGCTCAGCAGCAGTGATCATTTCTACGCGACGATAACGCCTGCCTCGGGCGGGTTGGTCGGCCCTACAGGCGATGTCATTCCTTATACCCTGTACGCGAACAACACGACCAGTTACCCGATCACCCGGGGGGTGGCCTACGACTTTGCCCGCAACGGTATTATCGACCTGTTGGGGTTGCTCGGGGGCACTACACCCAAGGCAGTGCCGATCTACATGCGCACGCAGATCGGTAGCAACGTTGCAGCAGGGTTGTATCAGGAAAACCTGACCGTGGCCTGGAGCTGGGATTACTGTTCGGGGATTGGCGCGCTTGGAATATGCCTGGGGCGTGACGTTGGTTCGGGCACCAAGACCTTGAACGTGAGCCTGACCGTGACCAACGATTGCCAGATTACCACCCCCGACATCAGCTTCAGCAGCGCGCCGGTGGTCGCAGGGTTCGGTACGGTGAGCCAGAGCCTCAACGTGTCGTGCACCAAGGGCAGCAACTACACCGTGGGGCTGGACGACGGGCAGAACGTCTCCGGTGGCCGGCGGCGAATGAAGTCATCGGCCAACAACTACCTGGCCTACGACATTTTCAAGAGTGCCGGGACGGTGCGCTGGGGCTCATCGGGGGCGGCACGACGTGCCAGTACCGATGCAGACGTCAACCCCGGGGCGGGTACCGGTATCGGCAGCCAGGTGTTCAACTATAACGCCAAGGTCTACACGGACCAGGCTACGCCGCCAGCGGCGACCTATTCCGACAGTGTGATACTGGATGTGCAGTTCTGAGCCCAGACCTCTGTAGGGCTTACCGGCCTCATCGCCGGCGAGCCAGCTCCCACGGTACTGCACATGGCTCAGGTATAGCGCGGTCGAGGTGGGAGCCGGCTTGCCGGAGATGAGGCCATGATGGTCAACGCAAATCGTCAACCATTTTCGCCAATGTCTCCAGGACCGCCCCGGCCAGTGCCTTCGACCGCGCCCCCGACCACCCGGTAACCGCATCGGGCGCGTCGTCATGGTCCTTGAACGGCATCTCCAGGGTCAGTGACAGGCAGTCATGCGCCATGCCCACCGCGTTGCAGGCCAGCGTGGTATTGGCCTGCCCCGGCTCGTCACGGGTGTAGCCATGCACGGTCTGGAAGTCCCGGGTCAGGCTGCACAAGGTGCTGCGGAACTGCTCCTCGAGCGTTGCCAGGCGTGGCGTGTAGCCCGGGTTGCCCTCACAGGCGGCGGTGAATACGTGGGGGATCTCTTCATCGCCGTGTACATCGACAAAGGCGTCCACCCCGTACTGCTTCATCTGCGCTTGGGCAAAGAACACCTCCGGGGTCAGCTCGACGCTGGCGTCCTGCCAGGCGCGGTTGAGGTCCTTGCCCTTGAAATTGGTACGCAGGTGGCCGAGGAAGGCGCCGTCCGGGTTCATGTTGGGGATCAGGTAGAGGTCGGCCTTGGCCAGCAACTGCTGGATTACCGTATCGTTGGCCTGCAGGCGATCGATTACCCCTTCCATGAACCATTCGGCCATATGCTCGCCCGGGTGCTGTTGGGCAATCAGCCACAGCTTGCGCTTGCCAGTGGCGCCATCACCGGCGCGCAGCAGCGGGATGTCGCGGCCCTGTACGCTTCTGCCGCTGGCCAGCAACTCGATCCCTGGCAACTGGCGAGCACGTTCGATCAGCTGGTTGTGACGGGCGCGCGGGTAGGGCTCGAAGTAGGCGAACCAGATCTGCTGGTGCTCTGCTTTCACTTCGAACGACAGCGCCGTGCCGTCGAACTGACTGGGTACGCGGAACCAGGTGTTCTGGTCGTAGCTGGCCACTGCGTTGTAGCCGCTCCAGGCATTTTTGTACGAGGAGCCCGATGCGTTGTCGAGGCTGAAGCGATGGACCTGGCCCGGGGTCAGCCCACTGACCTTGAAGTGGAACCACTGGTAGTGGCCGCTGTGGGTGTCGGGGCGGATGGCCAGGTGCACCTGGGCCGGGTTGCTGGCGTCCAGCACCTGAATGTTGCCGGAATCGAAAGCGCAGTCGATCTGCACGGGGGACAGCGTCACGGTCATGGGCCGGGCTCCTTATCGGGCGTTGTTGTAGGGGTACTGTACACGGCTTGGCCCGGTCGACGCCAAAATCGCACCGGCCTGAAGGTTATTTGAAGAACTGGCTCGGTGTGGTGCCGAACTGGCGCTTGAACATGCTGGCGAAGGCACTGGGGCTGTCATACCCCAGCGCCCCCGCCACATCGATGATCCGCTCGCCCTGTGCGATCCGCTCAAGTGCCTGCATCAGCCGCGCCTGCTGGCGCCACTGGCCAAAAGTCATGCCGGTTTCCTTGCGGAACAGGCGCTGGATGGTCTTTTCATCTACGCCCAGTTGCAAGGCCCAGTCAGCCACGGTGGCGTTGTCATCAGGCCTTTCGTGCAAGGCCGAGCAGATGGCCTTCAAGCGGCTGTCGCTGGGTTGCGACAGCTTCAGCGGCAAGGTTGGCAGTACGCAGATTTCGTCGAGGATCAAGCGCATTACCCGGGCCTCACGCGAGTCCTCGGCAAAGGGGGCGGTAAAGCTCACCGACGCTTTGATCAGTTCGCTGAGCAGCGGCGAGATGCTGATGGCCTTGCTCTGCCGGGGCAGGCCCGCGGCTGCGTCGGTGCGCACGAACACACTGCGCATCTTCACGTCGCCAACACAGCGGATGGCGTGCACCTGGCCGCAGGGCATCCACACACCGCGGCTGGGCGGCACGGTCCAGCATTCGTTACCGGACTCGACGATCATCAAGCCTTTGATGGCGTAGATCAGTTGATGCTTGGCATGCCGGTGGGGTTCGATGAACCAGTCCGTAGGGTAGTCGGTCGCGCGGCTCCCCACTTCCCAGGTCCATTCATCGACCTCCACCAGCAATTCGCGCTGCGGCTTTACCATCGTGACCTCGTGTAGATGCAGCCAGGCAGCGCCGACTTTAGCAGCAACGGTTCGGCCGGGCCTGCGAGCGGGTGGCCGGCAGCAGCGCGGTGGCCAGCCCGAGCAGCGGCAGGAACGCGATGGCCTGGTACACCCACTCGATGCCATGCCGGTCGGCGAGTTCGCCCAGGCCGGCGGCGCCGATGCCGCTGATGCCGAACATCAGCCCGAACATCACCCCGGAGACCATGCCGACCCGCCCTGGCACCGCCTCTTGGGCATACACCACCAGGGCCGCGAAGGCCGAGGACATCACCAGGCCAATGGCCACGGCCAGTACCGCTGTCCAGGCCAGGTTGGCATGGGGCAGGGCCAGGGCGAAAGGGGCGACGCCAAGGAACGAGACCCAGATCACCGCCTTGCGCCCGATGCGGTCACCCACCGGGCCGCCGGCAAAGGTCCCCAGCGCCACGGCTGCGAGGAACACGAACAGGTACAGCTGGCTGTGTTGCACGCTCAGGCCGAAATGCTCGATCAGGTAGAAGGTGAAGTAGTTGGTGAACGAGGCGATGTAAACGAACTTGGCGAACATCAGCACGGCTACCACGACCACTGCGCGCCACATGGCACCCCGCGACAACCCGGGCGCCTGCTGACCGGCGAAGGTCTTGAGCCGGGCCTGGCCGTGGCGCACGCTCCAGCCTGTTACCCGCAACAGCACCCATACTGCCAGTGCAGCCGCCAGCATGAACCAGGCAATGGCCGGCTGGCCGTGCGGAATGACGATCGCGGCGGTGAGCAGCGGGCCGAGGGCCGAGCCGGTATTGCCGCCAACCTGGAAGGTGGATTGCGCGGTGCCGAAGCGCCCGCCGGAGGCCATCCTGGCCACCCGCGAGGCTTCGGGGTGGAAGGTCGCCGAACCCACGCCAACCACTGCGGCGGCCAACAACAGCATTTCATAGCTGCCGGCAAAGGCGAGCAGGGCGATGCCCACCAGCGTCACCAGCATGCCGGCGGGCAGCAGGAAAGGTTGTGGATATTTGTCGGTGAACAGGCCGACCCAGGGCTGCAGCAGGGAGGCGGTCACTTGGTAGACCAGGGCGATCCAGCCGATCTGGGCAAAGCTCAGCGCAAAATCGCTTTTCAGCATGGGGTAGATCGATGGCAGCACCGCCTGGATCAGGTCGTTGAGCAGGTGGGCGAATGCAGCAGCACCGACGATGCGGACCACAAAGCCCTGAGGCTGGTCGGCAGGCGTGGTCGAGGCTACGGAGGCAGCGGAGGTTGTCATGGGCAAGGTTCTTCTGCGGCAAGGGAGCAAGGCATTGCCGCAGCAGGGTAGCCAGTGCCCGGGTTGCCTGTCTCACGCCGAACAGGCAGCCACTGCCGCGTTTCGGGCATCCGTGCCCGCAAAGCCCTTTTAGCGTTCGTGCCTGGCCATCCAGCGCAGCAATGCCGCAATCGGTATGCTGCGGTGAGCCTCGTGTCGGTAGGGCTTACCTTCGGCGCTGAAGCGCTCTCGATACCGGCTAATGACCAGGCTACGGCCATCAGCCGATAGCCGCGCCTCCAGTTCATGCAGCAACAGGGGTTGCCGGGCGGCACCTTCCAGGCGCCTGAACAGCAGCATGGCCGCCTGGGCATCATTCATGGCCGGTTGCCTCCGGGCAATGGGCTTGCGACTTTCCAGGTCTGCCTGCCTTGCCTTCTGCCACCCGGTTGCTGCGCTGCTGGGCGGTGTAGTCGCGCATTGCCAGGTAGTAATCGGGCCAGGTGTGCAGCAGATCGGTCAACGGCATGGTGGCGGCGCGCCCATCCACGATGTGCCCGGCAGTGGCCACGGTCGAGAGGGTGGCAACCGTGTCGCTGTTATCGCCGAGCGGGTCCACGGCCATGCTCAATACCTTGCCGGTAGCGTCGCGCACGTTGTGCGTACCCAGTAATGGCAGCTCGACGATGGGGCCATTGGCGATGCCCCAGACGCCGAAAGTCTGGCCAAAGTCTGAGCGGTGTTGGCTCAGCCCCATCTTCCCGGACACATCGACCAGGCCCGCCACACCCAGGGTGGTGTTGAAGATGAAGCGTGAAAGGCTGGTCATGGCCCGTTCGCCGTTGCCCTGCAGCAGGTCGTTGACGAACACCTTGGGCTCGCCGAAGTTGTTGGCAAAGTTGTGCACGCCCTGCCGGGCAAAACCAGGCAGCGCGGTGTAGCTGCGGGCGATGGGGGTCAGCAGGTAGTCATCGACCGTGCGGTTGAAGGCAAATACTGCGCGGTTGGCGGGTTCCGCCGGATCGCTGACTTGATAGGCCACAGGGCCGCAGGACGAGGCGGCAGGTGCGCGCTGGCTGCAGCCTCCGGCTGCAAGCAGCGACAGTGCCAGCGCAGCAGAGCGCGCCGAACGGGAGACGGATGATGAGCGGGACATAGGCACATTCCTGGCAAGAACTGGCGGCGATGCTGCCCGGCTTTTTTTGCCTGGTAATGTCTGGATTGTCTCGGCCCGGACACTTTGTTACCGGGTTGAAATATATGACGGCCGCAGGGTGATGGCCTTAAAGTACCGCTTGGTTACCTTGTTCGTGGTGCTTTTTCGTGAGCCATTTGCTGATCGTCGACGATGATGTCGAGGTGCTCGACCTGTTACAGAAGTTTCTTCGCCAGCATGGCTACGAGGTAGACGTCGCCTGCGATGGCAAAGCGCTCTGGCAGGCGATCGAGCGGCGCGTTCCAGACCTGGTCATCCTCGACGTGATGCTGCCCGGTGACAGTGGCCTGGTGCTGTGCCAGCGCCTGTTGGCCGAACACAAGGTGGCAGTGATCATGCTGACCGCCATGGGCGAGCTGAGCGACCGTGTGGTGGGCCTGGAACTGGGGGCAGACGACTACCTGACCAAGCCGTTCGCTGCCCGTGAACTGCTGGCGCGGGTCAGGGCCGTGTTGCGCAGGGCCGGTGAGGGGGCTGCTGGCGCTGTTGTCGCTACGAGCCACCCCTCGGTGCTTGAGTTCGCCGGCTGGCAGCTGGACGTGGTGCGGCGCGAGTTGCGCTCGCCGGATAACGTCATGATCCCGTTGTCCAATGGTGAATTCGAGCTGTTGCTGGTGTTTGCCGAGCATCCACGTCGGGTGCTTAGCCGCCAGCAGTTGCTGGACCTGGCCCGTGGTGAAGCCTACGATGCCTACGACCGCAGCGTTGATGTACAGGTGAGCAGGTTGCGCCGCAAGCTTGAAGCCGACAATGGCAGTGAGCCGTTGATTCGCACCCTGCGTAATGCCGGCTACCTGTTCACGCCCACGGTCGCCAGGCGATGAAGCTGTTCACCCGGCTGCGACAGGCCCTGCCGCAGCCAAGAATCACCATTGCCCGCTGGATTGCGCTGACCACTTTGACGGCGATGCTGTTCCTGTTGCTGCTCAAGGGGCTGTTCAGCCTGCTGTTGAGTGTGTGGGCGCAACCACCGCTGCTGGAAAGCGGGGTGATCGAGAAAGTGGCAGCGGTGACCCGCATCCTCGATGCGGCGCCTGTGTTGCAACGCAGCAACATTGCGGGCGCGGCGGGTGATGGCACCTATTCGGTACGCTGGTTGCAGCGCCATGACGAAGCCGGTGTGCCCATGCTGGTCGATGCCGAGTACCGCCAGGGCACGCCTATCCTGCGTGCCTTGCTCAAGCGCCCGGATGCCAGGGTCGAGGCATTCGAGCCTTCCGACATGCCGGAATACGCCCCTGAACGCGGCTATGCCCTGATGATCGAGCTGAGCGACAAGTCCTGGGTGCTGTTTCGCGCTACCAGCCGTAGCTGGGGCCTGGATGAACTGCCGCGTAACCTGATCATCCTCGCCTTGATGCTGGCTTCCAGCCTTGTTGTGGCGTTGTTGGCCACACGCTACCTGGCCAAGCCCCTGGAGCGCTTTGCCGAAGGTGCGCGGCGCTTTGGCAAGGACTTCAACGCGCCCCCCATCCCGGTGGTCGGCCCGCACGACCTGCGCCAGGCCATCCTGGCCTTCAATGCCACCCAGGCTCAGCTCAAGCATTACCTGAACGACCGCACGCAGATGCTCGCGGCCATCTCCCACGACCTGCGCGCACCACTGACGCGCATGCGCTTGCGCGCTGAGTTCATCGACGATGCCCAGTTGCAGGCCAAGTTGTTTCAGGACGTTGACGAGATGCAGGCGATGGTCGATGCCGCGCTGGCGTTTTTCCGTGATGACGCGCGGCTTGAACCCACCACCGTGTTCGACCTGGGCGAGCTGCTGCTGACCGTGGTGGACGACTTCAAGGATGCGGGCGTGGAGGTTGGCCTCAGCGGGCCGCGCCGCTGTGTTTACACCGGGCGGCCCGTGGGCATCAAGCGGGTGTTGGTCAACCTGATCGACAATGCCGCGAAGTACGGTTGCGAACCAACGGTGGTGTTGGTGGTAACTGCCAGGCAGATAGAAATTACCGTGCAGGATCGCGGGCCGGGTATCGCGCCGGAACTGCAGGAGCAAGTATTCGTGCCGTTTTACCGTATTGAAGGCTCACGTAACCGCGACACTGGCGGTGTGGGGCTGGGCCTGCCCGCCGCACGGGCCATCGTGCTGGAACAAGGTGGCAGCTTGACATTGAGCAACCGCCTCGACGGCGGTTTGCAAGCCAAAGTCACGCTGCCAGTGGGTTGATCAAAGCCCCAGTTCGCTGAGCCCGGGGTGATCGTCCGGGCGCCGGCCCAGCGGCCAGTGGAACTTGCGCTCGGCCTCGCTGATTGGGTGTTCGTTGATGCTCGAATGACGGTTCTGCATCAGTCCGTCGTCGGCAAACTCCCAGTTCTCGTTGCCGTAGGCGCGGAACCACTGGCCGCTGTCGTCGTGGTATTCGTAGGCGTAGCGCACGGCAATGCGGTTGCCGGTGAAGGCCCACAGTTCCTTGATCAGGCGGTATTCCAGTTCGTGGTGCCATTTACGGGTCAGAAACGCTTCGACCTCGGCACGGCCACGGGGGAACTCGACGCGGTTGCGCCAGACCGTGTCCGGGGTGTAGGCGAGCGCAACCTTGGCAGGGTCACGGCCGTTCCAGCCATCTTCGGCCAGCCGGACTTTTTCGATGGCACTTTCGCGGGTGAAGGGAGGAAGGGGTGGGCGGGACATCGGTGTACTCCTCGGGTCGTTTGGCTTGTAGCAGGTTAGCTGCCGCTGCCTGGACAGAGAATGGATGTGCCGGGCACTTCATAATTGCGGTGCGTGGAATAGTGCTGAGGTGTCGTGCCCAGGTGCGGCCCTTGTGTCACCCCTGCACAAGGGCGTACCCCTGTCAGTCCCAGGCCGGTGCCAGGCCGTGCGGGCTGACTTCGCGGCCATTGCGTTCGAGCGTGGCGATGCGTGCCATGTCGTCTGCGTCCAGCTTCAGGTCACGGGCAAGCAGGTTGCTGGCCAGGTTTTCACGCTTGGTCGACGACGGGATGACCGCATAGCCCAACTGCAAGGCCCAGGCCAGGGCAACCTGGGCGACAGTAGCCTTGTGCTTCGCGGCAATCTCGGCGAGTACCGGGTCCTTCAGCACCTTGCCGTAGGCCAGGGTCATATAGGAGGTGACGGTGATGCCCTGTTCCTTCAGGAACGCGGTCAGCTTGCCGTTTTGCAGGTAAGGGCTGAGTTCGATCTGGTTGGTCGCGATTTCGCCTTTGCCGACGACGTCGATGGCCTGGCGGGTCAGCTCGATGTTGAAATTGGATACACCGATCTGGCGCGTCAGGCCCAGTTTTTTCGCTTCGGCCAGCGCGGTCATGTATTCGCGCAGTTCCACCCCGTTGCCCGGCGCTGGCCAGTGGATCAGCAGCAGGTCGACATAGTCGGTACGCAGTTTGCTCAGGCTGTCGCGCAGGCTGGGGATGAGCTTGTCGGCGGCGTAGTTGTCCACCCAGATCTTGGTGGTGACGAACAGCTCGCTGCGCGGCACGCCGCTTTCGGCGATCGCATGGCCGACGTCAGCTTCGTTCTTGTAGATTTGCGCGGTGTCGATCACCCGGTAGCCCAGCGCCAGGGCCGACTTGACCGAGTCGATAACGGCTTGCCCGGTGAGGCGGAAGGTGCCTAGACCAAAAGATGGGATGCTCATGAAAATGCTCCTTGGCAGATCAGGGTGGACCCAGGCGGGGGCCTGCGTCAGTGAAGCCAGTGTGCAGGTTTTGCGTGTAACGATTAATGCAGTGTGGCGGCAAGATCTTTTGCTTTGAAGTCAACAGTCGCCCCGGTACTTATGTTCAGGGCGCCAAGGGATTGCCATAGATACCACCGTGGCCACGTCGGGCCTGATGCAATGCGGTTTTCTTGCCCGGAGACCGCGATGCACCCGCCACCCTTTACCGATGGCTCGACCGATGCCCTGATTGCCAGCCGTTTACCGTCCTGGCTGACCGGGGCATCGCTGAATACCTTGTACTCACTGCATGCGAGCCAGCAATGGCAGCAGCACGTTCAACACCAGTTGCATGAGTGGTTGGCAAGTATCCTGCCTCTGGATGCATTTGCCGCCCCATTGTTGCAGCAGGCGTTGTACACCCGGCATGGTTTGACGTTGGATGTTCGCAAGGCGATGCTGCGCCGACGTACATTGCAGCGTTTCCCATCACACATTGCGACCCTTCCAGATGGGGTGAAAGAGCATGTCCATCAGCAGAGCCTGCTGGCTGCTGCGCTGCATAATTTTACCGAGGGGGAAACATTTGCCAGTGCTATTTTGCAAGGCACTGTCGTGCAGGACTCGAATGGCCAGGACGCAAGTCTTTCGCCAAAGGCATTTTACACGTTGTGCCGAACCCTCGACCTGGGTGGGCAGTACCAGGCTTATCTGAATACCCGGTTGATGCCAGGCGGAGAGCCTGGGAGGCAGCTGGAGGCCCTTTTGCAGGAGGGCTATCGGGCTGCTCTGGAGGCGGCACTGCGTCTCTCACTGTACAACGGCGAAATTTCCAGGCATGGCTTTGATCAGTGCATCCCGCTGGCCTCGCAGGTAGCTGGCAAACCCTCGACAGGTACAGGTTTGCAGCCTCATGCGCTGCGTGTATTCGGCAAGCTCGCACACGGGGTGGTGGTATTCGACGTTGCAGCATCCGACAGTTCGCAGAAGGGCCTTCTGTGCTGGGTGCCTGACGATCCTCATGGTGCACTTACCTGGTACTCCACCTGGGACCAACTGTTCCTGACGATGGGCAAGCAGTTTCGCTTGCCTGGGTATGTCGATTTCTTCCAGCGTTTCATCTGCGAACGGGATCGTGAAGCGTATAGCCGTGCGCTGGGTGAGGCGTTGAAGCAAGGTGATGAAAATGTGCCGGTCCGTCTCGATGGGCGTCACGAAGTGATCGAGCAGCCATTGTTCGAGTACCTGCGCAAGCAACAGATCGATACCTTGTTGGACAATGCCAGGGTCCTGGCGGTGCCTACCGCCGATGTGGATGCACAGGTGCGTGACCGGCGCTTGCACTTCTATCTCGAAAGTGCGCTGGACCTACTGGGCCTGGCGAGCTTCGGGCTTCCCGCGTTGGCGCTGCCATTGTTGGGCATCACCGCGTTGCAGGTGGCCGGCGAGGTATACGAGGGCTATGCCGATTGGCGACTGGGTGATCGACAGGCGGCGCTGGAACACCTTTATTCGGTTGCTGAAACGGTAATCATGACGGGCGTCAATGTTGGCGCCGGGCTGGCAGCGCAGCGGCTGGCCAGGGCAGTGCAGGTCGATGAGCTGGTGCCGGTCCAGTACGATGAGCACAGTTTGAAATTATGCGACCCGGCGTTGCCCGGCTATGCGATTGACCCAGTGGGCAGCACGGGAGCACGACCTTTGGGCGGGCCGGGTGAGCGGGTGCGCACGCCGGTCGGCAGCTTTGAAACCTACCTGGAGGCGCAATCGCAACAACGGCGAATCCGTCATCCGCAGCGTACCAGTGCCTATGCGCCAATGCTTGAAAACAACGGCGCCGGCGGTTGGCGCCACGAGCTCGAAAGCCCTCATGAGTGGCAGGGGCGCGTGCATTTGCTGCAAGACCTCGCCAGCGATCTGTCGCAGCTGGATGCTGAAGCGGCCAACGATGTGCTGCTCGCCACCGGCCTGAATGAAGACCATCTGAGGCGTTTGCACCTCGATCATGCGCCGCCACCGGCACGGCTGCTCGATGCAGCTGAGCGGCATCGTATGCACACGCAAGTGCCATGGCTACGCGGCGATGGCTTCGAGGAGCATCTGCAGGCCCAACAAGGCGTCGCTACCCCAGAGCAGGCCGTGTTGCGAAGAGACTTCCCTGGGCTTTCAATCAGGGAGGCGCGTGAAATCGTCGAGCATGCCAGCGAGGACCAGGTCGAGCAATTGCTGATACACCAGCGTGTTCCCCTTGCCTTGGCCGAACAGGCGCGTTGGCAACTGCACGATGCGCGACTGGATCGTGCCTGTGCCGGGCTGCGCCAGGCCGCAGCCATCAACCGCGATACCGAGCAGCTGGCGTTGAGCCTGGTCGGCGATGAGGCGCCTTGGCGAGGCACCCGGGTTGAAGTGCGGCTTGCATCGGCGCAAGGCGAAAGAATGGCCTGTGTCGGCGCTGAAACCTCCGACGAGCTCCGTACGCTGGTGCGTACCGCCGACGGCTATGAAGTAATAGCGCGCGCCGGCGACCCTTTGTCGCCCCCTTCGTCGCCATGCAGCCTGTTCGAAGCGCTGATACAGCTGCTGGACCCTTGGCAGCGCAAGCAGTTGGGCGAGGCCGCCGACAGCCCGCAGGCGTTGGTGGATGCGTTGTCACTCTGGGCAAGCCAGCGGCGTGAACGGGTGGCCGATGTGCTTGGTATGGCGCCAATCACCCCTGGTTTCAGGCCTCCAGTCAGGCTGGGAGACGGGCGCGTGGGATACCCGTTGAGCGGACGGGGGGAGAGCAGCCTTCGTGCATTGCGCCGGGGTATGCAGCGGCTGTTTCCGGAACTGGATGATCACGCATTTGACGACCTCATCGACAGGGCGCGAAGCCTTGGGTTGACGGCCTGGAACTATCATCTGCGCCTCAGTGGGCAGCTGCGTGCACTTGACCTGGCTTTGAGCCGATGGCGACGTCAGTCATCCGGCCCTGTGCAACTGCTCAGGCGGGCCCGCATGGCACGGCGAATACGAAATGCCTGGCGGCGCAGTATTCGCGACGAGGCCGGCAACTTCGCGTTGATTCTGGAAAACTCACGGCTGGGCTCATTGCCGGATTTGCCAGATACCGTCAGTTTTGACCATGTGACCACGCTCACGCTGACAAACCTGGAGCTGGCCAACGTCGATGAGCGCTTTCTGTCCCGTTTCCCCAGCGTGACCAGGCTTGACCTGACGGGGAACCGGTTGACCGAACTGCCAACACTGGAACACACGCCTTGGCTGGAGACGTTACGACTGGCGCATAACCGGATCGTGATAACCGAGCCGGGCAATCGGCAGCTGGCTGGTTTGAACCATCTGACCACGCTGGACCTTGATTTCAACGCGCTTGAGGTTGAGCCAAGGGTGAACTTTTCGACTGCGCTTCGACGCTTGCATTTGCGTGGCAATCGGCTGCGAGCTGTCCCCTTGCAGCTGCTGCAACAGGGCGCGCTGGAGCAGATCGACTTGCGGGGCAACCGTATCGGTGTCATCGATGAAGCTCAGCTAGCCCTCTTGAACGCACATCCCGACAGGGTGCGTCTGCAGGGCAACCCGCTGCCTCCTGTCATACTGGAACGCGTGGACGAGCGAGTGTGGCTCCCCCCTTCACGGCCATTGCCCGCACAACCTGCTCCTCATGAGTCGGACCCTTGGCTGGCCGGCTTGAGCGGGCAGGAAGCGGCCCGGCGCAGGGAGGCATGGCAAGCGTTGCGTGCCGAACGGGGCAGTGAAGACTTTTTTGCCTATCTGGAAGCGGTGCGGGCGGCTGAGCAGTTCACGCGCCAACCGGCAGAGGCCCGCCGGCGTGTGGGCGAGTTGCTTGAAACCATGTGGCACAATTCGGTTGTCCGCAGTGCTGTGTTCCGTCAGGCGGCAATGCCGCGCGGGCGTGCCGACCTCGATTTACTGTTGGTGAGGCTGCAGGTCGAGCTGCGTACCGAAGGCGTGAGAGGGAGACGGGTGGAGCGCGCGTTGCGAGACCTGTCGCGGGAGCTGTTCCGGCTGGAGCAAGTCAATCGTTTTGCCGCGCAGCATATCGAGCGTCTGCGTCTGCCGCCCGGCGAAGCCCGTATAAATGACGTTTACCTCGCCTTCAGAGTGGGCCTGGCAGATGCTTTGGGTATTTATGGGCAACCCACCTACCTGAACCTCCAGCATGTAACCAGCGTCACACCTGAGCTGCTATCGGAAGCCGAAGCAGCGGTGCACGAGGCCGAAACGGCTGAAGCGCTGAGCCAGTTCCTGTCGCGGCAATCCTTCTGGCAGGACTATGTGCGTGTCGCGTACGCCGATGAATTTGCCGAAATACGCCACGAGTACGCTCCGCAGTTAGGTGCGTTGGAGCCTGAACCCGGTGAGGCGCATGCCCCCATGGATGCTGTGAATCGGATCGTCGCCCAACGTCAGGCATCGGAGAGGGCGCTGACGCTGAAACTGGCGCGTGGCAATGCCTGGGCGTGGTTCCGCTTTGAGCCCCCTCATGGGCCTGGCCTTCGAGCGTTTACCCGGCTGTCGAGGCAGTTGGAGCAAAGCCTGGATACTTGGCGAGGTCTGCCGACCGATGCGGAATATCATGCTCGCTCTGCCGTGGCGCAAACACTGCGCCAGGCTTGGTATTCGGGCTTTCGCGCTGAAGGCCCAGGCTTCAATCCCACCATCGACGGGTTGTCGGTCAGCACGTTGCCGGAGCTGCCGGTGGGCATTCGTTTTGACAGGCTGCGTACGTTGTCGCTACGCAACCAGCAGGTCACGGCCATTGCAGGTGATTTTTTGCGGCGCTTTCCCAATCTGGAGGTGTTGAACCTGTCGGGTAGCAGAATTTCACGCCTGGAAGGGCTTGAGCATTTGCCTCAACTGCGCAGCTTGAACCTGGGGGGTAACCTGCTTGATACGGTGACAGGCCTGGAAAACCTGGGGCAGTTGGTCGAGTTGGACCTCAGCGGCTGCAGGCTGGAGGTATTGCCCGCTGGCATTGAGCGTTTGACGAATCTGACGAGCCTGGACCTGGCCTTCAACCAGTTGAGTGAGCTGCCGGAACAGCTGGGTGCGCTGCCAGCGCTCGAGAACTTGCAGTTGAGCGGTAACTTGTTGACAGGCTTGCCACGCACTATAGGCAACCTGGCGCGGCTGAACATTCTCAATCTCGGTGGCAACCAATTGAGCGTAGTGCCGGAAAACCTGAATGGTCTGGCAAGGCTCACTCAGTTGTACTTGCAGGATAACACCATTGTTCTTGATGCCGTCAGCGAGTCGCGACTGGAGTGGTTTTCCAGGCTGGAGGTGCTCAACCTTGAGGGCAATCCACTCGTCAGTGCGCCACTGCTGCGCTACAACGTCCACCTGCGTTATTTGTCGTTGCGTGCTACCGGCCTGAGGGCGTTCCCGCTTCAGTTAATGCAAGGTCACCCAGACTTGAGCGTGGACTTGCGAGGCAATCGCATCACTGCCTTGGACGAGGATGCCCTGCGTTGGGTGGAGGCCAACCCCCATACCGTCAATCTCGAAGACAATCACTTGAGCGAGCAGGTCATGGCTCGTGTACGCGATGCCTTGGCGCGCTTGCAATTGCAATGGGCCAGGGAAGAAGAAGAGGGGGAGGTGACCGCAATCAGAAAACCACCCTCACGCAGAGGGTAATGAGCCAAGCCATGGCCTGGGTGGGCCATGGCTTGCGGTGCATCAGCGGCGGCGGAACAGCGGCAGCGGCTCGTCGGTGGCGGCCTGGTAGGTCACCGAGAAGTCCTTCAGGCTTTGCAGCGCGTCTTCCGGGTTCTTGTCGGCACGGATGGCGAATGCATCGAAACCGCAGCGGGCCATGAAGAACAGCTGGTCACGCAGCACGTCACCGATGGCGCGCAGTTCGCCCTTGAACTTGTAGCGGTCACGCAGCAGGCGCGCATTTGAGTAGCTGCGCCCGTCGGTGAAGGCCGGGAAGTTCAGCGCGATGACCTGGAAGTGCTGCACGTCTTCGCCGATTTCTTCTGCCTCCTGGTCGCTGTCCAGCCACACACCCAGGCCGCCGTCGCGGGCTTTGAGCACATGGGCATGGTCGCGCCACATCTGCAGCGGGACGATGTAGTCGTCGCAGTTGGTCAGCTCGTCAAAGGACGTTTCCTTGGGCAACAGGTGCCAGGTTTCGTCGACAATCTGGTTGTTCTTAATGATTCGCTGCATAGACGCGTTCCTTGAAGGGGTCGATGCCGATACGCTGGTAGGTGTCGATGAAACGCTCTTCCTCGGTGCGTTGCTCGACATACACGGCGATCAGCTTCTCGATCACATCGGCCATGTCATCCTGGGCGAAGGACGGGCCGAGGATCTTGCCCAGGCTCGCGCCACGCGCGGCGTTGCCGCCCAGCGACACCTGGTAGAACTCCTCACCCTTCTTGTCCACGCCGAGGATGCCGATGTGGCCCACGTGGTGGTGGCCGCAGGCGTTCATGCAGCCAGAGATGTTGAGGTCGATTTCACCGATGTCGAACAGGTAGTCCAGGTCGTCGAAACGGCGCTGGATGGATTCGGCAATCGGGATCGACTTGGCGTTGGCCAGCGAGCAGTAGTCACCGCCCGGGCAGCAGATGATGTCGGTCAGCAGGCCGATGTTCGGCGTGGCGAAGCCGCCTTCGCGCAGTTCCAGCCAGAGCGCGTGCAGCTGGCGCTGCTCGACGTCGGCGAGGATGATGTTCTGCTCGTGCGAGGTGCGCAAGAAGCCGAAGCTGTAGCGCTCGGCCAGGTCGGCCACGGCGTCCAGCTGCTTGTCGGTCAGGTCGCCCGGGGCAACGCCGGTCGGCTTGAGCGACAGGGTCACGGCCACGTAGCCAGGGCGCTTGTGGGCGCGGGTGTTGCGCGAGCGCCAGCGGGCGAAACCTGGGTATTCGGCGTCCTGGTTGGCGTAGTCGAAATTCTCGAGGGCCAGGTAATCCGGGTCGACGAAATGGCGCGACACGCGCTGCACTTCAGCTTCGGTCAGGGTGGTGCTGCCGCCACGCAGGTGGACCATTTCGGCCTCGACCTTCTCGGCGAACACTTCCGGGGTCAGGGCCTTGACCAGGATCTTGATCCGCGCCTTGTACTTGTTGTCACGGCGACCGTAACGGTTGTACACGCGCAGGATGGCGTCCAGGTAGCTAATCAGGTCTTGCCACGGCAGGAATTCGTTGATGAACGAGCCGACCACCGGGGTACGGCCCAGGCCACCGCCGACCAGCACACGGAAGCCCAGCTCGCCGGCAGCGTTGCGCACCGGCTCCAGGCCGATGTCGTGCACTTCGATGGCGGCGCGGTCTTCTTGCGAGCCGTTGATGGCGATTTTGAACTTGCGCGGCAGGTAAGCGAATTCCGGGTGGAAGGTGGTCCACTGACGGACGATCTCGCACCACGGGCGCGGGTCGATGATTTCGTCTGCGGCCACACCGGCGAACTGGTCGGTGGTGGTGTTGCGCAGGCAGTTGCCGCTGGTCTGGATCGCGTGCATTTGCACGGTGGCCAGCTCGGCGAGGATGTCCGGGATGTCTTCCAGCGCCGGCCAGTTGAACTGCACGTTCTGGCGGGTGGAAATGTGGGCATAGCCCTTGTCGTAGTCGCGAGCGATCTTGGCCAGGGTGCGGACCTGGGTGGCGTTCAGCTGGCCGTACGGCACGGCGACACGCAGCATCGGCGCGAAACGTTGGATGTAAAGGCCGTTCTGCAGGCGCAGAGGGCGGAATTCTTCTTCGCTCAGCTCACCGGCCAGGTAGCGGCGGGTCTGATCACGGAACTGCTTGACGCGGTCCTCGATGATCCGCTGATCGTACTCGTCGTATACGTACATATAAGTCCTGTCTCAGGCATGCAGCTATTCGCGCGCACGGCCGCGCACTCCGGTACGGAGCCGGGGAACGATATCAGGTTGCGGTTATGCGCTAAAGTGATGTTTTAGCATATGAAAAGAACCAAATGGACTATGTGAGACTGACTGCCATTTGTGCCTTGGGCGAGGCAGGGCGTTTATAATCCGGTGTTTGCTTCGCAGAGATGTGACCCTATGCTCAAGGCCCTGTGCCAAAGCTTGTGTCTAGCCCTGCCGCTGGCGGCGAGTGCGCAGCCATCGGTGGTTTTCATCAACCCAGGGCTGTCTACCGAGACGTTCTGGACCAGCTACACCCGCTTCATGCAGGCCGCCGCGGATGAGCTGGGCATGAACCTCAGGGTGGAATACAGTGAGCGCCGCGCCGACTTGGCGCTGACCCAGGCCCGGGCGATCCTGAGTGGGGCGCAGCGGCCGGATTACCTGGTGCTGGTCAACGAGCAGTACGTCGCGCCCGAAGTGCTGCGCCTGTCGCGTGGCACGGGGGTGAAGCTGCTGTTGGTCAACAACGGCCTCACGGCCAGCCAGGTTCGCAGCATTCAGGCCCAGCCCGACAAGTATGCCGAGCCGCTGGGCACCTTGATGAGCAACGACGAGCAGGCGGGCTTCCAGATGTTGCACCAGATGGTCGCACAACTGCCGCACGACGTCGGGGCGGTAGACCTCGTGGCTTTTGCCGGGGTCAAGACCACCCCGGCCTCGCAGCTGCGCGAGGAGGGCATGCGCCGTGCGCTGGCTGATTTCCCTCAGGTGCGCCTGCGCCAGGTGGTGTATGGCGGCTGGAGCCGCCAGCGCGCCTACGAGCAGGCGCAGCAGTTGCTGGAGCGCTACCCGGCCACGCGTCTGGTGTGGTCGGCCAATGACGAAATGGCCTTTGGCGCCATGCAGGCGTTCGAAGCCGCCGGCCGCAAGCCGGGGCGCGATGTGCTGTTCAGCGCGGTCAACAGTTCGCCCGAGGCCTTGCGCGCGCGGATCGACGGGCGCCTGAGTGTGTTGATGGGCGGGCACTTTACCCTGGGTGGTTGGGCCATGGTGATGCTGCACGATGACGCACTGGGGCTGAAGCTGAACCGCGATGGCCTGCGCGAGCACAGCGTGCCGGTGCTGCAGCCGATCGACCGGGCCAAAGCGCAACGTTGGCTGAAACTGCTGGAGCGGGCTGACTACGGCGTCGATTTTCAGCGTTACAGTGCTCAAGGGCGCCCGACCGACTACCAATACCCGTTTCTGACGTCGCCCATGGACTATTGAGCGAAGTGAAGTTTTGCGGGCGCGGGCATAGTTAAGTACCACTGCCGGCCACTGGCGCTTTGATCTGATGGCAGCTTCCAATCCAAGGAGCCTGTCTTGTCCGATTTGTCTGTCGCCAGCAATGCAGCCACGGCTGAGGTAGAGCCAGGCATCACCTTATACCCCTCTGGTCATGAACCCATTCTGCTGACCGCGGAGGAACGTAATGCGGCTGATCTGGTGGCCAAGGCACTGGCTGTAACAAAGACGTTCTACGGGACGTTGAACAAAGCGCAGCGCGCCAGGCTGGACGCTTTGTATGGCACGCCCCGGGTGGGTGCCGATGCACTCATGAAGATCGTTCAGGGTGTCAAGGCGCAGGTCAGTGCCCACCTCACGGCGTGCTGTGGGCATGAAGTGCAGGTGGATGCTGTGCGCATTCACACCGCCCGACCGGAAAAACCTGCGGTCAGCGAACCGCTCTGGGCCTGGCTCTCCCGTGGTACCCCTGTCCAACTTGCGCAACCCCGCCTGACCAGGGATGCGAACGATTTTGTCGACAACAGTTGGCTCACGCTCAATGGCGCTGTGTTCGGCAAACAGGATGGCAGCCAGGTAACGGTCGATGAGATCGTCAGCATGGGGCGTGAACTGGACATCGGTGAATCGATTGCCATCCGGTGCGATGCCTGGCTGGCACAGGAGCAGGTAGCCTCGACGATCAGGCGTGAGTCGAATGCCAACTTCGAGATTTCACTGCTCAATGCCTTGAAGGTGGGGGACATCACGGCGGCGCAGCACCTGCAACTGCAAGCGAGTGGCAGCCTCGCCCTGCCGGGGGGTTTGAGTTATGGCTTGCCCGCAGTGGGCCAGGCCCTGCACAAGGGCAACTTCATGCTGAGGGCGGAAGGGCATGAGCTGCCCGTGTTCGCATTGAGCACCGCCAGCGGCACGTACATTTATGCGGGTACATCGTCCGAGGGGCGGTTTTTCGTAGCAGATGCTGCGCAAGGGTTAACGGCGATGCAGGTATTTGCCCGTGCGTTCCGAGGCGACCTCTGGGCTACATGAAGTGCAATTCATGAAACACGTCGAGGACCATGTCATGCCCTTTGTCCGCAATCGGGGACGGGTCATCATTACCAACGCTTATTCCCCTTACAAGGAGCGCGCTTTCCTCGAACTGGGGTTGCGGGTATTCGTTCTGGAGAACAGGGCCAGTGGTTTTCTGCTGGTGATGAATGATGCAGTGGCCAGGGATGCGGGCCTTGCCAATGCTTGAACGGCCTGGCTTGGCGGTGGGCGCGTCACCCGTCGCCAGGCAAAAGACCCTGCTTGAGGAAAGGGCATTGCTCGTCTTAACTGCTGGTGGTGAAGTGCATTCCCATAACCACTACAAGAGGCAATGCAATGGGAAACTCAACCAAGGTCCGCAAAGCTGACAGCAGCGTCGATGCCTGGGCGATCCTCTGCCTGATCGTGTTGGTGGTGGTCACTGCCGTGTACTGGGTCAGCCACCAGTAGACTTGTTCTCAAGACCATGAAGCCGTCAGAGCGCCTGCGGGAGGGAATCCCGCAGGCGTTTTCATTTCTAGCGGGCGGTAAGGTGCAGGGCCAGTTGCACCAGGCCGATCAAGACGGCAATGAACACCAGGGTGAACAGCGTCCCCAATGCGATGAAATGGCTGGCTTTGCCGTGGGTGAAGTCGCGAGCGCGGTTCTTGCCGCTTTGCACGCCGAAGGCGGCGGCGAGAATGCTGTGCAGCATCTGCCAGAAGGTAGGCGGTTTGCCCTGGCTGGAATCGTCCATGGTGGCTCCTGAGAAATCAGAGGCAATCAGGGACAGTGTAGGCAATGGCTATGAGGTTGTCTGTGTCGGCCTCTTCGCGGGCTTGCCCGCGAAGAAGCCAGCGCAGTTTTAGCTGTCGTACCCAAGGTTAGGCGCCAGCCAGCGCTCGCTCACGCTCACCTCCTGGCCTTTACGCGCGCTGTAATTTTCGATCTGGTCCTTGTCCACCTTGCCCACGGCAAAGTATTGCGCCTGCGGGTGGGCAAAGTACCAGCCGCTGACCGCCGCCGCCGGGAACATCGCGAAGTGCTCGGTCAGGAACACGCCGCTCGGCCCGGTTTCGCCGATGGCGGTGCCATCGAGCAGGCGGAACAGGGTTTCCTTCTCGGTGTGGTCGGGGCAGGCCGGGTAGCCCGGGGCCGGGCGAATACCGCTGTACTGCTCCTTGATCAGCGCTTCGTTGTCCAGGTGCTCGTCGCGGGCATAGCCCCAGTGCTCTTTACGCACCTGCTCGTGCAGCCACTCGGCGCAGGCTTCGGCCAGGCGGTCGGCCAGGGCCTTGACCATGATCGAGCTGTAGTCGTCGCCTTTGTCCTGGTAAGCCTTGGCCACTTCCTCGGCACCGATGCCGGCGGTGGTGATGAACCCGCCCACATAGTCTGTGACGCCGCTGGTTTTTGGCGCGACGAAGTCGGCCAGCGACCAGTTGGGCTTGCCATCCGGTTTGATGGTTTGCTGGCGCAGGTGGTGCAGGGTGGCCAACGGCTGGCCGTCCTCGCCGTACACCTCGATGTCGTCATCGGCCACTTGGTTGGCTGGCCAGAACCCGAACACCGCGCGGGCGCTGATCAGCTTCTCGTCGATCAGCTTGTCGAGCATCTCGCGGGCATCTTTGTACAGCGCCGTGGCCGCCTCGCCGACCACTTCGTCGGTGAGGATCCGCGGGAACTTGCCGGCCAGGTCCCAGGAGATGAAGAACGGGGTCCAGTCGATGTATTCGGCCAGGGTGCGCAGGTCGATGTCTTCCAGCACCTTGACGCCGGTGAAGGAGGGCACCGCTGGCTGGTAGCCGGCCCAGTCGTACTGCGGCTTGGCGGCGATGGCCTGGCTGTAGCTCAGGCGCTCGGTGCGGGCGCTGCGGTTGGCGGTGCGCTCGCGGACTTCCACGTATTCCTGGCGGGTTTTCTCGACGAAGCCCGGCTTGAGTTCCTTGGACAGCAGTTGGGTCGCCACGCCCACCGCGCGGGAGGCGTCGGTGACATAGACCACGGCATCGTTGCTGTACTTGGGCTCGATCTTGACCGCAGTGTGCGCCTTGGAGGTGGTGGCACCACCGATCATCAGTGGCAGCTCGAAGCCCTGGCGCTGCATTTCGCGGGCAACGTGGACCATCTCGTCCAGCGACGGGGTAATCAGGCCGGACAGGCCGATGATGTCGCACTTCTGTTCGCGGGCGGTTTGCAGAATTTTTTCGGCCGGCACCATCACGCCGAGGTCGACGATGTCGTAGCCGTTACAGCCCAGTACCACGCCGACGATATTCTTGCCGATGTCATGCACATCGCCTTTGACCGTGGCCATCAGGATCTTGCCCTTGGCTTCCGGCTTGTCGCCTTTTTCGGCCTCGATGAACGGGATCAGGTGCGCCACCGCCTGCTTCATCACGCGGGCCGACTTGACCACCTGGGGCAGGAACATCTTGCCCGCGCCGAACAGGTCGCCGACCACGTTCATGCCGTTCATCAGCGGGCCTTCGATCACTTCGATCGGGCGTGCGCACTGCTGACGGCATTCTTCGGTGTCTTCAACGATGAACGCGGTGATGCCCTTGACCAGCGCGTGCTCCAGGCGTTTTTCCACCGGCAGCGAGCGCCACTCTTCGTTTTCCACTTCCTTGGTGGCGCCGCCGCCCCGGTAGTCGTCAGCGATCGCCAGCAGTGCGTCGGTGCCGTGCGGGGTGCGGTTGAGTACCACGTCCTCGACTTTTTCGCGCAGTGCCGCCGGGATCTCGTCGTAGATTTCCAGCTGGCCGGCGTTGACGATACCCATGGTCAGGCCGTTCTGGATCGCGTGGTACAGGAACACCGAGTGGATCGCTTCACGCACCGGGTTGTTACCACGGAACGAGAACGACACGTTGGACACACCGCCCGAACTCAGCGCATGGGGCAGGTGATCGCGGATGTAGGCACAGGCCTCGATGAAATCGACGGCGTAGTTGTTGTGCTCTTCGATACCGGTGGCGACGGCAAAGATGTTCGGGTCGAAGATGATGTCTTCCGGTGGGAAGCCCACTTCATTGACCAGAATGTCATAGCTGCGCTGGCAGATTTCCTTCTTGCGCGCGGCGGTGTCGGCCTGGCCGACCTCGTCGAAGGCCATCACCACCACGGCAGCGCCGTAGCGCTTGCACAGGCGGGCGTGATGCTTGAACTGCTCGACGCCTTCCTTCATGGAAATGGAGTTGACGATGCCCTTGCCCTGGATGCACTTGAGGCCCGCCTCGATCACGTCCCACTTGGAGGAGTCGATCATGATCGGCACGCGGGAAATGTCCGGCTCACCGGCGATCAGGTTGAGGAAGCGGACCATGGCGGCCTGGGAGTCGAGCATCCCTTCGTCCATGTTGATGTCGATCACCTGGGCGCCGGCCTCGACCTGCTGCAGGGCGACTTCCAGGGCTTCGGTATAGTTCTCTTCACGGATCAGCCGGGCGAACTTGGCGGAGCCGGTGATGTTGGTGCGCTCGCCGACGTTGACGAACAGCGACTGGCGGTCGATGGTGAACGGCTCCAGGCCCGACAGGCGGCAGGCCTTGGCGATTTCCGGGATCTCACGCGGCTTGTACTTGGCCACGGCTTCGGCAATGGCCTGGATGTGGCCTGGGGTGGTACCACAGCAGCCGCCGATGATGTTCAGGAAGCCGCTGGCGGCGAATTCCTCGACCACCGCAGCCATTTCCGCCGGGGTCTCGTCGTATTCACCGAAGGCGTTCGGCAGGCCGGCGTTGGGGTGGGCCGAAACATGGGTGTCGGCTTTGGTCGCCAGCTCTTCCAGGTACGGGCGCAGGTCCTTGGCGCCGAGGGCGCAGTTCAGGCCCACGGAAATCGGCTTGGCGTGGCGCACCGAGTTCCAGAACGCTTCGGTGGTCTGGCCGGACAGGGTACGGCCGGAGGCGTCGGTGATGGTGCCGGAGATCATGATCGGCAGTTCGACGTTGTCGTCCTCGAACACTTGCTGCACGGCAAAGATCGCCGCCTTGGCGTTGAGGGTGTCGAAGATGGTTTCGATCAGGATCAGGTCGGCGCCGCCCTCGATCAGGCCGCGGGTGGCCTCGATGTAGTTTTCGACCAGCTCATCGAAGGTGACGTTGCGGTAGCCAGGGTCGTTGACGTCCGGGGAAATCGAGCAGGTGCGGCTGGTAGGGCCGAGCACGCCGGCGACAAAGCGTGGTTTGTCGGGGGTTTCCAGGGTCTTGGCATCCGCTACCTGGCGGGCGATGCGCGCGCCTTCGACGTTCAGTTCGTAGACCAGCGACTCCATGCCGTAGTCGGCCTGGGAAATCTGCGTGGCGTTGAAGGTGTTGGTTTCGAGAATATCGGCGCCGGCATCCAGGTAGGCTTTCTCGATGGCGGCGATCACGTCCGGGCGGCTGAGCAGCAACAGGTCGTTGTTACCTTTGACATCGCTTGGCCAATCGGCGAAACGCGTGCCACGATAGTCGTGTTCCTCGAGACGGTAGCTTTGGATCATAGTACCCATGCCGCCGTCGAGGATCAGGATGCGCTCTTTGAGTGCGTTCTGGAGTGCTTGGAGACGAGCGCTGCGGTCGGACATAGGAACTACCTGGTCGGGCAAATATCAGAAGGTGCGGAATCATAACAAAGCTGCGCGGTTTTTACGCACATCGCCCATTTGCATGAAAACTGCTCATGTTGTTGGCGCGATTACCAGCACCCAAGGACGACCAGGCACAATCGTGATGGCTTTTAAGAACCAGGACTTTTCGCACATGGTGCATCGTATCCTTGCCGGCGCCTTCGCCCTGCTCATCAGCGGCGCGGTGTTCGGGCAAGCCCCCCAGTCGAGCCCGGCTATTTCCTACACCCGGGACATTCAACCGATCTTCACCGAGAAGTGCGTGGCCTGCCACGCCTGCAACGACGCTGCCTGCCAACTCAAGCTGGAAAGCCCGGAAGGCGCGGTGCGCGGGGCCAGCAAGGTCCCGGTGTACCAGGGCGAGCGTAGCAAGGCGGTGTCTACCACGCGGCTGTTCTACGACGCTCACAGCGAAGAGGAATGGCGCAAGAAGGGCTTCTATTCGGTGCTCGACAACCAGGGCAGCCAGGCCGCACTGATGGCGCGGATGCTGGAACTGGGGCACAAGACCCCACTCACGCCCAACGCCAAGTTGCCCGAGGACATTGTCCTGGGCCTGAACCGCAACAACATGTGCCCGCTGCCCCATGAATTCGACGCCTATGCCGGCGCCCACCCCAAAGAGGGTATGCCGTTGGCGGTGACCGGGCTGACCGACAAGGAATACGACACCCTGCGCCGCTGGCTGGCAGCGGGTGCGCCGGTGGAATACCAGCCGATCAAGCCAAGCGCAGCCGAAGCCCGGCAGATCACCGAGTGGGAAGAGCTGCTCAACCGTCCGGGCTCCACCGAGGCGCTGGTCGGCCGCTGGCTGTACGAACACCTGTTCCTGGCGCATATCTACTTCGTTGGGGGGGAGCAGGGGCACTTCTTCCAGTGGGTGCGTTCGCGCACGCCGAGCGGCAAGCCGGTCGATATCATTGCCACGCGCCGCCCCAACGACCCGCCCGGCACCGACTTCTACTATCGGTTGATCCCGGTGCAGGGTGTGATCGTGCACAAGACGCACATCACCTACCCGATGGGGCCGCAGAAACTTAAACGGGTCAAGCAGCTGTTCTATGCCGGCGACTGGCACGCCACCGCACTGCCGGGCTACGGCCCGCGTCACCGGGCCAACCCGTTCGAAACCTTCGAGGCGATCCCGGCAGTGGCGCGTTACCAGTTCATGCTGGATAACGCCGAATACTTCGTGCGCACTTTCATCCGGGGCCCTGTGTGCCGTGGGCAGATCGCCACTGACGTGATCCGCGATAACTTCTGGGCGCTGTTCCAGGAGCCGGCCTTCGACCGTTACATCACCGACGCCAAATACCGTGGCGAGGCCACGCCGTTGCTGGCCATGCCGGGCCAGATCGATGACGTAGGCAGTGTGCTGAGCCTGTGGCACGCCTACCGCGACAAGCGCAACGAGTACGAAAAGCTGCGCCGTGACGCCTATGCCGACATGCCGGCACCGGGCTGGTCGACCTTGTGGGCCGGTAACGACAACGCGTTGCTGAGCATCTTCCGCCATTTCGACAGCGCGTCGGTAAGCAAGGGCCTGATCGGTGACGTGCCGTTGACCGTGTGGTTGTTCGACTACCCGTTGTTCGAGCGCACCTATTACCAGTTGGCGGTCAACTTTGACGTGTTCGGCAATGTTTCGCACCAATTGCAGACGCGCCTGTATTTCGACCTGATTCGCAACGGTGCCGAGATCAACTTCTTGCGCCTGATGCCGGCCGACCAGCGCAAGGCGATCCTGGGTGACTGGTACCAGAACAGCGGCAAGGTGAAGATGTGGATGGACTATGAGGACATCGACACCGACACCCCGAGTGGTATCCAGCTTGACCCGCGCAACCCCAAGCGCGACTTTGGCCTGAAGCTGTTGCAGCGCACCGGCAGCCTGAATGCCACGCCCGACCCGATCAACCGCTGCCAGGGCGCGTTCTGCTCACGGCCGCAGATGAGCGAAGAGTTCCGCAATGCCGAGCAGTCGCTCAGCCGCCTGGTGTCGCGCCCGGCTGCGGGGCTGAAGGTGATCAACCAGTTGCCCGAGGCAACCATGCTGCGTATCGAAGGGCAGGGCGGCCAGCGCCAGGTGTACAGCCTGCTGCGCAACCGTGCGCACAGCAACGTGGCGTTCCTGCTGGGTGAGGCGTACCGCTATCAGCCGGGGCTGGATACCTTGACGTTGGCACCGGGTGTGCTCAGCAGCTACCCGAACTTCATCTTCAACATCCCGACCAAGGATGTGGCGGAGTTCGTCGAGGACATGGAGTATGCCAAAGATGACCCGGCGAAGTTCGAGCGCATCGTCATGCGCTGGGGCGTGCGCCGTAGTCACCCTGAGTTCTGGCGCTACTTCCATGACTTGAACAGCTTCATCAAGGAGACCCAGCCGGTGGAGGCGGGGGTGCTGGACATGAACCGCTATGAAAACCTCTGATCGGGTGAGCTGACCTTTCCGGGTACCCTGCGGTCGGACAGGTTGGGTGGTCTGGGAGCTGTCATAGGCTCCCAAGGCCTCAACGCACCGGCAAGCGCAGGGTACTTCATGCTGTATTCGCTTCAGGCACTGCGGGCGTTCGCCGCCTGGGTGGTGGTCTGCCACCATTTCATGCAGATCTTCTTCGACTTCCACGCCACCGGCCCCATTGGCCAACTGCTTACCGACCGTGGCGCCGTAGGCGTCGACATCTTCTTCGTCATCAGCGGGCTGGTCATCTACCTGTCGACCCGCGATAAAACCATCGAACCGCGCCAGTTCCTGCTCAATCGGGTGCTGCGTATTGTGCCGGCCTACTGGTTCTACACAGTGTTGATGGCTCTGTTGCTGCTGGCTTTTAGCCAATGGATGCCACATCAGGTGTTCACCTGGCACCATCTGTTCTTGTCGATGCTGTTCATCCCGGCAGAAAACCCCGGAGGCTATGGCCTGTACCCGACCTTGAACGTGGGCTGGACGCTGAACTTCGAGATGTTCTTCTACCTGCTGTTCGGCCTGGCCTTCCTGGTGCGCCGGCGTCATCACCTGTTGCTGGTTACCGCGGCCTTGTTGCTGGCCAGCGAGGTGCTGGGCCGGCTGGGTGTGCTAAGCCGCTTCTACAACAACGACATCATCTACGAGTTCTTGCTCGGCATCGGCCTGGGCGTGCTGTATCGGCGTGGGCTGATCCGCCAAGGGCGGTGGTTGCCGCTGGGCGTGCTGGTTGTGGCGGGCCTGGCCATCTATCACCTGGATGCGTCCCAGCGCCTGCTGCATTGGGGCCTGCCGAGCGCCATGATCGTGATGGCCTTCATCGCGCTGGAACCGCTTTTTCAAGGCAACCGGCTGCTCAAGGCCTTGGGGGACTGCTCGTATTCGGTGTACCTGGTCCATGTGCTGGTGCTGTACGCCGGCTGGTTCGCCAGCCAGCGCCTGCAGTTGAACCCGTATCTGGTGTTTGCCCTGTGCGTGCCGTCCATTGGACTAATGTCGTGGTTCAGTTACCAGTGGCTGGAGCGCGGGCTGTACCGGCGCATGCAGGCCTGGCTGGCGGCGCCACGGGGGGCGGCCCCTGAATATGCGCTTTCCCGAGTCAAATACTAGGACTTTGTTCAATGAGCGGGTTGGCGTACACTTGGCGGCAAGTCTGTGAGGAACCTACATGAGCGCTATAACCATTACCGACGCCGCCCATGACTACCTGGCCGATCTGCTCTCCAAGCAGAATACGCCTGGCATCGGCATTCGCATTTTCATCACCCAGCCGGGCACCCAGTACGCAGAGACGTGCATTGCCTACTGCAAGCCGGGCGAAGAGAAGCCTGACGACACCGCCGTGGGTCTGAAGAGCTTCACCGCTTACCTGGATGCGGTCAGCGTGCCGTTCCTGGAAGACGCACTGGTTGACTACGCCACCGACCGCATGGGTGGCCAGCTGACCATCAAGGCGCCTAACGCCAAGGTGCCGATGGTCAACGAAGACAGCCCGATCAACGAGCGCATCAACTACTACCTGCAGACCGAGATCAACCCGGGGCTGGCTAGCCACGGCGGCCAGGTCAGCCTGGTGGACGTGGTCGACGACGGCATCGCCGTGCTGCAATTCGGTGGCGGTTGCCAAGGCTGCGGCCAGGCCGATGTCACCCTGAAGGAAGGTATCGAGCGCACCCTGCTCGAGCGTGTTCCGGAATTGAAGGGCGTGCGTGACGTGACCGACCACAGCCAGAAAGAGAACGCCTACTACTAAGCCAAGGTCGGCTCTCTAGCAACAAAGTGTTACGGTTTCAACCCCTGCGACAACAGGCCGCAGCCCGTATTCAAAGGGTTGCAGGCCTTCCCCGCCTTGGTCGGGTAGAACCCCTTGGGGTGTCATGCCAGAATGCCCCGGTTTTTCAGCCGGCCCGTCCCGAGGGCCGGCACCTTCCCTGTAAAGGATGGTTTCATGAATGATCTGTATACCCGGCGCGCAGTTGTCGCCGGGATGGGCGTTCTCGGGCTCGGCCTGCTGGCAGGCTGCAGCCCGGCCCGGGGGCTCGAGTTCAAGTACGGCAAGAACATGAGCAACGAAATCCTCGGGCGCAAGTTCAGCCTCAAAGACCCACAAGGTAACGTGCGCACCCTGTCGAGCTTCTACGGCAGCATGCCGATGGTCTTCTTCGGCTTCACCCAGTGCCCGGCCGTTTGCCCTACCACCCTGGCGCGTGCGGCGCAAATCCGCAAGCTGCTGAGGGGCCGTGACCGTGACCTGTTCCAGGTGGTGTTCATCACGCTGGACCCGGAGCGCGACACCCCCGAGGTGCTTGATGCCTACGTCAAGGCCTTCGACCCGACGTTCACCGCGCTCACCGGCACCCCCGAGGAAATTGCCGCAGTGGCCAAGGAATTCAAGGTGTTCTACGAAAAGGTCCCGGCCGGTGACACCTATACCATTTCTCACTCGTCCACCAGCTACGTCTACGATACGCGTGGCACCCTGCGCCTGAGCCTGGGCCATTCCCTGAATGCCAAGGAATGTGCCGAAGACCTGGTCACCCTGATGGAGATCTGCTGAATGTCGATGCAACCGATCAAACGCGGCCTGGCTGCCCTGGCACTGATGGGCCTGGCCCTGCCAGTCCTGGCCCAGACCACTGTGGACGATGCCTGGGTCCGTGCCAGCGTGCCGCACCAGCAGTCCACCGGTGCCTTCATGACCCTGACCGCCAGCAGCGACAGCAAGCTGGTAAGCGTGGCGTCGCCCGTGGCCAAGACCGTGCAGGTGCACGAGATGACCATGAACGGCGACGTGATGGGCATGCGTGAGGTCAAGGCCGTCGAGTTGCCGGCCGGCAAGGCCGTGACCCTGGACCCGAATGGCCTGCACGTGATGCTGATGGGCCTGAACGATCAGGTGAAGGAAGGCGAGAAAGTGCCACTGACCCTGACCATCGAAGATGCCAAGGGCGGCAAGGAAACCGTGGACGTGCAGGCTGAGGTGCGTGCGCTCAACGCCGAGGCCGGCGGTGGGCATGACCACATGCACATGAAGCACTGACCGATCGAAGGGCCGCGTTTAGCGGCCCTTTTCTTTTCAGCCGTACCCTTCAGCTACGAAAGCGCGGCAGCGGCCTGTCGAGGGTCAGCGAGGTCAGCGTCTTGCGGACCTGGGCTTCGTCGGCCTCCAGTGCCTTCAGGCTGGCGCGGATCTTGCCGGCGGCGGGCACATCGCCCTGCCGGTCGATCCAGTCGGCAATCTCCTTGCAGGCACTGCTCAGGCAGGCCTGGCGCTGGTTCATCAGCGACAGAAGGGTGGTGAGCTCTCTTTCGGACATGGCAGGATCCTCCATTCAGCCTTGACAGTGTAGCAGAGGGTTGGCGGGGCTCCTGATGGCTTTGCAGGAGGTGTTCAGGATGCAAAAAGGAGTACTCCGTCGCTTGAGTAACACCGAGTTACTTATCTATAGGAATAAACATCGTGTTTAAAGTGGATGCCGCTACCTCGCCGGTGGCATGAACCTTTGCAAGCGGACGAGATGTGCTGAGCCGTTCTGTCACACAGTTTGGCGGCGGCTGGTCTGACTTCGCCAATAGTTACTGAACGTAGGAACATTCGGAGTCTCAATGTTGGCTGCGCTGACAGTGCGGGTGTTGTTACAACTTTCATGTTGAGTCCAGCCGAGGATGAGCTCTAGATTCAGTCGCTCTGTACCGCTGGCTGAGGAAAGCAACGATTATGCAGGCGTTGAGTCTTAACTCCGGAACGCGCTCACTTACATTGGGCTATTGCTTTTCCAAGTGCGGTGAATTTGCCTTCGAAGCGGCATTTGCCGTGACCATCGTACTCATGGTCGAGGCGGATTTGTTGTTGATTGGCATCGCTTATTTCTTCCGCTACTTGCCGAGCATGGTGTTTTCTCCCTTGGGTGGTTGGCTGGCAGATAACGCCGACAAGAAAAGAACACTGTTTGCGGTCGAGTTGGCCAAATGCATTCTGTCGCTTGCCTTCTTTGCCTTGTTCAGTTGGTTTACGCCGGTACTGCCCGTGTTGGTGGCCTTCGCGATGGTCATGACCGCGCTTGAATGTCTGTATGTACCCACGTTTCGCGCATACTTTCCGGATATCGTGGAAAAGGACCAACTGGCTTCAGTCAACAGCGGTATCCAGGTGATCGAAGATACGGCCTCTATTATTGGACCGTTGGTGTTTTCGGCCTGTGTGTTGCTGCTATCTCGCGACGCAACCTTCTTGTTCTTTGCAATATGCCTGGTGTTGTCTGCCATTTCCATTGCTACCTTGGGGCCAGCAAGGCAAGGCGTGCGGCAGGCATTCGATGGGCGAGCCATAGTCCGCGATGCGGTGCGCAGCGTGAACCAGCTCAAGGGCAGCAATGTCCCGTTGTTTGCCGTTATTGGCTGTACCACGCTTTGTGCGATGTTCGCCACGTCGGTGATTCGCTTCATTCTCCCGGCTTCGGTGTTGGAGCACTTTACCTCTGAGGCAGCGGTGGGTTACGTATTCTCACTGCTGGCGGCAGGCACCGTGCTGGGTGGCGTGCTCTACACCCGCTTCAACCCGCGTACCACTGCACGGTTGGTACTGCGCTATTGGATAATTTACGGCGCACTGTTTTTTGCTGCCGCAGTGGCGCTGCAGTTCAATACCTGGTTGTTTCTGCTGATCCTCTTCCTGGTTGGCTTCATTGGCGCATTTGTCGATATCGCAATCGTGACAAACATCCAGTGCTTGTCGAACGAGCATGAAGTTGGCAGGAACTTTTCCCTTTATTACTTCACGGCCGTCATTGGGGATGCCGTTTCAGGGCTGGTTGCCAGCCTGGTCTTCGTGCTTGCGGGGCCAGCAACCTTCATCTGGATGACGCTCATGCTGTTCATCGCACCGGTACGCTGGAACCTGAAAGGACGCGCCCTTGATACCGACGATAGTGCGTAATGTGCCGCTCGGTATTGGTACCTGGAGGTAGGCTTGAACTGGTATTGCGGCGCCTCAGGCGGTTATTGCAGATTGAGCACAAGCCTGCCGATACGCCCCCGGCGTCACCCCATACGCCTGCTTGAACTGCCGGCTCAAATGGCTCTGGTCAGCAAACCCCAGGTCAAACGCCACCTCCGAAGCAACCAGGCCGCTCTTCAGCATTTCCCGGGCGCGGGCCAGGCGCCGCTGTTTCAGCCAGGCATGTGGCGGCAGGCCGGTGGCCTGGCGGAATACCCGGGCGAAGTGGAATGGCGACAGGTTGACTGCCGCCGCCAGCGCTTCGAGCGAGGGCGGGTCCGCCAGTTGGCTTTCCAGCAGTTCGCGGGCGCGGGCCACGGCCAGTGGTTCGTGGCCGGGGGCCGAGGGTTCGGCGCATTGCCCGTGGCGTTGCACCAGGGCCAGCACCGCCTGGCGCCAGGCGGTCTGTTGCTGCAGGGCGCTGGCGCCGTTTTCGGACAGCTGATGCAGCTGGCTGAAGGCGATGGCCAGGGCAGGGTCCTGGATGACGCTGTCCTTGAAACGGGGCATGCCGTGACGGCCCAGTTCCAGCTCGTCGAGCACGCCGGTTACCCGCTCGTGCTCGGGGTAGAAGCCGCGATAACGCCAGCCCGCTTCATGGGCTGTGGCACCGGTATGCAGCTCGTCAGGGTTGATCAGCACCATGCTGCCGACCGGCGCCAGGTGCTCGCTGCCGCGGTGCCAGAAGCGCTGGGCGCCGGATTCGATCACGGTGAAGACGTAGCCTTCGTGCACATGCGGGGCGAAGCGCTGCTGGAAGTAGCGCGCGTGCAGCATCTCGACGTCGCCCAGGGCCGGCGCCTGCCAGAGGTGTGTCTGCTCGCGCAGGGGCGTGCTCATGCCAGCCAGCTGCGCAGGAAGAAGAAGATCAACATGCTCACCAGCATGCTCAGCAATACGCTGCGGGTCAACAGCACCAGGGCGATGGCCACCAGAGAGCCCAGCAGGTAGGGGTTGAGCAGGCTCAGGTTGAGCTGGTGATCGGGCATGAAGATGATCGGGCCGCAGATGGCGGTGAGCATGCCCGGCACGGCAAAGCCAAGGAACTGCCTGGTGTTGGAGCTCAGACGCAAGGGCAGGCGTGGTTCCAGGAACGCATAGCGGTTGAGGAACACGATGGCGCCCATGGCAAAAATCAGGATCCAGGTCATGCTCGGGCTCCTGCAAATTTCTGGCAGATGAAACCAGCGCTCATGCCCAGCAGGCCTGCGGCCACCAGGGCGGTTTCCCAGTGCCAGTGGCTGAACAATACCGAGCAGAACAACGACACAGCTACGCATACCACCGTGGGCAGGTTGCGCACCAGCGGTGCGATCAGGGCGACGAAGGTGGCGACGATGGAGAAGTCCAGGCCCAATTGGTCCAGGTGTGGAATGTTCTGGCCCAGCAGGATGCCGGCCAGGGTAAACAGGTTCCAGGCCACGTAGAAGGTCAGGCCCACCCCCAGAGCGTACCAGCGGTTGAACTGCTGCTGGTCGTACTGGCTGGTCAGGGCGAAGAATTCGTCGGTCAGCAGAAAGCCCAGGCCCAGCCGCCAGCGCAGCGGCTGGCTGGACAGTACCGGGCGCATCGACAGGCCGTACAGCAGATGCTGCGAGGTCAGCAGCAGGGTGGTGAGCAGAATCGACGCCAGGTTGGCGCCGCCTTTGAGCATGCCGATGGCCACCAGTTGCGCGGCGCCGGCGAAGACGATGGCCGACAGCCCTTGCCCTTCCCAGGCAGTGAGGTTGGCTTCGATGGCCATGGAACCGGCCAGCAGCCCCCAGGGGGCGACGGCCAGGGACAGGGGGAGAATGGCGATGGCGCCGTGGAGAAAGGCTTGGCGGGCGGTGTGGGGCATGATGGCTGCAATGCTTTACGTGGTAGGCCAGCATGCCAGAAGGGGGAGGGGCATGGCTTGAACGAACTTGCTGGTCGACGTGAGTCCTTGTGGGTGGGGACTACGGATGGCGGGTCAGATGCTGCTGCGCCGTCACGCAGCCATTGATGTCCACGGCCTTCTGCAGCAGGGTCAGGCGGTGCTGCGGGTCGAGGTCGCCGAGCAGGCGGTACACTTCGGCCTGGTAGTCACGCTGGCGCCCCCACAGCATGTCCAGGCCTTGTGGCCGGCTGCGGTTGCAGATCAGGCGGGTGGCCGGTTGCGGGTAGTAGGGGGCGTACACGGTGGCCATGCTGGGAATGGCTTCCAGCGCTGCGCGATACTCGTTGCTGACGTTATAGGGCCGGCACCAGGTGGCGATGGCCGGCGCGGGTGCGGCGAAACCCTGCTGGAGGCTGGCCACGAGTAACGGGCAGGCAGCATCCGGAATTTGCGCGACGGGCAGATACGTCATGTAGTACAGCGCCAGGCGGTACTGCGCGACCGGGTGGCCCAGCTCGACCGATTTTTTCAGCAGGGCAACCGCTGTCGGCAAGGTATGGGCCAGGGCCTGACCCTGACGGCTGAGCTCGGGGTCGCCGCCAACGGCTGTGCGCAGTGTATTGGCATCGTCGCCCTGGTTGTCGGCCTGCTCCAGCAACGGCAGGGCCTGGCGGTAGAGCAGGTCGGCATGAGGGTCGATGCGCACCTCCAGCGCGTGCGCAGCCAGTGGCATCAGGGCGATCAACAGCGGGGGCAGGCGTCGCATGCGGTTCATAGGCCAGCCCCATGGGCGGCCTGGCAAGGATGGACGGCTTCGATGTTCATGGCGGTCAAGCGTGCGCCTCGGGCAAATCGGAACGACGATGTATTCTAGCCACCCAGGCGAGCGGCCGGAAGACCACCCGGCAACTGTCAGAGGAGCTTGATCGGCGTGACCTTGCGCAGGGCGTGTTTTTCCTGGGCCAGACCGAGTTTGGCGGTGATCACCTTGGCCAGGGCATTGTTGCCCAGATCGTTCAGGTGCAGGCGGTCGATGAACAGGTCGGCACCGAACACAGGTGAGCTGTTGAGCATGCAGTTCATGTCGTAGCAAGGCACAGGGTCGGCCTGGCTCTTGATGCGGCGGAAAAACGCCGAATGCAACTGGCTGTCGAATGCACCCTCCAGCAGCCGGTCGAAGTTCGCCGGTTTTTGCTGCAGGGCGGTCAGCATGGCCTGTTCGCCGGCAGGCAGGGTATCCCGGCACCAGGGCAGCAACGGCTGCAGAATGAAGGTGAGGGTGGCGTGGCTGTCTGCCAGCAGCCGGTCCCACTGGCGCAAGGTACGGCCAATATTATCGGCAGCACGGGCCAGGCGCTTTTCCGGGGGCGACAGCGGCCAGCTGACCGGGGCGGCGACCGCAGGGGTGGCCAACGCCTGGCGGATACGCCGCCACAACGACTGCCGACGGGGTGGTGCGGCGGGCTGCATGCCTTCGCTGAAACTGTTGAGAAAGTCCTGGTAGGCCTTGGCGTGCTGCGGGCCGTTGAGGGTGGCGAGGACTTCACTGAGGGCTTCGTGGGCCAGGCTGTTGAGGCCGCTGAGCACCACCACGTGGCCGAGCTGGCCAAGGCGGTGCTGGTGGGTCAGGAACATCAGCAGCTCCTGGCTGGCGTTGAGGCCGCAGCCGGCCAGGCTCAGCCAGACTTCGCCGGTGAGCATCGACAGGTGTGAGGCCACCGTGTGCTCGTCGGAGCTGGCGCCGATACCCAGGGCGGTGGAGCCGCCGACCAGCAGGTTGATACGCGAAGCACCACCGCGCTCGGCTGCGGAAAAGCGCTTGCCGGCGCAATGGCTGTAGCGCAGGCCGAGCGCATCGGTATTGATGGTGCCAGACCGGTAGCCACTTTCGTGCACATGCACGGTGAGCGGGGCACGCCGGCTGCCCAGCAGCAGAAAGCGTTGGTAGTCCTGCTGCAACGGCGAAGGAGATGCGCGCATGTCAGTCGCGGTCATGGTCGCTCCTTCGGTTGCGCCGAGTGTTGCGCTTCACGTTCAGGCCGCCAGTTCCTTGAGGTTGTACAGCAGGCCACCGGCGGCGATCAGCAGCAGGGCCACCCCGGAAGCCAGGCTTATCATGCGGTTGCTCCGCTGCGAGGCGATCTTGCCGATGGCGAAGATGTACAGGCTGAGCACGGCAAAATCGATGGCCACCCACAGCAGCGACAGGACCACCATGCTTTTGCCGAACGATTCGGTGATCTGGATGAACTGCGGGAAGAAGGCGATGAAGAAAATGATGTCTTTCGGGTTGGAAATACCCACCATGAATCCTTGCAGCAGCCCGCCACGCCCGGCCTTGGGGGCTTCGCTCGCCGTTTCCGGCGCAGGCGCATTCAGGGCTTCCCTCAACGTGCCCACCGCGATGTAGCCGATGAAAAGGCAGCCCAGCAGGCTCATGGTGCTGAGCCAGGCCTTGTCGATGGCGGCGCTGGTGAGAATGATCCAGGCCGCTGCACCGATCAGCACCAGTGACGCCCAGTTGGTGCCGACGGCGGTAAATATGGCCTTGCGCGAACCGGAGGCGGCCGCAGTGTTGACGATCAGTGCCACCACCGGGCCGGGGGTAGCGATCAGCAGCAGGACAGTGAGGGCATAGGTGGCGGTAAGTGCGGTATTCACGGTCAGTTCTCGATCAGTATGTCGGTTGCCGCCGGGTGTGCGGCATGGACGTGGAACGGGCAGCGCGACGGGTTGAGCGACCCCGCCTCCTGAAGTTGGTACTGCTTCCACTCGTAGTTGTCGGCATCGCCGAAGAAGCCGAGGGTGTCAGGTACGACACCGTCGTTGTAGTGGTGCACGCGCTCGCGAATGCGCTCGCGGATTTTCTTGCCGCTCTCGGTATTGGCGTTGGCCACTTCGTCGAAGTTTTCCCGGGGGTTAATGACGAAGGTGATGTGCAGCCCCAGGTTGCGGCTTTTCATTTGCTGGTGGCCGGGGAAATTCATGTTGATGAACAGGGGCATACCGGCATAGCAGAACGACCAGGCGGTGTCGTCGGGGTCGGTGGGAATGCCTTGCGGCCACGGGTGTGGGTCGCGCGCATGTACGCCACGCAACACTTTCCAGGCCAGCGCCTGCTGTTCGGCCAGGGTGCTGCCCGCTGCCGTTTCGAGAAACACCACCAGGGGGCTGCCGATGCGCTGTTTGGGTTTGATCGGTGTGACGGTGCGTACGTAGTCGGCCAGGCCTTGGGCGATGTCATCGGCGAGCTGCTCGGCGCGCGCGAAAAGAATATGGCAGGTTTCGCCGTTGACCGCCTTGCGGCCGAACAGGCAGGGGAAGTTGGGGTTGGCGAGAATACTGCGAAAATGCTCTATGGTCTTGTAAGTCCAGTGCTGCGTGTTCCAGACATGTTCATCGGCTAGCTCTAGCGCATCCAGGCGATAGCAATTTCCATATCCTGTAAACATGATTTCCCCAGGCGTAAATTTAGTGAGCGTTCAAGCCACATGCAGGCAGGATCTTGGTTATGTTTATTATTTACCTGCATTTTCCGAGACGCTCTTGACGTTGTAAAACGCGTGGAACTATGACCTACTATTAGTCTTACTCATGCTCGGGACGTCGCCATGTCGGAACGGATTCAGGCCTTGCACGCCCTGCGTGCCTTCGAGGTGGCCTCTCGCTATGGCTCCTTTACCCGCGCTGCGGAAGAGCTCGCCTTGACCCAAGGCGCGGTCAGCCATCACATCAAGACCCTGGAGGCCATGTTCGGCTGCGACCTGTTCGAACGCCGTGGCCCCAAGCTCAGCCTGACCGAGCACGGTCGCCTGCTGGCGCAAGAGCTGAAAGTGGGCTTCAAGATCATCGAAAATGCCTGCGCATTGCTGCGCCAGGACCGCTATGGCTTGCGCCTGAAGGCCCCGTCCACGCTCACGGTGCGCTGGCTGCTGCGGGCACTGGATGCCTTCAAGAAGCACGAGGACAACTGCAGCGTGCAGTTGTCCAGCGTGTGGATGGACATCGACAGCGTGGACTTCTATTCCGAGCCCTACGACTGTGCCATTCTCCTGGCCAACGGGCGTTTCCCCGCCGATATCGAGAGCTTCAAGCTGTTCGATGAATGGTTGATCCCGGTGTGCCACCCGGATTACATGGCGCAAGCGCAGCCGGCCCTGGCCGACCTGACCCAATGCGAATTCCTGCACCCGTCCCCGGACCGCCGTGACTGGCGGCGCTGGCTGGCGCGCATGGACGCGCTGGATATCAGCATCGATCAGGGGCAAGTGTTCGATACCCTTGACCAGGGCATTTCGGCCGCCCAGCAAGGCCTGGGTATTTCGGTGGTCGACCTGGTGCTGGCCAGCGCCGACCTGGCGGCCGGGCGCCTGGTCACACCGTTCAAGCACGCCGTGGCCACCGGCGACGGCTACTACATGACCTGGCTCAAGGCCAGCCCCAAGGCGCGGCAAATGCACAAGCTGCGTGACTTCCTGCTCGGCCAGGTGCCACCGCTGGCCTACAAGGACATCAACTACCTGTACGGTTGAACACCCGTTCGAGCATGAAGTCGATGAACACCCGCAATTTCGGCGGCATCTGCCGCCCAGACGGCCACAGCAGGTAGAAGCTGCCGCGCCGCTCCATGAAGTCGTCGAGCACGCTCACCAGTGAGCCATTGCCCAGCTCACGGCCCACGGTGAAGTCCGGCAGGCAAGTGATGCCGCGGTGGTTCAAAGCGAAGCAGACGCGTGTCTCGACGTGGTTGCACACCATCGAGATGGGGATGTCATAGGCGTGTTCGGGGTGCTCCTGGCGCAGCGGCCAGGTTTCCAGCTTGCCGTTGCTGGGGAAGCGGTAATGCAGGCATGTGTGCGCCGCCAGGTCGCGCGGGTGCACGGGCGTGCCGCGTTCGCGCAGGTAGCCGGGCGAAGCCACCAGCCGGTGCTGGAAATACCCCAGGAACTTGGCATTGAGCCGTGAATCCACCGGCTGCCCACCGCGCATCACCACATCGAAACCTTCGCCGATGATATCCACCATGCGGTCGGAAAAGTCCAGGTCCAGCTCCACTTGCGGGTACAGCGCCATGAACTCGGCCAGCGCCGGCATTACCAGCCCGGTGACCTGCGGCATGCTCACCCGCAGGCGCCCGCGTGGGGTTTCGCTGGCTTGCGACAGTTCCTGCTCGGTGGCCTCTATTTCGGCGAGGATGCGCCGGCTACGCTCGAGGAACAGCGTGCCCTCGGCGGTGAGGGTGATGCTGCGGGTGCTGCGGTGGAACAGGCGTACGCCCAGGCGGCTTTCCAGGCGCGCTACGCGCTTGCCCACAGCCGAGGCACTGATCCCCAAAGACTGGCCCGCGGCGACGAAGCTGCGGGTTTCGGCCACCCGATTGAAGACCACGAAACCGCTGAGGCTATCCATGCTGCGTTCCTGATTGCGGACGTGGATGTCCGGGGTGAACGGCATTGTAACCGTCTTTTTCCGTAATGGCCTTGCCTTGCAGACTGTTCGCCTCGTTTCCTACTCAAGGCTTCTGCAATGTCCCAGACATCCTCCGCACCGTTGCTGTCCGCCAGCAGCGACCGCTTGCCGCTCAGCGGGCTGTTGGCGCTGGCCATGACCGGCTTCATCGCCATCCTCAGTGAAACCCTGCCGGCCGGTTTGCTCGACCAGATCGCCGACGGCATGCACATCAGCCAAGCCATGGCCGGGCAATGGGTCACGGCGTATGCCTTGGGCTCATTACTCACCGCCATCCCGCTGGTAACCCTGACTCAGGGCTGGTATCGGCGCCGGGCGCTGTTGCTGGCCATCGTCGGTTTTGTGTTGTTCAACGGGCTGACGGCCCTGTCGGACTCCAACAGCCTGACCCTGGTACTGCGCTTTTTCACCGGCGCGGCCGCCGGCCTGGCCTGGGGGCTGATAGCCGGCCACGCCCGGCGCATGGTGCCGGTGGCGCAGCAGGGGCGGGCCATGGCACTGGCCATGCTCGGCCAGCCGATTGCCCTGTCGCTCGGCTTGCCGATCGCGACCTGGCTGGGTGCGGGGTTGGGCTGGCGTGCTACGTTCATGGTGGTCACCCTAGTGGCATTGCTGCTGGTGGTGTGGGTGGTGCGTTCAGTGCCGGACTACCCCGGACAGGCCGCTGGCAAGCGCCCGGCCGCCATGCAGGTGCTGCGCACGCCGGGGGTGTTGCTTGTGCTGCTGGTGATCCTCAGCTGGATCCTTGGCCACAACATTCTCTACACCTATATCGTGCCACTGCTGGCGGCGGCCGGCATGGCAGCGGACATTGGCCCTGTGCTGATGGTGTTCGGCCTGTCGGCCCTGGCCGGGATTGGTTTGGTGGGCCTGCTGGTCGACCGGCATCTGCGCACGCTGGTGCTCTTGAGCCTGGCGGGCTTTGCCCTGGCTACGCTGGCCTTGGGGCAAGCGTCGTCCTGGCTGATGTACCTGAGTATCGCTTTGTGGGGGGTGACCTACGGCGGCGCGCCGACCTTGCTGCAGACGGCCTGTGCAGACGCGGCGGGCGAAGGGGGCGACGTGGCGCAATCGATGCTGGTGACGGTGTGGAACAGCGCCATTGCCCTGGGCGGCATCATTGGCGGGTTGTTACTGGCCGGGGCAGGGGTGGAGGGGTTTGGTGGTGTGGTGCTCGCGCTGATCGCGGTGGCCTGGTTGTTGGCCTGGGCCGCGCGCAGAAGCGGCTTCGTGGCGGGGGCACGCTAGCGTAGAATCATCCTTTTCGGCAGAGGGTGAGGCAGTGGAGTTGCAGCAGGGCTTTGTCCTGACCCGGCATTGGCATGACACGCCAGAAGGCACCTGCGTGGAACTTTGGCTGGCCACCGATCAGGGGCCACGGCTGCTACGTCTGGCACCCCAGGTTTCGGTGGCGTTCATCCCGCAAGCGCAAGCGGCGCACGCGCAGGTGTTGCTGGCGAACGAGCCGGGCGCCGAACTGCGGCCCTTGCAGTTAAAGGATTTCGACCAGCGCCCGGTCATGGGCCTTTATTGCCGGCAGCACCGGCAACTGATGCAGCTGGAGCAACGGCTGCGCACGGCAGGCATCGAGGTGTTCGAAGCGGATATCCGCCCACCCGAACGCTACCTGATGGAGCGCTTCGTCACCGCGCCGGTGCAGTTCACCGGGCAACCCGATGACCAGGGCGTGATTTGCGATGCCCAGCTCAAGCCCCTGCCGGGCTATCGCCCACCGCTGCGCCTGGTGTCGCTGGATATCGAAACCAGTGAACGTGGCGAGCTGTACAGCATTGCCCTGGAAGGCTGCGGCCAGCGTCAGGTCTACATGCTTGGCCCGGCCAACGGCGACCCTGAGGGCCTCGACTTCGACCTGCACTATTGCGATGACCGTGCCGGGTTGCTCGTGTGCCTCAACCAGTGGATGGCGGAGCACGACCCGGATGCAATCATCGGCTGGAACCTGATCCAGTTCGACCTACGCCTTTTGCACGAGCACGCCAAGCTGATGCAGGTGCCGCTGGCCCTGGGCCGCAACGGCGCCCCCATGACCTTGCGCAGCCACGCCAGTGGCGGCCATGCCTTCGCCGACGCGCCGGGGCGGCTGTTGATCGACGGCATCGAGGCGCTGCGCTCGGCAACCTGGAGCTTTACGTCGTTCAGCCTGGAGAATGTCGCGCAGACCTTGCTCGGTGAAGGCAAGGCCATCGACACCCCCTACCAGCGCATGGACGAAATCAACCGCCGTTTCGCCGAAGACAAACCCGCACTGGCACGCTACAACCTCAAGGATTGCGAGCTGGTCACGCGCATCTTCGCCCATACCCGCCTGCTCGAGTTCCTGCTGGAGCGCGCTTCTGTCACTGGGTTGGCGGTAGACCGCAGTGGGGGTTCGGTGGCCGCCTTCTGCCACCTGTATATCCCGCAGATGCACCGCCTGGGCTTCGTCGCCCCCAGCCTGGGCAGCCGCCCTGAGGAAGCCAGCCCCGGCGGTTTCGTGATGGATTCGCGCCCAGGCCTTTACGACTCGGTGCTGGTGCTGGACTACAAGAGCCTCTACCCGTCGATCATCCGGACCTTCCTGATCGACCCGGTAGGGCTGGTCGAGGGCCTGCGCTTGCCCGATGATGAGCACTCGGTAGAAGGCTTCCGGGGTGGGCGTTTCTCGCGCAGCCAGCATTGCTTGCCGGCCATCGTCGAGCGCGTCTGGCAAGGGCGGGAGGCGGCCAAGCGTGAAGGCAACGCACCGCTGTCGCAGGCGCTGAAGATCATCATGAATGCCTTTTACGGCGTGCTGGGCTCTAGCGGTTGCCGTTTCTTCGACCCGCGCCTGGCCTCGTCGATCACCCTGCGCGGTCACCAGATCATGCGCCAGACCCGGGCGTTGATCGAGGCCAAGGGCTATGAGGTCATCTATGGTGATACCGACTCCACCTTCGTCTGGCTCAAGGGTGCCCATGGTGAAGCGGGTGCGGCGCAGATCGGCCGAGAACTGGTCGCCCACGTCAATCAGTGGTGGCGCGAGCACCTGCGCCAGCAGATGAACCTGGAAAGCGCACTGGAATTGCAGTTCGAAGTGCATTACCGGCGTTTTCTGATGCCGACCATCCGTGGGACCGACGAGGGTAGCAAGAAGCGTTATGCCGGGATGGTGCAGCGCGCCGACGGCAGCGAGGATGTGGTTTACAAGGGCCTGGAGTCGGTGCGCACCGACTGGTCACCACTGGCGCAGCAGTTTCAGCAGGAACTGTACGGGCGGATCTTTCGCGGCCAGCCGTATCGCGACTATGTGCGCCACTATGTGCAGCAGACCTTGGCGGGCGAGCTCGACAACCTGCTGGTGTACCGCAAGCGCCTGCGTCGTCCGTTGGCCGATTACCAGCGCAACGTGCCACCCCATGTACGTGCTGCGCGCCAGGCCGATGAATACAACAGCCGGCTCGGTCGCCCTCGCCAGTACCAGCGCGGCGGCTGGATCAGTTACGTCATCACTACCGCCGGTCCCGAGCCGATGGAAAACCTTCAATCGCCGATCGATTACGAGCACTACCTCAGCCGGCAGTTGCAGCCGGTAGCCGATGCCATTTTGCCGTTCGTTGGCGATGATTTCGCCACGCTGACTGGCCGCCAGTTACAGCTGTTCTGAGCGCAGGCGTTAGCTATCTAGTACCCGGTGCCGAGCCTGCTCCCTAGTCTGGCCTCTTTTCATGAAGAGGCCTCGAGCAATGGACACTACTCCGCCATCAAGCGCACAGGCAGCCATCGATGCGTTCCAGGACAGCATCATCAGCAAGCGCCTGCCGCTCTGGTTGCGTCAGATACCCCCAGGGCAACTGCCTGAGGTCCGCAAGGCATTGGCGAACAGCCTTCGCAGCCGTGAGCAAGTCAATGCGCTGCTGCGGGGTATCGAAGGTATCGACAGCTTTGTTGCGACGGGCCTGGACAAGGCCCTTGACGAACGTTACGGGCTTGGCGGCAATGCTCGCTCGTTCAAGTTTCTGGAAGGCCGTCGCGAGCCTGTGATCAACAGCCAGCCGGTAGGCGCGCACCTCACCGAGGTGGTCTATGAAGAAAAGCCGCTGCTTGAGGTGGCACTGCGCAACTTCACTGCCGAGCAGGCCCAGGCCGGTGGCCAGCCGCGCGGTAATCGGCTGCTGGTTCCGCGCCAGGGCAGGCTTGCACCGCCCACGTGCATCGAGCTTGCCGCGCTTTGCCGTGAGCTGGATTTGGGTGAGGGTTATCAACGTCATCTGGATTCCATTCTAAAGCCCGCAGGTGATGCAAGGCGCGTGGAGTCCTGCCTTGTAGATGCCAGCCGCCACGCCATGTTGGTAGACGCCTACAAAGCCAGGCAGGAAGGGACGCTGGATGACAGCGAGCTCAAGTTGGTGGTGGCTATGTGCGAGGATGGCAAGCTGCTGCGCCTGGCGGGTGACCTTGTGGAGGCCAGGCAACTGAAGTTGCTGGGTTGCCGGATTGAGCAGGTGATCGTGCTCGAGGTGATTGACCAGGGTGTCCTTTTCAACACCTCGCGCCGTGTGTTGCTCTACGTGCCAGGTGACCCTGTGTCGCCTTGGCGCGCATTCGAGAGCATCGACAAGCTGAACCGCGAGTTGGGTCGTCGCCTGCGAGACAAAGCCTACCAGCGTTTTTTCAGCCGCTTCGTGCTACGACGTGACAGCCAGGCTTTCTTTGCCCAGGTTTCGGCGCTGTTCGATGACCTGGCGGACTGGGCGTTTCGCGATCTCGAACCGCATTTGCAGGGTTATTCGCAACCGTTGTTCAACGGTCTGGCACAGGCACGTATTCGCCAGATCAAGGAGGATGCGGCGATGATCGCGGTGCCTGTGGCCAGGCTGGACCGTGAGGTGCAGCGCCAGCATGACCAGCGCCTGGCCGCCGAGGGGTGGGCGCTGCTCAATCTGGCCAGTTTCTTTGTGCCGGGCCTTGGCCTGCCGCTTCTCGCTGTGACGGCCTGGGAGCTGTTGGGCGAGGTTTATCATGGTTTTGAAGCCTGGCATGAGGGAGATCGCCGAGAGGCACTCGACCATTTGACCCATGTTGCCACCGACCTTGCCGTGCTTGCGGCCACAGCGGCGGGGGTTGGTGTGGCCCGACGGCTTTGGGCGCGCTCCACGCAGGTCGATGCCATGTTTCCGGCTCGGCTGGAGGATGGCACCGTCAAACTCTGGCAACAAGATCTGACCCCGTTTCAATGCCAGGCCCCCGATGCTGCCGCAAGCCGGGATGCCTTGGGCATCCGGCGTCTGGACGGGCAGGCCTGGATCGAGATGGACGCTCATCATTATCGCGTGACCGAATCGGCTGGCGACGGTCAATGGCAACTGTGCCCCGTTGCCGGCCATGGACCCATGCTGCGTCACAATGGCGCTGGCGCCTGGCGGTTATGGAATGAACAACCGGCCCTGTGGAGGGATAGACATCGCATGTTCCGTCGCCTGGGCGAGCCCTTCAACAGGCTGGGTGACGAAGAGATCGATCAGGTCCTGCTGTTCCATGGGCTCGATGGCGATGACGTGCGAGGCTTGCATGTGCATGCCCAGGCGCCCAGCCCGGGCATGCTCGACAGCGTGCAGCGGGTCAGGCTCGACCAGCGCATTCGCGGCATGATTGGCCGCTTGCGCAGCGGTGAGCCGGTAGAAGATGCGACCGTGCTTGATCACGCACGGCGGTTGCCAGGTGCGAATGGCCTGCCGGATCAGGCACTGGCTGAGCTGGCGTGGACGCAACGCCGAACATTGCTGCAGTACCTGTACGATGCGTTGCAACCCACCGACAGCCCCGGGAGCGCAGCGCTGCGCCGGGTCTTCCCCGGGCTGGATGCTCGCACCGCGCAAGCGTTGGTAACGGCCGCCAGCGGCGTTGATCGCAGGCGCTTGTTGACCAGCGGCAGGGTCGCACTCGATCTGGCCGAAGCGGCCAGGGCCAGCCTGTCGGGTATCCGCCAGACGCGGGTTCTGGAAGCCTTGTACCTGGACACGCCGCAGCATGCGGACCTGGCACGGGTGGCCTTGGGCCTGTTGCAGGAGCTGCCTGGGGGCGAACAAGGTGTGCGCTGGCGCTTGTATGAGGGCTATCTGGGCGGGCCGATGCTGGCGCAGTGCGGTCAAGGCGGGCAGGCATTTGACCTGGTGCACCTGAACGGCGGGTTCCAGCTGTTTGATGATCAGGGTGGGGCCATCGGTGAGGCAGGCGAGTTGTTCGAAGTCATCGCGCCAGCTTATACCGAGGCGCAGCGTGAAATGATGGGGGTCGGTGATCCGTTCTCGCACAACCTTCGGGTGATGCTTGCGCGCGAGGCGGTGCGACGTCGTGACCAGATCAGTCGTCTGCTAGGCGTGGTACGCCCGCGGGCTGTTCGAGCGCCGATGCGCTTGGCCGACGGGCGTTTGGGTTACCCGCTGGGTGGTGCAGGCGTGAGCGGTTTCGCGTCAAGAGGCAATGCCTTGAGGGCGGAATTGCGAGATATCTTCCCTTGGTTGAGTGACGAGCAGATTGACACCTTGGCCGATGACGTGAGACGTTCAGGGCGTCAGCTCAGAGGGCTACTGAGGGACCTGAGCACTGAGTTCAGGGTGCTTCGCAACACGCTGGATACCTGGGTGGCACAGGAACAGGGCGATGTTCGGGAGGACCGGGACGCCTTGCGCCAGACGCTGTTCAATTGCTGGAGACGGTCGGTAGGGGTCGGCAATCTGCGCATCGACGCACAAGAAAACCTCCATGTCATGTTTTGCAATTTCAGGTCGGGCGGTTTGCCCAGCCTGCCGGCGCAGGTCAGCTTCAGAGGTGTGAGCAGCCTGTCGTTGCTGCACCTTGACCTCGTGGAAGTACCCGACAGTTTCTTGTTGGCCTTCCCTAACCTCAGAACCCTTGACTTGGGTGGCAACCTGCTGACGCGGCTGCCGCAACCGTTGCTGCAGTTCACGCAGCTACGGCACCTGAGCCTTACCAACAACCGCATTGGCCTGAACCTGCAGCAAACCGCCACACTGGCCTGTTGCACTGGCCTGGAATCCCTCGACCTGTCCCACAATCCACTGCGGCGGGGGTTCACGTTGGCCGGTTTGACCGAACTGCGCTGGCTGAGCCTGCGCGACACACAAATTACGCAGCTTCCCCCGGGCATTTTCGACCGCGATCAGTTGGTGGCTGTTGACTTGAGGGAAAACCGGATCCGGCAGGTTCCGGAGCATTACTACCAGTTACCCGTATGGCGCCGGCGAAGGATCCGCCTGAGCGGCAACCCCTTGGGCGAAGCACAGACACAACGTTTGCAGGCTTCGTTGAGGAGCGAGCATCCTGTCGTCGACGAGGAGCAAGCGCTGCTGCGGCTGGAGCACGCGCGGGAAGTATGGGGGGATGCGGTGGCCCCTGAGCATCGTGGCTTGATGCTCGCAGCCTGGGATTCCCTGGATGCAGGGCCGGGCTCCGAGCGGTTTTTCCGCGTTCTCAGGCAACTGTTGCTGTCCGAGGATTTTCGCGTCAATGCGCGGGCGATGGGTAATCGGGTGATGGCGGTGTTGCAAGCGATGGCCATCACGCCGGAATTGCGGGAGAACCTGTTGTCCGTGGCCAATGATGAATGGGGGTGCCAGGATGGTGCAACCTGGTGCTTGAGCAATATAGAACTGAACTTGCTGGTGTGGCAGGTTCAACATGCCGCTCAAGGAAAAGACGAACGCGCTCTGCTTCGCCTGGGAAGACGTTTATGGCGCCAGGATGCGGTCGACAGGTTCGCTACCCGATGGGCACTCGAACATGGCAGGGAGCAAGAGGGAAGTGAAGTCGGGTTGGCCTTCAGGGTCGGGCTGAGGGAGCCGCTCGACTTGCCCCTGCAGGTGGGTGATATGAGCTTCCATGCTATTTCAGGGGTTCTCCAGGCGGACCTGGCGGCGGCGCAAGCGGCAGTGCGAGATGCCGAAACCAGGGATGAGCTCGCCCGCTCGATGGTTGACCGTGAATTTTGGCAGGCGCACCTGGAGCGTACTCATCCTGACCGGTTCGCCGAAGTTGACCGGCCGTTCAGGCGGCAGCTTGAAACGGTCCTTGACGATGAAGCGCTCCCTGAGGGTGAGATGCTCGAGCAGGCAGATGCCATTCGTGACGCCCAACGTGCTGCACGCAGGGGGCTGATGCTGGACTTGACGATTCGTGCCATGGAAGTGGGGCCAGAAGACCCAGGCATTCATGTGCGCTGATGGCGGCTTAATGCAGGGGTTGCCTGCCCCTGTGCGAAGCGGCTTTGGGCTATGCTCAGTCAAGGTGACAGTGGCTTTGCCCGCGCTGTCGCCTTGGCTTCAGAAAGCTTGGAAATCGACAGTTACTTTTCCACGGCCCGTTACTGAGTGAAGTGGTTTAGGCTCCTTGTCGGATTTTTCTCCGTGATCTGTAGTCATTGGTATATCGAGACAATAAGGAGATACGCATGCTCGTCCGGTCACTGACCCTCGCTACCTTGCTAGCTGTTGCCGGCCCCCTGTTTGCCGCAGACAGTGATGCGCCTTTAGCCAAGGAACTGGGCAAGGCCAGGCCATTGGTGGTGATTGCTCCGAGCACTGCCGACCCGACCCTGCGCGGGCTGAACAAGGCCCTGGAAGACCCGGCTACCCAGGCCGCCTTCAAGGAGCGCAACCTGGTGCTTTACAGCGTCGCCAACATGATGGGCAAGCGCGAAGACAAGAACCTCGAACAGCAGACCACCATGGCCCTGATCCGTGAGCTCAAGCTGGGCGCGAGCAAGGGCACCAAGGTGATCCTGGTGGGCAAGGACGGCGAGCGGCACATGCTCAAGGATGACGAAAGCGGTGAGCCTATCGACCCGCAGGCGATTTTCAAGGCGGTCGATGAATTGCCCGCCAGCGAAAAGGCGGTGACCGCACCCGAACCGGTGGCCGCAGCGCCGGAGGCCAAGGCCAAGGACAGCAAACCGGCCAAGCCAGCCAAACCGGCGGCCCCGCCCAAGCCGCTGGAAGACTGAACACGCGTCATGGCCCCAAGGTAGCTTGGGGCCCGTTACCGGGTGTTGTGTATCCCACTGTATCTGACCGCGCTGCAGACCCATTCCCATACAAAAGCGCGCCTTGCCCGATACACTCACGACAAACCGCAACGGCCTAATGGCTCCACTTTCCAACCACAGTGGAGCTACATCATGACTCATGCAAAAAACACCCTCGGCCTGCTCGGCGCCGCCCTGATCGGCAGTATGGCATTGACCAGCAGTGCGTTTGCCGTGGAACCGCTGGCACAAGGTTACCAACTGGCTTCGGCCAAGGTGGCCGGCGAGGGCAAGTGTGGCGAAGGCAAGTGCGGCGGCAGCGGCAAAGCCACCCAGGGCGAAGGCAAATGCGGTGAGGGCAAGTGTGGTGCCAGCGCCAAGGCCGGGGCCGAAGGCAAATGCGGCGAAGGGAAGTGCGGCGATGCCTCGTTCGCCAAAACCGACAGCAACCACGATGGCAAGGTCTCGCGGGATGAGTTTCTGGCGGTGGCCAAGGACCGTGCCGGCGACTTCGACAAGATCGACACCAACCATGACGGTTTCATCTCCGAGCAAGAAGCGGCGGACCACCTGAAGGCGATCTATCAGGCCAATGGCAAGGCCATGCCCGAGGGGCTGTTCAGCCACCTGGCTGGCAAATCCTGACCCTTACCCTTTGAACTGACGCAACGCCCCTCCTGCTGGTCAGGCGGGGCGTTGTGCCTGTTGGAGACTTTTTTATGCGTGCTGCGACGTTGAATACCGGGCTTGGCTTGCGCCGTGGCCTGCTGCCGGAACTGCTGGCGATGGACGCTGGTGCAGTAGACTTCCTTGAATGCGCGCCGGAAAACTGGATAGCGGTTGGCGGTGCCTACGGCAAGGGCCTGGCCCAGTTGGCCGAGCGTTTTCCCATGACTTGCCACGGGTTGTCGTTGTCGCTGGGCGGCAGTGAGCCACTCGACCTTCATTTTCTCGACCAGACCCGCCATTTTCTCGATCGCCACCAGGTGCGCCTGTACAGTGAGCACTTGAGCTATTGCAGTGACGACGGGCACCTGTACGACCTGATGCCCATACCGTTCACCGACGAAGCCGTGCACCATGTGGCCGCGCGCATTCGCCAGGCGCAGGAGCAATTGGGCCGGCGTATTGCCGTGGAAAACATCAGCTACTACGCCGCGCCTTATCAGGCGATGAGCGAGCTCGATTTTATCCGTGCGGTACTCGATGAAGCCGATTGCGATTTGCTGCTGGACGTCAACAACGTTTTCGTCAATGCCTGCAACCACGGCTACGAAGCCCGGGCCTTTCTTGAAGGCTTGCCCCAGGCCCGGGTGACCGGCATGCACATAGCCGGCCATTACGATGAAGCACCGGACCTCAAGGTCGACACCCATGGGGCGCCGGTGAAGGAAGATGTGTGGGCGCTGTACACCCTCGCTTGTGCGCGCTTTGGCGTGCAGCCGACCGTGCTCGAACGTGATTTCAACTATCCCCCGCTGGCCGAACTGTTGGCCGAGACGGCGCGTATCCGCAGCGTGCAACTGGCTTCGGGAGGGCCGCGTGATGAATGAGACGTTGCGCGAGCAGCAATACACCTTGGCCCGTCACTTGCGTGACCCGCAGCGCAATGCACCGCCACCGGGCATAGAGGGTCGGCGCCTGAAGGTTTACCGCGAGTTGTTCTATGGCGCTATCGAGGGCTTGCTGGCAGGCAGTTTTCCGGTGATGCGTCAGGCCTTGGGCGAACAGCGTTGGCATGCGCGAGTGCGTGACTTCTATGCCAATTACCGTAGTCAGACGCCCTTGTTTACCGAGATTGCCGAAGCGTTTGTCGATTATCTGCAAGGCGTCGAGCTGGATGCGCCCTGGCAGTTGGAACTGGCGCATTATGAGTGGGTCGAGGCGCAGTTGTATTTGAGCGATGCCGAGGACCCGTCCCATGACCCGGCGGGCGATTTGCTGGAGGGGGCGCCGCTGTTGTCCTGCGTGGCGCGGGTGCTGGCTTATGAGTGGCCGGTGGAGCGCATCGGGGTGGATTATCAGCCAACGGTTGCGCCCGAGGCCCCGACGTTGCTGCTGGTGTATCGCGATGCTGCGTTGACGGTGCGCTTTGCGCGCCTGGCGCCGATGGCGTATCAGTTGCTGGCGCTGGAGCAGGGTACCGGGCGGGCACGGATGGAGGTGTTGGGAGGGGATGTGCAGCAGGGGCTGGCATTGTTGGAGGGGTTGCGTGAACAGGGTGTCATTGTTGGTACAGTTTGAGGGCACAAGGCCGCTCCTACAGGGGATTGCATATCCCTGTAGGAGCGGCCTTGTGCCGCGAAGGGCTGCAAAGCAGCCCCATTGGCATTACCTGCTGAACCGCATCCTCAGCCAATGATCAATGCTCAATCGCCCAGCCCCTTTAAGCAGCAGTGGCAACAACGCCACCAGGTAGATCAGCGGCAACTTGAAGTTGCCAAAGCCCTGGTCGGTGATCGCATATCCTTGCCCCAGTTCAGCCAGGCTCGACCAGTGTGCCGGCCAGTGCACCGCGGCTATCGCCACCACGGTCACCACCATCAGGCCCAGTGAGGCCAGCCGGGTTCCCAAACCCAGTATCAGCAGTATCGGCAGCACCAGTTCCGCCCACATCGACAACTGCCAGTTCAGCTCGGCGGGCAGCTGGTTGAAGGGAAACGGAAAGCTGCCTTGCAGGTCGGCGAACCAGTTGCTGCCATTGAACTTCTCAAGGCCGGATTCAAAAAATTCCCAGGCCAGGAACAGCCGCAGCGGCAGGTCGGCGGTCCAGGTGCCGACGCGGTCGAAGGTGGTCAGTGTGCGGATCGAAGTGGTCATGTCAGTGTGTACTCCAAGGCAGGTTTAGTCAGGAAAGGGCGCGGGCGCTGCGGCGCTGTTGGCGCGCCAGCCTGGCGGTGAGCTTGACGGCGATGGCACTGAACATCAGGGCGAACGCCAGCGGGTACCAGCCGCCCATGGGGATGCGTTTGTAGAACGACAGGCAGAACACGGCTGCCAGTACCCACATGCCGGTGCTGTGCAGGGCTTGCCAGGCGCGGCCGCCCAATAGCCGCATGGGGGCCTTGAACGAGGTGGCGGTGAGCAGCAGCAGGAACAGGTACCCGACGCTGCCGGGCAAGCTGGAGGTGAGCGTGCGGCCGGCCCAGAACAGTTCGGGGAATTGTTGGGCGTAGCGGTAAATCAACAGGCCGTGCACGGTGTGGGAGAAAGCGAAGGCCAGTCCCAGGTAGCGCCGTTCCTGCAGCACGCGGCGGCTGACAGCGCCGGGTAGCAAGGTGACGAGTGAGGAAGCCAGGAAGGCCAGCAGAAACAGCGCGAAGGAACTGCGTGCGGTAGCGCGGATGGCGCTGCGCAGGCCATCAGGGTCAGGCTGGCTGGCCAGGACTACGGTGGTCATCGCCAGAGTCAGGCCGGCGAGTGCGGCGAACAGCTTCCAGCCGGAGGGCAGGGTGAGGGCTTTCATCAAGGGGCTCCCGGTGTGTGATTGTGTCACCGGGAGTGTGTGGGGGTAGGGTATCTGCAGTGTGTCGGGGGCGATGGGGTTGTGTATCGGTTTGTATGGATGTATCAGGCTACCCCGCTCTCACGAAGGCCTGTCAGGTCAGTTCTATCTGGGCGCACAGCCCGCCGCTTTCGCGGTTGCTCAAGGTCAACCGGCCCCCCATGGCCTGGATCAACTGGTGGGCAATGGCCAACCCCAGCCCGGTACCACCCGTGCTGCGATTGCGTGAACCCTCTACCCGGTAGAACGGCTTGAGCACTTCGTCCAGTTCGCCGCCGGGAATCCCCGGCCCGTTGTCGAGCACACGGATTACGGTCGTGCCGCCCTCGCGGCACACTTCCAGTTCGGCGGCGCCGGCAAACTTGAGGGCGTTGTCCACCAGGTTCACCAACACCCGGCGCAGTGCATGCGGGCGGGTTTCCAGCAGGCTTCCAGTGCTGCCGTGGCGCTCGACCTGGGCGCCGCTGTCTTGGTAGTCGAACACCAGGCTATCAAGAAAGGCATCGAGGTTGACCCGGCAGGGTGCTTCGGTGCTGGTGTCCATGCTGCGGGCATAGGCCACGCCTTCGCGCACCAGGTGCTCCATTTCACCCAGATCGCTCCACAGCTTGTCTTTCTCGACCCCATCGTCCATCACTTCAACGCGTAGTTTCATACGTGTGATCGGCGTTTGCAGGTCGTGAGAAATGGCTGCCAGCAATTGCATGCGCTCCTTGAGGTGCGCGGCGATGCGTGCCTGCAAGGCGTTGAAGGCCACGGCGGCGTACTTCACCTCGCGCGGGCCGCTTTCATCCAGTTGCACACCAGGCTTGTCCGGGTCGAGGTTGTCCACGGCGTGGGACAGCCGGGTGAGGGGGCCGATGGCCAGGCGCACTGCCAGCCAGGTGCAAAGCAGCAGCACGGCCAGCTGAATCAGCAATACCACCGGCAACCAGCGGGCCACCGGGACCGGCGATGGGGTCACGTCGATGGTCAGGGGCGCACCGTCGGCCAGGCTCAGGTGCGCCTGGAAGTGTGCATTCGGCCCGGGTATTTCCTGGAAGGTCAGGCGGTAGTCGCTGCCAATGGCCTTCACGATCGACTCGGCGGCCATGGGCGGGTCGCTGCTGGGCATCGCCTCGCCTGTCAGGCCGTGGTCCAGGCGGTAGCGGTAGGTACGCCGCTCCAGACGTGGCAGCCAGGCGGCACGTTCGGCTGCGGGCAGGCGGTCGAGGATGGCGACCGACGTCGCCACATCCTGTTCCAGGGTGCTGAGCATCATCGAGCGGCTGCTGATGTAGCGCTCGTAGGCCTGCAAGCCAAACGACAGGCTGTACGCCAGCACCAGGCCGGTGAAGAAGATCAGCGCCAGGCGCGATGCCAGGGTGCGTGGCCACTTCATGACGGCGACTCGAGCAGTTGCACGGGCAACGAGAACACATAGCCCTCGCTGCGCACGGTCTTGATGCAGCTGGGCTCGCGGGCGTCGTCGCCCAGGCGCTGGCGCAGGCGGCTGACCAGCAGGTCGATGGAGCGGTCGAAGATGTCGGCCTCGCGGCCTTGGGTCAGGTTGAGCAGCTGTTCGCGGCTGAGTACCCGCTGTGGGTGGTCGAGAAACACCCGCAGCAGGCGGTACTCGGCGCCGCTAAGGGCCACCAGGGTGCCTTCGCTGTCGAGCAGGTGGCGCGCGGTGGTGTCCAGGCGCCACTGGCCGAAACCCAGCAGGCGGCTGCTTTCGCTGATGGTGAGGTTGGGCGGCAGCATGCGTGTGCGGCGCAGCACGGCGTTGATGCGGGCGAGCAGTTCGCGGGCGGAGAACGGTTTGGTCAGGTAGTCGTCGGCGCCCATTTCCAGGCCGATGATGCGGTCGGTTTCGTCGTTGCGTGCGGTGAGCATCAATACCGGGGTGTTGCGGTGCTTGCCGGCGCGCAACTCGCGGCACAGCAGCAGCCCGTCGTCGCCGGGCATCATGATGTCGAGCACGATCAGGTCGACGCTGTTGGCTTCCAGAAAAGCGCGCATCTGCCGGCCGTCGGCAACGATGCTGGTGCGCAGGCCGTTCTTCTTCAGATAGTTGCCGACCAGTTCGCGGATCTCGCGGTCGTCGTCGACGATCAGGATGTGATCGACGTGTTCCATGCTCAGCGTTCCTGTGTAAAGGGGGATGGGCGCAGTGTACCGAGCGCGTTCGCGCTTGCCTGCCGGGTTTTGTATTGCAGTGTATCTGGCACTGGTAGAGATACAGCAGGAAGCACATCACAGCCTCGGGCGACACATACGGGATACCTGGCAGGCGTGAAATGGCTCTCGACCGGGAAGCACAACTTCCCATACCCAAAGTGTTACTCAGGAGAGATGCCATGAACGTCAAAACCTTCGCCAGCGCCAGCCTGTTCGCCGTGCTCAGCTTCGGCGCTATCGCCGCCCAGGCCGGCACCGCGCCCATGGGCGATGCCGGTGTCATGCAGTACCGCTACGGTGACCACCTGGATGTGAAGAAAGTGCTGTCGGTGCAGGATGACCAGAGCAACGCCTGCGGCCTGGTGAACACCCGCATGGACTACCTCGACTCCCAGGGCCAGCAGCAAAGCGTGCAGTACCGCACCTACGCCACCGGCGGTTGCCATGAGAATTGATCGCCGCCTGATGCTGAAGGTGGGGGGGATTGCCCTGGCACTGACGGGGCTTGGCCTGGCGGGGCACCTGATGGGCCGCGACAGCTACGGCGCGATGCCGTCGCTGGCGGGGGCCAGCCAGTGGCTCAACTCGACACCGCTGGATGGCCCGGCGCTCAAGGGCAAGGTGGTGCTGGTGGACTTCTGGACCTGGGACTGCATCAACTGCCAGCGCAGCCTGCCGCATGTGAACGACTGGGCGCGGCGGTATGCCGACCAGGGGCTGGTGGTGGTGGGGGTGCATACGCCGGAGTACGACTACGAGCATGATGTGGGCACCTTGCGGGACAAGGTGGCCGGGCTGGGGATCGGTTACCCGGTGGCGGTGGACAACGATTACAAGGTGTGGAATGCCTGGGGCAACCAGTTCTGGCCGGCGCATTACTTTGTCGACCGCAAGGGGCAGGTGCGGCATGTGCACTTTGGCGAAGGGGATTATGGGGGGCAGGAACAGGTGATACAGGCTTTGCTGGATGAGAAAGGGTGACTGGCCTGTGCCGGCCTCTTCGCGGGCTTGCCCGCGAAGCAGCCAACACCGGTCAGTCAGGAAAAACTGGCAAAGTGCGCCTGCATCCGTGCCGCATCCGCCTGGCGCCCGCTGAACAGCTCGAACGCCTTCACCGCCTGGAACACCGCCATGTTGCTGCCATCCAGCGTGCGGCAACCCAGCGCCCGGGCCGCGCGCAGCAGTTCGGTCTCCAGCGGGAAGTAGATGATCTCCGCCACCCACAAGCGTGCATGCAGCAGCTCGACCGGCAGTGGCGTACCCGGCAGTTTGGCCATGCCCACTGGCGTGGTATTGACCAGTCCGTCTGCCTCGGCCAAAGCCGTGGCCAGGTCGCTGCCAACCACGGCGCGCCCTTCGCCGAAATGGGCATTCAGGTTGTCCACCAATGCCTGCGCACGGGCCGCGTCCACTTCGAACAGCACCAGCCGCTCGACCCCTTCACCCAGCAGGGCATGGGCTACCGCCGAACCGGCGCCGCCGGCACCCATCTGCACCACTTGGCGGCGTGCCACGTCGGGCAGGCCACGGCGCAAACCTTCGGCAAAGCCCAGGCAGTCGGTGTTATGGCCGACCCGTTTGCCGTCCTTGAGCACCACGGTATTCACCGCGCCGATACCACGGGCTTCGTCCGACAGCTCGTCGAGCAGTGGCAGAATCGCCTGTTTGAACGGGTAGGTGATGTTGAGCCCGGTGAAGCCGGTGTGCTGCGCGGCGTCGAGCAGGCCGGGCAGGGCACTGTCGTCCAGCTGCAGCTGGTCGGCGTCGATCAGCCGGTACAAATAGCGTAAAGCCTGGGCATCCCCTTCGTGTTCGTGCAGGGCAGGGGTACGCGACAGCTGGATGCCACGGCCGATCAGGCCGGCGAGGATGGCGTGCTGGCTCATGCCGTGCGCTCCTGGAACAGTTCGGCGAAGTGGCTGAGGGCCATGCGGTAGCCATGGCTGCCCAGGCCGCAGATGACACCGACGGCGATGGACGATACGAACGACAGGTGACGGAACGGCTCGCGCTTGTGCACGTTGGACAAGTGCACTTCGATGACCGGCAGTTCGCTGGCCACCAGGGCGTCGCGGATGGCCACCGAGGTGTGGGTCCAGGCGCCGGGGTTGATCACGATACCGGCGCAGCGGTTGCGGGCGGCGTGAATCCAGTCGATCAGTTCGCCTTCGTGGTTGGTTTGCCGGAATTCGAGTTCCAGGCCGTGGGCATGGGCAGTATCGGCACAGCTTTGCGCCAGGTCCGCAAGGGTTTCGTGGCCATATTGGGCAGGCTCGCGGGTGCCCAGCATGTTCAGGTTAGGGCCGTTGAGCACAAGAATAAGGGGCTTCATGACGGGCATCGCTTTGTTGTTGTTGGATGCGCGTAGTTTTGTACTGACTGGTTAGTTCCGTCAATTGGACGAGGCCGCCGCACCGGGAAAGTGGGCGATTATCGAACGCAGCCAAACCTTACAAAATTGTAATGCTCCCGACACCGCCCCGATAAGCACGGCTTTTTACAGTCCCTCGCCTACACGCGTCGACGAGGACTTGTTCGTGCCCAATCCCCGCAAGATCGCCTTGCTCTGCCTGTTGCTGGCCAGCGCCACCAGCGCCCAGGCCAGCCAGAGCCTGAGCCTGCCCCAGGCGCTTGCCGCCGCCTTTGCCCAGAACCCGGAACTGGCCGCCGCCGGCCGCGAAGTCGGCATTGCCGACGGCGAGCGGCGCCAGGCAGGGTTGATCCCCAACCCTGAGTTGTCCTGGGAGGTCGAGGACACTCGCCGCGACACCAGCACCACCACCGTCACCCTCAGCCAGCCGCTGGAACTGGGCGGCAAACGCGGCGCACGTATCGCAGTGGCCGGTGCCGGCCAGGCCATTGCCCAACTCGACCTGGAGCGCCAGCGCAATGGCCTGCGGGCTGATGTGGTGCAGGCCTTCCATGCAGCCTTGCGGGCGCAGACCGCGCTGGAACTGGCGCAGCAGTCACAGGCATTGACCGAGCGCGGGCTGCGGGTGGTACAGGGGCGGGTCACCGCTGGCCAGTCATCACCCGTAGAGGTCACCCGTGCCCAGGTGCAACTGGCCCAGGCACAGGCCGAAGTGCGGCGTGCGCAAACCCAGCGCGGCGTGGCCTACCAAGCCTTGGCACGCCTGATCGGCAGCCCGCTGGCAGGTTTCGACCACTTGCAGGCCGCCAACCTTTCACCTGGCGTTGCGCCCAGGGCAGACACCTTGCTCGACCGGGTCGAGCAAACGGTCGAATGGCGCCTGGCCGCCGCCCAGGTCGAGCGTGGTGAAGCCTCCTTGGGATCGGAAAAGGCCCAGCGCATTCCCAACCTCACCGTCAGCCTCGGCAGCCAGTACAGCCGCGAGGACCGCGAACGCGTCAACGTGGTCGGTCTGTCGATGCCCTTGCCATTGTTCGACCGCAACCAGGGCAACGTGATGTCAGCCGCGCGCCGTGCCGACCAGGCGCGTGACATGCGTAACGCCGTGGAGCTGCGCCTGCGCAGTGACACCCGCAGCGCTGTCAGCCAGTGGCACACGGCGATGCAGGAGGTGGATGCCTACGACCGCACCATTCTGCCGGCGGCGCAGCGGGCCGTGGACACCGCCACCCGTGGCTTCGAGATGGGCAAGTTCGCCTTCCTCGATGTGCTTGACGCCCAGCGCACGCTGATCGAGGCACGCGGGCTGTACCTCGAAGCGCTGGCCTCGGCGACCGATGCACGGGCGCAGGTCGAGCGGATCTATGGCGACCTCGATGGCCTGAGCACCCCCTTGAACAGCAGGAGCAACAATGACTAACCCACGCAAGATAGCCCTTCTGGTTGCTGCCATGGCCGCGCTCGGCCTGGGAGGCCTGGCCTGGACCGGCAACCTCGGCCCGGCGTCGAAAACAGAAGCCCGGCACGATGACCACGGCGAAGACGGCCACGGCCATGGCACCGAGAAAGCCGCCGAAGGCCACGAAGAGGAGGGCCACGGCGAAGAAGAGGGCCAGTTGCACCTGTCCATCGCCCAGATCGAGGCCGCCGGTGTGCAGTTGGCTACCGCCGGCCCTCGGGCACTGGGTACCGCTATCGGTTTTCCGGGGGAAATCCGCTTCGACGAAGACCGTACGGCTCACGTGGTGCCGCGTGTACCCGGCGTGGTCGAGGCGGTGCAAGCCGAGCTGGGCCAGGCGGTCAAGCGCGGCCAGGTATTGGCGGTGATTGCCAGCCAGCAGATTTCAGACCTGCGCAGCGAGCAGCAGGCCGCCCAGCGCCGGCTGGAACTGGCGCGCCTGACCTTCCAGCGCGAACAGCAGCTGTGGCAGGAACGTATCAGTGCCGAACAGGATTACCTGCAGGCACGCCAGGCGTTGCAGGAGGCCGAGATCGCCTTGGCCAATGCCCGGCAGAAGGTCGCCGCCGTGGGCCCGGCTGGCGCTGGCAACCGCTATGAGCTGCGCGCCCCGTTCGATGCGGTGGTGGTGGAAAAGCACCTGACCGTGGGCGAAGTGGTCGACGAGACCAGCAATGCGTTCACGTTGTCTGACCTGAGCCGGGTGTGGGCTACCTTCGCCGTGGCCCCGCGTGACCTGGACAAGGTGATGACCGGCCGTGATGTCACGGTCAGCGCACCGGACCTGGGTGCCCAGGTCGAGGGCAAGGTCAACTACGTTGGCAGCCTGCTTGGCGAGCAGAACCGTGCCGCCACCGTGCGTGCCACCCTGGCCAACCCCAACGGCGCCTGGCGCCCCGGGCTGTTCGTCAATGTGGCTGTCAGCGTCGAGCGCTTCAATGCCGCTGTCGCGGTGCCGGAAAACGCCCTGCAAACCTGGGAAGAGCAAACTGTCGTGTTTGCCCGCACTGAAGAAGGTTTCGAGGCTCGCCCGGTGAAAACCGGCCGCCGCGACGCTGGCCAGGTAGAAATCACTGACGGTCTTGCCGCCGGTACCCAGGTGGCCGCCGCCGGCAGCTTTGTCCTCAAGTCGGAACTGGGCAAAGGCTCGGCCGAGCACAGCCACTGATCACGGGGACGCCTGCATGTTCGAACGCCTGATCCAATTCGCCATCGAGCAGCGCCTGGTGGTGATGCTGGCCGTGGTCCTGATGGCCGCGGTGGGTATCCACAGCTACCAGAAACTGCCGATCGACGCTGTACCGGACATCACCAACGTCCAGGTGCAGATCAACACCGCCGCCCCCGGCTACTCCCCGCTGGAAACCGAGCAGCGCATTACCTTTGCCATCGAGACGGCCATGGCTGGCCTGCCAGGGCTGAAACAGACCCGCTCGCTGTCGCGCTCGGGCCTGTCGCAGGTCACGGTGATTTTCGATGACGGTACCGACCTGTTCTTCGCCCGCCAGCTGGTCAACGAGCGCCTGCAAGTGGCCCGCGAGCAGTTGCCCGAGGGTATCGAGGCGGGCATGGGGCCGATTTCCACCGGCCTGGGCGAGATTTTCCTGTGGACCGTGGAAGCCGAACAGGGCGCCCTGAAGGAGGATGGCACGCCCTACACACCCACCGACCTGCGGGTGATCCAGGACTGGATCATCAAGCCGCAGCTGCGCAATGTGCCGGGGGTGGCCGAAGTGAACAGCATCGGCGGCCATGCCAAGCAGTACCTGATTGCACCGGAGCCCAAGCGGCTGGCGGCCTACAAGCTCACCCTCAACGACCTGATCGGCGCGCTGGAACGCAACAACGCCAACGTGGGTGCCGGTTACATCGAGCGCAATGGCGAGCAGCTGCTGATCCGGGCGCCGGGCCAGGTGGCCTCGGCCGAAGACATCGCCAATATCGTCATATCCAGCGTGGACGGCACGCCGATCCGCGTCAGCCATGTGGCCGAGGTTGGCCTGGGTGAAGAGCTGCGTTCGGGCGCCGCCACCGAGAACGGCCGTGAAGTGGTGTTGGGCACGGTGTTCATGTTGATCGGCGAAAACAGCCGCACGGTGTCTCAGGCGGTGGCCGCCAAACTGGTCGAGATCAACCGCAACCTGCCCAAGGGCGTGGTGGCGGTAACAGTGTACGACCGCACCAACCTGGTCGAAAAAGCCATCGCCACGGTGAAGAAAAACCTGGTTGAAGGCGCCATTCTGGTCATCGCCGTGCTGTTCCTGTTCCTGGGCAATATCCGCGCTGCGCTGATCACCGCCATGGTCATCCCGCTGTCGATGCTGTTCACCTTCACCGGCATGTTCAGCAACAAGGTCAGCGCCAACCTGATGAGCCTGGGCGCGCTGGATTTCGGCATCATCGTCGATGGCGCCGTGGTGATCGTGGAAAACGCCATCCGCCGCCTGGCCCACGCCCAGCAACGCCATGGCCGCATGCTGACCCGCAGCGAGCGCTTCCATGAGGTGTTTGCCGCCGCCCGCGAAGCGCGCCGGCCGCTGATTTACGGGCAACTGATCATCATGGTGGTTTACTTGCCGATCTTTGCCCTGACCGGGGTCGAGGGCAAGATGTTCCACCCCATGGCGTTTACCGTGGTCATGGCCCTGCTGGGTGCGATGATCCTCTCGGTTACCTTCGTGCCGGCAGCCATTGCCCTGTTCGTCACCGGCAAGGTCAAGGAGGAGGAAGGCCTGCTGATGCGCACGGCGCGCCAGCGCTATGCCCCGGTGCTGGCCTGGGTGCTGGGCCGGCGCAAGCTGGCGTTCGCGGCGGCTGGCACTTTGGTGCTGCTTTCCGGCGTAATGGCCAGCCGCATGGGCAGCGAGTTCATCCCCAGCCTCAGCGAGGGCGACTTTGCCTTGCAGGCCCTGCGCGTGCCGGGCACCAGCCTGTCGCAGTCGGTGGACATGCAACAGCGCCTGGAGCAGGCGATCATCGCCCAGGTGCCGGAAGTGGAGCGGGTATTCGCCCGCACCGGCACCGCCGAGATCGCCTCCGATCCGATGCCGCCGAACATTTCCGACGCCTACGTGATGTTGCGCCCACGCGAGCAATGGGCAGACCCGGGCAAGCCGCGTAACGAGCTGATTGCCGAAGTACAACGTGCGGCGGCCAGCGTACCGGGCAGCAACTACGAGCTGTCGCAGCCGATCCAGTTGCGCTTCAACGAGCTGATTTCCGGGGTGCGCAGCGATGTGGCGGTAAAGCTGTTCGGGGACGACATGGACGTGCTCAACCGCACCGCCGCGCAAATCGCCAGCAGCCTGCAGCGCGTGCCGGGTGCGTCTGAGGTGAAGGTTGAGCAGACCACCGGGCTGCCCGTGCTGACCATCGACATCGACCGTGACAAGGCTGCCCGCCATGGCCTGAACGTGGGTGACGTGCAGGACGCCATCGCCATCGCCGTAGGGGGGCGCACGGCAGGCACGCTGTATGAAGGTGACCGCCGCTTCGACATGGTGGTGCGCCTGCCCGAAACCTTGCGTACCGATGTGGACGGGTTGGGCAGCCTGCTGATTCCGGTGCCGGCCAGTGCCACAGCCGGCGCTGCGCAGATCGGCTTTATTCCGCTGTCGCAGGTGGCCACGCTGAACCTGCAGCTGGGGCCGAACCAGGTCAGCCGCGAGGATGGCAAGCGCGTGGTGGTGGTCAGTGCCAACGTGCGTGGGCGTGACCTGGGCTCGTTTGTCGAAGAGGCTGAACAGACGCTCATTGGCCAGGTTCAGATCCCGCCGGGCTACTGGACGCGCTGGGGTGGCCAGTTCGAGCAGCTGCAGTCGGCGGCCGAGCGCTTGCAGGTGGTGGTGCCGGTGGCATTGCTGCTGGTCATGGCATTGTTGCTGATGATGTTCAACAACCTCCGGGATGGCCTGCTGGTGTTCACCGGCATCCCGTTTGCCTTGACCGGTGGAGTGCTGGCGCTGTGGTTGCGGGACATTCCGCTGTCCATCTCGGCGGGCGTGGGGTTCATTGCGCTGTCAGGCGTGGCGGTGCTCAACGGGTTGGTGATGATTGCCTTCATCCGTGGGTTGCGCGAAGAAGGGCGCACCCTGCGAGCGGCCGTGGAAGAGGGCGCGCTGACGCGCTTGCGGCCAGTCTTGATGACCGCGCTGGTGGCGTCGCTGGGGTTCATTCCGATGGCCTTGGCAACGGGTACCGGGGCGGAGGTTCAGCGGCCGCTGGCGACGGTGGTGATTGGCGGGATTCTGTCGTCTACGGCGCTGACGTTGCTGGTGTTGCCGGCGTTGTATCAGTGGGCGTATCGGCGCGAAGAGGTGCAGGAGGGCTGAGACCCTGGGGCTGCAAAGCAGCCCCAAAAATCTCAGACGGTACTACGAACCCCCGGCCGCACGCCGTCTACCCCAACTTCATCATGCAACGAAATCCGCGAAGTCTCCGGCAACGCCAACCCCCCCACCAATGCCACCAGCGCAATCACCACCAGGTAAAACGCCGGTGCCAGGCTGCTGCCGGTCTGCCCGATCAGCCAGGTCGCCACCAACGGCGCGGTGCCGCCAAACAGCGTATAGGCCACATTGTAGGTAATCGCCGAAGCGGTATAGCGGGTGCGGGTAGGGAAGCTTTCCGACAGCAACGCTGCGGTAACTACACCACTGCACAACGCCCCCACCGCCAGCAAAATCACGCCGATCAGCGCGCCGGACATCGAGCCCGAGCTGGCCAGCCAGTACGCCGGGAACACGCACAGCATCACCCACAGGCAGGTAAAAGCGATGGTCTTGCGCCGCCCCACCCGGTCCGAGAACGCTCCGGCCAGTGGGCAGCCGATGGCGGCGAACAGCAACGCCACGGTGGTCACCAGCAGCGATTGCGCGCGGGTCAGGTTGCCCACCAGTTGCAGGTAGGTGGCAAAGTAGGTGGTGAACATGTAGAACGACAGTGCGGTCAACGAAATGAACGCCCCCAGGTTGCGAATGGCCCGGCCATGATTGCGCAGAGTTTCCTTGAGCGGCGAATGCTCGTGCTCTTTGCCCTGCGCGATGGCTTCACGGAATGCCGGGGTTTCTTCCATGCGCCAGCGCAGGTACAGGCCGACCAGCCCCAGCGGTGCAGCGATCAGGAACGGAATGCGCCAGCCCCAGGCATTCATCGCTTCGCTCGACAGGCTGGCCTCCAGGCCATAGGCAATGACCGCTGCACAGGCAAAGGCAGAAAAGGTCGAGACCGGCACGAAGCTGCCATAGAAGGCGCGCTTGTCATTGGGCGCGTGCTCCATCAGGTAGGCGCAGGCCCCGGCATATTCGCCGCCGGCCGAAAAACCCTGCAGGCAGCGCGCCAAGGTCAGCAACGCAGGTGCGGCCAAGCCGATGCTGGCGTAGGTCGGCAGCAGGCCGATCAGGGTGGTCGAGCCTGCCATCAGCAGAATGGTCAGCGACAGGATGCGCTTGCGCCCAAGGCGGTCGCCCAGCGCGCCGAACACGATCCCGCCCAGCGGGCGCAGGGCAAAGGCCACGGCAAATACTGCAAAGGTCTTGAGCAAGGCCACGCTGGCGTCTTCGCTGGCAAAGAACTGGCTGGCGATCAAGGTGGCGAGAAAGCCATAGACGGCGAAGTCGAACCACTCGACGAAATTGCCGATGGCCGAGGCGGCGATCACCCTGCGCAGGGTGGCGGGGGATACCTCATGAGGTGCGGACATGCGAGTGCTCTCCGGTTCCATTGGCAGGCATGATGAACGTGGCGCGGTCGGGCCGCGCCATCATTGTTATGCTTGCCAGTAGATCGCCGGGCGCTGGAGCGTGCTTTGTCGAGGGCGACCTCGGGATACCTGAATCAACCGCGAGTTGTTCGCAAGGCCGCACACAAGAGCCAATTCAGGCCGGGATGTTCATGCAAGACAGGCCATTGGCTCAGAAACGCATGTCCAGCGCCAGCTCGAAGGTGCGCGGCGGCCCCATGTAGTACTGGCTGTTGTAGGCCTGCTTGGCATACACCTCGTCGGTCAGGTTGCGCACCCGCCCGGTCAGCGTGGTGTGCTCGTCCAGCCGGTAGCGGGCGAACGCGCCAAACAGCGTGTAGGCGGGGGCCTTGAGGCTGTTGGCGTTGTCGGCATACACCGAACCCACGTAGCGCCCGTCCGCGCCCACCGACCACACCGACGACAGGCTGTAGGTCAGCCACAGGTTGGCGACATTGGCCGGTACGTTGGTCGGTGCATTGCCCTTACGCGAGACCGATACCCCGTTGACGGCCTCGTTGAATTCGTCGTACTGCGCATCGACGTAGGCATAGTTGGCTTCGGCCAGCAGTTTTGGCGTTACCTGCAGGCGCCCGGACAGCTCCACGCCGCGTGAAGTCTGCTGCCCCGCCTGGACCGTGAGGTTGGCGTCGTTCGAGTCGCGCACGGCAAAGTCCTTGCGCACGATCTGATACAGCGCCAGGGTGGCCGCACCGCGCCCGTCGAGGAAGTCGAACTTGCTGCCCACTTCCCATTGCTCACCCTTGGACAGGTCGAACAACCCCACATTGGAGTAGGTCGCGGCTGCCAGCGAGCCGGCTGGCAGGTCGGCCGAGGTGCTGTATTGCGCATACAGGCTGGCCGAAGGTGTCAGTGCATAGGTCAGGCCGATGCGCCCGGACAGCGGCTCCCAGCGCCGTTCGAAATAGGCCGGCGAGGTGGGCGTCACGGCGCCGTAGTTGGTGACTTCCATGTCCAGGTAGTCGTAGCGCAAGGCGGTCAGCAGGGCCAGGCGCTCGGTGAGTTGCAGGCGGTTTTCGGCAAACACCGCACGGTTGATCACCTCGTGGCGACGTTGTTTGGTCAGGCCGGCATTCACCCCGGGGATGTCATCGAAACTGCCAGGGTTGAAGTGCTCGGCATCGACCACGTCGCTCCAGCTGCCCGAGGAGGGGTAGAGGGTCTGGCGCATGCGTGAGTATTCCAGCCCCAATGACCACTGGCTGGCCAGGCCGAACAGCTGGTTGTCGTGGCGCAGCTCGATGCGGTCGCCCAGCAGGTTCTGGTCGTGGCGCTGCAGGTAAGGGCTGCTGCGTTGCACCTGGCCAGTCGGGGTGTAGGCGTAGCGTTCAAGGTTGCGGTAGTCGCGTTGGGCGTTGTAGTGGTACAGCGTGTTTTGCACGCTGGTGCTGTCGCTGACCTGGTAGTCGAGTATCGAGCGCAGCCAGCGTACGCGCTGCTCATAGCGGCCGTCAGCAACGTTGTAGTTTTCGAAGCGGCGGCTGTTGTCGATCTTCATCGTGCTGCGCCCGGGCAGGATCGGCGAGCCCCAGTAGGGGCTGTCTTCGCGGTCTTCCTGATACTCCAGCGCCAGGGTGTGGGTGAGGTTGGGGGCCAGGTCGCTGAGCAGCGAAAAGGCCAGGCTGTCGGTGTGCCGTTCGTTGCGGTCGACGTAGCCGTTGCCCTGCCCGCGGCTGAAGTCCAGGCGCATGAAATGGCGGGCGTCAGCGGGGTTGCTGGCCAGCGCCTGGTTGATTCCGAACGCCACCTCGCTGTCGTCGAAACTGCCATAGCGGATACGCCCGTCAATGGTCTGCTGGTCGCGGCTGGCGAGTTTGGTGATGTAGTTGATCGAGCCGCCCACGGCACCGGCCCCATGCAGGAACGAAGACGGCCCGCCAATCAGCTCGACGCGGTCGAGCACCCAGGCATCCACTGGCCGGGTGGCGCTGCTGTAGCCCAGGTTGATGCCGTTGTACAACTGGGTGACCTGGTTCTGGGTAAAGCCACGGTAGGCAACGAAGCCGCCAAAGCCTGGGTTGGCCGAGGCGTTCACGCCGGTCATGGCGTTGATCACGTCCTGGCTGTCCTTGGCGCCGCGTTCTTCGATCAGGCGGCGGTCCGAGACGCTGACCGAGGCGGGTGTTTCCCGCGCGGTGAGGCCCAGGCGCGAGCCGGTGCGGATCGGTTCGTCCAGTTGCACACCGCTGGCGGCATCGCGTTCGCCGTCGATGGTGGTGGCGCCCAGTTCAACGGGGGCGATTTCGGCGCAGGCGAAGCTGCAGGTGCCCATCAGGAGCACCAGGGAGGTGTTACGAAGCATGTTGGTGTGTCTTCCACGCAAAGGTCATGGCTGACGGCGAGCGCGCACGCAGGCGTGCCCGGCTGACGTCAGGCGAAAGGCATTACACGACGGGGAAGGCGGTGGGGGAGGCGCGGGGGTTGAGGGCGGGGCGTTGATAGCGCGGTGGCGGTTGTGCCCAGCTGCGTACGACGATGGGCGAGGTGGCCACGGCTTGCGCCGGGGTGAACGACCAGCCGCCGCTGCTGAGCGGTACGGCCAGGCCGAACGAAGAGCACACCGGGCAGTCCAGCTGGGCCATGTGCTGGTCACCGCCGGCGCCGTCCAGGTCGATGGCCACGCCGTGTTCGCTGTTCACCGAGCAGAAGCCGCCCTCCAGCCCGGCCAGGCGCAGCCCGCCCATCTGGCCATGGTGCAGGCCGCACAGCAACAGGCTGAACAGGACGCTGGCGTAGAGCGTCCAGGCAGTCAGCGTGCGAGTGTGCCGGGTGGTTTTCATGGCGGCGAATCTACCATCCGGATGAACGGTCGGGTAGCTCTTTTGCTGCAAGATTCACGGGGCTGCTTTGCGCCCCCAAAAACTGTCAGGCTGCCCGCTCCAGCACATCCAGCAAATCGACAAACGCCAGCGCCAGTTTATGCCGTGGCGCCAGGTTACCGCCCCACAGGTCAGGCGATGACTACCCGATTGCGCCCCTCCTGCTTGGCCCGGTAAAGCGCGCGGTCAGCCTCGCTCAGTGTTTCCACAGGCTCACTGCCTGCCTCGCCATCCCAGCGCGCTACCCCCAGTGAAATTGTCACCGCCCCCACAGGTTCCAGCGGCGTATCCTGTACTGTAACCCGCAACCGTTCAGCCACCACCGCGGCCACCTCCAGGCTGGCCCCCGGCAGCATCATCAGGAACTCTTCGCCGCCGGTGCGGCAGAGCAGGTCCCCTTCACGGCAACAACGGCGCATCAGCTCGGCCAGCTGGCGCAGCGCCTGGTCGCCGACCTCGTGCCCATGGCTGTCATTGACCCGCTTGAAATGGTCGATGTCCAGCACGATGGCCGCAAATGCCCGTCCTTCGGCTTCCAGCAACGACAGGCTGAGTTCCAGGCTGCGGCGGTTGCCCAGGCCGGTCAGCGGGTCGGTCTGGGCATCACGGTCAAGCCTGCCGATGCGCTCGTGCAGCAGGTTCAGCCCGAATAACAGTGCGCGCTTGAGCTCGGCCGCCTCGAAGTACCAGGCGGGCACCCGGTGCAAGCGTTCGGCTGTACCGGCGCGGTCCATCGAACGGGCGCCGGCGGCCAGTTGCCAGAGTGGCCGGGCAATGGTCAGGGCCAGCCACCACAGCAGCAGGCTGCCCACCAGCGCGAAGGGCGCGGAGGTGCCGATCACGTTGAGAATCAGGTGGCTCAGCGGCGTTACGGTCTGTGCCAACGGCTGCTGCGCCACCACGCCCCAGCCGGCGCTGGGCACGGTGGCGTACCCGGCCAGCATTTCCACGCCCTGGCTGTTGGTCAGTTGCCGAGTACCGCTGTCCAGTGTCGCCAGTTGGTCGACCAGCGCGTTGCCTTCCACCACGGTGCCTACTCGTTGGCTGTTGGGGTGATACAGCAGTCGGCGGTTGCGGTCGACCACATACAGGTACGAGCCGTCCTTGTAGAAGTGTTCGCCCAGCAGGCTGTTGAGGATGTTGCGTTCTCGCAGGTACAGGCTGCCCCCCACGTACCCGAGGTAACGGCCGTTGTCGTCGAAAATGGGGTGCGACAACACCACCACCAGGTTGTTGGCCGCCGACAGGTAGGGCGTGGAAACCAGAGGGCGGCGTTCGTGCAGTGCTTCCTGAGCACCCGGCGATTGCATGCGGGTGCCGACAAAGTGGCGTAGCGAGGCTGGAGAAATCGCCAGCAGCACGCCGTTGGCATCGATCACGAACGTGGAGTTGAAGGCCATGCTCTGGCCCAGTACACGGTCGGTCTCCACCTGCAGTGCTGCCGCGTCGCTCAACTGGTGGCCCTGCACGCCGGCGCTGAATGAAAGCTGCTGCAAGGCGTTGCCGATGAAGGTCTCGGTGATGGTTGCCAGTTTCGTCGCATACACCCGGTTGGCTTCCAGGGCGTGGTCGATCAGCAGCTGGCGCTGCACCCGGTAGCTGGCGAAATAGCTGGCGCACAGCATGACCAGGGCTGTAAGGGCGCAGAGCACCAGAATGAGTGTTCGTAGATCCAGGCGCAATCCGTGCTTGGCGTGTGGCAATCCTGACCTCGGGCTTTGAAAATAGCTAAGAAATGGAAACAGCCTTACGCGCTAGCGGGTGGACGGGTGTTGCATTCAGGAACCTGCCCTGTCCAGCGCATTCAGCTCGTCTTCCACCTGTTGCATGCGTCGCTCCACCAGCGCCTGCACCTTCACATCGCGGGCGGTTTCGCGCATCAGGGCAGTGAGCTTTTCGCTCAGACGCCTGCCGGCTTCGGTGTCTTCCAGCGCGCGGGCCTTGGCCGGGTCCTGGGTGGCTTCGACGATGGTGGCGAACTCGGCATCGCTGAAATTCTTCTCGCTGTAGAGGCGGAACAGGTCCTGGTGCTGGTCCTCGACGGTGAGGTACTTGCGCAGTACACCCTGGATAGTGGCTTGCGACAGCTGCGGGTGAGTGCGACCGAGCAGCGTGGCCATGCGCTCGATATTGTGCGTGTAGGCATCCTGCAGCGGTAGCTGGGCGAGGATCTGTTCTTCACGGGTTGGCTTCTGGTCGCAGGCGGTAAGGGCGGCAGTCAGCAGCAGGGGCAACAGCAACTTCTGGAAGCGAGGCATGGCATGGCCTGGTCTGGTCTGGCAGTGAAGACTGCCGATTATACCGATGTCCGCATAGCCGCGACGAGCCCCGTTATTTGCCTTGATCGGCACGCTGGTGTAGAACCCAGCCCTCCAACCATTGCCAGCAGCCCCATGCCAAACCGGACCCTGCAACCTGTCGCGCGCGTCGCCATTGCCGAAGTCGTGGCGTTTGTCGAAAGCGCTCGCCGCGAGCTGTTCCCGATGCTTGTCGCGGCACCCTTGCCGCACGACCTTGCGCACTTTGCCGAAACCTACCTGGACGGCGCGGGCTGCTTTCTTGAAGCCCGCGATGACGGTCGGCTGGTCGCCGTGATCGGCTATGTGCCCTATGACCATCGTTTTGCCCAGCTTGACTATCACGCTGAGCGAGTAGTGGAGGTGGTGCGCCTGTTCGTGCTGCCGGCCTATCGCAGGCAGGGTCTGGCGGGCGCGTTGTTCAGTGCATTGCGCGAGCAGGCGGTGCAGGCAGGTATCGACTGCCTGTACCTGCATACGCATCCGTTTCTCCCGGGGGCGATTGCGTTCTGGGAGCGGCATGGGTTTGCGGTGGTGGACGTGGAGCAAGACCCGGTCTGGCAGACCACGCACATGCAGCTGCGGCTGCGCTGATTTGTGGGAAAGCGCCTACAACGGCCTTTTCGGCGTGATCGACGCGTTCATTTTCAGGGCTGCCCGGCTTGCTTACCTTCCCTCATGCAAGGCTTTTTCACTGCACTGAGGGAGACTCACGATGCCACACATGGCCCTGTACAAACTTAAACTGCTGGACGAGTTCGAGGACCGCAGCGACTTGTGGACCTTCGGCGATTTCGAGAACAGGTTGATGGACTTGTGGCGTGGCGCGACGCGGCATGATGCCAAAGGCATCATCAATGCGGCGCACAAGGAACGGCGCTGGCCGAGGACGGTGAAGCGCTACCTGCTGACCAATTACCGGGTATTTGGCAATGTCAGTTCGGAGCTTGAGCAGACGTTTGCCGAGGTATTGGCGACGATGAGTGTGCAAGAACGGGCGGAGTGGGGCTTGCTGCCTGCTGCCGGCACGGTTGCCTGACAGAACCTGGGGCTGCCCGGCAGCCCCGATTCAGGCAATGCAGCCATCAGAACCCACCCGACAACGGCCACTCCACCGCCAGGCGTATCTGGTCACCATCCAGCTCGGCCTGCGCCGTGTTCCCCCGGTGCACGTTATGTCGCAGCGAGAACGTGGTGCCCTTGGCCTTGCCACTCTGCACCACATACCGCGCCTCCAGGTCGCGTTCCCAATGTTTGCCACCCTTGCCATATCCCAGGTACGCATACCCGCCAGTCGGGTCGACATGCGTGCCGTCGATATCGAACCCGCGCACGTACAGCGCCGTCAGGTTCAGCCCTGGCACCCCATAGGCCCCCAAGTTCAGGTCATAGCGTGCCTGCCATGACTTCTCGTTCGGTGCGTTGAAGTCCGACATCTGCACCGCGTTGGCAATGAAGATCGCACCCCGCGTGACGTAGTCGAAGGGCGTATTTCCGTCCACTTGCTGCCAGCCCAGGCTGAACCCGTGCGGCCCTTGGTTGTAACGCGAGACCAGGCTCCAGGTGGTGTTGTCGATACGCCCGGACAGCGCCTTGCCGGTGTCGGTGGTGCGGTACAGGTTGAGGTCCAGGCTGACGCTGCGGCGGTTATCCAGCACATGGCTGAGGGTGCTGCCCAGGTAATGCTGGTTCCAGCTGTCCTCGTAGCGCGAGGTATAGAGGCTGCCGCTGAAGCTGGCGCCCGGGTTCCAGACCACGCCGGCCAGGTCGAAGCTGTTGCCCTGTTTGCTATTGGAGTAGTTCACCACAAAGCCCTGATCGTGGCTTGTGGCATTGCGGTCGCTGCTCTCGTTGAAGTGCCCGGCCACCAGCTTGAGCGTGTCGAAGTCGTTGCTGGTAAGGAAGAAACCGGTGGCGGTTTCGGGTAACAGGCGGCTGTCGGAAGAGCTGAACACCGGGGTCTTGACCCGCTGCTCACCGTAGGCCAACACGGTATTGGCCATGCGCAGTTTCAATGCCGCACCTGCGCGGCTGTACTCGTTCTTTGGGTGCCCGTCGTTATCGACCCCCAGCAAGCGCGCTTTGCCCGCACGCCCGCCGCCACTGTCGAGTTGCACGCCCAGGTAGGCGTGGGCATCGACGCCGACACCCACCAGGCCTTGGGTAAAGCCAGACTGGAAGGTGCCCATCAAACCGTAGGCCCATTCTTCAGCCTTGCCACTGCGTTCGCTGCGTTGTTTGTAGGCATTGCGCGCGGAACTGTTGCGCCCGCCATGCGTGTAGTCGCGCTGGTCGAACACGCTGCGGTTGAGGATGCTCCAGCTGCCATCCTCCACAAAACCGTTGCTTTGCGACTGTGCAGAGTCGGCCTGGGCGAACGGCGCCAGCCCCAGCAGTGGCAGCGCCAACAACAACCGGCTCATTGCACGGCCTCAAGCTTCTGCAACTGGGCAGCAAAGCGGGCCTTGGCCCGGGCCGGCAAGTTGGCGGGCAGTTCGGGAACCGATGCGTCACCGACCTGGATGACCATCACCATGCCCATCGCCAGGTGCGGAATACACTGGATGCCGTACACGCCCGGCACGCTGAAGGTTTGTTCGAACGGCTGGTTCAGCTTGCTCTTGAAGGGCTTGGCCCCGGTGGGCAGCAGGCCTGCCACGCTGGCCGCATTGTGTCCGTTCTGGGTGGGCAGGAAGCGCACGGTGTCGCCGGGCGCGATGCGCAAGTGGTCCGGCTCGTAAACCATCGCGCCTTCGCTGCCACGGTTGAGCATTTTCACTTCGTGCACGTCGGCCAGCGCGGCCGGGGCGAGCAGGGTGCTGGCAAGCAGCAAAGCGAGAGGACGCAGCGGCATCGGTAGAACTTCCTGGTTCAGGGGGCGCGAAAGCGCAGGATGCGCGCGCCGTCGAAGGGGTCGGTAAGGTAATGGGCGTGAACGCCAAAGGTGTTCAGCAGGCGCTTGGGGGTGAGCACTTCAAGGGGGTTGCCCAGGGCGACCAGATGGCCTTTGTCGAGTACGGCCACGCGGTCGCAGGTGAGTGCCTGGTTGAGGTCGTGCAGCGCTACCAGGGTGGTGACCGGCAGGGCCTGGACCTGTTGCAGCAGGCTCAGCTGGTGCTGGATGTCCAGGTGGTTGGTCGGCTCGTCCAGCAGGAGTACTTGTGGGCGTTGCGCCAGGGCGCGGGCGATGTGCACGCGCTGGCGCTCGCCACCGGACAATGAGCCCCAAAGGCGTGTGCGCAGGTGCAGAGCGTCGAGGTCAGCCAGCGCCTGCTCGACGATGGCGCGGTCCACCTGGGAGAACGGTGCCAGTGCTGACAGCCAAGGTGTACGGCCCAAGGCCACGGCATCGAACACACGGATTGCATCGAGGGTGTCGGCCTGTTGTTCGACCAGTGCCAGGGCCTGCGCCACGCGGCGGCGGGGCAGCTGTGCCAGTGGTTCACCCAACAGTTGCACGCTGCCGCTTGCCGGCTTGCGCAGCCCGGCCAGCAACTTGAGCAGCGAAGACTTGCCTGAGCCGTTAGGGCCGACAATGCCGAGCGTTTCGCCCGCGACAACGTTCAGCTCGATACCGCTGAGCACGGTATTGCCGGCCAGTTGCAACCCCAGGCCCTGGCAACTCAGGGGCGAAATCTGTACAGCGGTCATGACGGTCATGAGCGCCCCCGGCGGCTGACCAGAATCAGCGCGAAGACCGGTGCCCCGATCAGTGCGGTGACCACCCCCACAGGGATCACCTGGCCCGCAATCAAGGTGCGTGAAAGCACGTCGGCGGTAATCAGGAACAGCGCGCCGCCCAGTGCGCTGGCTGGCAGCAGGCGGCTGTGCCCGGGGCCGAGCAGCAGGCGCAGGGCGTGGGGAATCACCAGCCCAACAAAACCGATGGCACCGACGATGGACACCATGACCGCCGTCACCAGCGCCGCGCAGCTGATCAGCAGTAGCTGGGTGCGCCGCACCGGGATGCCCAGCGAAGCAGCCGAATCGGCGCCGAATGTAAAAGCATCCAGCGCGCGGCGGTGCAACAGGCACACCACCAGGCCGAACAGTGCCACCGGCACGGCCAGCCACACCGATGGCCAACGCACCCCGCTGAGGTTGCCCATCAGCCAGAACAGGATGCCGCGTGCCTGTTCGGCAGTGGCCGACTTGGTAATCAGAAAGGCAGTTAGCGCGTTGAACAGTTGTGAGCCGGCAATGCCGGCAAGGATGACCTGGGCGTTGTTGTTGCCGGGGCCGGCCGCGCGGGCCAGTACCAGTACAAGGGTGAATGCGGCCAGTGCGCCGATGAACGCCCCGGCGGACATGCTCAATGCCAGGCCACCCAGCCCCAGCAGGCCGACCAGCACCGCCCCGGTCGAGGCGCCGGCAGACAACCCCAGCAGATAAGGCTCGGCCAAGGGGTTGCGCAACAGCGCCTGGAGGATCACGCCACACGTCGCCAGGCCGGCACCGCAAGCAGCGGCGACCAGGGTGCGGGTAAGGCGGTAATTCCAGACGATGCCGGCGTCGATCGGGTCGACCGGGTAGCCGGCCTGCCACAGGTGGTTGGCCAGCACCTGGCCAACCACACGGGGCGACAGGTTGGTTTCGCCAATGGCGGTGCCGGCCAGCAAGGCGGCCAGCAGGGCTGCAAGGGCGACCGCGATGCAAGGTAACAGGCGAATCATCACTGGGCTGCTTTACCGCTGGCAAAGGCTGCAGACAACGTCTGCAGGCCGCTGAAAAGGCGGATGCCGGCCTGCATGGCATCGGCGTCGAGGATGATGATGCGGTCATGCTTTACCGCGTCCATGTTGCGGGTAACCGGGTCGTTACGCAGGAATTCGAGCTTTTTCTTGTAGTCGTCGGCGGGGAAGCGGCGACGGTCCATGCGCGCGATGATCAGCCAGGTGGGGTTGGCCTTGGCCAAGGTTTCCCAGCCTACGGTGGGCCATTCCTCCGTGGACTCGACCACGTTGCGCACGCCCAGGGTGCGCAGCATGAAGTCGGCGACGCCTTGGCGGCCGGCCACGTACGGGTCGATGTCGAGGTCGGCGCTGGAGAACCAGAACAGTGCCGAGGTGGCGGACAGGTCCTTGCCCGCCAGTTGTGCCTTGGCGCTGTCCAGGCGGCCTTTGAGCTCGGCATTCAGGGCAGTGCCGCGGTCTTGCACATCGAAGATCTCGGCCAGTTGGCTGACGCTCTTGTAGATGCTGCCTACCTGGAACGCTTGCAGGCGAGTACCGTCGGCGCCGACCAGGTTGTCCTTGCCTTCGCAGTCCGAAGGCAGCAGGTAGGTGGGTATCTGCAGTTCGTCGAACTGTTCGCGGGTGCCGACCACACCCTGTGCGCCGACCATCCATTCGAACTGTACCGCCACCAGTTGCGGGCGCTTGCCTACGACGGCCTCGAAGCTCGGGTCGTTGTCAGCCAGGCGCGGCACTTTGTCGTTCTGCTCCTTGTATTCGGGCAGTACGTTGTTGAACCACAACGAGGTGCCCGCCAGTTTGTCACCCAGGCCCAGTGCGTAGAGCATTTCAGTGCCGGCCTGGCCGATGGTGACGGCGCGTTGCGGCGCCTGGGCGAATGTCTGCGGCCTGCCGCAATTCTCGACTGTAAGCGGGTAATGGGTGGCGGCGGCCTGGGCCAGGCCAGTGAGGCCGAGGCCGGCGAGCAGGGTGGCGAAACGGGGCAGCATGCTGGGCGATCTCCTATCGGACAGTTCGGGTGAGGAACGCACGGACAGGCATCGCCGCGCCCCGCCGTTGGCAGGGGCAACACGGATGGCCAATCCCGGACACCCCGCCGGTTGGTATAGGTAGGCCGGCAGGTCTCCTGACTGGTGCGTCATGGCCAGGCTCCAGCCTTCCCGGGCAGTTACGCCCAGTGGCATCGATGGAGCAGGCTCGGCACCTACAGTTGCGGGGGCAGTTCCGTTTGGCCCGTGTTGGCGGGCCTGGGATTCCCTATTAATTCCGTGGTGGAAACCGGCGGCCCGCATGGTAGACCATCACGCCGCCGGGTGAAAACGCTTTTCAGAAGTACTTCAGCCAGGTGATGTCGCGACGGCGCGCTTTCAGGCGGGCGAACTTGCGCACCGGCAGGTACAGCGACGCGGCCAGCAGGATGGCGCTCAGCCACACGGCGGCGATGCCCTCGAAACCGAAATAGTCGCCATGGTTGAGGCCGAACAGCGCCACGCTGGCCAGGTACAGCAGCTTCAGCACGTACAGGTGCAGCAGGTAGAAGAACATCGGCGCAGCGCCAAACACCGCCAGCACGCTGATCCAGCGGGCCTGGCCGGCGCGTTCGAAGGCGCGCAGCAACAGCAGGCCGCAGCCCAGGGTCAGGGCCAGGAACAGCAGTGACGGCGGGTATTTGGTGATGTTGAAGAAGCTCATCAGGGTTTGCGTGAAGGTTGGGTAGCCGCTCCAGGGCGCCTCGCCATAGCCGTTGAACATACGCAACACGGCAAAGCCCAGCAACGCGACCAGCCCGGTCAGCAGCAGGCGGTGCTGACGCTGGTCGGCCTCGCTGCCACGGGCGAACCACGGGCCTAGGCCGTAGCCCAGGGCGATGACGCCGATCCACGGCAGCACCGGGTAGGACGTGCGCAGGCGCAGGGTGTCGGAAAACGCCAGCCAACCACGGTCATGCAGGATCGCCCATGGCACATGCAAGGCCGATTCCACGCCGAAGTGCAGGCCATCGAGCAGGTTGTGGCCGGCGACGATGGCTGCGCCCAGGGCGAGCAGGGCGGCGCGTGGCAGCCATACCAGCAGCGACAGGGCGATCATGCTGATGCCAATGGCCCAGATGACTTGCAGGTAGATGACGCTGGGCGGCAGCTGAAAGGTCCAGGCGAAGTTGACCAGGGTGAACTCCAGCGCCACCAGAAACAGCCCGCGTTTGAACAGGAACGCCGACACATCGCCACGGCCCTGATGCTTTTCGCCGTACAGCCAGGCCGACAGGCCGGTCAGCAGGACGAACACCGGCGCACAGAGGTGGGCCAGCGTGCGGCTGATGAACAGCGACGGCTCGGTGGTGTCGATGGCCATCGGGTCGCTAACCTGACGGTGCAGGAAGAAGGTTTCGCGGACGTGATCCAGGAGCATGAACAGGATCACCAGGCCGCGCAGGGCGTCGATGCTCTGCAGGCGCTGGGTGAGCAGGGTGGGGGTGGCGCTGGCGCTTGTCATGGAGGGTCGCTGATAGGAATGAATGTCATGTGAAACGTTATCTTATAACTAATTGGTCAGCGGTTGGTAGAGGTTTTTGTTTTGCCTGCTCCGGCTTCTTCGCGGGCACAGGCAACTCAATCAGAAGCTGTAATCCACCGTCGCAAAATACGACCGTGGCATCCCCATCAACCACTGCTGCCCACTGAACGCCGACTGCACATACTCCCGGTCGAACAGGTTGTTCAACTGCAACCCCAGCCGCACATCCGGCAGCACCTGCCAGGCGACGTTGGCATCGACCACGGTGTACCCAGGCGCGCTCTGGGTATTGGCAGTATTGGCAAAGCGCTCATCCACATAACGCGCACCAATGCCGGCCTCCACTTGCTGCCCGAAGCCTTTGCTCAGCCACAGGTTGGCAGTACGCCGTGGCACATTGGCCGGCCGATTGCCCGCACGGTCCTGCGCTGCTCCACCGACCATTTCGTCAAAGTCATCATACTTGGCGCGCACCAGCGACGCGTTCGCCGACACCTGCCATTGATGCGCCAGCGCCAGTTCCAGGGTCGCTTCCAGGCCATCGGACGTCTGCTGTCCGGCCTGCTGCTTCTCGTGGGTGATCGGGTCGTCCACCAGCAGCTTCTTCTTGACGATGTGGTAGGCCGCCAACGTCCATTCACCGCGACCGTCCCAGAAACGTTGCTTCAGGCCCACCTCGGTCTGCTTCGCTTCGGTCAGCTCATAGTGCATCTGGGCCGGGCTGAGGCTGATGAGATTGTTCACCCCGTCCTCGCTGGTGGAGTACTGGCCGTACAGCGACAGGTCGTCGGTAAACGCATACACCAGGCCGGCGCGCCAGTTGCCGCCTTGCAGGCTGTGGTCGCTGCGGCTGCCATCGATCAGGTTGTCGCGGTCGATGTGGTTCTGGTCGCGGCGCACGCCCGTGACCAACGACAACCGATCGCTCAGCTGCAGGCGGTTCTCGGCGAACAAGGCAAAGGTGTGGGTGGTGGACAAGGTTTGCGGGCGCAGGGGCGAGGCGCTGTGGAACCACCCAGGGTGCGGCTGCCACGGGTGGATGTAGTCGCCGCCCACATCGTTGTAGGGGGCATTGCTGTCAACGTTGAAACGCACCTTGTTGTACTCGGCGCCGACCACGGTCTTGCTGGCCAGGCCGAACAGGGTGTGGTCGAAGGTGAAGGTCTGGCGGTCGCCGAACTGCTCCTGGTTGTGCTTGATCTCCAGGTAGCTGCCGCGTTGCAACTGCTGGCGTTCGGCGTCCCAGCTGTAGTCTTCGGCGTTGCGCCAGTGGCGGCGGCTCTTGATGTAGTACAGCTGGTTGCTGGCGCTGAGGTGGTCGTTCAGCGTCCAGTCGGTGTTCAGCCGGGTCCATTCATCGACGTAGTGCTGCACGTCGTTCTGCACGTTGTAGTTTTTTTTGCGCAGGCTGCTGCGGTAGTGGCCATCGATCAGTGGCGTGCCGTAGTAGTTGGCGGGTTGCGCATCGCCACGGTCGTGGGCGAGGGTGAAACTGAGGTCGTCGCTGGCATCGAAACGCAGCGCGGCGCTCAGGGCCAGGCTGCGCGAAGGGGTGCGGTCGACCCAGCCATTGCCCCCTTGTTGGTTCAGGGTCAGGCGGTAGCTCAGGCGTTCGCTGAGGCTGCCACCGCTGTCCAGGCCGAGCTGCTGGCGGTCCCACGAACCGTAACCCAGGCGCAGGTGGTTACGCACTTCGCCGGCAAACGGCTTTTTCGGGATTACGTTGACCACCGCACCGGTGGCGCCCTCGCCATGCAGCACCGAAGCCGGGCCGCGAATCACGTCGATGCGCTCGACCATCCACGGGTCGACCGGGAAGGTCTGGGTGCCGGCACCGGTGTACAGCCGTGCGCCGTCGAACAGGGTCATCACCGAGCTGTGCCCGGCAAAGCCGCGAGCAGAAAGGCCCGTGCCGCCGTCGCCCGGGGAGCCGACGAAGGTGATGCCCGGCGAACGGGTCACGGCGTCCTGCACCGTGAGGTTGTTGCGCTGCTGGATCTGCTCGGTGCTGATGCTACTGGTGCTGGCCGGCGTCTCCAGGGCGTTGAGGCCAAGGCGCGAGCCGGCCTGGGTCGGCGTGACCAGGTCGATAGCGTGGTTGTCGAGGGTGTCGGTAATGGCCGTGGTGGGCAGGGCCAGGGGTTGTCGGTCCTGGTCATCGGCCAGGGCTGGCAGGGCGACGGCCAGGCAGGCCGCCAGGGGGTGAAGCTTGAACATACGGGACATGTCGTTCCACTGCTGCAGGAATGAAAGGATCCCGGTGGAAAACACGCAAAGGCGCACCGTGCAGGCAGGCGCGCGCACGGATACCGGCCTGCGCCCGCCCACCGCGGGTTGCCAAGTGAAGCTTCAGGCCGGTCTCCGGGCTTGCGAGGGGCATGAAACCTTCACCTTCCCATGCCTGAGCACAGTGGTATGTCGAAGGGTTCGCTCGCTTACCGTTGCGGGGGCAGCGCCGGACTTGTCGTGGTCGATACGACGCACCGGCTTCCCGTTTCACCCTGCACGCGGCGGTACAGGGCACCTGAAACTGGCGCGCATCTGACCATTGAAACGCCGGGGCGTCAAATGTTGGTACGCCATGAATGCCGCGATAAATCACAAGGTTGCACGGTTTTACTGATTTTTTTCGAACTTTTTTGGCGGCGTTTGTCTCGAACCGCACGTTAGCCTTTCGTTATCAAGTCATGGAGACTTCCCGCATGCCTGCTCGTCAACTGTTGCGCCACTCCTGCCTGCTCGCCCTGATCGCCGCGCCGCTGGCTGCCACCGCCGCGCCCAGCACCGATCCGTTGTTCACAATCGGTCTGCAGGGCGCCTACGACAAGTTCAAGTTTGAAGGTGGCAGTGAAAGCGACAAGGAACACATGGGCCAAGGCGGCGTGTTCGCCACATTCGGCAACAAGCTGACAGCCGAATCTGGTTTCATCTACCAACTCGGCGCCGAGGCCAAATTCGGCAAAAAGAACGACAACAAGCTCAAGGAGGCTCAGGCCGATCTTGATCTTGGCTGGCGTGCGGCGTTGGACGCTCGCAACTTTGTCGACGTGACTGTGGGCGGCGGCTACAGCTGGTCGCGCTTCGAGCCGGAAATCAACGACCTTGATACCAAGCTCACCGTGAAGTCGCCCTTTGCCAAGGCAGCGCTGGGCTACAACCACCAGTTCGACGCCTCGACACTGCGGGTGGAAGTGGGCGCGCGACATACCCTGGACGGCCGCGCGCGGCTGAAGGTGGATGACTTTGGCAGCGACACGGTCGACCTGAAAGACCGCACCAACCCGTATGCCGAGGTGACGTTGCTGATGAATCAGCAAGGCGGTATGCCGGTACAGGCCGGGGTTTACTACACCCGCACCGAATACAAGCTGGATGAAGACTCCCCAGTAGCAGACAACACCAAGCTCAAGCGTGACGAGTTTGGTGTGAAGGTAGGCTTGGCTTTCTGAAGCTGAGCGCTTGGCAGGCCCGACCGCTGCGCGGGCCTGCTCAAGAACATCAGCGTCCGCGACGGCGCGACACCCGTGCCTCGATGTTCTTGCGCCCGATCAGCAATGGCGGCTTCTCCACCACCGGCTCGTCCGCCAGCCATTTGTACATCACCAGGCAGTCCACCAGCCCCAGGCGGGCATGGCGATAGGCCTTGGGCAAGCGGCCAACGGTCTCGAAGCCCAGTTTGTGCCACAGCGCCACGGCCACTTCATTGCTGGCCACCACCGAGTTGAACTGCAGGGCCAGAAAGCCCTCCTGGCGTGCCAGCTTCTGCGAGTGCTCGCACATCAGACGCGCCACGCCACGGCCACGCGCCTGTTCGCAGACCATGTAGCCGCAATTGCCCACATGCGCACCAGGCCCGGCAGCATTGGCCTTGAGGTAATACGAACCCAGCAGCTTGCCATCTTCTTCGGCCAGCAGCGTGTGCAAGGGCAGTTCCAGCCACACCTGGCGGGCTTTTTCGAAGCTCAGGGCCGGCTCGAAGGCATAGGTTTCACGGGCCTGGACAATGGCCTGGAAGGTGGGCCAGAAACGGTCGAAATCGTCGGGCGTCATGGGGCGAATGTGGATCATGCGGGTTCCTGCGCGGGCTAAGCCGCCCAGTCTGGGTCGCGCGGCGCCGTCGCGCAAGGGCGGCGGCGCCGTTTGTGCTCAGCCGTTGGCCTTGCCGACAGCATCCATGGCCCGCGCCGAGTAAACCAGCGCGGCACCGGCATTCATCGCCACGGCCACGCCCAGCGCCTCGGCAATTTCCTCGCGGCTGGCGCCATGCTTGACCGCCTGCTGCGAATGCACGGCGATGCAGCCGTCGCAGCGGGTGGTCACGGCCACCGCCAGAGAGATCAGCTCGCGGGTCTTGGCGTCCAGGTGGTTGGTCTTGGCCCCCGCACCGCTGGCGGTCATGTAGCCGGCCACGGTGTCGGGGGAGAGTTGCTTGAGATCGCCGATGCCGGCCATCAACTGCTTACGGTAGGCGTCCCAGTCCATCATGCTCATCGTCTTCACCTTGGGGGGGTTGCGAGTGGAGCTTTCAGGCTAGTCGAAGTGTGGCAAGTGTGAGGCTTGTACTTTGGTGGGTGTTTGCTGAGCTGTTTGTGGGAGCGGGCTTGTCCCGCGAAGGAGGCTGCGCGGAACATGGCACCGGCTTCGCCGGTGTTCGCGGGGCAAGCCCGCTCCCACATCGGTCAGATGTAGATGAACACCAGCACCAACGCCGCGACCACGGCCCATTTTTCCAGGTAGTAGCGCATGCGGTTGCGCTTTTTCAGTGCCTTGCCGCGCTCGCGGATCTTGTAGATGCGGGTGAACAGCCGGTTGATCCCACCGGTCTTGTCGCCGTCACCGTTGGGCGAGGCGGCGGCGGCCATGACGTTGCGGCTGAACCAGCGGTTGAACGCCGTTGCCCAGCGGTACTTGAGCGGGCGCTCGACGTCACAGAACAGGATGATGCGGTTGTGTTCGGTGGTATTGGCCGCGTAGTGAATGTAGGTTTCGTCGAAGATCACCCCCTCACCGTCGCGCCACGAGTACTTCTCGCCGTCCACGTCGATGTAGCAACCGTCGTCGTTTGGCGTATCCAGGCCCAGGTGATAGCGGTACGAGCCGGCATACGGGTCACGGTGGCGCACCAGCTTGGCGCCCGGCGGCAGGGTGGCGAACATGGCGGCCTTGACCGTGCCGATGCCTTGCAGCAGCTCGGTGGTACGTGGGCACAGGGCCATCGCCGATGGGTGGCTTTCGCCATACCACTTCAGGTAAAAGCGCTTCCAGCCGGTTTTGAAGAACGAGTTGAAACCGACGTCATCGTAATTTTCGGATTTTTTGATTTCGCCCACATGCAGCAACTGGCGGCCCTCTTCACGGATTTCCTGCCAGTGGTCTTGCAGCGGCTTCAGTTCGGGGAAGGCCTCGACCGGCAAGTAAGGCTTGGCCGGGAGCTTGGAAAACAGGTACAGGAAGCTGTTGACCGGGGCCAGGAAGCTGGAGTGGTCGCCCAGCTGGCGGGTCAGCTTGTGACGAACCCGACCGCGCAGGTGAACATAGGCGATCGAGAGGACGAAGATGAGTACGAGTGCAATTTTCATGGACGTTTACTTGTCGAAAAATGGCCATGCGCCATGGCATAAGCCAGCCAGCATAAACAATCATGGGGGCAGTTTGTACTTATTGTTACGAAACGACGGGGCGACATTGGTGTAATGCCCTACAGTCTTGCGCAAACGTTTCATGTTCGGGAGTTTGTATGGTTCAGGATGCACGACCCAGCGGTAGCCCCTTCAAACGGCTGTTTTTCGCCCTGCCGGTCAGCGATGTACAGCGCCGTGCCCTGGCCCAGTGGCGCCGGGGTTTGAACCTGCGCAGCGGCAAACCGGTGCCGGCGGCCAACTTCCACGTCACGTTGCTGTTTCTTGGTGATGTGGATGCCGCGCAGGTGCCTGCGATCTGTGCGGCGGTCGATCAACTGGCGCTGCCGGCTGCGGCGCCACGGCTGTTGCTCGACCGCTTGCAGGTGTGGCAGCGGGCCAGCGCTTTGGTGCTGGAGGCCCACCAGACACCGCCGGCCCTGTTGCAACTGGTGTATGGGTTGCAGCAGGCGTTGCTGCCGTTGGGGGTGGAGGCAGTCAGCCGTGAGTATCGCCCGCACCTGACGCTGTCCAGGGATTTTCGCGGCCAGCCACCCGAGGCCAGCAGCGCGCCGGAGTTTTACCTCGCGGCACGCCATTTCACGCTATACGAGTCGCGCAAGGGCGCTTACTGGCCCTTGGCGCAGTGGCCGCTGGCGGACGGACCCGGAGTCAGAATTCCGGGGTGTACTTTACCGTCAGCATGAAGTTGCGTGGCTCGCCATAGTTGTTGCTGCCATTGAGCTGATTGAAGCCTGCAACCCAGTACTTCTTGTCGAACAGGTTGTTGGCGTTGACGGCAACGTTCACTTCCGGTGTCAGCTGATAAGCCAGGCGTGCGCTCCACACGGTGTAGCCAGGCACGGTGTAGGTGCGCTCGTAGCCCAGGGTATGGCTCTGGGTGGTGAAGCCCAGGCCAGTGCTCCAGCGCTGGCCGTCCAGTGGCAGCGTGTAATCCGCCCAGGCGCGCAGCATGTGCTTGGGCGTCCACTGGCTGAATGTGCGGCCTTCTTCGTCCGGGTCATCGAGGAACTTGGTGGTGTTGTAGGTGTAACCGGCAAACAGTTGCAGGCCACTCAGCACTTCACCGCTGATCTCGGCTTCGACACCCTGGCTGCGTACCTTGCCTGCGGCGGTAGAGCAATACCAATCATCGCAGGCGAAGCCTGAGGCTACGTCGGTGACGGCACGGTTTTCCTGGTCGTAACGGAACAGCGCGATCGAAGCGTTGACCCGGCCGTCGAGCAGTTCGCCCTTGAAGCCTGTCTCGTAGTTGCTGCCGATCACTGGCTTGAGTGGCGCATTGCCAACGGCGCGCTCGGTCTGCGGTACGAACACGTCGGTGTAGCTGGCGTACCAGGCCCACTCGCGAGTCAGGTCGTAGACAAAGCCGGCATAAGGGGTGACTTGGCCCGTTTCGGTCATGCGGCTGGTCGGGTAGCGGGTACCCGGGTCGGTCAGGCTGTTGAAGTCGATCGAGTCCCAGCTGTAGTCGAACCAGCTCACACGCGTGCCAAGGATCACGGTCAGGTCCTGGGTGGGTTTGACGCGCCAGGCGCCATACAGGCCTTTCTGGCGTATGTCATAACTAGCCCTGTTGGAACGTGCGAGATCGCCATCGAAGACGCTGTCACGGCTGGGCTCGGGGCGGTCATGATCGATGTCGAAGATGTTGCCGCCTGCATCGAAGTTGCGCCAGTAGGCGTCATCCGAGGTCAGTTTGGAATAGTTGCCACCCACGGTGATCTCATGGGCCAAGGGGCCTGTATCGAAGTGGCCCACCACGTTCATGTCCAAGCCCACTTTGGTCGAGTGAAAGTCAGTGAGCCAGTCGGCGTAGGTGATGCCGCTGCCGTCTGGCGCAACGCCTTGGCCGGTGCTTTGCACCCGCTGGTGGGTGGATGTATTGGTTTCATCCATGCGTACGGCAGCGGCCTTGAAGGTCCAGTCCTCGTTGAAGCGGTGTTCAAGGTCCAGGTAGTACGTAGTGACGTCGTTTTCGGCACGGCTCCAGCGGGCGCCGGTGTAGGTCGATCGCGGCAGGTCCACGGGCTTGCCATTGGCGTAACGTGGGAGGCCACGCAGCATTGGCCGCGACTGTTGACGGCTGTAGCTGATACCGCCGCCTACTGTGGTCGCATCGTTCAGGTCGATGTCCAGCGCACCATACAGCGAATGGTTTTTGCTCCAGACATAGTCGATGAAGCTGTCACTTTGGTCTTCGTCTGCCACAAACCGCCCGCGCACCCGGCCGTCGGCGGTCAGCGGGCCGCCAGCATCCAGTTGCAGGCCATAGTGGTCCCAGGAGCCCGCTTTGCCCGTCAGCGTAACGGTCGGCGCCGTTTGGCCACGCTTGCGTACCAGGTTGATCGCCCCGCCTGGGCTGCCGGTGCCTTGCAGGAGGCCCGAGGCACCGCGCAGCACTTCCACCCGGTCGAAGAACACCAGGTCCTGGGTTGCCCAGTTCCCCAGCGAATAGTTGTTTCGCGGAATCGGTACGCCGTCGTATTGCCAGTCATCAATCTGGAAACCACGCGAGGTCACGACCACGCCGGGGCCAATGCCCTGTGCGCCGACGATGCCCGTGGTGTGGTTGAGCGCATCCTGCAAGTCGGTGATGCCCTGGTCATCCAGTTGCTTGCGCGTGATGACGGTAACCGACTGGGGAATTTCCTTGAGGGTGTGCGTCCCTTTGCCGAGGGTCACAGCGCGGGCGGCATAGGAAACTGTGCCTTCGCTGGTTGCATCCACGTAGTTGTCGGTGATGCTGGTGCTGCCCAGCTCCATGACATCGCTGCCCAGGCTGGCAGGGGCCACACTGAAATGCCCTTCGCCAGATACCCGCAACTGCAAGCCGCTACCGGCCAGTGCGGCTTGCATGGCTTGCTCGGCACTCATCCGGCCGACCACTGCAGGCGCCTGCTTGCCGCGCACCAGTTCAGGCTCCAGCGCAATGATGTGGCCACTTTGGCTGGCGATGCGGTTGAGCGTGTGAGCCAGGCTGGCGGCTGGCAGGTCGAACATCTGGCTTTGCGGCTGGGCGAGCACGTTGAAGCTGGCCAGGGCAGCGACCAGAGGCAGGGCGCGGGGCAAGGGGTTGTACACGGATTACTCCCGAATGAAGTGGCTGTCAGGAGGTATGTGAGACGAGCAAAAAAAACTTGCCACGATTGCGAATGATTTTTAGAAATATTTTTATCAAGCGTTTTTCAGGTCGATCAACATCAACCACGGGCCGTAATGCTCCACGCTGATTGGCAGGGCCTCGGCCAATGCCTTCAACGCTTGCAGTGGCTGATCCAGAGGGAATACGCCTTGTACCCGCAGATCGCGTGCCGCGGGGGCGAGCCGGATGTAGCCGCGCTGATAGGGACGCAGCGCATCGACAACCACATGAAGAGGCTGGTCGAGGACCTCCAGGCGGCCCTCCAGCCAGGCCGCCCGTTGCTGTTGTTCGCCCGCCAGCCGCTCGATGGAATGATTGCGTAGCAGCGCCGCCTGCCCTTGTTGCAGATCGGTCCATTGCCCATTGGCCAAGCTGGCGCGGACGCTGTGTTGCAGCACCACGACCCGGGTGGCGCCCTCTTCCTGGCTGACCAGAAAACGCGTCCCTAACGCCTGTACTTGCCCTTGCGCGGTTCGCACCCGCAGGGGGCGTAGCGGATCGCGCGCAACCTGGATCAGCAACTCGCCGTGGCGCAGCACCAGAAGCCGTTGCCCGGCATCGAACTGCACGTCGACCGCACTGGCGCTGTTCAGGCTCAGGCGGCTGCCGTCGGCCAAGGTAAAACTACGTCGCTCACCGCTGGCTGTATGCAAGTCGGCCAGCCACCCTTGGGTGGTGTCGCTGCGCCATCCCCCCCAAAGCGCCGCGCCGAACAGCCCCAGGCTTGCCATGGCGCCGAGTACGTCACGCCGTGTGCGAGTGGGCTGCATCAACAAGTGACGCGCCTCTGCAGCTTGGCCAGGGGCCCGTTGATCCAGTGCGTGCAGCACGGCCAGGGGATGGCCAAGGCGTTGCTCCAGACGGCTCCAGGCTTGTTGGTGAGCGGGGGCCTGCTGCAGCCACAGACTGAACCTTTGCAGTTGCGCTTCGTCAGGCGTGGCGGCCCTGAGCTCGACCATCCAGTCGATGGCTTGCTCGCTGACCGGGTCGAGGGCTGGCCGGCTCACGCCTGCACCTCGCACAGGTAACATTGGCGCAGCGCCTGTTTCATATAGCGGCTGACAGAGCGTTCGCTGATCTGCAGTTTTGCGGCGATGTCGGCGTAGTGCATGCCGTCGAGCTGGCTATACAGGAAGGTGGCTTTGACCACTGCCGGCAAGCCGTCCAGTGCCTGGTCGATGGCCACCAGGGCCTCGACCAGCAGCAGTTGCTCCTCGACCGATGGTGCTACAGCCTCCGGCAACCGCGCCAAGTGCTCCAGGTAGGCGTGTTCGAGCTGGCGACGGCGATGGCGGTCGAAGATCAGCCGGCGGGCGATGATGGTGAGGTAGGCGCGAGGTTGCTGAATGCTGTCTGGGTCGACACGTGCGCCGAGCATCTGGCAGAACGTTTCGGCGGCGGTGTCCTCGGCGTCAGCATGGTTTCGCAGGCGTTTCTGGATGTGCTGGAGCAACCAGCGATGGTGGTCGCTGAAGAAAAAGCCCAGTTTACGGGTTGATGAGCTGTCCAACGCCTGGCATCCGCATGTGAGTGTGAATCGTTCTCAATAGTAGCCGGGTCGTTCGTTGTCTCGCAATGGGGCAGCGCCCAGAACCGAGCGTGCCGCTATCCGGGAATGGTCTGCTACACCGGCAAGCTCTGATACGGCAACTCATCCCCCGGGCTGCGGTCGAACTGGCGCTTGTACTCGCGGCTGAACTGCGAGGTGCTCTGGTAGCCCACCCGGTGCGCGGCCTGCGCCACCCCCAGGCCTTCGCCAATCAGCATCTGCTGCGCCTTTAACAACCGCAGGCGCTTGAGGTACTGCATCGGTGCCATGTCGGTGCAGCGCTTGAAGTGTTCGTGGAAGGTCGAAACGCTCATGTTTGCCCGCGCAGCCAGTGCTTCCACGCTCAACGGCTCGCTGTAGTGCGCGCGCAGGTGGGCGAGGGCGGCGCCGATGCGGGCGAAGTGCCCCTGTTGCTCCACCAGCGCCCGCAACACACCGGCCTGTGGGCCGCGCAGCGCGGTGTACAGCACTTCGCGTACGCGCGCCGGGCCCAGCACTTTGGCATCCAGCGGGTCCTGCAGGCAGTGCAGCAGCCGCTCCACACTGTCGCGCATCGGCGCATCCAGCGCTGCCGAGGTCATCGATTGCGGGGTTTGTGCCTGCACTGCAACGTCCGGTGCCAGGTCCATGCTCTGCACCAGTTCACCCAGCACGCCACGGTCGATGTCTACCGCCACGCCCAGCAAGGGCGCTTCACGGGTGGCGAAGGTTTCACACATGAACGGGACCGACAACGCCTGCACCAGGTAATGCCCGGCGCCATATTCCAGGGTACGCGGCCCCAGGCGCGCCAGCTTGCTGCCCTGGGCCAGGATCATCAGGCTGGGCTCGTAGATCTGAGGGCTGCTGGCCACATAATGGTCCCAGCTCAGCACCTGCACCTGGGGCAGGTGCGTGGGGGCGAAGCCAGGGTGCGTGGCGAGGCTGCGGATCAGCGCGCAGAGCGGCGCGTTGGCGTCGACGTGGCGGGTCAGTTGCATGGTGAACCTGGAGCAGAGAATCGGACAGCCTAATCATCGCAGATTGAGGGTTTGGCGCCAGATGCTGGCTGGCATCTTCGGAGAATCAGGCATGCATGCCGGAGAATCAGCCGTGTGCCAGGCGGCAAACAGCGCGCAAAATGCGCCGCCTGAATCGTTTCACTTTACTGCGAGGCCCTGCATGTATACCGCCATCGGTTACGCCGCCCAAACCCCCACCAGCCCCCTGGCCCCTGTCACTTTCGAGCGCCGCAGCCCACGCCCGGACGATGTCGCCATCGAAATCCTTTACTGCGGCGTGTGCCATTCCGATATCCACCAGGCGCGCAATGAATGGGGCATTGCCGTGTACCCGCTGATGCCCGGCCACGAAATCATCGGCCGCGTCACGGCGGTGGGCGGCCAGGTGACTGCGCACAAGGTCGGTGACCTGGTGGGCGTCGGCTGCATGGTCGACTCGTGCCGCCACTGTGAAGCCTGCGCCAAGGACCTGGAGCAATATTGCCTGGAAGGCCCGACCATGACCTACGCCACCCCGGACCGGGTCGACGGCAGCAACACCATGGGCGGTTACTCCAGCAGCATCGTGGTCAGCGAGCACTTCGTGGTGCGCATTCCGGCCGGCATGGACTTGCCCAGCGCGGCCCCTATCCTGTGCGCCGGCATCACCACCTATTCGCCGCTCAAGCACCACGGCGTTGGCCCGGGCCACAAAATCGGCATCCTCGGTATGGGTGGCCTTGGCCACATGGGCATCAAGCTGGCCAAGGCCCTGGGTGCCGAGGTGACGCTGTTCACCCGGTCCCAGGCCAAGGCCGAAGAAGCCCGCCGCCAAGGTGCCGACCACGTGATCGTGTCCACCGATGCCGAGCAGATGCGCGCCGCTGCCGGCCGGTTCGATTTCCTGCTGGACACCATTCCGGTGCAGCATGACCTCAACCCGTACCTTGAAACCTTGAAGTTCGACGGTGTGCACATTCTTGTCGGCCTGATCGAACCGATCGACCCGGCGGTGCACGCGGCCAACCTGGTGATGCAGCGCCGGGTGCTGGCGGGGTCGTTGATCGGGGGCATTGCCGAGACTCAGGAAGTGCTGGACTTCTGTGCCGAGCACAACATCCGTTGCGATATCGAGATGCTGGATATTCGCAATATCAACCAGGCGTACGAGCGGATGATTGCCGGTGATGTGAAGTACCGGTTCGTGATCGACATGGCCACTTTGCAGGGCTGATTATTCGGTTGGCTGTACCGGCCTCTTCGCGGGCTTGCCCGCTCCCTCAGGTACTGCACAGTTTTCAACGTCTGTGCGGTCCCTGTGGGAGCGGGCAAGCCCGCGAAAAGGCCAGTACAGGCAATGAGGCTGTAGCTGTTACCAGACCATCGCCTTGTCCCAACTCTTCCAGAACAACCACCGCCGCACCTCGCCATGCGCCCCGGTGCCGATCTGCCATTCAGGCCGCCCGCTGTCCAGCGCGATCACCGAAACAACCCCCGCATGGCTCGCCGCCACCAGCGTTTGTCCATCGGCGCTGATATCCATCGCACTGATGGTCGACCCCAGGTAATGCTGCCAATGTTCGGTGCCATCCTCGCCGAACGCCCGCAGGTAGCCATAGGCATCCCCCACAATGTACTCGCCATCGCGCGCCACCCCGGCATATACCCTGGCGCCATCCTGCACCAGCGGGGTACGCGGGTCCTGGCTGTAGTAATCGGTATCCAGCCCTGGCAAGTCCGCCACCTTCACTGCCAGCGTGGCACCGCTATGGAAATGGCAGGCATTGACGATCAACTGGTCATCCGTGCGGTTGAACAACGCAAAGTGCGGGTACTCGCTGCCTGGGCCGATTTCGGCAACCGGCCTGAGCTGGGCATCCAGCACCCGGTGACGGGTACCTTGCTCGCCCACCACGATCAGCCGGCCATCCGCCGACACTGCGCCATGCGCCATGCTCAGCCCCAGGCTGATGTCGTCCGGGTCGGTGCCTTCGGCCAGCTCGTCGAGCACCCGCGTTTGTTGCGGCAGCAGGCGAGTCGCACCTTGAGTGGTCAGCACGAAGATCCCTTCGGCGCTTACCAGCAGCACACGCTGGCCATCGGGGAAGGGGATCAGCGCGGTTGGCGTGGGCGGCAGGTCGAACGGCTCGAACGGGTACCCCGACGGCAACCCCTCAAGCCCACTTGGCCATGCCAGTCGCTGTACTTGCGGGCCACCCCAGCCGTCGGTCACGCGCACGCCCTCGGCATTGGCCAGGGCGAAGTAGCGGCGGGCAGGGCAGCGGCCGAAGTGCTCGATGCCGATCACCGGTGTCACCTCATGGCGGTCGATACGCACGACCTGGCCCTTGTCGTAAGGCATGCCGATGCGGGCCAGCAGGCTGCCGTCGTCCAGCAGCAGGACATTGCTGATCCCTTGGCCGTGGTCATCGAGCAACGGTACCAAGGGGTGGTGTGCGGGTGGCCAGGCCTCGCGAAACGCCCGGTGCTGTTGTTCGTCGACGCCAGGGCGATTGGCGGCCTGCAGGGCAGCCAGCCAGGCGTCCAGCAAGTGCCCGGTGGCTGGCGCCTGTGGCTCTTTCAGGTTATCCCAGCCTTGCGCACGGCCCTGCGCGACGTAGTCGTTGACGGCCTGGGCGTAGGCGGTGACCGCCTGCTGCCACTGCTGCTGGGGGTGCTGCTTGTCCATGAGCGGATCGGGCTCCTTGTTGCACTCGCGTTTCACACACAACGCGCATGGTACTCCTTCTGCCTGCCACGCGGTTGTGAGGCTCCGGCTTGACGCGTACCATGCCGGGCATTCCTATCAATAACAAAGCGTGCGTTGGCGCCCCTGCAAGCGGGTGGCTGGCGTGCGATCTGTTGCCTTGTCTGCGGAGAAGCGGTTTGCACCCATGAACGGACCCATACCCACCCACCAGCCACCCACGGCGGGCAGCGGCAGCTGGCTGAGTGTCATCGCCCTGGCCCTGGCAGCCTTCATCTTCAACACCACCGAGTTCGTGCCGGTGGCGCTGCTGAGTGACATTGGCCGTAGCTTCGACATGAGCACCGCCCAGGTCGGCCTGATGCTGACCATCTATGCCTGGGTGGTGGCATTGGCCTCGCTGCCGATGATGCTGCTGACCCGTAACGTCGAACGGCGGCGCTTGTTGCTGCTCGTGTTCCTGGTGTTCATTGTCAGCCACTTGTTGTCGTGGCTGTCGCAGAGCTTTGCCATGCTGCTGGTCAGCCGTATCGGCATTGCCTTGGCGCATGCGGTGTTCTGGGCCATCACTGCCTCGCTGGCGGTGCGCGTGGCACCACCGGGCCAGCAGGCCAAGGCGCTGGGCCTGCTGGCCACCGGCACCACCCTGGCCATGGTGCTGGGCATTCCGCTGGGCCGCGTAGTGGGTGAGGCGCTGGGCTGGCGCATCACCTTCCTGAGCATTGCCGGGGTGGCGCTGGCCACCATGCTGTGCCTGATGAAATCGCTGCCGCTGCTGCCAAGCCAGAACTCCGGCTCGTTGCGCAGCCTGCCGATCCTGTTCAAGCGCCCGGCGCTGGTCATTACCTATGTGCTGGTGACGCTGGTGATCACGGCGCAGTTCACCGCCTACAGCTACATTGAGCCGTTCGCGCTGCATGTGGCGCAGATTGGCGGTGAGCGCACCACGCTGTTGCTGCTGCTGTTTGGCGGTGCCGGGGTGTTCGGTTCGTTGCTGTTCAGCCGCTACAGCGACCGCTTCCCCCATGGTTTCCTGGTGGGGTCGATCGGCCTGTTGGCAGCGTGCCTGCTGTTGTTGCTGCCGCTGTCGGGCAACTTCTATGCGTTCGCTGCGCTGAGCATGTTCTGGGGCGTGGCGATTCTCAGTTTCAGCTTGTCGCTGCAGTCGAAGACGTTGAAGCTGGCATCCGACGCCACCGATGTGGCCATGGCGTTGTTTTCGGGCATCTACAACATCGGTATTGGTGGTGGTGCGCTGCTGGGCAGTATCGTCAGCAGCCAGATGGACGTGGCGGATATCGGCCTTGTGGGCGGTAGCGTGGCAGTCATCGGGTTGGTGCTGGCGGTTGCCAGCACCCGACGGTTCCGCGAGGCACTGGCGCACTGACCCGCGCCTGGCGCGCACGTGTGCCGCTCAGGGGCGCAAGGTGCGCCCCAGCATTCAAACCGCCAACCGGGACGTCGACCCGATCACATGCTCCAGCACCCGAAAATCAATCCAATCCCGTACATCGAAGCGGCGCGGTATGAACCCCCACCTGAACAGAAACTCGGTAAAGTCCTGTAGCGCCTCGATCGAGCGGCTGTCCAGCGTCGTGCGCAAACGCCGGTGCGCATCGTCACCATAGGCCGCCGCCACCCAGTACTCGCTGGTGTTGAGTTCACGTGCCAGAAAGCGCCGGGTTTCCTCAGGGTTGGCCCAGGCCCACTGCTCGGTGCGCAGCACCGTATCGACCAAGGTACGGCTGGCATCGAAATGGTTTTCCAGCAAGTGCCGGTCCACGGTGAGCGTGCGCGGGGTGCCGTTGTTGCTGCGGATCAGCGGGTCGGGATGGCTGCCGGTGTCGACCACCACGCGCAGGCCGAACTCGTGGGCCAGGTGCACCGCATGGGCGCCCTTGAGGAAGATGGCATCGATATCGCCACGCAGCAGGCCGATCAGCTCGTTGTTGCGGCGGCTGAATCGGCTGGTGTCCAGGCTAACTTCGGCGCCATACAGATGCTGCTTGGCATCGTCGCTGTAGGTGCCGCCGTAGGGGTAGTCGACCAGCTCGACATCGGCCACCGCCAGGCCTTCCAGCTTCAGGGCATTTTCCAGCCCTCGCAGGGCCTGGGCGCGGGTGAAGTCGATCTGCACATTGGCCCATTTGGGCAGGCCGAAGCGGCGGTTCTTCAGGTCGCGAATGCTGCGTACGCCGCTTTCTTCCGTGGTGAGGATCAGCTGCACTTCATCGCTCCACGACAGCCCCAGCACGCGGGTCTCGACGCCGCTGGCATAGGCCCAGATCGCCGGGATGTTGCCGCCATGGCGTACCGAGTTCTGCAGGTGGTGGTCGTAGTGGGCTTCGCGCACTTCGCGTTCGCTGGATTCACGCAACGACTGGATATTGGTGCCGAACGGTGTAAAGGCCTCGGCCAGGCGCCCCGACTGCACGGCAATGCCGAGGCCGGTGGGCACGGGGCTGTGGGTGTACCAGAGGGTTTCCAGGGGCTTGGTCATGGGGTCGCGGGTTTCCTGTCCATGGGAATGGGGACCAGCAGTTGGTCCAGGGGGTGGCGGGCGATCCAGTCGCGCACCTCGAAGCGGGCAGGGATGAAGCGCCAGCGCCTGAGAAACTCGACGAAGTCTTGCAAGGCGTCGATGGACTGCTCGTCCAGGCGGGTGCTCAGGCGCAGGTGGGCGTCAGCGCCGTAGGCCACTTGCACCCAGTACTCGCTGCTGTTGGTTTCCCGCGCCAGGTAGCGGCGGGTTTCATCCGGGTGCTGGTGGGCCCAATGTTCGGCGCGCAGTACCGAGCCGAGCAGGGTGCGCACCACCTGCGGATGCTGCTCAAGCAGGTGGCTGTCTACCGCCAGCGTGCGCGGCGTGCCATTGTTGCTGCGGATCAGCGGGTCGGAGTGGCTGCCGGTGTCGATCACCGTGCGCAGGGCAAAGGCGTGGGCCAGTTGCACGGCACTGGCGCCCTTGAGGAAGATTGCGTCCACCTCGCCGCGCAGCAGGCCGGCCAGTTCCAGGTTGCGGCCTTCGCTTTGGGTGCTGGACACCGGCGTACCGGCCACATTACGCACCGGGCGGTCGCTGAATGTGCCGTCGTAGCGGTAGTTGACCAGCTCCACGTCGCCCACTTGCAGGCCCTCGAGCTTCAGGGCGTTTTCCAGCCCGCGCAGGGCCTGGGCGCGGGTGAAGTCGATCTGTGCCGAGGCCCAGTCAGGTAGGCCAACGCGGCGGCCTTTTAGGTCTTTTACGGTGTGGATGCCGCTGTCTGGTCGCGTCAGGATCAACTGCGCTTCATCGGCCCACGACAGGCCGATCACACGGGTGTCACGCCCTTGGGCGCGGGCCCAGATGGCGGGGATGCTGCCGCCGTGGCGTACCGAATTGAGCAAGCTGTGGTCGAAGTGCGATTCGCGTACGGCCTGTTGGTCGGCTTCGCGCAAGGACTGCACCTGGGTGCCAAGGCTGGCCAGGTCGTCCTGCAGCCAGCCTTGCTGCACGGCGATGCCCAGGCCGGTGGGCACCGGACAGCGCGTGTACCACAGGGTATCGAGGGGTTGGCTCATGGTGTGCTCCGGTCGGTTCAGGCGCTGGCCTGCAAGGGGACTGGGGTGGTTTGTTGCACCAGCGGCAGCACTTCCTGGCCGATGCGCAAGGCTTCTTCCAGATGCGGGTTGGCGGCGAGGATGAAGGTGCTGAAACCGGCGTCGCGGTACTCGGCAAGGCGTTCGGCGATGTGCTGGTGGCTGCCCACCAGGCCTACGGTGGGGCCAGGCTTGGCCTTGGCGAAACCGGCCCACAGGTTGCGTGCCAGGACCAGTTCGTCAAAGCCCTGCAACCCTTGGTGATAGGCTGCCTGGCGTGCACCGCCGACGGAGTCCGAGCCGGTTATGAAGCCTTTGGCCGAGGCGCTGGCCTTGCCTTCCAGGCGCTCGAACTGTTGGCGCAGTTCGCGCCAGGCTTGTTCTTCGGTCTCGCGGGCGAACACGTCGACCCGCAGGCCGAAACGCACGGTGCGGCCCTGCTTGTCGGCCAGCTCGCGCACGCGTTCGATGTGCGGCTTGAGCTTGTCGATCGGCTCGGCCCAGTTCAGGTACACATCGGCATGGCGCGCGGCCACGTCCAACGCAGCATCGGAGAAGCCGGAGAAGTACACGCCCGGTTTGCGTTCGTGTTGCAGGCCCGGCGGCAGGCTGCCGTTTTCCAGACGATAGATATCGCCTTCGTAGGAGAACGTGTCGTTCTGCCACAGGCCCTGGATCACGTCGAGGAATTCGCCGGTGCGCTTGTAACGCAGGTCGTGTTCCAGGAAGTCGCCATTGGCCCGTTGGCTGGCCGGGTTGCCGCCGGTGATGATGTTCCAGTCCAGCCGGCCACCGCTGAGGTTTTGCAGGATCGCTGCCTGCTGCGCGGCATAGGCGGGCAGCGTCCAGGTGGCCTGGAAGGCGATCAGAAAGCGGATGCGGCGGGTTTCGCGGGCCAGCGCTGCGGCTGCGATCCATGGCTCCGGGCCGGTGGGCAGCAGTGCGCCTTCGAAGCCGGCCAGCTCGGCAGCCTTGGCTACCTGGGCGATGTAGTCGATGTAGGTGAAACCGTCGGCCTGGCCACCCGGCAGCCGGCCGGGGGCGATGTTGCCGGGGCGATGCACGGGGTTGCCGCGGTTGTGGCGGTCGGTGGACAGCTGCGGGCCGTCGGTGCCCAGCGGCAGGCGCCAGAAGAATTCGGTGGTCATGGGGGCTCCTGAAGGGGGAGAGTGTGCGAGTGGGGAGGGTGGTGCAATGGCTGTGCCATGGACGACGCAGGGCCGGTGGGGTGGGGGTTGCGGGGGCGGCTGGGTGAGGGGTGCTGCTGTGGCAGCAATCGGGCAGCAGTGGATGCTGGGACAGCAGCATGAGGGCCGCTAGGTGTAGGGCTTGGGTGATGTGGTGGCTGGAAGATCGAGCGCCGCCCGCGCGGCGCTCGATCGCCCAAGCGCTGCAGACCCCAAGTCTTACACTTCGGCCACAACCTCCCCGGCACTGCGCAGATACGCGTCGTAAAGCGCCGCATAAGCACCACTTCGCCCGATCAACTCGGCATGCGCTCCCTGCTCCACCACCTTCCCGTGCCGTACCACGGCAATCCGGTCCGCATCGCGAATAGTCGCCAACCGGTGCGCAATGATGATCGCCGTGCGCCCTTGGCATAGCCGGCGCAGCGCACGCTGTATGCGCCGTTCGGTGTGCACGTCCACCGCCGAGGTGGCTTCGTCCAGCACCAGCACCGCCGGGTCGGCGAGGTACGCCCGCACCAGGCACACCAGTTGGCGCTGGCCATGGCTCAGGTGCGCGCCCAGCGGGCCGACTTCGGTGTGGTAGCGCTGGGGCAGCCGTTCCAGTACCTCGTCGGCGCCCAACTCACGGGCTGCAGCTATCAACTGCGCATCGTCGGCAGCCGGTGCCGCCAGGCGCAGGTTGTCGAGGATGCTGCCGCTGAACAGCACATTGTCCTGCAGCACCACACCCACGTTGCGCCGCAAGTCGTGCTGGGCCAGCGCACGCAGGTCGATGCCGTCCAGTTTCACCGCGCCGTGCTGCACTTCGTAGAAGCGTGTCAGCAATTGCACCAGGGTGCTCTTGCCATGCCCCGAGGGGCCGACGATGGCCAGCACTTCACCGGCGCGGATATGCAGGTTCAGCCCGTCGATCACTGGCCGAGGGCTGTTCGGCACATAGGCAAAACCGACCGCGTCAAAGTCCACCTGGCCGCGTGCCCTGGCCAGAGCATGTGGCGCGGGCGGGTCGAGCACCTGTGGCCGGGTGTCGAGCAGCAGGAAGATGCGCTGGGCGGATGCGCTGCCGGTGGCGTAGCGTTCGAACAGGTCCGACAGCTCCTGCAACGGGCCAAGGAACAGGAACACATAGAACAGGCTCTCACCCACCTGGCCGACCGTGACCTTGCCCTCTGCCAGGCCATGGGCACCGACCAGCAACAGCACGGCCATGCCGGTGGTGCTCAGCAACGCAGTGAACGGTGCGAACCAGCCAGCGCGCAGGCTGCCGCGTATCAGTGCCTGGTTGAAGTCTTCCAGCAGGCGGCGATAGCGTGCCTGGTTGGTCTGCTCCTGGCCGCACTGCTGAATCAGCCGCACGCCACTGACACTTTCCACCAGGTGCGCGGTGAAGCGGCTGCGTTGCTCGGCCACCTTGGCCCAGTTGCGCTGCGACACCCGCTTGAAGCGCCAGGTGGCCACGGCCAGCAGGGGTACCGTGGCCGCCAGGCTGTAGAAGAAGCCGGGTTCGATTTGCCATAACATCACCGCCGCCAGGCCACAGCGCAGCAAGGCGCCGAGCAGCTCGGGCGGGCCCTGTACCAGCAAGGGCTCCAGCGCGTCCACGTCACGGTCGGCACGGGCAATGATGCGTCCGGCACGGGTCTGGTCGAAGTAACTCACCGACAGCGCCTGCACATGGGCGAACACGTTAACCCGCAGGTCATTGAGCACGCCGATCGCCGCGCGCCCGGCAATGAACTGCGACACACCCGCCAGCAGAAAACGCCCCAGCCAGCTGGCTGCCAGGCCCAGGCCCAGCCACAGCACCAGGCTTTCGTCGAGCAGCCAATGGTCGGCGCTGGGCACCAGGCCCCTGTCCAGCAGTTCGCGCACGAACCATGGGCGCAGGAAAACCGTGAACACCAGCAGCAGCTCGATGCCGATCACTGCCACGATTTGCCGGCGAATGGGCCGCAGTAGCGGCAACAGGCGGTGGAACATGCCCCGGTCCAGCGCCTGGCGAGCCAGGCGTTGCTCGATGTCGATATCGCTGGCAGGGGCGTGCTGCACATCATTCATGGTCGATCCCCAGCAGGTCGCGGTAATGGGCGTTGTGCGCGCTCAGCTCGGCATGGCTGCCGCTGGCGCTGATGCGGCCGTTTTCCAGCATCAGCACGCGGTCGGCCAACAGCAACGTGGAAAGGCGGCTGGTAATCAGCAGCAAGGTCGGGCCCTGGCTGCCTGTACTGTGCAGGCGGCGGATGTTATGCAGCACCTGGCGCTCGCCCAAGGCATCCAGGGCGCTGGTGGCGTCGTCCAGGCAGAGGATGTCGGGCGCGCCAAGCAGTGCCCGGGCCAGGCACAGGCGCTGGCGCTGGCCGCCAGAAAGAGTCACGCCACGATCACCCAGTGGCGTGTCGAGGCCGTGGGGCAGGCGCTCCAGCACGTCCTCGGCGGCGGCCAGGCGCAACGCTTCTCGTAACTGGGCGTCGCTGGCCTGCGGCGCGGCCAGGCGCAAGTTGCTGGCCAGGCTGTCGGAGAACAGAAAGCTCTCCTGCGGTAGCACCTGCACACGGCGGCGCAGGTCGGCCAGGTCCAGGTCACGTACGTCGTGCCAACCGCCGGCCTCGCTACCGACCTGCACTTGGCCGTGCTGCACATCGGTCAGTCGCGGCAGCAGACTGGCCAGCAGGCTCTTGCCGGTGCCGGTGGCGCCTACCAGCGCCACCACTTCACCGGGCCTCAGGGTGAGTGAGCAGCCTTGCAGAACAGGCCGGCCAGCTTCAATGGCACCCACCTGCACCTGGTTCAGCTTCAACCCCAGCGGCCCGACAGGCAGGGTGGCGTGGCCGCCCACGATGGCCGGGCGTTCGTCCAGCAGTTGCCAGATGCGTTCGGCACTGGCCCGGGCATCGGCGAAGGTCTGCATCACCCGGCCAATGCCCTCGATGCGAAACACCAGTGTGGTCGCCACCAGCAGCGAGGTCACCAGCTCGCCGATGCCCAGCGCGCCGGCTGCCACACGGTGGGCGCCGTACACCAGGATCCACACATGCCCCAGCGCCACTACGGCCTGTGGCAGCGGGATACGCGAACTGGCGTAGGCGAGGGCGGCGCGGGCGTGGCTGCTAAAGACGTCGACCTGGCTGGCGAAACGGGCGATGCGTTGTTGTTCCAGGCCAAACGCCTTGATCACCCGCACCCCGCCGATGCCTTCGGCCAGGTCCTGGCTGACCTGGTCGTAGGCGGCGCCCACGGCGCGGTCAAGCGTGACCAGGCGGTCGGTCTGCACCACGAACAGCCACAACCCGGCACCGGTCAGCAGCAAGGGCACCAGGCCCAGCAGCGGGTCGTACCAGCCAAGCAGGCCCACGGCGGCAATCACCACCAGCGGGGTATCGATGATCTGCCGCCAGAAGGTGATCAGCGCGTCGCGCACCTTGTCGGCATCGCGGGTGGTGCGGGTAACCAGTTCGCCCATGCCGTGTTGCCAGTGATACCCCAGGTGCAGGCGCTGCACCTGGCAGAGGATGCGTTCACGCAGGCGCGTGAGCAGGGCCTGGCTGAGTACCAGCGACAGCACGGCGGCGGCATATTGCAGCAGGCCACGGCCCAGGGCGATGGCCAGCAGCGACCAAAGCCAGTGCCAGCCCACGCTGGCGTCCAGACTGCCGTCGGCCAGGCGCTGCACGGCGCGGCCGGTGCTGACATCATCGACCGCATGGCCGATCAGCCACTGCTGCCAGGCCAGGCCGAGGTTGCCGGCGATGTACAAGGCCGTGACCAGCGCGAAACGCCAGGGCATTTCCCGGTAGATGGCCAATGCCCGAAGAAGCGGGTGGTTCATGTAAGTGCTCGATCAGAATGCGACACCGCCCCTTGTAGGAGCGGCCTTGTGCCGCGAAAGGGGCGCAACGCGCCCCCGGCCCTCAAACGATTTCAACGGCGAGTAGCGCCTTGGGTTTCCTTGGCATTTAGCACTGCCGTGTACTCACCCGGGTCGGCCCCGTTCAGGTAGTAGTTGCCCACGTTGTGCAGCCGCCAGCGGATCGGGTCGTGGGTGGTGTGTACCCGGGCATTGCGCCAGAAACGGTCGAGGTTCCATTTGCTCAGCGAAGCGCTGGCCCCCAGCAGCGAGAACAGGTCACTGGAAATTTTTAGCGATGCGGCATCGGAATGCGCCCTGGCAGTTGCTACCGACAAGATCAGCTCATCCTGCAGCGCCTTGTTCTCGGGGTCGCGCTCGTGTTCGTCGAACACTCGCGCGGCCTCGCGCAACACCGACTCGGCGCCGCGTAGCGCCACGGCATACTCGCCAATCTGGCGAATCACATGCGGCTCGTCACTGGCGCGTTCGACGCCGCTCTCTACCCAGGCCCGGGCATGCTCGCGCAGGTACTCGACAGCCGCCTGCAAGGCGCCCGCAGCGATGCCGGTGTCGATGGCGGCGTGGAGGATTTGCGGGAAGGTCAGGCCGGTGCGTTTCATCGGCCCGCTGCGGCGGGTGAGGTAGCGCTCGTCGAGCACGATGTCGTCGAAGTTCACTGTGCCGCTCACCGAGTTCTGCTGGCCGAAGGCCTGCCAGTCATCGACCAGGGTCAGCCCCGGGGTGTCGCGGTGCAACAGCACGCCCACGCCACCGTCTTCGCTGGCGGCGGTCAGCGAGATCCATTCGGCCAGGTAGGAACCGGTGGAGTAGAACTTGCTGCCGTTGAGCAGCCACTGGCCATCGGCGCGGCGCTCGACGCGGGTTTTGAGGGCGAACTTGTTCTTGCCACCGACTTCGGCCAAGGCGTTGCCGAAGCGCTTGCCGGCCAGCACATCGGCAATCAGCCGGTCGCGCACGTCATCCGGGTAGCCGGTAAAGATACCGCGCAGCATCACGTTGTGGATCTGCAGCAGCTGGCCGACGCCGCCGTCGGCGGTGGAGACCAGGCGTACGGTTTCGACCACAGTCTGTACCGAAGCACCCAGGCCGCCGAACTGGGCGGGTACGGCGATGGCGGTCAGGCCGCTGCTGGACAACAGCTCGGCCTGACGGCGGGGGAGCTGGCCGTTGTTGCGCGGGTCGGCGGCCAGTTCGGCGATTTGCGCGGCGACCTGGCGGGCTACTTCGATGGCCTCGGTCTCGCTGGTCAGGCGGCGGGCGGGGGAGGGTTCTATGGCGCTCATTGAGGGGTCTCGGGTTTGTCTGAGGGGGCCAGTGCGCCTCCTTCGCGGGCTTGCCCGCTTCCACAGGACCTGCACTGCCCTTGAGGGTTGTGCTGGCCCTTGTGGGAGCGGGCATGCCCGCGAATGGCCACACCGCGGTCCCAACCCCTTGAGCAATATCTTTGCCAGCCCTCCGCAGGCCCCATCCTGCAAGGCTTCCACTACTTTTTGCTGCTCCAGCAACACCTCCCTTGCTGATCTGGCAGCACCCCGCCCGCAATCCTGCTCCCAGCCCAGCAAACAGCGCCCGCAACCAAAGGCAAACCCCGCGTAAATCAAGGCCTCCAGCGGTTGGCACGCACACTGCAATGCTGCCTTCACGACGCCCAAGGAGCCATCCCATGACCCTCGCAACCCCCATCGCAAAACGCCTGGCAGACGACCCGTCCGCCCTGGAGCGTATCTGGTTCACCCGCTGCCCCGTGCCCACTGCCTCAGGCATCGCCTACAAGCTCGGCTGGCTGGAGCAGGAGTTTGCTGCCGACGGCCTGCCAGTCTCGACCCTGCAGGAGGCCCGCCAGCTTGGCCACCACCATTACGATCATCAGCTGCCCGGGCTGTTTCGTGAAGGCGGCAACGTGCCGGCGTTGGCCGCCCGTGCGGCCGGCTCGCCCAGCCGGTTGATCGGCCTGACCTGGATCGAGGAATGGCAGACCATTCTGGTCCGCCCGGATTCCGGCATTCGCAGCGCCGCCGACCTGCGTGGCAAGCGCCTGGCGCTGCCGGCCTGGGCCGATACCCGGCCTGGCAGTATTGCCCGGGCCATGAGCCTGCATGGCTACAAAGGCGCCCTGGCTTCGGCAGGCTTGCACCTGGATGACGTGCAACTGGTAGAGGTAGCGCTGCTCGACCAGGCCGGTGCTGCCACCCCGCAACTGGGCCTGCAACGGCTGTGGTCGGGGCTTGAATACCTGGCGCGCGGTGAAGTCGATGCGGTGTACGTGAAGGGCGCGGCCGCTGCCGATGCTGCGCGCCGGCTGGGGCTGGTGGTCGGCGTCGACCTCGACCTGCTGCCCGACCCGCGCCACCGCATCAACAACGGCACGCCGCGGCCAATCACCGTGCACCAGCGCCTGCTCGACAATCATTTCGACCTGGTGGTGCGTTTCCTTGCACAAACGCTGCGTGCCGCCGAGTGGGCAGCCGGCAACCGCGCCGCGCTCAACAGCATCCTCGAAGAAGAAACCCGCGCCGGCAGCCAGGGCGTAGCCGAGGCCTATCGCGGCGACTTCCACACCACCCTGGCCCCGGACCTGTCCGCGCAACGCCTGGCCTTCCTCGCCACACAAAAAGATTTTCTGTACCTGCACGGCTTCCTCGAAGCCGATTTCGACATCGCCGACTGGGTCGACCCGCGGCCTCTGCAAGCTGCCCATGAACTGCGGGCCCAGCGCCGCGCCTGACCTGACTGGAGATTGAACATGACCGTACTGATCAACGAACGCCCCGTCACTGCCGAACTGCAAACCTTCATCGACGAGGTGGTGGCCGAAGCCGAAGCGGCCTTCAGCGTATTTCGCGAAACCAACACCATCACCGCCAATGGCACCGTCGGCTTCATCGAGCGCGTGCCTGGTGAAGAGCTGCTGGTATCGGTGAACTACGGCGGGCCATGGAACCACCGCAAGCCGTTGCAGGCCACCGTCACTGATTTTTCCGGCAACGTCATCGTCGGCAAGGGCAAAGGCGGCCTGGGCCGCTACACCAAGCTGTTCCAGACCCATGCCGATGTCACCACCGTGTCACACGTGCACAGCCCGTACCTGGGTGCCTGGGCACAAACCCATCGCACCTTGCCGTTCCACTACGTGCCGGTGCAGCGCTACCAGCTGGCCCGCGAGCTGCCTGTGTACATCGACCGGCGTCAGGCCGAGGTGGATTTCATCCTCGACAAAATTGCCGAGAACCCATTCAACCTGGCGATCCTGGAAGCTAACGGCGGCTCCACGGTGTGGGGCAAGCAGGGGTTGCGCGCCACGGCGGAGTTCATCCTGTTGCTGGAGGAGGGGGCGCAGATTCAATTGCTGGCTGATGCCCTGGGTGGGTCGCGCCCTTACGGGCCGGGAGTGCTGACCCAGCAATGGAAGATGAGCGGGTTGTATGAGCGCGCTACTGAGTTGGGCCTGGTGCCAGGCATCGACCGACGCGGCTGATCTTTGGGGCGCTGTGCGCCCCTGAACGCCACCCAAAGACAAGGACCCCACCCCATGGCAGTAAAAATCCTCTGGTATCTCACCACCCCCGACGGCCCCTATCCCTGGGAACCCGAAGGCCGCTGGCACACCGATTTCGAACACCTCAAGCAACTGGCCATCGCCGCCGACCGCCTGGGCTTCTACGGCTCGCTGCTCGGCTCCAGCCCTAACGAAAGCCTGGCCGTGTCGGCAGCGTTGATCGACGCCACCAAGCGCCTGCGCTTCCTGGTTGCCCAGCACCCCGGCGAGCTGTCGCCGGCAGTGCTGGCCAAGTGGGCGCTCACCTTCGACCAGTTCTCCAACGGCCGCCTGCTGTTCAACGTGGTCAACGGCAACGACGCAGGGTTAGCCATCCTGGGCGTGCATTACCCGCACGATGAACGCTACGACTTCAGCCTGGAGTACTGGCGCGCTTTCCAAAGCTTCTACGCAGGCGAAACTGCCGGCTACGATGGCCGCTACGTCAAGCTTTCACCCCGTTCGCCAGCGGCTGCCCATCACCCGCTGGGCGGTTGGCACCCACCGAAGCAAAAGCCCGGCGTACCGTTGTGGGGCGCAGGCACCTCGGCACCGGGCGTAGCCCATTCGGTGCAGTTGCTGGATGTGTACCTGAGCTTCGCCGACACCCCGCAAAAGCTGGGCGACAAGTTCCGCCGGGTAGGCGCCGAGGCGGCGAAGATCGGCCGCGAGCTGACCTACGGCACCCGCCTGCAGGTGATCGTGCGTGAGACCGAGGAGGAAGCCTGGGCCCACGCCGAGCGCCTGTTGCAGCGCACCTCGCTGGCCACCGCGCGCGCGGCCATCGAACGCCAGTTGCCTCCCGGTCAGACCTTCGACAGCTATGTCAGCGACGACCCGCGCATTCAGCGCAACCTCGACAGCATCCGCGCCGGGCGTCTGCCCACGGCCCGCGAGCTGGAGATCTACCCCAACGTCTGGCTGGGCCCCAGCCTGTTCGGCTTCAACATTCTCGGCCCGGCTGCCGGCACTTACCTGGTCGGCAGCGCCGAGCAGGTGGCCGAGCGTATTCGTGAATACGAAGCCCAGGGCACCTCGGCGTTCATCCTGTCGGGCTTCCCGCTGATCGACGAGGCGCACAGGGTGGCCGACCTACTGTTCCCGTTGCTGGACCTGGACCACGGCTTCGACGTACCGCGCCTGGGTGCGGCGAGCAAACCGGCTGCCGTGCAGCCGGCATAAGGAGAAGGTAATGAGCGAGCTGTTTTCGCGCCGGGTGTTTCTCGGCAATAGCCTGGCTGTCGGTGGCGGCCTGCTGCTCGGCGGCGGGCTGCTCAGCGGCTGTGACAATGGCACACCGGCAGTGGCCAGTGCGGCGCTGCCAGGTACGCCAGTGCGCGGTGGGCGCTTGCGGGTGGGCATTATCGACGGCGACCAGGCCGGCAACCTCGATGCGCACAAGCCGGTAGGCGGCGGCATCATTCGCGGTTGGGCACTTTACGCCAAGTTCTGGGAGTGGAATGCCGATGTCAGCACGCGCCTGGCACTGGCCGAGTTTGCCGAGCCGAATGCCGATGCCAGCGCCTGGACCATCCGCCTCAAGCCGGGGCTGGAGTTCCATCACGGCAAAAGCATCACCGCCGACGACATGCTGTTCTCGATCATGCGGCTGACTGACCCGCAACTGGCTTCGCCATTCGCAGGGCTGGTCGGCGCTATCGATCGCCAGGCGCTGCGCAAGCTGGATGAGCGCACCGTGGAGATCCGCTTCAAGCAGGGCCAAAGCTTCTACCCACTCGATGAAACGCTGATCAGCTTCGGCGGCATCGTGCCCACCGACTACCACCCGGTGACCAACCCGGTGGGGGCGGGGCCGTATCGGCTGAAAAGTTTCATCCCCGGCCAGCGCTCGCTCTACACCCGTTTTGAGCATTACTACAAGCCCAACCGCCCCTATGCGGACGAGCTGGAAATCATCGAATTCAAGGACCAGGTATCGCGGGCCGCCGCCCTGCGCGCCGGGCAGATCGACGTGGCCAGTGGCGTGCAGGCCGAGCACAGCGCGTTGCTCAAGGCCGACCCGCGGCTGCGCTTGTATGCCTCGCCGACCACCTCGTTCACCGGCTTCAACCTGAACCTGGCCAAGGCACCGTTCCAGGATGTGCGTGTGCGCCAGGCGTTCCGCCTGCTGGCCGACCGCCAGGAACTGGTGGCGCGTGGGCTCAATGGCTTTGGCCGGGTGGCCAACGACCTGTATTCGCCCCACGACCCCACTTACAACCACGCCATTGCCCAGCGTCCGTACGACCTGGAGCAGGCCCGTTCGCTGCTGCGTCAGGCGGGGCAGGACGACTTACGCGTCGAGCTGACCACCACGCCTGGGGCCGGCGTCAACGCCGCGCTGGTGTTTGCCCAGCAGGCGCTGAAGGCCGGGGTGCAAGTGAAGGTCAATCAGGTGGACGGGTCCGTCTTCAATGGCCCGCAACGTGAGCAATGGCAACTGTCACCGGGCTCGACCCCAGCGCGCGGCTTTCTCGCCTCGGCACTGCACAACGATGCGCCGCAGGCCATCTACAACCGCAGCAACTTCCACGATCCGCGCTTCACCGAACTGTACCAGCAGGCGCTGGCCCAGCCCGACCTGGCGCAGCGCAAGGCCCTGGTGCATGAGGCCCAGGCCATCCAGCACGAACGTGGCGGGCTGCTGATCTGGGGTTTCTCCGACGTGCTCGACGCCGCGTCGGCCAAGGTTGGCGGACTTACGCCGGAACAGACCACTTTCGCCTCCTGGCGCTTCGACGAACTTTGGTTGAACCCCAATGCCTGATACCCGACACACGCCCCGCACGCCGGCCTGGCTGGCCTGGTTCATCGGCCGCCTCGGTTACGGGCTGCTGACCGCCTGGGTGATCAGCCTGGTGGTGTTCATCGCCACCCAGGCGCTGCCCTCGGACCCTGCACGGGTGATTCTTGGCCCTGATGCGCCGCTGGAAAGCATCCTCACCCTGCAACGGCAACTGGGCCTCGACCAGCCGATACTGGTGCAGTACCTACGCTGGCTGGGCGCTGCGCTACGCGGGGACCTGGGGATATCGCTGGATTCCCAGGTCCCGGTGGCGCAGCTGTTGTTCGGCCGCCTGGGCCACACCCTGGCCTTGCTGGCCGGGGTGCTCGCCCTGGTGGTGCCGTTGGCCCTGTTGCTGGGCGTGAGCCTGGCCCTGCGCCGCGACAGCCGGCTGGACCGCTGGAGCCTGTCGGCGTTGATCCTGCTCAAGGCCACACCGGGCTTTCTGTTGGCCATCGGCCTGGTGCTGCTGTTCTCCATGCCCGGCATGGGCTGGTTGCCGGCGGTATCGATCCTCGACCCGCAGCTGCCGCTGTGGCGGCAGTGGCCGTCGCTGGTGCTGCCGGTGCTGGCCCTGAGCCTGACGGCACTGCCGTACCTCACGCGCATGGTGCGCGCCTCGATGATCGAGGCGCTGGAGTCCGAATATGTGATTGCCGCGCGCCTGCGCGGTATCGCCGAGCGGCGCATCGTCTGGCGGCATACCTTACCCAATGCCCTGACCCCGGCCATTCAAGGGGTGGCGCTGACCCTGCGCACGCTGGTCGGTGGTGCGCTGCTGGCCGAGGTCATTTTCAGTTTCCCGGGTATTGGCACCGCGCTGAACGCGGCGATCCAGATGCGCGACCTGCCGATGATCCAGGGCGTGGTGCTGGTCATCACCCTGGCGGTGGTGCTGATCAACCTGCTGGCCGACCTGCTGACGGTATTGCTTACCCCCAAGCTGCGCACTGCACGCCGGGTGCGGATGATCCACCGTGTTCGGCGTGGTATCCGCCCGTGGTGGCGCCGCGCGCGCAGCACCCCTGCCCAGGAGGCGACCCATGATTGAATCGCGTTGGCTGGCCGACCCGCAGGTACGGCGCGGCGCAGTGATCACGTTGCTGGTAGCCCTGCTGGCAGCACTCGGCCCTTGGCTGGCGCCGCATGCGCCCACGGCAATGGTTGGGCCGGTGTATGGCCCGCCAGCTGCCGGGGCACCGCTGGGGCATGATTTTCTGGGCCATGACCTGTTGTCGAGGTTGCTCACTGGCGGCCTGTCGGTGTTGTGGATGTCGGTGGCGGCGGCCACCCTCGCGTTACTGGTCGGCGGTAGCCTGGGCCTGTTGGCCGGGTTCTCGCGCAGGCGCCTGGACCAGGCCATCAGCTGGGCGGCCGACGTGTCGCTGGCGTTCCCGGACCTGATCCTGGTGCTGCTGATCGTGTCCATGCTCGGCCGGGCGCCGTGGCTGATCGTGCTGACGGTGGCCATCGCCTTCACGCCCGGCGTCATCCGCCTGGCCCGTGGCAGCGCGGTGGCGGTGTCAGGGCAGGAGTTCGTCGAGGCAGCGCAGATGATGGGTTATCCGCGTTGGCGCATCCTCTTTCAGGAAATCCTGCCAAACATCCTCACGCCGCTGTTGGTGCACTTCGGCAACATGCTCACCTGGGCGGTGGGCATGCTGTCGGGCCTGAGTTTCCTGGGCTACGGGGTGGCACCGCCCGCGGCGGACTGGGGCCTGATGATCAACGAAAACCAGGCAGGCCTGCTGGTACAGCCTTGGGCGGTACTGGCACCTGCCTTGCTCATCGGGGTGTTTGCCTACGGCACCAACATCCTGGCCGAAGGCATTGGACGGGCCAGTGCACGGATAGGAGAGAAGCAGCCATGAACGCGCCGTTGAATGTTGCGAGTGAAGTGTTGCGGGTCAGTGACCTGCGGGTAGAACTGGCCGGGCAGGTCGATGTGCTGGCCAAGGTTTCTTTCAGCCTGGCGGCTGGGGAGATCGTTGGCCTGGTGGGCGAGTCCGGTTCGGGCAAGACCACGTTGGCCACGGCCTTGCTGCGCCATGCCCGGCAGGGCGCACGCATTGTGGCTGGGCAAGTGCAGGTGGCCGGGCAGTCGCTGCTCGAACTGGAAGGCGAGGCGTTGCGCCTGGCCCGTGGCGGGCTGGTCGGTTACGTGGCCCAGGACCCGGCCACGGCGCTTAACCCCGCGCTGCGCATCGGTGCCTTGCTGGGTGAAACCCTGCTGGCGCATCAGCCTGCACTGTCGCGTGATGCCGTGCGCTTGCGTGTCGGCGAAACGTTGCGGGATGTGGGTTTGCCCGATGAGGACGCCTTCCTGCGGCGTTTTCCGCATCAACTGTCCGGCGGGCAGCAACAGCGGGTCATGCTGGCCCTCGCGTTCGTCTTGAAACCGAAGCTGATCGTGCTTGATGAACCCACCACCGCGCTGGACGTGACCACCCAGGCCCATGTGCTGCAAACCCTCAAGCGTCTGTGCCGTGGCCAGGGCGTGGCGGCGCTGTACGTGACCCATGACCTGGCAGTGGTGCGTGACCTGGTCGACCGGGTGATGGTGATGTACGCCGGGCGGCTGGTGGAAGTGGCCGGGCGCGAGGTGCTGTTCCGCATGCCTGCGCACCCCTATACCCGCGCCTTGCTCGCAGCCATTCCCGACATAGCCCGGCGCCAGCCGTTGCAGGCGATCGCCGGGCATGCACCGGCACCAGGGCAGCGCCCGGATGGTTGTGCATTCGCGCCGCGCTGCGGCCGGCGCCGTGCGGAGTGTTCAGTGATCGCGCCGTCGCTACTGGCGCATGCAGACAGCCATCAGGTGGCGTGCCTGGTGCCAGAGCACGAACATGCGGCCTTGGGTGAGGTGCGGGTCGAAGCGCTGGCCGCACCCGGCGAAGTGCTGCTGGAGGTGCAGGGCCTGGATGTCGCCTATGACCGCCAGGTGTTGTTCGATGTGTCGCTGCAGGTGCGCCAGGGCGAATGCCTGGCATTGGTCGGTGAGTCCGGCTCGGGCAAGACCAGCCTGGCCCGGGCCATAGCCGGGCTGGGCGAGAACGTGCAGGGGCAAATGCGCTATGCCGGGCAACCCTTGGCTTTTGCTGCCCGGCAGCGTGATGCACGGTTGCGGCACCAGGTTCAGTATGTGTTCCAGAACCCATACCGGGCACTGAACCCACGGCAAACGGTGGGGCAAACCTTGAGTGCGCCCTTGGCGCACTTTTTTGGCGTGCGCGGTGCCGAGGCCCGGCAGCGGGTCGAGGCGGTGTTGGCGCGGGTGTCATTGCCGGCACGGGTAGCCGACCTTTACCCGCAGGGGCTTTCCGGCGGCGAGCGTCAGCGCGTGGCGATTGCCCGGGCGTTGATCTGTGAACCGCAGTTGCTGGTGTGTGACGAGATCACCTCGGCGCTGGATGTGTCGGTGCAGGCCTCGATCCTGGCCCTGTTGCGGCATTTGCAGGGCGAAGGGTTGACGTTGCTGTTCGTGACCCACGACCTGGGCGTGGTGCGGGCGATTGCCGACCGCGTGCTGGTGTTGCGCCAGGGGCGGGTGGTGGAGCAGGGCAGTGCCGGGCAGGTGCTGGAGCGGCCGGCGGACGCCTATACCCGCAACCTGGTGGCGCACTCGCCGAGCCTTGCCCGGTTTTGATGTTGGTTTGTCTGAAGAAGTTTGGCGCCTGGGAGATCGAGCGCCGCCCGCGCGGGCGGCGCTCGATCTCCCAGACAACAAACCTCTAAAACTGATAATCCACCTGCGCCAACAAGGTCCGGCCCGGCATCGGTTGCAGGAAGGTGTTGGTAGAGCCGGCCAGGCCACTGACGAAATTCAGCTCGTCGGTGACGTTGAGCATGCGCACCGTCACGCCCCATTGCGGCTGGCGGTAGTAAACGGCCAGGTCAAGGTTGTATTCGTCCGGCACTTTCACCGTCTTGCTCAGGTTCAGGTACCAACTGCTGGTCCACCACCCTGACAGCTCCACGCCAAACCCAGAATCGAAGCGGTAGTCGACATAGCCGCCTGCGTTGTATTCAGGGATCTGCACCGCATCGAATTTGCCGGATGGCCGCTGGTTGAGGCTGTTGTTGTCGCCGAATACCGTGCCGTTGTCGGGGATGAACCCGGCCGAGGCGAACCCGGCCTGGCTGGTGAACTCGTTGTAAGCGCTGATGCGGCTGAGGTTAAGGCCACCCCGCAGGTTCTGGTCCTGGTAGCGCAGCGTTGCCTCCCACCCTTTGACGATCAACCGGGCGATGTTGTTGTTGCTGTCCGGCGACTGGTCGCGGGCCTGCTTGTAGGCAGCCAGGGTGAGGAACAGCTGGTCGGGCACTGCCTCCACTTTCAAACCCACCTCATGCAACACGCTCAGGCTCTCGAAGGCCAGCGGATTGAGCTGGTTGGCCCCGGTGCCGCTGCCCCAGCCCAGGCCGTTGGTGAAGAAGCCGGTGTTCACCGCCAGCGAGCGGTCGAAGGTGTAGTACAGCGTGCTGTTTTCCGTGGGTTTGACATAGGGGCTGACCTGCACCGAGAACAGCCGGTAGTTGTCCGAGTCCTTGCGTGGGTTGCCGCCGGGCAGCACGAAGGGGTTTTCGATACGGGCATCGATCCAGCTGCGGCTGGCGCCCACGTTCAGGCCCACGCGCTCGCCCAGCCGCAGGTTGTGCTGGCTGAACAGGGTCTTGGTGGTCCAGGTGCTGTCGGCGGTGTACGGCGCCACCGACTCGGCATACAGGCCATGCCCGGCCGGGTACATGGCCGGCAGGTTGAGCCAGCCGTAGTAGCTGGAGAACTGCGGCACGCCGGCTTGGCCGATCCACGCAGCGTTGCCGCCTGCGGGGTTGCGGCCGGTGAGCCCGAGCAGGTCACCGGGGTTTTTCAAGGTGGGGTCTAGGGTCAGGTCATAGGCGTTGATGGTGCTGCCAAAGCTGTTGTTGGCGGCGATCGACTCGTTGCGCTCGCGGCGATAGATCAGCCCGCTGTTGCTGTCATCGACCAGCGTCAGCTCGCCCAGCTGCCACTGGCCACGGGCGCGGAACTCGAAGCGGTTGTCGAAGATATCGTCCTTGCCTTGCACCTGAAACGCACCCACGGCGTCGGTTGTATCGGTGGAGTGCTGGTAAAAGGTGCTGTTGGCCAGGGTGATCGACGAGGTCAGGTCACCTTCGACGCGAAGTTGCGTGGTAAAGCGCCGTGAGCGGTTTTCGTCCTGTGCACGCTGGCCGGTTTGTGACGACAACGAGGTCAGGCCATTGCCTGTCAGCGACGGGTCGTAGACCCAGCCGCGCAGGCTGCCGGGGTTGGCCTGGGTATTGGGCGAGGCGCCCTGAAAGCTGCCGTCCACCACTGAGTACTGGCCCTGGGCATTGCGCTGGCGTTGCACCCACCCGAGCACCTGAGCGTCGGCTGCGCCCGAGGACAGCACCGGCGACCACAGGGTATTGCCGTTCTGGGTGATCGGCGTGGCACGGCCGGCGTAGTACTTGCCGTGGTCGACCAAGTCCTGGGTGGCGCGGTTCCAGCCGTGGGTGATGTTGTAGTCGTAGTAGTCGTCATAGGCGGCATTCCAGTCCACCCGCACGTTGTCGTTGCGCCAGGCCAACGCGCCGTAGAAGGCGTCGAAGTTGTTCTCGACGTTGTCGTAGAAGTCCTCCTGGCGCTGGCGGGTGATGCTGACCCGGTAGGCCAGGTTGTCCGTGAGCGGGCCGGTGTGGTCGATGCTGAACTTGGTGGCATCGCGTGATTCGCCATCGGGGATCCAGCTGCCGATTTCGCCGCTGAGCTTGGTGCGGAATTGGTTGAAGTCGGGTTTCTTGCTCAGGTAGTTGACGTAGCCGCCACTGCCGCTGACCGATCCATAGGTCACCGACGATGGCCCGGCGACGATATCGGCGCCTTCGTAGGCGTTGAAGTTGGCTGGGTGGCGAACCCCGTAGGCGCGCTGGCCGTCCTGAAACACCTCGGTGTTCTGCCCGCGCATTTGCGGGGCGATCCCGGCGTTCTGGCCACCCCCTCGGGTGATGCCGGGGGCGTATTTGACCAGGTCGTCGGAACTGCGGATGGGGTCGTTGGCCAACTGTTCGGCGTTGATCTGGGTGACCGAGCGCGGGGTGTCGAGCACCTTGGCTTCCAGGCCGCCATAGATCGAGGCGGGCGGGCGAGTGGGCAGTGCGTCGTCGTCGGTCTGCTCGGCCTGCACGGTGACGGTTTGCAGCAGGGTATCTTCGGCGTGGGCCAATGACGTGCTGGTGGCCAGGATGGCCAGCGCCAGGGCGCTGGGCTGGAATTTTGGGTGGAGCAAGGTAACGCGGGGCATTGGCTGGGCCTCGTCCGATAGTAGGAATAGGGGAAAAACGAGGGCGCAGCCGCGCCTGCGGTTATAGGTTGATGCGGGGCGCTGACGCGGTTCCTGTGGGAGCGGGCATGCCCGCGAAGAATCCACCGCGGTGCATGGCCAGGGCTTTGCCCTGGTTCGCGGGCGCGCCCGCTCCCACAGAGAACGATGCCGGCCCAGAGATCAGGTTTTGAGCCACAAACGCTCGAACCGCCAGGTACTGAACAGCGACTGCTCCGCCTGCGCGCCACCCACGCGGGTGCTGACGCTGTCGAGCAGGTCGGCAAAGCCCCAGATCAGCATGCCGCCGCGCGCGTACTGGATGCGTTGCGCCCGGTGCACCAGCGCCTTGCGCTTTTCCAGGTCCGGTTGGGCCATGGCGGCGAGAAAGGCCTGGCTGAATTCGGGGTCGTTGAAGTGGGTCTTGTTGGCCACGGCAAACGGCGCGTCGGTATGAATCGCGCTGGCCAGGAACGGCGCGCCGATGCTGCCACCGGTGCTCAGGGTCCAGTCATCCCGTTGCGGACCCTGGAAGGTGGCCAGGTCAACCTGGCGCACGTTGATCGTCACGCCAATGCGCCGGGCCTGCTCGGCCAGCACCAGTGCCGAAGCCAGCCCCGGCCCGGCTGTGGTCACCAGCTCCACCTGCAACTGCTCATGGCCGGCTTCACGCAGCAACTGCGCTGCGCGCTGCGGGTCATAGGGGCGTGGGCCAATGCTGTGGTCGAAGGTGGGGTCGAAGGGTGCATACAGGTCATTGGCCACACGGCCCTGGCCATTCAGCGCACGGCGCACCAGCTCGTCACGGTCGGCCAGCAGGCGGAATGCCTCGCGTACTCGCGGGTCGTTGAACGGCGCCTTGGCGGTGTTCATGTCGAACGACAGCCAGTTGCCGCTCACCGACTTCAGCAGGCGCAACCGTGGGTCGGCCTGCAGCACCTGCAGGTGCTCGGTGGACATCACGTTGGCCATGTCGATCTGCCCGGCGCGCAGTGCCGCCAGGCGGCCGGTCTGGTCCTTGAAGTCGATGATCTCCAGTTCATCGGCGTAGGGCTTGCCGGGTTTGTAGTAGTTGTCGAAGCGGGTGAACAGCGAGCGCTGGCCCGGGGTGAAGCTTTTCAGTTTGTAAGGCCCGGCGCCGACCGGGTTAGTGACCGGGTGGTAGTCCACCGGCACGATGCCGCCGAAGTTGACCCAGGTCTCCGGCAGCGGCAGGTAGCTGCGGCCGTCGCGAAAGCTCAGGCGTACGGTGCGCTCGTCAAGCTTGACCAGGTTGTCGCGGTCCACCCAGTGCAGCAGCGCCGCATAGGGCGAGGCCAGCTGCGGGTCGGTGAGGCGGCGGATGGAAAAGATCAGGTCCTCGGCGTCGATGGTCTTGCCATGGTGGAACTCCAGCCCGGGCTTGAGGCGCAGGGTCCAGCTGCTGGCATCGGCGTTGGGCTCGGCGAACTCGGCCAGGGCCAGGCGCGGCTGCATCTGCTCGTCCCATTCCCACAGCTTGCTGTACAGCGCAAAGCCACGCACGATGCCGCTGCCGATGGGCTTGTGGGCGTCGAGGTTGCCGCTTTGGTTGCCGTCGATGATGCCTAAACGCAGGCGCCCGCCATGGCGCGGCTGGTCGGCTACGGCATGGCTTGGGCTGTCGGCGGGGCCGCAGCCGGCCAGCAAACCACCGGCCAGCACGCCAGCGTGGCCAAGGAAGCTGCGCCGGCTCAATGGGAAACCGTCCCTGGCCATGGCGTCAGGCTCCGTTGCTGGCGTGCAGCTGCACGGGTTCGGTTGCCGGGCGGGCAAGGGCTGCGCGCTGCACACGGAAGTGCGGCAGGATGTGCTCGCCGATGCGGTAGGCCTCTTCCAGGTGCGGGTAGCCGGCCAGGAAGAACAGGTCGATGCCGATGCCGTGGTACTCGTGGATGCGCGCTACCACGTTGGCGTAGCTGCCTACCAGCGCGCAGCCCGGCGGGATACCGATGTAGCCGAAGCCGGTCCACACATTGGGGTGGATGAAGAAGTCGTCGAAGGCCTGTTGCTCGTCCTTGTCGTTGTAGCCATGTTCGTAGCTCAGCTTGCGTGCCGTGCGCAGGCCTGCGTGGGCCGCGCGGGCCTTGACCGTGCCTTTGGCCACGCCTTCGTCGAAGAAGCGTTTGGCTTCGGCCAGCGCTGCCGCTTCAGTGTCGCGGGTGATCACGTCAATGGACAGGCCAAAACGGATATCGGTGCGCCCCCACTTCAACGCGCGGGCGCGAATGTCGTCGATCAGCGCAGCGATCTCGTCCGGGTGCTCGGCGCGCATCAGGTAGAAGTCGGCGTGCTTGGCGGCAAATTCCCGCGCTGCCACCGACGAGCCGGCCGTGCAGATCAGCGGCAGTTCGGCCTTTTTCAATGGGCCGCGAAGGCCGCCGCCTTCGGCACGGTAATAGGTGCCTTCGTAGTGGAACTGCTCGTTGTGCCAATAGCCGCGCACCACGTCCATGAATTCGGTGGCGCGAGCGTAGCGTTCGTCATGGCCCTCGAAGTCGCCGACCTGACGCTGGATGGCATCCGAGCCGCCGTTGATGATGTTCCACACCAGGCGGTTGCCGGTAGCGCGCTGGTAGGTCGCGGCCTGCTGCACGGCCACCCACGGGGTGTAGTGGTAGGGCTGGAACGCGGTGACGAACTTCAGCGTGCGCGTTTCCCGGGCCAGCAGTGAGCACACCGTCCACGGTTCTTCTCCGGTCGGCGCGTTGACCATCAGCGCGCCGCCGAAGCCGTTGATTTCCGCCGCGCGGGCGATCTGGCCGAGGTAGTCGATATAGGTGAAGTGATCACCTACGGCAAACCCCGACACCGCCCCGGTACTCGCCCCGCCCGCATGCCAGTCGCCGCGGTTGCGCGGGTCGCCGGGCAGGAACTGGGTTTCGCCGTGCAAGGGCAGGCGGGTGAAGAATTCGATGCTCATGGGGCGGCCTCCTTACTGGACGCTTGGGCTGCAATTGGGGGTGACTGGCTGGCCGCTGATGACCTGGCGGGCGAAGGGGATCGAGTCCTTCAGCGAGGCATTCACCGTTTCGCTGTGGCCCAGGCCCTTGTACAAGTGGCCCTGCACCACAGAGCCGGCCTTGCAGGCGTCCTGCATCAGCGCTACCTGGGTAGCGGCGGCGGGGGTCTTGTCCTCGGCACCGGTGCCGATGAAGATCGGCTGGGCCAGTTTCAGGGTCGGGTACGACACCTGTGCCAGCCATGGTTTGAGCTTGTCGCCCTTGTAGTCTTTCTTGGCATTGGCCGGGGTCAGGCCGGTGCCGACCACATCACTGACCAGCGATGACAGGCAGCTGGTACGTGCCTGCTCGAACAGCGGCAGGGCCTTGTCGGTATAGAAGTCGCGCGGGTCGATGCTCGGGTCATACTGTTGCGCAGCCAGCAGGGTGTAGAAGCCGTAAGCCAATGCCGGGTCGACTTTGTCCTGGTCCTGCTCGCCAACGTTTTTCGGGCCCACGGTATAGATCACGCCAGTGCCGATACTGCCCTTGACCCCTAGCTTGGGCGCATAAGTGGCCGCGTAGGCGCCAGCGGCAAACGCCCCGGCACCGCCCTGGGACTGGCCGATGATCAGCACCTTGTCGGCCAGCCCCGGTACGCCGGCCACCACAGCCTTGGCCGCATCGAGAATGCCGTAGGCGGCCATGCGGTTGTTCAGCAACGGGTGGCCGCCGGGGACGCCCAGGCCTTGGTAGTCGGTGGCAACGATGGCGTAGCCCTCTTCGAGCCAACGGTTGAGGTATTGCACGTCGCGGTAGCTGCGCCCGGCCCAGGATGGCGCGCAGATGTCGGCCACGCCGACCGTGCCATGGCCCCAGCTGGCAACCGGCCAACCGCCTGCCGGTGCCTTGCCTTTGGGGATGAACAGCGCGCCGGAAACCACAACCGGGGTCTTGCCGTCGATACCGTCCAGCGAGGTGTAGAGGATGCGTTGCGCACTGGCCGCACTGGGCAAGCTCAGGGCTTGTTCCAGCGGTTCGCTGCGCAACAGTTTGCCGGGCGTGGCGGGGATGATCTTGGTCCAGGTGTAGAAGGCCGACACGCGGCCATCGCCCTGTTGCGGGTCGGGCTTGGGTGCGTAGGTTTCGGCGGCCACCGCACTCACGGACAGGGCCAGGGCGCTGAGGGCGAAGATGAGGGAAGCAGGCAGTTTCATGAGTCAGGGTCTCAAGGTTGATGGCTGAGTTGAGCGTTTGAGGACGGCCAGTCGTTGGCGGCTTGCTTGGTCGCCCAGAGGATGTGCACCCCGCGTTCGCCTATTAGGGCGACGGTTTCGTTGAGCAGCACGGCGGCATCCACTTTGCCGGCTGACATGGCAGCGGCGCCAAGCTGAGGGCATGACGCGAGGGATTGTTCATGTGCAGCTCCAGGCAAAGGTTCCTCAGGCCTGGAGCGAAATGCATGCCAGCCAGTTGAAAATGGCCTGCAGGGCTCGATTGGCGGGGCTTTCGGGGAGGGATTGCCTGTCGGTGAAGGGCTTGGCCTGCTGATCGGCGGGCAGGAGAGTGCTGGCGGGTTGCTGCTGCAGCAGCAGTCGGCCGCTGAAAAATCGAATATTCCTTATTCGTATATGTAAATATTAATTAATAATTTTTTGATCTAATTTGTTTCATGCACTATGGGCCTGCGCGTCAACTGCCAGGAATGCCCCATGTCGCTGATCACCCACCCCAATGCCCGCGAGCTGACCAAGTCGGTACGTGCCACCGTGCTCGTGTTCAAGGACCCGCGCTCCCAGGAACTGCTCAGCCGTATCGAGCGCCTGGCGCCCAGCGAGGCCAATACCCTGATCATCGGCGAAACCGGCACCGGCAAGGAGCTGGTCGCCCGCCATATCCATCACCTCAGCCGCCGTGGGCGTGAGCCATTCGTGGCGGTGAACTGCGGTGCTTTTGCCGAAACCCTGGTGGAGAGCGAACTGTTCGGCCATGAGAAGGGCGCGTTCACCGGCGCCACCAGCAACAAGGCCGGCTGGTTCGAGGCGGCCAATGGCGGCACGTTGTTTCTCGACGAAATCGGTGACCTGCCATTGAACATGCAGGTGAAGTTGCTGCGGGTGCTGCAGGAGCGTGAAGTGGTGCGCCTGGGCTCACGCACGCCAATCCCGATCAACGTGCGGCTGGTGGCGGCAACCAACGTCAACCTGGCCGATGCGGTGGTGGCGGGGCATTTTCGCGAGGACCTGTTCTACCGCCTGCACGTCGCGACAATCCGGCTGCCGCCGCTGCGCGAGCGGCCGGGGGACATCCTGCCGTTGGCGGAGTTTTTCATCGAAGAGCATTGCCGACGGTTGGGTTACGAGCGCGCTTCGCTGAGTCCGGATGCCGAACGCAAACTGCTGGCGCATAGCTGGCCGGGCAACATTCGCGAGCTGGAGAACGCCATTCACCATGCGTTGCTGGTGTGCCGCTATCAGGTGGTGGCGCCGGCGGACCTGCACTTGGTGGACATGAGGCCGACGAGCCCGGCTGCAATCCAAAGCCATGTTCCGGTGGCACTTGCGCCGCCACCGGACCTGGAGAGTGCGTTGCTGGCATTGTTCGAGCAGAATGTCCCGAACCTGTACGAACACATAGAGGAGACGGTGTTTCGTGCCGCGTATCGGTACTGCCATGGGAACCAGCTGCAGACCGGCAGGCTGTTGAACATCAGTCGCAACATTGTCAGAGCGCGCCTGGAAAAGATCGGGGAGCTGACAAAAGCGTGAAAGCTGTTCAGTCTGTAGGTATCGAGTCGGAAAGATGAACGTAGCAATCTATCTGGTGGGCCGCCTTTACATCAGCTTGAGGGGAAGGCCCCGCTTGCTTGGCAATCACTTTCAGGCCCAGACCCTCACTGATGAAGTCACCAACCGAGTAGGTATTGAGCAGATAGCTGTACTCGGTGCGGTTGAGTGAAGCTGGCTTATGGGTTGTCCTGAATTTAATGGAGGAACGCACAGTCCAGTCGTCTGGGGCCGTCCTGTAATTCAGGGTGATGGTCGAGGCTGAAGGGATGTCGCTCATCGCAATTTTGCTGTAGCTGGCGACAACCGTTTTACTTGCCCTCTCGCCACTTCCCTCTGCTGGTAAATTAAGACCCTGGCTTGGTCCGGTACCGTTGTTCTCTTGCCAGAACATGATGACACCGCTCTGTTTTGGGGTGTTGTCGTTTCCCATGATGCGCACCTCGCGTTAAAGATTATGTGCCCTTAGGACCTGTCACCGCCTGTCTCGGCGTAGAGTCGTTGTATGGGCTTGAATCTAAAGCAGCCCAGGCGCTTGCGCACAATTGACAGGTCGGGCCACATTGCAGCCCGACCATCGCCCGCTTACTTGATAAAGCGCACCTGGCTGTTGATCTTCTCGATCACGGCCCCCTTGCGTTCGTTGAAGCGTGCCTTGTTCTGTTCGAACAGGTTGTTGCCCTTGGTATCGATCGAAATGATCAGCGGCCCGAACTCACGCACGCGGTTCACCCACAGCGTTTCCGGCATGCCCAGGTCCTGCCATTCTGCCCGCTCGATCTCTTCCACCTGAGTGGCTGCCAACACTGCGCAGCCGCCTGGAAACACCGCATGTACGGCCTTGTTCTCCAGACACCCGGTGGTGGTCTCCGGGCCCATACCGCCCTTGCCGACAATCAGCTTGACGCCGGTCTGCTCGATGAACTGCTTCTCGAACTTTTCCATGCGCATGCTGGTGGTCGGGCCAATGGACACCATCTCGAAGCTGCCATCGTCTTTCTTCCTGACAATGGGACCGGCGTGGAAAATGGCGCCGCCACGCAAGTCAACCGGAAGCTCGCGACCCAGCTCGATGAGACGCCGGTGTGCCACGTCACGGCAGGTCACCAGTTGGCCGGTGAGGTAGACCACATCGCCCACGTTGAGGCTGGCCAGGTCTTCGTCGCTGATCGGGGTGCTGAGGATCTTTTTCACAGTACTACCCCTTCGTGGGAGAGGATGTCGTAGCTCAGGTCGGCGTTGATGCGGATCTTGCCGCGTCGGTGGGCCCAGCAACCGGTGGACACAGCCACGCCGATGGTGGAGGGGTGACGGGCCGAGGACTCGATGTTCACGCCCATCACGCTGCTGTTACCGGTCAGGCCTTGCGGGCCGATGCCGATTTCGTTCAGGCCGTCTTCCAGCAGCTTTTCCATCATGGCCGCGCTTTCGTTGGGGTGGCAGGAATCCACTTCACGCAGAATGGCTTTCTTCGACAGGCGTGCTGCTGTTTCTACCGAGGTTGAAACCCCAACCCCCACCAGCAACGGCGGGCAGGCATTGACCCCGCGTGAGGTGATCACATCGAAGACGAACTCGGTCACCCCTTCATAGCCTTGACCCGGCATCAGCACCTTGGCCGAACCTGGCAAGGTGCAGCCGCCACCTGCCATGTACACATCGACGATGCAGTGATCGGCATCGGGGATGATTTCCCAGTCCAGCCACGGGATTTTCGAGCCGGTATTGGTGCCGGTGTTTTTCTCGATGAACGTTTCCACTGCGTTGTGGCGCAGCGGCCCCTGGATGGTGGCTTCCTTGGTGGCGTTCTCAAGGATGCCTTCCATCTCACCCAGCAGCGGGAAGCGTGCGCCGGCCGAGACGAAGTACTGGATCACGCCGGTGTCCTGGCAGCTGGGGCGGTTGAGTTTGTCGGCGTATTCCTGGTTGTCGGCCATCGAGTCGTACACGGCAATGGCCAGCGGGTTGGTTTCGGCAGCACGTAACTTGGCGGTCTTTTCCTTGACGTCTTTGGGCAGGCGCTTGCCGATATAGGCGGTGAACTTGGCCATCACGTCGGTAAGCGATGACACGGCGGTTTCTTTGTCCATGATTATTTCCTCACTGCATCACAAGGCGGATTCGTTCTTGCTGTTATCGAAAGGTCAGGGTATGGGTGTGTCGGCCTCCATGCGTGCAAGGGCAGGGTGCGGCGTAGCGGCTTGCGGTTCTGCCGGCAGCTGGCCGTCCAGGGCCTGCGCCATGCGCTGCTTGTCCAGCGCGCCCACCCAGTGGGCGATGGCCACCGTGCCGACGGCGTTGCCGATGGTGTTGGTGATGGCGCGGGCCTCGGACATGAAGCGGTCCACGCCCAACAGCAGCACCATGCCGGCCACGGGGATGTTGTCCATGGTCGCCAGTGTGGCGGCCAGGGTGATGAAGCCCGAACCGGTCACACCTGCCGAGCCTTTGGAGGTGAGCAGCAGCACGCCCAGCACGATCAGTTGGTCCATCAAGGTCAATGGTGTGTTGGTGGCCTGGGCGATGAAGATGGCGGCCATGGTGTAGTAGATGCACTGGCCGTCCGGGTTGAAGGTAAGGCCCGAGGGGATCACCAGGCCGACCACCGGTTTGGACACGCCGACCTTTTCCAGCTTGTTCATCAGTTGCGGCACCACCGACTCGGACGAGCTGGTGCCCAGTACCGTGAACAGCTCTTCCTTCAGGTACTTGAGGAACCTCCACAGGTTGAAACCGCACAGCCGGGCAATGGCGCCGAGCACGATCACCACGAACAGGAAGCAGGTCAGGTACATGGTCGCCATCAGCTTGCCCAGCGAGACGATCGAGCCCAGGCCGTACTTGCCGACGGTGAAGGCCATGGCGCCGCAGGCGGCCAGCGGGGCCACACGCATGATCATGCCGACGATGAAGAACATGCCGTGGGAAAAGGCTTCCAGCACATCCACCATCGGTTTGCCGCGCGGGCCGAGGTGGGAAAGGGCGATGCCGAACAGGGTGCTGAACAGCAGGATCGGCAGGATCTCGTTCTTGGCGAAGGCGTCGGTCACGCTGCCCGGGATCACATGCAGCATGAAGTCGATGAAGCCGCCACTGTTGCCGGCCGCCGCAGCGGTGTAAGTGGAGATGCTCTTGGCGTCGAGGGTGGCAGGGTCGACGTTCATGCCTTGGCCGGGCTGCACGATGTTGACCACCACCAGCCCAAGCACCAGGGCGAAGGTGGACAGCACTTCGAAGTAGATCAGCGCACGTACACCCACGCGGCCGAGTTCCTTCATGTTTTCCATCTTGGCGATGCCCAGCACCACCGTGGCGAAGATGATCGGGGCGAAGACCATCTTGATCAGTTTGATGAAGGCGTCACCGATGGGCTTCAAGTCCGCGCCAACCTGTGGCCAGAACACCCCGATCAGCACCCCGAGGGTTACGCCGATCAATACCTGTACATAAAGCTTGCCGAACAATCGCTTGGCCATTGCCGTCTCCGAATTATTGTTGTGAGTCGGATTTATCTGGCGGCCGGGCTGATCGTGGGGTGCAGGTCACACCTGGCCTTGGCGGCCGAAGAGCCCAGCGTTTTTGTGGTTAATCACGCAGGGCAAAAGGTAATGGTTTTTCAGAAATGCTGTAATACAATGAAATTCAACTCATTGTTTCCCTCAGGTTAATTATGAATCCGGTATCGGAGCTGGCGTTCTTCACCCAACTGATCAGGGTGGGCAGCCTGGCGGGCACCGCGCGCGAACTGAACCTGACCCCGCCAGCCGTCTCCAAGCGCCTGGCGCAACTGGAGCAGCGCCTGGGTGTGCGCTTGCTCAACCGCACCACGCGCAGCATCAGCCTTACCGCCGAAGGCGAGACCTACCTGGTGAATGCCCGGCGGATATTGGGTGAAATCGAGGAAATGGAGCGGCAGGTGTCCAGCAGCCGTGCCGAGCCGAAGGGGCTGTTGCGTGTCAATGCGCCGTTGGGGTTCGGGCGTACCCATGTAGGGCCGGCAGTCTCATCGTTTGCCAAACGTTTCCCGGAGGTGGAGGTGCAACTGCACCTGACCGACCGTCCCATCGCGTTGCCGAACGACGCCATCGATGTGGCCATCCGCTTTGGTGAACTGCCCGACTCACGCCTGATCGCCCGCAAGATCGCTGCCAACCGCCGCAGGTTGTGCGCTGCACCCAGCTATCTGGAAGCTCACGGCACCCCGCAAGCCCCCAAGGACCTGGCCAGCCACAACTGCATCGTGTTGCGCCAGAACGATGCCGCGTTCGGGATCTGGCGGCTCAGCCGTGGGAAGCATGGCGAGTCGGTGAAGGTGCATGGCAGTCTCAGCACCAACGATGGCGAAGTGGCGCTGAACTGGGCGCTGGACGGGCAGGGCATCCTGCTGCGGGCCGAGTGGAACCTGGCCGATCACCTGCGCAGCGGGCGCCTGGTGGAGGTGCTGGGCGATTACCACACGCCGCCTGCGGACATCTATGCGGTGTATCTGGAGCGCTTGAACCTGTCGGCGAAGGTGTCGTGTTTTGTCGAGCATTTGCGGCAGTTCTTCCGACAGGGCGACAGCCAGTCGGCGTGGCAGTAGCGCCGCCGCACGCTGCGCTTTGGCACAGAGAAAAACGGCGCGCTCGCCCTGCACTTCGAAGGTGTTCTGTGCATCGCCAATACGTACCACCAATGTAGCGCACACCCCGGCCGCCGCCCAGTCCGGCCAGTGGCCCGCCTTGCAGGGTGTAGTCGACGCACACCGAGGCCAGGTGGCGCGACACACGTACCGGCGCATTGCCCGCGCACCATCAAGGTGTTGTCGGTCCGGTTGTTGCCGGACACGTGGGTGTGCACGCCAGCGGTGTAGCTCACGGCTTCGGTAATGATCAACACAGCAAGACGTGAGGGGTACGAGGTATACAAGGTTTTATGAATCGAATACGATGCATTTTTAAGGTTTTTCTATTTTTGCACTGTATTCGATGCACTCAAGTATGAATGAATTAGGCAATCTGATAAAAAAACTGCGCAAGGAGGCCGGCCTGTCACAGGCGCAACTTGCCCAGCGGCATGGTATGAGCCGGGCGACCATCTCTGGCATCGAGAACAACACGATTCCCGAAGTCGGGATCCGCAAGGTCGCCGCAATCCTTGAGGGCCTGGGTTACGAGTTGACGGCAACGCCCAAGCGTCGGCGCAAGACCCTTGACGAGTTGAAGGCCGGGGGTATCCATGACCAGTCAGCGTGATCGTTTGTACATTGGCGCCAGCGGTGAGGCTGTCGGAACACTTGGCCGCAGCGAGGATAACCTGCGTGATTCGGTCTTTGTTTACAACGCGGCGGTCACTGAGGAACAGGCTGTTTCCCTGACCATGCCGGTGCGCCTCGAAAGCTACAAGTGGGAGTACGGCATACACCCACTGTTCGAAATGCATATCCCGGAAGGGCACCTCAAAGAGGAATTGATGCGCCGCTTCAGCAAGTCGGTGCGCGGTTTTGACGACTTTGCGCTGCTGGGTATCGTCGGTCCACACCAGCTAGGCCGCATCAGCATTGCCCAGCATGCCAGCGACCAGTCGCTACCGGGCATCAAGCTCGCCAACCTGCTGATTCACGACGGAGCCACAGACCTGTTCAATGACCTCTTGAGCACTTACGCGACCTATTCAGGGGTATCAGGTGTTCAACCCAAGGTGCTGGTGCGTGATACCGATGAAGTTGGAGCCGAAGTTGGCCGGTTCACCCATCGAGGTGCTACGCACTTGGTGAAGGCATTCAATGAAGCAGAGTTCCCGCAGTTGGCCGCCAACGAGTTTTTCTGCATGCGGGCGGCCCTTCACTGTGGCCTTGAGGTACCGGAATTTCAACTGAGCCAGCATGGGCAGTTTCTGGTTGTGAGACGCTTCGACATCGGCAGCGACAGCTACCTCGGGTTTGAAGACATGTGTGTGCTTTCCGGGTGGGGGACGCGCAAGAAGTACGACGGCAGTTACCAAGGCTGCGCGCAACTGATCAAACTTTATGTCACCCCCGGCCGGGTACCGGACGCGCTGGAAAGCTTCTTCACGCTGGTAGCGCTTTGTGCGGGCATTCAGAACGGCGATGCTCACTTGAAGAACTTCGGCCTGCTGTACGAGAACTGTGCGGAAGATGCCGACATCCGGCTTGCACCCGCTTACGATTTGGTGACCACGACGGTGTACAACAGCCACGATATCATGGGGCTGTTGCTGGGTGGCTCCAAGGCCTGGCCCAAACGCAAGATGCTGGTGCAGTTCGGGCGCACCGCCTGCAACCTTACGCAATCGCGCTGCGATGAGTTGCTCAACAGAGTCGAAGTCGGCATCAACCGTGCGATGGCGGAGTTATCAGATTATCGCAACAGCCATTCGGCATTTGAGCGCATAGGGGAGAAGATGGCCGCTGCGTGGGCCCAGGGCATGAACAGAAGTATTGTGGCCTAGGGTTTCCGACCTGGCCACGCGTTATACTCCGCGCCATTTTGCCAATGGCCGGAGTACGCTATGCGCCAGGTTTTGCTCATCGTCGATGTCCAGTCCACCTTTAGCCCGCCCGAGTGGCTGGTCGATGGTTTGCGGCGGTTGTCAGCGAATATCCCTACCATTGCTTCGGTCGAGTTGCATGACGAACAGGTCACACCGTTCGAGCGGCAACTCGGCTGGCACCCGGCGGCTGAGGACGAGAGCCTGGTCGAGGCCGACCAAGTCTTTATCAAGCATGGCTACGGGCAGAGCGTCGAAGCTATCGAGTACATTCGGCAGCTGGGTGTAGAGCGGGTGCTGGTGTGCGGGCTGCAGACCGAAACCTGCGTGCTGGCCGCTGGCTTTGCCCTGTTCGATGCGGGGCTGACGCCTACCCTGGTGACGGACATGACCGTAGGCTCTTCGCTGGACCGTTCTGGCAAGCTGGGCATCGCGTTGTGGCAGCATCACTTCCGTCAAGTCACTACCTCGGTAGAGGTACTGGCCGAACTGGCCGGACAGACCTGACGCATGTAGTCACTTTGCCGTCATCTGGCGCCTCGAGCTCCCGGGCCAGGTCAATGTGCTGGCGATTCCCAAACCTGTGAAGTTGCAGGATGGCAACGTCGACTACAGCGCCCGCTACAGTACGTGGTATCGAAATTGCCCAGCCTCAAGCGGAGGTGGCGCGCTCGGCTGCATCTGCTCCGCGCGCCGGGTTCTGCCTGTTCTTGCGGTTGAATAGAAGGCGCAACAGGGTGTTCCAGCAGTAGGCCACCAGCACCCCGCCGGCCAGTGCCAGGGTTACCTCGAACAGCGGGTGATTGAAAATACGGTCTGCCAGCGACAGGAACTGGAAATGTGTCAGGTAGATATACAAGGTTGACGAGGCAATCACCGCACCTGCCCGTGCCACCAGGGCAGGCACTGGCACCGAGCGCACCCAGATCAGGGCCAGCATCGCCGGCAGCGCGATATCGATATAGCGCGAGAATGCCTGCCAGCCCACGCCGGCAATCGCCATCAGGTCCAGCTCGCCGACCACCAGCACCGCTACCGCGCTGGCCACCCATTTACGCGCGGTAGTGTCGGCATGGTGCACAGCCATGCCCAACACCATGACGGCCAGGAAATGCTGTGGTACCCGGTTGAACAGCGCACCGGCGTCGAACACGAAGCGGCTGACCAGCACATCCACTGCCACCAGCGCACAGGTCGCAATGATCAGGCAGCGGAACGGGTCGGCGAGGACCACCTGGCGCACACGCCGGATCGACAACACCAGGCCGATGATCAGGATCATCTGCACCAGCACTTCGATGTACCAGTAATTGAACACACTGACCTCGCTGGCCGGGAACCAGTTGGAAACCAACAGCAGCGATTGCCAGTGCAGGTGGTCGAATACCAGCTGGATCAGCGCGGTGTACAGCACCGTTGGCACCACGATGGCTGCCAGCGACCTGAGCAGTGTGCGCGCATCGCCACGTTCTTCGATGGCCTTGAGCTGGAATCGCGCCAGGCTGATGCCGGAAACCAGGAACAGCACCGACGTTTCGCCCACGATCAGCCAGTGGTCGAACGCGCTCAGGTGGCCGACCACGATCAGGATGATGGCGAGCATGCGCACGAACACCGGCATTTCCATCACCCGCCAAGGGCCCTTGGGCGGTGCGCTCAGCTCGGCCAGCTGGTTCACCGGCAGGGTTTCCCAACGTTCAGGGAGGTGACCGATCAGCTCCTCCAGCACGCGTGAAGCCTGCACGAACGACAGTGAATCGCCGCCCAGTTCGACGAAACTCAACCTGGCGTCCAGGCGTGGCACCTGGAGGATGCGCGCCCAGGCGGTGCTCAGCTTTTCCGCCAGTGGGGACAGGAGCACGTTGGCACTGTCGTCAAAGGGCGCAGGCAGTGCACGTTTGTCGAGCTTGCCGTTTGGGGTGAGCGGCAGGGCATCGAGGAACACGAAAAGCGCCGGCACCATGTAGTCTGGCAGTTGGCCCCTGAGCGCCTGGCGCAGTTCATCGGCGATGGTGGGCTTGCGGCTGACGCAATAGGCAACCAGCCGGGTCGAGGCGCTGTCGTGGTTAGCCACGACCACGCATTGCCCGATGTGCGGGTGGCGGGTGATGGCGTTTTCGATTTCCGCCAGCTCGATGCGATGGCCGCGGATTTTCACCTGGCTGTCGCCGCGTCCCAGAAAACGGGCGCTGCCATCGACCAGGTAGGTGCCCAGGTCACCCGTGCGGTAGCAGCGGTCGCTTGGGTCGCCGGTGAACGGGTTGGCGACGAACTTGGCCTCGGTCAGTGCCGGGTCGCCCCAGTAGCCTTGGGACAGGTAGGGGCTGCGGATCAGGATTTCGCCCGTTTCCCCTTCGCTGACCAACTGGTTGGCCGGGTTGACCACCAGCAACTGTGCATTGGCGATGCCCTTGCCCAACGGGACACGCGCATTGTCGGCGTGCGGGTCAAGCGTATGGAAGGCCATTGCTTGTGGTGTTTCGGTGGTGCCATAGAAGTTCACACTGACGGCGTTGGGCGCAATGGCACGCATCTGCTGGTACAGCGCCGGGCTGAGCGCATCGCCGCCCCAGAACAGGTAGCGCAGCCGGTCGAGCACCTGGCCATTCAGGTGTGCGCCGGTTTCGATCAGCTTGCCCAGTGGCGGGGTGAGGTGGATCACGCTCACGTTGTGCTGATGAATCCAGCTGGCCAGCCGGGACGGGTCGGTCAGGGTTGGCTGGGCAGGGCAGGCGATGGTCGCGCCGATCGACAGAGGCGTGAACACGTCGCGGTACACCGGGTCGTGGCCCAGGCCGGAAAGCAGGGAGAAGGTGTCGGCCTGGCTGAAGCCATGCTGGCTTACATGCCAGTCGATGAAGTGCACCAGCGGCGCGTGGTGGGTGACGATGCCCTTGGGTTCACCGGTGCTGCCCGAGGTGAAGGTGATGTAGGCGGGGTGTTCGGGGGTTACGGCGGGCAGCGCCACAGGCAGGTTGGGGAAGGCTTGCAGTGCGTCAGCGGGGGCTTGCGGCACCGTAACGACAAGCGGGCAGTCGGTGTCGACAGTTGCCTCGTCACAGCGCAGGACCACGGCCGGCCCCAATGTGCGGACGATCTGCGCAATGCGCGCAGGCGGGTAGGCGGCGTCGGCCACGGTAAAGGCCAGGCCTGCGCGCAGGCAGCCGAGCATGGCGTAGACCAGGGCGGCGCAGCGGCTGGCGACGATGACCACACGATCGGTGCCGCTGGCAGCGTTTTCTACCAGATAGGCGGCAATGCCCTGACTGATCTGCGCGAGCTGGGCATAGCTGCAGATGGTGTGCTGGGCATGAATGGCGATGGCATCCGGGCAGCGACCGGCCTGTTCGAGGAAGGCGTGGTGAATGGGCTGCTCGGCACGGTACTCCAGGCACAGCGTCGGGTTCGGGCGCAGGTCCGGCATGATGGGTAAGGGCTCCGCATGAACGTTGGGGCTGGCTGGTAGCACAACGCTAGTGCACGGTGGCCGGTGGCGCCAATCCGAGTGGCTGCTGCGCGATAGCCGGGTGCGCACCCTGTAGGAGCGGGTTCACCCACGAACACCGACGAAGCCGGAGCCATGCCCGCGCTGTGTTTTTGATCGCCCAAAAGCTCAATCCCAGACGTTTCCTACAAGGAATTAGGACGCCCCATGAACCTCCGGCAAGCGATTCCTCGTTAGTGTTCAGGGACCATCACGGTCCCTTTCATTGCGAGGTCGTTTTTGACAATCAGCCAGCGAATTGCCATTGCGACAGCCGAAGCCGGGCTCCCTTCCGACCAGTGCATGGCCTGTGAACGCCAAGGCCTGCCGATCCTGCCCCTGCGCCGCGCCCTGGTGCCGGACACACGCCCGCAGGGCCTCAGC